>Ga0209573_1000088_pt1 | contig 252236 bp, 201 predicted proteins | sample TNRBio252014_DNA_FD_185870 | JGI IMG/M metagenome (GOLD analysis project Ga0209573, IMG submission 185870) | Wastewater treatment Type I Accumulibacter community from EBPR Bioreactor in Madison, WI, USA - TNR Reactor_6/25/2014_ DNA (SPAdes)... | ecosystem: Engineered > Bioreactor > EBPR >...
CACAATCTCGACAGACATCGATTCGATGGGAAAAGGCAGCCTTCACCAGCTGGCCAAGCCAGCCAAAAAGAATGAAATGCAACGGTCGCTGCCTCAGAGTGAGGACATCCCTACCGGTATTGCCACCTCCACAGCCAGGACAGGGACGCCCCCGATTCTGCTGAGTCGCACGCCAGCAGCTCCAACACCGGGCCGCAGGTCGAAAAGGTGCTCATGCAAGCGATGCGGCGGTTGCTTGAATAGGCACGAATGATGAAAAATTGGATCAAATCCCGGTTTGTGTGGCTCTGTCATCGATCTCGGGTTTGATTTCCAAGGAACGTCCTCTTAGGCTTCGACTCATGCGCTTGCTGATTGTCGAGGATGAACCCAAGGTGGCCCGCTTCATTGAACGTGGGCTACGGGAGGAGCATTTTGCGGTGGATGCGGCCTTTGATGGCGAAGAGGGGCTCGATCTGGCGCTGGTGCATGATTATGACCTCGTGATCCTCGATGTGATGCTGCCGAAAAAAGACGGCTTTGAGGTGCTGGAGGCGCTGCGGGCGGCCAAACGGCCCTGCAAGGTGCTGATGCTCACAGCGCGGGACGCGGTGAAGGATCGCGTGCGCGGCCTGAATGGCGGCGCGGATGATTACCTTGTGAAACCCTTCGCGTTTGAAGAGCTGCTGGCCCGCGTGCGGGTGCTGCTGCGTCGCTCCGGTGGCGCGGAAACAGCTTCGCTGAGCTTCGCAGACCTCGTTTTAAATGTGAAGGCTCGCAAGGTGACTCGTGCGGGCCAGCCGGTGGCGCTCAGCGCTCGCGAGTTTGCCGTGCTGGAGCATCTGATGCGGCATCAGGGCGAGGTGATCTCCCGCACGCGGCTCTCCGAGCAGGTGTGGGATCAGCATTTCGATTCGATGACAAATGTGATCGACGTGACGCTCTACCATCTGCGTGAGAAAGTGGATCGCGGCTTCGCCTCGCCGCTGATTCATACCGTGCGCGGTGTGGGCTATGTTTTGAAAAATTCCGCCTCATGAAATCCTTTCGCGCTAGACTCGTCTTGAGCTTCACCCTGCTGACGGCGGTGGTGACTGCCCTCGTGGCGGCGTGGGTTTTTCAATCGGCTGCTGAAGCGCTGCGCGATGACACCGACCGCCTGCTGCGGGACCGCGCCTTCGTGCTCTCCAAATCGGTGACGCCGATGAGCATGCGTCTCCAGCCGTGGATGGAGGCTTTTTTGGAGACGGACAAGATCGGACTGCGTGTGCAGGTTGTTGATCCAAATGGCGAGGTGCTCACGCAGTCGGCAAATCTGACAGAAGCTCTGCCGCTCTCCTCCTCAGCACGCGATGCGGCCATCACGAACATGTCTTCATTTACCGAGACCGTGACATTGAAGAATGGCGAGCCCCTGCGTCTCGCCTCGGTGCCTGTGACGACGTATCGCGATAGTCAGAGTGCCGTGATCGGTTTTGCACAGGTGGCTTTGCCGGAGTCGATGCGGGATGCGCAGCTTCGCTCTATTTGGATGAGTCTCATTGGCGCGGTGATCGCTGCCACGGTGATCGCTTGGCTGCTGGCGACTCTTTTGGCGAAAACGTGGCTGCGCTCGGTGGATGCGGCAGCGGATTCGGCGCATCGCATCGGCTCCGGCGAGACGTTGCGGGAGCGTTTGTTTGTGCCGAAGGATGAAGACGAGATCGCCAAGCTGGCCAGAGCCTTCAATGAGCTGCTCGATAAGCTCGAATCGGCCCACGCCACGCAGCAGCGCTTCCTCGCGGATGCCTCGCACGAGCTGCGCACGCCGTTGACGGTGCTGCGCGGCGAGATCGAGGTCGCGCTGCGTCGCGAGCGGCCTGCGAATGAATACCGCGAGGTGCTGGAGAGCAGCCGCGAGGAGATCGAGCGGCTCACGAAGCTCACGGAGAATCTTCTCTCGCTGGCGAGATCAGACGCGGGTGAATCCATCGCCACGCGTGAGGCGGTGGATGTTTCGGCGTTGTGTGGTCGTGTGCGCGATGCTTTGGCAGTTCAGGCCGAGGCAAAGCGCATCATCTTGAGTGTCGATGCTGCCGAGCCGATCTGCGTCAATGGCGATGTCATCGCCTTGGAGCGTGTGTGCCTGAACCTGACCGAAAACGCCATCCGCTACACGCCTGCGGGTGAAAGCGTGATGCTGCGAGTTCAGGTAGAAGCTGCGGAAGCGGTGCTAAGCGTCACGGACACAGGTCCAGGCATCGGCGCGGAGCATCTGCCGCATCTCTTTGAGCGCTTTTACCGCGTGGACAAAGCGCGTGCCCGTGAGCACGGCGGCGCGGGTCTCGGCTTGGCGATTGTCGAGGCGCTGGTGAAGGCTCATGGTGGCTCCGTGGCCGTTTCGAGCGTGGTGGGACGTGGGACGACGTTCACGGTGCGGCTGCCCGTAGCATAGGCTTTCTAGCCTGTGGTCGATTCCGCATAGCCTAGAAAGCCTATGCTACCGCGAAGATGAAAACCTTTTCATCTGCCTTTCATCTTCGTTTCATGCTCCGGGAGCGAGTCTCGCGGCGTGATGAAAACAAACCTTCTCCCCGCTGGGCTACGACTTCTGTGCGCAGCGCTCTTTTCTGCTCTCAGTCTCGCTCACGCGGATGACGCCGCCTGGCGAAAGCAACTGCTCGGCACTTGGAAAGGTGCCGTTGTGAGCGATGAAGCCACGGGCGCACGCCGTGCCACGATCCGCGAGCTAACGATCACGATGGATAAGATCAGCGCCACCGATGGTGATGGACGCAGTCTCGGGGAAGGCAGCTACAAACTCGCCGAGGAGGGCGGCATGCTGACGATTGATGCCACGGGTGTGAATGGACCCGCGATGAACCAGACGATGCTCGGCATCTGGAAACTGGAGGGCGACACCCTCCGCTGGTGCAGTGCGAATGGCGGCAAGCCGAGGCCCACCGAGTTCAAAACCCGCTCGTCCGGCCCCTATCTCATGATCCTGACCCGCAAGAAGGATTGAGCAGCCAAAAAACCAACGAACCACGGCCATGTTCGACGATCCTGTCATCGCGATTCAAAGCTGGCTCAGCCGTCATGATCAATGCGCAGCGGCCTGGTTGGTGAATGAGCACCGTGCCCAAGTCCTTCGTGCTGCTCGCTCCTGGGGCGCGCCACACTGGATGGAGGAGGATGTGGTCCAGGAAGTCTTCATGCGCGTGTTTCGTTCTTTGCCGAGCTTTGAGCCACGCATGCCGTTTGCTCATTGGCTGGCGGTGATTGCTCGAAACACCTGCGCCAAGCTCCGTCGGCACTGGTGCCATCGTCACAAACTTAGCGCTGCATTTGAAGACGGCGCTCAGGAGTTGCTCGACGAATCTCCGAGCACGCAAAAAGCCCCGGATGATCAGCTCATTCGCAAAGAACAACTGGCTCAAGTCCGGCAAGCCCTCGCCCATCTCTCGGAACGTGATCGGCAGCTGCTCGAAGGCCCTTCGACAGCTCAAACACCCGCCCAACGCGTGGCGCTACATCGCGCCCGTGCCCGTCTGCGCACGCTTTTTCACCAACCCTGATCCCACCACCATGAAAACACTCGCCTTCACCACCCTCCTCGCGCTCGCGGCTCTGTCGCGGGCGGATACCGTCATCCATGTGGACGACACCGTGATACAACCCGGCGTGCAGCGCTTCGGCATCGGACTCGCGCAGCACAACTACTACGACTCGAACCAGATGATGAAGGAGCTGCTCTTTCGCAATCCGGGCTTCGAGGGGCTGCTGTATCAATCGGTCGTGCGGCTCGGTCAGGGCGGCACTGCGAGTAGCGCCATCGAAGACCAGGCTTTCACGCAATGGCCTAGCGGCTTCTGGGCAGGGGCTTCGTATGAAATCATCTGGTCGTCTGGAAACACCAAGGGCCGCAGTGGCACGATCACGACCTCGCTCGCGCCGAATCGTGCCAATCCGCCAAACGACCCGAGCGGCAGCAGCTTTGGCACAACGTATCTTTTTGCCGATAGCGATGCCGCGCGTATCCCGCTGGAGGGCGATTACATGGTGCTGCGCAAAACCGATGTGGGCGGCACTGGAGGCGGCGCGGCTTTTTCGAGCTGGTCGGTGAGCACGGGTGGCGGTGGCACGGTGACGAGCGAGACCTCCGATCTGCCTCCTGGCACCGCAGGGCAGCAATGTGCTCGAGTCGATGCGGCGGCGAGTGGTCAGCAGGCCGGTGTGACGGGCGCGTTTGACACGCTGACAGGTTTCATCCGGCTGAACGGGCAGTTCCGTGTGGCTTTCAAAGCGAAGGGCGTCGGCGGGGCGAATCGAGCCTTTGTCACCGTGCGTCGCGGTTCGTTGACGGCGTATTTGAGCCAGACCGTCCAGCTCACGAGCGACTGGGCCGACTACTCGCTGCCGTTTTCCGTGAGCGAGGCCATCAGCACCTCTGGCACCATCAGCGTGGGCCTTTCCGCTACGGGTCAAAGCGCCATCCTTATCGACGATGTGAGCCTGCGGCAGACCGATGGCAGCGCCACAAATCCCACCGAGTTCCGCGATGATGTGGTGAGCACGCTCGAAGGCCTGCGCCCCGGCATCCTGCGCTATGTGAACTGGCAGCAGGTGGGCGATTCGCTCGCGAACGCGCTCTCGCCGCTGTTTGGCCGCAAGCGCACCGGTTACTCCGTCTATGCGACGAGTGAAAACAACATGATGCCCGGCCTGCATGAGTATCTCGTGCTCTGCGAGCATCTCGGCGCGAATCCATGGTATTCCATGCCTGCGCCATTTTCGCCGCAGGAGGCAGCGAACCTCATGGAATACCTCGGCGGCTCCACCAGCACGCCGTTTGGAGCTTTGCGTGCCGCACGCGGCCATCCCGCACCATGGACTGGCGTCTTCAGCCGCATTCACCTCGAGTTTGGAAATGAAAACTGGAACAACGGCGCCTATCGCGGTGCCGCCATCACGCAGCCCGTGCCCTGCGGCCAGCGTGCCAGCGAAGTCTTCAGCGCCATCAAAGCCTCGCCACATTACAACGCCGCGCAGGTCCAGTGCATCCTCGGCGGCCAAAACGGCAACGCCGGACTGAACTCCGCGCTGCACAATGCCTCGCCGCAGCACGATGTCTTCACGCTGGCTCCATACATGGCCTACCGCGTCGATAACTTCGCCACGAACGAGGATCTCTTCGGCCCGCTATTTGCCGAGCCCGAGTGGTGGAGCTTCAATCCCTCCACCACGAGCGGCCTGATGCGCTACACGCACGACTTTTTACAAGGTTCCAGCCGTCCTGTGCCGGTGAATGTGTATGAAGTGAATCTCCACACCACCACCGGCAGCATCAGCCAGGGAGCGCTCGATAGCTTCACGCCCTCCGTCGGCGCGGCCATCGCCGTGGCGGATCACATGCTCGTCATGCTGAAGGAGTTGAACTGCCGTGAGCAGGTCTTCTTTTCACTCGCTGGTCACAGCTACTCGATCGGCGATGGTCGCACCGCGCGGCTGTGGGGCTCCGTGCTCGACATGGGCAAAACGAACCGCAAACGCCCGCACTACCACGCCATGCAGATGGTCAATGATGTGCTCGCTGGCGACCTCGTCACCACCACGCACAGCGGCGACAATCCGACGTGGAACATCAACAACATGAACCGTGTCACTTTCACGAACGCGCACCACTTGCAGAGCTTCGCCTTCAAGAACGGCACGCAGCGCGGTCTCGTCGTCTTTAACCTTCATCGCACCAATGCGCTCGATGTGCGCTTCAGTGGTCCGAATGCTCCCGCTGACTCACTCACCCTCCGCCGCCTCACGTCCGCGAACATCACCGACAACAACGAGACCTCCGATGTCGTCGCGCCAACCTCGCAGACGCTCACCAGCTTTGATCCCGCGCAACCGCTCTCACTGCCGCCGTATTCGATGACCTTGCTGCACTGGACACCACCTGCTCGCCAAGCCTGGCGCTACCAATACTTCGGCACCGTCGCTGGCACTTCGAATGCCGCTGATGACGCCGATCCCGATGGCGATGGCCTCACGAACCTCCTCGAATATGCCCTCGGCACGCTTCCGACTCAAGCGTCGCCCACACCGTGGGCAACGACGACCACCAGCAGCTATCTCGGCCTCAGCATCGCCAAAAACGCGACCGCCTCCGGCATCACCTGGAGCGCTGAATCGAGCGATGACCTCATTAACTGGCATCCCGAGCAAACCGTGACGCTCATCGACAACGACACGACTTTCAGCGTCCGCGACAGCGTGCCTGTCGGCTCGGCGGCGAAGCGTTTCCTTCGGCTGCGCCTCACGGCGGGGCCGTGATTCGAGCGATTTGTGCATGATTCGCAGGCCTTCGACGCAATGAACCAAAGCTACCTCATGCACGAAATGGGCTCTGAAGATGTGATCTCTACAGCCATCAGCCTTTGATCCAACACGAGAGCCTCATGGAAATCATCCCACAGTCTCCCTCACTTGATTGCAAGCGGGCTGTACCAGATCTTGAATGCACTTTCAGTCCACCGCCGAGCCCGTTACTTCACCCGCCTCGAAGTAGTCATCGTCCGTGATGTCGGGAATGCCGAAGACGAGCACCCGCATCTTGACTTTCGTTGCATGAACGACGCCTGGAGGTATGTGCACGAGGGAGCCTTTGTGAGCGGGTGGCTCCTCGCCGTCGCGGATGACGGAACCGCTGCCTTTGAGAAAGTAATACAGCCCAGTGGAGCGTTGATGGTAGTGCAGCTTCGGTCCGTCAATGTCCATGGCATGAGCCCAGGCAACGAAGAACGTAAAGATGAGGGGCAGATTGATAGTTGGCCCCTCGAGACGTGTGGCGGTGCAGGCGAAATTTGTGATATCGAGGCCAAGCCCAAGCCTGCACCGCACGATGTGCCCGGGAGCAAGGGTGCGGCGATGTTGGAGACGACGCCGAAGGCCCAGGCGTTGATCTTGTGCCATCCTGCCTCAGTCCACAATGCCCTTCACGACTTGACGCACGCCCTTATCGAACTTGACGATGAAGCCGAAATTGCCGCCGCAAGAGATCAGTGGCGTGGCTCCAGCCCGTGCCGCCTGCGCTGGGGTGCCCATTGGTGGCGTTGCCGCGATCAAGTTCATCGGCTTAGAGCGCCTAATTGCTGCGGAGTGTCGCGCCAGTGGGGCAGGTCCAAAATGTAACTTCCAACCACGGGGCAAGGTTCGGAGGCAGGGAGGAATTCGGCTCGCCGCAACTTTCGGGCGGGGCTAGGTTCGGATTTTTGAGGGTGGCAAATATTGGCTTTGTCTGTCATCGTTTCTCCCCAGAACGAGGAGAATCAGTCCACCCAAGGCGATCCATGAGCCAGTGGTCTTGTAACGATTTGATGTGCCACAATCTCGACAGACATCGATTCGATGGGAAAAGGCAGCCTTCACCAGCTGGCCAAGCCAGCCAAAAAGAATGAAATGCAACGGTCGCTGCCTCAGAGTGAGGACATCCCTACCGGTATTGCCACCAGGTCAGGGACGCCGCCGATTCTGCGGAGTTGCGGGCATTTCGGGTAGGCTCTGAGGCGGCTCGAAGGGATTCATGGCGTTGAGTCAGTCTGCTATCGGCAGGTCTTATCGGTCTAGGGCTGGTGTGTCAATACTTCAGGAAGAACCCGCTCTCCATGAAGTGGGCGCAGCACGACTCACCTCCATCAACCCTTGCGCCATTCGATCTCGCGGCGCACCACCGCAAAGCCCCAACGAGGGCGGTTTGCAACCGCCCAGGCGCTCAAAAAGCGCCTCTCCTTGTCACTACACCGCAAACTAAAACCTGCAGCAAACTGACGGGAAAAAGACCCCCCAAACATTTTGCTGCCCCCATTTGCTGTCAGCACTCACCCCCATTAAAGCCAGCACACGCCCCAAGGAAGGACGGTTTGCAACCGCCCAGGCACTTAAAAAGCGCCTCTCCTCGATGAATCCGCGAGCCCATCCGCCGTCGCCGTCCCGAACGCCTTCAAGACCTTGCCGTTTTTCCGCTCCGTCGATGCCTCGTTTCCCCACGTTTCCGTGCTCCCTTCGCCCCGCATCACAGAACCACATCAGATTCGCGGGCCTGCATTCCCTCCGGTCGCGCTTGCCTTTTCCTCCGGCGATCCCGTAACACAATTCGGCACGAGCTCGCACTGATCCCGTCCTTAATTCGCTGTAGCCGCTTGATCGATTTTGCCCAAATACGCTGCTCAACCTGACGTCCAAGTTAGCCTCTCGCGGTCACCGGAGTGCGGCGGTCGTCGCGGAAGAAGGTCTCCATGCGGCTACGCAGATCGGCGTAGAAGGTGCGGGCCATGTCTTCGAGCATGTCGGCTTTGAAGGCGAGGCCGCTGCTGGTGGCGGCTTCGCGGGCGACGCGGATTTTTTCATCAAAGGAGCGCTCCAGCTCCATGAGGTGCTCCAGGAATTCCTTCGCGGCACGGCTGCGGTCCACGCCTTCGATCAGGGCACGCTCCAGCGGTTTGTTTTGCGTGAGGTGGAGCAGCTTGCTCTCTCCGAGCTCTTTCATGTAGCGATTGAAGCTGGTGAGGAAGGCGGTGCGCTCGCGGTCGAATTTGACCTCTTCACGGTCGAGCAGGGTGTCGTAGGGGCCGGGTTTGGAGAAGAATTTCACCACCAGCGGAATCGTATCGACCAACATGAAGAGCATGGTGAGCACGAGGTAGGCGACGAGGGCGAAGGTGCCGCCCTGCTGGCCGTTTTCGAAGAGTTCGTGCAGGGCGAGCGTCTGCGTGAGGATGTCGCGGCGCGGTTCGCTGCGCAGGGCGGTGACGCGGGCTTCTTCGTCGCGGACGAGCTGGCCGACTTCGGCGTGAAGATTCTTCAATTGGAGCAGGAGGGCGTCGATCTGCGTCTTGAGCGTCTCGCGGATGGCGTTTTGCTGGGTGACGAATTGATCGGCCTGTTGCTGCTGGACCTGTTGTTTGAGGACTTCGATACGGTCTTTTTCGGCTTTGAGGCGGGCGGCGTCTTCGGCGGCTTTGGCGTCGAGGGCGGCGTTCACGCCGTCTTCGGCAGCTTTGATGTCGGCGAGGAGGGTGACGCGGCCTTTGGTCATGCTGTCGAGCACGCCACTGAGGCGGCTGGACTCGGCGCGGCGCCAGGTGAGCTGGTCTTCCTGGATGCTTTTGGCCCGTGGGCCGAGTCCGAGGATGCCACTGCGCTGACCGTTCACTTCACGCTCAAACTCGGTTTGCCAGTGATTGAGCTCACCGGCGATTTTTTGGTAATCGGCGCTCAATTTGGCCATTTCGGCGTCCAGGGCCGTGAGCTTCGTTTTGAGCGGTGTGGAGGCTTCGGCGACTTTGGCGTCGCGTTCGGCTTTGAGCTTCTTTTCCTCGTCGGTGAGCGGTTTTTCGACCGGCTTGCCGTTTTCGTCGAGGAACTTGGCGCTGAAGGTCGCGTTCCAGTTTTCGCGTTGGACGGCGATCTCTTTTTCCAGCGTGGCGATGCGCGTTTCGACGGCGACTTTTTGCACCTTGGAGGTCTCGCGGGCAGTTTCGATCTCCTTTTGGCGATCCTGCTCGATGACGGAGGAAATGGTGTCTTTAAAGAGCAGCAGCGTGAGCGGGTGGGAGATGGTGATGCCCATCAAAGCGGCGACGACCATGCGCAGGCCGAACTGCGCGGCTTTGCGCACAAAGCTCTGGTAGGCGCGGTAGGTGGCCAGCAGGGCGCGGTCCACGGTCAGGATGATGAAAGCCCACACGAGCGAGACGGGAGCGATGACCCAGACATTTTCGGTGAGCGTGCTGAGTGCGTAGGCGCAGGCGATGAAGGCAAAAGTGCAGGGAACCAAAACAGTGGCTCCGAAGGCGACGTATTTGCGCCGTTCCCACGCGGGGCAGGCCTCCAGGTTGTCCGTGGAGGCGGCGGAGAGCCAGAAGAAGACGCGTTCGATGCGGTCGGTGAATGACATGATGCGAAGAGAATGATTCACCAACCCATCGTATCTTTGCTCTCAAAGAGCCGGGTCGGGTTGGCCCTACAATTGGGGTGGTGTTGGGGCTGTGGGGCGGAGGAATGAAAATTTTGGAAGGCCTTATGGCTGCACTTCCCAACGGCCTCAGGCCGATTCGAGGATGGCGGGGACTGGAATCAAGGGGCCAATTTGACGCTCAGGACCATAGCTTTCCCGCCCAATGTGCCAAGCAATTTTTCGGGATTCGGCTCTGGCGGGACGATTCCAACTTGTCCGTCCGATACGTGCGCAGGTGAGAGGTCAACCGCTGCTTGGGCTGGCTCCAAATCGTTGGAGCCGGACGGGACGCGCCGTTAGCTCAGGACTGCGCAGCGCGCGGCGGATTACGATGGCGACGGCGCTCAGTCGATCCAGCGATTCGGCAGGCAAAATCTGTGCGTGACAGGGTCCGCGGGAAGGTTTAAATTATATTCCGTCTGATATGAACCTAACCTTCTCTCCAAGAATCGGTGGCTCCTGTCTAAAGGCAGCCTTTATCTTCTGTAGCATTAGCTTGGCAACCGCAACGGAACCGGTTCTCAAAGAACTGGTCACGCCTTCAAATCCCGGAGGCGCGGATGGCGTCGCCATCTCCCAAAAATACGTCGTGGTGGGCAGCGCGGCCGAGGACGTGGGCAGCGTGGGGCAGGCGGGACGCGCGCGGGTCTGGGACGCAGTGTCTGGCAAGCTGGTCCGTGAGATCCAGTCAACCACCCCGGTTGCGAGCGCCCAGTTCGGCTCCGCCGTGGCAATCCGCGGCACGGTAGCGCTGATCGGTGAACAAGGGGCGCCGGGGGGCGGGAAGGCCTACCTCATCGACTTGGCAAAGAACGTGGTGCTGCAAACCTACGCCCCCACCAACGCCACACCGTTCGCGCTCGCTGGCGCACGAGTGGCGTTTGACGGCCAGTTCGTCGTACTCGGTGCCCCTGCGGACAATGGAAACCGCGGTGCGGTGTTCGTCTTCAATCAAGCGACGGGTGCCCAGCTTTTCAAAATGGTAGCCAGCGATGCCGCACCGGGTGATTTTTTCGGATCCGCCCTGGATATCGGTGGCGGCTTGATGGTGGTCGGTTCGCCTGGCGACGACACCTTCGCGGGCTCCATTTACTGCTTCGATCTGATTACAGGCAATCAGGTCCAAAAGACCATCGCGACCGACAGTGCGCCGAACCGCAATTACGGCGAATCTGTGGCGCTGAGCGGGCGCTTGGCCGTGGTGGGGTCCCCCCGGCATGACAATAGTCGCGGCTCCATCTACATCGTCGAACCCGTGACCGGGGTGGAGCGCTACGTGATACAGCATCCGGGGGCTATCAGCGGTGACAGTCTGGGTGGGGACCTAGTGGTGGATGGCAACTTGATCGTGGCCAGCAGCAGCGTGCTGTCAAACAATGGAGGTGGGGCGCGGTTCTTCGATCTGGTGACTGGTGCCTATCTGGGGAATCTCTCGAGCCTGACCTTCCCCTACTTCGGCAGCAAGGTGGCGCTCTACGGCGGGCGGCTGGCGACGGCGGGAGGCTTCAGTTTCACAACGACCAAGGCCTACACCGTGTCCTTTGTTGCCGCGCCTCAACCCGATCCGGTGCAGTTCAGCAAGGGCCAGGACGCCCATGAGGCCCAGCGTGTGGCCTTTGGGCTGCTGAAAAGAGCCGCCGTGACGCCGACGGGCAAACCGCTCTTCCACGCCACGCTGACGGGCACCGACTCCAACCGCAACAAGGACCAGGGCATCTACAAGATCGACGGCACTTTGAGCGAGGAGCTGCGGAGCCGTTTCACCCTCTTTCTGCTGCCGGGCACGCCATCCCCCAGCATCTTTTCGGATGTGATGCAAAATCAAACTGCCGAGTATTTGGCACGCATGACGTTGGCGGGTTCCTCCGTCTCCGCCGCCACGAATGAATGCATCGTATCAAATTTCCAGGCCTTCCAAAAGGGCACCCCCATCGGCGAATTCAGCAATGCAGTGGCATCGAAGCTGGGCCAACTGGCGCAGTCCACCGACGCGATGCAGTACTGGGTCACGGGGCTCACCATGAAGACCGGTGTGGCCGGGGTAACCTCGGCCTCCGATTCGGCGCTCATGGCGCGGACGACGGGCGGCAGTGTGGTAGTCACCGCGCTGCAAGAAGGCGGCCCCGCTGGCACGACAGGCGCGTTTTACGGCCAGATGACGGGCCGGATCACCGCGATGGATCACATCCTGTTTTCAACCGCGCTGCAAGGTGACCCCGCGTATAACCAAGCCGTCTTCAGGCAGGAACCCCTGCAGCTAACGGACCTCGTCGTACGGAAGGGCGATTCCGCGCCCGTGATCAGCGGCACTTTTTCCACTTTCCTTGGCGAGACACTGTCCATCACGGAGCGTGCGGTCTACCGTGCCACACTGACGGGCGGTGTGCCTGGTCAAAACGAAGGCTTGTGGTCCACCAACGGCTATCTGGTGGCCAAAAACGCCCTTGCTCCTGGCCTCGGCGCGCTGTTGGTGAAAAAGATCATCGGCTTCTGGGCCGTGCGCAATCAGGTGCTGGTGCATGTGCAGCTCAGCGGCACGGGTGTGAACAGCAGCAACGATAGCGCGCTTTATCTTTACCAGGAAGATGGCAGTGCTTTGTTGCTGCTCCGGGAAGGCGCTTTGGCCCCGCAATGTGCCGATGGCGCCCGCTGGGGCACCCTGCTGCGGATTGAGGTCAATCCCGACCAGGGTTACTACGCTGTACTGGCCACTCTGGCCAGTGCGGCGTCAGACACCAACCAGGCGCTGTTCATCGGTCGCACGCTGGATGGGAATGCCACCACACAGCGCGGCGCACGCCTGCCCACGCTGCTGGCACGCAAGGGCACGCGGCATCTCGTGCCCTTTGGCGGCACCATGAACAGGATCCGCAGCATCAACCTGCCCGTGAGTCTCATGGATGCCAGCGGTGCCGGCACGCGGGGGAATGCGCAGATCTTCAGTAACAGCGGCCACCTCATATACACCATCGACTTCGACAACAAAGTGCAGCAGCACGTCCTGCACCCCGTGAACGGACCTTGACGGACCGCCCCCATTTCCTGCCTGCCCTGGGGCAGCAAAGTTGCAAGGGGAAACAAGAGTCGCCTGTCTGGGTCCAAGACGCCCTTCACGATTTGGCGCACTCCGCGCTCGAACTCGACGATGAAGCCGAAATTGCCGCCGCAAGCGATCAGTGGCGTGGCTCCAGCCCGTGCCGCCTCCGCTGGGGGCCCATTGGTGGCGTTGCCGCGATCAAGTTCATCGGCTTAGAGCGCCCGATTCCTGCTGGGTGCCGCGTCAGTGAGGCAGGTCTAAAATGTGACTGGCAACCGCAGGGCGAGGTTTGGAGGCAGGGAGCAATTCGGCTCGCCGCAACTGCCGACGGTAGGTTCGTGTTTTTGACAGGAAGGTGCTTCTTTTGAACGTCATCGTATCCTCATTTTTCCACCAATCGCGCGCAATAAGCCGATGCCGAAAATGTCTTGGCACTGAGGACAGGAACGCTATGCTCCAAATCGTTGAAAATACGTCATTACCCGCGCCTCAAATATCCTGAGGCACCCACAATCAAGTCCACGACTGATCACAGTCGTACACGCTTAGGCATTTACAGGGTAGTCTCTCCGCCCCTCCAAGCTAGTATTTAGCAGAAGACGGCGGGGTGTATTACCCTGACAGAAGTTTTTCCAAAGATTCGGTACGAGGCGAATGAAAATATACCATATCCTTCTCGGGCTTAGTTCCAGCATACTCCTCGCGGCGTGTTCGAGTGTCCCGCAGTTCGTAAACTCAACGGCAAAAGATGCTGCAGAAATAAGCACCCGCAGTGACTCCCTCTCTAAAGCGATCTTTGGCGGCGGTGTATTCACGGCCATTGAATCCGTCGATGGGGCTCCAATCGAGCAGGCACTTCAGGGAAGGAAGATCTACCGTGTCACACCTGGCCATCACGTGATTGCGATTCGTTCGCCTGGCCCAGGTTATAACGAATCGAAAGGCCTGGTATCGTTGGATGTTCGCCCCAACCAACAACTTGTGTTTAGAGCTGTTTTTGGAACCCATGGCACAGTGGTGGATGTTATCGACGTGACTGGGGGGAAGGAAACACTGGTCAAGCAAACCCAGTTGATTAGCAGTCCGGGCACCATACCTACCACCTTTTACATACCGAGTTCTGTATACTCAGGCAATGCCTCCCGTTAACTTGAAACTTCTCCTGCTGAGTACTTGCCAGCCTTGCCTTGAGACAAGAGCCGAATGGAAAGATCCGCTGGCAACCTGGGCTGGAAGTGGTTACAACGTCCCCTGATGCGTTACCAACCTGCCCCTGCTGAATTGTTCGCCAATAATCGCCAGCGTCTTTATGCGACGTTGCCACCGCGTTCTTTGGTGATCCTGACTGCGAACGATGTGTTGCCGACCAATGCGGATGGGTCCTTGGGCTTTGTGCAGAATAGCGATCTGTTTTACCTCAGCGGCATTGATCAGGAGGAAACGATGCTGCTGCTATTCCCTGACGCGCCCGATCCGAAGCACCGCGAGCTGCTCTTCGTGCGGGAGACCTCTGAGCACATCGCCATTTGGGAGGGCGAAAAGCTGACGAAACCGCAGGCCACGGAGCGGTGTGGCATCGCGCAGGTGCATTGGACCCAGGAATTTGAGATCCTCTATCGCCTGCTGATGTGCCAGGCAGACGCTGTCTATCTGAACGCGAACGAGCATCCGCGCGCCTCGATCCCCACCGAGACGCGGGAGATGCGGTTTACGAAGCGATGCATGGCGGAATATCCGCTGCACGACTACCGCCGTCTGGCACCGCTGATGCATGATCTGCGGGCGATCAAGAGCCAGCCGGAAATTACGATGTTGGAGGAGGCCATCCGCATAACGGATGGGGGCTTCCGCCGTTTGCTAAAGTTCGTGAAACCAGGTGTGCACGAGTTTGAGATTGAAGCAGAGTTGATCCACGAATTCATCCGGCAGCGTGCGCGCGGTTTTGCCTACACACCGATCATCGCTACCGGGGCCAATGCCTGCGTGCTGCATTATGTGACCAATCACTGCCAGTGCCAGGATGGCGAGATGCTGCTTCTAGACGTGGCGGCGAACTACGGGAACTACAATGCAGATCTGACGCGGACCATCCCCGTGAACGGCCGCTTCACACCCCGCCAACGGGCGGTTTATGAGGCGGTGCTGCGCGTCTTCCGTGCGTGCTGCCAGATGCTAAAGCCCGGCGTCATCATCCGCGAATATCAGGAAGAAGTCGGCAAACTCATGGAGGCGGAGCTGATCGGACTGGGTCTGCTGAACAAAGATGAGGTGGCGAAGCAGGACCCTGACAAGCCATTGTACAAAAAGTACTTCATGCACGGCACCTCCCATCCCTTGGGTCTGGACGTGCACGATGTCGGCCGCATGTGGCAGCCCATCAAGGCCGGGATGGTCTTCACGGTTGAGCCCGGCATCTACATCCGCGAGGAAAAACTGGGCGTCCGTTTGGAGAACAACATCCTCATTGGTGAAAAAGGCAATATCGATCTGATGGCGGGCATTCCCATCGAGCCCGATGAGATTGAGGCCTTGATGAATGCATGAGGTGATAAGTCCGACAACCCGCCATCGTTCCTCCCATCCCATGAAGTTTTTCCCCGCCGTTACCGCACTCTATCTTCTCGCCGCTGCCAGCCTTCACGCAAAGGACTTTACCCCGCTGACGCTCGCAGACTTTACCACCAACGGTGGCGAGGCACCTGGACCACTGTGGAAGCCAGAAGGAAATGTGATTCACCTGACTGGCAAAGGCGGTGGCAGCCTCATTTCCAAGGCAGAGTTCACGAACTTTGAGCTCGAGTGGGACTGGAAACTGGATGTCGGCGGGAATAACGGCATCAAGTACTGGGTCACTAAGATTGGCGGCAAAGAGTGGCTTGGCATCGAGTACCAGATGATTGATGACAACGCTCATCCGGACGCGAAGCGTGGGGATAGCCACAGCACTGCCTGCATCTACGACATTAAGGCCGCCGCAAAGGACAAGCCGCTGAAGCCCATCGGTGAATGGAATACCAGCAAGATCGTCGTGAACAACGGTAAGATCCAGCATTGGCTGAATGGCGCGCTCGTCAGCGAGGCAGATACCACAAGCGACGATTGGAAACAGCGCATCGCTGCGAGCAAGTTTAAGAGCAAAGAAAACTTCGCACCCGGCCACGGCAAGATCATGCTGACCGAACACGGCGACGAGACCTGGTTCCGCAATATCCGCATCAAGGCGCTCTGAGCCCGCGCCTTTCGGGGATTTTGGGCAAGTGCCTCTGGCCCCAAACCCCCCAGACCATGGGCTTGCAATTTCTCGCAATGCAGGTAGGCTGTGCCGAGGATTGATCATGCACTCGCTTACCCTCAGGGCTTTGTTAGCGTTCTGCATCGGCTTGCCGATGTGCTGGTGCAATATTGCCCGCGCAAGTGCTGCGGCGGAAGTTCAGAAGGCCCCACCTCTTTGCCCGATGTGTGCGCAAGAGGAGGCGGAACACGGAGGAGATAGCCCACCTTCATCCAAGACGCATGACGATTGCCCCTGCTGTAAGATCAGCATGAAGCGAGAGGCTGCTGGGAAGCCGCTACCTCTTGCCGCGCCGACAGCCAATGTCTCGTTGTTGCCCGTTGCAGATCTGCATCGCTTTCGCACAGCGACATTGGAGACCTTTCATCGCCGCCAGATCGCCCCCGGTGCTGTGCATCGACGGCGATCTCTCTTCCTGCGCGATTGTGCCTTATTGATGTGAGATGCTGACCGCTGGAAGTGGTGCCAGTGAGGATATCTGACGGACAGGAGATCCCCTTTTGTGGGCCTGCCCAGGCGTCCATCGGCACTTCCAGACGGTAGCCCCGCCCCCGATCCATCCACGGGCGGTTTGAAGCTCGGTTTCTTTGATTCGCCAGATCCGAGCGATTCCTTCAAGGCGCGAATCTGTGCATCCAATTCAAAACAAAGACTTAAAACTCAATTCAAAATCAAATCATCATGAAAACGATCCTATCCATCCTTGCCCTCTCCGTCATCGCGCTCACCACGCCTTCCGCCTTCGCCGGTAAAGCCTGCGAAAAGTGCTGCAAAGGCAAGTGTGCTGAGTGCTGCAAGGACAAGGGCAAGACCTGCGGCACAGACTGCTGCAAGGGTGACTAATACCCACCCCCAAGATCACGCATGTTTCATCGGAGCATGAGTGAACTCGGCCGCCGTCATTCGCCAACGTGCGAGTGGCGGCGGTTTTGTTTTACGGACGTGGCAGGTTTGTTGCTTGTCAGGAGCGGAGGTTCTGGCAAGGAACGGAACCTCCCCCCAATCCCACTATGAAAAACCTCATCTACATCAGCCGTGCGTTTGTTGAGTTTGGCCCCTTTCCCGATGCAGAGCTGCGCGATTTTTTAAAGCGTGGCATCCTGCGCGATGGCGATCATTTCCGCCACCATGGGTTGGACGATTGGCTCTCGCTGGACCAATGGATCGCTTCTGTTCCCGGCGCGAAGGCTGCGCCAACCAAGGCTAAACCTGCCTCCGCCAAAAAGGCCGCTGCAAAGAAGGCACCAGCCAAGAAGGCTGCGGTCAAGAAGGCCAAATAGGCGCTGTCACCACGGCTTCAGTGTGATGAAGGAGGATTCCTTCACCTTGTGATCGCTGTAGGTTCGGGTGAATTCTTCAAACTGCGCTGCCCATTCCCGGATGGCCACCTGTGCGTGCGCGTACGGCTGGAAGTCCCGGGCGCTGTAGAGCGTCATCTTGTCCTTTTCGTTGTCGCAGAACTGGAAGACGGGTGCCTTGGATTTGGATAGCGATACCTTCCCTTCAATGGCGATATTGCCCTTCGTGAAGACCCCGAGGACGCCAGACAGCGGCCCCACCAGGAACTTCGCCGCAAGCTTTACCCCATTGCCGCGCACGCTGGTGGGGTTCAGCTCAGTGATGGCAATCTCCAGCGTTACGGATCGATCCGAGGGCTTCGTCACGATGCGGTAGCGCGGGCGTGGTGATGTCAGGAAGGCCTGTGCAAAGACGCGCCGCAACTCGACAGCGGTCTCCCTTTCCCGGCGCGGTGTCCAGCCGTTCTCCATTTCCCAGCGGGCGAGCTTCTTTGAGACTGGCTGGAGGTAGCGCAGCTCTACAGGTGCGATGTAGAGCTCTGTCATCTCCATGACGCGTGCCTGCACCGATGGGGCGGTATTGCGCCAGGCGGCGTTAAACGGCACCCGATCCCGAGAGGGTCGCATTTGGGGGCGTTGATCGAGGAAGGGGGAGACCTTGGTCCCTTTCGCCTTCAAAAAGCGCTGGGCAGTCGGATTTTGACAGCCAATGAGGAGGAGGCTCAGAAGTAATGGCAGGCTGCGCAGTCGTCGCATGATCACAAGCGCGGAGGATGCCTTATTCGTGGCGTCTTGTCCACCGATCAGAGCATGAGGACAGAAGGCTGCCGGGTGGTACGTTCCCTTTGCATGAGACTCCTCCCTGCGCTGGTGCTGCTTTTGTCCGCGATGTTCTCCGTGGCGGCAGAGGATCGTCCCAACATTCTGCTCATCGTTTCTGACGACCTCGGCTATGGGGACCTGGCCTGTTACGGTAGTAAGGACGTGCAGACACCGCACTTGGATAAGTTTGCGAGCGAGGGCCTGCGGCTGACCAGTTGTTACGCCGGGCATCCCAATTGCTCGCCATCGCGCACGGCCCTGATGACCGGCCGGACGCCGACACGGGTAGGCGTGCGGGATTGGATCCCGGAGGAATCTCCCATGCATGTGCGGGCCAGCGAGATCACCATCGCCCGACTCCTTCAGCAGTCCGGTTACGCCACCGCGCACGTCGGAAAGTGGCATCTGAATGGGGAATTCAACCAGCCCTCCCAGCCGCAGCCGAGCGACCACGGGTTCGACTATTGGTTCTCTACCCAAAACAACGCCTACCCCAATCATCACAACCCTGATAACTTTGTGCGCAACGGCAAGGAGGTCGGAAAAGTCGAAGGCTACGCCGCAGACATTGTCGCAGCAGAGGCCCAGCAATGGCTGACGGGCGTGCGAGACAAAGCCAAGCCCTTTTTCCTCTATGTCTGCTTTCATGAGCCGCACGAGCCCATCTCCACCGATGAAAAATACGCCCGGCTCTACCCCTCCGATGATCCCGCCTACTCCGCCCACCACGGCAACATCACGCAAATGGACAGCGCCTTTGGCCGAATCATGAGCGCAATCGATGAACAAGGTCTGCGCGATAGCACCTTTGTCATGTTCACTAGCGACAACGGTCCTGCCATCACGCCCCAGCATCCGCATGGCTCCGCCGGACCGCTGCGGGATAAGAAGGGTGCAATTTACGAAGGCGGCATCCGCGTCCCAGGCATGATCCGCTGGCCGGGGAAGACGAAGCCCGGTTCCACTAGTGATGAGCCCATCTGTGGGGTGGATTTTCTCCCCACCGCCTGCGATATCGCCGGAATCAATCCACCTTCGGATCGCAAGCTCGATGGGGCCAATCTATTACCTGTCATCGAGGGTCAGTCCATCGAGCGCAGCACCCCGCTCTACTGGCATTTCAACCGCGCCAGCAGCGAGCCCAAGGTCGCCATGCGCATCGGCGATTGGAAGATCCTCGCCCGGCTCGATCACCCCGCTGAACCCCGTGGTAACGACCTCACAGAGGAAGGGCAGCGTGACTTTAAGCGTGCGCAGTTGATCGGCTTTGAACTCTACAACCTCAAGAACGACGTTGGCGAATCCACCGATCTATCCGCCGCAGAGCCCGAGAAGCTGAAGCAAATGACCCACCTCCTCACGACCAAGTACGAAGAAGTCCGGGCCGAATCTCCCATCTGGCCGACGTGGAAGTTCACTGGGTCTGAGGGCAAAAAGATCGTCTGGCCGGACTACGTGCTAAAGGCCAAAGGGGCGGCCAAGGCCAAAGCCGCCGCTGCCAAGAAGTAGCCGCCACAGCGCGCGCGGGTGGGACGAGTGCCCGCTGCGATGCTTCATCACCGATCACTTGCCGGGGCGGGGATTGCTGCTACAGTCGCCCCCTTCCCATTATGGCTCTTCAAAAAATCACCTCCGTCTCTGGTGCTGGCGTTTATGTTCCCGGCGCTGATATCGACACTGATCGCATCATCCCAGCACGCTTCATGAAGTGCGTGACCTTTGACGGCCTGGGCGAGTTTGCCTTTTATGACGTCCGCAAGAACGCCGATGGAACCGACAAGGAGCATCCCTTGAATGATCCGCGCTTTGCTGGTGCCTCCGTCCTGATCTCTGGCGAAAACTTTGGCTGCGGCAGCAGTCGCGAGCACGCCCCGCAGGCGCTCTACCGCTTTGGGTTCCGCGCCGTCATCGCCCAGAGCTTTGCGGAGATCTTCTTTGGCAATTGCACCACCCTCGGCATCCCCTGCGTCTGCGCCACGGCTGAAGACATCGCCAAATTGGCTGCCGCCGTCGAGGCAGACCCGAAGCTGTCAATCACGGTGGATGTGGATGCCCAGCGCGTCTTTTTTGGCGATCAAAACTTCACCATCGCCATGCCAGACACTGCCCGCGACGCGCTGACCACCGGCCAGTGGGACCCCATCGCAGAGCTGCTGGAGCACAAGGATGCGGTGGACGCCAAGATGCACGAGCTGGGCTGGGTTTGATCCGCATGAGGACGGGATCGTGAGCTCGTAAGTTGTCCGCCTTTCCCCCCAATCCGCCCGAGCCTCCCCCCGCCGTGCCTCCCATCTACGTCATTGGCCACCGCAATCCGGATACAGACGCCATCTGTTCCGCCATCGGCTATGCCGCCTACCTGCGCGATGTGCGTGGCATGGACGCAGAGGCTGCGTGCTGTGGCGAGGTGAGCGTGCGCACCAATTGGGTCCTGCAAACGGCAGGCGTGGCTGCACCGAAATTGCTGCTGGATGTCCGCCCCACGGCGGCAACGATCTGCCGCCGCGATGTGCTGACGGCCCGCCCTGACGAGACCTTTTTGTCGGTCTATCGCAAGATGGTGGAGCGGAACTTCCGCAGCATCCCAGTGGTCGATGACGAAGGGCGGCTCCTGGGCATGCCTGCCATCCAGGAGATGGCCCAGCTCTTCCTCCCGCCCGATGGCAGTACCAGCAGGGAGTCGATGAATAGGGAGCTGCGCACCAGTCTCCGCAACATCGTGAATGCCGTCGGCGGCACTGCCGATGGCGATACGCAAAACCTCGATGCCTTCCAGGACCTCGTCCTCGTCGTCGCGGCCTCCAGCGTTGAGACCACCCGGCAACGCGCCGGTCAGTTTCCCAACGAAAAGCTGGCCATCCTCACCGGAGATCGGCCAGAGATTCACGCCCTCGCCATCGAGATCGGCGCGCGCTGTCTCATCGTGACAGGGGGCTTCAAGCCCTGGGATGGCATCATTGAGCAGGCAAAGAACAAAGGGGTGACCATCCTCTGCGCGGCCTACGACACGGCCACCACCTCGCAATTGATCCGCTTTTCCCGCCCGATTGGCGAGGCCCTGACGCACAGCTTTCTTTCCTTCGGATCGCGCACCGCCCTGCGGGAGGTCATCCACACCGCGCAGCACTCCCAGCAGCCGCTCTTTCCCGTGGTGGAAGAAGAGACGCAGAAGCTGGCAGGCGTCTTTTCCAAGTCGGATCTCATCGATGTGCCCCGCATGCAACTCGTGCTGGTGGATCACAACGAATTCGCCCAAGCCGTCACGGGTGCCGATGAAGCGGAGATTTTGGAGGTCATCGATCACCATCGGCTCAGCGGCAACCTGCGCACGAAGGAGCCCATCCGCTTTCTCAACGAGCCCGTGGGCAGCACCTCCACCATCGTCGGCATCATGTACCGGATGCGCGATGCCGCGCCCGACAAATCAACGGCGATCTGCCTCTGCGCAGGGATCATCTCGGATACGTTGCACCTCACTTCGCCGACGACCACGAATACGGACCACGAGATCCTCGCCTGGCTCAGCAGCATTGGAGAAATCGATTGTGACCAGTTCGTGCGGGACTTCTTTGCCGCTGGCTCCATGCTGCGCGAACAGACGCCGGAGCGGGCATTGGAGAGCGACCGTAAAGTCTTCGAGGAAAACGGCTGGCACATCAGCATCTCCCAGATCGAAGAACTCGGGCTGGATGAATTTTGGAAGCGAGAGGCGGATCTGCAGGCGGCGCTCAGTCGTTTGTTGGAAAAGCACAGCCTGCATTTTGCCTGCCTGATGGTCACCGACATCACCCGCCACCACAGCGTCTTGCTGACCGCCGGGGATGGGCGCATCGTGGAACAGATTCACGCCGACCACGCCGCCGTCAGTCCCACCGTCTTTGACTTGCCTGGGATCGTCAGCCGGAAAAAGCAGCTCTTCCCATACATGAGCCACGTGGTGACAAAGCTCGCCCCACCCCGATAAGCGGCGCATCTGCGAAACGGCGGCGCACACGACGTAGCGGGACGCACCAGCGTTCCGATGTGTGGTGTGCCACCGGGGAGGGCTTGATGGGGCCTGGAAAATTCTGATTGCAGCCGCCGGGCGGGTGTTGTCTCTCTGAGGCGTGACCCCCGACTTTCCCATCGACCTCCTCAGCGACGACCACTTCATGCGGGAGGCACTGCGGATGGCGCGCAAGGCGGCGAGTCAGGACGAAGTGCCCATCGGGGCGGTCATCGTGCATCAGGGGAACATCATTGCGCGCTCTTGGAATCAGGTGGAGACCTTGAAGGACGCCACCGCCCATGCGGAGATGCTTGCACTGACCCAGGCCGAGAGTGCGATGGAAGATTGGCGGCTGAACGAGTGCGATCTTTACGTCACCAAGGAGCCCTGCCCGATGTGTGCTGGGGCGATTGTGCATTGCCGGGTGCGGCGCGTCATCTTTGGCTGTCCGGATGTCAAAGGCGGGGCTGCGGGTGGTTTTTGGAACCTGCTTCAGGCGCCAAATCTGAATCACCGCTGCGAGATCACCAGTGGCGTCTTGGGCGATGACTGCGTGGGCATTTTGAAGAGCTTCTTTGCCGATGCACGCAGACGCCGCGCGGAAGGGCTGGACCACACCAAGGGTAAGCCCAGCGATGGCATCGTGTTTGACGGGCCTTAGTCCACGAACATGAACTCATTGCCCATGATCAACACCTGCGCCAATTGCGCCAGCGGCGTCTGCGGGTGGGGGCGACCATCGATCGGCCAGCCGTCTTTTCCGCACAGATCGCGTGCTGCATCGGTCAGGAGCTGATTGCCAGCGTAGATCTGCGGTGCCCAGGTGTAAGAATCGCTGTCCGTGGAGCCTTCGGACCCGACGACAAAGCTCAGCACCTCCCCCTGTTTCACCGCCAGGGCAGGGACATCAATCGGCAGGATCTGCTTTGCGCCCACGGCGATCTCCTTCACGACGCCTTGACGATCACTGACGATCCAGGCGCGCACCCCATTGCCTTTTTCGCTGGGGCGGTTCAGCTTGCCATCGATCCGGAGGGTGGCGTCAAATGGGGCCGTCCAGCGCAGCGTCACGCCCACGTCGTCCGCGCCAGCGTGCCCGCCGGAGGGGCTCCAAAAGGCGTAGTGCCAGACGGGGTCGGGGATCTTACCGGTGTGGGACCAGGCGTTGCGTTTGTTGGTTCGATTCAGGTCTTTGAAGGGCTGCCAATCGGAAAGGGTCAGCTGCTCCTTGGCATCACGCCCCATCTTGCTGGTGCCGTACTTCCAGATAAAGGCCGGGCTGTGCTGGAGTGACTCTGCATCCCCGAGGAACTGCTGCGCGATGCCTTGTTCAGCCAGGCTGGGATCCCGCAGGAGGACACGTCGGTAAAGATCGCGGATCGTTGCTGCGTCTGGGCTGCTGCCGCTGATCGGGATCTGCTTCACCAGTTGGGTCGCCCGCTGCGCGATGAAGGGGCTGTTCATCAAAAAGAGCGCCTGTTGGGGCACGGTGGTGACAAAGCGCTGCGGGCTGTGGCTATCCGGATTGGCAAAGTCAAACATCGCAGGCACCGTCGGTTGCTCGTAGCGATCCACGAGGAGATAGATGCTGCGCCAGGTATCCACATCGGCGGCGTCCAGTGGGATCGCGCGTCCGGCGGACTGTGCCGCATTCAGGCTGCCGGCGACGCTCAGCAGATTATCCCGCATCGCTTCATAATCCAGGCGTTGGCGGTTCTGGCGGCTGATCAGGTCATTGTCCGCATCCTTTTCCGCCTTGGCTGGGCTGAGCTCGCAACTTTGCTGGTAGGCGCGGGAGGTGAGGATCAGGCGATGCAGCTTCTTCAGGCTCCAGCCCTCCTCCATAAAGGTCGCGGCGAGCCAGTCTAGCAGCTCCGCCTGGACGGGCTTGGCCGTCTGCACACCGAAGTCGCTCGGTTGGCTGACGAGCGGCTTCCCGAAGTGCATCATCCACACGCGGTTGACGATGACGCGCGCTGTCAGCGGATTGTCCTTGCTGGCGATGCGCTGCGCCAGTTCCAGGCGGCCGCTGCCGCTGGTGAATTTTTCGCCGCCAAAGAAGGTGAGGTAGGCGCGGGGTGCCACCTCCCCAGGGCGGCCGGGATTGCCGCGAATCATGATTCGGGTGTCCACTGGCTTTGCGCGATCAAAGACCGCCATCGCCCGCAGCGGGGCACCGGGGCTGGTGATCTCTAGGTTCTTCACTTCGTTGTCAAACTTCGTCGTGCGCTCCCGGTCTTTGCGGGTGAAGAAGTTCTCCACCCCATCCACAGGCACCGACATGGGGGAGAGGCCACTCTGCAGCAGGGTGCGCAGGGAGTCTTTTTGGGGGTCGCCAAAGGGTTCTGGGGTGAGGTGCTTCAGGAATACCTCCGCGTAGGTGATCGCCACGTCATTGAAGCTCTTCGGGGCGGGCTTGGCCTTGAAGGCTGCGGCGACCTCGCGGTTCAGCGGTGCCTTGGGCTCGGTGAGCTTGGCCAGCACCGCCTGGGACTTGGCCGCGAATTGGTCCGCCGACACCCCGGCCAGCTCGCGCCAGACCAGCATGGCTGCGTGGGGTTGATCGCCAAACGCAAAGCGGTTCAAAAAGTCCCGCCACTTGGCCGCCACACGATCCCGCAGGGACGCCTTACCCGCTGCACCACGGAAGGCACCGTCCTCCGTCTTCAGATGGCTATTGGCAAAGACCAGATACTCCCGCAGGCGATCTGGCTTGCGCATGTCGTCAAAGACCTCTTTGCGAAATGCTGCGCGCTGCTCATCCACCTTGGCCACTGCCTGCTGGAACTCCGCCACCGCAGCCCCATTGCGCGGTTGATCGATGATGGGCAGGTTGTCCTCGCTGGCCAGATCACAACTGCTCAGCACGGAGTAGAGCGCGTAGTAGTCCTTGCTGGGGATCGGATCATACTTGTGGTCGTGGCAGCGGGCACAGCCCACCGATAGGCCTAGAAGGCCCCGGCCGATGACATCGATGCGGTCGTCATTCTGGAGGATGCGATCCCCCAAGAATCGGTCGTTGACGGTCAGGAAGCCCAAGGCCGCGAGGTCGCGCAGGTTTTTCGCTGGCTTGGAGACGGAGGATTTGCCGGTGGAGACCTCCACCAGTTCCGCCTCTGGCAGCATCCGATCTGCCGCCAATTGGGACATCACAAACTTATCATACGGCATGTCGTCATTGAGCGACTGCACCACCCAGTTCCGGTAGGTGTAGGCATGGGGGAAGCGATTGTCCCGGCCGCCCGCGGTGTAGCCCTCCGTATCTGAGTAGCGCGCGATGTCCAGCCAGTAGCGGCCCCAGCGCTCGCCATAGCTCGGGCGGCTCAGCAGATCTGTGATCAGCGCATCCACCGCCGCTGGCAGCCCCGCTTGGGCGCGCTTTTCAAAAGCCTGCACCTCCGCAAAGCTCGGCTGCAGACCCGTGATCGTCAGGTGAATCCTGCGGCACAGCGCTGCGGGCGCAGCGACCGGGGCAAAGTCCAGATTCGCCCCCGCCAGATTCTTTTGGATGAAGGCATCGATCGGCCCCTGGATGCTGCCGTTGACCACGGGGACCGATGGCTTTTTCACCGGTTGAAAGGCCCAATGCTGCGCGGGATCCATCCGCGAATGCGCCACAGCGGGCGGCGCGGTCTCCGCAGGCCATGGCAGCCCCTCCGCGATCCACTTTTCCAGATCGGCGATCTGCGCTGCCGTCAGCGGGTCCCCTTTGCGCGGCATCTTTTCCACACCCGGCTTCGCCTGCACCGCGTGGATGAGCTTGCTGGCGGAGGGCTTCCCTGGCTCCACGACCTTCCCGTAATCACTGCCCTTCAGCACTGCATCGCGACTGTCCAGCCGCAGGCCGTTTTCATGCTTCGACGCGCCATGGCATCCCTGGCAGCGCTCCGCCAAGACCGGTCGCACGCGGCTCTCAAAGAACGTGATCTGATCTGCCGAAAAACCTGCGTCCGCCGCTGGCGAGAGGCTCGGGACAGAAAAGAGCGCCATAGCGACAGCAATGCCGCCCAGCGTTTGGGAAAAGGAATGGTGGGGGTGGGTCATCCAGAAGGGGGGTTCTGTCGGCTACCGAAAGGGAACGCAGCAGCCACCATACCATACGCCACCGAAGTTGCGAATGTTACAGCGCCCGCTGTCCGCAGAGCCCCGCCAGCAGGGGCCGCGCGCCGCTGATGGCACGGCCTCTGCGCGGCGGATGCGCGCCGCATGACAGGCCATGGGCCAGCCCCCTATTCCGATCTTGCGCCCAGCCTGCTGATCCTGCGGAAAACGCTTCTCGGATTGCAAGGCCGCGTGAGACGCGTATGAATCTCCCACTCAACCCCCCTTTTTTTCACACAGACCATGGACATCACACGGACAGCCTACGGCACTTGGAGCGGCGGCAAATTCATGCACTTCGGCGAGATGCTGGACGACGAACGCTACGCGGAAATGATCCGCAAATCCTTTGACCAAGGCGTGCGCACCTTCATCACCGCAGACGTTTACGGCGCAGGCCGCGCAGATACCATGCTGGGCGAGGCGCTCAAGGGCATCCCCCGGGAAGAATACAGCCTCGTCGGCATCGTCGGTCACGATTTTTACACCGGCCTGCGCGCTGGCTCCAAGGGTTACCCGCGTTTTACGGAGCCCAGCCTGCGCGGCCCAGACGAGTACGAAAGCTACCTGACCATGGCCACGGAGGAGTCGCTCAAGCGCTGCCAGACCGCAAAGTTTGACACCCTCCTCCTCCACAACCCAGACTCCATCGCCTACACCAGCGAGGTCGTCTGGGACGCCATGACCGCGCTGAAGAACAAAGGCCTCGCCGACCGCCTCGGCATCGCCCCTGGACCAGCGAACGGATTCACCCTGGACATGATTGATTGCTTTGAGCGCTTTGGGGATCGCATGGACTGGGCGATGATCATCCTCAATCCCCTCGAGCCCTGGCCCGGCCAGCACGTCCTGCCTGCGGCGGAAAAGAACGGCGTCCGGATCCTGGCACGCGTGGTGGACTACGGCGGCATCTTCCATGACGATGTCCATCCCGGACACGCCTTCCGCGATGGCGACCACCGCACCTTCCGGCCCGCTGGTTGGGTGGAGCACGCCTGCGAAAAGCTGGAAAAAATCCGCCCCATCGCGGAAAAATACGGCCTCACCATGCAGCAGCTCGCCTGCCTCTGGAACCTCGCGCAGTCACCTGTCGAAAGCGTCGTGCCCACCCTCATCCAGGAAGCACATGAAGGAGCCAAGAGCATCGACCAAAAGCTCCACGAACTCGCCACCCTGCCGGAGGTCAATCCGCTGACCCCGGAAGACGTGGAGACCATCCGCCAGATCGGCGATAACACCGGCTGCATGGCCCTGAAAGGCGCCAGCCGCCGCCACGAAGGCCAGGACCCCCGCCCCGACGAATGGCCCATGCGCGACGACCTCCTCATCGTCGCCAACCGCTGGGGCATCACCGAAGCCCTCGTGCCCTGAGTTCACTCGCTGGGTTCAGGCGTTTCACCCCCATCAATCACAACCCCGCCCATCGGTCGAGCGGGTGCCCCATCTCCGTGGCCAAAGGGTTGCGGTTTGGGCATCCGCAGTCCTGAATCGAGGTTGATTTCGGGGCTCCCCATTGTAGCCTTCCCCGGTATGGCTGCCGCAACATCGTCCCACCCCGCCCTAGAGATCTGGGAGCGCGCCATTGCCCCCGGCAGGAAAGGCCTGGATGAGGCCGCCGCCCGCGCGCTTTTGGGTATTCGACTGAGTAAGCGAGATCGTGACCGAGCAGAAGCCCTCGCCGCCAAATCATGCTCCGGTCAGCTCACAGAAAGCGAGGCTCTAGAGCTGGAAAGCGTCCGCACCGTGGGGACGGCGCTCGAGTTCCTCAAGTCCAAGGCACGCCGTAGCATCGCCAAAGAGACCCCCTGAGGTATGTCCATCGGCACCCGCATCCGCACGTCAGTCCGACGCCGGGCTTTGCGAAGATGTGAATACTGCCACATGCCGGACGAAGTCTCAGAACTCCCATTTCAGATTGACCATGTCGTTGCTGAAAAGCACGGAGGCGACGATGACCCGGCAAATCTTGCCTGGGCATGTTATCGCTGCAACACCCACAAAGGCCCAAACCTCGCGGGGATGGGGGGTCAACCACCCAAGCTGCACCGATTGTTTAACCCCCGGACCGACCGATGGGACGAGCATTTCCGTTGGGCTGGCCCGACGCTGCATGGCAAAACGCCTATCGGCGAAGCCACCATCGCCGTTTTGTGCATCAACCGTGTCGATTCGACACTGCTGCGTCGCTCGTTGATCGCCGAAGGAATCCCTTTTTGAGCTTCGCAAGTCCAGCGTCCGGCAGTTGAGGAAGACCGGGCTTGCCCGAATCCCGTTCGGGGTCGCCCAAATCCCGCTCGGGGTTGCCCGAATTCTGTTCGGGGTCGCCCGAATCCCGTTCGGGGTCGCCCGAATCCCGCTCGGGGTCGCCCGAATTCCGTTCGGGGTTGCCCGAATTCCGCTCGGGGTTGCCCGAATTCCGCTCGGGGTTGCCCGAATTCCGCTCGGGGTTGCCCGAATTCCGCTCGGGGTCGCCCGAATTCTGTTCGGGGTTGCCCGAATCCCGTTTGGGCTTGCCCTCTTACCAAGAGGTCGTCCCGTTCGGAACGGTGCGCCATCCCCGAGCCGTTTTTTGGGTGGCTGCGGCTGCAACTTCGGGCATGATGGGGACATGAAGCGTCTCATGTTAACAGGACTGGCGGGATTCCTTGGGGCTTGCGGGGCAAAGAACCCCGGTAGCCCGCCGAAGGAGGCGCAGGTGGTGCCGATCACGCAGAGTTCTCCCCAAGAGCGCGCCTTTGCGGACAAGCTTGCGGTGATCCACGAAGAGTGGATGGGCACGGCCTGGACGTTTTCTGGAACTTCCCAGACGCCCAAACAGGGCTCTATCGCCTGTGGGTACTTCGTTACGACGACACTCCAGCAAGCAGGCATCGAGTTGGATCGCGTTCGACTGGCCCAGGCAGCCTCTGAGCAGATGATCCTCGCCATCACGGCCCCCGATACCGTCAGGCGGTTTAGCGATACCTCACTCGAAGGCTTTTTGAAGAGCGTGAGGAGCCAGGGCGAAGGCTACTACATCGTGGGGCTGGATAACCACACCGGGTTCCTCCAAGTGCACGCTGATGGAAACATTGATTTCATTCACTCGGGTCCAGGACGTGGGGTCGTGAGAGAGAAACCCGCAGACGCCCCAGAACTGGCGCATTCACGGTATCGTGTTACCGGAAAAATCGCCAACAAGGCCATCTCGGAACACGATTGATGGGCTGTCCTGAATAGCTGCCGAGAACTCATACCAACACCAGAGATGCGAAACGCACTTCATTTTGCTGCACTCGTCTCAATCGCATGCCTGCTGCTGGGCTGTGATTCCAAGCACGATGGGTCGAAGCAGGAAGCGTCGATTGGGCCTCAGTTTTGGCTGTACGCCATGACCGACTATACGAGAACCCACCTCGACATGTTGAGTGGTCTCGGAGGCAGATGGATCTCCGTTCGCTATGAAGCGAAGGTCGATTCGAAGATTGATCGAGCTGCCAAGGTTCGTGAAATCGTCGGTGCATTCACCTCAGATGGATGGCGGCAAGAGGCGCTTCCGAAAATCAAATATGTGATGAGCGACCTCTACGAGACTGCTGCCGACGACCTCTACTTCCGGCGCGGGGCACGCGGCAAGGAAATCGAGAATTGGCAATTCGCCAACGCCATCCACGTGTCCACCGATGGCCGGATCATCTGTAGCTATTGCGAGGTCGGCTGGTAAGGCGGAGTCCTGACTCCCTGGGTGGGTCCAAGTAATCAGCTACGTTGTCGCGTTCTCTGAACCCAAGGAATCAATCGGGAGCCAGGCCACGCGTATCGGCCAGCTTCGCACCGCGCAGGATGATCCCTGATTGCACCGTGTCGGTCAGGTCGGCGGCGATGAGATCGGCGTCGGTGAAGTCTGCGTTGGTCAGGTTGGAGCGCTGTAGGTTTGCGCCGGAGAGGTCTGCGCCGCAGAGCTTGGCCCCGGCGAGGATGGCGTGGCGCATGGAGACGCCGCCCATGTCCGCACCGCTGAGATCGGCCCCGCTAAAGTTGACCCCGTCTAGGTTGGCTCCGCTGAAGTCTGCCTGGACGAGATTGGCCCCGGAGAAATTAGCCTTGGAGAGGGTGGTGCCCACGAAGTGCGCCTTCACCAAATTCAAATCCGTCAGGACTGCTCCCGCAAGGTTCATTCCGGTCTCATCCAGCTTTCTGCCTTTTTTTCCTTCGCTATCCAACCACTGGGCGTGACCCAGCAATTTCTCGTTCGTAATTGTCGCCATTGTTCCTAAAGATGGCGCGATCAGCGATTCCTGCAAATGAAGATACGGATTCGTTTACGATGGGTCATCCATTAGCCGCCCCGGTCCCGAGGGCCGCATCAGCGGTTGCATTGACGCAGATTCGCCCCCAGCAGTCTCCCAGATACGTAACCCATCCCTGACAATCCTATGCCAGACCATCCTTCATCCCCTTTCGCGCGCCTGCCAGATCCGGCGCAGTTCCGTTTTAACCCCAAGTTCGCGCTGGGTATCCTGGGGGCGATCCTCTTGGCGACGGGTCTTCTGACCTGTGCCTACCAGGTGCCGGCCAACTCCGAGGCGGTCGTGCAGCGCTTTGGTGCCTACCTCAAGACTTCGGGCCCTGGCCTGAACTTCCGCCTCCCCTTCGGGATCGATTCCATCACGATCGTGGAGGTGCAGCGCCAGTTGAAGCTGGAGTTTGGCTACGCTACCCCTGGCAATACGAACCCCTACCAGAGCCCTTACTCCAGCGATGAGCTGGAGGGGGAAAAGAACATGGTCACCGGGGATCTGAACGCCGTCGTGGTGGAGTGGGTGGTGCAATACCACATCGCCGACCCGAAAGCCTATGTCTTTGCCTTCCGCGATCCCCCCCAAACGCTGCGCGATCTTTCCCAGGCGGTCATGCGCGAGGTCGTGGGCGACCGCAGTGTGGATGAGGTGCTGACGATCGGCCGCCAGGAGATGGAGACCGTCGCCCTGGAACGCCTCCAGCAACTGGTAGCGGATTTGAAAATGGGGATCCACATCGATCAGGTGCAGCTCCGCAACGTGAACCCGCCGCCGCCCGTGCAAATGAGTTTTGACGAGGTGAATAAGGCCCAGCAGGAAAAGGAGCAGATGATCAATAAGGCCACCGGCGAATACAACCGCGAGGTGCCCAAGGCCCGGGGGGAGGCGGATCAGGTGCTCTCCGCCGCGGAAGGTTACGCCACGCGCCGCGTCAATGAGGCGGAGGGCGATACGGCCCGGTTTAATTCCATCCTGACGGAGTACTTGAAGGCACCCGAGGTGACCCGACGCCGACTCTACCTGGAGACGATGGCCGCAATCCTCAGCGCGACTCCGGGGAAGGTGATCCTGGATGACAAGGCCGCGAACTTTATCCCCCACATGGCACTACCAGACGCCACCGCGCCCCAGGGCCGCTAAACCTCCTTTCCCTCCTCTTTTTAGCTCATGAAGCCCTCCCTTCTCATCGGACTCATCGTCCTACCGCTCCTCATCGTCCTCAGCTCCAGCCTCTACACGGTCAGCGAGGTGGAGCAGGTCATCATCACCCAATTTGGCAACCCCGTCGGGGAGCCGATCAAGGAAGCCGGTCTGCACTTCAAAGTGCCCTTTGTGCAGATGGTCAACCGCTTTGAAAAGCGCGTGCTGGAGTGGGATGGGCCCGCCACCAAGATGCCCACCAAAGACAAGGTGTACATCGTTGCAGATACCTTTGGCCGCTGGCGCATCACGGAGCCGCTGCTCTTTCTCCAGCAATTGCGGGACGAACGCAGTGCGCAGTCGCGGCTGGACGATATTTTGGGCAGCGAGACCCGCACCGTCATCGCCCGGCACGACTTCATTGAGGCGGTCCGTACCTCCAAGGAGCGTAAAGCCGTCCGCGATGATACGGTGTCCACCACTCTGGACTCCCGGATCGGGGTGCTGCCAACCATCACCCGTGGCCGCACGGAACTGGAGCACGAGATCCTGGCCGCCGCGATGCCCAAGGTGCGCGGGCTGGGTATCGAACTGCTGGATTTGCGCTTCAAGCGCCTGAACTACAACGATAGCGTCAGCTCTACCATTTATGAACGCATGATCAGCGAGCGCGAACAAATCGCAGACCGCTACCGATCCGAGGGCGAAGGCGAGGCAGCCAAGATCGGAGGAACCAAGGAGCGCGAGCTTTTGACCATCTCCTCCGGGGCCTACCGAAAAGTCCAGGAGGTCCAAGGGATGGCGGACGCCCAGGCGACGGAGATTTATGCCAAGGCCTACAACAAGAGCCCAGAGGCGGTGGAGCTCTTCCGCTTCCTCGCCACCCTCGATGCCTACAAAAAGGCGATCACCCCCGACACGCGCCTCATTTTGACCACCGACAGCGATTTCCTGCGCCTTTTCAAGAGCGAGACCGGGGAGGTCCCGCTCGCCCCCGCCCTGCCCGGCGCCCCGTTGATCCCTGGTTTCCAGCAGATGCCATCGCTCCTCGACACGCCCAGCACAGTCAAATAGCGCAGCCCCCACCCGCAAAAACAGCGCGGGAAAGTTCTCTATTTGTCAAAACCCCAATCGTGTTCTAGTCTCCCCGCCCTTTTTCCCGGTTCCGGCAGGCAGCAGTGCCTCCGCGCCGGGGGGTCATCCAACCAGCCCGTCTTCGCCCCCGATTTTCATGAACATCAACGTCGAACACAACCCCAACTGCCAAGCTACCATCCACGTCCACGCCAGCCGCGAGGAGATGGCAAAGCAAGAAGATCGGGTCGCGACCCAGTACGCCGCCCAAATGAAACTGCCAGGCTACCGCCCCGGTAAGGTGCCCAAGGCAGTCGTTATGAAGAAGCATGGCACCGCCGTCGCCAATGAGGCCCAGCGGGAGATCGCCAACGTGGCGCTGCAGCAGGCGGTCAAGAGTGAAGGGCTGGAGATCCTCAACGTCATGAACGTGAAGGACCAGGCCGTGCACGAGACAGATGGCTCCTTCACCTTCGCCATCGAGGTCAGCCTGACGCCGCGCTTTGAACTGCCTGAGTACAAAGACATTCCGGTCAAGCTGCCACGGATTGAAGTCAATGATGGAGATGTCGATCACGATCTCCTTCACTTGCGCGAACGCTACACCTCCTATGCCGACGTCGAACGCGCCGCTGGCAACGGCGATTGCACGGTGCTTTCCTTCGCCGGTAGCGTGGATGGTCAACCGACCGCAGAGGCCTTCCCAGACGTGCCGGTTCATCTTTCCAAGGTCGATGACCAATGGTTCCTGCTGGATACGGAGGAAGACTTCCTTCCTGGCTTCTACGCCGGACTGCAAGGCATCCAAAAAGGCGATGCTCGCACGCTGAAGATCGAGCTGCCAGAGGACTACGCCTTTGAAGGCCTGCGCGGGAAGACGATCGAGCTGGCCGTCACCTGCAGCGGCGTGAAGGAAAAGAAAGTCCCTGAACTGGATGCCGAATTCTTGAAGAAGATCGGTGGCGAAGAGATGACCGAGGAGACACTGCGAGGCGAAGTCAAAGAAGCCATCCGCCGCCGTCGGGAGCAAGCCCGCGACACCTCTCTCGGCAATCAGATCATCGCGCATCTATTCGAGAAGGTGCAGTTTGACATCCCAGAGGAAGTCGTGAACCGCGCCGCGCAGAAGCACACCAACGACATCGCCGCCCGCGCTCTGCGCCAGGGCATGACGAATGAGCAACTCATGGAACATCAGGACGAGATCCTGAACACCGCCATGAATCAGGCTCGCCAAAACGTGAAGGTCAGCTTCATCTTGGAAGAAATCGCCAAAAAGGAAAAGGTCCAAGTGACCGAGCAGCAGCTCAGCGCAGTGCTCGCCAACATGGCCAGCCGCAGCGGCAAGCCCGTGAAGAAGTTCATCTCCGAGGCCCAGCGCGACGGCACCGTGCGGGCCGTCGCTGACGATCTCCTGATGCAAAACACCCTTCAACTCCTGAAGGACAGCGCCGCCATCGAAGAGACCGACCCAGAGTCCGAGCATTGCGAAACTCACAACCCTGCCCCTGCGCAGGCTTGAGCTGAGCTGATCTGACCTGATTTGATCCACAGCCAACGGCTGGAGCGGGGCCCAAAGCCCTGCCCCAGCCGTTTTTTTGGGAGGGAATCCGCCACTCCAAAGCCACTTCTAGAGTGCGGAAGCTCTGCTTCCGCTTTGGCAAAGCCAGCCTTGCTGGCGTCGCGCGCCATCACCCCAGCGCTCAAGCCCAACCACAAGAAGCCCCCGGTAACCGCAATCCACGCCGAGCACCCCACCCCAGGAAGCAAGCTTCCCTCCGCCACAAAGCGAGAGCAAGCTCTCGCACTCGAGAAGCACTGCGGTACCAAGACGCTCTTGGACTGCGGAAGCCCTGCTGCCGCTTTGGGAAAGCCAGCCTTGCTGGCGTCGCGCGCCATCACCCCAGCGCTCAAGCCCAACCACAAGAAGCCCCCGGTAACCGCAATCCACACGCAGCACCCCACCCCAGGAAGCAAGCTTCCCGTCGCCGCAAAGCGAGAGCAAGCTCTCGCACTCGAGAAGCACTGCGGTGCCAAGACGCTCTTGGACTGCGGCAGCCCTGCTGCCGCTTTGGCAAAGCCAGCCTGCTGGCGTCGCGCGCCATCACCCCAGTGCTCAAGCCCAACCACAAGAAGCCCCCGATAACCGCGATCCACACGCAGCGCCCCACCCCAGGAAGCAAGCTTCCCGCCGCCGCAAAGCGAGAGCAAGCTCTCGCACTCGAGAAGCACTGCGGTGCCAAGACGCTCTTGGACTGCGGAAGCCCTGCTGCCGCTTTGGGATAGCCAGCCTGCTGGCGTCGCGCGCCATCACCCCAGTGCTCAAGCCCAACCACGACGAGCCCTGCCATCACTCCTCAGCCGCCTTCTTGCGCTTGCCGCCCTTCTTCGGCGTTGGGGGTGTGATGCCGGGCTGGGGAACATAGGCGTTGGCGGATTGGCGCCAGGCGGTGAGTTTCTCTCGCATCGCCTTGGCGCGTTCGGGCTCGGCGCTGGAGAGATCCTGCTGCTCGGAGAGGTCTTGTTTGAGGTTGTAGAGCTCCACTTTGTTTTCTTCAAAGAATTCGATCAGCTTCCAGTCTCCCTCCCGCATGGCGCTGCCGGGTGCCCAGGTGGAGCCGTGGTAGTGCGGGTAGTGCCAGAAGATTGCTTCGCGCTGCGGTGCACTTCCATCGCGCAGGACGCTGGCGATGCTGACGCCGTCTTGATGCTGTTGCGGCCGCGCTGGCAGTCCGGCCAGCTCTAGCAGAGTCGGGAAAAAGTCGGTGCTGATGACCTGCGCATCGGTGACGCTGCCGCCCTTTGTCAAACCCGGCACGCGGATGATGAGTGGGACCCGGATGCCGCCCTCGTAGAGCCAGCCTTTGCCTGCGCGCAGTGGCTCGTTCGATGTCGGACCTGGTGCTGACTTGGTGGAGAGGCCGCCGTTGTCGGAGAAGAAGACCACGATGGTTTCCCCGGCCAATCCGCTGCTATCCAGCTTGTCCAAGACTGTGCCCACAAAGCTATCCAGCCCGGCAACCTCAGACCCATACGCGGCATCGTTCTGCACGATACGGGTCAGGCCGCCACGCTCAGGACGTTGGGGCGAGGTCACCTCGGGGAGCCCGGCGGCCTTCTTCTGGAAGTGCTCGATGTGTTCTGGATATTCCAGGACGGGGATGTGTGGCTCGTGAAAGGCCAGATACATGAAGAAGGGCCTCTTCTGATCGTGTTCGTCGATAAACTTCACTGCCGATTCGCTGATGCGCTTGCCCACGCTCCAGTCCTTGCCGTGATTGCCCAGCTCACCATCGCCGACATAGACCTCGAAGCCCTGCGCATCGGGTTCAAATCCCGCACCGCCGAGGTGCCACTTGCCCGCGTAGAAGGTCTGGTAGCCGCCCTCGCGCATCGCCTCGCCAAGGGTCACTTCTTCCAGGGCCAGCTCGGTCTTGGTGCGCTGCGTAACCAGTTTGTGCCCCTCCGAGGTCAGCCCTGGGATGTAATCGGTGACGCCTGTGCGCACCGGGTATTTCCCAGACATGATGCTGCCACGTGTCGGTGAACAAACGGAACCCGCCGTGTACGCTTGGGTAAAACGGAGTCCTTGGCTTGCCAGGCGGTCAAGGTGCGGGGTCTCGTTAAAGGGCGCGCCATAGCAGCTCAGGTCTTTCCAGCCGAGGTCGTCTGCCAGAATAAAGACGATGTTTGGCTTTGCGGCGTGCAGTGGTGAGAGGACCGCTGATGCGGCCAGCAGGGTGAAGAAGCGTTTCATGACAAGCATCACTTGGCGGCCTGGAGACGGATCATCTCCGCAGCGTACCGTTTTCCGAATTCGCGATACGATGCGCTATCAAAGTGCACCTTGTCGCCGCGATGGTGAAAGCCCTCTGCGTTGGCAAACCCTGATTGGGGGACCTTGGATGGCAGGTCACGATGTGCCTTGTCCACGAGTTTCTTATCCGAATTCCAGGGCAGTTCTGAGAAGATGCCCATCTGCCCGCACACAAAGGGCACCTCGGGCGTGTTGAACTGGGTCCGCAAACGTTTGATGAGGTCGTGCAGCTTAGCCTCGTAGGCATTGGCGGTTTCAGGGGCACCAGAATCCGATTCCCCCTGGTGCCAGAGAATGCCCTTCAGCACGCCGCTCTGTAGCGCTAACTGGGTGCGCTTTACCATATCATCCCAGGGATGGCCCTTGGTCGGGGGATAGAAGACACCGGGTTGCCAAGCATCAATGGGTGATCCGCCGTGCGCACAGGGGATGAGGCCGATGGTCACGCCGGGATCCTTTTCTGCCATCATGATGCCAAAGGTCTTCCCCAGGCCAACCCCGGCTGCGGGCTTGTCGGTGTGCAGAGGGTCCACCGCCGGAACCCAGGCACCGTCTTTGTTCAGCGTCATCACCCGGGGATGTGGCGCTTTGTCTTCGTCCTCCACCGTGCCGCGCCCGGCCATATTGGATTGGCCGATCAGCAGGTAGAGGTGGAATTTTTCTTTGGCAGGCGGGGCCACTGGGTCCGCAGCCTTTAGTGGGTTGCTGACTGCTGCGATGAGGCCAAGTAAAAAGGGAAGTCGCTTCATGGGATGAGGTGGGGATCAAGGTTGGAATCCAGCGCGGATAGTGCCATCGTGGTGGATGAGAGGTTCTGGGTGGGGCACACGCCCCAATTCCCGACAACCCGGGCCGACGCCGTCTGTGCCGAGGTCGTCCTTCGCCTGATCCGCTAGGCCTTGGAGTTTTGCGACGATGTCTGCGTGCTGCGCTGCGACGTCTGTCGATTCACCGATGTCATCCGCCAAGTTGTAGAGCCGTGGGAAAGGCGCGGCTTTGGCCTGCTTCCCTTGTTTGCCCTTGGGGGAATCTCCACCCGCCAGTTGCAGCTTCCACGGGCCCGAGCGCACTGCCTCCAGCTTCAAGCCCCGGTAGTAATAAAACAGGTCCGCATGGGGGGATACCGCGCCGGACTTGCCCAACAGCAGCGGGCTGAGATCGCCACCATCGATCTTCCTTTCCGGCAAATTGCCCCCCGCCAGGGCCGCAAAGGTGGGCAGGATGTCCATCATGCTGGTGATCTCCATCGTGGCCGAACCCGCCGCCACCTTGCCGGGCCACCAAGCGACCGTCGGCACGCGCATGCCGCCTTCCCAGGTGGAGCCTTTGTTTCCGCGTAGGGGGGCATTCACGGCGCGAGTAGTCCCGCCATTGTCGGAGGTGAAAATGACCAGCGTGTTCTTGTCCAGGCCGAGCTCGCGGACCGTGTCTAGGATTTGGCCGACGCTCCAGTCCACCTCCTCCACCCAATCGCTGTAGATGCCGTTGGGTGATTTATTGGCAAAGTTCCGTCCAGGCCAGATGGGGAAGTGCACGGCGCTATGCGGGAGGTAAAGGAAGAAAGGCTTGTCCTTGCTGGCACGGATGAATTTGACAGCATCCTCCGTGTAACGCTGGGTGATGGACTGCTGTCCCTCTTGCTTGATACGATCAATGACCTTGCCGTCCTCCACGAGGGGGAGCGGTGGCTGCGTATCGCCTTTCAGACCGGTCTCGTCAGCACCGTAGAGCTTTGGGTCCACCCCTTTGGAGGCGACATCTTTCGCGGGCGGGATCGGGTCGCCGAGACTGCTTTTGGAGCCTTCTGAACGCAGCCCCATGTCGTTCGAATAAGGGATCCCAAAGTAGTGATCAAAACCCTGGGCATTCGGCAGAAACTCTGGCTGATCCCCCAGGTGCCACTTGCCCACACAACCGGTGGCGTATCCGACGCCCTTCAGCACTTCTGCGACGGTGGTCTCATCCGGATTCAAGCCCACTGCGCCTGCGGGAAAAAGCACGCTAGCGATTGGCAGCACCCGTTTGGGATAGCAACCCGTCATCAGGGCCGAGCGCGAGGGCGAGCACACCGGAGCGGCGTAGTGGCACTGCAGCCGCATGCCCTCCGCCCCCATGCGGTCGAGGTTGGGGGTGCGGTTTAGCTTGGATCCAAACGGACCGATGTCCGCATAGCCAAGGTCATCCACGTTGATGACGATAAAGTTCGGCTTCTCAGCCGCAGAACCCACCGCCCAAGGAATCAGCGCGGCAGCAATCAAGAAAACAAGTCGACTTACCATCCCCTGACAACGCCCGAAGGAGGGTAAGACTCGCACTAAAGTGCGCTGAACCGACACAGGAGCATCGCTTCCAGCTTCTGTGAAATCGGGATCGAGCGGCTTTTGCTAAGGCGATGCGGACCAGAGATGCCCCCGAATTCCCGCCGTTGACCGCTGTGGGAAGTGCTGCATGAAACGATTGACAGTTAAGGAACGTCCCCCAATGACTAAGCCATGAATCAGCCGCCAGAGTTTTCAGGATTCGATATGGACCTAGTTCCGTGGGGTTCGTTGCTGATTTTGCCGATATCGGTGTTGCTGTTTAGGGTGCTTATTGTTTATATTCTGCCGCGATTGTTGGCGTTCAGTTGGGCCGCCAGCGCGCGTGTTCGAGGCTCCTTGTGGATGCTAGGCCTCATGCCTGCCGTAGCAGTGCTGGTGATAGGATTCTCTGGCATTGTGGCAATGATTCGCATTTGGAACGAGCGCGTTGACTCGAATTCAGAGGGAATCACAGCCCATGGGCGGGGTGGGGTTTCAAATTTTCAGCGGTGGAAAGACTTGCGGGGCGTCAGCTTCATCGGGGACAATGGTATTTCCCTCCGGTTCCTTGAAGAGGGCCGATGGCAGGAATCAATCCACATTCATCGTGAGTCGCACTCAATGTCGGCTAAGCGATTTGACTTGGTGAAGAACTGGCTCGAGGAAGTTGTCAAATCATCCGAATGGTCGGCAGGGGGACTGTACCAGGATTCGTTCGTTCGGATCCCGCCATGACGCTTCGGATTCGGTCAACGACATTCGTTCTCCCCCGATGGAGCCCTGGTCTGCGGTGACGCCCCTCCCTAAAATCAGGGCGGCTTCCAATAGATTTGCAGAAACAATATCAGTTGCTCTCCGCCGTCCCCCAAATGCCGCCGGTCCTGCAAGTCAGGCAACTGATGAGGAAGGTAATCCTCGTCCACCAGCGCATTCCATCCTAATGGGGGATTTCGTCTGCCCGCTCGTCTCGTTTGGCTCAAGGGACGGTCGATGCGCTTCTGTGCTCCACCCGTGGAATAGGGTGTGCGACGACGGCTCCGATCAACGGCCGTCTTTGCCTTCGCCAATCACAAAGGTTCACGTCGCACAATTCCGGCAGCGCGGCTATTGCTCCGGCGGGCGTCTCGCTCTCAGGTCACGCAGCGTTCGTAATCCTTCGACCACCTTTCGCGTATCGCCATCCAACCACCGACCGCCCGTCTCTCGCTTCGGCCCAAACTGCGGTCGGTGACTCTGGAAGATCGCTTCCACAAAGGCTTCGCTCCCCACTGCCATTCCCCGTGTGAAGGCCCGGACGGATCTCATCAAGTAGTTCCCCACCTCCGCTTCTCCGCTGGCTTCGCTCTCCACGACAGATCCTTCGCGGCGACGCTGCACCGCTTCCCAGTCCTCCGCCACCTCCAACCATCGACTGTAGATTCGGTGACCTTCCGTTTCCCACTCCGCTGCTTTGGTCTCCGTCACGTCGCACAGACCTGCAATCGCCTCCTTGTTTCCATCCAAGGCCGCGCCCCAACCGCTCCAGCGATATTCGGAGGCTTTTTTCACCATCTTCGCTCGCACTGGATTCAGATCAACATAGGCCGCCATCACCTTCAGCGCATCCAACTGGCTCTTCGCCCGTTGCTCCCCACTATCGCCGCGCTTGCTTTCTACCAACACGCTCTTAAACCGCTCCATCCACAGCGTGCCACGACGCTGATGGCGCTTGTTGTACCACTTGCAGAAGCGTGATTTGACCTCTTTGCAGAACACCGAGATATCGCAAAACCGCGCCTTCATCGCCTCCACATAGCCCTTGGCCTCGCTGTCACGCCCGTCCTTGCGCAAGCGCTCCAACTGCAAACGGAACAGCTCCACAAAGGCCTTGCTGTAAAGCGTGCGTAGGTGCTCCAAGAGCTTCTCCTCGCCATCCGGGCCCTCAAAGCGTTTGAGCCACTCCTCACGATTCGGCACCCGAACCAGTGCATGGAAATGATTCCCCATCACGCAGTAGGTGATCAGCTTGATCCCACAAAACGCCGCCAACCGCCGCAAAACCAACACCAAGCCCTCTTTCTCCACCTCATCAAAAAACACCGTCCCACCGCAAGTCCGAGACATCAGGTGAAAGCACGTCGAGGAATGAGCCAAGCTCGCCTGCTTGATGCGCAACCGCCGCCGCCGCAATCGACACATGTCCACATAAGGATTGGTGCGGGCCTTCAAGGGCGCGATGGGATCCGCCAGCAATGCCGCCGGATCAGCCGGGCGAGGAATGGGAATAGCTGCCATGGGCGGAGAGTTTACGCGGTTTGGGGCGAGACGCAATTATATTGTTTCTGCATGTCTATCTTGGGGCGAGACGCAGTTATATTGTTTCTGCATGTCTATCTTATCATCCCCTGACAACGCCCCAAGGAGGGCCAGACTCGCATTAAAGTGCTGGGGGCACCGTCCTTCTGGCCGCACTCCTTTAGATTGGCGTTGCGCGCGTTTTTTTGGTGGTCGGCCGGGAGGCCAGCGCTCCCAGGGCTAGGGCACCTCTTCGCCGGAGCCTGTAAAGTTCCAGGACACCACTTTGCCGCCTTGAATGGTGGCACGGGCTTGCGTGTCCATGGGGCCGAAGATGGTCATCGATTCGTAATCGACATTCACCAGCCAGCTCATTTTTCCGTCAACCATCTCCTGGTAGGCCTTGCCCCATTTGCGGACTTTTTCTGGCCGGATGTCGGTCACTTGGCCGGTGTGGATGCTGGCCAAAAGGAGATTGTAACTGCCATCTGGATTTTGCACAGGCTGCCCCCCTGCGGAGATGGCGTTGCTCATGTCCACACCCGCTTTGGCGGAGGCCACGGCGGTCGCGCGCTTGCGATCTTCCCAGGCTTTCTTGGCGGCGTCGATCTTCCAGGTCTTCCAGCGTGCATAACCAGCGGCGATTTGGGACTTGAAGTCCGTCCCGTCGAGCGGCACCTGACCGCGTGCGGTGGAGCCCTCGGTGGGCGTGACGACCAGCATGCCATTCTCGAATCCGATGGCAATCACGCTGCTGCCGGCGGCCATGCGAGAGCTTCCGACGCTCATTTTCATTTCCACATCCGCGCTCAATTTGACGGGGCGGGGAAAGGCCGTGCGCGGGATGAAAGTCCAGTTTTTTGTCAGTGCCTCCACACTCTCCACCTGCGGGGGAGCGAAGGCGTTCGGGTCAACTGCTACCGAGGGAGTCCCTGCCTTTGCGGTCCCGGCTGCCTTTGGCTGCATCGTATCATTCAGTGGGGCCACGTCTCCGATGGTCGGGGCTGGGGCACTGACGGGGGCAGGCGCTGGGCTGCCATCTTTGAAAACGATGCGCTGGGCGGGCGGCGTGAAAAAGCGGTCGTATGCCAGGAAGGCACCGCCGAGCAGGAGGAGGGTAATGAAGAAGGCTTTCACAGAGGAGGCCCCCACGAAAGCACATGCAATCGATCACGGCAACGGCTGGATGATCTGCACCTCCATCAGTGCCAACTTTTGATAAATGCGCCGTCGCCGCAGCAGAGGCCACCAAAGGTAGAGATAGATCTCCAGTGGTCGCCAGAGTGCGACCCAGCCGCCGACCGTCAAGCCTTCGCGGAGGATGCTTTGCCACGGCTCCACTGCGGGCGGCAGAAGCCATGCGCCCACCTGGCAGGCGATGTTGAAAAGAACACCGATGATCATGGCCGTGCGGCCCTCCCGCATCAGCAGCCGAAATTCCCGCCACTTTAGGACTGCCAAATAATCGAAGTAATGCCTCACGGCCTGCTGCACCACGGCAGTGGGATCGATATCGCCCAGATGCGGACGTGTCAGGTGGATGTTGAGTTTGAGGTCTGCCTCCTTGGGATGCTCCTGAGCCCAACTGACGATGAACTCCTCCGCATGGCGATCCAAATCGCGCTCCCGAAACGGGGAGGGGTCCATGGAATTGAAGAGCTGCGCCAGCTCCGCAAGCTTGACTTCGATCAGATGCTGCATGGGTTGGTAACGGCCCGCAAACCTGTCGTCATGCGCGAAGAATCCTCAGATCTTACCCCCACCAAGCCCTCGTTCATCCAACGCGGCGGCGGATGGGTCTTGATCCAAACGATCCTGATGCTGGCAGTGCTGGCCGCGGGTTGGTATCTGGATGGGGACTGGCCCCGCGCCAACTGGGCACGATGGATCGCTGCGGGGTGCATTTTTCTCGGTGCGTACTTTGGGATCGCCGGGGTTGTGGGACTGGGCTCAGGCCGGACGATCTTCCCGCACCCACTGCCTGACGCGCCGCTGGTAACGACGGGCGTCTATGGGTTGGTGCGGCATCCGCTTTACGCCAGTCTGATCTGGCTGGGGGTCGGCTGGGGCCTTTGGCATGGCAGTGCCGCCGCGCTGGTAGGCACTCTGTTGCTGGCGGTCTTTTTGGATGCGAAATCCCGACGCGAGGAGGCCTGGCTACGCCGCAAATTCGCCGGTTACGGGGACTACGCCCAGCGCGTGCATCGACTGCTGCCGTGGGTTTATTGAACCATCCAGTTCGACGAACGTCCGACGAGATAGCCCTCTGGGAACGAAAAGGCGTCTTCGATGATATTGAAAAACGGTCGCTGCCCCACCGACAAAACGACCTCTGCAATGTCAAAACGGAGCCGTGCATTGGGGAAGCCGAGCTGCCGCATCCAATCGATCGCGCCCCGCTGGATGTAGCGTTGTTTTTCCGCATTCACCGCATCTGCCGGACGCCCGTATAGAGTGCTGGTGCGCGTTTTGACCTCCACAAACGTCAGCACTCGGCCATGGCGGCAGACGATGTCCACCTCCCCCTGATGGATGCCCTTGAAGTTGGTGGCTAGGACGCTGCGCCCACGCCTCTGCAACCACCGCGCCGCAATCCATTCACCGTAGCGGCCGATGTCCTCTGGCCGGAGGCGATAGCCGCGCACGACCGGATCATAGGGATGATCCATCCAGGCGCGCCAACGCAGGATCAGCTCTCGCTGCAGACAACCCTCGCGCCAGCGATCCTGTAGATCGCGAAGCGCTTCGAGCCGCTGCTGCCAGGTCATACCGGGTTAGGAGACAGGCAGCCGCAAGTAGTCGCGGGCGTTGCTGTAGCAAATATTGCGCACCATGCCGCCGACCATTCCCAGGTCGTCCGGCAGTAACCCTGCCTCCACATCCGCACCCAAAAGATTGCACAGCGTGCGGCGGAAGTACTCGTGGCGGGGGAAGCTCATGAAGCTGCGGCTATCCGTCAGCATGCCGATGAAGCGGGAAAGCAATCCGAGGTTCGAGAGCGCATTGATCTGCCACTCCATGCCCTCTTTTTGATCCACAAACCACCAGCCACTGCCAAACTGCACCTTCCCAGGGATGGAGCCATCTGCGAAGTTTCCGCTCATCGTGCCAAACACGAAATTGTCAGATGGATTCACGTTGTAGAGCACCGTGCGCGGCAGGGCGTCTTCGCCATCGAGACGATCCAGGAAGCGGGAAAGCGTCTCCGCCTGCGGGTAATCGCCGATGGAGTCGCAGCCGACATCCGCGCCGATCTGGCGCGCCAAACGGCTGTTGTTATTGCGTATCGGGCCCAGGTGCAGCTGCATCGTCCAACCGCGCGCTGCATTCAGTCTGCCCACATGCAGCATCACGCCGCTGGCAAAGGCATCCATCTCCTCCAGCGTTGCTGCGGTGCCGCCGCGTGCTTTGTCAAAAATCCGCGCCAGTTCCGCCTCGCTGACAAAGGTCGCGTGGCAGCGATTCAATCCGTGATCCGAGAGCCTGCCGCCCACGCTGTGGAAGAACTCATGCCGCTGCGCCAGGGCCTCCAGCAGCGCGGCATAGCTGCGCACCTCGATCCCGCTAGCGGCGGAAAGTTGATCGCACCAGGCATTCCAGGCTGTTGGTAGATGGACGGCCAGGGCTTTGTCTGGGCGGAAGGTCGGATACACGCCCACCTCCAGGCCGTCCGCTGCGCATTTGCGGTGGTGCGCCAGATCATCCACGGGATCATCCGTCGTGCAGAGCGCCCGTACCTTGAACTGGCGCAGCAGTCCGCGCGCGCTGAAGTCCGGCTGGGCCAGCATTTCGCAAGTGCGATCCCAGATCGACTGTGCGGTGTCGGCATTCAGCAAATCATCAATGCCAAAGTAGCGCTTCAGCTCCAGGTGCGTCCAGTGGTAGAGGGGATTGCGCAATGTGTGTGGCACGGTGGAGGCCCAGGCCTTGAACTTTTCAAAGGGCGTCCCTGCCCCTGTGATGTACTTTTCCTCAATGCCATTGCAGCGCATCGCGCGCCATTTGTAGTGGTCGCCCGCCAGCCAAATCTCAAACAAGTTCGCAAACTGACGATCCTCGGCGATGTCCTGTGGCGGCAGGTGATTGTGATAGTCTAGGATCGGCTCCGGGGCAGCAAATTCGTGGTACAAGCGACTCGCAGTGCGCGTGCCGAGCAAAAAATCGTCGTGGATGAATGGCATGATGCGGTTGGGGGAAGTTGGTGCCATGTTGGTATCAGTGGCGATTCAATGCAAATCTTTAACACACCCCAGGTGGGCGTTCGCCCTCGCGATTCTGGCCGCCAGCCTGTCTGGGTGCCGCACCGTGAACTACTATCGCCAAGCCATTGGCGGACAGTGGGAGATCCTCCACAAGGCACGCCCCATCGACGCCGTGCGGAACGATCCAAAGACAACGGCCGACCTGAAAAAGCGCCTCGATATCGTCGAGTCCGTACGCACCTTTGCCGCAGACCACCTCGGACTCGATGCGACCCGGCAATATGACCGCTACACAGACCTGGGGCGACCCTACGTCGTCTGGGTCGTCTTTGCCGCGCCGGAGTTTTCGTTGGAACCCAAAACGTGGTGGTACCCCATGCTGGGCCGTCTGGCCTATCGCGGATTTTTCAATGAAGCCGATGCCCGTGCGGAGGCCGCCCAGCTTCGCGAGCAAGGTCTGGATGTCTATGGGGGCGGCGTCGATGCGTACTCCACGCTGGGCTGGTTTCGCGATCCGGTGCTAAACACCTTCATCCGCCGGGACGAGGCCGATTTGGCGGAGCTCCTCATCCACGAGCTGACCCACCAGCGCCTCTACCTGCCTGGGGATATCGATTTCAACGAGGCCCTGGCCACCGCCGTCGGCCGCGAAGGCGTGCGCCGCTGGCTGCGTGCAGATGGCCGTACCCAGGCCCTGCGGGAATACGAAGAAACCCAGCTGATCGAAGATCGCTTCATCAAAGAGGCGCTGAAGACCCGTGAAGAGTTGCGCCTCCTCTACGAAGCAGAGGCGTATTTGCCCCCCGAGGAGCTACGCCAGAAAAAGGCCGCCGTGCTGGCCAAACTACAGCAAAAGGCGCTGGCGCTGGTTCGTGGCAAGGCTGCGGAGGCCGCCATCAAAAAATGGTTCGCCAAAAGCGTGAACAACGCCCGCCTCAATTCCCTGGCCAGCTACTACGACCTCGTGCCTGCCTTTCAGCGCCTCCTGGCAGGCCATCATGGGGACCTGGAGGCATTCTTTGCACAGCTCAGCCAGCTCAAGCGCCAGTCCCCGGCAGAGCGGCGTCGTGCGCTGGGGCTGCGCCCGGATGAAGAAGCGTCCACACCACAAAGATCGCGTAAAGGCCCAGCAAAATCCACCCGCGCCGACGCCCCAACAGCCGGGAACGTGTCGGCAGCAGCAGCAAAGCCGTCGCACAACCCATGATCAGGCTCGGCATGACCTCCTGGATCTGCATGTGAAAAGGGCGAATCATCGCCACCACGCCGACGATGAAGGCCGCGTTAAAAATATTGCTGCCCAGGATGTTCCCCAGGCTCACATCGTCATGCCCACGCATCCGGGCCACCAGTGTCGTTGCTAGCTCCGGAGTGCTGGTCGCCACAGCCACCACCACCGCACCCACCACGAATTCGCTCCACCCCAAGGCCATTGCGATACCTTTGCCCCCCATCACCACAAGGTAGGACGCCGCAAACAGCAGCAGCAGGCCGATGAGCGTATGCCCCAGGGACTTGTGCAGGCTTTCCTCCGGACCTTCGGAGACCGGCACCGCCTTTTGCGCCGCAGAAAAGGCGCGTGCGGACCGCACCAATTGCACCAGCCAGCCAACGAAGAGCAGCAGTAGAATCGCCGCATCAAAGCGGGAAAAAAGACCATCCCACAGCAGCACTCCCATCAATACCGGGAGCAATAACACGACCATCAGATCCCGCCGCACCACCCCGCGCGCAACTTCCATGCGGGACGTGCATAAAGCGATCCCCAAGACCAAGCCTACGTTCACAACGTTGCTGCCCATGACATCGCCAAAAGACAATTGCGGCACCTTTTCCACCGCAGAATTGATCCCCACCATCAGTTCGGGAGACGAAGTCCCAAAGGCCGCCACCGTCGCGCCCACCACCGCTGCGGGCCAGCGCGCCCAGGTTGCGAGATTGACCGACCCGCGCACAAACCACTCCCCGCCGAACCAGGCCAAAACGACGCCACCAATAAGTGTCAGAATATCCGCCAACATACCTACCTTTAGTGGCAGACGCTTTTGGTGTAAATCGAAGCTTTCTTTTGCCTCTGAAATCGTGATGGGTGACGTAATCCTGCATCGTCCCATGAATCATCATTCCCCGCTCATCCTCCCCTCCGTTCTCGCCTCTGACTGGAGCAAGATCGGATCCGAAGTTCAGCGCGCCACGGAGGCTGGTGCCGAGTGGCTGCACCTCGATGTCATGGACGGGAACTTTGTGGACAATATCTCCTTTGGCCCACAAATGGTGCAGACCATCCGCAAGTGCACGGATCGATACCTGGACGTGCACCTCATGATCCACCGCCCCGACCACTATTTGGAGCGCTTCATCAAAGCAGGAGCCAACAACATCACCATCCATGTGGAGGCAAACTACGATACCTCTGTCGCCGAGACCCTCCAGCGCATCCGCGCCGCCGGCCTCCACTGCGGCATCGCCCTGCATCCAGACACACCCTTTGAGGCCGCCCTGCCGTATGTCGCGATGATCGATCTCCTCCTCGTCATGACCGTGGTGCCCGGCTTTGGCGGGCAGCCCTTCATGGAGGCTGAGACCATGCCCAAACTCGCCGCCGCCCGCGATCACCGTGATGCCAAGGGCCTCTCTTTCCACCTGGAAGTCGATGGCGGTATCTACACCACGACCGCCCCCATCGCCCGGCAGCACGGCGCGAACCTCTTCGTCTGCGGCACCTCCTCCTTTGGCCCGCCGGATATGAGCGTCGCTATGCAAGAATTGAAGGCATCTGTGGCGTAATCTCACCGCTTTCCGATGGTTTCCCGTAGCTCCATCGCCCTATCCCTTATTTGGCTCGCGGTGCTGGCCAGCCCCGGCGTCGCGCAGGACGCTGGATGGCCCCGCTGGCGTGGCCCCGCTGGCGATGGTGCCTGGGAGCCCAAGGACCTCCCCGCGAACCTCAGCCAAACCACGCCCAAACAACTGTGGAGCACTCAAGTAGGCGGCGGATACAGTGGTGTCACGGCCGCCGATGGGCGTGTGTTTTTGATGGACCTCGACACCCAGGCGTCTGATAGCCCCAAGGAGCGAGTGCTCTGCTTTGATGCCAAAACCGGCCAACAAATCTGGAACCACTCCTGGCCTGTCGATTACGGTAAGATGGAGTATGGCGACGGCCCCCGCAGCAGTGTCACGGTGGATGGCGCACGGTGCTATGCCCTCGGTGCGCGTGGCCAGATCACCTGTCTCGCCGTCGCGGATGGGAAGCGACTTTGGGCAGCCGATGCGGTGTCAGATTTTGGTGCCAAACCCCCGCAGTGGGGCTTTGCCGCATCCCCCTTGATCGATGGCGACCACGTCCTCCTGCACGTCGGCGCAGCGAACAGCGGCAGCGTCATTGCTCTGGACAAAACCACGGGGAAGGAAGTATGGCGCGGCGGTCCCGATCCCGCAGGTTACTGCACGCCCGAGATCATCCAACACGCAGGTGCCAGACAACTCATCGCCTGGGGTCCAGCGCATGTCCAAAGTATCGATGCGGCCAGTGGACGCACACTCTGGACCTACCCCTACAAGATCACCTACGGCGTCAGCATCGCTCAACCCCTCTACCGCGATAGACTGCTGCTCGTCAGTGGCTACTGGCATGGCACCAAGGTTCTGAAACTGGGCAAAACGCCCGACGAGGTGTCCTTGCTCTGGGAAAACGAAAAGGAGATGTGCGGACTCATGTCCGCCCCGCTCTACAAAGACGGTACCGTCTTCCTGCTGGACAAAAATCACGGGCTCCAAGCCCTCCGATTGGAAACGGGCGAACTCCTCTGGCGAGACGAAAACACCCTCACGCCCGCTGGTCGCAATCCCCAAATGAGCCTAGTGTGGATGCGCCAGTCCGAGGGTCTCGCCGCCCTGCTCAACGCCAGCGGAGAACTCGTTTACGTGCGTCTATCGGACACCGGAGCCGAAGAGCTGGTCCGCCATCAAGTCATTGGCAAGACCTGGTCTCACCCCGCCTTCGTCGGCCCCACCCTCTTCGCCCGCTCCAACACGGAACTGGTGGCTTGGCAGTTGTGGTAACGGAGGCGATCTTGGACAACTCCTTCTATCCGAGGACACGTGGCGAGGAACTGCTGAGGGTGGCTCATCTTCCGCTTTGGTCAAACCACGCCATGCAGTCGTCTGCGGGTTGCATGAAGAAAAGTGCTTCCGCAAACGCCAGTAGATGCTCTTCATCTAGCTGGCACAGCCGTGGCTCAACCCGCTCAACGAGGGCAGGGAACTTCTTCTGGAGAAGTCTGATCACGAAAAACGCCTCCCCCTCCTGACGGCCTTCTTGACGATAAGCTTGGGCAAGTGACATGGCGTTGGCTCGGGTAGCGGGGTTCTGGACCCCTTGGATTTTAGTCTCGAAGGCTTCCTTGTCAATGTCAGCAGCCAGGATGTAGCGCAGCAACAGCTCAAACAGTGACGTCGGAACCCGACCAATGAGGGATTCATCCCAAACGGCGTCATTGAGCAACTGATTGAGTCGCTCCGCCTTCATGACCCGCAGGATGAGGATGCCGTTTTGAGGGCGAATCGCTATGCTGTATAACCCGCCATGTTCGTGAAGTTCGATGAGGACCCGCTGTTGTACCTTTGGACCGTTTATCAATTCAGGCGTCGACACTGGTGATTAACAGCGCAAATTCCGGCTAATAGCCAACCGATAAATGCCACTAGTCCCCGATGGCGGTTTCCGCTATCCAGAATCGCATAGATTTCTCTTGTTGTGCCAGAGAAACTGATAACATATCGGAACGTCATCCATGCTTAACCACGAATGTCCCAACTCCCGCTGATACATAGAATCTATGCCGCGATCTTCAGGATTTGGCGACAAAAGCGACACCGATTGTTCCTCACTCGGATCGTCAACCCCAATGGCGGACCACTGGCTTCGATGCTTGACGTCGGTGGTTACCCAGGGTACTGGACCGCCAATCAACCGGTTAGTGCACGCACAGTGTGCCTGAACATTCATGAGGTGGACTGGACTCCATCAAATGCGCTGGAAAGTAGCCATCACATAGAGCTGGTAGTTGGTGATGGTTGCAACATGGCAGAATTTCCCGATCATTCGTTTGACCTCGCATTTTCCAATAGTGTGATCGAACACGTCGGAAACACAGCTAAACAAGAAGCGTTTGCGAAAGAGGTGCGTCGAGTGGGGCGTCGAGTGTGGGTGCAGACCCCCGCCTACGAGTGTATAATAGAGCCTCACTATATGGCCCCCTTTGTGCATTACTTCCCAAAATTCCTCCAGAAGAAGCTTTTACGCTGGATTAGTCCCTGGGGTTGGCTGCAGAGACCGTCTCAGCACGCCGTCGACGAGATGGTGGACACTACCCGTCTGCTCACTAAGCGAGAATTTTCAGCGCTTTTCCCTGATTGCGAGATTGTGACCGAGCGCATGCTGTGGATCTTCCCAAAGTCTTACATTGCGATACGGGCAGCTACTACATCGGAGGCTCCTGCCCAAACCAACAAGTGAGGTCAAGTCGAAGAATTTCGTCACGTGCCCAAATACATAGCGAACGCATGGCAATTCGCTAAGCACTCGGGGCCGCCGCTGATCGCTATTGGCCATATATTTAAGTTGACGGATTCTTCGGAGGATGGAACCCTCCGCCTGTAGTCGAACAAATAACATCTTAATTTTATGAGAACTGTCTTCGGTCTTACGGTTGGATTAGCCTTTGTGGTCGCTGCTGGCTGCGCAATCGGTAGCGAAGTTTGGATTGGGCAGGGGACCAACGGTTCGGCACTGAGCGGCACGGGTACCCAAAGTGATCCTTTCTTGGTTGCACCCGACAGTGCTACAGATTTCGACAGTGTAATCGATGGGATTTCCCCAGATACCACTGTGCATCTCGGAGCGGGCCTCTTCTTGACGAATGGATCGCGTGCCGATGATGTGACAGGCTTTTTGAATGACAACAAGTACGCTGCAGGGACAAAGTTACTCGGGGCAGGATCTGGGGTTACAACGATTCAGCTATCTTCGAGTGCAGTTGGAAGCGGCGAAAGAGCCACCGTCGTTGATTTTGCCAACTCGAGCCCAACCGAAAAGAGGCATTGTGTCGTTCGTGACTTGACGATCAATTGCAATTTTTCGAGTCAGGCGCCCCAAAGTGTGAAAGTCAACGGCATATCTTACAGCGGCTTCACGGCCACGATTGAAAATGTCGAGATTATCGGTCTTGGGGGAAGGTACGGTGAAGCGTTCGGCATTATCGGAGGTACGTATGAGCAGAATGACGTAGCCCTGCCTTCTTTCGTAACGATTCGAGGGGTAACCGTCCACCAACCCTATCCCGGAACGGATGGATTTATGACAGCCATTCACCCTGCGGGAAACAACAAATGGACGGGGACGATCGAAAGTTGCTTTGTCGACTTGAGCGCTACGAACTATCCGGGAAACGGTGCTCAAGGAATTGCATTCGCTGGATCTGCCCACCATCTTGTTGTCGCCAACAATACTGTGCGTGGTTGCACTCGTGGCTTTCACGTTGACACACCTGGGTCGTACGCACCAGCCGATCCACATGATGTTGTGGTTAAGAGTAACACATTCCAACGGTGCAATGTCGGAATTGCGGTCGGTTGGCCAAACGAGACGTTAGATGGAACGTACTATCGGAATTTCTTAATTGAAGGAAATTCAATGGAATTAATCGGAACCGGCATTGACCTCTGTAATCGCTGTACAGGTTTCCAGATCAGGAACAATGTGATTGTTTCGCCTCCCGACACCCCAGCCGGGGCATATTGCCACGCGGTCGCCTTGGACAACAATTGCGCCGGAAACGTTATTTCCGGAACGCGGTACGGTCCTCCTGAGTTGGGCATACAGGTGCCGATGAAGCCAGCTAGTTATGCCCCTACATCTGCCCCTGCCATGGCTAACGAATACTTTGACAACGATTGGATCGGAGTTGCAAATGGGCCGAAAGTGCTCACAGGATATCGATTCCCACAACCCGGAAACAGCTTGCCAACCGGAACTGGGTATTGGGCCATGACTCTCGGAGCGTCGCAGGCAGATTCAAATCCATCGTCGGAGATTTTCAGTACGGATTACGACAAGCAATCGAACTACTATCCTTACATCCGGATGGGCCGAAACAATTACAATCCCAGCGGGGCCTACAATGTCGAGTTGGATCCGTCGGGCGCGTCAGGTGTGTGGGTTGGCACCCAATCAACTGGAAACTTGGGGGTGGGCGGATGGGCACAGGCGAACACTGGTACGTACTTCCCTCAAGGAGCCAGGATTGTCAGGATCGAAGGAGGGACAGCGCCGCTGGCGGGGCTCGTGACTCTGGGCGCAAGTGGACAAGCTACCGTTGCAACAACAGCTGTGCGCGCCAACTCTAGAGTTTTCCTCACTGTGCAGCAGGTCTCAGGAACAGCTGGTTTCGTTCGAGTTCAGAGCCGAGTCGTGGGGACTTCATTTCTGATCAAGTCGTCAAGCACGGCAGATCGGAGTCAGGTGGCGTGGACGATGATCGATCCCTCTTTCTAAGATCGACTCGGTACCTCCACAAGCGAAATAGGTTTCTGTTGCTGGTTGAGTCTATGCATCGTCGCGTCTTGGCACCCTGCCTGAGGTTAAGTCACTCGCTTAACGTCGCGCGGTAATCCAATTCGAATGAATTGAGCTGACAGCGTTTGATTATTCAATCGCATTCCTGCGGGTCGGTGCCTCTGTGAATGGTGCCAGCACCAACACCCCAGAGTTGACCTGCTCTGAGAAGGCGCGATCATTGCGGCGTATGCAGATCACCGATGAACTGGAAAGACTGAGCAAGCTCCACAAAGACGGCGCGTTGAGCGACGAGGAGTTTGCGCAGGCAAAGCGGAAGATCCTGGGTGTGACGCCGCCGCCGCCTGAACCAGCCGCTTCGGCGGAATCGCTCGGCGAGGCGGCGAATCGCTATGTGTCTTTTCAGATGGTGATGGGCGTGGTCGGTCTGATCCTTTTTGTGATTTTTTTCTTTGCGGTGATCTTCCCGAATATTCAGGGGCGCGCTAGGTTTGGACCCTCCCTCGAATTACAGAAGAACGGCCTCCGCTGACATTGCAAGGGGTGCCCCGCCGTCTCGACTTTAACTGAAGAACCGTTTGGCGCGCTCCAGGAAGCTTTCTTCCATCGGCGAGACCTCGTCTCCGATGGCTTTGGCGAAGTCTTCGAGCTTCTCCCGCTGCTCTGCATTGAGCTTGGTGGGCACGGCGATCTTAGCGTGGACGTAGAGGTCTCCGTGGCGGTCTTCGCCGAGGATCTTCATGCCTTTGCCGCGCAGGCGGAAGGTGGTGCTATCCTGGGTTCCGGCTGGAATTTTGACGGTCGCTTTGCCTTCGATGGTCGGCACGACGAGCTCGCCGCTAAGGGCAGCGGTGGTAAAGGGCAGCGGAACCTCGCAGTGGAGGTCGTGGCCGTCGCGCTCAAAAATGTCGTGGGCCTTGAGGTGGATGACGAGGTAGAGATCCCCGGAAGGCCCGCCTTTGGCCCCGAGATCGCCATTGCCCTGGGACCGCAGCCGGGAGCCGTCCTCAATCCCGGCTGGGATCTTGACGCGGACTTTAGCCTTGTCTTTGACGCGGCCAACGCCTCGGCAGACTTTGCACGGATCAGAGATGGTCTCCCCACTGCCACCGCAATCGGGGCAGGGCTGCTGGATTTGGAAGAATCCGCGGGAGGAGATGACCTGACCTGCGCCACCACAGGTGCGGCAGGTCTTTTTCCCACCACCGCTGGCAGAGCCGGAGCCGCTACAGGGCTTGCAGGCGATGAGTCGCTCGTATTCGATCTCGCGCTCGATGCCGTGGGCGGCGTCTTCGAGGCTGATCTCAATCCCGTAGCGTAGGTCGCTGCCGCGCTGGGGGCCATCGGTGCGGCGTCTGCCGCCGCCACCACCACCGCCAAAGAAGGACTCAAACACGCCGCCGCCACCACCGAAGACGTCCTTGAAGATATCAAACGGATCGTGAAAGCCACCGCCACGGGCGCCGCCTCCTCCTCCTGCAAAAGCCGCGTGCCCATAGCGATCATAGGCGGCGCGTTTTTCGTCGTCGCTGAGGATGTCGTAGGCTTCTCCGACCTCTTTGAATTTTTCTTCCGCGCTTTTATCGTCCGGGTTTTTGTCTGGGTGATACTTTACCGCGAGCTTGCGGTAAGCTTTTTTCAGATCGTCGGCGGTGACGTCTCTGGAGACGCCGAGCACTTCGTAATAATCGCGTTTTTCAGGCATGAGCAGGTGCCGGTGAGGGGAGGGAAAGTGGGGGAATTGCTGGCGCGCTAGGCTTGTTGCGCACCCGGGAGTGTGGAGACGATGACGGAGGCTGGGCGCAGCATGCGGTCGCGCAGCTTATAGCCACGGCGGGTCACGCGCAGGACGGTGCCTTCGGGCTGATCGGCGTTGGGCTCTTGCGTGATGGCATCATGGAGGTTTGGATCAAACGGTTTGCCGAGGGCTTCGATTTCTTGCACGCCGTGGTCGCGCAGAAAATCCGCCATCTGGCGATGGACCATGTTCATGCCCATGAAGATCATGGACGTCTCTGACTCGTTGCGGGCGGCATCGAGGCCCATCTCGAAATTGTCGAGGATGGGGAAGAGGGCGCGCAGGATCTCTGCATTGGCGTAGGAGCGGGTGTCCTGGGCCTCGCGGGCAGCGCGTTTGCGGAAGTTATCCAGCTCCGCCTGACTGCGGTAGGCCAGATCTTTCCAGTGGTCTGCGTCCCGGAGAGCTGCCTCGAGAGGTTCCAACGGCGCGGCTTCGGTCGCTTCTTCGGCGGCTGCTTCAGGGGGCAGGACTTCGTCGATGGAATCAGGGGAGGGCGGGGGGGTGTCTGTCATGGCGGGGGAACGGGGGGATGGATACGAATGTTCTAAAGGTGGGGTTCAATCCATTTGCGGGGTGCCGCAGATGGGGGTCCGATGACGTGTCCAAATGAAATGGACCACGCCAGGGGCAGGCACTATGCCGTTTTCTGGACGGCAATCAAGGTGATGTCGTCCAGGGAACGCTGCCCGCCGACAAACTGGTCCACTTCTTGGAGCATCACCTCTACGACTTTCTTGGGCCCCAGCGCTGCACTGGCGGCGAAGACGCTCTCGATGCGCTCTTCCCCAAACATTTCTTCGTCCGTGTCCAGGGCCTCGCTGATGCCGTCCGTGTAGAGCAATAGGCAATCCCCATTGTTCAAATGGGCGGTGACATCCCGGGTGACGCGCTCAAAGACGCCGCCATCAGAATCGATCCCCACCGCCATGCCTGGTGCCTCAATGGTCTCCGTGGTCTGGGTGGCCTGCCGCCAGATCAACGGGGAGGTGTGGCCAGCGCGGGCCAGGACGATGTCCCCCGTGCGGCAGTCCAGGGTCAAATAGACGAGGGTGACGAACATGTCCTCCCGGATATCCTCTGCAATGAGGCGGTTCACGGCACTCAGGACGGCGGACGGCGGGCTGTCTGCGGTGGCCTTGGCGCGAATCAGCGCGCGACACATGGCGGAGATGATGGCAGCGGCGGTGCCCTTTCCAGACACGTCTGCAATGACGACGCCTAGCTTCCCATCCGCCAGATCGAGGTAGTCGTAATAGTCCCCACTGAGGACCCGCGCAGGGAGGTTCCGCCCGTCGATGGCGACCCCACGGATGACGGGGTCTGCTTCTGGCAAGAGGATGCGCTGGACTTCGCTGGCGCTGCGGAGTTCTGCCTCGATCTGCTGCTTGTCGTGCGCCTCTTGGTGGGCCATGGCGTTGGCGAGAGCAAAGGCGGACTGCTCCACCAGGCTGTTGAAGACATCAAAATCGATGGCGGAAAACTTGGTCCCAGGCCGTCCCACGACTGCTAATACCCCCACCCGGCGTGTGCCTGAACTGAGCGGCCCGATCATCAGCGGTGCCAGCCCCTCAGCCTCGGACGGGGCGGCGTCCGGTGCGGTGACGTCGGCGATCAATTCCGCCTTCTGCCCGGAGTAAATGCGGCCCGGTAGGCTATGCGCCAGTGTGCAGTCCTGCAGCCGAAGAAAGCTGAGCAAGGTGCCGGGATTCTGGCCTTCCATGTCCCGCACGTGCTGCGGTACTTCGATCAAAGGGGCGCAGTGCTCTGAGTAGTACTTGGGCACCAGCATCTTACCCTCTGCATCGAGCACATAGATCGCGCCACCTGCTCCATCGATGACGCGCTGCATGCCTTCGACGATGAGCCGATGGAGATTCCCATGATTATCCGCGCGGGAGATGGCTTCCCCGAGGTCATGGAGAAAGCCGAACATCCGGCGTTCTTCTGCGACGATGGCGTCCTCTTCATTCTTGAGCCGTGCTATTGCCCGGCGCTGACGAGTGCCGAAGGCCATCCAGCCCACCGTCAATGCGATGGCAAGAATGCTGAGGAGAATGATGGCGATATTACTCATAGCACCGGCGCGGACGGACAGGGGTGCCCCGTCACGCGCACGAATTCGCTCCTTGGGCAGGGGTCATTCCAGGATCACCCGGCGGTTGCGGTTCCCCGCTCCCTTTGTAAAAAATCGATGACGTCGCGAAAGCGGCACTCATTTTCTTCGCTGAGGTCCGCCAGCGTCTGATGCGCGTCGAGGACATTTGCGGATTGCGCCTCTTTGCAGGGCGCGTCTAGAGAATCGGGGCAGAGGGCGAGCTGTGCGGTCGCTTGGGCGCGTTCGGCAGGCCAGGCGCTGCCATCTTTGTCCACCTCAAGGATGTAATCCAGCCCCAGGCTGGTCATCAGTTGCTGGTTGCGCTGATTCGCATTCAGGATGCTGAGGTGCCCACCGCCGAGTTCCCGCAAATTCAGCGCCGCACCCGTCAGGGTGCCGAGAAAGGTGGAGTCCATCAGCGGACAGCGCTCCAGATCGACGACGAAGCTGCGGGAGCCGTTATCCATCATGGTGCGCAGGACCTGCTTCACCGGGACGCTGTTTTGGAATGTGCCGCGACCTTCGACCCGCACCCAAAACACGGCTCCTACTTTTCCAACGAGGATGGGAGTGGGCGTATTCACGGGGCAGAGGGCGGGGAGTGAGGAAGGTTTGGAGGTGGGGGGGGAAACCTGGGGCAGCGTGGCTCACTCAGCGCCCGTTCTTCGGGCTCGCTTAGAACAATGCGGCTCTGCACACTGCACCATGCACCAAAAGCGCTTCAGAGAGCACTCAGGCTGTGGGTAGTAGGAGGACGCAGGATTTTTCATCAGCAAAAAGGCACCATCGACGAGCGGCGGCTCGTCATTCGTGACGGCAGGCTATTCCCAGAGGTAGGACTGCTGGCTGGCCAGTTCTTCATTGCCCCGGCGGAGGCTGACCCGCCAAGCGGTCACGGGACCATCTGCACGGTAGGCAGGGCCAGTCACTTCAAATTTTGTCCAGTTGCTGCGGCGTACCTCAGGCACCTCGGCATCCATGGTGCGGACCTCCAGACCGGACTTGGACTGGCGGTATTCGAAATGCACCGTCACAGGCTGGCTGCGGTCTGTGGCCTTCCAGTTAAAGGCGTAGTAGTGGCCTGCGCGCTCCATTTGTTCAGCACGGGACACCGCCCCATAGAGGAGGTATTGGCGCTCAAATAGGATGGACCGATCCGAGGCTACGAGGCGCTCATTCGGAACGAGGTGATTGTATTTCACCTTGGTGATTTGCCCGCCGGGGCCTTTGCTGACGGAGGAGCAGGAAACCATCGCCATTGCGGCGAGCGCCACCATACCGCGGCAAATGTGAGCGTGCATCTTGGAAGTCATACGAGAGGTGACAATATTGGACCGCACCGCCCGCTGTCAACGTCGCCTATCCCTTTTTTTGCCCGGACATCTCGCACCCCAGGAAAACGCCAGAATCTCCGTTTTCAGCAGACAACGGCGCACCGGCACACATTGAACATTGAAGTCCAGACGACCGGGTGTAGTGTTCCGCCCCCCTCTTTCCCGTCATGCCTCTCTACGACCGTGACTACATGCGCGACCCTTCGGCACCCACGCCGATGGGTCGGGGGCCATTGGCAGGGTGGAATGCGTTTCACTGGGTCTTCGCCGCGAATACCATCGTCTTCGTCGCGCAATACCTCTTTGAGCTTGGCTGGGTGGTGGATCCACAGTCGCAGCGCATGCTCTACCCGATGGGTGCCGTCAGCGTGCGGGAGCTCTCTCAAGGCCATGTTTGGACCCTGTTTACCTACATGTTCGTCCACGGCAGTCTGGGGCACTACCTGCTAAACATGGTCTTTTACTGGTTCGTCGGTCGCGCTGTTTACCAGCTCTTTGGTGCCCGCACCTTTCTCCAGATCTATATCGTGGCCGGTCTCGCCGGGGCGATATTGGAAATGGCAGTGGGTGCCTGGATCAGCCACGCCCCGCCGGAGGTGCCCCTGGTGGGTGCCAGCGCTAGCATCTTTGGGCTCCTCATGGCCATGGCTGTCGCCATCCCTGAGGAGCGCGTGACCGTTTTTCTGTCCTTCATCATCCCCATCCAAGCCAGGATCTGGCGTCTGGCCACGGTGATGGTCTCCATCGATTTGGGGCTGGGGCTCCTGAGCCTCGTTTGGAAGGACATGCCCGAATCCGTCAAGGTTGCCCACTTTGCCCACGTCGGCGGTGCCCTAGCGGGCTGGTACCTCCTGCGCATCCTCGGCTATGGCGGTAAAAACTATCAGTCCCTGCTGCGTTCCCGCAGGGGTCGCCTCTCACAACCTGCCTATGCCGGCCCCCGCCGCCGCTCCCGCGCCATCGATCTGGAGGTCGATGTAGATGTCGAGGCCGCGCGCCGCCAGAACCCCAAGAACGATCCCGTCATCAGCATCATCGAAGATGATGTGAACCCCATCCTGGATAAGATCGTCGATCTGGGGATGAGCAGCCTGACTGACGAAGAGCGCCGCATCCTGGAGCGCGCCAGCCGCGAGATCGGTCGCCGCCGAAACAACGGCTGAGGCATCTCCCGCCGCGTGTGCTACACTCCCCGTCATGGCAGCCCGGCTGGTCATCAATCACGATACATACGACGAAGTGCTGCAAGGCATCGTCGCTGGTGCCCGCCGTCACTTGTGGCTGGTCACAGCAGACCTCAAGGACCTGCACGTTGAGGCCGGAGCCGGTAAATTCGTGCCCTTCCTCCAAGTGCTGGCCGACAAGCTGAAAGAAGGCGTCGAGGTCCGATTGATCCACGCCAAAGAACCAGGCCCCAGGTTTCGCGAAGATTTTGACCGCTTTCCAGAGCTCATCCGCAGCGAGCTTTTTGAGCGCATCCTCTGCCCCCGGATGCACATGAAATGCGTCATTGCCGACGGTCGCATCGCCTACATCGGCTCCGCCAATCTCACCGGCGCGGGCATGGGGGCGAAAAGCGAAAACCGCCGCAACTTTGAGGCAGGGATGGTCACCGAAGATCGCGAGACCATCGCGCAGCTCATGGAGTTCCTGGATGCCTTTTACCTTGGCGACTGGTGCACGAAGTGCCAGCGCCGCGACGTCTGCCCCGATCCCATCGCATGAATCCTGCCCCGCGAGTCGTCATCACCGGCGGGCAGGGTGATCTCGCCCAAGCCATCGCCACCGTCCTCTGCGCCGAAGGCTGGGAAGTGCTGGCCCCAGGCCGCGCCGTCCTTGACGTGACCCAGCCCGATTCCGTTCGCGACTTCTTTGCCCCGCTGGACCGCATCGACCTCCTCATCCATCAGGCCGGCGGTCTGCGCGATGTGCCGATGCTGCGGATGGAGGCTGCGGACTTTTCAGCCATTCTCGACGTCCACCTGACCGGGGCCTTCCGCTGTGCCCAGGCCGCCCTGAAGAAAATGACCCGGCAACGCAGCGGTCACATCATCCACATCGGTTCCTATTCCGCGCTCATCGGGCCTGTCGGTCAGGCCAACTACGCCGCGGCCAAGGCTGGCCTCATCGGCCTCACGCAAAGCCTCGCCGCCGAATACGGGGCACGCAATGTGCGCGTGAACTGCGTCCTCCCCGGCTTTCTCGACACAAAAATGACCCGGCACCTGCTGGATGACCCTGCCCACAAGGAGGCCATCCTCGCCGCCCACACACTCGGTCGGCTCAATACCCCCAGCGATGTCGCCCAATTCATTTCCCAATTGCACCGCATGGGGAACGTTTCTGGGCAGGTCTTCCAGCTCGATAGCCGCATCCACCGCTGGACTTAGCCGCCTCCGTGTGTTTCGTGGAGTGCTCATGCAGATCATTTCCGGCACCGAAGTCGCAGGCAAAGTCCTCGCAGAATGCAGCGCACAAATCGCCCAGCTAGCAGCCGCAGGGGTCCGCCCCGGACTCGCCGTCGTCCTCGTCGGCGATGACCCCGCGTCCCGCGCCTACGTCCGCTCCAAAGACAAAAAGTGCCGCGATCTAGGACTGCACAGCGTAAAGCATGAACTGCCCGCCACCACCACGCAGGAGGACCTTTTAGCCGTCGTCAGAGAGCTAAACGCAGATCCCGCCATCCACGGCATCCTCGTCCAAAGCCCACCGCCAGCGCACATCGACGAAGCCGCCATCGTTCGCGCCATCGATCCCGCCAAAGACGTGGATGGCTTTCACCCCATCAACGTCGCCAAGCTCGCTCTGGAAGACCCCACCGGCTTTGTGCCCTGCACACCACTCGGCTGCCAGCGCCTGCTCATCGAGGCCGGGATTGAGACCAAAGGGGCGCACGCCGTCGTCATCGGGCGCAGCATGATCGTCGGCAAACCGATGGCTCTTCTCCTCATGGCCAAAGGCCCCGGCGGTGATGCCACCGTCACCGTCGCCCACAGTCGCACCCGAGATCTCGGTGCCATCACCCGGCAGGCAGATATCATCATCGCCGCCATCGGCCGCCCCGGATTTCTCAAGGCAGAGCACGTGCGCGAAGGAGCCGTCGTCATCGATGTCGGCATCAACCGCGTCGAAGATAGCACCCTCGAAAAAGGCTACCGCATCGTCGGCGATGTCGCCTATGACGAAGTCGCCCCCAAATGCCGCGCCATCACCCCCGTCCCCGGCGGCGTCGGCCCGATGACCATCGCCATGCTCATGGGCAACACGATCAAAGCCTGCCGCCAGATCACGGGGAAGTAGAGATCTACGCCGAGTGCTCTGGCTCAAGCAAAGCTACTGCGTTTTGGGGCGCTTTTCAGGCGTCTCGGTCGATCCAATATTCTGGGCGTCGCGCACTGTGCGCCACCGCGAGGAGCAACACCGATTCTCCGCGCAAGGCATACGCTATGTAATACGGGAAGGCGCGCAGGTTCACCCTCCGGTACCGACCAGACCGCAGCCTGGGCACTTCCGCATTCGCAACGATCCAATGTACCATCATGTCCAATTCCTGCCAGAGGAGATCCCCCAAGCCTGGTTCTTCAAGCTCGTAGTAGTTGATCGCCTCTCGCGCTTCGTCGCGAACGCAAGCGGGGAAAATGAGCTTCATCTGCCAAATCGGTCCTGCATTTCGCCCCGGAAGTTTTCCCACGAAACCAGCTCCAATTTCCCCTCATCAAACGCCCTCAACCGGGCGTTGATTTCCTCTTCCCAAGCTGCTTCCGCGCCAGCATCGGGCGGCCCTCCATCGAGATCGAGGATGATTCGGGCCAGTGCTAAACGCTGTTGGCTCGGCAATTCGAGCACCTCCTGGGTGATGGCTTCCAATGTCGCGGGCATTTCCGGTATCCTTTCGCCAGTCAGTTTACAGACTTTCTGCCGCATGTCGCCCTGAAATCGCAGCGGCTGCTGGGGTCCTCACGCCAGCCCCTCGCCACGCATCGCGGCTAGGGTCCAGTCGTATTCTTTGACCAGTTGATCCACCACATCGCCCTCGCGCATGGCCCCAGGGAGGACCTCCCAGGTGTAGGTCTCCATCTCAATGTGCTGGCACTGCTGGGGATTTTTTCCCAGCCACTTCATCGCTCCTTCGAGGTGGTCGCGGGTGCTTTCAAAGCCATCTGTCGGTTGCGCGTGGATGGGGATGTGGAAGTGCACGCGCCATTCCTGGCCGCAGTCATCTGGAAAGGCCTTGGCGTGCGCTAGGGCGTCTGGCAGATCCTTAAAGCGGCGCAGGGGAGCATTGTCACCGTGCCAGGCGACGACTTGATGGAAGTACACTGGCTCGTCAAAAGGCTGGAGGCGCTGCACCATCTCCGGCGTTGGCTTCAAACGCAGCGCGGAGCTGAAGTGCAGCTTGCTAAGCCGGATGCCAGAGCCCGTGATGCGTTCCAGCGCCCGGGCCGGATCTTCATACTCAATGGCCAAGTGACAGGTGTCGTAGTTCAGGCCGATGTGGCGGAAAAAGTCCCGATCCGTCGGATGGCGATCCATGTAGAGCCCAAAGAACTTCAGGGTCTCGCCGCTGGTCTCGAAAAGGCCGAGCGGTTCTGGCTCAAGTCCCAGGTGCAGGTCGTGCCCCGTGGATTGCGACAGCTCCGCGATGTGTTCTTTGCAAAGACGCAGGTTTTCAAAGATGGCCGCGATTTCCTCCTCGCCCACGCCAAAGGTCTTGTGGGATCCCGGCAGGGTACTGACACTGCCACTCACGCCCGGCGGCAGCAGTTTGACCAAGATATCAAAGAGCAGGTTGGTGTAGTCCAGCCGCTCCTTCTTGGACCAGTCCGGCTTGAAGACCTGCTCCTTGACCCGCGTCCCATGAAAAGCCCCATACGGGAATCCATTGATCGTAAAAACGTAACAACCGTTGGCATCCAGCCAGGCTCGGAATTCATCCAGCTTCCCCGGTGCACTCAGTTCCTGCGCTGCCTGGGCACTGAGCCGCAGGCCGATGCCATACGGCGCACCCCCGCTGACGCGATCCTTCACCCGCAGGGTGTAGTCCCGCAGACCGCGCCATGTTTCCTCCCACGACTCCCCGCGATGGATGTTCGTGCAATACCCCAAATGAATCCCGTGCTTTAACTGCATCCGGCCACTGTGGCGCAAAATGGCGAATTTATCCAGAGCGGCGTGTAGTAGGCACCAGGATTGTTGGCAAAGCTTCACGTCCGCTTCCTTTGAATTTCGTGCTCGCACTCTGCCCTCAACTTGTGGTTGGATGGGGCATGATCACGATCACGCGCATTTTGGTGGTAGCCCTTCTGGGTCTCATCAACACAGCACACGCCAGTGAGGCCACACCGCCAAACTTCATCTTCGTTTACTGCGACAACCTCGGCAACGGAGACGTGCAGTGCTTCAACCCCGATGCCAAGCAGCGCACCCCGCGCCTGAATCGTATGGCGGAGGAGGGCCTAAAACTGACCAGCCTCTACTCCGCCAGTGGCGTCTGCACGCCCAGTCGCGCCAGCCTCATGACGGGCTGCTACCCGCGCCGCATCAACATGCAGCGCAGCGACACCGCCGCGGTGCTCCAGCCCGTCGCCAACAAGGGCCTGAATCCAAAAGAAACAACCATCGCAGAAGTCCTCAAACAGCGCGGCTACGCCACCTGCATCATCGGGAAGTGGCACCTGGGAGATCAGCCGGACTTTCTCCCCACACGGCAGGGTTTTGATACCTTTTTTGGTATCCCCTACAGCGATGACATGACCAAGGACAAGAAGCCCGATGTTTGGCCAGAGCTGCCTTTGATGCGGGATGAAAAGGTCATCGAAGCACCCGTTGATCGCAACCTCCTGACCAAGCGCTACACCGAAGAAGCCATCCGCTACATTGAGGCGCATCGCGACAAGCCCTTCTTCCTCTACCTCCCACAGGCCATGCCCGGCAGCACCAAGGACCCCTACGCCAGCCCCGCCTTTAGAGACAAATCAGCCAACGGCCATTGGGGGGATAGCGTCGAAGAGCTCGACTGGTCCATGGGCGAGATCTTGGATGCGCTGAAGCGATTGGGGCTGGATGAAAAGACCCTCGTCGTCTGGACCAGTGATAACGGCGCGCCCCTGCGCAATCCACCGCAAGGCAGCAACGCCCCCTACAAAGGTAGCGGCTACAACACCTCCGAAGGCGCGATGCGCATGCCCGGCATCGTCCGCTGGCCGGGTAAGGTGCCCGCTGGCACCTCGACCACCGCGCTGTGCAGCATGATGGACTTCCTCCCCACCTTCGCAAAACTCGCCGGGGCCACCCTGCCCGATGCAACGCTGGACGGGCATGACCTCAGCGCCACCCTCACCGACCCCGACCACATCACCACGCCTTACGACCAGATCGGCTTCTTCTATTATCAAGGAGAGCAACTCCAAGCCGTGCGCGCCGGCCCCTGGAAGTACTACCTGCCGCTGGAGGCCAAACTCATCACCATCGGCGGCAAGACCGCCCCCGCATCCGCAGAGCTCTTTGATGTCGTCACTGATGTGGGCGAAGCCAACGAAGTCTCCGCCCAGCATCCCGATATCGTCGCTAAGCTCACCGCCATGGCTGAAAGTGCCCGTGCTGATCTCGGCGATCTCGACCGCCCCGGCCAAGGCCAACGCCCCGCCAGCAGAGTCCCGACCGCAACGGCGCGTCAGCTTGGCGAATAGTTTTAGTTGTCCAAGTTCTAGAGAGAGCCCATCCCATGCGCCCAATCCACGCCATTACCATCGCTACACTGAGCTTCACCGGGCCGAAGGTGCTAGCGGCAGAATTTCTGGACCAAGTTAAAGAGGTCTCGATGTCAGGCGCCTTCAGGACCGCTTCAGCCAAGGCTTCGGAGCTGCTCAATGATGACAAACTCGACGAAGCGAACAAAGCACTCATTGGGGCCTTCCCGGAAAGCAACCCCTCGGCGGCCCAGTGTTTCGTTTTGGGGAATTCGTTCTTCTCAATGGCTGACGATTTGGCGCTACGCTACCACAAGCTCGCCCTCGACACACTCCCTGATGAGCCACACATCAATCTTGAGTACGCGATGGACCTGCACCGTGCGGGAAAGGCCAAGGAAGCAATCCCCCATTACGAGAAGTATATCGCAGCCGAACCACGGCACTATCTAGCACACGCGCTTCTGGCGGATTGTCTCATTCGCGCTGGACGCTACAAGGATGCTGTGGACCACTGGAAGCAGGCACACCATCCCCAAAATCACACGGGGATCGACTTTGCGATTCACTCCATCTATGGGGCCCCATCACCGCATCGAAGACGCAATGATCTGAAGAAGGCCATAGAAGGAGGGCAGCTCGAAAAACTCGTGGACCTCTTGGCGCTGTCAGTTGCCTGGGATCGTGATTGGTGGAACATCGACTTCAAGGCAGATTTGTTGGAGCGTGACCTGAAGCTGGCCGAAGCAAAGCTGGGGAAAGATGCGCCAAAGCTGACTGAGTTGCGGCTTTACGCCAGGACCTACGCGGAAAAGGTAGATCCTACTTGGCTGAAGGACGCGTTGACCGCGAATGGATGGATCTTGGGAGAGAACGCGACCCTTCCAGCCCAGGGCAAAGTCGCAGATCGACTCGTTGCACTCGTTCTTGAGCAATCCTTGGACACGGCACCCAACTTGCTAAAACGTTTTGAAAAGGAACTGCAGCGGCGAGCGCTTGGGACCGATGGCAATGATGTGATGGCGCTCAACATGTTGGCCCATCTGCTGGCAAGCAACGGGGCATCCCGCGCAGCCGACCTTGAGGACATCGATCTGGCTGGTTGGGAGCGCTATCACGATGAGCGCTTTGCTGCGAGCTATCTCTCGGGTCTCTTCGGCGCAAAGAAGTTAAGTCTGGATTCCGCTCAATTCATTAAGGCATCGAGTGACTTTCCGGACAGCTCATTCATCGCATCACTCGGGATGAAGATGGCCAAAGAGGGCAGCAAGAACCTGACCAAACCCCTCGTCGCTGCGATCAAGGCAGAGTATCACCAGCTATCCTTAGGCATAGGTGGCTTCAAGGACTCCTACACCCTCAAAGCCCTTTTTGCACTGTTGGAAGAGCAACTCTAAGGTCACGCATGCCCGGGCTTGCGCTTGTGGATGATGAGGATGTTCCCGGAGGGATCGAAGACCATCGCCATGTGGCAAACGGGGGTCTCAAAGGGCTCCATCTTGAAGGTCACACCCGCAGACTGCAGCGCCGCAATGGTTGCATCAAAGTCCACGGACTCCAACCCGCAACTGGGGCCGTCCGCGCTTGGCAACCAGCCGGGCGCTTTACCGATGGCCAGCGTGTGAGGCCCCAATTCATACTCGACCCAGCCACCATCATCGCCCATCGGCGTGACCATGGTGGGGACGAGTTTCAGCACTCCCTCGTAAAAGGCGCGGGAGGCAGCGAGATCAGTGACCGGGTAACAAGTGAAGGCAACTTCTGTGAATAGCATGGTGGTAGTGGTTGGGTGGGTGGTGAAATCCTATTTTGCGGCCATGAATGCCTGGGCGCGCTTCATCAGTTCTTCAGGCGAGACTTCTTCAAGATGCTGGCTGAATGACCAGCGATATCCAAAGGGATCGCGGACCATCGCGTTGCGCTTGCCCCAGAAGTGGTCCTTGGGCTCGTTCAGCGGTGTGGCCCCGGCCTCCACCGCATGGGCGAAAGCGCTGTCACAGTCTTCAGTCACAATGGAGAAAAGGCACGAGGCAGAGCCACCCTCAGGCATCGCCTTGGCATGCCATTCCGGAGATTCGTCGGAGATATTGAGCAGACTGCCGCCGATCATGAAGGCCGCATGCGCCACGCTGCCATCCGGGCCTCCCATGCGGAAGAGTTCTTTGGCACCAAAGGCGCGGGCGTAAAAGTCGAGAGCTTCCGAGGCGCGTTTGCAGGTCAGGGAGATGGAGACGGAGGGTTCTGTAGGTTGGCTCATAAGGCAGGTAGAGGGGGGATAACGTTGGTGCGGCTAACGGTTGTTGCTCGTCGCGATGCAGTTGTCGCACCCGCTCCTGACAACCCTATGTCAGGAGTGTTTCACTTGAGCCGTCTTTTTTTTGGATTGATGATGGCGTGCCGTTGCCAAAGCCAGCGCCGCCACCTTTTCTGCGAGCTCCGGTGGGTCGATCACCTCCGCGTCAGTGCCCATCCCAAGCAGCCACCGCGCCACGTAATCATCGCCTTCTGGCCGGAAGGAAAAGCGCACCCGCACTCGATTGCCCACTCGTTGCTCTTCCGCGATGGTCGGCCCCCAGTAGCGGCGCACGCTTTCGATCGCGCGCAAAGGAAGGTCAATCATCGCAGACCGCGTCCGATCCGGCGTCAGGCAGCGTTCGAGATGCTGCGAAAGATTGAAGCCTGGACGCGGTGGGATCGACTCCGACAGCGGCACGCACTCCAAAATGCGATCCACGCGGAAGTCCCTGACATCCCCCCGCAATCGACACCAGGCAAACAGATGCCAGTGATCCAAGTAAAAGACCAAGCCCAAAGGTTCCACGATGCGCTGCGTCGCAGCATCGCGTGCTACCCCATGATACTGGAGCTGTAGCACCCGGCCTTCCGCGAGTGATTCCTGGATCGTGCTCAGCGGTACAGCCCCTCGTTGCGGTGATCGGCCCCGCACCATCGTCGTTTTCCGAAGCCGCTCGACCCGATCCTGAACTCGCGCAGGCAGCACGGCAGTTACCTTTCCGATCGCGGATCGCGTCGCCTCGCGCATGGAGCCATCTGTCATCCGTTCCGTCAGCAGCCCGCCTGTAATCAGCGCAAAAGCCTCCTCTGTCGAAAACATGACCGGCGGCAAATGATAGCCGCGCATCAGGCTGTAGCCCACCCCTGGTTCACCCACAATGGGCACGCCGCTTTCACCCAGCGCCGCAATGTCACGATAGACCGTGCGCTCAGTAATCTCAAAGTGGCCCGCCATCTCCGCTGCCGTCGTGACGCGGCGGGATTGCAGCATCATGACGAGGGCAACAAGACGATCTGTGCGATTCATTGCCGGACCAAAGCATCCGTCGCCTTTAAGTCAAAGCGGACGCTCACCACCGAGTTCTTCTCCTTACCCGGCGCATACTTTACATAGGTCGTCGCGACGATGGTGCCGTCCGGCAGCAGTTCCATGCCCGGATACCCACAATCGCCGACACGTTCAGCATGACTGTGCAGCAACTTTACGCGATACTGGCCGGGCTTGGCGGTCTTGATGTCATCGTAAGTGCCGACCCAGGCGACGAAGTGCCCCTTGGTCGGACTGTTCAGCGCTTGATCGCGAAAGGCGACGACCATGCGGCCGTCCTTGGTGAACACGCCCGCGTGACGATCACCCGTGAGGCCCCAGGGCGTGTTTACCGGCGTGCTCCATGTTTTGCCTTCGTCTTGGCTGAACATCATGAGGCTGCGCTCCTTGTGCGTGTTTTCGCGCATCAGGCAGCACAGTTCGCTGCCATTGGGCGAGCGGAAGACGAAGGGCTCGCAGGGATTCTTGCCCTCCACCGCAGCGACGACGTGCGGCTTGCTCCAGGTGAAACCGCCGTCCAAAGTGATCGTTTGCAGCACTTCGAGCGGTGCCTTGTCCGCACCGCCAGGACCTTTGTGATACAGGCCCAGGTAGCTGCCATCCTTCAGCCGCACAATGCTGCTAAAGGTCATCACGCAGGGGAACCCGAGCGGCGGCATTTCCTTCCAAGTCTTGCCCTCGTCCTCGCTCATGATGCTCGGCATGCCCGGGCCTTTGCGATTGTCCTTCGCGGCGGAAAAGACCCAGATCCTTTCCTTTCCCGCCGGATCCGTCATGCGATAGATGCTCGGGCAATTTTGATGCGTCTTAAAGCCAGGCGGCATCAGCTCATCCATGCGAGACCACGTCACACCGCCGTCCTCACTACGCGCCATCGGTCCCGCAGCGCCACCGTGATTGATGCACCACACGCAGAGAAGCGTTTTGCCATCGGCTAAGAGAGTCGTCGTCGGATGCCCCTGATAGGTCTCCACCGTACCCGCAGCGATCACGGTTTGGCGGTCTTTTTGATCCGAAAGATCAACGATGGGGAGATCAGGTTTGTCTTCGGCATGAACCAACGAAATGGCGGCGAGGAGTGGAATGAGAAGAGTACAACGCATGGGTAAAAACAAACGAAGACGAGACGCAGAAACTCGCGGCGAGTTGAGCCTCACTCCAGACCGGCTTCGCGCAGTTCTTTTAGCACGCGACCGCTGAGCGGTGCATCCGGATGCAGGCCCATCACGCGCTTGGAGTCTTTTCCAGGCTCTGGGGCGCGGAAGATGGCAGACCAGTTGATGCTGAATTCGGGGAAGGTCTTTTTCATTTCCTCAACACGATCCCAGTTCGCCATCACGCGGGCCCTGGCGTCGGCGTCCTTGCCCTTGCTGGCTTCGAGTTGTTGCATGGACGCGCGGGTATCGACGACGAGTTTGGCGTAGTCGAACCCCCGGCTGTGCGGGCGGGCAATGTTCGCGGTTTTTGTGAAGACATACCAAGCCAGATTGTGCGGTGCGGCGAGAGGGTGCTCATAGTCCTCACCGCCTGGTGCTAGGCAGCAGGCCATTTCATCGCCCATGCGGTCCACGTCATGGTCCACTAACTGCACCGGCATGAATCGGCCTCTGGCATCATGGCGGCGGAAGTTTTCCGGCAGGTCGGCACCACAGGCTTTGAGCACGTCCATACGTTGCAGGTATCCGGTGATCGCGCAGCGGTCAAGGTTCAGAAAGGACACCTCCCTCCGCTGTAGCAACCACCGTGTCACCGTCGCCACCAGGGCCACCAGCGCGCCGGGGGAAACTCGGCGCAGCCCATTAAAATCGAGCTGTACTTCCGTCGCCTCCCCCACAGCAGATAATTGGGCGAGAAAGGGCAGCAACCCGCCCGCATTGATCTTGGATGGCAGTTGAAGATGCATGGGAAAATCACAGTTTCCCGCTTAAGGCGCATTGTTGGAGGGGGCGGAAGAGAGGGTTTCGATTCATTTGGGTGATGGGCATCGGGTGTAAACGGACTAGATCTCGTTGTTGAATCGGCAAACGAACAGGCGGGTTGTCTCGCGTTCATCCATCAGGATATCGATACCTCCAGTCATTTCGATGATCACTTTTTTGCCCTTTGCTTTACCTGCGGGTGGTGTTTCGGCAGTGATGAGTCGATCATGGTAGTCGCGTTCGCAGCCTCTTGAAAGCTCACGAAGCTTCTCATCGAATCGAACCTTGGACCAGAACTTGTGTGAGCAAAACCACTGTTTGATTTCCTTTAGGTTTGCCCGCCACTCCTCACGTTCCCTTGTGCCACCATGTGGCGAAACGGGACCGACAATTAGTCGCAACTCTGAAGGAGCACTACTTCCTGATGCGGTAAACGTGTCAGCCAAAAGCGAGAGAAAATCCCTCAGAGAGTTCTTGTTGGACGCTTTTGCTACCACATAGCGATCTTGAATCGAAATGACTTTTGGACTGTCTCGAAGCAGTTCATCCAGAACAGGCTTGAGAGCCGTCGTAGATTTGCGGTGAGGCTCCAACAGAAACCGCTTGAGCTTGTTGTCTGCTTTTTCGGTTGAGGTATCCACCAATTGCGTCTTGCCCAGCCATTCATCCAGCTTTCCGATGGGGATCTCAGTGCACATGAGTGGTTCGGGAAACTGGGAGCAATCAAGCAAGCCAGGGCTTCCGTGCAGGCAATGAATGCCAACCCAATGAAGTGATCCAGGGAGACGTAGCGCTGCCATCGGAGTCAACACACCACCCAGGGCATCGGGGGGAATCTTCGCGATCTTTAAGCGGTCCGTCCGCAGATCTTCCTGGAAGGCTTCGACGAAGCGTCTTGCCTTAGGCAACTCGAAAGCGGTGAAGTCAGGAATCTGAGATGCAATAACTTGGACTGTTTTTCCTGTTCCTAGCCATTCCCGAAGGTGGCCCGCGCCGGGAAGCAGCGCTTGGATATGAGGCTCCCTGGAGCTTATTGCATCCGCCTCATATGAGATTGCTCCACTGAAGTCGCCAAGCCTTTTGCTGAACCAGACGATCTCGACAGCCTGATTCAGCAACGGGCCAAAATCAGCTCCTTGAATCTGCTTCGCCCCCATAGCTAGGAAGGGGTCGTCTTGCTTGTAACTGAGAACTTTGGTGACGTAGTTCGCAGCTTCATCTCTGCGGAACTTGTCCCAATAGAACTGATTCGAGTAGCTGCGAAGGCAGGACGAGCATCCAGTTGTGCAGTGCTTTGGGCATTCCAAAACGCGACTTGCCTCGCTGAAGAGTCGCTTAGCCCCAAAGTTTTTGACCTGTCCGACATATCCCGCACCACCAGATACGGAGTCAGACAGAATGATCTCAAGATGGCCGGGACCAGTCCAACGGAATGAAGCCGTTACCTCGCCATCGGGAACTGAGAGAATCTCCACACAGCCCAGACGCATCGCTTCTACCACGGTTCGCGCTACCCCATCCCTGAAGTCAAAGGGGCTCACCCCATTAGGAAGCTCTACGGGGAGTTCAATACTCAAACCGGTGCGGATCTGGAGAACGTCGGTGAAGAAAGTATGCGCCAGATCAAGGGTGGTAGAACGGGAGCCAGAAGTGTCTTGAGCTTCGTTATTTTCGCAGGGCTTGCCAGTCCTTGGATTGTCATGTGCGCCCAGTGTCTGGCTAGCCTTCCGCTTCATCTGAGTAGCCGCACAACGATTACATTTCAGGAATCCATTGCTTCGCCCCTGATTGATCACCACCATCCGCCCTGCGCGGGAGTCTTGATAGGCCATGGAGACATGTGTCAGATCTGTGCTTTGGAAGGCACTCTCTGCTGCGTTGCCAATGAGCATTTGCTCCAATGCAGGTGGTGGCTTGATCCGGCGAACTCCAGGCTCAAATCCATCCTTTTCCTTCAAGGAAGTCACAAATGATAATGGCTCGATGTACCGCCGTGGAAAGCCCTCAAGTGCAGTGCCGCAAGCAGGGCAAGCCGTGGGGATCAGTGAGCGATCAGGCTGCTGTTCGATGTGTCGACACTGTGCGCACACTTTGTAGTGCATGGTCGGCATGAAGGCGCGGGGATTGGCATCAATGCCGCGTGAGATCCAGACCCGTCCATTGGCGACGACCTCTGAGTCAGGGGCGTATTCAACAATACCAACGCGAGCATCTCGATTCAGCTCAATATCATCACCCCCTTGACCTCCAAATGAGCCGTCGATCACCTCCAGTTCTATGCTGTCCACTGGGAAGGAATACGTCGGGATTGCACCATGCTTCGAGAGATAGTTGATCATCTGCTGGTTAGCCAGTCTCAGTGCCTGATTCTGATTTCTGGACGCCACTTCTGGCTGTCCTTCGTTCATGGCCTGATCTCGGCGGTCCCAGTAGAAGCTGTAACGATTGCTAAAATTGTCCGCGACACTCGAAAGCAATTCAACGAAAGCAGATTTTAGGCGTTGCCCGTCGAAGACCAGCCGTGAGGACTCATCATCACTTAGATCAGCAATGACCTTCTTGTGTAATTCAGAGGCAGACTGAAGGGCATTGGCAGAAGATTCCGAATCTGCCCATTTACTAAGCTTCAACGAAAAGGCAGCAACTTCGTTCAATCCGAATGGCGTAGGGTGGTCCGTGGACAGCCTGCCATCGTTCATCCCGATTCTTGCCAAACCGAACAACTGCCCAATTTGAAGGCCGTGCTGATCCAGACCATTATGTTGAAGATAGTCGGAGAGAAGCAGTGAAAATTGATGCCTCATCAAAAGGCGTTCGTTCGCCAGATGAACAAAGGGTGTTCTTGGGGGCTTACGGAGGAAAGTCTGGGCCTCGTCAAAAGTGGTCTGATCGTAACGGCGATTTCGTGCATAAGTCAGGCTAACAGGTGCCCCTTGTCCACGTCTACCAGCTCGACCCGCCCGTTGTTGGTAGTTGGCCACGCCAGGAGGAACGTTTCGCAGCATCACTGCGGAGAGATCCCCGAGGTCGATACCCATCTCCATGGTTGTGGAGCATGAGAGAAGGTTCAGTTCTCCTTTTTTGAAGCCGCTTTCGATTTTTTCCTTCAAATCAGCGCCAAGGGCAGCAGTGTGCTCTCGCGCCAGAAGTGTCGGGATGGGCTTCTTGGAACGATACAATTGCTGATAGTGATTGCGTCCGATTTCCTCGTTCCACTCTGCCACTGGAATCTGTTCCATGACGCCAGAACATTTCCATCTTAGGCACTGGTTTGCCAGGTGCCATCGACTCCGGGTTCCACATTTAGTGCACCGATAGACTGGAGCATCATCCTCTCCCAGCTTCAGGCGCAATATTCCAGGCCGAAGAACCAAGGATGTGGCATCGCCGTCTGTCGGATGCTCCATCCCACTGCTGTCAGTGTCTTCGGTAAAGACCTTCCAGAGGTTCGACAACAAGGCACTCCAATCCGCTATGCCGAGGCGGTCGCGCAGCACATGAACGAATCGGTTTGAGAAGGGTTGCCGGTAGGGTCGAATCTGTGGCAGAAGATTGAAACGATGCTCCTCAGATTGCAGACGATATACCCTGTCAGGCTGGGCGTAATGACCCCAATAGAAATCATTCACAGCACTGATACCCGAAGGCATCTTGATGGCACGATTGGATCTCATCACATCCAGGATAAACCGGACAATCTCAGCTCCATTGCCGTGAGTGATTCCAGCTCTCTCAGCGAGTTCAGCCAAATCCATCGTGTATCTCACTTCCACGATGCCAAGGTCCTCCAGAGAGGAACGTGCTCCTCCTGGGGTGCAGAACTCGCCCAACAGTAGTGCTTTAAAATGTTTCCCCGCATCTTCCGGCATCAGGGGGCGACCGTTCTCATCTGTGAAGCCTCTTCTGAGCAACCCTTCGTCCCCCAGTGAGGTGGCAATATCCATCAGACTGGCCTTTCCATCTTGCTTCTGTAAATCACGCACTACCCGCCAGCGCATCAAGATTTCCTCATGACTCCGCTGAAGACTAGGTGCGAAAAACGCAGCATCCTGACGGTTGTCGCTAAACACAAGCAAGGCTCTCCCTTCGCCAGGATAACGCTCTCCTCCCTGCTTCTTGGGGATGGCTTCATACAGCGTATCGCAGATGGTTGCAGAGAGGGCCTGATCACCAGGGTGAAAGGGAGTGATGATTTCTGTTCGCTCCACACTACCACATGAATGACAGTGGGTGACACGAGCTGTTCCGCTCAGTTTGTCGTCATCATCTTCCTTTGCCATCTGCGCCCGCCAAGTCTTGATCCATTCGGATTCATCTTCTCCTTCTGGAAGGAAGTCGCAGCACTTTCCCAATTCGGGATGAATGAAGCATTCATGCTCGTTGTGAGAATCACTTGGCGTGTCGGTATCGGTGTCAGGTTCATCATCTGCTAGGACCACTGAATCCTTGGGGCGAAGCCAGAAGACGCTGCGCTTCAGCCCCTTGCCTCGCTCAGGCTGGATCATTTGCCTGCCTGTGCTTTCCCAACCCTCGAAGTAGAGCTCACCACATTTGCGGCATGTCAGCAGGCGAAACCTAGGAGTCTGTGTATCGGCGTCACGAAACTCGCTGGTTAGCCGGAGGTTGATGGCATGCTCTTTGGAAACTGTGGCAGGTGCCAGTTGGATAGTGGCATCTTCCACACCCTTGGTAAAAATGTGATACCGCGCCGGAAGTAAGGGGTAGCCTTCAGGTGTCTCACGAGCATAGGCACCTATTGTGACCATGGCTCGCACGGCATCCTGGCGATCATGATTGCTGCCTGTGGCACCGAAAATACGATCCGCGACCTCAGAAACCAGAATGCTGCCCTCAGTGGCGAGAATCTCTGCGAGTCTTTGAATTGCCGGATCTGCACCCAGAGCTTTAGAAAGGGCTTGAGGCAGACTTTCCTGGGTGTCGTCCACCAAAAGGTCGATCTCCTCACTTATCACCGCCTTATTCCAAGCGGTGATGGCCTCGACTGGAGCCTTGATCTCTCTGACCCGTGACAGCAGATCCTTTAGCTTGCGCCATTGCGGCATCGAGAATTCAGAAGCGTGTGGTGCTGTGCTCAGCAAACGATGGCGCTGACGAGCTGCCTTGATTGGCCCTTCAAAGGGTGCGTGAAATAGGCGCGAAGCAAAGGCCGCCACCTTTTTCTCCTCACCCGCTTCAGATGAGAGGCTCGCACTGGTTCCCACAAAGCGAACATCTTTATCCTTGGCATAGCGATTGACCAGCTTGCGCAGAAGCATTGCCACCTCAGTCGCCTGAGTTCCTGCGTAGCTATGCAGTTCATCGAGCACGAGAAACTTCAAATCAACGCCGTGAAACAGAGGGCGATTGTGAGGAAGCAGCAATAGATGCTCCAACATCGCGTAGTTGGTCACCAGAACGTTCGGAGGTGTCTCCAACATTTCCTGGCGTGACAGTAACCAGTTTTGAGGGATGCCCTTTGGGAAGAGTTGTTTGATGAAGTCGCTACCAAGCAACTGCTCCTCGATCCTCCTCCGCGACATGTCGGCCCGTGTTTGTCCAGTGTAGCGTCCAACAGTGAGACCATAGTCAGCCAGCTTGTCAGCGAGGATCGGAGCCAGTCGCTGGTAGAGTTGATCGTTTGCCAATGCGTTTAGGGGGTAAACAATAATCGCACGGATGCCGGGTTTACCAGACAGGTTCGCTTTGAGCAGGCAGTCAATGAGGGGGAAAAGGAAGCACTCTGTCTTTCCGGAGCCCGTTCCTGTCGCCACAACGATGTTCTTTTTCTCGGTAACCACCTGTCGAATGGACTTCTCCTGATGCTCATGTAATGGGCGCTCGAAGACCGGTGATCCCAGATGAGCGAAGCCCTCGTGAAGCACACCCTTCTCAACAAGCTCCCTCAGCGAGAGGCCCTTGGGGAAGTCGGGGATGGCTTCCAGAAACGGGCCTTTGATGACAGTCTCGGGCATATTGATGAGTTTTTCTGCTTGATTACGCAGGCCAGGGAAGCGGCGACTGATGGGCAACGCCGTGAGCAAGTAGCGGTGGATACGCTGTTGCAGTTCATCCTGGAGAGCAATGGGATCAATTTCGCGGCTCATGATATTGGTGGAAGTGAGAGGGTGAAGAGAAGGAAGTAGAAGGAGAATAGCTCAGGAGCAGTTCCCACAATGAGCGCTACCTGTGTTTGCACTTTTTCTTCGATTTCTGAAGGCTGTAGGTGTGAGGCAATGAGGTTTTGCAGATGCGCGGAGGCTTGTGAAGTCGTGATGACACCGGCGTTCTTCGCTCGAAGAACTAAGGCAATGAGGCAGCAAGCCCCCATCAGATTGCAAAGAAGCTCTCTTCGATGTAGATCATGAGACATCAGATCTGATTGGGTCAAAGGGCGCATAAAAACTTCCGCAGGCGCCCCAGATAAGCGTGAACCCAGAATAGCGCGAATTGACGTTAGCACTTTGTCACCTGAAGCCCAAAGGTGCGAAATTGGACCGCTTAACCAGTGGCCGAATTCCTGATCAGATACGGCGATTAAAACGTCGGCTCTGCGCTTAGCCTTGGAAAGACATGAAATGAAATGCGTGACCGACATCATTTCAGCGCTGTCGCCGCCGTCAGTGATGAGTTCCCGACCATTACACTTACTGGCGAGTTTGTTCGACCATTCATTGTAACGGAAGTCTCCCAGCGTGACCGCTTGATTTGTAAATAACTGCGGCGAGTTCGTGAAAAGCGAAAGAAAATCTGCATCAACCCTGTCCGCACACGCTTGACTGACATAACCCAAAGCATCTGGTTCACTGCGGCTCTCATACCGGCTTGCCTCATAGAAGGCTTTCGCCACGAAGCCAGAGCCTGCAATCGTTCCAAGATCACATCCTTTCAGAGAGGTTGATGCCATCTTGAGGCTATTGGTTAGCAACAGGCAGGGCATGATCACAGGTTGGACTTCATGTGCATGCTTTTGAATCTCTTGAACAGCATGTGCCCACCACAGTTTTTTTTCGGCCTCACCTTGGATCAGGCAGATGGCTGAAAGGCGTTGATAAAGAGATTTAAAGCGATGCCCGTTCTGATGCCAGACAGGTGTCGGATATTTACAGGCGAGCAACCATTTGACTCCATTAAGCCATCGTCCTAGTTCCTCGCTCCTGAGCTGCCAAGCCCCGGAGGTGGCAGCAAGTGGTTCCATTGGCTTGCCCCAAAAGAGGTCAGCTAGAACAGAGGGTGATTCTCCGGCTACAGGGGTCCCGCCGATGAAAACAAGACGTGTCACAGCAAGACGGCCATGAGACTCTCGACTCATGACGGGCTGCCAAACGTTGCTGTCGCTCAGCAGACATTCCAGCTCAGTGACCCAGACGGAACCGCGCATTTCTGTCCGGTCAAAGGACACACGAACTTGTGCTAGGTTGTCGGGTTTTCGTCTGACTGAGCAGGAGAAGCCTTTGCCCAACGAAACATCCGTATTGGCCTCAGCTTCGGCTGGGATTGGCAAAGAGACGACGCCTTCTGCTTCGTCACCGGCGACTAGGCTGGCAAAGTCATATAGCTTCATCCGCAGACCAGCTAAATCGCTGACGGAGACCTTGCGTATAAGCCACACAACCTGAGTTCCGTCACGTGGCTCATGCCGACACTCCTTAGCAGTCTGAGGTGTCCTCCAGTTGAGAACAGTCCATGTTCTGTCTCCGGGAATGTCAATTATCGCCTCGGCTTTCAAAACCCCTGTCCGACCATGCTCGGCAGCGATAGTGCTCAGGAACCTCGATACCAGAGGTTTATCCGGGGAGATTTCACCGAGAGATACGCCGTTGCAGGTGAGGCGTATAGGCAGCAGACCTCCTGTGCGAAACTGAACCACACGATTGTCTTTGGACAGCACCTCTACCTCAGAACCCTCTTCAAGCTCAGTCGGCGCACCATCAGCACTCACTACCGTGATTCGCACTCGATTGGCGGGCACTTCCCATCTCTCTGAATCCAGTCGTCCAATCCCGGTGAAAGGGAGTTCGGCTTTTCCGCCTCTCGTTCTAGGGCGGATCAGTGCTTGCTCATGTATCCTAAATCCTTTGATGTCACCGAGATTGGAAGGCAGGTTCTCACAGTAAAAGTCACCGTAGATGGTGATTCTTTGCAGTCCCTTCCAGTGAAACAACTCCTGGGCCATTCTGCAGCCATCGCACTCTAAGCAAACGGTGATGGCATGGACTGCTGGTGGCAGCTTGGCTAGCCACTGTGTTAGCAACTCTCCCGCACTAGCAAGTCGAAAGCCCTCGCGCAATGAGCCGGAGGGGCACACGATTGACGTATTGAATCCGGCATCCAATCGTGTTGAGAAGTGCAGAGTCGCCGGAGTCTCACACTTTGCGGGAATAGCGCATGTCAGTTCAGGACCTCTACCATAGCTTACCCGCACATCTGTCCCCTCCACGGATCGAACTGCCCTGAAGACCTGATCTTCCTCCTGGCTCAGATATAGACCTGGGCGCACTTTGGCTTTGAAAGTCCAAATATGGCCGTCGCGCTCGACGACCAGGGGCTCGCTAACTGGAGTCGTTTCAATACGAATAAAGCGCGTATCACCAGCCTGTTCCTCGGCGTGATCACTTTTCACCTCAGCTGCCTCATCGAGCACGATCAGATAAATTTGCCCAGGAGTCAGTTCGATGGAGTGATTGATCGCCCCGCCCAACTTCCGCTCTTTCCCCGTAACGGCATCAAAGATACGGAATCCACGATCTGTAGGAATGGCGGCTTGCAAATGGTAGCTGATGTTCTCTCGCTCATCCTTCAGGTGCGCAAGTGTCACATCGAACTCAGGCCCTTCGATAGCAAGATCCTCCAAGGGAATCGGGGGACGCTCAGATGAGGCTCGATACTGCTGTCCGGCCACAATCCAGCGAGTATTGGAGTCTGCCACGCTCGAAGTCTGTGCGGGTATGACGAGCTGCAATTGTCCTTCAGTCTCATCAAACTGAATGTAGGGGCTGCGCAAAAAGACCCCACGTCCCTTTTGTTCTTGAAGCAGTGGCTTGATATGAGCCGGGAACAACGAGTCATCCCTCGTCAAAAGCCAGCGGACCAAACGCCTCACCAAAAAGGAACCAACTGGTGATTGAAGCGTCTTGCGCAGTCTTTGCTGGGCTGGATGGACTTTCTCCGCAAGATACATGGCGAACGTCCTCGCCCTGTCTGCGTCATCAGGGTCGGGCAATGGCTTCGTCTTCTGCGCACTCTCAAGTGCCGCTCGTAATGGCTCAACGAAATGAGGAAGAATCGCGCCATGAAACAGATAGCATCCACCACGGATGTGCAGCTCATAGTCGGGGAAAATTGTGCCATGCGGAAGCCCCAATCGGTCGAGGCACTCCAGGAACCTATGAGCGAGTGATTCACGCTCGCTTGCTGGAGGTGAGTATCCAAATGCAGAGTGCCAGCCTCCATAAAAGGCGCTACCGCCAACGTCATCGTCCTGCAATCCAATGGGGGCAGCAACAGCGAGCCCGTAACAGGTCAGGGCCGGGTATCGGTTCAGGTAGTGGCTGACACTCAGAAAGCTCGGGCGATTCCGCAAGAACTGCAAAACATCCTGCTGAGCACTCTCATCCACGTCGAGAAAGCCCAACAAGGCGTCTTCAGGCGATGCCTGGATGGACTTCGCGATCTTGATGGCAAATGCCTGTTCGAGTTGGTCGGGAGAGGCAGACATGACTTATAAGGTGGTGGCGGCTTTACGGATGAGGGTGTGGAGGAAGAAACGATGACAGCGCTTGTCATTGGCGCCGTGGCGGCCTGAGGTCCAGCTGGCGGGCGAACATGAGGTAGCTCATCTGAAATCCGTGATGGGCGAAGACGGCCTTCACCAACGATTCGGCAAAGGTTCGCAGCTTCACCATAGCGCTGGTAGCATCTGAGAAAGCGTAGCGCTCCGCGAACCTGCCGAGGTCGGCGAGCTCGCGGTGATAGCTGCGGAGGAATTCAAAATTGGTGGAAGTCATCACACAAGCAAGTGCCCCGACCCGGGTAGGGGCGGAAATCCGAGGGGGACTAATGGCTCCTGACGGTGGCATAGATTCGGTGATTCAGCTTAAAACTTTTTGGGTTGATGAAGAAATTCTCGATTAGTGCATCCCCCTGATTCCAGTTGAGAGAAGCCCTGCATACCGAACCGAACATGGTTGCAAAGAAATGGTTTTCCACCATGGGCACCCCATGCTACATGACCGTGAAGTCATGTTCCGCCAACTTGCTCATCTGTCTGGGTTATCGCTCGAACGTCTCGCCTCGCTTTGCGAAGTAGCGGAGGCGGGCAGTATTGGACAGGCTTCGCGTGGCGATGCGAACCGGCAGAGTTTGCTCAGCCGACAGATCGCGGAGCTGGAGACGGTATTTGGGGCGGCGCTGTTAGCCAGGAAGTCGCGTCCCTTCCGACTGACTCGCGAGGGGCGGGAACTGGCGCAGGCGGCCCGACAGTTTTTTACAGTGGCAGATGATTTGCAGCGCCGAGCAGAAAACGCAGCTCAACGTGTGGTGATCGGTGCAGGCGAGACGCTAATTCAGTGGCTGCTGTTCCCAGCGTGTGAGGTGATCCAACGGCAGGCGGGCAAGATCGTCTTCAGCTTCAAGAATCTCGATAGCACGCGGCTGATCGAATCGCTTCAACAGGGGGAGATCGATCTAGCGCTGATGCGGCGGGAGGATGTGACGCCGAGTCTGGCGCACACGGAACCCTGGGCCTATACTCAGGCAGCTTTTGTGCCCAAAGGGCTGGATCACGCTAGCACGGCAATCAGAATTCAGGAGCTGGCAACGTTGCCATGGGCCGTATTGGAGGGTCGGGGGCATTTCCGGCAGTTTCTGGAAAGCAAGGCGCGTGAAAGAAGCATCAAACTCAATGCCGTGCTCGAATGCTCTTCCTACACACAGGTTGCGATGGCAATTCAAACCGGACGATACGCAGGATTTCTTCCCGAATTTGCCAAGAATTCAGCCTTCTCTAGGAACTCGACGGTTGTTCAACGGGCGCTGGCACCATGCCTAAAATACGAGAGAACGCTGGTCCTGGCGTGGCGGGAGGCAGCGATCAAGAGCCGCTGGCACCTTGAGCCACTGATTGGCCAATTGCAGGAGAAGCTTTTTCGCAGGAACCCGTAATGCTTCCTCGGTCATGCCCGTAACCCAAACCTCTTCATCGGTGGAAAAGATCGCGCTCTTCCGCTCGCTGTTTCGGGGGCGGGCGGAGGTGTATCCGGCTCGGTTTGAATCGCTGAAGACGGGCAAGGCTGGTTACTCGCCGGTTTGTGGGAATGAGTGGGTCCGAGGGGTGTGCGAGAAGCCGAGGATCAAGTGCGGGGACTGCTCGCATCAGAAGTGGCTGCCGGTGACGGATGAGGTGATCCGGCGGCATCTTTCGGGCGTGGACGAGCGGGGGAAACCGTTCGTGGTGGGTGTTTATCCCATGCTGCTGGATGAGCGATGCTTTTTTCTGGCCGTGGATTTTGATGACGGTGACTGGGCGGCGGATGCGAGCGCGTTTTTGGAGACGTGTGGGAGATTGAAGGTGCCTGCGGTGCTGGAGAGATCGCGCAGCGGCGAGGGTGGGCATGTGTGGGTGTTTTTTTCGGAGGCGATCCCGGCGGCGCTGGCGCGGAAACTGGGGGCGCATGTGCTGACGGAGACGATGGAGCGCAGGCCGGAGGCGGGAATGAAGTCGTATGACCGCTTCTTTCCGAACCAGGACACGCTGCCGCGTGGTGGGTTTGGGAACTTGATCGCGCTGCCGTTGCAGAAAGGAGCGCGGGAAAAGGGCAACAGCGTGTTTGTGAATGAGAAGCTGGAGCCGTTTGAAGATCAGTGGGAGTTTCTCGCGGGCGTGCGGCGCATGACGAAGGCCGAAGTGGAGACCATTGTGCGCGAGGCGGAGGGACGCGGGCGCGTGATCGGCGTGAGGATGGTTTTGCCTGATGAGGAGGATGCGGCGGAGCCGTGGAAGCTCATGCCATCGCGGCAGAACCATTCGCTGCCTGTGGGCGAGATGCCCGCGAGCCTCGAACTGGTGCTGGCGGACTCGCTCTATTTGCCGAAGGCCGCGCTGCCGCCTGCTTTGCGCAATGCGCTGATCCGAATCGCGGCGTTTCAAAACCCGGAGTTTTACAAGACGCAGGCGATGCGGCTGCCGGTGTGGGACAAGCCGCGCATCATCTCATGCGCGGAGGATCATGCGGAGCACATTTCGCTGCCGCGTGGTTGTTTGGAGGAGGTGCTCGATTTGATGAAGGCGCTGAAAATCAAAACGAAGCTGCGGGATGAGCGATTCGGTGGAAAGTTGCTCGAGCTAGTCTTCAGCGGCACTTTGCGGCCTGAGCAGGAAAAAGCGGGCGCAGCGATGCTGGCGCATGATTTCGGGATTTTGGCGGCGACGACGGCTTTTGGCAAAACAGTGCTCGCGGCGTGGTTGGTGGCTCAGCGCGGTGTGAACACGCTCATCCTCGTGCATCGGCAGCAGCTCATGGAGCAGTGGGTGGAGCGCCTTGCGCAGTTTCTCGGCCTCAAAACGACTGAGATCGGCCGCCTGGGTGCCGGGAAGAAAAAGCTGACGGGAAACATCGACGTTGCACTGATCCAGAGCCTCGTGCGCAAGGGCGTTGTGAGCGATGCAGTGGCGGATTACGGCCATGTGATCGTGGATGAGTGTCATCACCTCTCGGCGCAGAGTTTTGAGTTGGTGGCCCGGCGGGTGAAGGCGAAGTACGTCACCGGTTTGTCCGCGACGGTGACGCGGAAGGACGGGCATCATCCGATCCTCTTCATGCAATGCGGACCAGTGCGGCATCGCGTGGATGCGCGGGCGCAAGCGGCGGCGCGACCCTTCACGCATGAGGTGCTGGTGCGGCCGACGGGCTTCATGCCAGGTGGCGAGCCGGAAGAGGACAAGCGCATGGAGTTTCAGCGTCTTTGCGACGCGGTGATGCGCTCCGAGCGGCGGAATGCGCAGATCATCGCCGAGGTCGCGCAAGCCGTGCGTGCAGGAAGATCGCCTATCGTGCTGACGGAGCGCACGGAGCACCTGGAAATGCTGGCAAAGGGGTTGCGCGAGGTGATGGCGCACGTCGTCACGCTGCAGGGCGGCATGGGGAAGAAGTCGCTCGCAGCGGCGCTGGATCAGTTGAAGACCCTTCCTGCGGACGAAGGCCGCGTCGTCATCGCCACCGGGCGCTTTGTTGGCGAAGGCTTCGATGATGCTCGGCTGGACACGCTGTTTTTGACCATGCCCGTTTCCTGGCGCGGCACGGTCGCGCAGTATGCAGGGCGGCTTCACCGGCTCTACGAGGGCAAAAAGGTGGTGCAGGTCTATGATTACGCCGATCTCGATGGGCCGATGCTCTCCCGCATGTTCGACAAGCGCTGCGCGGGCTACGAAGCGGTCGGCTACACGATTTTGCTGCCCGCGAGCGCATTGCCCGGCTGGCCGCAGGAGGTGCCGCTGCCGGTCGATCCGCAGTGGAAAGCCGACTACGCCGCGAGTGTGCGCCGCTTGATTCGCGATGGCATCGACACGCCGTTGGCGCAGCTTTTTGTGAATGCGACACGACCTCCCGCAGATGATGCCGTGGGTGCCGGGCGCGCCCGCAGTGCCAGCGAAGCCTTCATTTTCCGCCGCTTCGAAACACTGCCGACTTTGAAGGGCCAGTTCCGCCTCAATGCGCTACTGCCGATCCCCTTTGATGATCGCGGTCAGATGGAGGTGGATCTGCTGTGTGAGAAGGCGAGGATCGTCATCGAGATTGATGGCGGGCAGCATCTCGGAGACGCCGCCGCGTATCGACGTGACCGGAGAAAGGACGTGCTGCTGCAAACCCACGGCTACCTCGTGCTGCGATTCCTGGCGGATGATCTCGGGAAAGAGCTGGAATGTGTGCTCGACACCGTGCTGCGGGCGATGGCAGGACGGCGTTGATGCTCGAAATCGTGGGTCTGAGGTGCCCCGCTATTTCCGCCTGGCGTTATACGTTGTTAGATGAGCCCGCCTTAACCATCCGGAGGATACATCCGCCATGAATCGTAACCAGTTCGTCAAACTCTCCACCGGCGTCATCGGCGGGCTGAGTCTTCGCGGTGTCTTTGAATCGCCTTCTCATGCAGCGAATACGCCCACGGGCAGGGTCAATCCCATTGATGAAAGCTATCTCGTCAAAGGTCTCAACGCGATGGCCAGAGCCCATCGGATGAGCGCGATGGCTGGGCATCTCGGTGCCTCACTGGTGGCGGGTTACTTCATCGGCCAGCAACGCCCGGACCTCGATGCCGCAGTCGGCAAGGGCATCGAGGGCGATCTCGACCGCGTCATGGCGGGTGAATCGGTGTTTGGGGCTAAGATGTCCAAAGCAGCGAAGATCACCGATGCGGAGTTGTTCGCGCCCTTTCCAAAGGAGAAGCCCAATGAACGCTTGATCGATGGAATCGCCGAGGCGCTGGCGAAGAACATCCAGTCGCCGCGTGAGTCTGGGCACAACGTGATCTTCGCCTCCATCGCCATTCACGCGCTGAAGGAGCGACCGGAGTTCGCGACTCCCTCCATCGTCGGCGGCATTCGCAAATTGATCAGCCTGTTTGATAAGTCCCACCCCGGCAGTGGCTACTACGGCAAGGCAAAAGGCCGACTCAATGGCAACAAGGTCTCACTCCCCGATGGCGATGACGGCACACCGCACTACACGGATGTGAAGGGCATGGTCGAGGCGGTGCTTGATGAAATCATCCACCAAGATCCCCAAATCCACCGCGTCGGCTATGGCAGTCTGATCCACGTCAACAACCACGCGGCCGCCATCACGGAGCTTGTTCACTACGGCTATCCAGACCTCGCTGCATCCGCCATCGCCTCCCATCATCGCCACCTGCGGCTGTGGCGCAATCTGCCGGACTTGACCGCTGAACTCGGTCCAGAGCCCTTCTCTGCCGTGAGTCCCTACACCGCTGCCTACTGGACTCCCGGCAAGGTGCCCTACGACCGTGCGCTGCTCACGCATCGCGTGAAAACGATGTATGGATTCGACGAGCTGGTGGAAGCCATCGACGATGCGCCCAAGGAAAAGCTGGCCTTCGAAAAGCTGCGCTACATGATGTAAGATAGACACACCGCTGCTGCTGACAGCGAAAACTCCGCCCGCAGCGGCTCCCTTACCGTGTCCTGCACGGTGTTAGTTGGTTTCTCCTGATACGGATCGGCCGCGTGCACCGGGATGGGCACGAGCATGGCGAGACAACAACGAAGCATACCTCACAAGACGAGGGAAACGCTGCTCGTCTTCCATCCGGCAGGTCTGGATGCATGATCTTCCTCCACCGTCCCGTTGATGAGATGAATGAAATGTCTGCACTGCATTCTGGCCCTGCTAGTCTCGTCCCTCCATGCCGAACTCCGCGTCTCGACGGATTTTGAAGGCGGCAATGCGGAAGTCGTGCGCCTTGACCAAGCCACCCGCACCCTCCGCATCATGCCCCAACTTCACGAAGGCCGCGGCTGGCCTTGCTGGTGGTTCTTGAAGCTCGATGGGCTCACGCCTGGCCAGACCGTCACGCTCGAAGTGCAGGCGCAAACCAAACCCTTTCGCGAGGGCCAAGTGCTCGCCGCCGCTTGGTGCCAGCCGAAACACGCGTGGCTCAGCAGTGATGGCGAATCGTGGGCACCGAGTGATGCAGGCACACTGTCTCCAGACAAGGTCATGGTTTACCAAATCAAGCCTACTGCCGCGAGTCTAAGCCTCGCCTGGGGGCCACCTTTTGTGCCTGCTGACGCCGAAAAACTACTGGCCGAGATCGCACAGAAGTTGCCAGATGCTCAACGCTTTGAGCTGGCCAAAACGCGGCAGGGTCGCCCCGTCAACGGCATCCGCATCGGCGCTGAAGACGCTCCTCACCAAGTCTGGGTTGGCTCACGTCAACACGCCTGGGAGGCCGGTGGCAGTCAGGTCGGGCGTGGCTTTATCCGCTGGTATGCGAGCGATGAAGCCGCCGCGCTGCGCGCCAAAACCTGCCTCCGCTACATTCCCATCATGGACGTGGATAACGCTGCCCTCGGTGCCGGTGGCAAAGAAGCGATCCCCCGGGATCACAATCGCGACTGGGCTGACGAACCCGTCTATCCCGAGGTAGCAGCGGCTCAACGCATGATTCGCGAGATTCACACCAAGAAGGGTCTGGACGTTTTCATCGACCTTCACAACCCCGGCGCAGGTGACGGTATCTTTTTCTTCGGCCCCTTTGCCTTTGAGCGCATGACCGGCATCCAGCATCGCAACTACCAACGCTGGATCACACTCGCTGCGGAGAACATCATCCATCCGCGCAAGGTGGAGCCCAAGTATCGCTTTGCCAGTTATGTGAAGACCGAGGAGGAACGCGGACGCATGAGCAGCGGCTGGGTGCGCGCTCACACAGCCGACTCCACCATTTCCGTAACGCTGGAGACAGGCTGGAACAGTCCGCTCATGTCCGTGGAAGGCTATTCAGGCATCGGTGCAGGTCTTGGCCGAACCCTGGCCACCTACCTCGGCGAGAATCCCCGCCAGCCATGATGCATCACTTCATCTTGAACCGCGCATCGTCCCAGGTAAACGGCGGGCGTTTGCCAAGCAGCAGGTCGTAGATCGTGTGGTTCGTCTTCATCATCTCGGCCAACATGTCTTTCCAAGGCCGATCGGCCACGCTGACAAGGCCGGTGTTGTAGCTTTCGCCGTTGTATTGACTGAACCAGCGCCCCGTCGTTGCCTGATCGACCAGCGTGAACCACTCGATGCCGATCACAAAACCCAGCGCAGCGCTTTGCTCGACGTAGTTCCGATACGCCAGCCCGCGCTCCTGCTGCGAGCTGACCTCACGGCCGCCGATAAGCCCGCTGTCCTTCGGTGAGGCCCAGAAAAACTCGCTCAGCATCATCGGCTTACCGCTCGTCCACTCGTGGTAGCGCTTCAGCGCTGCTGTATCGACGCCGAAGGTGTAGTAGTTGTAGCTCACCACATCGACATGAATGCCCATGATGCGGCAGAGTTGCTCGTCCTCGATCGTGATCGGCTGAAGGCGGCTGCCGATGAGCAGATGATTCGCGTCATGCTGGCGAAACACCTTCTCGATCTGCGTGAAGTAGGTTTCGAGAAACACACCGACAAACGTCTTTACGTCCGCCTTCGCCGCGTCCGTCGTCACCGCGAGCCCGGAGCCGATGATTTCATCAAACGAGGCCGCCTTCGCCTGCCACGCGGTGTTGAAAGCCTCCACCGTGCTGTATTTCGCCTTCAATGCGGCCACCAGCTCGCGTTTGCAGGCGTGCTTGCCATCCAGTGAAGGGATCACGCGCGGTAGTTCATCGTAGCGAGGCTCATTCACGATGAACCAGCCGATGAGCATCGGATCATTCGCTCGCAATGGAACCTCGCGGGCGATGTTCTCAGCGATCTTCGCCGTCGTGATGGCATCAAACGGGTCCCACACCTCATGCGCACCGGGGATTCGAGGCACGCCTTCCCATTCATTGATCGGCAGATGCGCCACATACGGAAACGCTGCCTTCTGCGGCACCGGACTGAAAGCCCCAATCGAGTTGAAGCCCCATTTCTTCACCCGCTCGATCATCCGCGCCGCGTGTGACTCGAAGTCATAAGCCGCGCCGAACTTCTTGATCGTGTTGCCGAGGTAGAACGAAAAATGGTCCGCATTCCCCTCGCGAAACGCCGAAGCGAACTCGCTGTCCAGCTTCGGCAGCCACTCATAGATGCCTTCCCGGCCCTTCACATAGGTGTAGTCGTCATTCGGCGCGAAACCGCACACACCGAGGTGGAAGAACGCATTCCCATCCGGATCGACCAGCCGCGATTTGCCGCTCTTCTGCTCCACATGGAAGAAACCTGTCTTCCTCAACCCCAGCGCATCACCACTGCCCGGCAACCCGCCAAAGCGATCCAGCTTCGGCGTCTCGATGCCCGCGTAGTAGGCCTTGTCCGCCTCCACATCGGCTTTCAATTCTTCGAGGCTGGCAAGCTTGTTCGGGAACGCATCCTTCAAGCTCTGCCCAAACGGATCGATCAACTTCGTCACCGAAGCCAGATCCGACGTTACCTTGATCTTCGCCAAAGCGCGATCCGGCATCCAAGGCACGATGAACTGCCAGTGATACACTGCCCAGTTCCACTCCCGATTGTCCGTGAGCTGCTGAAACGCGAAATCCGGCGTTGTGATGCTCAAACTCTGCCCTTGGGCATTTTTTACCAAAAACGTCGTCCCGTTCAAACTCGCGATTTGCGGCGGCGAAGCCTTCTCCGCCGGAAAAACGCCTGTTTTGTCGCCAATCTGCCACGAACCACCTTTGGCGAATCCGATGTCGATCAGCGTCGTCATCTTCCACGACTTCACATCGGCCGTCACACCGCGAAAACTCACCCCGACCTCGTCTTTGGCCACAGCAACGACACACTCCGCACCGCCTTCATACTTCACGTTCGCCTGCGCCCCGGTTGCCTTCACCTCGATGATCTTGTGAGCAGGTTCGAATTCCGGATACGCCATCACAAAAGTCCCCAAACTGCCCGCGGCGATCTCGATGCCGTTGTTCGTGGTTTTGAACTCAGCGGCAGAGAGGATTGAAGGAACGAAAAGTAGCAGGAGTTTCATGGAATCGGCAAGGTATCGCATTTCCGTTCAAGCTTGCACGCAGCACTTCTCAAATGAAGCAGACTCAGTAGCCGCGCAGAAGTCAACGAAGCGCAAAGGTCTTCGAATTGAAGCGTAATCCTGTTTGCCCAACATCGCACCGTCTTATGCCGTCATCATTCAAGCAGCCTCTTTGCCTCCTCGCCCTTGTTGCTTCCCTTCACGCCGCCGAACCTCCGACCTGCGAATGGGTCTTCAGCGGCGGAGGCAGCGGGCATGACAAGACGCGGGCGGTGACGACGGATCGCGCGGGGAGTGTGGTTCTCGCCTCTGAGTGCGTTGGGGATGCTGTGTTTGGCGATCAGCAGCACAAGACCGCCGGTGAGATGGACATGTGCCTGACGAAGCTCGATGCCGCGGGCAAGCCGCTGTGGGTGAGCGGCTTCGGCGGGAGCAAAACGGATAGAGCGTATGGCGTGATCACGGATGCGGCGGGGAATGCCTATGTCACCGGGCACTTCGAAAGCACGGACGCGATGGCGAATGGCGAGAAGTTGCCGAATGCGGGCAACTTCGATGCCTTCACCGCGAAGTTTGCACCCGATGGCAAGCTGTTGTGGGTGCGCGTGAAGGGCGGCGAAGGCTCCGATTACGGTCACGGCATCGCGATCGACTCGAAGGGGCATATCGTCATCACGGGCGCGATTGGCGGGCAGTTTTTCTGCACGAAGTATGACGCGGAAGGTCGCGAGATCTGGCATCGCACGCCTTCCGGCAAGGTCTCCGGCAGCGGGCACGGCATCGCGATAGATGGGAAGGACCACATCTACCTCGGTGGCAGTGCTTCGGGCTCAGGAGCCTTTGGCAAAATCGCCATCGAATCCAAAACGAGTGCCGCGCTTGTGCTGAAGCTTACCCCGGAAGGCGAGGGCGAATGGGTGAACCTCATCCCGGGCACCACGACCGCCATTTATCACGAGATCGCGTGCGACTCGCAGGGACGCGTCTGGGGCGCGGGCATGTTCAAGGGCAGCGTGAGTGTGGCAGGCCAGACGTTTCAATGCAGCGGTAAAGATTACGATGGCCTCATCGTGCATCTCGATGTCGCAGGCCAGGTGCAGTGGGCAAAGCACATGCATGGCCCGGGCACCGATTACTGCCTCGGCGTCGTCACCGATGATCATGGCACGGCCTTTGTGTGCGGCGATTTCAATCAAGACACCGTGCTCGCCGGTCACGCGCTCGCCACCCGTGGCAGCGGCGACATCTTTCTCGCGGCGTTCGATGTGAAAGGCGGCCTCCTGTGGGTGCAACAGGCCGGCGGCAAGCAAAACGACAGCGCTTACCCGATCACCTTCCGAGCTCCCGATGAACTCATCATCGCCGGAGCCCTCTCCACACCTGCCACCTTCGGTTCGCATGAAGTCACGAAGTCCGGTTCGAGCGATTTGTATGCCGCGAAGTGGAAGCTGAAGTGATTCAACTATCCGATTTAGGCAGGAGAATGGGGGCAAAAGAATGTCCCTGAATTAATTCTTCTGCCCCCATTCTTCTGCCTATTGTTTTCAATGAAACGTCTTCTCGCTCTTCTCTTCTTTGTCGCCAGCACCCTGCATGCGGTGGATCTCACTTTGACTTCGCCGCTCGACTATCAAGTCGTGCAGCGGAGCAGTCCGGGTAAAGGATTGCTGCGCATCGCGGGTGAGTTGTCGGAGGCGGTGTCTTTGCCTGATGTGGCGATGGAAGCGCGGCTGATAGGCGAGAAGGGTCAAACCTCGTGGCAACGTGTGGGTGGTTCGGTGTCGGGGAAGAAGCTGTCGGGCGCTGTCGAGGTGCCAGCGGGTGGTTGGTGGAGGCTGGAGGTGCGGGTTTCGCAGAGCGGGAAGCAACTCGCGCTCGGCAGTGTGGCGCATGTGGGCATTGGCGAGGTGTTTGTGATCGCGGGGCAGTCGAACTCGGCGAATCATGGCCAGGAGAAGCAGACGACGAAGACCCGGCGCGTGGCCTCGTTCGATGGGAAGGCGTGGCGCATCGCGGATGATCCGCAGCCGGGGGCGAGCGGAGGTGGCGGCAGTTTCGTGCCGGCGTTCGCGGATGCGGTGGTAGCGAAGGAAAACGTGCCGGTGGGCATCCTCGCGTGTGGCATCGGCGCGACGAGTGTGCGCGAGTGGTTGCCGAAAGGGGCGACGTTTCCGAATCCACCCACGCTGGTGAGTCGCGTGGAGCAGCTCCCGAATGGCCAATGGGCCAGCAAAGGCGCGGCGTATGAGGCTTTCATCGCGCGGATGAAGTCGGTGGGGCCGCAGGGCTTCCGCGCGGTGCTCTGGCATCAGGGCGAGAGCGATGCGAATCAGAAAGACACGACGCGCACGCTGTCGGGAAAGCTTTACCGCGAGTTTTTGGAGAAGATCATCCGCGATTCACGCCGCGACATCGGCTGGAGTGCGCCGTGGTTTGTGGCGCAGGCGAGTTATCATGTGCCCGGCGATGAAGGCAGTGACGACATCCGCGCCGCGCAGGCCTCGCTTTGGAAGGATGGCCTCGCCTTCGAAGGTCCCGACTCCGATGCGCTGAAAGGCAAACTCCGCGAGCGCGATGGCAAAGGCGTTCACTTCAGCGGCGAGGGTCTGCGCGTTCATGGTGCGAAATGGGCCGAGAAGGTGCTGCCATGGCTCGCCAAGCAATGGACCGAGCCTCGCCAGACGAACGATGGCACCGAGTGGAGTGATTTTGCGCAGCTTCCCGAGTGCCACAGCCTCGGCTGGGTGAGCGCGAACGTGCAAACGAAGGACACGAAGAGCTGGAACGGCGTGCTCGACGAAGCGAAGTGGGGCACGCCCGATCCGCAGCAGGTCGTGAGCCGCAACTGGAACTGGAAAGTGAGTGAGGCGCAGTGGCGCGAGACCGTGAAGCAAAATGGCGAAGGCAGGCGCGAGGAGGTGAGATTCGATCTTTGGTTCCCGAAGGACCTCCAAACGGCTCGCGGCATCGTCGTGATGTCCGGCCACGGCAGCGGCGAAGGTCTCTTCAAGCGTGCCGACTTGCGTGCGCTCGCCCAGGAGCTGGGGCTCGCCTTGGTCAAGTTTACCGGCAATCCGATGCAGCGCGGCTTTTGGCCTCAAAGCCTGCTTTTCGAGCACTTGGTGCACGTTGGTGAAAAAAGCGGTCATCCCGAGCTGCAGCATGCTCCGCTCTTTCTCTACGGCCACTCCAACGGCACCGGCTTCTCCGCCATTTTCACGTCGTATGTGCCGGATCGCGTCTGGGGCTGGGTTTCGATGCGTCCAGGCACGACGTTTCAGGTTTATCAGCCCGGAGCCGCCCAAGTTCCCGGCCTGATCATCTTCGGCGAGGACGATCCCTTCCTCGCACGACCTTCTAAAGAGGAAAACCTCGCCGTGGTGCCCGCGCTGCGAAAAAACCATCGCGCCCTTTGGAACATCGCCGTCGAGCCCAAGACCGGCCACGGCCCCGGCGAGAAAACCTGGCCGCTCGTGTTCAGCTTTTTGCGCCACACCTTCACCGCCCGCGTTCCCGCTGATGCGGATGCCAAAAATGGCCCCGTGAAGCTGCGCCCGCTCACGCTCGAAAGCGGTCACCTCGGCCAAAACTGGCAAACCAAACCCGGCGGCTATCAAAAGCTCCTCACCGCGCCTTTCGCCGAGTTCTCCGGCGACAAAATCACTTCCTCCTGGCTGCTCAATGCCGACTATGCGAAGGATTGGCAGGCGTTTCAACGCGATGGAGCGATTGCTCAGCCCAAGTGACTCCGTAAGGCGGAGTTGGGTTGACGAATGATCCGCGTCGGCTGAATCGGACACAAAACTTGCTGAGGGATGTCGGCCCGCAGAACCGTTGATCTGCGCCCCGATTCTACCCACCCACCATGCTTCGACCTATCCTCTCTCTACTTCTCCTTGCCTCCATCGCAGGCGCTGCTGAACGCAAACTCGAAATCAACGATGGCGACCGCGTTTTGCTGATCGGTGATGTGCTCGTCGAGCGAGAGAATAACTATGGCTACCTCGAAGCCAAGTTGCGGCGCGAGTTTGCAGGCAAAAACTTTGCCGTGCGAAATCTTGGTTATAGCGGTGACAGTCCACTGGGGGCTTCACGCGCCAGTTTTGATCCGGTGGACAAGGGCGTGGATGCGCTGAAGGAGCAACTCGCGGTGGTGAAGCCGACGGTAGCGATCCTGGGTTATGGCATGGCGGCGAGTCTGGACGATCTGACCTATCGAAAAAATGATCCGGTGCTCAATCCCGACCCCGTGCGCTATGGCGTGGATCACAGCCCGGCGAAGTTCCGCACGGAATTGCTCGCGCTGATGGATCTGATCACAGCGGCAAGTCCAGCGGGCAAAGTGCGCTTTGTTTTTCTCGGTCCGATCAAGCATGAAGACATGCGTGCCACGCGGCCTGGCCTGCCTGATCCGGCGGAGCACAATGCTTTGCTTGCTGAGTATGAAAAAGTCATGGAGCAACTCGCCGCCGAAAAGCAGTCGCCCTTTGTGCGCGGTGAGTGGCAGAAGGCGGCAGGCATTGATCTGGCGCATGGCACGGACAACGGCATCCACCTGAACTCCCGCGGGCTTCAGGCGCTGAGTGAAAGCTTCGCTGCGCAGCTCGGTTGGAAAACGGATGCGGCCAAGTGGGATGCTGAGACCCCCGATCAGCGCACGCTGCGGGAGGCGATCCTGCGCAAGAACTCGTTGTTCTTTCATCGCAGCCGTCCGGCGAACTACACCTACATCTTTGGCTTCCGGAAACGTGAGCAAGGTCGCAACGCGGTGGAGATTCCGAAGTTCGATCCGCTCGTGGACAAGGCTGAGGCCAATGTCATCGGCATCTCCGCAGGCAAGCCCAGCACGCTGCCACCCGAGCCGCCAAGCGCCACGAAACTGCCGGTGCTTGCTTCTCTGCCCACACCCGATTTCACGCTCGATGAGGGACTGGCGATGACATCCTTCGCGGAGAATCCGCTGCTGGAAAAACCCGTGGGCATGAACTGGGATACTTCCGGACGCTTGTGGGTCGCCACGTCGAACACTTACCCGCAGGTGAACCCTGATGACCTCGGGGCGCAGATGGAAGGCAACAGCGCCAAGTTTGGACCCTCGACCGGCAATGACCGCATCATCCTGCTCGAAGACACCAATCGCGATGGCGTGGCCGATGTCTCGCGCATCATCGCGGACAAGCTGCTCATCCCTTGTGGTGTCGCGCCGGACAATCAGGGCGGATGCTTTGTGGGCGCGAGCACGGAGCTGCTGCAGCTCAGCCAACCCGGCGCGGATGGTCTGCTCGGCGAGCGCCGCATCGTGCTCAGTGGTTTCGGCACGGAGGACACGCATCACATCATTCATGGCCTGCATTGGGGCATTGATGGTCGGCTCTATTTTCAGCAGACCATTTACATCCACTCGCACATTGAAACCCCGTGGGGCCTCGTGCGTGCAAACAGCGGCGTGGCTTTTGCTTATGATCCAAACACCGAGCGTCTGGAAGTCCACTCCAAGGGCCTCGTGAACTGCTGGGGTCAGCAGGAAGATCTCAATGGCCAAACGTTCCTCACTTCCGGTGCAGATGGTAATGGCATCAGCTGGAGCTTCCCCGGTGCCGTGCTGCCACCGAGCGAAGGTGCCCGCCGTTTCATCAGCAGCATTAGCCCCGGCTCGTATCCGAAGTTCTGCGGTCTCGAGCTCGTGAATAGCCCGCTCTTTGGCCCGGAATGGCAGGGCAGCGCCATCACCAATGACTTCCGCGCTCATCGCATCGTGCGATTTAACTTCACCGACTTCACGGCGGACAAGGCGGCGCCAAAGTCAGGCTATATCACGCAAACGCAGGCCGATGTCGCCCGCACCAGTGATGCGGCTTTCCGACCCATCGCGCCCGCCATGGGACCCGATGGCGGCTTGTATATCGCGGACTGGACCAATCCGATCATCAATCACGGTGAAGTCGATTTCCGCGATCCACGCCGCGACAAACAGCGCGGTCGCATCTGGCGCATCGCACCGAAGGGCAGCAAGCCGATCGCATGGGAGCCTGTCACAGGCATGCCGGTGGATGCCTTGCTGGCCAAGCTGCTCTCGCCGAGCCGCTGGGAGTTCGAGCAGGCTCGCCGCGAGCTTGCCAAGACTCCACTCGCCGACTTGCAGAAAGCGCTCGCCGTTTGGGTCAAAGATGAGGTCACTCGCCGTCACGCCGCGTGGTTGCTCAGTGGTCGCACCTCCGATGTCTCGCATCTGCTCGCCATGCTGAAGTCGGATCAAGACGACACGAGCGTGCCGGTCGCCCTGCGTGAGATCGGCAAAGCTTACGGCAATCGTGGCATCACCGACATCAGCGCCATCGCTCCCTGGGTGGAGGCCGGGAAGAATCCGCGCACACGCCTGGAGGCCTACCGTGCGCTGGGTCGCATCAGCACCTTTGAGAGTGCGGATCTCGTGCTGAAAAACATGCCCACCGATGCCAGCGACAGCTTCCTCGACTTCGCCGCGTGGACGACGGTGAACGAACTCGCGCGCCCCTGGCTTGCCGAGCTCGCCGATCATCCTGAGAAGATCGAAGGGCGCGACAAGCAACTCACCGCGCTCGCCGCCATCGCCGATCCCGTCATCGCTGCGCCTTACATGCAGCGCCTCTTTGCCGGACGCAGCATCGACGCTGCAGGCAGTGGCCCGTGGATCGAGCTCATCGGCAAATCCGGTGGCCAAGCTGAGGTGAACACGCTTTTCACGGCCTTCATTGAGGAAGGCAAGCTCCAGCCTGCCGCTCGTCTTCGCGCTGCGCGTGCTCTTGCCGAAGCAGCGAAGCAACGCCGCCTCCGTCCGCAGGGCGACCTCAGCGCCATCGCTCCGCTTTTGCAATCAACGACGCGTGACATGCAGTTCGCCGCCATCCGCCTCGCGGGTGAGTGGCAGCAGGGAAAACTCATCGCCACACTCGCTGAGTTCGCCGCCTCTGAAAAAGACAAGGCCTTGCGCGGTGAAGCACTGACAGCGCTGCGCCTCATCGGCGGCGGTGAAACCGTGAAGGCGCTCAAGAAGCTCGTCGCTGAAGATCAACCTGCGGACGTGCGTCGCGAGGCGCTGATCCCACTGGCCATGCACGGTCGCGCCGATGCCTTCGCCGCCCTGCCATCCATCTTGAAGCAAACCACGGATCAGAATACCGCGCAGAACCTCTGGCGTCAGCTTTTGCAACACGCACCCTTTGCCAATCAGTTCGCCAACGCCGTGCCAAAAGACCTGTCGCCCGCCGCTTATGCGGATGCTTTGCAGATCGCCAAAGGCATGGGCCGCGGTGGCAATGCGCTCGTCGCAGCCTTGCAGCCCCTCGTCGGTGCGCAGGCTGCACCGCGTGATTACCCCGCTGAAATCGCCGCGCTCGTAAAGTCCGTGCCTGAAGGCGGCAACAGCGCTGATGGCGAGCTCGTCTATCGTCGCATTGGTTGCGTCGCCTGCCATACCATCGGCGGAGTCGGCGGCAACTACGGCCCTGATTTCTCCAGTATCGGTGCCAGCGCGCCGCTCGATTACCTCATCGAAAGCACGCTCAATCCAGCAGCGAAAGTGAAGGAAGGCTACCACGGCTTCGCCTTCACCATGAAAGACGGCACCGTCATGAGCGGCATCCCCTCACGCGAGACCGCCACCGATTTCATCATCAAGATCGGCCCCGGCGCCGAGCTGCCGCTTTCCAAGGCGAACCTCGTCAAAAAGGAAAACATCGGCAGCCTCATGCCTGCCGGCCTCATTGATGCGCTCGATGCTCGCGACAAACGCAACCTCTTCGCCTTCATCAGCCAGATTGGTCGCCCGGGTCCGTTTGATGCCAGCAAGCTCAACGTCGCCCGCATGTGGAAGTTCCACGCCACCGCACCCGGCGAGCCACCCGCTCAAGAAACCGCTGCCTACGCCATGACCCTCGTCAGTGGCGACCTCCGCGCCGAAGATCGTCCTGACAAACCCTATGCCACTGCCAGCTTCACCGCCGCCAAGGCCACCACGAAGCCACTCATCTTCGTCGGCATCGAAGCCGCCTGGCTCGATGGCAAACCGCTCGAACTCAAAGACGGCCAATGCGCCACCACCATCCCTGCCGGTGATCATCTGCTCAGCGTGCGCCCCGCCAAAGCCGCATCGCTCATGAAAGTGCAATGTGATGATGTGACCTTTGTGACCGTGCCTTAACCGCTATGAAACCTACCCTCCTCACCGCCCTAATCGCGGTTCTCAGTCTCAGCAGCGCCGCACTTGCCGCCGCTGAATTCCGACTCGCCTCCGTTCTCTCAGATCACATGGTCATTCAGCGGGACAAACCCGTCGCGGTGTGGGGCTGGGCGGAGGCAGGAGAGTCCGTGACCGTTTCCTTCGCCGGGCAATCCAAGTCGGCGATCTCAGCGGCTGATGGCAAATGGACAGTGAAGCTCGAGCCACTCACCGCTTCCGCCGAGCCGCGTTCGCTTCTTGTTACCGGCAAGGAAGGGCGCAAGGTTGAGGTGAAGGACGTGCTCGTGGGTGAGGTCTGGCTCGGCTCCGGGCAATCCAACATGGCGATGACCGTGGCGGGTTGTTACCACTTCGATGCCGAAAAAGCCGCTGCGAAGTTTCCGCTCATCCGCCACTACCGCGAAAGCTCCGGACCCTCCGACACAACCCAGGCTGAGGGCAAAGGCGCGTGGCAAATCTGCACACCAGACACGGTCGGTGGCTTCTCTGCGGCACTGTATTTCTTTGGTCGTGAGATCCACAAAGAAGTCGGCGTGCCCGTCGGCCTCATCAACACGTCCGTCGGCGGCACGCCCATCGAATCATGGGTCGCCGCTGGGGTGCAGTCCTCCGATCCTGAGACAAAGGCGAACTACGAAACGCGGCTCGATACCTTTTTGAAGTTCGATCCTGCGCAGGCTCCCGCTTTGCATCAAAAGCAGCGCGCCATCTGGAAAGCCGCGTCCGAGAAGGCCAAGGCCAATGGCACGCCCTTCGTCGTCCCTGCACCGAAGGACCCACTCGCGATGTGGAAGCTCAAAGGCGGTCCCGCGGGTCTCTTCAATGGCAAGGTCGTCAATCTCGTGCCCTACACGCTGCGCGGCATGCTTTGGTATCAAGGCGAAGGCAACGCCAGCAGCAATCCCGGCCTTTACCACAAGCAGCTCACACAGCTCGTCACGAGCTGGCGCACGCTTTGGCAGGACGAAGTGCCTTTCGCGTGGGTGCAGTTGCCCAACTACACCGCGCCCGGCGAAGGCTGGCCGCGCGTGCGTGAATCCATGCTGAAGACGCTCGCGCTGCCCAAGACCGGCATGGCCATCACCATCGACCTCGGCGACGCGAAGGACATCCATCCAAAGAACAAGCAGGACGTCGGCAAACGCCTCTCCTACTGGGCGCTTGGCACCGTCTATGGCAAAAACGTCCCCGCCATCAGCGGCCCACTGCCCGCAGGCTCGACCATCAACGGCCATGCGATCACCGTTTCGTTCAATCACACCAACGGCGGCCTCAAATCCATCACCGGCGGCCCGCTCACCGGCTTCCAGATGGCCGGAGCCGATCAGCAGTGGAAACCTGCCGAAGCCAAGATTGTCGGCGAAACCGTCGTCATCAGCAGCGCCGAGGTCGCGCAGCCTGTGGCCGTTCGTTACGCGTGGAAAGACTGGCCAGACTACAGTCTCGCCAACGGCGCTGGATTGCCGGCATCGCCCTTCCGCACAGATGACTGGCCGGTGCCGGTGGCGAAGAAGTGATGCCGAAGAGCATTCGGCATCGCAGTCCTAGTTCTTTGCTGGATCAGACCTGGTTTCGGCTGAAATGCGCTAGCTGCGTTCACGTTGTCACGAGGTCCCTTTGAATGCTGCTGACCTCATGACATTTGTCCTCACCCACCTCACCGCTCTGTTGCTCGCGCCGCTGGGCATGCTTCATGGCGTTGATGCGCCAACCCAGAAGCCCAACATCATCTTTATCTACGCCGACGACTGGGGCTGGGGCGATCTCTCCTGCCACGGCAGCACCTGGCTGAAGACGCCCAACCTCGATAAACTGGCCAGCCAGGGCACGGACTTTCAGCAGTTCAATGTATTGAATCCCGTGTGCTCGCCGAGTCGCGCAGCGGTGATGACAGGGCTCTATCCGGCGCGGCTTTCGGTGCACCAGCACTTCGCGACACCGGAACAGAATCACGAGCGTGGCATGCCGGACTGGCTGGACCCGAAGGCGCACATGCTGCCTCGTTTGCTCAAACAAGCGGGCTATCGCACCGCCCACTTTGGCAAATGGCACCTGACCAATCGCGATACCGAAGGCGCACCGAAACCCGAGGCGTATGGTTACGATGAAGCCCGCGTCTTCAACGGGGGTGCAGGCTGGGAATCGGCGGACCTGCACGCGACGGCTGCTGACACCGCAGCCTTTATCAAAGCGAACAGGACGCAGCCGTTCTTCATCAACGCCTGGCTGCACGAGAGCCACACGCCGCATGTGCCCACGGCAGAGTCCATGGAGAAATGGAAGCATCTCGATGAGCAAAAGCAGGTCTATGCCGCCGTCATCACCGATGGCGACAACGCGGTGGGCACCATCCTCGAGGCGCTGAAAGCAGAGGGCTTGGAGGAAAACACCATCGTCATGTTCAGCAGCGACAACGGCCCTGAATCCACCGCAGCGAAGCGCACGGGAAGCAAGTTCGATCCCGATGCCAACGTCACCGGCTACGACACCTTCTACAGCGTCGGCGAAACGGGTGGTTTGAGAGGTCGCAAGCGCAGTCTGTTTGAAGGCGGTGTGCGAGTGCCCTTCATCGTCCGCTGGCCCGGCCACACCCCGGCAGGTGCAAAAAATGACACCACGGTCTTCACCGCTGTCGATCTGCTGCCCACGCTGTGCGCAGCGGCCAACGTGAGCCTGCCAGCCGCCTACCAAAGCGATGGTGAGAACCTGCTCGCCGCCTTCCACGGCAAAACCACGGCACGCACACGGCCGCTCTTTTGGCACTGGATGGGAAAAGCCGCCGAACCCGACTACTGGCCGCGATTGGCCGTGCGTGAGGGCGATTGGAAACTCATGCTCACCGAGGATGGCAAGCGCGCCGAGTTGCATCACCTCAGCCGCGACCGCGCGGAGACCGAAGATGTCTCGAAGGACCATCCCGACATCGTCGCACGCCTCAGCCAGATGGCCCTCGAGTGGAAGGCCACGCTGCCCGCCAAGCCGAACCCAGAATGCCTGAGCACGCAGGCACGTCCAGAGCCAACCAAACCTGCGGTGAAGAGTCCCAAGGTCACGCCCGAAGTCCGTGCCAAGGCCTTTGCCAGATGGGACACCAACCAGGACGACATCCTCACGCTCGAAGAATACCAAACGGGCCTCAAAGGTCAGTCCGACCTCGAATCACGCTACAAGAGCTTTGATCAAAACGGAGACGGCAAACTCACCCGCGCTGAGTTCACCGGCAAATGAACACTTTGATCAAGTCACCTTCACCACACCTCAGCATGAGCCATCCTTGCTCTTTCCTCATCGCCTTGCTCCTCGCGCCGCTGGCCACACTGCACGCCGCCGCGCCTTTCCCGACTCCAGCCGCTTTGTGGAAGGACTAGGATCCCAATAAGGACGCCTTCAAGGAAGAGATCGTGAAGCAAGAAACGCGTGACGGCATCTTCAGCCGGGATTCCTACATCAGCGCGTATGTGCTGGGCGAGGAGATCCGCGTTTACTGCCGCTACAAGGTCAAGACGGGTGAGGTGAAGGCTCCCGGTCTGCTGGTGGTGCATGGCTGGATGGGTGCAGCGGAGCCGGATCGGAAGTTTGTCGAAGATGGCTGGGCCGTGATGGCGCATGACTACTGTGGCAAGACGGGGACACGTCCGCACTTCACGAAGTATCCGGAGACGCTACGGCATGGGAACATGGATCGAACCGTGGCGGGACCAGCGAGGGCGCAGGATCTGGACGGAAAGCAAATCACCGATCCGAAGCAAACCTCCGACTACCTTTGGTATGCGATCCAGCGGCGGGTGCTGAGCTATCTGGAGCAGCAGAAGGAGGTGGATCGCACGCGGCTCGGGGCGACGGGTTACTCGTATGGCGGGACGTTGATGTGGAATCTCGCCACGGATCCGCGTGTGAAGGCGGTCGCGGCTTATTTTGGCATCGGTTACAACGACTACTTCCGCGACAAGCAGGTCTGGCTCTACAACGTGCCTTACGTCGAGCCGCCGAAGTCGTCGGGTGAAGAGATCATCCTGGCTTCGATTGTGCCTGAGGCGCATGTGCCGTTCATCACGGCGGCGACGTTGTTTTTGAATGGCTCCAACGATCATCACGGAGGCCACGAACGCGGACTGGAGAGCTTCAAGAAGTTCCCGAAGAAGGCGCCGTGGTCCTTTGCGATCCAGGCCCGCGGACACCACGACACCGAGAAGATCGGGCACAACACCAAGTTCTGGCTCGAAAAGCATGTGCTCGGCAAAGACGTCGCCTGGCCGGAGCATCCGAAGTCTGAGATCCGTCTGGATGCCGAAGGCGTGCCGGAGCTCGTCATCACGCCGGCGTCACCCGACACCGTGCGCAAGGTGGAGCTGTTTTACGCGCTCAAGAACCCATGCAGCTACGCCCGTGCCTGGCGTGACACGCCGAGCGTCCGGCAGGGACAGCAGTGGATCGCCAAGATGCCGGTGCTCAATGTGGACGACTATGTCTTCGGATACGCCAACATCACCTACGACACGACCATTGTGCGCTCGACCGACTTCAACGCGGCCATCCCTAGCAAGCTCGGCAAAGCGGTGGCCACCGACCAACCATCGAGCGATCTTTCCGGCAGCGGTTACAGCGCCTGGAGCAATATCGCCGAGCTGGAAGGCCCCAAAGGCATCCAAGGATTTCGTCCCACGAACAACGGACGCGGCTCCGGCACCGAGCAACTGCACGATCCCAAATGGCAGGCTCCGGCAGGTTCGCGGTTGAGCTTCAAGTTCTACTGCACCGAGCCGCAAACGCTGATCTTCACCGCTGCTGACCACAACTCGGTGGAGCTTGAGATCACCGCCTCCGACGACTGGCAGGAGATGACCATCGCCCCTGAGCGGCTCATCAATCGCCACAACCAAAAACCCATGTCGAACTGGTCGAGCGTGGGCAAAATCCACTTTCTACCCAAACCAGGCTCCGACCTCACCAAGGTGATCTTTGCCGATTTCAAATGGGTGCCGTGAACCGGCTGCTCGATCACGTTTTTTATCCAACCAACCACCGAAGCGATCCGACCCATGAAAGCCCTCGTCTGCGCCCTTTTGCTTGTCCCGCCCACATTACTGCCCGCCGCCGATGCCCCGGCCAAGGAACAAAAACCCGCACCCGAGTTTCGGAAATACAAGCTGCCAGTCGAGCCGGATGAAAACGCCGCGTATGGCCCGCATCGGATGCAGGTCATCTACTTCTGGCGGGCAAAATCGGACCAGCCGACGCCGCTGCTCGTTTACATCCATGGCGGCGGATGGCAGGGCGGGGATCGCTCGGTGGCTCGAAGCATGATCCTGCCAGCGCTTGAGGCCGGCATCTCAGTGGCCTCCGTGGAATACCGCACGATCAAAGACGCCACCGCCGATGGACTCGTGCCGCCGGTGAAGGGGCCGATGCTCGACTGCGCCCGGGCTCTTCAGTTCTGCCGCAGCAAGGCCAAGGAGTGGAACCTCGACAAAACCAAGGTCGCTCTCTCCGGCGGCTCTGCCGGTGCCTGCACGAGCCTTTGGCTGGCCTTTCACGATGAGATGGCAGACCCAAACAGCCCCGACCCCATCGCCCGCGAGTCCACTCGCGTGCTCTGCGCGGCGGTGTCCGGTGCCCAGACCACGCTCGACCCTCACCAGATGCGTGAATGGACGCCGAACAGCAAATACGGCTCGCACGCCTTCGGCATCGCCTGGGATGCCAAGAAGAAAATCTCGTCCTTCCAGATGTTCTACGATGCCCGTGAGCGCCTGCTGCCTTGGATCAAAGAATACTCGCCCTACGAACTCGTCAGCCGCGACGATCCGCCCGTCGGCCTCTTTTACAGCAGCCCGCCAAACCTCGGCCACGATGAGAAAGACCCCACCCACACCGCGAACTTCGGCGTGAAGCTCAAGGAGCACTGCGATGCCCACCAAGTCCCCTGCGACCTCGTCTATCCCGGTGCCCCGAACGTGAAACACGCCACCGACAGCGATTACATCAAGGCCTACCTTCGGCCTGAGCTGAAGTGAGGCGAGCCACGTCGTCGCCCAAAATGATGAAACGTTTCCTCGCTGACATCCTGCTGCGCACCATCTTACCAAATAGTAGCCTCAAGAACTCAACCCATGAGCAAACGTAAACCCACCACCCGCAGCCGCGCCAAAAAGAAGGCCGAGGTCTCTCTCGTGCGCTCCTCTGCGGCGGAATACCTCACCTTTGTGGCGGGCAGTGGGCAAGGGGGAGTGGAGGCTGTTTATGCGGATGAGAACGTCTGGCTCAGTCAGAAGATGATGGGGATGCTCTATGGTGTGGAGACTCACACGATCAATTACCACCTGAAAAAGGTCTTCGCGAACAGCGAGCTGGAGGAAGACTCAGTTATTCGAAATTTTCGAATAACTGCCGCCGATGGCAAAACCTACTTTTTCCCCATCCTCCTCCAACCATGAAATGCATCGTTTTACTCCTCTGTTCTCTCGTTTGTCCTGTTTTCGCCGCCGAGCCCATTCGCGTGCTCGTGTGGGATGAGCAGCAGCCGGAGCAAAAGCAGGGCTATGGCGAAAAGTTTCTCGGTGAGACGCTCGCGGCGCATCTGGCGAAGCTGCCGGGGCTCGCCGTGAAGACGGCGAAGCTCGACGAAGCGGATCAAGGCCTGAGCGATGCCGCGCTCGATGCGACGGACGTGCTCATCTTTTGGAGTCATCGACGTGCGAAGGAGCAGGATGATGCACGGACCGAGGCGGTGGTGAAACGGGTGAAGGAAGGCAATCTCGGCTTCATCGGGCTGCACTCGGCGCATTGGGCGAAGCCGTTTGTGCGGCTCATGCAGGAGCGGGCAAAGGCCGATACGCTGAAGCAGGTGCCGGAGGCGGAGCGTGCGACGGCGAAGTGGGAGTTCGTCAACGACGCGCCGTATTACAAGCTCATCGGCCGTGCGTCGCGCATCACGCCGTATGTTGAGAAGGTCGAGGGTGCGGTGTGGCGGCTCACGCTGCCGCAGTGCGTGTTTCCGGCGTATCGCAACGACGGCATGCCCTCGCACGTCACCACGCGGCTGCCGCAGCATCCCATCGCCGCCGGACTGCCCGCGCAGTGGGACATCCCGCGCACGGAGATGTATGGCGAGCCCTTCCACGTGCCGCCGCCGGATGAGGTCGTCTTCGAGGAAAAGTGGGACAAAGGCGAGCACTTCCGCAGCGGCTGCGTCTGGAGCGTGGGTCAGGGCCGCGTCTTCTACTTCCGCCCCGGCCACGAGACCTATCCCATTTTCCAGCAGGCCGAGACGCTGCGCGTGATCGAAAACGCGGTGCGATGGATGAGCGGCAAGCGTTGAGTGCGGCGTGACTTTGTCGATGTCGAGTTCTTGACAGACTTGCCGTAGTCTCAGAAAACTCATGCCTGCGCCAGAAGACATCACCGCCACCTTGCTCGCCGACAGGCTGCCGCTCACGGCGTTCTTTGCCAGTGTGACGCAGGATTTTCATCTGGCGGAGGATGTCTTTCAAGAGGTGTGTGTGAAGGCGGTGGCGCGGGCGGAGAGCTTTGAGACGACGGCGCATCTCATGAACTGGGCACGGCTGACCGGGAAGAATCGTGCCATCGACATCCTGCGGGCGCGGGACGGGCGTTATGTCGGCCTTAGCGATGAAATGCTCGCTCTTCTGGCCCAGGAGTGGCCAGATCAAACGAAGGTCGATGCCATGCAGGAGGCGCTGGATCACTGCATCACGCAGATCACGCCGAACAACCGCGAGTTGCTGCGCCTGCGTTACTTTGAGCGCCGCAACTGCACCGACGTGGCCGCAATCATGGGCCGCAAGATCGAAACTGTTTATCAAGCTCTCGCTCGCCTGCACAAAACGCTCGGAGAGTGCATTCGCTCCCGACTTCAAAACGCCCCCACCTCATGAACGACACCGACTTCCTCGCTCAAGCCATGCGCTACCAAGACGGTGTGCTCACGCCGGATGAGATCACCGCGCTCGAAGCTGTGATGCGTGATGATCCCACGAAACGCCAGCTCTTCGCCGATACGCAGCTCCGCTCAATGGTGCTACACGATCGCTTTCGGCAGGAGGCCTTGCAGCGTGAAACAGACACTCCTGTCTGTGAATCGAAGCGAACAGACAGGAGTGTCTGTTTCACCTGGATCACCCGCCCCATCGCCGCGATGGCCGCAGGGCTCGTCATCGGCCTTTTCAGCGCGTCGATTGTCTGGGCCATCTCAGCGCCCAAAGCGACCACTGAGAGGCTCTTTTCGCTCCTGAACGGCTCATTCGATGAAACTCGTCTGGAACGCGGTTTCCCTCACCAAACCGGTTTTTGGAGCGGTGATGAGGCCGAGATCCACGAAGGCCAACTTCGCTTCATCGCTCCCGGCAGCGACTCGGGCGATCCCACGGGCCGTGCGATCTCCTGCGATGTGTTCCAACTCGTCGATCTGCGCCCGCTGCGGCACGCCCTGAGCTCGGAGGGCGATTCCGTGCTCGAACTCAGCGCCGATTTTCTCGATGGTCGTGCCCCCAACACGAAACCCTCCACCACCTTCTTCTGCCAGCTCTACCTCTTCCAGGGTGACCTGAAAGCCCTGCATAAACTCTGGCCACAAACCAATGCCGAAGCCCTCGCCAGCGGCAGCGCCCAAGTCACCACAATCGGCTCCGATGCCAAGGGCACGCGCACCCTCACCGCGAAGTGCCTCATCCCCGCTCAAGCCGACTTCGCCGTCATCCAAATCGCCGCACGGCCCAATCTGCGACCCGCCAAGCTCGACGGTCTCTCCGCTGACAACGTGAAGCTGACTTTGAAAACTCAACCCAGCTTGCCCGTGCGCATCGTGCAGCGGTGAGATCAGCAGTAGGCAGCAGAATGGGGGCAGGAGAATTTCTTGTCTCATTCTTCTGCCCCCATTCTCCTGCCTAAAATGCTTTGTCGAGAGACTGAATGGTTCTGCGTATTCCCCAAGATGATCCGCCCAACTTTCTTCCTTCTTTTTGCCTCCACCGCCGTCGCTCTCGACTACCCACACGTCACTGCCGAACCGCAAAAGACCGGCTGGCCGCTCACCGCAGAAGAACGGGCCTACGTCGTCAATAAACCGGAACACGATCGCCGGCCGGGTCGCGAGTCGAACAAGCATCTGCCGCAGCTTTGGCCGCAATTGCCGAGTGCAGGCCATTTTGGCGGTGATGCATGGCTGAAGCTTCATGAGGCGCATGTGAAGACCGTGCAGGCCAATCAAGGCCCCATTGATGTGCTGCTCGTCGGCGACAGCATCACGATTCAGTGGGGCGATTCTTGGAAGAAGCATTTTCCTGATCTCAAGGCCCTGAACATCGGTATTGGCGGCGATAAAACGCAGAATGTGCTCTGGCGGCTCGACCACGGTGGTGTCGAGGGACTTCAGCCGAAGGCGATTGTGCTCATGATCGGCAACAACAACATGTTCTTCACCCCCGAAACCGGCATCGAAGCCGCCGCGCTCGGCATCCAAATGTGCGTGAAGAACCTGCGTGAGAAGTTTCCCTCTGCTGCGATCATCGTGGCGAAGATCCTGCCCGCTCATGCGCCCGGCAATCGCTTCTACGAGGACATCAAGAAGACCAACGCGGCCCTCGATCCGCTGAAGCTCGATAGCGATTCCAAAGTGGAGGTGATCGATCTCTGGAGCGACTTCACCAACGCCGACGGCACGATCAAGAAGGAGCTCTTCACGCCGGATAACATCCATCTCTCACCTGCAGGCTATGCGGTGTATGCAGATAAGCTGAAGCCGCTCATCGAGCACAAGTAAACCTGAATTAGGCAGTAGAATGGGGGCAGTAGAATCTGAAACTCATTCTTTTGCCTACCCATCTCCCATCTTCCATGTCACCTCTTCGTCTCCTCTTCCTCCTCGCTGCCTCAGTGGTGCCTCTAGTCGCTGGCGAGCCATCGAAGCCGAACATCCTCTTCATCATCGCCGATGACCTTGCGACGCGCCTCGGTTGTTATGGAGACAAAGCCGCCATCACTCCCCATCTCGACCGCCTCGCTGCCGAAGGTGTCGTGTTCACCAAGGCCTACTGCCAGGGCGCGGTTTGCACGCCCAGTCGCACTTCGTTCATGCTCGGGCTGAACACGCGTCATGCTCGGGCGAACCATTTCATCGAGCATCCCGACACGATGACCATGGGGCGCTGGTTCCGCGAGCACGGCTATCAAACCGCCGCCATCGGCAAGATCGATCACGACGACCCCACCGATGCCTTTACCGATCCAAAGGCGTGGGATGTGCGAGTGAAGCGCGAGGACATGGCCCCGAAGCTGCCAACACAAAACACCTTCTTCGATGAGGACCTCGGCCAGCAGCGGAAACGCGTCTCGCTCATCCGCCTGGCCGATTCCCAGGAGGCCATGGGCGATTGGGTGCGTGCCGAGCGCCTGATCCAGTTCTTCGACAAAGAACGCGATGCCTCCAAGCCCTTCTTTGCCGCCATCGGTTTTCATACGCCGCATGTGCCCTGGGACAGCACCCTCGCGATTTACGACCAGCACGATGCGGCGAAGTTTACCCCTGAAACCACACCCACCGCTGCCACGCCCCTGCCTCCTGGTTCCCTGCTGCATGAGCCAGGCATGGAAATGAGTGAGGCTCATCACCGCGAAGGTCTCCGCGCCTATTACGCCGCCGTCACCACGCTCGACCAGCAGATCGGTCGCCTGCTCGATCACCTACGTGCCAAAGGCCAGCTCGAAAAAACACTCGTCGTCTTCACCAGCGATCACGGTTATCACCTCGGCTGGCGCGGCCAGTGGTGCAAACACAGCATCGATGAGCAAGTCCTGCGCGTCCCGCTCATCGTGCGGCATCCGCAGGGCGCAAAAAAGGCCCAGGCCAGCGGCCTCGTCGAGCTGCTCGATCTCTTCCCCAGCTTCTGCGACTTCGCCTCGCTGCCCGCACCCGATTCACTCGACGGCAAAAGCTTCCTCCCGCTCCTTCACGACCCCAAAACCGAAGGCAAACCCGGAGCCTTCTGCCAATGGGGCAACGGTCGCACCGTCCGCACCCAACGCTGGCGCCTCACCGAGCGCCGCGACGGCTCCACCGAACTCTACGACCACAGCACCGACGAGGCCGAGTATCACAACGTCATCACGAATCCCGATCACGCCCCTCTCGTGAAGCGCCTGCACGGCATGTTGGACAAGGAGTTTGGCCCGCAGGTGAGAGTGCCAACGGGAAAGTCGAAAGGAATGACGCAGGAAAAATGACCCCATGATGACCACACGCGCACTAGCAATCCATTGTCTCTCAGCGGTCGTGCTGTCGCTGCATTACCTTCTCCATGCCGCCGCACCCGCAGCCTTTCTCGAGCAGCATTGCTATGACTGCCACGATGCCGAAACGAAGAAGGGTGGGCTCGATTTGACGGCGCTGACGACGTTGACCTTCGATGCGCAGCATGTGGGGCTGCTCATCAAGGTCCACGATGCGGTGGAGCGGGGTGAGATGCCGCCGAAGAAGAAAAAGCAGCCTGCGGAGGCGGAGAAAGCGGCGTTTGTGAAGGGACTGGAGGCGAAGCTAATGGCGATGACCGCACCGGCACCGGGCGGGCGCATCCGGTTGCGACGCATGACGCGGGTGGAGTTTCAAAACACGCTGCAGGACCTGCTGGCGCTGCCGAGGCTCGATGTAGTCGGCCTTTTGCCGGCGGATGGTCGTGTGGCGGGCTATGACAAGATCGCGGGCGCGCTCGACATCTCGCCCGCGCATCTCGCGGCTTATGAAGAGGCGGTCGAGAAGGCGCTGGATGCAGCGATTGCCACGCGCAGCACGCCGCCGCGAGTCTTCAAGAAGCGCATCTATCCGGCGGGGCTCTTCAAGTTTGGTGGAAACCTCGTGCAGGGGCAGTTCGTGCTACTGAAGGACAAGCAGCCTGATCCCGCGCTGCCGGTGCGCGGCGGTTTTGAGGACAAACAAGGCCATGTGGGCGATGCGGGGCCGGACATGGAGGAGCGCAAAAAACAGCTCGAAGCCGTGAAAGCCGCAAAAAGCGAAAGCGCGGTCGGCTTGCTCAATCCGAATCTCGCGGGCTACGAAGCGGCGATGAATGTGTCGCCGATCTACGCGGGGATGTATCGCATGAAGCTGTCGCTGTGGGGCTTTCAGTGGAACGCGGGCAAACCGGAGCCTTGCGCAGCACCCCAGGCTGCGGTGCTGCGAGCCCATGAGGAGGGCAAGCAGCAGGAAGGTGGCCGCCTTCTGCGTGCCTTCACAGCCCCGTCGATGAAGTCGAACGAGGCGGAGATCACGGAGTGGCTGGAGGCGCATGAAAGCATTGTCTTTGATCCTGTTTCGATCCCGTGGAATGGCCTGCGCATCGGTCAGGTCGCCGGAAGAGCGAAAAAGCATGTGGGACCCGGCGTGGCGATTGACTGGTTCGAGATCGAAGGACCTCTGAATGCTTCGTGGCCGCCGGAGAGCCACAAACGCTTGTTTGGCGATCTGCCCATCACCCAGATGACGGCCAGCGATGTCATCCCGCCGCAGCGCAATGAGGTGCGCAGCCTCGGCGGCTATGTGCCGAGCATGCTTTTCGATCTCACGCCGCAGGAGCGCAAACCACCGCTGGAGACCGTGGAGCCTCCGCAGCCCGTCGAGGATGCAAAGAAGCTGCTGGAGGCGTTTTTACCGAGGGCGTTTCGTCGTGATGTCTCGCCGGAAGAACTCGAGCCGTATGTGACTCTGTTGAAGTCGCGACTCGCGGCGAAAGACTGCTTCGAGGATGCGATGCGGCGCGTGTATGTCGCCGTGCTCACCTCGCCGGAGTTTTTGTTTCACTCGATCGATCCCAAGCCGACCACGCTGGCCTCGCGCCTCTCGTATTGGCTCTGGAACGGCCCGCCGGACGCCCAACTGCTCGCCGCCGACCTCCACAAGCCCGACGTGCTGCATCGTGAAGTGGATCGCCTGCTCGCCGACAAACGCAGCGAGCGCTTCATCGAGGACTTCGCCAATCAATGGCTCGAACTCAGCCGACTCGATGAAACCACGCCTGATCCGCAGCTTTACCCCGAGTATCGCTTCCTCCTGCACGAAGGCATGACCGCGGAGACACGCGCCTTTTTGCGCGAACTCATCCAAAACGATCTCCCCATCACCCACCTGCTTAAACCCGGCTTTGCCATGCTCACGCAGCGCCTCGCCGAGCACTACGGCATCGCAGGCGTGACCGGTGTCGAGGTCCGCAAAGTGCCTCTGCCCGCAGATCGCCTGCGCGGCGGCCTCTTGGGCCAATCCGCCATTCACAAGCTCACCGCGAACGGCACCACCACCTCGCCCGTGAAGCGCGGCGTGTGGGTGATGGACCGACTCCTCAACGATCCCGCGCCACCACCGCCGCCCGGCGTCAGCGCCGTCGATCCCGACACCCGCGGCACCACCACCGTGCGCGAACAACTCGACAAACATCGCGCCGACACCAACTGCGCCGCCTGCCACGCGAAAATCGACCCCGCAGGCTTCGCTCTCGAAGCCTTCGATCCCATCGGCGGCCTGCGAGATCGCTACCGCTCCAATGGCCGGGGCGACGAACCGCCCGAAAAAGGCCAAACCCCATGGCGCGTCACCTACAAGCTCGGCCCCCAAGTCGATCCCAGCGGCGAGCTCCCCGATGGTCGCAAGTTCGCTGGCACCGGCGATTTGAATGCCCTCCTCAACGCCCATCCCGCCAAACTCGCCGAAGCTTTTGTGGCCCACCTCTCCCGCTACGCCACCGCCACCGAAGTCACCTTCGCCGACCGCACCGAGATCCACCGCATCGTGGAAAGCACAAAGAGCAGCAAGCATGGCCTGAGGTCATTGATTCACGCGTTGGCTGCGAATCCGATTTTTATAGGCAGGAGAATGGGGGCAGAAGAATGAAATACATAAAGCCCTGAACTCAATTCTCCTGCCCCCATTCTTCTGCCTACCCTCTGTATGCCGATCCACCGCACCCTCGAACTTCAAAGCATCAGCGACCGTGCCTTCGCTGAGATCGACGACGTCGTGATGAGATGTGCTTACGCCACACAAAACCACTTCGGACGTTTGTTCGACGAGCGAATCTACGAAAACGATCTGGCCCAACGCCTGCGTGCTAACGGTTTGGAAGTTCACACCCAAGTCCCGATCAAAGTCAGTCACGGCAGCTTCGAGAAGACCTACTACCTCGATCTGGTGGTCAACCAGATGCTTTACGAACTCAAAGTCGTCAGCGCCCTGCTCCGCGAGCACGACGCGCAGGCCATCCACTACGCCCTCCTCCAAAACATCCGTCTCGTAAAGCTACTGAACTTCGGCGAGTCCGAAGTCCGAGGAAAACTACTCCGCAACGCCCTCACCGAACCCGAACGCCACCAACCCACCATGCGCAAGACCGGCTGGAAGCCACTGGGACCTCGTTGCACCGATCTGATTGAGCACCTCAAAGAACTCATCCGCGACTGGGGCACTCACCTGAGCAGCAGCCTCTACACGGAGGCTCTTGTGCATCATTTGGGTGGTGAGGCTCATTGTGTTCAACGGCTGGAGTTAACGTCAGGCGAGCTCAGTCTCGGCACTCACCCCGTGCAAATGCATGATGCCGATCACGGGTTTGTGCTCACGAGCTTCACACGGCCTCAACCCGGCTACCGGCAGCACCTTGAAGTTTTGCTTCAGCATGCCCCCTCTTTGAAAGGCATTCAGTGGATCAATCTGAACCATTCCCGCCTGGAGGTCACCACCATTGAGCCTGAATTTAGGCAGGAGAATGGGGGCAAAAGAATGACCCAAAGCTGAAACTCAAAATCCATTCTCCTGCCCCCATTCTTCTGCCTACCTCATCTATGAACCGCCGACTTTTCCTCCGCGCTGCTGGCGCTTTGCTCGCTCTGCCTTCCATCGGTCGTGCAGCGGAAAAACTGCCGCCAAAGCGGCTTTTCGCCATTCATGTGCCGCTGGGCATGATGCCGGAGTTCTTCTTCCCGAAGGCAGGCGATACCTCCAGTCCCTACCTCGATCTCCTCGCCGATCAGCGACCGCATTTCACCACCTTCCACGGTCTCTCGCACCCGGATGTGAACGGCAACCACCACGCGGGCCAGTGCTTCCTCAGCGGCGCGCCGCATCCGGGCCAGACGACATTCCGCAACAGCCTCTCCCTCGACCAACTCGCCGCCGAGAAGCTCGGACTCGACACCCGCTTCCCCTCGCTCGCCGTGTCCGTCAGCAAAGGCGAGCACTACGGCGACTCCATCGCCATCTCCCGCTCGGGTGTCATGCTTCCATCTGAAAAGAGTGCCGAGAAGCTCTACCGCCGACTTTTTGTCGCCGGCACACCTGAAGAGAAAGCCGCCACCATGCGCCGCATCGAAGCGGGTGGCAGCGTGCTCGGCTTGATCCTCGACAAAGCCAGGCGACTCGAAAAAAGCAGCGCCCCTGAAGACCGCGCCCGACTCGATCAATACTTCCAAAGCGTGCGTGAGCTCGAAATCCGGCTCCAGCGCAACATCGAGTGGGAAAACCGTCCGAAGCCCAAAGTGGACTACCCGCAGCCCAAAGACATCGCCGATGCCAACGAGGTCATTGCACGCTCCAAGCTCATGTTCGACCTCATCCGCCTCGCTTTACAGACGGACAGCACGCGCGTCGTCACGCTCTCGCTCAGCACCTTCAGCGTGGTGCCGCATGTGCCCGGCGTGAAAAGCGAGACGCACGGCCTCACCCATCACGGCAATGAACCCGACAAGATCGCCGAGCTCAAGAAGATCGAAGAAGCCCAAATGAGAGCCTTCGCCGATCTCCTCAAAGCCTTCCGCGACGTCACCGAAACCGGTGGCTCCTTGCTCGACCACACCCAGATCCTCTACGGAAGCTGCCTCGGCAACGCCAACTCCCACAGCAACCAAAACCTCCCGCTCATCCTCGCCGGCGGCGGCTTCAAACACGGCCAGCACCTCAGCTTCAACGCCCAGAACAACACACCGCTCGCCAACCTCTTCGTCACCATGCTGCAAGGGCTTGGCATCGAAGCAGACAAGTTTGGCAGCAGCACGGGGTTGTTAAGTGAAGTTTCCCGCATTTGATGGCGAGTTCCTATTCATGAAATTGTCTGCCTGCATTCTGCTGATTTTAACCTCGCTCACCCTCGCCGCCGAGCCGTCGGCGGTGGATTGGATGCCGCGCATGGAGGATGAAACGGGGCTTTGGTGGGTGAATGGGCCGCCGCAGATGTTTCAGCGCGCGGAGCGGACGAAGGAGGAGATCCTCGGGTTTCAGTTTGGGAAGCAGACGATGCTTTTCGACACACGCCGCGTGCGGCCGGTGGAGGGCGAGTGGGAGTGTGCGGTGATCGTGGAAGGGCGGCGCTATGTTTGCAACGGACACACGCAGCCGGAGGACGAGTGGCAGCAGCTGGTGCGCTTTGTGGAGAGCGGGCGCTTTTTTCAGCGCGTGGTGATCGAGGGGCTGACGTTCGTGGATGCGGAAGGGAAGGCCTTCAACGGCACGGCGCGGCTGGAGATCAGCGCGTGGCCGGACAGGCTCGCGTTTCGTCTGGAGAGTGAAAGCGGGGCGGTGATGGAGTTGCGGCATGGTGAGAAGAAGGCGAGCGGCAGTCGCAGTGTGTTGCTGGAGGTGGCCGCGAGTGCTTCGAAGGCCGTGGTGGAGTCGGAGTTGGTGGTGACGCGAGATGAGGCGCTGGGGTGTCATCGGCTGGCGCTGCCGGAGGAGCGGTGGAGCAATGCGGGCGGCACGTATTACCCGGAGGAGCATCTGGATCGCATCGACCGCTGGCGAGTGACGCTGCGCAACGACGCCGACAAGCCCACGGTGGCGCGGTTGATGTTCACGCAGGAGAAGCATCTGCCGATCACGGGCTTCACGCCGATGCTGTGCGAGCCGGACGGCACGCCGACGGGCATTCCGGTGCAGCTTTCGAAGAACTGGCACATCCGCGCGGAGAAGGGCAGGCTGCCGCATGACGGGCAGTGGTTTCATGGGTTCGCCTATGTGCGTGTGCCGGCGAAAACGAAGCGCGAGTTCGTTTTCCAGATGGTGCATGCCCGCTACGGCGGCGTGTGCGCGGCCTCGCATGCGCAGCTCTGCCTCATCGGCTGGGGGCACAATCAATTTTGGGATCAGGCGGCGGTGGGCAGCTTTGGCGAGAGCATCTGCTTCGAACCGGGCCGAGTGCAGCGGCGTTGTTTCATCACGGACGTGCGTCCGCTCATGACCTTGCCCGTCGAAGCGAATGCGAAACACTGGGGCTGGGCCGAGAACTGCGGCGGCGGCGATTTCCTCATGTGGAAGGACGCGCAGGGTCGCTATCAGGAGATGAAGGGCACGCGCACCGAGTATCGAGCGCAAGGCCCGTGCCTCACGGATGTAAGCTACCGCGAGGAATCGAGCGGTGGCGAGATCGCGGCGCGCATGGACGTGTCTCTGCCCGCGGCGAACGATCATCTACGCACCTTCCTGCGACTGCGCTACGACGTGCGAAAGCCGGTGCGCTGGCAAAGGCTCGCGTTTTTCCAGCTCGGCGCGGATTTCTACAACGACGTGCCCGCGCGACGCGTGGCCATCGGCGATGTCACCGGGCTGCGCGAGGAATGGGAGCCGCGTCGTGCGAAGGACGAGTATGATCGCAATGCGGTGCCGCTCGCCGGTGAGGGCGCGTGGGTCTCCGTGCATGGCGTGGAGCGTGCCGTGCTGAAAAAAGGTCACGCCGCCGCGAGTCGCGGCCTCATCGTGCGCTCGTGGCGTGCCGTGCTCGGTGGCAAACCCGCCGCGCCGCATCTCGCGACGTTTTGCACCGAGTGGGGCAAGAACAACCACCGCACCGCTGTCGAGCTCGCACCACCGCCTGGCATCAGCGAGTTGCAGCCCGGTGATTTCGTCGAGGCGGAGCTGGAGCTCGTCATCTTCCCCGCCGATGCCGCCGCTTACTACGGCCCGGATGCCAAGCTGCGCGACATGCTCGCCCACGATGCCGACACCTGGCGTCCCGTGCATCGCGAGGCCCAAGGCAATGCGCTGAAGCCCATCGCGAAACGCGGCGAGATCACGAAAAGCTATCCGCTGGTCGTCGCGGTCGATGACGAACAGCGTGCGCAAGTCCTCGTGAAAGGCGGACTCGGGCACGTGCCGGTTACTTTTGCCAATCTGAAGTCACCGAAAGGCCATCGCGTGCTCGTGAACGGCCAGGCGGTCACGCATTGGCAAACGAATTGGAACGCGGCGACCCAATGCTGGCAAATCGTCTGTAATGTCGCGGCGGGTGAAGATCGGGAGATCGAGATCGTATTGGAAAGCACCCCAGTAATAAAGTAGGGAATGGGATGGAGTCCTCTGGACTCCGATGTAGCAGCCGGGACGGCTGCACCCCATTTGCTAGCGGTTTCATGACAAACTCACTTCAGATGCACTCGAAGCTCTCTCTCATCGCCGCCTTTTGGGTGGCTCAAATCGCCGTGTTACAGGCGGAAACACATTCAGCGACCACGACGAAGCTTGATGTGGTTTACAAGACGACTGAGCAGGGTCAGCTGAAGCTCGACCTGCATTATCCAGCCGCTCCAAAAGCGGGCGCGAAGATTCCGCTGGTGCTCTTCACGCATGGCGGAGGCTGGGCGGCAGGAAACAAGACCATCGGGGATCGTGGGGTGCGCTTCATGGGCGTAAAGGCGCTGAATGCGCAGGGCTTTTGCGTGGCATCGGTGGACTACCGCCTATGCACGAAGGAAGGAAACATCACGGTGCGCGATTGCGTGACGGATGCGAAGGATGCGCTGCGGTTTCTCGCGAAGAACGCCGCGCAGTTCTCGCTCGATGCCGAGCGCGTTTTCACCTGGGGCGATTCCGCAGGCGGACATCTCGCGCAGATGCTGCTGCTGTCGCCGCCGGAGTCGTTTCAGGGCGATCCGACGCTCGCGGACGCGAAGTATCACCTCATCGCCGGAGTATCGTGGTATGGACCGTGTGATTTCGAGAAGATCGATCTTTTCACGCCGCCGGGAGGCAATGGTGTGAGAGATCGCTTTGGTTCACGCATCCTCAAAGCTGGCGCGGATGAGAAAGCGAAGCTCGCGGCCTATCGAGAGGTGAGTCCCGTGACCTATCTGCGTGCCGACAGTCAGCCGCTGCTCATGATGCAGGGCGATCAAGATCCGACGATCCCCGTGCATCACGCACGCTATATGAAGGAACGCGGCGATGCGATGAGAGCGCCCGTAGAGGTCTTCATCGTCGAAAACTCCGGCCACAACTGGCGCGAGGTCGGTGGCGCTTTGCGTCCATCAATCGAAGAGATCATGACAAAGACGGCTGCGTTCATGAAACAGCAGCTGCGTTCATGAAACAGCAGCTGTAGGTCAGGTGGACCGCATTCAACCGACAAGAAACGAGGACTATCCACCGCTTTTCGCAGTAGTCTTTACGGGTCGGTGTCCAAGCCCGTCAGAATTAGAACGAGATGAATCCTTCGAAGCTTTTCGTGCCTGCGCTCGACCCGGCTTGGCTAAACAAGAAGTCTCCCGTCGGGGTGTAAACGATAAAGCAGGGATGCCATAATAAAGCCATCGGCCCGCTCGCCATTCGAAACTAAAGCACAAAGCGACGGAACCCCGTCTCGCAGCAGGAAAACAGGACCTCCACTTATTCCGCCCATGCCACTGTCGGCTCGGAGTAGTCTGCTATGTGAATTACTAACGGCTCTTGGCTCATTGGGCATCAACACACATTTTCTATCAGTAACGTCATTCACCATCGCGAAAATGAAAACATGATCTTGTCGACCTTCTAATCGGCCCTCACCTGGAAAGCCAAAAATCACCACTTGATCTCCTGGCTGCGGCTTCTCCAATGGGAACTTGGGCTTGAACCACCTTGGAATCCAACTGGAAGGCGGTTGTATTGCGTTGTGGGCTTGCGGGGCTCGAAAGACTGCGATGTCCCATTCTTCGTTTGAAGATATAACCTCAATCGGATCCAAGCAAAGCGGCCACATATTAAGAGTGCCTACAAGCAGGGAATCTGGCTTCTTTTTCTGGGCTCGCTGCATGCCGGTCAGCACGTGTTCACAAGTGAGCCAAAAATCACCATGGGGCGTTGATATGGTGCAAGCTGATCCACCCCCTCTGTGATGAAGAGTATGTTCATCTACACCCGGATTACTCAGATATAGCGCTGCGGCAGCTGGCAGCAGGGTACTGCGCACCAACTCTTGAAAATCCAAGAAATCTGCTGAGAACTGAGTCTGCTGTATTTGAATAGGATTACTGAAGCGAGATTTTAGCCAAGTTCAATACGGAGCGCATGCAACAGGTCATGATTTGATTGCTTATACAGTAGTTGTTCATGACCACCCGCCGCACCCTTCTTCAAACTGGAGCCGTCGCTTCGCTTTCGCTCTTGGATCTGCCCTCTCTCTTGGCCGCCGAGGGCGTGCCGCGGTCGGTGGTGGAGATGTGGGCGGATTTTGATCCGCGGAAGGACCCGCTGGAGGTCGAGGTGATTCGCGAATGGAAGGAGGACGGCGCGGTGTTTCGGCATGTGCGGTATTTCATCGGCACGTTCAAAGGCAAACCGGCGCGGATGGCGGCGGTGTATGGCTTTCCGGAGGGTGCGAAGGAAAAACTCCCGGCGGTCATGCACATCCATGGTGGCGGGCAGCGCGGCTCGGTGAGCGAGGTGAAGTTGCTCGTGGCGCGAGGATATGCGGCGCTGTCGGTGAATTGGGGCGGCAGCGGCACGGGAAAAGCGCCGTTCAACACCTGCGAAAAGTCCGAGCCTGGCGATCCAAACACCGATTGGGGCGCGGTCGATCCCTCGCAGCTCAATGTGCAGGGCTACAGCACCATGCTGCCGGGGCCGAAGCAGGTCTTCGAGGACCGCGAGCATCCGAAGAACAACAACTGGTATCTGCTCACGCTCGGCTGCCGTCGCGGGCTCACGTTTCTCGAACAGCAGCCGCAGGTCGATCCGCAGCGCCTCGGCGTGCATGGTTACTCGATGGGCGGCAATCTCACGATGTATGTCGCGGGCACCGATCGCCGCGTGAAGGCCGCCGTTCCGGGCGTTGGCGGTCAGGGCTGGCGCTGGCAGATGCATTCGTTCATCGGCGGCACGGACCAGCAGGACCGGATCAAAGGCGATGTCGAGGTCTTCAAGCGCACGCTCAGCTTTGAAAGCTACGCGCCGCTTATCCAGTGCCCGGTGTTGCATCGCAGCGCCACGAACGACTTCCACGGCTGGATGGACGATGTGTATCGCACCAACGCGCTCATTCCAAACCAGCCCACGCGCTACAGTTGGGTGCCGCACATGAACCACCGCCTCACGCCCGAGGTCGCCGTCACCATGCCGCTGTGGTTTGACCAGCATCTCAAAGGCGGTCCCGCCTTGCCGGAGACGCCGCAGAGCGAGCTTCGCCTCAAATCGAACGACGACGTGCCCATGCTTCGCGTCATACCAAGGAAGGGCGCTTTGCAAGCGCCCAAGGCGGTTGAAAACCGCCCCTCCTTGGACATGCCCGTAGCCCGCGTGGACATCTACTACAGCGTGGATCCCGATCCTCGTGCACGCTTCTGGCGCGATGCCATCGCGGTGAAGACGGGCAACAATTGGGAGGCGAAACTGCCCGTGCTGAGCACCGACGAACCGCTCTACGCCTTCGCCAATGTCTATTACACTCTGCCAAAAGCCGAATCGCTGCCGCATCTCGCGTCCGTCACCGAGGTGTGCCTCAGTTCGCGGCTTCACAGCGCCACCAGCACAGAGCTCAAAGCAGCTGGCGTGAATGCCACGGATGCGAAGTCACTGCTCATCGACGACTTCTCTCGCGGCTGGCACGACTGGTATCGCCTCAATGCCGAGCATAAGCCGTTCTGGCAGAACTGGACGCGCAAGATTACCGATCCGAAGTGGCGTGGCCCTGAGAGCGCGACGCTCGCCATCACGCTGACCATGCCGGAGACCAACACGATCACATTCGTCGTGCAGGAGAACGAATGGCGCAGCTATCGCGGCAAAAAGGCGACCTACACCTGCCGCCGCGAAGTTTCCGGCGGTGCCAAACCGCAGACTCTCTCGCTCTCACCCGCTGATTTTAAAACCAACGACGGCACCGCCTTGGCCAACTGGGACCAGATCGATCAACTCGGCATCTGCGCCAAGTTTGAAGACGGTGCTGGTGGCCAGCGATCGGCACCCGCGAAATGGAACGGTGACTTTCCTCAGTTTCGCCGAGTGGAGTGGGTGATGCCGTGAGAGGTGAGACCTTCCGTTGACGTTACCACGCGCATCACCATGAAGTTCGCTCTATCCCTCATCACTTTCGTTGTCCTTAGATCGTCGCTTTTTGCAGCCCCGCCGAACATCGTCTTCCTCATTTGCGATGACCTCGGCTATGGCGATGTGCATTGCCTGAATCCTGAGCATGGAAAGATCGCGACTCCCGGTGCGGATCGACTCGCGTCGGAGGGGATGATTTTTACGGATGCGCATTCGGGTTCCTCGGTTTGCAGTCCGACTCGCTATGGCGTGATGACCGGGCGCTACAGTTGGCGGACGAAGTTGCAGTCAGGAGTGGTCACGGGTTTTGCGCCGAGCCTCATCGCCGCAGATCGGCCCACGGTGGCGAGCTTGCTCAAGGGCGCAGGTTACCACACGGCTGCGATTGGGAAGTGGCATCTGAACTTCGAATACCTCGATCCCAAAACGGGGAAGCCCTACAGCGCCACGGACTTCGATACGCCGCCCGTCGGTGCCAAGATCCCTGATGGTCCCATCGCGCGAGGCTTCGATAGCTATCACGGCTTCCATCATGCGCGAGACATGGAAGCGGAGATCGAGGGAGACACAGTCATCGAGCGTGATGAAGTCATCCACATGCTGCCGCGACTTCAACGCAAAGCTGTGGAGTTCATCGACTCCCGCGCAGGCAAGGACGAACCCTTCTTTCTCTATCTGCCACTGGGATCTCCGCACACGCCGATCGTCCCTGCGCCAGAGTGGCAGGGCAAAAGCGGTCTGGGTGACTATGGCGACTTCGTGATGCAGACGGATGCCGTCGTGAGCGCTGTGTCCGAGGCACTGGAGCGCAACAAATTGACGGAGAATACGCTCTTCATCTTCACGAGCGACAACGGCTGCTCCAAGGCGGCGGGGATTGAAGAACTGGCCGCACAAGGCCACATCGTCAGTGCCAATCTGCGGGGTTCGAAGGCAGATATCTGGGATGGCGGACACCGGGTTCCTTTCATCGTGCGATGGCCTGCAAAGATCACGCCCGGCACCACTTCCGATCAGCTCATCTGTCTCGTCGACTTCTTTGCCACGGTGGCGGACATCGTTGGAAAAGGAGTTCCAGCAGGTGCCGGTGAAGACAGTGTTAGCTTCCTGCCTGCGCTCAGCGGCGAGAAGATTGTCTCCACTCGCAATGGCGTGATTCATCATTCCAGCAGCGGTCATTTCGCCTATCGGCAGGGGCCGTGGAAGCTCGCGCTGGCTCGTGCTTCGGGTGGTTGGTCGTCGCCCACTGAAGCCAAAGCTCCAGCGGACGCACCGAAGGGGCAGCTCTACCACATGCAGGACGACATTGGCGAGACTCGCAACCTCTACGACTCCAAGCCGGAAATCGTGAGCCAGTTGCTCGATCTTCTCAAAGCCGACATCGAGCGTGGTCGCAGCACCGCCGGACCGGACTCCGCCAATGACATCGCCAACATCGTGCTGTGGAAGAGCGAGGTGGATAAGAAGGCGAAACGCAACAAGCAGAAGGCCAAAAAGTAGTCTCCACCAGCGTGGATCACCTTTAGCCAATGGCTGACAGATGCTTGGTCGTCTGTCGATTTAACTCAATCTCATGTCTCGCTCCGTCTTTCTTTCCCTTCTGCTGTGTCTTCCATCGTTCCTCAGTTCCGCAGATGATCGACCAAACATTCTCTTCATCATGGCGGATGATCAGGCCGCATGGGCGCTGAACTCCTCTGGCGCGGTCCCGAAGGCTCCAAGCTGCACATCACGCTCAAACTCCCGCAAACCAACCGCCTCAGCATCGTCCTCCAGCAAAACGAATGGCGCAGCTATCGCGGCCCACGCCGCACCTTCGTCTGCCATCGCGAGATCCCAGGCTCCGATGCTCCGCAAACCCTCACGCTCTCATTGAGCGACTTCACCTCCACCGAAGGCTCACCGACAAACTGGTCCGAAATCGATCAACTCGGCCTCTGCGCCAACCACGGCCTCCCAGCCAACGAAGTCCCGCTCTGGAAAGGTCCTGCACCGGAGTTTTTGCGGGTGGCGTGGGAGTGAACGTCGCTCCACAGTGAACGGACCTATCATGCGTCTCCTCCTTTTCGCCCTCTGCTCCCTCCTTGCGGGACTCTCTACTTTCTCGGCGGAGCCGCCGAATATGCTGCTCGGCACGCAGGCCATCGGTGGGCGGTATCAGTTCACGCAGGACGAACCGTTGCTGGAGAGCGCGAAGCTCATCGCGGAGCTTGGGTCGGGCATCATGAAGTTCTCCATCTCGAAGCAGGCCTCTTTTGGCCAAACGAAGGCGAATGTGCGCGGGAGCAATCCCGGCCTCAAAACACTCGCCGAGATCGCGGCGAAGGAGCCGACGCATCGTGCGGTGCTCGATATGCCGTTCACGCACTTTTTCATTTGGGCCTATCCTTTCACCACGCACGGCAGCGCGGGCACCTTCAAGCCCGCAGAGCGCGATCTGGAGTATCGCGAGATGTTTGACCTCGTCGTGCACCTGCTGCGCACCTACAGCGGCAGCGGCAAAAAATTCTACCTCGGCCACTGGGAAGGCGACTGGCATCTGCGGCCGCACTTTGACCCGAAAAAGCCATTCCCAGAGCACTTTGGCGAGAACTTCATCGCCTGGCTCAAGGTCCGTCAAGAGGCCATCGACGACGCGAAGCGCGACACACCGGATCAAAACGTCGAAGTCTGGCACTACACCGAGGCGAACCTCGTCGAGCCCTTCCTCCAAGGCGGCCAATGCCTCGCCAACGACATCCTCCCGCAGGTGGACGTCGATTTCGTCAGCTACTCCTGCTACGACAGCCTCCAGCGCGGCATCCGCGACGATCTCCACGCCGCGCTCGACCATCTCGAATCAAAGCTGAAGCCCAAGGCCGGCATCCCAGGCAAACGCGTCTTCATCGGCGAATACGGCTTCCCCGCGCGACGCTACCCGCCCGAGGTCACCAACCGCAAGAGCATCGAGACCATGATCGCCGCCCTCGAATGGGGCTGCCCCTTCGTGCTCTACTGGGAACTCTACGACAACGAAGGCACGCCCGAAAAACCCGGCGGCTTCTGGCTCATCAACGAAAAGAACGAGAAGCAACCCATCTGGCACACGCACCAGCGCTACTTCACCTGGGCCAAGCAGCACCTCGCCGACGCCAAACAACGCACCGGCCAATACCCAACCGAAGCCGAGTTCCGCACCGCTGCGCTAGACTACCTGCGGCAGCAAAGGTGATGTCCTCGTCTCCGAGATCGCGCCGCCGAACTTGAAGACGTAACCTGTGGCCTTCATGAAAACCGTCTTCCTTTTTCTTTTGCTCGCAACAGCCTGTGCGCTGGCTCAGGAACCCATCGAGCCGCCAACCAGCAAGATCCCGCCGCAACCGCGCGAGTCGTGGACTGCCATCAAACTCAAGGCCGACGACAAGCCAGCCTTCCCTCCGCCGCCCGCAGGCTGGGACGTCAAACGCGACGACTTCCCGCACGGGAAGCTGGAGATGATCAGCTACGACTCGAAGACGGTTGGCACGCGGCGCATGATGAATGTTTACACCCCGCCGGGGTACTCCTCAGAGAAGAAGCATCCGGTGCTTTACCTGCTGCATGGCATCGGCGGTGATGAGACGGAATGGGCACGCTACGCGCAGCCGGAGATCCTGCTCGACAACCTCATCGCCGACGGCAAGGCGCGGCCCATGATCATCGTCATGCCGAATGGTCGCGCCCAAAAAGACGACCGTCCCATCGGCGACATCTTCAAACACATCCCCGCCTTCCTCGTCTTCGAGCGCGATTTGCTCGATGACATCATCCCCACCATCGAATCACGCTACAGCGTGCAGAGCGGCCAAGAACATCGCGCTCTCGCGGGACTCTCCATGGGCGGTGGACAAACGATGAACTTTGGTTTCGCCCATCTCGATCGCTTCGGCTGGCTTGGTGCCTTTTCGTCCGGTCCCAATGCAAAGAAAATCGAGGAACTACTCCCCGATCCCGCCGCCGCTGGACATCTAAAGCTACTCTGGCTCTCCTGCGGCAGCCGCGATGGCTTGCTTCACGTCAGCCAAGAGTTGCACGCCGAAATGACAGTCAAAAATGTGCCTCACATCTGGCACGTCACCGACCACGCTCACGACGCAGGCGAGTGGAAACAGGCGCTGTATTGGTTTGTGCAAAAGCTTGCCTTCGATTGATCGGGGTTTTGGTGCCGATGTTCCCTACCTTTCCGCTTCTCCATCATCCACGTCATCAAGCTAATACATGAAACCTTCTGACTGAAGTTTTGTGCAAAGCGTTTCGTGCTACCGATCCCGGACGAAAACACTGGTCCACTCGAAGGCGTGCACTTCGAGGTCGATGTTCACACGAAAGCCCCAGGCTTTTCCCCTTCGAAGCTGTCGCGGCGTGCCGCCAAGGTGGCCTACAGTGCTGTCACGGGGTTGACAGCTCTCGGATGAAGACGTTCCGGAACTCGACGGCATCTTTGTGATTCTGTAGTGTGATCGGTCCCTCGGCGGGGATGTCTTTAACTTGCGCACCTTGGATGATCTGGGTGCCATTCAGTGAGACATCGACGCGGTCGCCGCGCAGGGTGATGATGAAGTGGTTCCATTCGCCGGGGCCTTTGTCGGTTCGGGTGGCGGGCATGGTTTTGAGGCGTTCTTCTTGAGTGGCTTGCAGGTCTTTGAACTTCGTGCCGACCTCGCCGCTACCGCAGGGTTGGCACCAGATATTCACCTGTGCGAGCCGTGCGCCGCGCAGATACACGCCGCTGTCGCCCCAGGTGAGGTTGTCCTTCATGATCGTTTTGCCATCGGCATCGGTGTGAAAGGTGCCGTCGTCCTGAAGCCATTGATGGGGCTTCACGTGTGGCTCGCCGGTGAGACGCCAGTCGATCATGAGCGTGAAGTCCTTGAAGCTCTTCTTCGTCGAGAGGTCATAGGCTTTGCCCTTCACACGCGGTGGTTCATCGGTGCGCAGGCGAATGACGCCATTGGCGATTTCCCACACGCCATCGAGATGCGCGGGATGATCCCAGTTGGCCCAGGTCTTGCCATCGAAGAGTAGGGTGAAGCCTTCCGGAGCAGTGGTGATGGCGTCGGTGGCAGCGGCGGGAGCCCAGCGCTCGGTCTGGGTCCTGCGGAAGTTCACTGCGCTGTCGTTGTGCGCGGAGATGTTCTGGCGCGTGGCTCCGCGGTTGATCATGGCGTCGAGCTTCGCGGTCAGGGTGGCGACGATGTCAGGATGTTGCGCTGCGAGGTTGTTCGCCTCCGCGATGTCGTGCTCCAAGTCATATAGCTCGGCGATGGTGGACTGTCCGCGCGAGGCCTCGACGTTCTTGCCAGCCATGCGATAGACGATTTTCCACGGTCCATCACGCAGGGCGAACTCGCCCATGTTTGAGTGGCTCACGAGTCCCGTGCGTGTGCCCTGTCCCTTTCCGAGAAGATCCGGCAGGAAGCTGAGACTGTCCTCAGCGCCATCGACAGGCAAGGCATCACCGACCACTCCGGCGAAGGTCGCGAAGAGGTCCGTTAGTGAAACCATGCGATCACTCTTCGATCCGGCGGCGACTTTCCCCGGCCAGCGCACGACTAGCGGCACGCGGTGCCCGCCTTCCCAGATGTCGCCTTTGTGACCGCGATACGGACCACTTGGTTGATGCCCGGCTTTGACCAAATCGTCCCAGCCGGTGTAATGTGAGTGTCCGTTGTCGGCGGCAAAAACGATGAGCGTGTTGTCCGCGATGCCCGCCTTTTCCACCGCCTCCAGCACCTGCCCGGCGGACCAGTCCGTCTCCATGACAAAGTCCGCCACGGGCGCGATGCCGCTTTTGCCGCGAAACGCCGCCGAAGGAACCACTGGCTCATGCGGCGACGTCTGCGCGAAGTAGAGGAAGAAGGGCTCATCCTTCTTGGCGCGATCCTGGATGTAATCGACGGCGCGCCGCGTGATCTCCGGCAGGATGGCTTGCAACCGCCAGCCTGGTGCTGCTGCCGTGCCATTGAAGGCTTTTGGCAGCACGATGCCTTCTTGGGGATCGACCTGTAGTTCAGCAGTGGGTTGGATGGCGACGTGGTCGTTTTCCATCCAGGTGAAAGGAGGCAGATTGGGGAGATCGACGCCGAAGAACTGATCGAACCCGCGATCCACCGGGCCGCCAGTGATTGGTTTTTCGAAGTCCCACTTCAGGTCCTTCTGGCCGTTTGGTTTTACTGTCATCTGGCTCGGTTGCGGTCCTGGCCAGTTCCAGCCGAGATGCCATTTGCCGACGGCTGCGCTGTGGTAGCCATGCTTGCGCAAGAAGCCCGGCAAGGTGGGCCGATGCTGGTCAATCAAGGGCGGCTCATAAGCAGCGACCACCCACTCCTGAAGTCGTGTTCGCCATGCGTAGCGTCCGGTGAGAATGCCGTAGCGCGTGGGTGAACACACGGCAGACGGACTGTGTGCATCGGTGAAGCTCATGCCCTCGCGCACTAGGCGATCAAGATGTGGGGTGGGAATTTTGTTGTTCGGATAATGCGCCTGAATATCGCCCACACCGAAATCATCCGCGAGGATGACGATGATGTTTGGCCTGTCGGCAGCGCGAAGATTTGCGGCCAGAGAGACAAGACTGAGGAGAAGGACGCGAAGGTATTTCATGGGCAGGGGATGACGTGGTAGGAATGGACCTTGAGTAGGCACGCTGGTTCCGTGGAAGGGGTTTCTGGTGAGCATTATCGTTTCCCGAGTTCAGCCTCAATCAACGGAGCAAACTCTCTCCAACTCCAGGCTGATTTGCCCATTCCCCAGGCTGTGTCAGCAGGCAGATTGATCTCGATATCCGCGACCAAAAAATCCTCTTGGTGTCGGCGGCTCTGCGCGATGATCTGTCCATCGGGGCCCATCACATAGCTATCGCCATAGCCGACTCCCTGAACTTTGGAGATGCCGGACTTCGTGTGATCCAGCACGACATTGTTGCCCCGAATGAAGTAGATTTGGTTCTCGATGGCTCTTGCTGCGTGGTCTGCCCGCACCTTTGTGAAGTGCTGCAGCAGGCCCTCCGGCTTGATGTAGTTGAAGTGAGGGGCAAAGATGGCGCGTGCGCCTTTTAAGGCGAGAAGCCGGGCTGGCTCGATGTAGCCGCCGTCCGCACAAATCAAGACACCGAAGGTCAAGCCCTGGTGCTCGAAGATCGGAAAGTGGCGACCCTGCCGATGAAACTTCTGGTAGGCTGCGCATTTGCTGTAATGGCCAAGCAGATGGCCGCGGTGCACCACCGCTGCGGTATTGTAGAGATCCGCTGCCCGTTTCTCATTGAACCCAACGATCGCCGCTGCCTCGTAGCGACTGCTGACATCCAACAGTCTCTGCATCTCCGGTCCATCCATGGGAAAGGCACCCGCTGCAGCCTTCTCTGCGGTGTCTGGGTAACCGGTTAGAAAGCACTCGGGGAAGCAAACGATGGCGGCTCGCTCCGCGTCTGCCTTTACCAGTCCTTCTTCAAACCGCTGTAAGTTGTGTGCAAAGTCTCCGCACCATGACTCGAACTGGCAGTGGGCAATCTTCATGCCTCAGATTGTGTCTGCCGTCAGCCGCACTGGCAAGCGTTGCGTGGCGTGTGAAGTTACAAATCACCGCAGGCTCCCTTGCTACGTGGGCGAATCGATCCCGGAGGATCATTACTTCGGATCACGACAGGCCTTGTCCCAGGCCTGCCATTGGGCGGCGAGATCCTTGACCAATTCGGGATGCTTGGCAGCGAGGTTCTTGGTCTCCGTGCCGTCGAGCGCGAGGTCGTAAAGTTCCCACGGTGTCTGATCGTCTTTGGAAATGAGCTTCCAATCGCCGGATCGGAACACGCGATGCTGCGGCACCTGCCACGCCAGTGGGCTACGCGCTGGCATTGACTCTCCACGCAAGATCGGAGCCAAGCTGCGGCCATCAAGCGGCAGCGGGCGGCGGTCGCCGAGTTTGGTGGGATACTCCGCGCCAGCGAGTTCGAGGAAGGTGGGCATGAGGTCAATCACGTGGCCGATGTCGTTGACGATTTTGCCACGGGCGGCGATGCCTTTGGGCCAATGCGCGATGAGTGGGGTGCGGATGCCGCCTTCGTAACCGCTGAGTTTGGTGCTGCGGAAAGGCGTGTTACTTGTCAGAGCCCAAGCGAGTCCGTAAGCGGCGAAGGTGTCTGGTGGACCGGGCATCAGATCTGGGCCGCTGCCGCCTCGCACCGGCTTGCCATCGATCCGCCATTGGGTTGCTGGGTTTTTGCTGCTGAAACCAAGGCCCTGAGCGCTGGGTTTTAGTCCGCCATCCGGTGCTGCGCCGTTGTCAGAAAGGAAGATCACGAGCGTGTTATCCAGGTCGCCGTGTTGGCGAAGTGCGTCGAGGATGCGGCCCGTGCTGCGATCAATGGAGGTGACTTGTGCGGCATAGACAGCCATGCGCTCGGCCTGCCAATCCTTGAAGGCGTCATCCGCCCATGCGTGGATTCCTGGGGCTCGCGGCGCGGGCGACCATGCCTCAGGGATCAGATGGTTGGCCCGCTGGAACTTCATTCGCTCTGCGCTGCACTGATCCCAACCGCGCTCTCGGTAGCGTGCCCGATGCGGTGCGATGTCTGCCTCTCGCGCATGGAGTGGCCAATGAGGTGCCACGTGCGCTACATAGAGGAAGAAGGGCCTGCTCTGTGCCTCGGCATTGGTCTCTCGATCACTCAAAAAAGACAAAGCATGGTCGGTCAGCGCATCGGTGAGATAGAAGTCATCCGGCAAGGTGACTCGCTTTTCATCGAGGTAGAAGGGATTGAGCTGCACTTCATCGAAGTAGCTGATCTTGCCAGCGCACATGGGACCAAAGAAGCGATCAAAACCCCGGTTGGCAGGCAGATCCGGGTCCTGCCATTTGCCAACGACCATGGTGTGATAGCCTGAGCGTTGGAGGCCCTCGCCCAAGGTGATGCTGCGGGTGAAGTCAGAGGGTTGGTTCCAGTTTTTGCCCGAATGCCCAATGCGCTGCGCGTAAAGTCCGGTGAGCAATGAAGCCCTTGTGGGTCCGCAAACAGCGTTGTTGTAGAACTGGGTGAAGCGCAGTCCCCCAGTTGCCAGCGAGTCGATGTTCGGCGTGGGGATCTCGCCTCCGTAGCACCCGAGATCAGACCATCCGAGATCATCTGCGAGGATGAGGACGATGTTCGGTGGGGTTGTCTCTTTGGCCGCACCTGTGAATGCAGTGGCCAAGAGAAGCGCGAGGAGAGCACAGGAGCGAGTTCTCATCATCTTGCGTGACTAAGGTACGAGTTGCTTGAGCAGTTTCAGCGCGGCATCAACGAGCGCCTCGCCAGAGCCTTGGGCACAGCGCGCACTGACGACTTCGTAGTTGCCTTGCGGGTAGGCGCGGCTGTCGGGGATGTAACCGATGCTGCCGTTGGCGAGTTCGGCGATCATGGTGTGCTTGAAGGGCGACTGCTTTTTCAAAGCGAGGCCGAGTTCCACGAAGATCTCGCCTGGCAGTGCCACGATGGCCGCTTCATCGCTGAAGGCGATGACCTGCACTTCGACGGTGAGCGGTTCGTCTTGTTTCGATAGCGTCTCCATGATGCACACGGCCTCCGCCATTGTCACGGTGCCGAGGTTCTCAGTGACCATGCGGGTGGCGATGTCTTTGGCCTTGGCGATTTCTGCCTCGGTGTAGGTGCGACGCTGGAGCGTGACGCGCGTGGAGGCGATGCGCGGAGCGATGGTTTTCAATGGTTTCAAACTCGGCCACGCGGCATCGGTGGCGTCCGCGAGCATGGCACCGATCTGTAGATGATTGCGGCGTTTGCCGGTGAAGTAGTCGTTCTGGTTGATGTTCCCGCAGCAGCCATTGGCGAAGACGGAAATCATCTCGGGTCCATGGCGTTCGTTGATGAGCTTGGTGAACACGCCGCAGTAGTCAGCGGAGACTTTGGTGCCGCCACCCGCTGAAGTCGGATGCATGGCAAAGTTCAACAAACTCGCGATGGGTTTTGGCGCAGAGCCGGTCGTGTTGAAGACGAGGATGCCAATGTCGGGATCGACCGGACCTGCCGGGCGCATGGTGGCGGTATCGATGGTTTTGGGCTGCCAAATTGCCTCTGTCGAACCGTCCTTCAACACGCGGCGATTGAAGCTGATGCCTTTGCCATCGCCGATGGCAAACGACGGCGTCACGGGGGCGAGTTTTGTCTTGGCATCATTCACCGACCTCGCGATCAAGTTTGGCAGCGTCTGCATGAAAGCTACGCCGGGCGGTGAATCGGCCTGGGTGAGTTTATCCATGAGATTTAGCCTCGGCATCGTGGGGCCAGTGTGAGTATGTGTGGCAGAGATCATGACATGATCGCCCTCGATACCGCATTGCTCTTGAACCGCCTTCCTCGCGGCATCCACAAGCGCCTGCGTCGTGTAGGCGACATCCAGCACGACCACTGCCGCATGAATGCCATCCTGCTCCATGACGATGGTTTTGGCATAAAGCGGATCCAACACGCCGGCGACAGCTCGCGCCCGATAGAAGCCCGCCAGCGGCGTGCCGTTCTTCGGCGTGATCTCCACCTGGGCAGAAGCCGCGCGGAAGTCTCCAGCGAAAAGCGATGTCGATAGACCGAGTAGGAGGGTGAGGATGGTTTTCATGGTGGGTGGTGGCTTGCAGTGGGAACGCATCACCACTGTTACAAGAATAAGCACGCCAACAGGCAACTCCTTCACACCGCGCGGAGGATCTGGTTTCAATGGCACAGTTGTTAGCCGTGCTGCAAGACTTCGAGAGGAAGGAATCCGACCTCAAGCCGCTGGCGGACACCAGCTAGGCCGAGAAGGTGGCCGTGTCGGAGTGGCCTTGGACGTGGAGCGGAGAATGGGTGTGAGGGCGGCACACCCTGGGGTTTAGCAATCCGTAGTCAATAGCGCAACCTCCGCCATCCAGCTTTCATTGCTGGACCATCGCCGCGACCATCTGTTCTACAATTTCACGTGTGCGCACCACATCTGGAGAGTAACGCTCGCCAAGATGAAACCGCAGGTAACGCTCTGCCTCGTCATACAAAGGATGTGTGCGCTTGGAGCGGATCTCGGCCCAGATGGGAAGGGTGTCAGCCAGATTCCTCTGGCCCAAATCCAGATGGAGGGCCTCGGTTGCTGGATCATAGACAGACGCAGCTAGGATCAAAGACCTGACATCCGCAACAAATCGATCATCAGGCACGGCCGACAGCATCTCTCCGTACTGACCCAACTGTTCGGAGTACTCCAGACCAGCGCGGCGCATCTGTTCACCGGCCTCACTCCAGCGTTTCGAGAACATCCCTCCTGGAGGTGGAGTGACTGTTGCGGCGACTGCTCCTGATGCAAGAGGCGGCGCAAAGCCTCCCTCCTTTTCGACCACAGGCATTGTCGACTGAGTTATCGCGGCAACATCACGCGGCGTTTGAACTCCCTGATCGGCAGGGCGCGGCTCCATCGGCTCAAAAGCTGTGCCTTCGGGCCCGCCCCCCCATGAGATATGCCATCGTGATGGCAACGAGGATCGCAGACAAAAGTGTCGTGAAGATAAGAAGGCGGGTGTTCATCAACTACGATCTGAGAGCGTGCTGGAAAGGTTGTCATGCAACATGTGCGTCACACAGATGCCCAGTCATCGAGTGTGTCAAAAAGGTCAATGATGATTCGATGCGGAGGTCGTGATTGAACGCTCCAATTCCTCTTGTCAGAAGCGCATGCAACGGGTCACCGCATGCAGATCGCGTGACTGACGATCAACCCATCAACACAACTCAATGATCATCCTGAACCCCATGAAAATACTCAATCCTCGTATGGCCCTGCTGGGCCTTTGCGCGGCCACGGCCGCGTCCGCTCAAGTTTACACTGCCGTTGACGCCTATGTGCGTCCAGCCTGGCACAGTGACTATGTCGTCGAACCCGTACTCAGCGTGGGCGACAAGTTGCCACGCACATCGAACGTCGCGGAAACCTACCAAATGGTTGGAATTCCAGACGGCATGGGCGGGCACCAAATTCCGGCCACGAACAACACTGCCCTGTTCTGTAGTCACGAATTTGGCAGCACCGTTCTCTCCGAACCCCTCGTGGGCGGGACGCGCATCAAGGGCGCATTCGTTTCGCGCTTCGTTCTTCAAAACGTTGATCGTGGCGTGCTCTCTGGTGATCTGGCATTCACCCAGACCTTTCAGGACAACACACCAGTCGGCCCCATCGCGACTGAAACCAATGGCATGCCGTCATTCGCCCGGTTCTGCGCTGGCTACTTGGGTGGTGTGCAAACCGGATTCGACCGCTGGATCTACTTCGCAAATGAAGAGGGAACCAGTTTCAATCCGCTAGGCGGACAGGCTGTTGCAATCTTCGACGGGGAGGCTCACGCGCTTTCAAAGCTCGGTGGCTTCGCCAAGGAAAATACCGTCGCACGCCCCTACACTCCCCGCGCATCGTATGGCAATCGCATCGTCATGATTTCGCTCGAGGACGGTCCGGCCACCGCGCCGTATTCCGGCGTTTACATGTATGTCGGCTCCCGAATTCCGGGTGCAGCCACGACTGTGGAAAAAAATGGACTGGTCAACGGTCAACTCTTCTACTTGAAGTCCACCAATCCCGCTCAGAACAGCGAAGTGACCTTCAATGGTGAGGGAAGTACAGTCACCTGTCAGTGGGTACTGGCTCCAAACGCCGCGACGCAGACGGAAGCCCAACTCAAAGCGGAAATGACCGCCAACAACTTCTTCCAGTTCTCCCGACCTGAGGACGGCAACTTCCATCCGCGCATTCCTGACGATTTCTACTTCGTCACCACTGGTGAAGACCCTGCTGGCAACTCCCTTGGCCGCATGTACAAGCTGAGATTGAACATCCTTGACCCCCTTGGCCCTTGCAAGCTCACACTTGTCTATGATGCCGACCTTACGACCGCCAACAGCGACGGACCCTTAGCTCCTGACAACATTGAGGTGGACATCCAGGGCAACATCTTTGTCCAGGAAGACGGGACCGGGTCCAGCCGCCCAGTGTACGCCGCGCGCAACCGTCATTCAGGCATTTGGGCTTTCAAGACCACCAAGGGTGCCGTCCGTCAGCAGATCATTGCACAGACGGACATCGGACGCGATAATGTGCTCGCCGCTCGCGGCACAGCGGGTTCCGGTTCGGCTCCAAATGTTAACGGATTCACAGTCGCTCAGTTCGGCATCTGGGAAACTTCGGGCATCTTCCATCAGATTTTGCAGGTTGGCACTCGGCGCTACTGGGGTTGGTTTGGTTGCGTCCAGGCCCACGCTCCCACCGCTGCTCCTGTGCCAAACACGATCGAAGACGGCCAGATCTTTTGGATGATGAAGTAAGTGGGATTCAGCTCGACTGACCATTGATGAAAACCCCGGAGGGGCTTCGTACTGCGAAGCCCCTCTTTTGCTCTCACGGTTGGGGAGTTCGGCCCTGGGGAAGGAAATCCGTCAACGTTGGAATCGCACCGCAACTGCTTCCACGAGGAGACTTCAGATCAATCCTAGTTTTGCACCCATGTTCGCTGGCTCCCGCAGCGGCTATTTCAACGGCCCAAACCCCATTCCAAAATATGACATCAAGAGCCCACCGGCAACCAGCACGATGTAGATGAGGGCGATGATGCCGTAGAATTTCCAAAACCTGCGCTGCTCCGCCAGAGCCCGGTTCAGATCGGCAAAGGACTGGCTTTCCACGAGCACTCGGATGGTCGAGGCGTAATTGCTCAGCTTCTTGGTGGGATAAACAATCAGCATCGCCGTCATCCCCATGAAAACGACCATCAGAATCACCGAACCCAGGCCGCCTCCGTTTGCGGATGCTGCAAAGCTGACGGAGGCCACCATGCCGATGGCTGCCACGATAAACAACGCCGATGCAATCGACATCAGCCCCGCAATCAGCCTGACCCAGGGACGCGTGCCGGAAAGTTCATCAATAGTCGCCAAGGGCACCTTCCCTGATGAAAGGCCGACCACCTTCGATTCAGGGGCTTTGTAGGGATTCACTTCGGCCTTGGCGGCAGCAGGGACCGACGCCGGAGCCGCAGCCGGAGTTGGTGTTGGTGTTGGTGTTGGTGTTGGTGTTGGTGTTGCCTGCGCAACGGGCTCGGGCTGCGAAATCGGTTTGATCACCTGCGCCAAAGACGTCCACGTCGTCATGCCTTCACAAATCGCCCAGTCCGTTTCCAAAAAGGAGCCCTGGTGAAGCCCTGCCTGGAGCTGTTCGAGTGTGTAGGGGCCCGCTTCCTGACCCGCGCGTGATAGTTTGTACATTTTCATAACCAAGCACTCCTTACCGAATGGCCATTTTCGTGTCGAGCACAAACATGTCTATTCTAACTTCTTCAGGAAGACTGTGAGCTGAATTGTAACTCACACGAAATGGCTTTTGAGAGGGTCGGGTGGCGTTCGCCCTGGACGTGGAGCGGAGAAGGGGCGTGTGGGCGACGAGTTCTTTGGCATCCTCTTGGTGTTCACGATGCGCTTCGACGACGTGGCCGCCTATCTTGGAAGGCAAGTGGTCGCTGCTGAACTCCAGGCGGGGCTGTGCTGTGTGTGGGTCGATCTGCGGAGGTGGTAGCGATCTAGAAGTTTACCAGTCTGGGTGATACTTCTTCAACCAGGGGTCTTCGGTTTCTTCGAGGCGCTGGAGGAGGCGCGCGATCATGGTTTTCAGGCGCTCGGCGTGGGCGGGGTCGGTGGCAAGGTTGTTGAGTTCCCAGGGATCAGTTTCGAGGTCGAAGAGTTCGAACTTGGGCCGGTTGAGGAATGCTTCGACGGTGCGGGGGCCGATGTGGGTGGCTTTGGTCTCGACGATGTGACGCCAGAGGCGGCGGCTGAAGGTGTCCACAGGCACGGGGAACTCAGCCTTCCAGGTCATGTTCCAGATGAGCTTGTAGCGGCGCTCGCGCAGGGTGCGCATGGGGTAGTAGCTGTAGATTTCGTGGGCGACGTGGCTGAGGAGGACGTCGTCCCATCCGGCCGCGTCCGGTTGGGCGAGGATGGGCAGGAAGCTGCGGCCGTGGGTGCCTTTGGCGGGGTCCGCAATACCGGCCCAGTCGAGCAGGGTGGGCGTGATGTCGGTGAAGGCGACGAGGGCTTCATGGACGAGACCGGTGGGGCCGCCGGGTCGGCGGATGATGAAGGGGGCGCGGACGCCGGGTTCGTATTGGGTGCCCATGGCGCCGGGTTCTGAGGTGCCGTGATCGGAGATGAAAAGGACGAGCGTGTCGTCCTGGTGGCCATGTTTTTTCAGAGCGTCGAGGGCAAGTCCGAGCCCGTGATCGGCGCGGCTGACCTGCTGGTAATACCCGGCCAGTTGTTCACGCACCATCGGAGTGTCGGGAAGAAAAGGCGGCACCTCGATCTTGGCGGGATCGTATTGCATCGGGTGATAGGTGTCGCTGTCCTCCACGCCCCAGGCGATGCCGTCTAGGCCATTGGGATGTGGGTCGCCGAGCGCGAGGGCGAGGAAGAAGGGCTGTTCTTTGCTGGAGGCGATGAACTCGTCACAGGCCTTGCCGAGTCCGTTCACATCCTTGGTAGCAACCCCGTGAGTTGTGGTGCCTCCCGCAGCACGACTGGTGGCGAAGTCGAAGGGATATTTTTCGAGCGGGGCGATGTGTTGTTTGCCGACGAGCGCGGTGCGGTAGCCGTGGGCTTTGAGTCTTTCGAAGACGGTGGAGATGTCGGGACGCAGGCGCTGGTTGTGCTCCGCAGGTGTATGGGCGTATTGGCCGTTTCGATGCGTGAGGACTCCGGTGAAGAGGACGGCGCGACTGGCACTGCACGAGGCCACCGTGGCGAAGGCCTGGCGGAAGCGCACGCCCTCGGCGGCGAGGCGGTCCATGTGCGGCGTTTGGACGATTTTGTTTCCGTAGCAGCCGAGGTCGAACCAGTTTTGGTTGTCGGTGATGACGAGCAGGATGTTCCTGCCAGCCGCCGCAGCCGGAAGTGCGGTGAAGAGGACGATGGCGAGCGTGAGGATGCGTTTCATAAAGCGTGATGGATAGGAGTGAAATCGAGCTGCTTCTGATGCAAGAATAAGGACCCCAACAAGCCACTCCTTCACACCAGTGCTTTACGCTGGCGAAATGAACGTAGCCGACCTCAAGCCGCTCGCAGACGCCATTTGCTGACCATGCGTTTACCGCATCGCGTGATGCCGCTTGCTGCCGTGGCAAGTGGAGCTTGGGTTTGGAAATGAGATTGTCTCCGAAGAAGACCAGGAGCGGAGGTGAAATCGGAGACGTGAACGAACGTTATGCCGACACCGTTCGTCCGTTTCCGCAAGGGTCGTGGGATTGATCGCTGATCCGAGGGGCGCTGCTGCTACGAGAGGATGCCTTTGACGACGTGTGATTCTTCCACGCCCGTGAGGCGGACGTTGAGACCGCGGAACTTGTGGGTCAGACGTGTGTGATCGATGCCCAGGCAATGCAGGATCGTGGCGTGGAGATCGCGGATGTGCACGGGGTTTTCTGCGATGTTGTAGCAGAAGTCGTCCGTCGCGCCGTATTCGATCCCGCCTTTGATGCCGCCACCGGCGAGCCAGACCGTAAAGCTGCGCCCGTGATGATCGCGGCCCATGCCTGGATCTCCCAGCTTGCCTTGGCTAAAGACGGTGCGCCCAAACTCCGTGGCAAAAACGACGAGTGTGTCTTCGAGCAGTCCGCTCTGCTTCAGATCTTTGATGAGTGCTGCCGTGGGCTGATCGATGTCTTGGCATTGATTGGGCAACTGACGGGAGATCGCGATGTGCTGATCCCAGCCACGGTGAAAGAGCTGCACAAAACGCACGTCCCGCTGGAGCAATCGACGTGCCAGGAGGCAGTTCGCCGCATAGCTGCCTGGCTTATGAACCTCGGGGCCGTAGGCTTCCAGAGTGGCTTTGGATTCTCCGCTGATATCGGAAAGTTCTGGCACTGACGTTTGCATGCGATACGCCATCTCGTAGGCCTTGATGCGGGTGAGGGTTTCAGGATCGCCGAGCTCTGCTGCGCGCAGTTGGTTGAGTTTGGCGAGGTCATCGAGAAGATCGCGCCGTTGCCCGCCAGTGATGCCGGGAGGGTTCTCCAAGTAGAGCACTGGGTTTTTTCCGGGGCGCAGTCCGACGCCTTGATGCGACGACGGCAAAAAGCCGCTGCCCCAGAGGCGGGAAAAGATCGGTTGTCCCGGATTCTTGCCTGTACCCTGAGAGACCATGGCAATGAAGGCGGGGAAGTTTTCGTTTTCCGTGCCCAGTCCGTAGCTGACCCAGGCACCCATGCTGGCGTAACCGGGCAACTGGTTGCCAGTGTTCATGAAGGTGACGCCGGGATCATGATTGATGGATTCAGTGTGCAGACTTTTCACCAAACAGATGTCGTCTGCGATGGTCTGGAGATGGGGTAGCAGATCGCTGATCCACAGTCCGTTCTTCCCACAGCGTTTGCCGGTCTTCAGCGGTGGCACGACGGGATAGGCGCTCTGGTTGCTGGTCATGCCCGTCAGCCGCTGGGTGCCCTTGACGCTGGGCGGTAGCTCCTGCCCCGCATGTTTGTGCAGCATCGGTTTGTCATCAAAAAGATCGATGTGCGACATGCCACCGCTCTGGAAGAGGCACAGCACCCTCTTTGCCTTGGGCGCAAAGTGGGGGAGGCCGGGCAAGCCTGTGCGTGATCGGTCTTGCGCAGCACGCAGCACTTCGGGGTGTAAGAGACTGCCGAGTGCGATGGTGCCAATGCCACGCGAGATATCGCCAAAAAAGGTCCGTCGCGTGAGGTGGGCGAGGTGATCGAGAAGAGGATTCATGGGTTGGGGTGGGGCGGATTTAGTTGCGCGTGACTGCCTCGCTAAGGTTGAGGATCAAGGTGGCGACCTGCATCCAGGCGGCATGATCCGTCGGAGACAGCTTCTCATCGCGTGGAGATTCGCCGACGCTGAGGGTCGTGTGCGCCGCCTGTGGCTCTGCCTGGTAGCGCGTGCGTTCACGATTGAGAGCCGCCGTCAGGATGCTCAATTCCTCCGCGTGGGGTGGTCTTGAGAGCGCCTCGACAAAGGCCCACCTCAGCCGAGCAGTGTCGTCGCCGCTTTGGTGCAGGATGCGCTCCGCAAAGGTGCGGGCGGCTTCGACGAACTGGGGGTCGTTGAGCGTCACCAGCGCCTGGAGGGGTGTGGTCGTATCCCCGCGTGCCACGGTGCAGACCTCGCGATTCGGGGCATCAAACGCCGTCATGTTGGGTGGTGCAGCGGTGCGTTTCCAAAAGGTGTAGAGGCTGCGGCGGTAGAGTTTTTCCCCGTGGTCTTGCACAAAGGTTTGCGCCGTCGCGGGTGTGCTGCCGTAGTGGCTGACCTCCCGCCACAGATCGCCGGGCGTGTAGGGATTGACGCTGGGTCCGCCGATGCGGGGGACCAGCAGTCCACCAGTCTTGAGCGCGGCATCACGCAGTAGCTCCGCTGGCAGTCGAAACCGGGGGCCGCGTGCTAGCAGTCGGTTCTGCGGATCGCGGTCGAGCAGTGCCTGAGTCGCCGCAGAGGTTTGGCGATAGGTTTGGCTCATGACGATGCCTTTGATCAGATGCTTCACATCCCATCCGCTCTCCATGAAATCGACCGCCAACCAATCGAGCACGTCGGGATGGCTGGGCCACTCTCCCTGCGCCCCAAAGTCTGCTGGCGTGGCGACGATGCCGATACCAAAGAGCATCTTCCAGAAGCGATTGACGGCGACTCGCGCTGTCAGCGGGTTCGACTTCATGGTGATCCACTTGGCGAGACCGAGTCGATCCCCACTGGCTCCGTCTGGCATCGGTGGGAGGGCTGCGATGGTGCCCGTGCTGACCTTCACGGTGGGTTGGGAGTAGTCGCCACGGTTGAGGATGAAAGTCTCGCGAGGTTTGGCGGCCACATCCATGACCATGGTGGGAAAGGCCTCCGTCAAGGCGATGACGCGATCTTCGAGGTTGGCGAGACCCACTCGTGTGTGTTGTAAGTCTTCTGCATGGCTGGCGCAATGAGTCCAGAGGGCTGCCTGCTGGGCGGCATCGCGCTGCGCGGCGGGTGTGTTGAGGATGCTCAGAACATCAGGCGGCAGATCGCTGTCGTCATCGGTGCCGGTGATGACGAAGAGCTCGATGTGTTGGGCGACGAGGCTCTGGCCATGGCCAAAGTTGAGCTGCGTGGTGAGGAAGGGAGTCTGGGAGGCATCGAGTGGCTTTTCAAAAGTCGCCGTGAGATGCACGGCTCCACCTGCCGTGAGATCGGGCGACCACCCGCTCTCATTGCGGCGATCAAGGCAGGCTGCGGGAGGGAATTTGGCGTCCCAAGAGTTAGCCGTAGTCTTTGCGATGGGTTCCAGCTTGTGAAGGTTCACCTGATCATTGGCGACGGTGTCTGCGGTGACATCGATGGCGGTGAGAACAAAAGTGCCCTTGGCAGGGGGTTCCGCAGCGGCCTTGCCTTTGGCGCGCTTGGCCACCGGACCACTGCCCCAGCCGCCGCCTGGCAGTTCTGCGATGGGCTGCATCACGACACGCAGGCCCGTGATGGGCGCGCTGAGTTTCGGGAGCTGGGTGGAGACATCAAAGGCCCCCAGGTCACCCACGCCATTGAGTCGCACCCCGTTTTCCCCCTGGATATCAAAGCCAGCACCGCGATTGGGAGTGGAAATTTTCAGCACCTTCACGGGGTGGACTTGCAGGTCCTTGCCGCGACTTGCCAGCATGGCCTGCTGCCGCGCCTCCCAAGTGGCGAGGAGCTTGGGATCAGGCTTCGCCAGCCGTTCCTTGAGGCTGGCGATCTGGGCGCGAAGTTGAGGCAGTTCATCGGTCTTCAGCACCGTCTTGGCGGAGATGAATGGCCCGGGATTGACGCCCGCGTTGCCATCCAGGCCCCGGTCGCTCAAGGAATTAAAGAACGCATACATCGAGTAGTAGTCCTGCTGCGTGATGGGATCGAACTTGTGATTGTGGCATTGCGCGCACCCGAGCGTGAGGCCGAGCACTGACTCCCCCAGGGTCTTCACGCGATCCACGTTGTAGTTGGCGAGGTTTTCTTCAGGGATGGTGCCACCTTCGTGGGTGACCATGTTATTGCGTTGGAAGCCGGTCGCGATCAGGTCCGCCTCCGTTGAATTGGGTAGGAGATCGCCCGCCAATTGCTCGATGAGAAACCGGTCGTAGGGCTTGTTGTCATTGAAGGCCTGGATCACCCAATCCCGCCAGAGCCACATGTGCCTGCCACCATCGATGGAGAAGCCGTTCGTGTCTGCGTAGCGCGCAGAGTCCAGCCATTCGAGTGCGAGTCGTTCGCCAAAATGGGGGTTCTTGAGCAGGCGATCCACCAGGGCTTCGTAGGCCTGGGGGCTCTGGTCATTCACAAAGGCCTGCACCTCCTCCGCGCTGGGTGGCAGGCCAGTCAGATCCAGGCTGACACGGCGGATCAGCGTGGCAGGATCCGCCGGGGCAGACGGTGTCAGCCCTTCTTCCGTCAGGCGCTGCCGCACCAGCGCATCAAGGGCGCCGTATGCACCGACAGGAACGGGCGGACGCTGGGGGGCGATGAAGGACCAATGGCCCGCATATTTTGCGCCCTGCTCGATCCAGCCTTTGATCTTTGCCTTGTCAGCAGCGGTGAGGCTGAGATGCGACTTTGGTGGTGGCATGACGTCGTCCTCGTCATCGGTGATGATGCGTGCCCAGACCTCGCTATTTTTCAGATCCCCTGGCTTGATCGGCGTGACTCCATCCCGTTCCTCAAAGGCCGATTCTTGGACATCGAGCCGCAGCTTCGCCTTGCGTGCCTTGTCATCAAAGCCGTGACAGGCAAAGCAATTTTCCGACAAGATCGGGCGGATGTCACGATTGTAGTCAATGGCTGCCGCTCCGGGAGCCCGGACCATTGACAGCAGGGTGAAAAGTAAAATCGTCAGGCAAAGCTTCATGGGGAATCAGGTGAAAAAGAAGAGGCAAGGCGCGGAGGTCTCTATACAAAGATACGACTGTCAGTTGCCGAATCATAGAACCCATTTTGCGGATGCGGCCCCGCTGGTGCACTCCCGCCAGGAAGTGCCATCTGCGATGTGGGCCCATTGAGCTGTCCCTTGAGAAAACGGCGGGAGTTTTGGTGATGTGGCGACGTTCTAGTCAGCCATGAAAGCCTGTGCTCTGATTGCCATCTACTTCTTTGCGTCTCACGCACCTGCCGCCATCGTCGAAAATGGGCAGCCCCGCGCGGAGATCATTATTTCTGCGACGCCACAACGGTCGGTGCGGGTGGCGGCGCAGGATCTTCAGGATTGCATCGTCAAGATCTCGGGTGCGAAGTTGCCAATCCTGACCGCGCCTAGCGGCACGGTGACGAAGATTTTTGTGGGGCAGAGCTCGTTCACGGATGCGCTGAAGCTTACGCCAGTGACGATGAAGAACGGGGCGTATCGGATGGTCTCGGGTGAGGATTGGCTGGCGCTCTTGGGCGATGATACCGACTTTGTGCCGACGGAACCTTGGGCGAAGAACAATGGCGGGATCGCCAGCGGGTGGTTGCAGGCAGAGTGGGACAAAATCACCGGCGCGAAGTGGGGCGTGCCGAATGGGGGAATGTACAAGAACCGCATCAAGCTCCCTGGCACCACCGGCAAGCCAGAGGGTGCGCCGACCGAGAAGAATGAGTGGCTGGAGCTCTGGGGCTTTGACGAACGGGGATCATTCAATGCGGTGAGCGCCTTCTTGCGCGGCCTCGGGATGCGTTGGTATTTGCCGGGTGAACTGGGAGAGGTGGTGCCTTCGCTCAGAGACATCCCACTCCCAAAGGTGGATCAAACGGTGCTGCCAGACTTTCCGGTGCGTCGTTTCAATGTGCGATTTGGCACCAATGGATATGATACGTCGATGTGGATGATGCACCTGGGGGTGAGGGATCCCAATGGATTGCAGGTGGCGCATGGGATGGATCGGATGACGCATCGCGATGAGCTTTTTGACGAGCATCCGGAGTGGTTTGCGCTGTATGGAGGCAAGCGCCAGACGCAGAAGGGAGAGCGGCTCAACCAGCTCTGCTACTCAAATGAAGAGCTCCTCCAGGAGGCGGTGAAGTATGCGCGGGCGCAGTTCGATCACTATGACTTCGATTCCGTCTCCATCATGCCGCCAGACGGCTACACCTCCATCTGTCAGTGCCAGCGCTGCCAGGGCAAAGACGATCCCAGTCGCTCAGATCGTGGTCATTTGTCGGACTATGTTTGGGATTTTGTGAATCGTGTGGCCAAGGAAGTGGGGAAGACGCACCCGAACAAAAAGATCCTGTGCTGCGCCTATGGTTCGTACACGCTGCCGCCGTTGAAGATCGAGAAGCTAGAGCCAAACGTGCTGGTGTGCATTGTTGGGGGCAGACGGCCAGTGAACAAGGCAGGAACCAAAGGGACGGGTGAATCAGAGCCCGCTGCGTTGCGCGCGGCCTGGGTGAAAAAGACGGACAACCCAATCCTTATCTTTGAAAACTACCCCTTCACGGATCGCGGTTGGTATCTGCCATCGTTTGTGCCACATGCCCTGGGCGAAAGCGTGAACGCGACCAAGGGAGTCTCCCAAGGGGAAGACATCTGGCTGAGCATGGGGCGGGATTTTGATACGGTCGGTATCGGTTACAATCACTTCCCGGTCTATTTCACGGCGCGGATGTACTGGGGCGGGAAAGAGGCGGATGTGGATGCGATGTTCCGTGATTACTGCCGCCTCTTTTACGGACCAGCGGAGTCGGAGATGCATGCCTTCTTTTCGTATTGCGAGGCGAACTGGTCAGCGATGGAAGACGACAAAGCCATTGCGGATGAGGCCCTGAAGCTTTTTGCAACGGCGCAGGCAAAGGTGGGCGCAGAATCTGTGTTCGGAAGGCGCATCGCGTTGATTGACGATTACCTGAAAGGCCTGCGCAATAAGGCGCGGCAGCTTGGCAAAAAGCGTGGTCCAGTGCCGTCGCTGCGATTGGTCGGGGATGCACACGATATCGTCATCGATGGCAAGCTGGATGATGAGTACTGGCAGGAATGTCCGGTTGCTGCGACGGGCAGGCTGCGTGAACTGCAAACAGGCCGCCAGCCGATTTTTGGCACCTCGATCAAGGCAGGTTGGCAGGGGAACAGTCTGTATTTTGCGATCAAGTGTGATGAACACCCTGGCGAAAAGCCGAACAACACCAGCACCAAAGAAGACGACTCTGCCCTATGGTATGGAGATGTGGTGGAGGTCTTGTTGGAGACGGAATCCCACTCGTATTACCAGATCGCCATCAGCCCCTCTGGTGTGATTACCGATATGGATCGAGCTGCGGGAAAGGCGGCAGGGTTCGCTTGGGATTCGCAGGCGGAAGTTGCCACCCACATTGCGGAGGATCACTGGAGCGTGGAGATCCGCATTCCGGTGACGACGGATGAGAACGATCCGCTGCATCAGGTCATCGGGCGTCACCCGATCCCGAGCTTGCCATGGCACATTAATGTGTGTCGCCAGCGTATTCGGGAGAATGGTTCTGAGGCGAGTGCTTTTTCACCAACGGGTGCGGGGAACTTTCACAACGTGATGAAATTCGCGCACTTCTTTGATGGCAAGTCCACCCAGTTTGATGCGGCTGAGCCGGATGATGATTACCTTACCAGGGCACGCAAAGCGAGTGACTTGGCAAAGCAACGCAAGCATGAAGAGGCAATGGCAGCCTTCAAACAGCTCGCGGAAACCCAGATCACCGACGTGCAAAAGTCCGACGCACTGGAACAAGCGGCGGTCAGTGCGCGGGCATTGAAAAACGACGATGCGGCAAACAAACTCGCATCACGTATCCCGATTGATGCCGTGAAGAAGACCGTGCAGATGCAGAACCTTTTCGCGCAACGGCGAATGAAGGAAATCATCGAGCAGTTTGGTGGGGAAGAAATCAGCACCTGGCCATTTTGGAAAGCGGGCGATGGATATGCCGTGCGCGGTCGGGCGTATGCGGCCTTGGAGGCTGGCAAGGAGGCAGAGGCAGACTTGATGCATGCGTTGGAGTTCACCAGCGACCCACGGGCACGCGAAGGCATCCAACTGGCGTTGGGCAGCCATCGGGAGCGCACGCTTCACGATGATGCGGGTGCGCTTCGCGCGTATCGATCTATCTTTGAACCACTGACCAGCATCGGTGGCGCAGACCAGTTCTCCGCTGTTCAGGCAGCAGCGCGGGTTTTGACGCGCCAGGGGAAAGTTGATGAAGCGATCACGACACTGCACCGCATCGATACCGAAAAGCTGCGTGGCACATGGCGCCATTCCACCCTCATCGCTCTCGGCGATACCCTGCGTGCCGCAGGCAAGAAGACGGAGGCAATCGCAGCCTATCAAAAAGTGCTGACTGATACCGATGCCGAACCTCGTCATCGGCAGGCCGCAGAGGCGGCATTGAAGCTCCCGTGACGGTGGCTGGATTGCAGAATGTCTCTGCATTACCACACCGTAACGTGACCTCATCAGCGATCTCTATGAGGATGGGCGTGCCATGAAAATGAACACACCAAAATCAAGTATCGCAAAAATCGCACTGCTCGGGCTTATGCTCGGCGGCACCACCTTCGCCCACTCTTCCCGCACTCCACGATTGCTGGATCTTGATGGCGATGGGATCGCTAATATTAGTGATCCAGATATCGACAACGACGGCATCCTGAATGGAGACGACCTGAATGTCGATGGCGGTATCGCCCTCAGCGGCCCGTACACAGGGCGTCACATTGGAGACAAGTACAGCAATGACTCCTCCCGTGAAAAGGACATCGACGCGGATGGGCTGGCAGATAACTCGTCTCTGGAACTGGATATCGATGGGGACGGCTTGCTCGACACCGATCCGGCAGAGGTGGATACGGATGGCGATGGCCGTCTTGACTCCGCCAACGACGAATTCGACACCGATGGTGATGGCCTCGTGGACCGTCGAGATCTTGATGACGATGGCGATGGCATCCGCGACAGCGAAGACAGCGATGATGATGGCGACGATGTGCCAGATCGCGAAGACTCAGACCATGACGGGGCTGTGCTGCCCCTGGCCAGCGGACCCATTGGAGACGGCTTTGCACCTTCGACTCTGGCTGCTCAGAGCTACATCACCCGCAAGAATGGTAAGGCCGAGTATCATCGCATCGTCTTCACCAGCGATACCACAGGGACGATCTCCGAGGGTCGTCGTGCCAAGCCATTTAGCTACACCTATGCGATCAATACCGAGACCACTGCGGTACTGAACATCACCGAAGGACGCGGCGAGTCTTCGGTGCTGACGATTGACTTCTCCGCAGGCACCTACTCTGAGCAAGAGTTTGAACATGGTCGTCTAGAGAAAGCCAAGACCGGAGCAATCTCCCTGGCCGTCAATCCATAAACCGTGTCTGTGGGTTGGTCAGGCAGGGTGGCAGCAGAGCAGACGGAGGAGGTCTGTCTCTGCTGCCATTCCGCTTTCTGGAGGTATGGCCAATCATGACCAAATGGTAATGGTCGATGGTGTCTCCAGGCTTGTTGTTGGCTCACGCACCGCACAGACTTTGCCAACGATGGCCTCGTCACCGGACTGGCCATTCGCGTATAGGGGGCGACTGGGGTAACAATCTCGGCGCTCCCCCCGTTTGACTCCTTCCACAGCAATTGCAAATCATGACTCAACTCCTCAAGACTGGATTTTCCATTTTCGGCTGTGTCTTCATTCTGCTGCTCGCCACCGTTCACGTGGGGGCGGTGACGTCTGCGGATCTGGCCGCAGAGGCAGTCGCGAAGAATCCAGAGGTCCAATACTACGAAGCCGAACTCGAGGCTGCGCGGGGTGGGCGGCAGCGGGCGGGTGAATATGCCAATCCTCAGCTAGGGGTCGAGTGGGGGCGAAAGGCGATTTGGGAAGCCAATGGCAAAAAGGAGGGGGACGGGCCCATTTGGCGCGCCCAGATCATGCAGACCTTTGATTTCCCCGGTCGGATGGGGTTGCGCAAAGCCATTGCAGAACATGACATCGCCTTGGCGGAGTTAGGGTTGGCTCAGTTTAAGACACAACTCGCCAACAAGGTGAAGGCTCTCGCTGGGGAGGTGATGCTGCTGCGCCAAAAGGAACGTGCCACCCAGTCGGTGATGGATCGCCTGCAGGCGCTGGTGGAGGTGCTGGTGCAGCGTGACACAGGCAACATTAGTGCGAAGCTTGAGCGGCGGATTCTCGAGGCCAGCCTCGTCACCAGTGATCGAACACGCACGAATACGATGAAGGAGGCGACGCAGGCAACGGTGGAGCTGAATCTACTCTGTGGGCATCCAGCCGACGCGGAGTTGAAGCTAGAAGATACGCTGCCGGCCTTTCCGACGCCACCCGACCTGAAGGGGCTCATGCAATTGTCGGCCAACGGCAATTTTGACCTCCAACAAAAGCGAACGGCGTTGGCCAGGCAGGGAATCAAGGTGGACCTAACGAAATCGGAACGTTGGGGGAATATCACTTTTGGAGGCTATTTTACGCGTGAGCATCATTACGAAGTGGATGTCGAGGGCGGCATCGCTTTTAGCATCCCGCTTCCGCTTTGGAACAAGAACAAGGGGAACATTGATGCGGAGAAGGCACGTCAAGCGCAGGCAGAGGCGCAACTGCTTTCGTGTTTGCGAGACCTGGAAGGTGGTTTGGCGACCGCATTGTCTGGCTATCAAGCGGAGCTGGATAGCCTCAGCCGCTGGCGGGTGGAGAGCGAAAAGGAGTTCCAGGCTGCGGCGGAAGAAGCGGATCATCACTACCGCCTCGGTGCGGTTCCGGCACCAACATACGTAGAGATGCAGCGCGGTTACCTGGAGGCTTTGGATGCGCTGATCCAGACCCGCCGTAACGCATGGCTGCATCTGATGCAACTGGAGCGATTGACTGGGGGTAGCCTGAGCAAGAAGCAATGATCAACGGGATCATCCATTTTTCGCTGCACAACAGGCTGTTCATCATCCTGGGCGCGCTGGTATTGCTCGGTGCTGGTATTTTTTCCGCCCGGCATCTCCCGGTCGATGCCGTGCCTGATATCACTAACGTTCAGGTCCAGATCAACACCGTCGTGCCCGCTCTGGCCCCGGAGGAGACGGAGAAACTCGTCACCTATCCGATGGAGCAGGCCCTTATGGGCACGTTGGGGCTCAAGGAATTTAGGTCACTGACTAAGAGTCGCTTGTCGCAAATCACGCTGGTTTTCGAAGATGGAACCGATGTGTTCCGTGCACGACAATTGGTGAGCGAGCGATTGGAGCAGGTTGAACTGGCCCATGATTTGGTTCCCAAGCTTTCCCCGCTGAGCACGGGTCTGGGAGAGATCGTGTACTACACTCTCGACTTCACTTCCGATGCACCTGAGCGCAAGCATACCCGACACGAGCAGTTGATGGAATTGCGGGATGTGAATGACTACGTGGTAAAGCCGTTCCTGCGCCAAGTCTCAGGCGTGGCAGAGGTGAACAGCTCTGGCGGCTACGAGCGGCAGCTTGTCATTCTGCCAAAGCCAGAGGCATTACGCGCCGCCGGGATGACGATTGCAGAGTTGGCGGGCGTGATTGGCCAAAACGTCAACAACACGGGCGGTGGTGTGATTGAGAGTGGCACTGATCGGGTGCTGATCCGCGGTGTGAGCAAGGCGACAGGTATTGAGGATCTCGCAAATCTACCCGTAAAGTTTGCCGCCGCTGCAGAGCCGCTGAAAGTCAAGGATCTGGCGGAGGTCGGTATCGGCAATGAAGTGCGCACAGGTTGTGCAGTGGAGAACGGACACGAAGCGGTCATGGGGACGGTCATGATGCTGGTGGGTGAGAATAGCCGCGTCGTCTCCCTGCGTGTGGAAAAGAAGCTGGCAGAGCTCCAGGAAAAGCTACCCAAAGGCATGAAGCTGCGCATTCAATACACGCGCAGCGAGGTGGTGAACCATACCATCGATACGGTGAAGAAGAATCTCTTTGAAGGCGCTGTGCTGGTAGTGGCGCTACTTTTGCTGCTACTGGGAAACTGGCGCGCCGCCTTGATCGTCGCTACTGCCATCCCGCTGGCATTTCTCTTCGCCCTGATCGGTATGACCTTTGGGGGTGTATCGGGAAATCTGATGAGCCTAGGTGCGGTGGACTTTGGTTTGATCATTGATGGGGCAGTGGTGATGGTGGAGAACGCGACCCGCGTGCTGACGGAGCGCCAGATTGCGCTGGGTCGTCCGCTAAATGCACAGGAACGCATGGAGGCCGTCCGTGATGCTGCGAAGCAGGTCGGTAGCCCGATGTTCTTTGGCGTCTTGATCATCACGCTGGTGTATGTGCCGATCCTCGCTTTGACAGGAATTGAAGGGAAGATGTTCCACCCGATGGCCATCACGGTGATGCTGGCCTTAGGCGGTGCCCTGGTTCTCGCGTTGACCTTGATGCCCACGCTTTGCTCACTCCTCCTACGAGGCGGGCACAAAGAAGGCGACAATGCACTCATGCGTCTAGCGAAGTGGATTTACGCGCCACTGCTTCACTTCACCTGGGAATGGCGCTGGATTGTCGTCGCCGCAGTGATGGCGCTCATGGCGGTCACGGCAGGCATTGCGATGACCTTGAAGCAAGAGTTCGTGCCGACGTTGAATGAGGGCTCATGGACGGTGATGGTTTACCAATCGTCCAAGACCAATCTCAGCACCTCGCTGGATCGTTGTTGTCGCACGCAACGATACCTGCTGGATCATGTGCCAGAGATCACCCGAGCCTTTGCCCGTATCGGAACTAGCGAGGTGGCGACTGATCCGATGTCTCCAGGTGAATATGACCTGTACCTATTCTACAAGCCGGAGAAGGATTGGCGAAAAGAGGATGGCAAGCCAGTGTCCAGGGATCGGCTGGCAGCGATCATTCGCCAAGAGCTGAACAGGGAGGTGCCGGAGCAGGCGTACTACTTTGCACAGCCGATCCAGATGCGATTCAACGAGATGCTGGAGGGCTCCCGCGCTGAACTCGCCGTAAAGATTTTTGGCGAAGATTACGATGTGATGGAGGGGATTGGGGAAAAGGTAAAGGGCGTTTTGGAGAGCATGCCAGGCACCGCGTCGGCGGAGTTTGAGACGCAAGGACGCGTCCCTGCCTTAGAGATCCGAGTGAACCGCGCTTCATTGCTAAAGTTCAATGTCGAGGCAGCGCAAGTAAACGCTGCCATCGCTACGGCGATGGCTGGCAATACGGTTGGCACGCTCATCGAACACGAGCGCCTTCGTGATATCGTCGTGCGATTGCCAGAGAATCTGCGAAACCAGCCAGAGGTGCTCAAGACGATGCCAGTCCGCACTCAGGATGGAGGCTTGGTCTCTCTGGGCCAGCTTGCGGAATTTGTGGCCGTGAAGCAGGTGGACGCGATTGGTCGCGAGTTTGGCCGCCGCCGTGTGGGCATCAATGTTGACCTAGTCTCAGACGTGGATGTCGAGCGTTTCGTGGCAGAGGTGCGCCGGAAAATTGAGGGAATAATCGAGTTCCCCCCTGGATATCGGGTGGATTTTAGTGGGCAGTTTGAGCGAATGGCGGAGGCGCGGGAGCGTCTGATGCTGGTGGTGCCTGCAGCCCTGGTAATGATCTTCATGCTCATTCACGCTACTTTTCGCAGCGTGGGGCAGACGATGATCGTTTATTCCGGAATTCCCTTCGCCATCACCGGTGGATTGTTGGCCCTGTGGGTTCGGCAGTTGCCATTCAGTATCAGTGCAGCCGTCGGGTTCATTGCCCTCTCAGGTGTAGCAGTGCTCAATGGAGTAGTGCTGATCAGCTGCTTCAACCAGATGCGGAGTGAGGGCCTGAGTTGTGCTGAGGCAGTGCGCCAGGGGAGCCTACAGCGTTTGCGCCCAGTTTTGATGACAGCCCTGGTTGCCTCATTGGGCTTTGTGCCGATGGCACTCTCTCAGGGTCTGGGGGCGGAAGTACAGCGCCCACTCGCGACCGTCGTCATCGGAGGCATTCTCAGCAGCACCTTTTTGACGCTCATTCTCCTGCCCTTGTTTTATCGTTGGTTGGGAGAAATGACGGCGTCAGCCTCGGATTTGAATCCAGAATTCGGCACCGCCAGTGTCTCGGTTCCGACAGCCAGTCTTGCCTCCATGAGCGGTGGCCACAGCGCGCACCAAGCTTAGCCCCAGGCCCATCCCTGGGCAGGCTGATTGGGCAGCCGCAGAGCCACGCACAAAGCGCTCCCAGATTTGCTCCATCTCCTCTTTAGCGATACCTGGGCCGGAATCCAGCACACTGATGGTCGCAAGATCGGGCGTCGTCTCCAACCGCAAGACGATATCGCCGCCTTTGGGTGTGCACGCCAGTGCGTTGTCCAGGAGGTTCGTGATGGCCTGAACTAGCCGCTGCGTGTCCACTTCCAGGACACTGTCAGTTTCGGCCTCTAGGCGAAGGTTCTGACTGCGATCTTCTGCGGACGGGAGGTAAAGGTCGATGATGCTTTCCAGGAGAGTCCGCAGCGATGTGCGCTCCCGATGCAGGACCAGCGCATTGTGCTCCCCGGCCCGCACATTCAGGATGGTTTGCACCAGCGTCGTTGCACGATCAATCTCATCAATCCCGCGCAGTGCGGCCTCGCGAGCCGTCTCATCCTTGGTGTTGTCCTGAAAGGCCTCCAGGTTGCCACGAATGCGTGCCAGCGGTGTGCGCAACTCATGGGCGAGGTGATCATTCGCATCTTGCAATTCGCGTGTGAGGTTGGAGTTGCGATCCAAAACCCGATTGAAGGCAGTGGCAAATTGACGCAGCTCTGGCACGGCACTGGGTGCTTCGAGTCTGGAGTCGCCGGTGCCTTTCGCGAGTTCTTGCGCGCTGGCGATCATGCTACGAACGGGCCGTAGAACTTGACCGCCGTACCAAAAAACTGGAATCAATGCGATGACTGCGGCAGCGATTCCCGCGATCCAGAGATAGTTGCGGATATGGCTGAGATACAGACGATCAGCAGCATCCATGCGACCGTACCAGAGGACTGCGCCATCGTTCAGCACTACTCGGCCGATGAGAGTGTGTTCATCGTTTTCTGGGTGCTCAATGGTGATGAGGCCCTTCACGTTGGCCAATTTCCGCAAATGAGACGCATCTGGCCAATGAAAGCGTGACTCGGCTACGAAGCTGTGGTCAAAGAGGACCTTGCCTTCTGCACTCACGACGCGAAGCACATCGTCGTCTTCATGCATACCTGAGGCGAATAGCTTCTCAACTCCGGCGATGCCCTCTTGCTCATAGAACACAGCGTGTTCCCCTAGATCATCAAGGACCACCTTGCGTCCCATCTCATCAAGATCTCTGTGCAGCGCCCAGCCGGCGAGTGTCAGACACAGCGCGATACTGGTGCCGATGGTGATTGCCTGCAGCACCACCAGCCTCCAGGTTGAGGAGGTGTGATCAGGAAAGAGCTTTGAAAACATATCCCTTGCCGCGCACAGTCTGGATGCAGGTCGCATGGCCGGGCGCATCCAGCTTGCGTCTCAGTCGGCAGATCATCGCGTCCACCACGTTCGTGCCAGGATCGAAACGGATGTCCCACACCTTGTCGAGCAGAAACTTCTTGGTCAGCGTCCGTCCTTCATGATCCAAAAAGAGCTCTAGCAGTGCGCATTCACGCGGCTGCAGATCGATAAAGTCATTGCTGCTGCGAAGCCGCCGCTGCCGAGTGTCGAGCACCCACTCACCAATTCGACGCTGTCCGGTGGCAGACTGTTGGTAGCGGCGGTTCAGTGCTTCGAGACGCGCGCTGAGTTCCTCCATGGCGAAGGGTTTGGTCAGGTAGTCATCGCCTCCAGACGAAAGTCCGCGAACGCGATCAGTGACGCTATCGCGAGCGGTTAAGAAAAGCACAGGAACCAAATCATTGTCCGCGCGCAAGGCGGTAACGATCTCAAACCCATCCTTGCCTGGCATGTTTACATCCAAAATGACCGCGTCAAAGGCCTGACGCAGCGCGGTGTTTAGCGCATCCGATCCGTTCGCGTGGCATGTCACGGCGTGGCCACTCTTTGTCAACCACGCGCAGATTTGGCGCGAGAGTTCTGGATCATCTTCAGCAAGGAGGAGAGTCATTTCAGTCAGTCTATGTGCGGGAGGCTAATCGCGCCCCACTAGGTTAGGCAAGACATTAACACAACATCACTCAAGGGTTCATTACCGAACGATAACGTGATCACCTCTTGCGCAGATGGGATGCTGCCACACGACGAAAGCACAACGCAGACGTCACAAAACAAACAACACAAACTAAGGCAACAACGAATGAAACGCAGACTCGTACTTACGATCTTCCTTTCGGCCTTTCTCGGCAGCGTCAGCATGAGCGAAGCAGCAGCTTTCGCCTCGGCGGCAAAACGTGCTGGGGATTACCAAGGGAACGCATTGCCGGGAGACGAATCCCTCGCCGTTCAGGATGGCCCGGCCTATGAGGCGGGCTCCGATGCGGAGGCGCAGGAGATGAAGAAAAAGAAGAAGAAAAAAAAGAAGAAGAAAAAGAAAAAGTCAAAAGCCTCCTGAGCCAACCAGGGCGGGGCGGTGGCCGAATTTATCTTTGAGTTCGGCCACCGCTCAGTTCTCCCACCAATCATCCATTCTGCCGCCAACCTATGTGCCCCCAATCTTTCGCCCGCAGCTCCAATCGCACCTGGATCTTAGCGGGGATCATTTCGATCCACCTCACTGTCGCAGCCATGTCGGAGACGGTATTCGACACTCGCTATCAATACTACCAGGAAGACGATGATCGCATTCGTGTGGACTCCGATTACTCTCTGTACAGCATTGACTTGAGCGATACCGTCGTCCTCAACGGAACGCTTCTGTACAGCGTCATCTCCGGCGCATCCCCGACGGGTATTCCGCCGGATAGGCAGGGTGGTCAGGTGCCTCTTGTGCATCTGGAAGACGAACGTTACGCAGCCACGATGGGCCTAACGGCGCAACTCGGGAATCATTCCCTTTCTGGTGGACTCTCTTATAGCTATGAGTCGGACTACCTCTCTCTGGGGGCCTCTCTTCAGGACACCATCTCTTTGAACGAAAAAAACACGGAACTCGTGCTGGGCATGGCCTATACGCGAGACACTGTGGGTGCCAATGGCTCTGACTTGAGCGAGGCGAAACGAGCTTTTGATTGGCTGGTGGGCATCAATCAGGTGCTCGGACCGAATACGCTTTTGAACTTCAATGTCGGGCTCGGCCTGAAGCAAGGCTACTTGAGTGACCCCTACAAGCGGGTGCTGATTGATGGTGATGTGTACTATGAAGAGCGCCCCGGCCGCAAGCTGGAGCAGATCATCTTTACCCAGCTCACGCACTACATCGAGCCGCTGGATGCGAGTGTGGAGGTCTCTTACCGATTTGGTCACAATGATCATGGTATCGTCTCCCACACGGCCATGATCGCCTTCTACAAGTACTTCTTTGAGAAGCGACTGGTGCTGCGCCCCAGCTTCCGATTCTATGATCAATCTGCTGCGTCCTACTACGACCTGGAGTTCAGTGGTGACCCGCGCTACTACTCGTCCGATTATCGCGTCTCCGCAGAGCAGACATTCAATCTGGGGCTGCAACTGCGCTGGAATGTGACGGAGCGATTCGCGGTCGATCTCGGATACGAGCGCTACATTAGCCGGGGCACTGATGGCCGCACCTCGCAGTCTGCCTATCCAGATGCGCATAGCATCACGGCAGGTGTGCACTTCACTTTCTAACCTTCACACTGTCATGAGCGCCAGCCTCGATATGCTCCGTCAGCGACTGTCCAAATCTCTGATCGAAGAGATTGACGACGGCTTCTTTGAAGTGCCCTTCTTTGCCCTCGGTTCGGAGTGCGAGCTGTACTTCTCCGCAGCGAACTTCGAGCTGGCGCAGGCATTTTGTTCCCGGGCGTTTGAGTGGTTGGCACAGTTCGAAGCCCGCCATTCCCGCTTCTTACCAGACAGCGAAATTGGCCGAATCAACGCCAACGCGGGCATCCAATGGACGGATATTCACCCAGAAACGGACGTGCTGCTGGATCTTTGCGGCCATAGTCACTTTGTCTCTGAAGGTGCGTTTGATGCGACGTCTTTGCCGCTGAGTCAGCTATGGGACTGGAAACGCAAGCACGACAGTCTGCCTACAGAGGCAGAGGTTGCGGAGGCAAAGGAGCTCGTTGGCTGGAAGACGATCAAGCGCACCCCAGGCCGCGTCTTTTTGCCGAGGAAGGGCATGATGCTAGACTTCGGTGGTGTCGGCAAAGAGTTTGCGGTTGATTGCTTGAAGCAATTAGCAACGGCCTGCGGCATCCAGCATGTCATGGTGGATCTTGGTGGCGACATTGCTGTCCATGGTGAACCGCCCGAGGGCGGTGGCTGGTATGTCGGACTCGAGGACCCACTGGAAAACGACAAATCGCACTGTGGCGTTCGGCTCAAGGATCGCGCAGCTATCGCTACCTCTGGCGACTATCGGCGCTGCTTCCAGCATGACGGTCGCACTTATGGACACATTCTTGATTGCCGCACTGGCTGGCCGGTCGCCAATGGTACTCGTGCCGTTACGGTTATCGCCAGCCGCTGCACGGAGGCGGGATTGCTCGCCACCTCTGCCATGATCATCGGCGGCGCGGATGCCGTCACCATGCTGGAGCGCACCCCAGGTGTGCAAGGCTGCGTGTGGAGCAATGGCCGCATCCTCGAAACGCGCGGCTTTCGTCGTTCCGTCCTGCCGAAGGATTGGGAAGACGAATGACCAGCGCCCTCAATTTTTACCCCCAAACTCATCAACTCAACCCACATCAACATCATGAATCGTCGTTACTTCATTCAACGCACGGCTGCTCTCTGCAGTGCTGCTTTTGCCGCTACATCTACCTCTCTCCTCGCCGCTGGTTGGAAGGAAGGAGCGCATCTTCCAGACCTCGGCTCGTTTGGCCTCGAAGGCACCCTGCCAAAGCTGGCGGGTAAAGTCGTCTATCTCGATTTCTGGGCTTCGTGGTGCGCCCCTTGTAAGGCGTCCTTTCCCGTTATTAATCGTTGGCATCAGGAACTGGCATCGCGTGGGTTTGTCGTATTGGGCGTGAATGTCGATGACGATGCTGCGGCAATGCAGACATTCCTCAAAAAGAACACAGTGCAATTTCCCGTCGTGCGTGACGCCGCCCACAAGCTCGTCGCGGCGGCTGACGTTAGCACCATGCCGTCTTCCTTCATGATTGATCGGCAGGGCGTCATTCGTCATGCCCACAGTGGCTTTCATGCCAAGGATGAAGCCAAGTTGCTCGCGCAGATCAATGCCTTGCTCGGCTAAAAACCTTCCTCGTTAACCCACAGACACCTTCGCCTTTCCTCATGAAGACACTCCGCTTCGTTCTCTGTTTCAGCGCCCTGAGCGCATTCTCCTCCTGCACCCATGTGAAACCTTGGGAGCGTGGTCACCTTGCGGACTACCTGATGATCCCAGGTCGTGATCCATTGACCGATTCCATCTCTGAACACGTCTGGTTCACTCGCGAAGCCTTTGCTGGTGGACGTGGTGTGGGTGGCGGTGGTTGTGGCTGCAACTAGGTGCCCCAATGCAGTCCTGCCATAGATCATCCATTGTCTGGCTGGGGCTGGTCCTCATGCTCGCAGGCGTCGGCACCAGCCACGCCCGCCGCGCATGGGATCAGCACGAGGCGGGCCTTAGTGTCGATGTCACCTTCGACTACGATGGCAGTCGGTTTCGCACCTCTGCCTTTCACTATGGTACGGAAGTCGAGTGGGGAAACCTGGAGGAGTGGGTCAGCCTTACCTTTGACACCTTCTCTGACTTTAATTCTGGCTGGCGGATGACGCAGGATGCCTACGCGACGCTAGAGCTTGGCAAGGCCCTCTGGCGTGACAACGACGCCCGCCTTTACATCAATGCGAGTCTGGAGATTGACGCGCACTCTTACCTCGCGTCCACGGGTTGGGACCTGAGTCCCGAGATCAGCTTCGTCAAAGGTCTGACGGATGAATGGTGGGTGGGGGCGAATGTGGGGGGCTCATTCGCCACCTCTCCGGATGAGGGTTACCTAGCTGGGTTCGGGTCTCTAACGCTGTGGGCAACGTGGCTTACGGGTTGGATGCCAGATGAGGAAGACTCCCTCAGTCTGAGTATCTGGATGGCAACTAACGAAGATCAAGATGCAGGTCGCGCGCTTTTTATCGGGCTAGAGTACACTTTTGACCTCACAGACAGCGTCGAGGCAAGCGTCGGATTTGGAACAGATCCTTACACCCCGTGGGACCATTTGGGCGCGTATGCGTCCGCTGGGATACGCTGGACTTTTTGAGAAGGTCGGGCGTGGGCGGGGCGTATGTCTCTGCCTATGCGCCTTGTTTTATTGCTGTCGATTCTGAGCTCGTGTGTCCTATCGATGGGGCAGGACGTCTTGCCATCTGCGCAGCTGGTGCCTGCGGTTCAGGCGGTGCCTTTGCCGCATCACGTCACCTCGTTCCAACTCAATGGGCGGGAACTTACCGCCTGCCATTTTGATCCACTGGATCGTCGCGTCTTTTGGTATCCCATCCGTGGCACACGCGACATCAGCCTTACGCGCATGGGGCATCCGCATGATCCTCAGGGGCACAGCCATCACAATGGCGTGTGGATCTCCCACAACGATGTCAATGGCATCAGTTTCTGGGCGGATAGGGGACCAAAAACGGGTCGCATTGTGAATGCGGAGGTTTCTCGCGAGGGCTACACCGATGCGGATGCCTCTGCCACCATGCAGATGGTGAACCACTGGATCGCTGACGCAGATGGTGCCGTGCAGTTGATCGAGATCCGCCGCACGGAAATCATGCCTCTGGAGGGTGCGGCCAGTTGGTTCATGATCATTGATCTGCACTACACCGCACCGAAGGGCATGACCTCCAGCTTTGGGCCGACGCCTTTTGGACTCATCGGTGTGCGGATGGCCAAGAGCATCGGCGTGATTGATGGGGGTGGTCGCATCCTCAACAGCGCAGGGCAGGTGAACGAGGCAGAGGTCTTTCGCAAGCCCGCCGCGTGGTGCGATTACAGTGGGCGCATCACCAACGGGGAGGGTGGTTTTTCCGGCATCACCCTCCTGAACCATCCCGGCAATCCGCAAAATCCGACGCCCTTTCACGTGCGCGATGATGGCTGGATGTGCGCCTGTCTTAACCTGGAAGGCAGCATCGAAGTCAGCGCGGAAAAGCCGCTGCGTCTCCGCTACGCCCTGTGGGTTCACGATGGCCTCGCGACCTCAGAAATGTGCAACGCTGCGTGGCAGCGATTCGCGGACCTGCCGCCCGCCGATTTCAATCCGTCAAAGAAGTAACGAAAAAGAATCGTATAACCGCACTGCATCCGCTTTATTTAAACCGTCCATTCCTATCTCATGAAAATCGCCAACACCATCGCCACCGCCTCCCTGTTCCTCAGCCTCAACCTCCATGCGGAAGACTGGCCGCAGTGGCGCGGGCCGAATCGGGATGATATTTCCAAAGAAACCGGCCTGCTGAAGAAGTGGCCGTCCGCAGGTCCCAAGAGCCTCTGGATCAATGAAGACGTCGGGCTTGGCTACTCGGGCTATTCCATTGTAGGCGGCACGCTTTACACCATGGGTGCCCGTGATGCGGTGGAGTACGTCATCGCGGTGGATGCTGTCACTGGAAAAGAAAAATGGTCCGCAGAGGCAGGCCCGCTGCTTCAGAACAAATGGGGCAACGGTCCGCGCAGCACCCCGACGGTCAGCGACGACAAGATCTATGCCATCAGTGGCAAGGGCACGCTCATTTGCCTGAATGCCGCTGACGGCAAGGAGATCTGGAGCACCCGCATGGTGGAAGATCTCGGCGGTAAACTTCAGAGCTGGGGTTACACCGAAAGCCCGCTAGTGGAGGGCAACCTCGTCGTCTGCACCCCGGGTGGCAGCGCTGGAACGATGGCGGCCTTTGATAAGGCGACCGGGAAGAAGGCTTGGCAGACGGCTGGCTGGGATGACGTGGCCCAATACGCCTCCGTGGTGCCTGCTGACATCAACGGTCGCCGCCAATTGGTTCAGTTGACTGGAAAGACCATCGCAGGCATCGCCCCAGAAGACGGCAAGGTCCTCTGGCGCCATGAATTCCCTGGTAAAACGGCCGTCATCCCGACGCCAATCGTGAAAGGCAATCAAGTCTTTGTCTCCGCAGGCTACGGTGTTGGTTGCATGATGGTGGAGGTCAGTTCCGACAATACGGTGAAGCAGATCTATGCCAATACCGACATGGAGAACCACCACGGTGGCGTCATCTTGGTCGGGGATCATCTTTATGGTCACTCCAACAAAGGTGGCTGGACCTGCATGGAATTAGCCACCGGAGAAGTCGTCTGGACCGAAAAGAAGGCTGTGGGCAAGGGAGCCATGCATTGCGCCGATGGCATGTTTTATCTCCAGGATGAAAAGAATGGAGACATCGTGCTGATCGAGGCCAGCCCCAAGGGCTTCGAAGAAAAAGGCCGCTTCACCTTGGCACCACAAACGACGCAGCGCTCACCCGATGGGCGTGTCTGGACGCATCCAGTCGTCAGCGGTGGGCACCTTTTCCTTCGCGACCAAGAGTTGCTCCACTGCTACGACGTCAGCGGTAAGTGATCATCCGACTGGCAGCGGGTGCTCTTCTTGACGGAAGAGCACTGCGCTGAGGCCGGAGCGCGGGCGCTACAGTTCTTTGATGAACACGTTCGCGAACTGAATGGCGTCGTGGTGATACTGAAGTGCGATGGGGCCTTCTTCGGCGACGCCGGGTAGTTGGGCGTTTTCGATGATGGTTTTGCCATTGAGCACGACGGTGCAGCGGTCGCCCTTCATCGTGATGACAAAGCGGTTCCACTTGCCCAACGGCTGATCGGCGACCTCCTTGGGAGTACATGCGGTGCGGATCTCCAGGGGCAGCGTTTTGTCCACGCGATAGCCGCGGATATCGCCACTGCCAATTGGGCGCACCCAGATGTTCACCTGCGCTTTGCTGCTGCCGCGCAGGTAGATGCCGCTATCGGCGGGTTCTTCGACCTCGATCATCTCAGGCTTTCCGTCTGCGCCCAGCACTGGCTCCTCGCCATTTGGTGCGATCTTTGTCACCATCTTCTTCTTTGGCGGAGTGATGAATTTCCAGTCGGCGACCAGGACAAAGTCTTTGTAACTTTTCTCCGACCACAGATCGAGGTTGCTGCCTTTGACATCGGCTTTGGCGGTGAAAGTGGCACCGTTCGCCTTCCACACCTCCTGGATCGCCTCCGTCACCTTCCACCCAGCCAGACCCTTGCCATCAAAGAGTTGGGTGAAGCCAGTGAACGCCTCCGCCGTTTGCTCCGCCGTGGCACCGGTGGAAGGCAGTTCTTTGATGCGGATGTTTTTGAAGTGCGCCTCGCTGCCTTCACTTTCCAGGCAAATGAAGCCTTTGCGGGGCGTGCAGTCTTTGCCCACGGTCACTTCCTTGCCGTTCACACTCAGGTGGATCTCGCCGTTGTTGCACTCCACACGGTAGTGATTCCACTCCGGCGAAGGCTTCACGCGCTTTTCACTGGGAAAGCTGCGCACACCCGTCTTTGCGGTCGGTGCGATGGCCGTCATGGTGGCTCCCCAGATCGGGAAGATATCGCCGTGGGAGGTGAACCACTCCCAGGCCCCCTTGTTCTTTTCGTAACCGAGATCCAGGATTTGCACCTCGATGCCCTTGGCATAAGGCACGCCGGGCGCGGGGAGACCCTCGCCCCAGATGAAGAGCCCGCTGTTGCCGCCCTCCTTCAGATGGCGCCAGTCCAGCTCGATGATGAAGTTTTCATACTGCCTATCAGTGGCCATGAAGCCAGTGGGCACGCCCGTGGTGACGATCATGCCATCGCGGACGCTAAAGGTATCTGCCGCCACGTTCACGGGTCGCCAACCGGTCAGGTCCTTGCCGTTGAAGAGCGAGACAAATCCGTCTGCATCCTCAGCGGCCTGGGTGGGAGAAGCGATGGAGGCGGCAAAGAGAAGGGTGGCGAGGAGGTGAAATTTCATGGCGATAGGCAGAAGATAACGCTGCGCACGACGATGGCATTGCGCCACCGAGGTGGGAAATCCGAAACGGTTGGTTGGAGAGTTGAACATTCCGCGTGTAGTCTGATCTCAGCAGATATGGCAGACGAAGATTTTCCCTCTGGTCCCTGGACTGGCTACTACCAGTATCCAGATGGGCGGCGTAGCGGCATGGATCTGCAATTGCGGTTCTTTAAGGGGCAGATTTCGGGCTCAGGCCTGGATGAAGTGGGCGGGTTCTCCGTTGATGGCACTTACAACGATGCCAATCACGAGGCGGAATGGGTCAAGAGTTTTCCCGATGGACATCAAGTGATGTATCGCGGCTTTCGCGAAGGACCCGTGCCGGGAATCTGGGGCACTTGGCAGATCCCTGGGAACTGGTCCGGCGGCTTTCACATCTGGCCTCTGGCCAGTGGCGGCGGTGATCGGGAGAGCCTCCGCATTGCTAAGCCCCAGGAGCGGCAACGCGCGGGGGTCGGAGTCGGTGCGGGGTCGAGCGACTGAAGATCGTCCCTGGCAGGCGCGTATGCTCTTCCGTGATGAAACCCATACTGCCCTGCCTCTTTTCCGCAATCTTGCCCATCTTCACCTTGGGTGCCGAAGCCCCATCTGCCCAGGTCATCAACGCGGCAAAGTATGCCGATTTGCAAGCTGCCTTTGATGCCGTGCCAGACACGGGCGGCGTCGTACTGCTACCGCCGGGGAACTTTACGATCACCAGTCCATTGAGGGTGAAGACGGCAGAGACCCGCATCGTCGGGTCCGGCGCTGCCACCCACATCATCAATGCAAATGAGGCTGGCGAACCCGCGTTGATCCTCGCCCCAGCAACGCTGAAAGAAGATCCGAAAGCAAAGCTCTGGCGCGTGCAGGTCGCAGACGTGCGCATCAGTGGAACTGAAAAAAGTGGGGATGGAATCTATGCCGAAGGCATCCAGGAAATCTATCTGGAGGGCGTGTCCATCGATCACCATGGCAGACATGGGATTCATCTCGTGAACTGCTACGAAGACCCGCGCATCGCAGACTGCATCCTCACGTACAACAAAGCGTCGGGCATCGAGATCAACGGCTGCCATGACATCGTGGTGAACGCCAATCACTTTGAAGAAAACCTGGATGCCCTGCATTGTTTTGATGCCTTCAACCTCTGCATGAATGGGAACAACATCGACGACCATCTGCGCCACGGCATCGTCATCGAAAACACCTACGGCTCAGTGTGCAGCGGCAACATGATCGAGGAATGCAACGGCACCGCCATCATCCTGGATCGCGATTGTTATGGCATCACCCTCAGCGCCAACGTCATCGCCCATCATCTCGAGGGCGGCATTGATCTGCGCGATGCGACGGGTTGCGCGATCAGCGCGAATACGTTCACCATCGCGCACAAGTTTTCCGTGCGCGTCAGCAAGGACTCCAGCCGCAACACCCTCACGGGTAACGCCTTTTGCAACACCTCCATCGGTGCAGGTCAGGACAAGCGACCTGCGGAAGCGAAAACCCCAATGGGCATCGACGAAGGCACCGGCGTGCTACTCGAAGGATGCGAAAACCTGTCGATCACAGGCAACACCTTCACCGGCCTCTCGACCGCCGCAGTCTGGTCCACGGCAGCGTGTCAGGGCCTCATCGTCACCGCCAACCTCTGCGCAGATTGCGGTCGCAAGCTGGAAGCCAGCAAGCCCTGGATCGCCATCGAAGCGGACCCCGAAAGCTTGATCAAGGACAATCTGGAGCGGCGGAAGAAGTAGGGACAGGGTCAGCTCTCATTCATACCGCAACTGCGCTGTCGCTTTGCAGTCGTTGGTGGCGATGGTGCGGAGCCAGTAGGCGGTGAAGGCGGTGGGGAAATCGTGTTCGACGGGTTTGTCCGGTGTGACTTTGAAGGTGCGATAGTTCTTCCACAGGCCAGTGCCATCAATGTCGATCTGCACTTCGATATCAACCGCCTGATCTGCCTTGAGGGTGAGGCTCTTCTTGTCGTAGCCTGTCATCAAGTACGCGTCGCTGGGCACCTGGGACTTTACGCTGCTGTCCAGCCACGGGCCGCCTTGGCCGCGGGCTTTGCCAAACTTCCAGACGTCATCGATCGCGCCGACCCAGAGAGCCGTCTTGCCGTCATCGGAACGGACGAGGTGGTCACTGGCGGCGGCTTCATTGGCGATGCCGCTGATGACGAAGAGTCCCCGATAGGAGCAGTAGTCACTGATGCGACGATTGTGAGTGGCGATGGGGCGCACTTTGGCAAAGCCCCCGGCGTTTTCTGCGGGCAGTTCAAAGAAGGTGCCACCTGCGTTGAAGAGATCGCGCTCAGTGGCGACCTCGCGATCCACCCGGGCTGGACCGAGCGGTCCGTCTTTGTCGAGCGCGGCATCACCGCGCGGAATGCGCCAGCGTTTGTTGTTGTCGTCAATGAAGAGGATGGAGGCGTCGTCGTACTTCAGCACTCCGGCGGGAACAGCGGCGCGCTCTTTTTGAAAGCGATGGGCGGTGGCGTCTTCCACGCGCTTTAGATTTAGCTCTGCATCCAGCTCGTAGAGCCCGAGATCGGTCGGCCCTGCCGCAGACGGTGCGATGGCGGCGAAGTGCAGGGTGCGCTTGTTTTGGTCGCGCGCGCGGACGATGCCACCTGTGGCGGTGGCGTCTGCTGCGGTGGCGATGGACTGGGTGATCGGGTCTGCCTCAGGGGTGCGCGTGTCGTTTTTGGAAAAGTGAAACCAGGCGGTGGCACCTTGCACCGCCTGCGGGCTGACGATGCGAACCCAGGCGGCGTGGGTATCGGTGGTCAGATCGACCCAGCGATAGCCGTGCGCGGGGATGGCGACCTCGCGCAGCGTCTGCCACTTTCCATCACCCTCCGCATCAATCTCCAGCCGCAGGGTCACAGGTGTTTCTCCGTCGTGGGCCAGGTGCACGGCGCGCTTGTCATAGCCGGAGAAGAGGAAGGGATCGCTGGGCGTGTCTGCTGGCACATCGTCCTCTAACCAAACAGCGCCGCGCCCCAGCACGGGACCGATTTGGTCGATCTGATCGGGCGCGACGAACCAGAGGTTGGACTGCGATTGGGGCGCGGCGATTTCACCCTTGGCTTTGCGTTTGTTGAGGAATTCGTTCTTGGCCGTGTCGTCACATCCAAAGACGATGCGGTCCTGCCAGCGTGCGAAGTCGCCGATGACCTTCAGGTAGTTTGAGCGTGGGGTGATGCCGGCGCTGTGGGTGGCGGAGAAGGTCTTGGGGAACTTCCAGAAACAGCCATGCATTGTCATGAGGAGGTCGTCCTCGCCGATTTCGCGGATGCGTGGCCACTCGGTATTCCAGCCGTGGGCACCGTCGTAGCTGTGGCTGGATTTTGGCAGACGAAAAGGGTGCCAGGTGCCGCCATCGAGGACCATGAGGATGAGGGATCGATGGTCCCAGCCAATCGCCCAGACGGGATCGCGATCAGGCTGCGCGCTGCCATGAATGCCGCCGGGGCCGGTGACCTCGGTGAACTGATTGCGGCGCACCACGGTCCACGCATCTGCCTTGCCATCCCAACTGGCCAGCACGCCGGAGGGCACGCTGGGATCGCGGAGGGCCTCCCGTGCATGATCGCCATTGTTCGCGTAGATCAGCCGACCTTGTCCCAGGTAAAAGCCCTTGCCGTGGTAGCCGGGCAGATCCGCGTGGCGACCGGTTTTATCTGCCTCATCCGCCCACAATTTTGTGACGGCCAATGTCTTTACATCCACCTCATAGATGCCCTCCTCCATCGTCGCGTAGTAGATTTTTCCGGCGGGATCCATCAGGTGACGCGCATTCCCCGTGGGTCTGCCAAACATCTCTGTGTAAGGGATGGCGCGTACATTACGCTGCGCATCGATTGCGTACGGTCCGATGAAAAGCTGACCGGATTCATCATGGATCAAGCGGTTCGCGGGCGTGCCGCCGATGCTCTCTGGCCGCACGATCTGCTGCAAGTCGGGGGTGATCTCGTAGAGCTTATCGGACGATCCCTTGGGCATGTGAGGGGCATACGTCACGACCCAGAGCCTGTCTGCAAAGGGCACCACCGCGCCCGTGCCGCATTCGCCTTCGTTATTAAACATCGCCAAACTCGGGTAGATCCCGCTGACCTGGCGGGGGCCTGCGACAGCGGTGATGGTGGAGGTCAGCAGGGCAAGGAGGAGGGTGGATCTCAGATGCATCCCTGATCCTGAAGGAGAATCGCCCGTGCCGCAAGAGGGCAGTGCCCAGCGGAACTTGCTACGCCGCTGTTGACGCCGTGGACGGATGGGCGATGCTGCGCCGCTTCTTTTTTTGCAGCCCTCTCCCCTATGGCGAACGCCTTTTTCGGATCCCCGTATCTCTCCTCCCTCGCGCTCAGTCTCCTCAGCATCGCTTCGCTGAAGGCCATGGAGCCCGGTGAAGTCACTGACTTTGAAAGCCTGAAAAAATTGGCCTCGGAGCTGGCGCACCAGTCATACAAGCCGGTAGAGCACGCCTTGGATCCGTACTTTGAGGGGCTCAAATACGATGGGCACCGCCAGATCCGCTTCCGACCCGACAAGGCATTGTTTGGCAGCGAAGGCCAGACCTTCCGCATGGAGTTCTTCCATCCTGGTTGGATGTTTAAAAAGCCCGTCGGCTTCTTTGACATCAAGTCGGGCGTCAATTCGCCCGTGTCATTTGACCGCGGCCTCTTTGATTATGGCGACCTCCAGGTGCCCGAGACGGCGGCGAATCCACCCGGCTTTGCAGGCTTCCGCGTGCTGGCACCGGACTCCCTGGCAGACCGCCGCTTTGAGTTCCTCGTGTTCATGGGGGCCAGCTACTTCCGCGCCGTGACCACGAAGCTAGGTTACGGCATCTCCGCGCGCGGCATCGCCGTGAATACCATCGGGGGTGCGCCGGAGGAGTTCCCAGACTTCACCCACTTCTGGTTCATGCACCCCCAGCCGGGGGAAAAAGCCGTGCAGATCCTGGCCCTGCTCAATGGCCCCAGCATCACCGGTGCCTACCACTTTTCCGCGATCCCTGGCGAGACCACGGAGATGGTGGTGCGCGCCAGTTTGTATGTGCGTAAGCCGGTGAAGATGCTGGGCATCGCGCCCTTCTCCAGCATGTTTTGGTTTGGAGAAAACAGCCACCCCAAGCCCTATGACTTCCGCCCAGAGGTCCACGACTCCGACGGCCTGCAGGTGGAGATCGAAGGCGGGCCGTCCATCTGGCGCGCACTAGATGTCGGCAAGGACATGCGCCTCAGCCTCTTTGAGACGGACAAGTTGAAGGGCTTTGGCCTGGCGGAGCGCGACCGCGATTTCGCAAACTTCCAGGACCTCGAGGCCGCCTATCACAATCGCCCCGCCGTCTGGGTCCAGCCCATCAAGGGCTTTGGCAAAGGGTCCGTCACCCTGGTGGAGCTCTCCACGGGCGAGGAGACCTGGGACAACATCGTCGCCATGTGGAGCCCCGAGAAAATCCCCTCCACCCCGGATGAACCTCTCGAGGTCGAGTATCGCCTCGACTGGCTCCGCGAGCACCTCCCTGGGACCCTCGCACGGGTGCTTTCCACCCGGCGTGGTTTTGTCATGGACTCGGATGATCACCTCTACGTCGTGGACTTCAGCGCCGGCGCAGGGGATGCCGCACGGCCCAAGGATTGGCTGCCAGAGGTGGACGTGAGCACTGCCTCAGAGCCTGCCAAGATCCTGGACCAGCGCGTGATGAAGAATCCAGAGACCGGCGGCTGGCGCGCCTTTTTCAAGTTGGACATCCCAGAGACCACCAAACTGCTGGAGCTGAGCTGCGAGCTCCAGGACAACAAGAAGGCCATCTCTGAACGCTGGAGCTATCAGTGGCGGCGGTGATTGCGTGCATGATTGGGCAGGCGCTGGGCGTTAGCCTAGCCTCATGAACGCCCTCCGCGCCCTCTTTGCCATCGCAATCGTTGTCAGTGGCACCACCACGCCCGCCTTCGCCCAAAAGGCGGCAGCCAAGCCCGCCAAACGTCCGCCCAGCCCCGTGCTGGCACCGATCCAGGATGTCGCCGGACTGCCGCGCGTCTTGTTGATTGGCGATTCCATCTCCATGGGTTACACGATGCCCACCCGCAAGCTTTTGGAGGGTAAGGCCAACGTGCACCGCATCCCCACCAACGGCGGCCCGACCAAGAACGGCACGGCCAACATCGACAAATGGCTGGGCACGGGAAAGTGGGATGTCATCCACTTCAACTGGGGCATCCACGACCTCCGTCACATGGATGACGGCAAACGCCAGGTCGAACCCGCCGATTACGAAAAGAACCTCCGCACCCTGGTCGCCCGGCTCAAGCAAACCGGCGCGACGCTGATCTTTGCCACCACCACCCCCATCCCCGCTGGTGAATTGAATCCCAACCGGACCTTCGGCGATGTCGGTGAATACAACGCCATCGCCCGCAAAGTGATGGAGGAAAACCAGGTGCAGATCGACGACCTGAACGGCTGGATGACGCCGCGCTTTGAGGAGCTGCACAACCCCAAAGACCTGCACTACGGTCCTGCAGGCTACGAGTTCCTCGCGCAAAAGGTCGCGGAAGAAATCGGCAAAGCCCTCAGCGCCAAGAAGTGAGGCCGGCTCACTGCCGCGACTGCTTGTGCTGCGCAAACAAGGCCAGGGTTCGATCTCGCTCCGCACTGTGATCCACGATCGGCAGGGGATAGCCCGCCGCGATAGGTCGGCCATTTTCTGGCGGGCCTAGCAGCGCATCGGCTGGGGCGTCCCGCAGCTCTGGCACCCAGGACTTGATGTAGCGGCCCAGGGGGTCGTAGCGCTTCGTTTGCGTCCACGGATTCTGAATGCGGAAGTACGGGGCCGCATCCGCACCCGTGCCTGCGCTCCATTGCCAGCCGCCGTTGTTGCTGGCGTTTTCCCCATCCACCAGGTGCTGCATGAAAAAGCTCTCCCCCCAGCGCCAGTCGCAGTGCAGGTCCTTGGTCAAAAACATCGCCACGATCATCCGCACTCGATTGTGCATGAAACCCGTGGCCAGCAACTGACGGATGCCCGCATCGACGATGGGAAAGCCCGTGCGCCCCTGGCACCAGGCCGCAAAAGCCTCCTGCGTTCCCGGCCAGGGCATCCCGCGCCAGTCGGGATTGAACTCCTGCTCAAAGACCTCTGGGTAGTGCCAGAGGATCGCCAGATAAAACTCCCGCCAGGCCAGCTCCTTGATGAAGGTGTGGGCGGAGATCGCCTGGATCGGGCCCGCGCTGGCCTCCGCCGACTGGCACCGTGCCACCAGCTCCCGAATCCCGATCAGCCCGAACCGCAGATCCGCGCCCAGGTGGGAGGTCGTCTGCCCGTCCGGCAGGTCGCGCATCTCTTTGTATTGCAGGAGGATACCGCTATCGATCAGGTGCTTCATCCGCGTCCGCGCCGCCCGCTCCCCCGCCTCCGGCACGCCCGCTGGCGCGGCGGGCAGCCCCCAGTGGTCCAGGGTCGGCACCGGCTCAGACAGGATCTTTTCCGCCGCTGCAGCGCCCAGGGACTTCACCGCAGGCAGCGGCTTGGCCTTGTCTTGCGCCAGCCAATTGCGGCTGTAAGGCGTGTACACTCGGTAGGGATTGCCATCGCCCGTCAGGATCTGATCCGGCTCATGCATGACACGGTCTTGGAAGGATCGGCACTCGATCCCCAAGCGGTCGCACAAAGACTGGATCTTCTTTTCCATGGCGCGGCCGTAGGGATCGTAGTCGCGGTTGAAAAAGATCGCCCCCGCCCCGGTCTCGACGACCAGTTTTTCCAGCACCTCATCGGCAGAACCGCTGCGGACGATCAGTCGTGACCCGATGACCTGAAGATTGGCCGCCAGGGAGGCCAGACTGCCGCAGAGAAATTGCTGCCGGATCGGCCCCGTCCATCCATGCTGCCCACGCCAAGAGCTCAGCGCATAGACCGGCACCACCTGCGCCGCCCCCGCCGCAGCCGCGTGCAGGGCAGGATTATCCGTGAGCCGCAAATCGCGGCGGAACCAATGAATGACGACAGGAGGTGGCATGGCAGGGAAGGCGGGAAAAACAGCCCTAACCACTACGCCACCGCCCGCCCTCGCGACGTGCCTTCTTGGGGTAAAATGGGATCAAACATGAGCGTCAATGGGATGAAGTTGAAATGCCGGGTCCATTTTTGCCGAACCCTCCGGGGTGGTGAGTCGAACCCTTTGGGGTGGTGAATCGGAGCTCTGGGGGTGGTGAGTCGGAGCCCTTGGGGTACCGATGACCACCCCGAGGGGTTCGAAGCCGATGCCTCAGGGGTACCGATGACCACCCCAAGGGGTTCGAAGCCGATGCCTCAGGGGTACCGATGACCATCTCAAGGGGTTCGAAGCCGATGCCTCAGGGGTACCGATGACCACCTCAAGGGGTGCGACGCCGATGCCTCAGGGGTACCGATGACCACCTCAAGGGGTGCGACGCCGATGCCTCAGGGGTACCGATGACCACCCCGAGGGGTCCGGCGTCGCACCCCAAAGGCTCCGACGAGGTACCCCCAGGGGTACCGGTGACCACCCCCAGGGGTACCCGTCACTACCCCTGGAGCACCCCTTTTGGACCCAAAATCGTTCATTTTTGAGAATTTCGGGCCAAAAGAGGGCCCCAGTCGCCTCGATCACGGTGTCAGAGGTGCGGGATCCGGGTTCGGGCTCAGGTTCCGCCGGGTCGCCGGCCACTCCGGCGAAACGGACCCGCAACATCCCGTTTGCCAACCTGACACACCGTCGGGCCGAAAGACAGCCGTGCCCTTCCAGAGCACCCCCGGCGTGGAGCAGTTCCAAGTCAGAGTTTCGGAACGGGACACAGCGTGTGATGGGGTGCGGCGTAGGATGGCGGTGGTTTCGTGCGGGGGGCAGTCCCCTTAGCGGCAAAAAATCTGAGACATGGCCAACGAACTGGTTCAGGATGCAAAGCGCCCTCCAGCAAGCAGCCCGCAGCCCATGCCCCCCGCCGCATTCGCTCTTCCAGAGTGCTACGCATTCGTTTACTATTCCGCCGCTTAATCAATGCCTTTCCCGTTCCAAGTCGCCTATCACTCCACCCACGGTTGCGCTTCGTGGCAGGGCGAGTGTGCCGTGGCAGGTAATGAGTTGAATGGTTTTCTGAGTGGGCCAGTCGCAGCACGCCTGAACGATGCCGAGGGCGGCGATGGATTGCGCAGCCATTTGCGAGGGCTCAGCCTGACGGGTATGGGACATCAGGCGTTGGAGGAAGTCCTTGCCGCCGACGTGCCCGAGGAGCGGGACTGGGCGGCGGGTGAAGCGCTGGCCGAGGCCGTGCTGGAAGAGCATCACGATGTTGTGCTGCCGTGGAATACAGAGCGAGACAAGCGCAACCCTTTCGCCTCTCTGCAGGGTGCGGACATCGTGGGGTTCCAACGCGACGGGGACTCCCATCGTCTAGCCTTGGGCGAGGTAAAGTGCTCATCCGAAGCGAAATGGCCGCCAAAGGTCATGAGCGGAAGAAGCGGCGGATTGGGCCACCAGTTGGACACGTTGGCCAACAACCTCGGCACCATCTGCCAGTTACTCAAGTGGCTGTTGCCGAGGGTGAAGAGAACTCAGCACGAAAGTTCCTTCAACAAAGCCTGCTCAAGGTATTTTAACTCAGAGCGCCGGGATGTGGCATTGTTCGGGATTTTGATTCGCGATAAGGAAGCGCGGGAGACAGACCTTCAAGCGAGAGGACGTAGTTTGGGTGGGGCTTTGCAGGTGCCTACGCGATGCCAGCTTATCGCCCTTTATCTTCCGTTTAAGATCAGCCAACTACCGACAGCCATCCAGCAAGGAGGTGTGTCATGAATCACTGGCTCCTCGATGCGATTGCAGAGAAACGGACCAGCGCGCTGCGCGAAGCAGATCGTATCCAGTTTTACCGCGAGATGGCTCGCGAAGTCCCAGACTTTGACACACGGGCAATTCAAGAAATCGCCGAGTCCTTGGAAATCGCCGTTCTGGACTTGGAAGTGGACCGTCTCTCTGAGGACCGTGATCGCGAGGTCACAATGCGTGGTGCCGCAGCAGACGCATTTCATGTATTGCGTGTTTTGCCCATTCCGGAGAATCCGATGGAAGCCGGAACGCATTTGTTGCGGGCTTCCACGCTTGCCGTGCTGGGAGATCGTGGTGCGGATGCGGCGCGTTGGCTGCGCGCTTTGGATACCGATGGAGCATGGCCCGCTTTTGCAATCGAATCCCACGACTGGGGCCTGCGTTGTCGCGCCACCATCACCGATGTTTGGCTGCGCCTTGTGCGTAAAAAGGGCTGGACTGATCGCGATGCCGTCTTGGAGCGTGTCGCGGCTCTTCGAGATTCCCAACAGGCGTTCGAGCGCGACTACCTGCAAGCGCTTGACCCTCTATCAGCCAAACGTTCCGCACTTGAACTGATAGCGATCTACCACATCTCAAAGGCAGCAGACGTGCTCGCACACTTCATCACTGATGGAGTGGTGGACGGAAATCATCAGGTTCAGCAGCTTTTGGATTCTCATTTTGATCGTGCTATCGCCGCCTGCGAAACTGCGCGGCTGGTTGAGTTGGAACCCATGACGCGCTTACTCGCTCGCTCCGCCGCGCAAATGGTCGAGAATTCCATCTGGACCGTAACCCGTGCGGTGAACTCTCGCGTCACAGAATTTGTCCGTGAGTTGGTGAAGCGTGGACGGGGAGATAAGGCATTGTTCGATGTTCTTCCGCCGCAACGCAGGACACTCGCCGATCGAGGATTGCTTGGTTCCAGCCGCCGTGCCGTGGTTGTGAGTCTGCCAACTTCCAGTGGCAAGACGCTCATCGCCCAGTTCCGAATGCTTCAGGCATTGAACCAGTACGACGACCGGAAAGGCTGGGTGGCCTACCTCGCGCCCAGTCGTGCCCTAGTCAATCAAGTGACCCGGCAGCTACGGCGCGACTTCGAACCGCTTGGCTTAGTCGTGGAGCGCGTCAGTCCGGCCATGGAAATCGATGGGATTGAGGCTGGCGTTCTCAGCGAGTCACGTGATGAGGCAAAGTTCCGCATCCTGGTCGCCACTCCCGAAAAATTCGACCTGTTGTTAAGGCAGGACTGGGAGGAGAAGATTGGCCGCCCGCTCACCCTTGTAGTGGTGGATGAGGCGCACACGATTCAAGACACTCAGCGCGGAATGCGTTTGGAGCTGCTTCTTGCAACCATCAACCGGGAATGCCGTGAAGCTCAGTTCCTGCTACTAACGCCTTTCATTCAAAACGCACGTGAAGTAGCCCGTTGGCTCGGCGGCGCAAACTCCGATGACATCAGCCTAGGGGTTGACTGGCAGCCTAACGATCGGGCGATTGGCATCGTAAGTGCCGTGGATGAAGGACCGTTGCGGGGGCGCAGTCGGGACTATCGGTTGGACTTCAAAACGGTCCATACCACCCGGCACACCATCGATCTCGATGAGGCCTTCACTTTTGGTAAGGAAGCCCTGTTGGCAGACACCTTTTCTCAAGCCAACGACGCGGGAACGTTAGCGGCCATCGCAGCTCACAAGCTCAAGGAACGTGGCCCGGTCATCGCCATGCACAGTCGTCCGGATTATGTCTGGAAGCTTGCCGAAAAACTCAAGGCTGCGAGTGAAGCCTCCACCACGCTATCACCTGACGTGGAACTGGTTCGCAAATATGTCGCTCAGGAATTGGGGGAACGATTCCCATTGGTTGAACTGTTAGCCCACCGGATCGGTGTGCATCACGGTGGATTGCCTGAAGAGATTCGGATGTTGATGGAATGGCTGTTCGAGAAAGGCTCTCTCGACGTGATGGCCGCGACCACAACCATTGCTCAGGGTGTGAACTTCCCAGTCAGCGGTGTGGTAATGGCTGCGACGCATTATCCCTATGGGAATCCTATGCCAGCAGAAGACTTCTGGAACATTGCTGGCCGTGCGGGAAGGGTTTCCCAAGGTCAACTTGGAGTGGTCGCGTTGGTGGCGGAGAATGAACAGCAGTTGTCCGAACGTCGTGATTTTATCAATCGAAACACCGGAGATCTGAATTCCGCACTGATCCAGCTTGCTCAAAAGGCAGGAGAGGCTCTCGATGATCTCGGCAAGATCGTTTATCACTCGCCGGAATGGTCCAGCTTTCTCCAGTATCTCGCTCATACTTACCGGCAGATGGGCGAGCCGGACAATTACGCCGATCAGATCGAACAGGTGCTGCGTGGCACGTTGGGATTTGAGAAGCTTCGCTCTTCACAGAGCCGAGTTGCCCAGCGGTTGCTTGCCGGAATTAGGACCTACACCGCCTATCTATCGGAGCCGGGGCAGCCGCTCAAGCTGGTGGATAGCACTGGATTCTCTTTGCAGAGTATCAAGACTGTCATGAAGCACCAAGGCAGTCTAGGTCCGGATTCATGGGATGGTGACCGCTTGTTCCGGGACGGTGACCGCACGTTGCAGGATATGATGGGCGTCCTGTTGCGCGTGCCGGAGCTGCGCGAAAACCTCAACGCAGTCACTGGCGGCCAATCCTCCGATGGCAACAAGCTCGCTCTCATCATTAAAGATTGGGTGAATGGTGAAGAGATCTCCACCATTGCGGATAGACATTTCAAAAAAGAGGGCATGGATGACATGACCGCATTGACCAAATGCGGCCAGAATCTTTTTGGCAAGCTCACCCAGACGTCTTCATGGGGACTCGGAGCCTTGCTGGCAATCACCGCGTCAAGTTTAGCCGATGAAGAGCGCAGCCAACTCGCCAATCTCCCGTCCCGCGTGTTTTATGGGGTTTCAACCGATGAAGCCATTGCCCTGCGATTGCTGGGAGTGCCGCGCCGAGCTGCTACAGCTCTAGCCCGGAGTTTGAATCTAAGGAGGGTCGAAGCACTTCCTTCGATCCGTCAGCGTCTAGCCGCCATGTCCGAACAAGATTGGAACTCAGCTGTGGGAGCATCTGGCGGCGTCTATCGAAGAGTTTGGCAAATCATGGAAGGCAAAGAGGGGTAATGAGATCGAAATGACCGACACCAACCAAAGGCAACGGGGCAACACCCTCGGGAGCATCAATGGCCGACAATTGCGTGAGCTTCCCATTCCCTCAGGCGCTACGCCCCCGTCATTCGGCTGCGGTGTTCGCTGGGGCGCCAGCCGATCCATTTTTTGAAAGTGTTGGAGAAGACGAAGGCGTTTTGGTAGCCGACGGTGTGGGCGACGGTCTCTACCTTGAGGTTGGTGGTGGAGAGAAGCTCTGCGGCCTTGCGCATGCGGAGCCAGGTGACGTGATGCATGGGCGTGCGGCCCAGGGCGCGGCGGCAGAGGCGGCGCAGATGCTCCGCGCTGACGTGGGCCTGGTGGGCGAGTTCGTCCAGCGTCCAGTCGCGACCGACATCGGCGGAGACGCGCTCCCACAGGCGGGCGAGCCGATCATCCATGGTCCAGGGCTGGGAAAAGCGTGCGACGTAGCCTTGGATCAGCTCCACCCAGTGGAACATGGCGGCGGGCTGGGCGGAGTGGGTGGCCTCATCGATCAGTCCTTCAATGGCGTGCCAGAGGGCGTGGCCGTCAAAGGCAGCCATGACGGGGGAGCTGGAGGAGAGGAGGCGCTGGTCGGCGGGTTGTTGCTCGTAGCGCACCCAGCAGCAGCGCCAGGTTTTCCCGGGCACCGCTTTGAAGGCGTTGGCCATGAAGGGCGGCAGGGCGACGGCGGTGCCAGCGGCGCATTTCTGCCAACGGCCATCCACCAGCACGCGGCCCTCCCCGCCGAGGCAGGCGAGGAAGTACAGCCCGCTCTGGTGCATGCGGACGATGTGGTACGGCGCGGCGGCATCCATCACGCCGGCGTGGGCGATGCGGTGGGTATTGAGGGTGCTGCACACGGGGGCACCGCGCAGCCAGTTCCGGCTGTCATCGGTGTGGGCACGCACCACGCGGGATACGGTGTCCGCGCCGTGAATGTGCGTTTCGGATAGTTCAAGGATGGAACCCGCAGCGTGCATAGTGAATCAGTTTGCACTTGAATCCAAAGCACTGCAAACCATTGCCAGTCTCGGTAACTCAAACTCAATATCGCTATGCCCAACCCCTGGACCGGAAAAGGAAATCCCTACACTCGCCAAGAAGTCGTAGATCGTTTGAATGCAACGCTCGCTAAAGGAGAGCCGATCATCGCGGCAGGCGCTGGCACGGGCATCAGCGCGAAGTTCATCGAACGCGGCGGTGCTGACCTGATCATCATTTACAATTCGGGGCGCTTTCGCATGATGGGGCATGGCTCCACCTGCGGGATGATGGCCTATGGGGATGCGAACGCCATTGCGATGGAGATCGGTGAATACGAGGTGCTGCCTGTGGTGGATGAGATCCCAGTGATCTGCGGTGTGCACGCGACAGATCCGCGCCGCCGGATGTGGCATTGGCTGGGCAAGGTGAAGGAGATGGGATTCTCTGGCGTGAACAATTTCCCCACGCACACGATTGTCGATGGTCACTTCCGCGGTGTCTTGGAAGAGACGGGGATGAGCGTGCAAAAGGAGTTTGAAATGGTAGGGCTGGCGCGGCGCATGGACATGTTTAGCATCGTCTATGTCGGGTCCCCTGAAGAAGCCATCGAGATGGCCAAGCAGGGCGCAGATGCCATCATCGCGCACGTCGGCACAACGGTAGGCGGCAGCATCGGTGTGAAGAACGCGGTGGTCAGTTGGGATCACACCATTGCCCGCACGCAGGAGATCATTGATGCGGCCAGCTCTGTGCGAAAGGACATCTTTTTCCTCACACACGGTGGTCCGATCAATACTCCCAAGGACGTGGAGCTGATGCTCAGCAAAACCACCGCCGTCGGCTTCGTGGGTGCGAGCTCGCTGGAGCGCATGGGCGTGGAAGACTCCCTGACCAGCCTGACGCGCGAGTTTAAGAAGGTGCCGTGGCCGGGTGCCTCCGCGTAGAGCATGGGTGGGCGGGCGAGGTTTCGGTTGAACAGAATCGGGCGCTGGGAGCGTAGGTACCCCGCTATGATTCTTCGATCTGCTTGCTGCCTTGTCTTCCTCACTGCTGCTGCTGCGTTTTCCCAACAGGTGACGCTGCCGTTGCCCCGTCTGCTGACGCTGATGCCGATGGGGGGGCAGGTGGGGTCGTCTGTGGAGGTGACGATCACGGGTGAAAATATTGAGGAGGTCAGCGCGCTGACGTTTTCGACCCCCAAGATCACGGCGAAGCCGGTGGCGGGTGTGGCGAACAAGTTCCTGGTCAGCATCGCGGCGGATGCCCCGGTGGGCATTTATGACGCGCGGCTGATGACTCGCCTCGGCGTATCGTCTGCGCGGGCGTTTTCGGTGGGTAAGCTGGCGGAGGTGACGCGTAGCAAGCCCAACAATTCGGTTGAGACGGCCTTGGCGCTGCCGCTGAACTCGATCTGCAATGCGGCGATGACCAAGCGGGCGGTGGATTTTTATTCGTTCACGGGCACGAAGGGGAAGCGGGTGGCGGTGGATTGTGCAGCGATGGGGATCGATTCAAAGCTGATGCCGGTGGTGGTCCTGGCGGACATGGCGGGGCACGATTTGCTGGTGAATCGCACGGGCGGGCTGCTGGAGTTTGACCCGCCAGCGGACGGTACCTATTTGATCAAGGTGAATGACCTGACCTTCCAGGGCGGCGCGACGCATTTTTATCGGCTGGCAGTGCAGGAGGTGGGCGGCGGTCAACCAGCCCCACGGCAGGCGCTCACGGCCATGGTCAGCTCCATGTCGTGGCCGCCCGTCGGTCTTGCGGCGATGGCGAAAGACAAGGAGGCAGAGCCAAACAATAAGCCTGCCGAAGTGCAAAAGATCTCCCTGCCCTGTGACATCGCTGGGGCGTTTTACCCCGCAGCGGATGTGGACACCTTTGAGTTCACCGCCAAGAAGGGGGAGACCTGGTGGGTGGAGCTGGCCTCTGAGCGCCTGGGGCTGGACACGGATGCCTTTGTGCTGGTGCAGCAGGTGAAGAAGGAAGGCGATAAGGAAACGCTGACAGACGTGGCGGAGCTATACGACATCGCGCCGCCGATGAAGGTGTCTAGCAATGGCTACTCCTACGATGGCCCTCCGTACAACGCCGGATCTCCAGACGTGAACGGGAAGTTTGAGATCAAGGAGGACGGGACCTACCGACTCCAGGTGCGGGACCTTTTTGGCGGCACGCGCAGTGATCCGAACAATATCTATCGCCTGATCGTGCGCCAGGCGGCCCCTGACTTTTCCCTGGCGGCATGGGCGCTGCACATGACGCTGCGCAACGGGGATCGCAATGCCCTGTCCAAGTCGCTGGCCCTTCGTGCGGGCACGACGGTGGCGTTTGAGGCCGTGGTGGTGCGTCGCGATGGGTTTGATGGCGAGATCGAACTGACCATGGAGGGCCTGCCCGCCGGGGTTCATGCCACGGGCCTGAAGATCGCCAAGGGGAAGACGATGGGGCACATCATCATCAGCGCGGATGAAGGAGCCAAGCCTGCCTTTGCACTGGCAAAGATCAGCGGTAAGGCCTCCGTCAACGGTGCCAGTGTCACCCGCGCCTGTCCGGTCGCCTCCATGGAGTGGCCATCCCGCAACGCCAAGGACGATATCCCAGCGCCGCGCCTGATGGCGGACGTACCGGTGTCCGTCACTGATGCGGAACTGGCCCCGTTATCGATTGCCGCTGCCGAAGACAAGGTATGGGAGGCAAAGGTGGGCGAGACCTTGAAGATCCCGCTCAAGGCGGTGTGGCGGCAGGACTTCACAGGTACGTCCATCAAGATGAAGGCGTATGGCGAGGGCTTCACGGGCTTGAAGGAATTTGATTTACCGATCAAGGCGGGCACCCAGGATGCCGTCATCGATCTGGCCGCGCTGAAGACGCCTGCGGGTGAATACACGATCGCCTTTTACGGGATCGGCATTTGCAAGTTCGTGTCTGGAGTCCCTGATGCGAAGGGCAAACCTGCCGCGCCGACGGATACGGTGGATATCTTTGTCTCCCGGCCGATCCGCATCGCCGTCAAAGAGGCGGCGGTGACGGCGGCGGCGAAGTAGGGGCGATTAATCGACGAAGCGCTGGAGGTCTGCCATGGTGCCACGGGTGACACCGAGTTGGGAATGTGCCTTGAGATCGCGCCAGAGCTCCGCACCATCGTTGAGGCCACGCGTGAGATCCTGATAGACCTCTAGGAGCTGACGGGCCTCGGGCGCATTTTGCTCCAGCAGTTCGACGCGGAAGTGGCGCAGCCCTGCACTGGTCAGATCTTCATAGTACTGCGCGCCCGTTTGGGGCACCGCATTGAAGAGAGTATTGCGGCAGCCGACGTCTGCCTTTAGCGGGTGCTCCATACCGATGCGGTCACGCAGATGTACGCGATGGTGCTCGCAGGGGCGACCGCAGTTGGTGAAGTCCGTGCCCTTCGACATGAAGGCCGCAAAGACGCAGTGCTCCATGTGAAACATAGGCATGTGCTGATGCAGGGTGATCTCAAACCACTCCGGCGGCGCGACGCGGAGAAGATCCAGAACCTGTTCCAGGGTCAGGTCATAAGAAATGGTCAGGCGCTCCAGACCAGCATTGATTAGCAGCTCTGCCGTCAGGGGGTTGGCGACGTTGAGGGAAAAATCCCCCGTCATGCGCAGGCCTGTGCCTTTAAAAAAGGACATCGCGCCGAGATTCCGGATCAAGACACCGTCGGGGGCGGCGCGCTCGATGAGCTTAAAGAAGCCAGCCTCACCCGACTTTTGGATTCGTGGTGTGGCCAGGAAGACCTCGGCACCGTTGCCCGCGCTCCGGGCACGCTTCACGGCATCGGCATAGGGGCGGATGTCCTCGAAATCCAGGTAAAGACGGCGGATGCCAGCGGCCAGCGCCGCATCGATGTGGGCATTGCTGCGGCAGAGGGCATACATCACGGGCGTGGCCTCAGAGGCCGGCACGCGGGCGCTGAGGATCGGTGCCAGCATGTCGGTTAGCGTGATTTCTGGGGGCGTGGGCTTTTCCTTCGTCGGTGCGCTGGCTTCCACCTGCTCAATCAAAGCGCGCCGCATGCGATTGAGCTCGCTGACGGGTAGGATGACCTCCCCCTCCAAATGGAGGTCCAAGCTGCCGAGCTCAAAAGAAGTGCCGCCGAGCCTGCCGAGCTGGTCTCGCAGTCCTTCCGCTGTGAGGGGGCGCTTTTGGGCGGTCTGGAGGGGCATGGTGGAGATGACCTCCACCTTGCCGCAGAGAATGTGCAGGGGCTCGCCCGCTTTGCCAGTGAGAAGGAGATCGAGCCGCCGGGTCTTGCGCGGTGGGATGTCTCCTTCGAAGCTCTGGCGCAGCCGTTTGTTCAGGGCTGGATCATCGGTCTTAAAGATCCGTGTGCCGGGGGTGATGCGGCTCATGTCCAGCTTCCCATGCTGGAATTCCAGCCACCCTTGATCGACGACGTAGATGCGGCCGCCCTGCTCGTCATTGGTATCTGCGCCGTTTTCAAAGACGATCCCATCCCCCGGCTTGAGCGGCAGCAAAAACTCGCTGAGCTCCACCGCATCGCGAGCGACCTGTCGCACGATGCCGGCGAGCGGGCCGCGCTTTTTGCCAAATCGTGCGCCGACGAGTTCCTGATGATTCACCCCGTGCATCCAGCCGGTGTAGAGGCAGCGGGAGAAGGTCATCTCCATCTCGTAGCGATCATGGGCGTCCACCACTTGGCTGACGTCTAGGCCCTCGAGGGCGGCGTCAATGGCCTTGCGATAGACCCTCGTGACACCTGCAACGTATTCGGGGGTCTTGAGACGGCCCTCGATCTTGAAGCTGCGGATGCCCAGCTCGATCAGACGCGGGATCTCATTCACGGCGGCCAAATCCTGCGGGCTGAGGAGATAACGCTTTTCCCCCAGGTCGCGCAGCTCCCCATCAACGACGAGTTCGTAGGGCATGCGGCAGGCCTGGGCGCACTCGCCCCGATTGGCGCTGCGGCGGCCGAGGGATTCACTGGTCAGGCACTGGCCACTGTAGGCGACGCATAGCGCGCCATGGACAAAGACCTCCAGCGGCAGTGCCCCTGGCGCAGTGGCACCAAAGCGCTCCAACTCGCGGAGGCTGAGCTCGCGCGCCAGCACGGCCTGATCAATGTCCAGCCGCTTGGCAAAGTCCAAGCCCTCGGGAGAGGTGATCGTCATCTGCGTGGAGGCATGGAGCCGGAGGCCGGGCGTCAGCTTTTTCGTCAACCGCGCCAGGCCGAGGTCCTGGACGATGACGGCATCGACACCGCATTCCTCCAAGTAGCGCAGCTGATCGACGGCGTCGGCGAGTTCGCTGGTAAAGATCAGGGTGTTGAAGGTGACGTAGCCTTTGACGCCATGCCCATGCAGAAAGGACATCAACTGCGGCAGATCTTCCGCTGTGAAGTTGTCTGCCCTCATCCGCGCATTGAAGCGTGGCATGCCAAAGAAGATCGCGTCAGCGCCATTGGCGACGGCGGCACGGGCGCAGTCCCAATTTCCAGCGGGAGAGAGCAATTCAGGGAGGGGGCGGACAGACATGGGGTGGGGAGGATACACCAGTCTGCCGCATTGACGAATGCGGAGTGCGGTACACCCGTCTTTGTCCGCTCTGGGATCGGAATCAGGTAAAGATGATGTGCGTGCCTTCGCCTGCGGCGTCTTCGTAGAACTGGCCAACGGTCAGGACGTCGTCCACACGGTCCCAGAGGTCCTCTTTCTTGAGCTTGAACATGTCCATGGCCAGCTTGCAGGCAAATATCTTGCCGCCGGAGTCTGAGATCAGTTCGAGGAACTCTTGCACGGGCGGGATGTCTAGCTTTTCCATCTCCTTATTCATTAGGGAGGTGGCAAAGGCGGAAACGCCTGGCAGTGCCCCCATCCAGGTGGGGAAGGGCATCGTCATCGGCATGCCTAGCATCGGCATGGCCATGTTTAGGGCGGGATTTCCCACCGTCGCCACTTTGAGATGATCCAGGGTGGTCTTATTCAGCGCGTTCAGACCAAAGAAGGTGAAGAACAGGGAGGCCTCAATGCCCTCCATGCGGGCACCGTTGGCCATGATGAGTGCGGGGTACACGCCGTCCAGGGAGCCCTTGGAGACGATGATGCAGACTTTTTTGACGGGTTGTGTGTCGGACATAAAAGGAGGAGGTTGAGGTTAGATGCAGCCGACGGGCTTTGGGATGCCGGCGATCTTGGAGGCCTTTTTCAGGGGGCCACCCGGAAACAGATCATAGAGTTCTTTGGTGGTGACGACGCCACTCTTACCGACACCACGGATGGTGATCGTGGCGCTCTGTTTTTGCAGGTCACGCAGGTAATTGAGGACTTTGTGGTGGGCCTCCGTCAGCGGGCCGACGGACTCCTCCGCCGCGATGGCATCCGCGATGGCGGTCGTCCATTGGTTCATATCGGTGAGGTAGCTCTCTTCGTTTACTTCGACGGTGGTTCCAGCGATGGTCTTTTGCATAAGGGTCGGGGTGGGTTAGGCGTTGGCGGGTGCTTTTTTGATGCGGCTGATGCCCAGCAGCGGGCGGCCTTTCATCAAGATCTGCCAATAGACGTGGCGGAAGGCAAGCTTACCGAGATGGTTCAGGCGGCTTTCTTCGAGCAGTCGCATGGGGCCAAAGGCAAAGGGAAAGCCGCCTTCGTGGGGCTCAATGTCGTAGTTGAAGTCAATCAGCAGGGCCTTGCCATCCCCGGACTCGATGAAGCAGTTTGAGTGACCGTCAAAGTCCTCCACCAGTGGTTGCCCGGCGATGTGGCGCAGCAGGTTTTCCGTTAGCGCCTCGGATTCAAAGTGCGCGACGGAGCCCGCCTTGGACGTGGGGACGTTGGTGGCATCCCCGAGGATAAAGATGTCTGGGTATTTCAGCGATTGCAGCGTGTGCTTGTGGGTCGGCACAAAGTCCAGGTCATCCCCAAGCCCCGAATCGCGAATGACCTCCGCGCCCATGTTGGTGGGGGTGGTGACGAGGAGATCAAACGGCACTTCGCGACCATCGTAGCAGATCAGTTTCCGTGTCTCGGGATCGATCTTTTCCACGGCAAAGTCCGTCTCCACCGCAATGCCCTTGTCCCCGAGCAGGTGGCCGAGCTTTTTGGCTGCCTTGGGTTTGGTAAACGCACCCGTCAGTGGCGTGACGTAGGTGATCTGCACCCGATCCCTCATGCCGCGTTCGCGGAAAAAGGACTCCGCCAAGAAGGCAAACTCCAGCGGGGCGACGGGACATTTCACGGGCATCTCCGTGACATGGACGACGAGGTTGCCTCCCTCCCAGGTGGCAAGTTTTTCCCGCAGGGCGGCCGCGCCATCAAAGGTGTAGAAGTCAAAGATGCTCTTGCGCCACTCCCCACCCAGCATTCCCTCGGTTTCCTCTGGGGCGGTGCGGCAGCCGGTGGCGATGACCAGCAAGTCGTAGGGGACGCTGGCACCCCCCTTTAAAGAGACGCTGTGGGTGTCTGGGGAGATCTTTTCCACCTCGGCAATTTGGAAATCCACGCCTCGGGGCATGAAATCGCGCTTTTGCTTCACGATCTGGTCCCGCCGGTAGTGGCCGAAGGGGTAAAGGAGGAAGCCAGGCTGGTAGTAGTGGTTTTCATCCCGATCAATGACGGTGATCTTCCAGTCCGCAGCGGCCAAGCGGCGGCGCATGTGGTGGGCGATCATGGTCCCGGCGGTGCCGCCACCGAGGATGAGGAGATGCTTGGAGTTCATGAGGGTCGTGGGTTGGAAGTTCGCCGCCAGTCTTGCCTTAACTAGGATCCGTCAGGCGCTGTGCCTTGGCCGTCAGACGCTGCTGAATGCTGGTGCAGACGGTTTCACAGAGATCGACGATGGTATTATCCGCGATGTAACAGACGGTGGAGATGCCCTCCCGACGTCTGCCAACGATTCCGGCATCCGCCAAAGACTGCACATGACGGGAAACATTTCCTTGGGTGAGTCCAGTCGCGTCGGATAACTCGTTGATGTTCTTGTCCCCGCTTTCCAGAGCACGGATGATCCTCAACCGACTGGGTTCTGAAAGAGCGCGGAACCATTCGGCGATGAGATCTAGCGCCCCGCCCGAAAGAACCGATGATGAAGAGAAAGCCATAGCCGACAAAATGAGTTGAGAACCGTTTCGTTATATGCATGTATAGTCATGTAATTAGTTTCTGTCAAATCCAATCCCCTCCCCGATGAGCTCCTCCTTCCGAACTGACCCCCGCGGCGTGCTGGTCCCATGTGCAGATTGCGCCACCGTCAATCGCGTCCCCTACAGCCGCCTCGGCCAGCATGGGCGCTGCGCCGCGTGCCAGAAAGACCTGCCCGCATTGACCCTGCCGGTGGAGATCACCAGCATTGAGGCCTTTGCAGGACTGGTCGGGCAGTCGGTCCTCCCGGTGGTGGTCGATTTCTGGGCGGAATGGTGCGGCCCCTGTAAGATGATGGCCCCCGAATTTGCCAAAGCCGCTGCGCAGACTTCTGGTCAGGCGATCTTTGCCAAGCTGGATACGGAGGCCGTGCCAGAGGTAGGCCAGCGTCTCCGCATCCAAGGCATCCCCGCTTTCATCCTCTTTTATCAAGGGAAGGAACGGGACCGCACTTCAGGCTTCCAACCCGCACCGCAATTGCTCGCTTGGGCTGCGTCGAGCCTTGCCGCCGCAGATGGCAAATAGTCGGAGAAATTGTTCACAGTCAGTGTGAAAATCGACAATTTTGCTAAAAACTGAAAAAATTACTTCAATTCTTTTGATTATTAGGGTTACATCAACAAAATGGAGTGGTGATCGCGATTCCTGCGCTCACTCAACCCTCAGTCCCGATGCTTCCCCTCTCTCGAGATCGTCGAAAGAAGCCCGCTGCGATAGCCCCCAAGGCCCCACGCCGCGTTGTGAAGGCGCGTGCAAAGCGCCCAAAGACTGATGGCGCGACGCAGTTCGAGGTGGATCTCGAGCCCGATTCCCCCGTCATTCGGGAGCACCAAAAGGCGGAGGCGCGTCGGCGAGGCTTCAGGATCGCTGCTTGGTGGGTCATTGTGATCGTGGTCGGGACGGTGGGCTGGGCGGTGATCAAGGAGACCTTTGTGGAAAATCCAAAATTTGGCCTCCGGGAAGTGATCGTGAACACCCGTGGTGCCCTGACCCCACGCAAAATCGTCCGTGTGCTGGGCCTGACCGAAGGATGCAGTGTGTTAACGCTCAACATGCATTCACTGGCGGAAAAACTGCGCCGCCTGCCCGAGGTCAAAGACGCCCGAATCGCGAAGGATAACGATGGCAGGCTCATCATCGACGTCAATCAGCGGGATCCCATCGCCTGGGTCGAAAGTTCCGCCCTCAACCTGACCCCGATGAAGAGCGGTTTCGGCTGCCTTGTTGACGCGGAAGGCATCGCCATCCCATGCGAGGTGATTTTGGACGAATACGCCGTACTGCCAGTCATTCAGCACCACACCCTGAACCAGATCAATCCAGGTGGGGAAATTCAGGACGTCAGCATGAGGGAGGCCATCAGCCTACTGAAGGCGCTGGAGGCCCGGTGTGAAGAGGGGGCAGACACCGTGCGCCGCATTGAAGTTCCCAATCCCTGGTCCCTCGTGGCTAAGTTTGACGACGGTGCCTCCGTCACTTTTGGGCCTGGGAAACTAAAATCTCAACTCGCGCGCTTTGATCGTGTCAAACTTCAGGCTCGGCAATACCACTGGCAGATTGATACCCTGGACCTGCTCCCGGTCGATAATGCCGCCATCACCTTCCGTCGTCCACCCGATCTCGCCGCGCTGCGTGCCGTACCCACTGCCACCCTCGTCGCAACCCCTCCCTCCTCCCACCGTTAACCCTCAAGACAATATGGCCAAATCCACCATCTACGCAGGCCTAGAAATCGGCACCCAAAAGATCTGTGTCGTCGTCGGCGAAGCAAAGCGCGACGGCGCTATCCGCATCCTTGGCGTGGGTCAGGCCCCATCCCGCGGCGTCCGCAAGGGGGAGATCGTTGACTTCGAAAAAGTCCAGACCTGCCTGAACGATGCCCTCGTGCGCGCGGAAGATCGGAGTGACGTGATGATCCGCAATGTTTTCCTCGGCGTGACCGGTGCCCACATTGAAAGCCTGAATAATCGGGGCTGCTATCGTCTGCCAGATGAGCAGTCAGAGATCACGGAAGACGATGTGGAAGAGGCCAAGGAGATCGCTCGCAATGTGCCCATCCCCCAGCAGAATGTCTTTTTGCATAGCGTGACCCGGCAGTACATCGTGGATGGACAGGAAGGCGTGAAGCAACCCATCGGTCGGGAAGGCCGCCTACTAGAGGCGGATTACCACATCATTCACGGGATGCGTGCCCGGATCCAGAACGCGATCCGTTGCGTGCGGGAGATCCCATTGGAGGTTGAAGACGTCGTCTTTAACCCCATCGCAGCCGCCCAAGTCGTCCTCACTCGGGAGGCGAAGAGCCAGGGCTCGCTAATGATCGATTTTGGGGCAGGCACAGCGGATTACGTCCTCTATCAGGACGGGATGATCACCGCCTCTGGGTCCATCCCACTGGGTGGCGACCACATCACCAACGACATCGCGCTGGCCCTGCAAATCCCAAATGGACGGGCAGAAAAGGTCAAGATCGAAGACGCCAGTTGCCTCTATGAAGACGTCCCAGAGGACGAGATCCTCCAGATCGAAGACGATGGCGGACTCGTCATCGGCGAGGTCGAGCGCGCCTTTCTCAACGAGGTCGCCTATCTGCGGACGCGCGAGATTTTGGATCAGGTGAGGGAGCGCTGCCAGGATCACCTTTCCCGCCTGGCGGCTGGCGTGTACCTGACGGGTGGCGTGAGTCTGATGAAAGGCATTGACTCCGTGGCAAAAGACGTGTTTCAAATGAAAGTGACGCGCGCCGGATCGGCCCCGGTCAGCGGCGTGTCTGCCATGTTTGAGAACCCTCAATACTCCACGCCCATCGGCCTCATCCGTTATGCGCAGATCTTGGACAGCGAGAAGCCCTTTCTTTCCCCATTGGCGCGTCTAGGCCGTCGAATGGCGGACCTGCTGAATACAGTCGCGCTCTAATCTCCTTTCAAAAAGCCCCCAGCAACCCAACCCAAACCACACCGCCTCTTATGGTCGAATATGATCGCAATCAACTCCAGGCCGCACCCGGAAGCACTGGCCTGAAAATCTGCATCGTCGGAGTCGGTGGCTCAGGCTCAAACGTCCTGGATCGCATCACGCTGGACAAAACGGTGGAGGCCAATCTGATCAGCATGCACACTGATGTGCGTGTGCTCGGCCATTCCATGGCCCCTCTGAAACTCCAACTCGGTGGCGAACTCATGCGCGGCGTCGGTGCTGGTGGTGATCCCGATCTCGGTCGCGAAGCCGCCCTCTTCTCCCGCGATGCGATCCGCACCGCTCTGCAGGGATTCAACATCATCTTCATTTGCACGGGTCTTGGGGGCGGCACCGGGTCTGGGGCCGCGCCAGTGATTGCAGAGATCGCTAAGAGCACAGGTGCCCTGGTGCTGGTCGTTGCCACGATGCCCTTCAGCTTTGAAGGCCGCCGCCGCATCAACCAGGCGGAAGAAGCATTGGAACTGCTGCAAAAGCGTGCCGACGCGCTGATCCTCTTTGAAAACAACCGCATGGGGGAACTCATCCTCCCCAAAGACGGCATCCAAAAAGCCTTCAGTCAGGCAGATCAACTCATCGCGCAGAGCCTGCGTGCCGTCTCCACCATGGTCTCCATCCCTGGGCTCGTAAAACTCGGCCTCGACGACCTGACCACGGCACTTTCGGCGTCCAATGGTCGCTGTCTCTTTGGGTTTGGCGAAGCCCGCGGCCAGAACCGTGGGGCCGAAGCCCTGAAGCGTGCGCTCAAGAGCCCGCTGATTGATCAAGGCCGTCTCCTCCACCAGACTCGCAGCCTGCTCGTCCACGTCGCCGGCGGCGAAAGTCTGACGCTGATGGAGGTCGAAGCCATCATGAAGCAATTGGGCCGCAACGTGCCCGATCACACGCACATCCTCTTTGGCGTCGCCGTCGATGCCAAGTTGGGAGAGTCCACCTCGGTCACCTTGATCAGCTCCCTCGGGCTAGAGCAGCTCACAGCACATACCACAGCGCCTGCCGCCCCCGTCGCTTTGAGCGCCCCACCACTCGTTCGTGCCGAGCCACGCCCAGCACCATCCCCGATCACCGCACCCCCACAGCTCGCGCCCATCGCCGAACCGGAGCCGATGGAGCTTTTTAGCCCTGAGGAATTGCCGCCCGTGATCCCAGCGCCTCCTCCCGTCGTCCATGTAGAGCCCGTCGCCGAAATCGAAGAGCCCCCAGCCGTGATTGAGGAAGAAGAACCCGATGAAGAGTTCATCGCTGCAGTGGAGGCACCAGCGATTCAGTTTGAGGCCGCCGAAGAAGAGCAAGAGGAGGAGGAAGAAGCAAGCGCCACCATCCCAGACAGTGTGGACATTGCTGACGAACCCATTTTTGAAGAAGTCGCTGATGAAGAGGACGTGGAGGAAGAAGACGTTCCCTTCATCCCAGACACCCCTCAGGTGCTGGCACCAGTCGCCGATACAGCGCACGTTCCACTTCCTGCGGTCAGCCGCCCCGTCGCCGCCGAGGAACCCGCCCCAGTCCCTGCCACTGCGCCCGCAGCGCCAGCCAAGCAACACGGCAGCACTCTCGCCGCAGTCGTCGCCCGTGGAAACGGTAACGGTTCGAAACGCGCGACCGAGGATCAGGCTACCTTCCGCCTTGGCGATGAAGATCGCGGCAAGCATTTCAAGGACACAGAGCCCGCTCTCGCCTCCGATGGTGGCGAAAATCTCGATGTCCCAACTTGGATGCGCCTCAAGCGCAAGATCCGCGGCTAAGCTAAGACCTCCCACCGCTCACTACCGGGACGATGACGTCCCGGCGAGTGAGGCTCGATGTCGAGTGGTTTGCACGGCGCAGATGGGGAAGTGGCTGGCCACTTGGCCAGCACTCCCAGGGGATTGACAGCTTACTTACCGCTAGCGGCTGCCGCAGCAGCGTCGGCGATCGCTTTCACGTCGCGGTTGCTTTCCAGGACTTTATCTACCAGGCCGTATTCAGCAGCTTCAGCAGCGCTCATGTAGTTGTCGCGGTCAGCGTCCTTTTCGATCTGTTCCGTGCTCTTCCCGGTGTGGTGGGCGAGGATACGATTGAGCCGGCGCTTGAGCTTGTACATGAAGTCAACGGTCCGTTCCACATCGCTCGCGGTTCCGCGTGCGCCCCCAGAGACCTGATGGATCATGATATCGGAATTCGGCAGGGCGTAGCGCTTACCCTTGGTGCCTGCGGCCAATAGAACGGCACCCATGCTGGCAGCCATACCGATGCAGTAGGTGTTCACATCGCAGGTGACGAACTGCATGGTATCGTAAATCGCGAGTCCCGCAGTCACGCTGCCGCCTGGGCTGTTGATATAAATGTTGATGTCCTTCTTCGGATCCTGCATCTGGAGGAAGAGGAGCTGGGCGATGACGATATTCGCCATCTGATCATCAATTCCGGTGCCGATAAAAATGATCCGGTCCTTCAGCAGGCGGGAATAGATGTCATACGCACGCTCCACCCGCCCTTCGCTTTCGATCACGGTTGGGACGATGTAATTGGACGGGCGGATAACGGAGGGGAAATCAAATTCTGAGTTAGACATGGGGTAATGAAAGGTTGGCGGGTTGCCTTGTCAATCAACCATACGCATAGAGTGGTAGGGAGTGACAAAAGTCTTCCGCGCAAACCCAAGAATTATTTCCAAAACGGGTGGCGCTACTCTGCCCCAATCGTGTGCTTCAAGATGAAGTCGATGATCGGGGTGGAATCGTCTAGCCCATGGGGGTGGTGACCAACGCCGGGTTTGGCGATCAGTTCCATGCTCCCGCCGAGTGCCTTGTAGCGCGCTGCAATGAGGCCGGTGTTTTCATCCCATGGCACCACATCATCCGCATCGCCATAGACATGCAGCAGCGGCACGTGTTCAGCTGCGAGTGGGGCCAGATTATCCACCGGATTCCCCTTGTAGGCCAGTGCCTCCGCCTCGGACTTGAAGCCCCACAGCTTTTGCACGTAGCCCCAGTTGTTCGGATCTCCCTTGCCCTTTCCTTTTCCGCCAGGCCAGCTTTTGAAATCACACACGGGGGCGTCCCCATAAATGCAGGCCACTTTATCTGGGTTGGCTTCTGCCCAGTTGTAGCAATAAAGGCCACCACGGCTCAGCCCGACTAGCGCTGCCTTTTTGCTAAAGCCATACTTGGTGGTCAGCTCCAAATGCAATGCGTTCCATTGGGCGACGGCGTCTGGGCAGCCCAGCATGTTGGGCAGGCTCAGATAAACAATGTGCAGGCCCTTGCCCAGCAGCGCGATGTCGGGGGCTGGCTTGTGGCCAAAGAATTCCCCGTGCCAGACCCATGGCCTGCCGGGGGCGGCTTCTTTGGGCTCAACGATGGTCAGTTTCTTGCCCTGGAAATCCATCTCGTGCTTGGCATAGCCGTTCCAATCCCCCGTCGCTGGAGGAAGTACCGCTGATGTGGTCTGCCGGGCCAGGAGTCGCGCCTCCTGATCCAACTGGGCCGCCTGTGCCTGGGCTTCTGCCAGCGGCAATCCCTGCTTCATCCCTGGGCGCTGGTGGCCTGTCTCTGAGAGCCAGGCATCCTTGAGCAGTCGCTGCTTTTTCTGGATCAAACTCAGGATCGCTGCCCCTTGGGGGTGCACGGGCACGCCTTGATCATCGACAGATAGTTCCCACGCCTCCAGCAATGGCCGCGCCATCACGAGATGGCCCTCTGCGTTTGGGTGAATGCCATCTTTGGAAAAGGAGAAACTGGGTTCGGTGTGGCGATGCTTTTCCAGTGCGGCCATCATTGCCCCATGCACATCCACCACGTCCCACCCATCCGCCCGGCGGCTGATCAGCCAGTCGGTATAGGCAGATAGGACCTCATTGTACCCCTCATACGGTGTGGGATAGGCATCCAGTCCGGCAGGGAGAACCTTGGCCTTGATGGGCAATGGATCAAAAGCGGCTGGGGTCAGATGCAGCATCGCTGCGCCAGCGGCAGCCACTTTTGCACGCAACTTTTCAATGCCGGCGCGATATGCTGCAAAGCGCGTGTCCCCCAGGGGGTAGTAGATGCCATCATTCATGCCGTAGCAGGCGATGACGAGGTCGGGCTTGGACTTGGCCAACACACGATCCAACCGCTCGTGCAGATCTGGGCGTGGGAACTTACCGTTCGCGTGTCCATCTTCGGAGAGTCCCGACACCGTCTCGCTCGGCAGACCGATATTGAGCACCTCCACCATCTGATTTGGATGCGCGGCGATCATCGCGGCCTCGATGAATTCGATGTAGCCACCACCGTAGGTGATGCTGTCCCCCACGAAGACGATGCGCTTGGCATCGGGTAGGCCCGCGTCACTGCTGGTGGCGAGGCTAAATACGGCGGCGAGGAGAACGAACAGGCGCATGAGAACTGACTGGGGTTAGGATTCCGGAGACTTGGGTTTGGTGGGACGGATTTGGCCCGTCCCAGGCAGGGCGGACAAAAAGAAGTAACGCGGACTTTGGACCAGGTCTCCCATCTCCCGAGTTGCGGTGGCGGCCAAGACTTCATCAAGGCGTTCGCGAGCCCCCGAATAGCGCTCCAACCATTTGTCGAGGAATCGCTGGAGACGCTTGTTCGCGTTCCACTCGGTCGCAACGCTGCCGACGTTGAGCAAAAAGATCAGAACCCACAGCGCCGCAAAGGCCATCGCCCCGAACCTAAAGGGCATGACCTTGAGAAAGGCCAAAGTCACGACGACAGCGCCGATGAACATCGGGGCATAACGCGCAAGCCGGATACAACTCTGCCGCCACCGGAACTCCGTCAGTTGCTCCCCCTGCTGGGTTGCATGGGCTGCCTCATGCAGCGCCACGGCCCAAGAGGCGAGGTCCGTCCCCTCGACGAAGGCGCTCCGCAAAAAGAGGCGCTTGCGCGATGGGTCATAAAAATCCGTCACGATCCCGTCGTGCGCGACGATCTCCACATCAGTCACCCCTTCGCTCTTCAGGAACGCCAGGGCGATCTCGCTAGCGGTATGGGCCGTCGGTGCCCGTTCGCGCCGTGCCCGGGCGATGACGGCTGCGTAGCGATGCCGTGCGGCATTGCTGAGCAGGACCGTCACGCCAAATGCCAGCATGACCACGATGAAAGGAAGAAACATGTGAAGACACTAACGTGTATCTGGTCGCAGAACAATCTCCCAACACAGAAGAAGGACTCGTGCAAAATGGGAAGGGATCATCGGCACCCGCACGCATTGCAAAAAAAACCGCCAGCAGGACGGGCCTGCTGGCGGTTGGGGAAACGATTCGAATCGCTTACTTAGCTGGGGTGCCGTAAACGGACACTTCGCAGTAGTGGTTCATCTCGTTGGAGGTGTTACCATTGCTGTAAAGACGGACGTAGCGAGCCTTGGTTCCCTTGCCATCGATGACGCGACCGTGGTTAGTTTCGATGTAGGCCATGTCGGCACCAGCACCAAAACCGAGGGTGTTATCGTGATCGGAGTTGTAGAGCGTCGTGGACGTCTTGAACTCTGGATCGTCGGACACTTGCACGACCACATCAACGTAAGCCTGGGCTTGCTTATGGTAGTGCCAGACCAGGAGCTTGAAGATACTCGCCTGCTGTTCCAGGTCGATCTGGACCCACTGCTTGCCAGGGGCCAGTTCGACAAAGCAGCCGTCGGAGCCATCAGGATCGCCATCGGTCACGAGTGGCAGGTCACCGATGATCGGAGCTGGGTCGGAGGAGGTGACTGGCTTGTCTTTGGCAAGATTCACTGTTCCAGCGGGGGCGCTGAAGGACTTCACGACCTTGCTTGGATCAGGCTTCTCGAGGTTTGGAAGCTCAGCAGGCACTGGAGTGCCGATGAACATCGGTTTCGGGAACTCTGGGCTGATGGTGATTTCCCCACCAGCAGCTGCGGGTGCAGCGGCAGGCGCAGGCGTTGGTGCTGGGGTTGCAGCAGCGGCGGGGGCTGGCGCAGGCATCGGCGCTGGGGTCGGGGCGGCGGCCACGGGTGCTGGCGCAGGAGTCGGGGCTGGGGTTGGCGCTGCCGCAGGGGCTGGGGCCGCAGGAGCGGTGGCTGCCGGGGGCGTCGCTGCCGCTCCTTCGGGCTTTTTGTCAAGCTCAAGGGGATCGCAGGACGTGAGGGCCATGAGGCCGACCAGCGCAGACAGGGTGGCGATGTTTTTGTTCTTCATTGTTTGGCTAAGGGGCTAGGGTTTGGTTTTTTTGGAGGGGGGTAAGTAGCTTAGACGTTGAAGTCTTCAGGCTTGAACACGTATTTCGAACCAGACTTGATGGAATCATAGCACTTCAGAACGGTCACGCAGGTATCATACGCCTGTTGCACTGGGCAGGTCAGGAGGTTCATATCGTTGCGCCGGACAGCGTCAATAAAGTTGGCGACGTGAGGGGTGTGCGGTGGCAGATCGAGCTGAACGGGCAGTTCGAATGGATCCAGAGCCTTGGACTCACGGACGTCGGCGACGCCGTTCGTGTCCATCCACTTCTTGGGGCGGGTCCAGGGCTTGGGTTTTTCCCAAATCTTGTTGTAAACCGGTGCTGCGGCTGAGCGGGAAATGAGCGGGCTCGGCCCCTCAGTGTAGTGCATCCAGTCGGGAGCGTTTGGCTCGCGATAGACTTGGTTGGACGAAAGGCTCTCGGAGATCAGCACGGTGCCGTCAATGCCCATGAGCTTTTCATAGTAGCCCTGGGAACCCGTCGTCGTCAGCACCTGATAGTAGCAGCGCATCGGGCCAGTCGGCAGATTGTACTCATAAAGGGCCATCACGTTGTCTGGCAGCTCGAACTTTGCCTTGCCATCGGTGCCGTCGTAATAATCGACGCCACCTGTCGCCATGACGGAGGTCGGGCGAGCGCGGAAGAACCAGTTGAAGAGGTCGATCTGGTGGGCACCAAGGTCAGCAATCGGGCCGCCACCATACTTGGCGTACCAGCGCCAGTTGCGGAATTCTTCCATGCTGTTGTAACCGTATTTGGCGAGATCGGCAGCGGAGATCTCCTGATTCTTGGGCGTACCGAGCGGTTGGCTGGCAGAAACGCCGCGATTCCACTGCCCGTAGCAATGGGTCACGCGACCAATCAGGTGCTCCTTCTCCAAAACGTTGTCGCGCACGTGGAGGTAGCGCGGATTGCTGTGACGCTGATGCCCGATCTGAAGAATGCCACCCGTCTGCCGCTGGGCCAGCACCATGTCCCGCGCAGCCTCAATCGTGTTGGTCATCATCTTCTCGCAATACACGGATTTGCCCGCCTCAAGAGCCAGACGGGTGTAAGGCGCATGGAGGAAGTCTGGGGTGGCGATGAAGATCGCATCCAGCTTCGTTTCCTTGGCCAGCATCTCTGTGATGTCCGTGTATTCATTGATCGGGCCGCCGACCTGATCCTTGTTTTCGTACTTCAAGTGCTGCGCAAAGGCGCGGCGGTTGTAGTTCCAAATATCGCAGACGGCGACCCAGTTCATCACAGGGCCGAGTTTCGAGGCGGAAACGCGGAGACGATCTCCCTGCGCACCGCAGCCGACCATCGCCACGTTGAGGACGCGGTTTGGATTCGCAGCCTGGGCGATGGCGGATTTGCTGGTGGCGAGGTAGAGGCCCGCGCCTGCCTTTGCGCTGGTGCGCAAAAAGCCGCGCCGATCCATGAATCGGTTCAGACCGGAGTTAGGGGTGGGTTGGGAAGAATTCATTGCATTCACAAGAGCTGGGTTCACAAAACAGGTTACGGTTCCAAGGCTGATCCGGTCGGCAGATCAGGCTTGTTCGTCCGTAGTGGCAGCGCAGCACTTCTTGCCGCGAAAAAAGATCCCATCGAGCGAGATCTTGTTGTGAGCGCAGGTTGCGAGCGCAAAAGCCGTGATCATGACTTCAATGCCGCGCCAGAGGACTGCATCGTCATCTGGGAGGGCCATGAGGCCGACGCTCAGGGAAATGAAGACCAATCCACCGAACAGCAGCGCCGTGCGGGTAAATAGACCGATCAAAATCCATGCCCCAGTGAAGAGGAGCGCGTAAGGGAGGTAACCGCAGAAGGCTGCGACTGCCTTTGAAGGCAAGAAGGTGTTTGCCGACATCAAGTCATAGATCGGCGTCATGTTCGACTTCAAATTCTCCATCGAGAACGTGGCGGAAGTCTTGGCGCGGAACTTATCCACCCCAGCCATAAAAAGGCGAAGGCCCACCCAGAGGCGGAGGATCAAGTTGGCGTAAACCAGTTCAAGGCGGACTTTGTTGGAATGGCAATCGGCTGACATATCGGTGGGGTTGGGATAGATTCGGGTTGCGAAGGGCGGGCACGATGCCCTGCTGACAAGGGAAATCCAGCGAAATCTGCCCGTTATGGAATCTCCACAATGTAGCTTTGACCCGGATTAACGAACATTCCGAAGGGGTTGGACTTGACGAGTACGGTGTTTTTGGGGCAATCTCTGCATTCTTCTCATGAGCGCTGACTTTAATACTCCCAAACTCCCCGGTCTCGGTATCCTCGAACCCCTTGGCGACGATGATCGCGATATCCTCAGCGGATACGGTGAATTCCTCCCCGTCAATCCAGAGCGCCCTCTGATCGAGGAAGGCCTGACGCAGAACAGCCTCTTTTTCGTCATCTCAGGCAAGCTGCATGCCACTGCCATGCGCGCCGGACACAGCGTCCTGCTTGGCACGATCCAGACCGGCGAGACCGTGGGCGAAATCAACGTACTAGACCCGGCCAAGGCCAGCGCCACGGTTACCGCCGTCGAATTCTCCCAGGTCTGGCGCATCGACGGCCAATCGCTGGAGCAATACATCAACGAATATCCCAAGGCCGCCGCGTGGTTACTGATCGGCATCGGCAAGACCATCGCCCATCGCCTCCGCGCAGTGAACAAGAAGATCGCAGAGTTCTACGCCGCCTAATTTGGCTGCACACCCGCCCTCAGCATCCTGGCCGCTAGCTCTGTCCCGCAGTGCCTGTCAGGATGCGCTCGGAAGGCGCATGCCAAGAAGGACTACTGTCTCGGCATCGCAATGAAAGCGACATAAGCGCATCCTGATCTGACACCACTGCGGTGCGAACTTCAGATGATCGTGGTGACTCCTGGTCAGGCGCTTTGACATGGCGGTTTCGATTGCGAGCGCCCAGCAGCGCAATCCGCGAGTCAGGAGCAGCGTTTTTCTTGACGCCACATCTGGCGACCCGGTATTCTCTGTGTCGAATTCGCTCTAAATTCCTACACTAACCCTTGTCGTTCCCATTCCCATGGCCTCTTGCTCTTACTGTGGCACCTTTATTTTGTTTGGCGGCAATACTGATGAAACGGGCCGTTATTGCAGCGACGACTGCCAGCAGTTGGGGCACCTTACCGAGCTCTCCAAGCAGATTCCTGAAGATCTGATCGAACGCTTGGTCGCCGATACGCACCAGGGGAATTGTCCCCGTTGTGGAGGCGCGGGGCCCGTCGATGTGCACAATGCCCATCGTGTCTGGTCGGCCTTCATCATGACCTCCTGGTCCAGCAATCCGGCGATCAGTTGCAAGGCGTGTGGGGTAAAGCGGCAGTTGGGGAATACTCTCATTTCCGGTGTGTTTGGCTGGTGGGGAATCCCGTGGGGGCTCATCATGACTCCAGTGCAGATCATCCGAAACATCGGGGGAATGATGGGCGGCCCCAGCAAAAAGGAACCTTCGGCTGAACTCCGCCGTGTCGTACGCGTCCAGGCGGCGGCGATGGCCGTGCAGCATTCGGCAGAGGCCTGATGCGATGGGGCAGGGCGGGCGTGGGGAGGTGCCCATAATTTCCACACCAAAAGATGGCGTATTTTGCACTTTGTCCCTATAGTGTGAACCGGGTGCCGCGTTCTTTGGTCTGAGCTGGTATCCTTGGGCGCTGCTGCGGAGATCGCGATGGGGCCTGATTCACGTCAATATCTCTATCCCGTCTATGAATACACCGCTTTCTCTTCCTCCGGTGCTGGAATCAAAGTTGTCGGATTTCCGGCGGCGGGTTTGGCTGGTGAAATTAGCGGAGGGGCTGCTGGCTGCCGTCTTCGGTCTAGCACTGTCCTACATCGTGGTCTTTGGGCTGGATCGTTTTTTCGAGACACCAGCATGGCTGCGGGGTGCCATCCTTTTCTGTGGTGCGGCGGTGTTGGGTCTTGGGCTGCCGCTGAAGTGGCATCGCTGGGTGTGGAGGCAGCGGCGGCTGGAGGATGCCGCGCGGCTGTTGCGCTGGAAGTTCCCTCGGCTCGGGGATCAGCTGCTGGGCATTGTGGAACTGGCCCGGCGTGACGACGGCACGACGGGGCGCAGTGAGCGCCTGGTGCAGGCCGCCATGGACCAGGCTGCGGATGTGGTGAAGGACCAGGATTTTTCCGCTGCGGTGCCAGCGGCACGTCATCGTCAATGGGGCTGGGCTGCGGGCGGCGTGATGGCCTTGGTCGTGGCGGTGTTTGCGCTGGTCAATGAGGCGGCAGGCAATGCGATGCTGCGCTGGCTGATGCCGTGGCGGGAGACGGAACGCTACACGTTTACTCGAGTCGATCCCCTTCCAGACCCTCTGGTGGTGCCATTTGCGGAGCCTTTTGAGCTGCCTGTCACCCTGGCCGGTGATTCCCGCTGGCAGCCGGAGTCTGGCTGGGCGCACGTCCCTGGGCAGGTGGGAGTGGCCGTCACACGGGCTGAGATGGCCTACCCCTTTGCGTTTCCGCCCCAGAAAAAGGACACCGAGCTGTTCGTGAAGGTGGGGGATGTGCGGAAGACCTTGCGGCTTCAGCCACGCACACGTCCGGAGTTGGCGACGCTAAAGGCGAAGTTAAAGCTGCCTGCTTACCTGAACTACCAGACGCAGCCAGAGTTGGAGTTGCGTGGCGGATCATTGAGCATCTTGAAGGGTGCCGAGGCCGTGTTTGAGGCGACCGCCAGCCGCGCGCTTGCCTCTGCCCAGATGGACGGGAAGGCGCTCAAAGTGGAGGGTGCGCGACTGATCTCCCCACCCACTATGGTCAATGCGGAGCAGCAGGCGCGGTTTACGTGGGTGGATGAACTGGGGCTGACGCCGCGCGATCCTCTGGTGCTAAACATCGAAGCGGCCGAGGACGCGGCACCACGCGTTGTGGCGCGTCGTGAGACGCTGGAGCAAGTGGTGCTGGACTCCGAGGTAGTGGCCTTTGACGTGGGGGTCAGCGATGATTTTGGGATTAAGCGAGTGGGGCTCGAGTGGCGGGGTGTGATTGCTGGTGGTGAGCCCTCCGCAGGTCCTTTGGGGGAAAAAATTGCCGCTGCGGGTCAGCCGGAAATGCAGGAGATGGACACGCGCGCGACGTTCTGCGCCACTCGTGAGGGCGTGCTGCCGCAAACGCTTGAGGTGCGGGCCTGGGCAGAGGATTACCTGCCCGGTCGGCCCCGCAGCTACTCCGCGACCTTTGTGATGCACGTTCTGAACCGCACGGATCATGCCCTCTGGATCACCCAGCAGATGACGAAGTGGCTGGAGTCTGCCCGGGAGACTTACGAACGTGAGCAACAGCTCCACCAAACGAACAAAGAGCTGCGCGCCATGAATGCGGGGGAGCTGGATCGGCCGGAGAATCGCCGCCGGATCTCCCAGCAAGCAACCGCCGAAAACGCCAATGCGGCCCGGCTGGAGGCACTGAACCAATCGGGGCGTAATCTGGTGGAACAGGCGACCAAAAACCCGGAGTTCGAGGCAGCGCGCCTGGAGTCGTGGGCCACCATGCTGAAGAGCTTGGGCGATATCGCCTCCAAGCGCATGCCGAGTGTGGCGGATCTTTTGAAACAATCCGCCAGTGCAAAAACCGATCCGAAACTGGCCGCCAGCACCTCCACAGCCAACAAACCGGGTGGCGAAAAGCCCGGCGACGCGAAGAGTGGCGAACCCTCACCCGCAGGCGAGCCCAGCGATAAGCAGCAGCCCAGTGCCGCCCAGGCTTCCGCGAAGCCAGGGCAGCAGGGCAAACCGGGCCAGCCGCCGCCTCCAGGCGGTAAGTCCGCACCGCAAGTCGCGCAGGGTCCGCAGCCGCCTCCAGGGGATGCGAAGCCGAAGCCCGTGGATCCGACGGCGAAGCCCAAAGACCCTGCGCCGTCAGTGAAGCTGACCGAGAGCACGATGAACAAGCCTGACCCTGCGGGTGCGGAGGCCAAGCCTGGCGCGCCCAAGCCCCCTGGGGCTGGCAAACTGAAGTTGCCCACCAATTCCCTGGCTGCGGCACCCGGTCAGAAAGAACCGCCGCCACCCGATCAACCCGCACCACCCGCCAGCGCTGCGCAGGAGGAGTTGGAAAAGGGATTGGGCGAGCAACGCGACCTGCTAGCAGAGTTCGCCCGGGTGACGGATCAACTGAACGAGATCTTAGCCAGCCTGGAGGCGAGCACGTTCGTGAAGCGCTTCAAGGCTGCGTCACGGGCGCAGATGGAACTGGCGTCTGGCATCAATCAAAACACCCTGGACGCTTTCGGTATCTCAAAGCCGCGCGCTGCTCTGAAAAAAATGAGCGCCGAAGAGATGAGCACGACCTCAAAACCCGGCAATAAGGTGATGCGGGAAAATGGGGTGACGGTGGTCATCCGCGATGATCAGCCTGCGAAACCGGAACCCGCCGCAGCGGAAGCGGAACCAGTGGTTCTGATGCCCTTTGCAACTACGGCGCGCGGTACGGCACGGACTCAGAGCGACGTCGTCAGCATCATTCAGAGCGATCTTGAGGCCTACTCCCAGCGGAAGCCGGACCAGCACTTCAAGCGAGTGCTTGAAGAGATGAAGAAGGTGCAAGTCGTTCGCGCGCTGGCAAAAGTGGGGGAACACGCGGTCGATAACCTTAGTGGTCACGCGATCAACGGCGCGGAATATTGGGCAGACACGATGGATCGCTGGGCGGAAGAAATGGTCGCTGCGGGTAAGGCTTCGAATTGTTCGAGCTGCAAGGGAGACAGCCTACCGCCGGAGATCGTATTGAAGGTGATGCAGGCCTTGCGGGATGAAATGAAGTTGCGTGACGAAACGCGGGAGCTGGAAAAGGCCAAGCCCGCCGTCGATCTGCCAGACTATGAGCGCCGCGCCATGCTGCTATCTGCCGAACAGGTGCGCATCGCGATCGGTACGCAGAGTGCGATTGATGACGTGGCGAGCCTGCCAAATGGTCCGCAGACTTTTCAAAAGGAACTGCAACTACTGACCATGGTGCGGCGCGTCATGGACGAGGCTGGTGGGCTTTTGGAGACGCCTGATACGGGACCAAAGGCGATCGCGGCAGAGACGGAAGCCATCGAGCTGCTACTGCAAACCAAGCGCCAGCCTCCCGGTGGTGGTGGTGGCGGCGGCGGCAGTCCCGGTGGGGGTGGTGGGGCAGCGACGGCCAGCGCGGCTGCCTTGTCCGAACTCGGACCCGGCGGTGACGCAGACTCGGATGTAAAGGCGCGGCCCGTTGGGCAGTCCACGGGACGCGCAGGGAAAGAATTCCCCGAAGAGTTCAAGACAGGCCTGGATGCGTACTTCAACAATCTGGAAAACCAGGGAGGTAGCCAGCCGTGATCCGTTGCTTAGGCTGCGGTGCAGCGCTCCTCTTGTGGATCGCCAGCCCATCGTCGCTCGTCGGGGCAGACCCGTTTGCTGAAGAAGAGGCATCGCATCTGCCCGGCGACGTGAAAAAGGCGCTGCGCGACTTCGTTGTTGAAGTGGCGAAGGCGCGTCGTGAAGTTTGGGCAGAGTTGATGAAAGGGGTGTGTGCTGACATCGCAAAGGCGCACGACCTTTCGGTGGCGCAGACAACGGCGCTGGAGGCGCGCGTCCCTGCGGTGATCGATGTTTCGATGAAGGACTGGGAGGAGAAGTGTTTTGAATGGCTGACCCCCTACATTGTGCGCAGTCAGAACGCAGCGCGTGATATTTCACGATGGAACCCCAAAGACATCGCCACCGCAGCAAATGTGGAGGGTGCCCAGCCGCCCTCAGCTCAACCCGAATGGGAGACTGCGGTGAAGGAAGTGCTGCCAGAGGCAACGTTCACTAAGTGGAAGGCCGCCATCGTCGCGTCCAAAAAACAACTGGCGGATGACATCAGCGAGTACTTGAACCGATCTGAGGAACAGGTGCGGGTGCCGCTGGACCAGATGATGGAGGTTGAATTGGCAGACATCACGGTGCTTTTGAGCCTTGATGAGGGCAGACTGACGGCGCTGAAGGCAGCGGGTAAGGCGGCGGTCACGTCTGCCATGAAGGACTGGAAGCGCCGCGCGACTGACATGCTGATGCGCATGGATCCGACCCGCCGAGACATGCTAATGACGCGGGAAGCAGGCATTTATGTGGATACCAACAAGGAGGAGAACCTCCCGCGCGGTCGCCCTGAGTGGAAGGACGCCGTGAAGACAATCCTGACGGCGGAGGACAATCAACGGCTCACCAACGCGCGTGATGGCCGCCGCCAGCATCGCTTTGAGGCGATCGCGCGCATCGCCATTGCGGAGTTGGACAAGCGTGTGGGATTCACCAGCGCGCAGCGGGTTCGGTTGGCTCCGCTGCTGGAGGTCGCGATGAAGAAGTTGCCAGATCGATTGGTGGACTATGATGAGCGCTACTACTACAACCTGGACTTGAAGCAGATCTTCAAGACCGTGGAAGGACTGGCGGATGCAGAGTTGAAAGTGGTCCTGGACGCCAAGCAGCTCGACCGGTGGCGTACAGTGGTCAAGGACCCAACCGCAGGGGAGGAAGGCGAAGCGCCCAACCCAGAATTCGCAGAAGGTGCCGCCGCAGACCCGGTGCCGCAGGATGAGATGGACCTGGAGCGCACCATCTCCGGCCACCTCTACTTTCTCGCAGAAGCCCAGCGGGTGCGGTTGCTCCAGGGCATGCAGGTGAAGGTCGAGGAGCTAGAAAGAGTGGTCAAGCCCACTCCAGAGGTCCTCGCCAACCTTCAAACGGCCGCGAAAGGCGCTGTGGAACGCACCCTATCCAACTGGCGGGGGGAGGTGGAACGCTGGGTGCGCCAATCGGTGCAGGGTGCCCGACCTCACGACATCCAAAAGAGGTTAATGAGCATGGGATCGTACTACGGAGACCGCAATCTCACGCCGATGGATCAGGCGCTTTGGAAGTCCGCCATTGATCACGGCCTGACAGCGGAACAGCGCGCCGCTTGGAAGGTGGAGACCGATGCGCGGGAGGTCTATCACGGCGATGCCATTGTGGGGCTAGTCGTCAGCGAGGCTGAGCGCCGCCTGCGGTTAGGCCCGGATCAAACCAAGCAGCTTCAGCCAAAGGTCAGCGCGATCGTCAAGGACTACGGCGCGGACATCGGGCGCTACTTTTCATCCCCCTGGTATTTGCAGAGCTACTCCGTGCTGATCCCCCTGGCGGGCGTGCCAGAGGCGGAGATGAAAGCGGTTTTGCAGCCAGGACAACTGGAGGTCTGGAAGGAGCGGGAGTTCAACCGCATCAACAGCTACTGGTCCAACATCGAACAAAACCGCAAACGCAAATAGACCATGTCAGCTCGACTCCTTTTCATCGGCTGCTGCTGCGCCGCCGCGACCTTCAGCCTTCAGGCCCAAAGCCCAGAGCTACGCTTTGGCGCGGCGATTCCTCCAGAGGTGGATGCCATCTATGAACGTGGGCTGGCCTGGCTGGCAAATGCGCAGAGCGATGCCGGAAACTGGCAGGATGGCAACAGTGGGGCAGGGCTGGATGGGATCTGTGTGATGGCGTTTTTGGCCAGCGGCGAGGACCCAAATTTCGGTCGCTACTCGCAAAACATCCGCCGGGCGGTGCGGCACATTATTGAGCAGCAAGACACCAACACGGGTTACCTGCCCAGTAGCATGTATCACCACGGCTTTGCGATGCTGGCGCTGTCTGAGGCTTACGGAACGGTTGATGAATCACTGCTCTGGCAAGGGGCCGCAGCGGGTGGGACCAAGAGATCCATCGCGCAGGCCTTGGATCTGGCCGTGCGTGCGGCGGGCACGGCGCAAAAGAAAAACAAGTGGGGCGGCTGGCGCTATACGCCGGACTCCACGGACGCAGATACCTCCGTCACTGGTGCGGTCCTGATGGGCCTGCTGGCAGCGCGCAATGCGGGCATGGATGTGCCGGATGAGACGATCAATGCCGCCCTGGAGTACATGCGGCGGTCCACGGGCAAGGATGGCTCCGTGGCTTACACAGGGGGGCTCGGCGGCATGGGAGAGTCAATGAACCGTTCCGCCATCGCGACGCTGGTCGCGGCGGTGGGGAAGCAGAAGGATCCGCAAAAATTTGAGGCCACCTTGAAGCACATCACCAGCCGCTTGGAGCATCGGGAAAGTGGGTCCTACATTGAGTACTTCCGCTACTACATGGCGCAGGCGCTTTTTCAGGGAGACTATGAGGCGTGGCAAAAGTGGAATGCCAGCACGACCCGGCAACTCACGGAGACGCAGCGGGAAGACGGCAGCTTTTCCAATGGATCGTACGGCACCGCCATGTCCCTGCTGGCGCTGGCCCTGAACTACCGCTTCCTGCCCATCTATGAACGCTGACCGCACCTGTCGCATCGCCGCCCACACACTCCTCGCGGCAGCTTTTCTGGCCTCTGGCGGCCAGGGCCAGGCCCAGGGCGTGGTCAGGATCAATGCTGGTGGCATCGTGCAAGTCGCGAAGGCTGATACGGAGGCGAGCGCGAAGGACAATCCATCCGTGACAGGTCCCCGGCTTGTCGCTGTGAAGCCGCCCTTGGGCACCCCACGCAGCAACAAAGAGAATGCGACGGAGCCCATGCTGCACTGGTGGAACGGGGAAAAACTGGCCGGCAAACTCTTGGGTGCAGAGGATGGCGCGGTGTCGTGGCAGGCTTCCGTCTTTCCAGATCCGGTGCAGATCAGCACGGATGTGCTGCGCATGTTGGAGCAGCCTGTGCCCGCTCGCGGGACCACAGAGCCCTTTTGCTTTAGCCTGCATGATGGCTGCCAGGTGTATGGCACGCTGTTGGGGGTCGTCCCAGACGGATGGCGGGTGCGGAGCCAGCAGCACGGGGACTTCACCATCGCCAAAGATCGGCTGAAGGAGATGCGTCGCCTCAAGGATGCGGGGATCTTTTTTGCCGGACCGGTGGGGCTGCGTGATTGGGGGGCAGGGGACATGAAAGGGAGTGGCCTGACCGACTGGTTCATGGCCGCCGGAGGTGCGATCGCAACGCCCACGTGGAACCGCTCCATGTTTCTACCGATCAAGACCCCAGAGAAGTCACAGCTCCAGATCCGACTTCATTCGTCTGTGCGACCTCAGTTTGTCATTGAGTGGTATGCATTGCCGAATCACAAGATCAGCCTGGAGACCTGGGATGACGAGGTCGTAATCGTACAGGGCAGTCAATTTGCCAGCAGTGTGAAGCGGTTGAAAACGACGGACCGGGATTTCGAAGTACGCCTCTGCTGGGATCGCGCCACGGGTGAGTGCACGGCGTACGGGCCGGATGGCGCACTGCTGAGCCGCTGCCCCCGCCCTGACGGCCCCTTGGCGGCGTTGAACCAGAAAAAAGACGGCGTCGTGGTGCGCAATAAGGCTCGGGATCTGTATCTGGACATGATCAGTGTCCGCGCCTGGGCTGGGGCGGCGGCTGAGACTGTGCCTGCCGATCAACCGTGGGCGGAATTGGCCGATGGACGCATCCTTTCAGGCCTGCCTGGCAGCACTCCGGAGGGCAATTTGACCTTTGCCAATGGCAACGGCGGCGTCACGACGGCACCGCTCGCAGATGTCATCACCTTCCATCCAGGCACGCCGGTCCCTGCTGTGGAAGAGAAGCCCGCGCCTTCACCACTGACGGAGTTTTGGTTCGCTGATGGGACGTTGTTGAAAGGCAAACTGGCCTCCCTCCAGGACGGCGTCTCCCAGGTGCAGGCGGAGTTTTCAAAGGATCCGCTGAAGAGCAAAATGGCGGACTGCTGCCTAGTCGCCTTTGCGGAATCTGCCCGGCCGAAAGATGCCAAGCCGCTGACAGAGCGGGATCGGCTGCTGACGGGTGGCGTGACGCTGCACGGAACAGTCGTGCCAGCCGATAATCCGATGCCGAGCTTCCTCCTGGTCGGTGCCAAAAATCCAGCGCGGCTTTCCCATGCCGAAGACCTGGAGTTGGAGCGCTATCTGCCACCGGACGCGCCTCACCCGCGTCCGGCGGCGCTCCTGCATGTGCGAGGGGACAACATTATCCCGGCGGAGATCGACGGGATCAGCCGTGCGGGGATTGACTTCCATTCTGACATGGTCTCCGCCACCCATCTCCCCGTCTCCCAGCTCTATGCGTTGCAGACGGCGACGCCGGAGGTGAACCCGAAGGGCTTTGAAGATCCCGGCTGGCAGCAAACATCTGGTAAGGCAGATGACCTCAAATTCAGCGGAGAAAAAGTCATCATGTTTCCCGGCACTGGCTTTGGGCACCCGAACATGCTTCAAGGGGATGAGATCAAGTTTAACCTGCACAACGAAAATGGCTCCAGCGTGGTGCGGGTGCGTCTCTTTAGCGCCGGCACCGCACCAGGGACGCCCTCCACGAACTTCCTCATCGCGCACTGGGGCAGCGAGATCTACTGCGGCCTAGAGCGTGAGGAAGGGCAGATCAATGAGCGGGGTGAACTGCACGTTGCGGACGGCAAGGCAGAGATCCGCATCTCCATCCAACCCAAAATGATCGAGGTCTTTGCGAATGGTGTTGGCCTTGCGCGGGCACCTGTGGGTGAGCAGAAGCGCTCTGGTCTGGGACTGGTGTTTGAGCCCGCCAGTCTGTGGGGGAATCAAGTTTATCAGGTGGGTATCTCCAATTTTTCGCTGCGCCCTGCCTCGTGGCAGGCGGCCGCACCCAACGTCCAGGAAGAAGCCCGCACCCAGGCGCTGACGGTGCCGCGCTTTCGTCGGGATGATCCACCGCGGCAGGTTCTCCTGGCGGCCAATGGGGATTTATTGCGCGGCGAGATCGAGGCCTTTGCTGCCAAGCACTACGCCTTTCGGTCGGGGCTGGAAAACCTCAAAATTCCCGCAGAGCGTGTCGCCGCTGCGATCTGGCTGCAACCTGCGGCGAAGCCGGAGCCTAAGCCTGGGGAGGCACCCGCCGCCTCGCCGCCGCCTGCCGTTGCGCCGCCTTCGAGCCTCCCGGCAGACGCCAAGATTACTTGGTTGGAGCTGACCAGCGGCGGGCGGATCAGCCTGGCCATTGAAAAGTATGGCAGCGAAGGGATCACCGGACAGCATGCCATGCTGGGTATGTGCCGGATCCCGACGGAGATGGTTTACTCCCTGCAAACGCGGGCACCAGATCTTTCCCCCGCTATGAAGTCGCTGCGCGATTGGCAGCTCAAGCTCACTCCCGACCCCGTGCTGCCGGATGGCGGTGGGGATCAGTCGCCCTTCGTCGGTAAAGAGGCCCCAGACTTCAACCTCACGAATTTGGCGCTGGGCCAAACGTCGCTGGCCTCCCTCCGGGGCCGTGTGGTAGTGCTGGATTTCTGGGCTACGTGGTGCGGGCCTTGTGTGAAGGCATTGCCGGATCTGATCCAGAGCATGGAGGAGTTCCCCATCGACAAAGTGTCCTTTTACGGAGTCAATCAGGCGGAGGCTCCCGATCAAATTAAGACCTTCCTCGACGCCCGTGGCTGGAATCTGAATGTGCTCTTGGATGCCGACCAAAAAGTCGGTAAGGCCTACGGAGTCGAGGGAATCCCCCACACGGTGATCATTGGCCCTGACGGAAAAGTTGCCTGGGTGAAAACGGGATACAGCGCCGATGGTGCCCAAGAAGCCGCCAAGATGGTGCGCAGCCTTCTCACGACAGAAGCAACCCCGGGGGCTGACGCCAACCCAGCGCCAAATCAGCCCGCGCCGCCCTCGCCACGCGCGCCGATGGGTCGCCCGAGCCTCATCCCGCTGCCTGGCTCTGGCCTGAATCCAGGCCCAAAGCCTTGATCTATTTGAGCTCTTTGATACGCACGTTGCGATAAGCTACGCGCTTTGCCTCGTCCTGAAAAGCGATGAAGCCTTCATTGGGACGGCTCTTCATTTCGCTGTCATCAAGGTTCACATCGATGACTTGCTCTCCATTAAACACGACCTTCACCTGCCGACCTTTGACGGTGATGGTGTAGCGGTTCCACTCCCCAGCGGGCTTCACCATGTTCTTCGTCGGCCCGATGCAGCGCACGATCCCGCCGCAGTCATGGTGGCCTGGCTTCTCCAGCCCGTAGGTGTCCAGAATCTGAACCTCAAAGCCTGTCTTCACTGGTTCGCCCAGATCTCCAATGCGCATGAAGACGCCAGAGTTCCCCGTGGGCTCGAACTTGAACTCCAGGTCCAGCACAAAATCGCGATACTTCTTCTCCGTCGCCAGATAGGCCGTCCAGCGTTGCCAACCTTTTTCACCTTCACGTGGATGTAAGGCAATGCTGCCATCTGCCTCAACGATCCAATTGCCTGTGGTTTGCCATCCGGTCAGATCCTTGCCATTGAACATGGAGACGAACCCAGCCGCATCCGCTGCCGGATGCAGATCTTCGGCGTGGAGGTTGAGAGAAAGGGTGAGGGTGGCGAGGAGGGAGAAATATTTGACCATACTGAGGAAGAAGTACGCGGTTGGAGGGCTCTTCACACGATCAATCATTGCGAATCCCGATCTCATCCACTGGGATGGCCTTGAAGCCGAGCTTGAAGGCGGGGGACTCTGGCTTGAGACGGAAGTCGTCGTTTTTCCAATCCACAAACATCGGGTCGGCGACGATGCTATTCTGATCCCAGCCTGCCGCCTGCCAGGCGGTCCATTCGTCGAGCGGCGCGGCCTCGGTGATGCGAATGTCATCGATAAAAAGCTGACCCTTCGGTTGGTGGCAATCGACGCGTAACCAGAAGGCCTTCATCCACGGCTTCCATGCGGTTTCGTTTTCGCGCAACATGCGTCCAGTGGCCTCAAACTCCTGCCATTCGTTGGTTGCGTTGATGTTGGTGCCGCTGGCCTGCCAGTAGCCTTGGCCGCCTTCGTAGGCGGCAAACGCCAGACTGACTTGGGCGCTGGGTTCGGTGGATCTGACGCGCAGTCGCACACGATAAGCGGCCCCGGCTTTGATCGGGACATTGGGGCCGTGAAACACGCTCTTCGGGTTCTTGGGATCATCACTCAAGGCGCAGTCAACCCGCAGCGCGCCCTGGGTGGCGATGAGTTGCACCTCCTTATTCGGACGATGGTTAAAGCCCCACCCGCTTGGTGTCTTGCCTTCGGGGGCAGCATCAAAGGTCTCCACAATCAATGGTGGCCCCGTGTCTGGTCCGACCAGATTGATGCCAGTGACGATGGCGTGCCCATCGTTCCAGGCGAGGTTGGAGTCAATCGTGTTCCAGCGTGGCGAGACGTTGCGCAGGTCGCCATACTTCACACCGGGCGTGGCGCTGAACATGATGTTTCGGCGTACGATGTCCCCGCTCATCATCGTGCCATCTTCGCGGAAGGCGTCTTTGGGATGCAGTTCCATGCCACGCATTCCCTTCCAGGCAGGTTCGTTCATGACGGATTCGTAGCCTTTGACCATCGTCGGGCCATGATCGATCCAGTAATGCTGTTGCGCCGTCCAGCCGTGCAGATCAAACTGGAAACGCCCACCCAGGGCGAAGACATTGTTTTCCACGATGCAATCGCGGGAGTTATGCAAATGGATCGGCGTGTGGGCGACTCGGTAAACAATGTTGCCAATGATGTCCAAGCCGCCGGTGTTGTCATCGGGGTAGAGGCCAAAGGTAAACCAAGGGTGCTTCAGCCCATCTGCCTCCTGACCGCAGCCGACGATGTCATGGATCAAGTTGTAGCGCCAGATGCTGCCGCGGCTGCTGATCCAGTCCCGCCCGCCCGTGTAGATCGCGCCGCCGTCCTGTGTCTCCATGCAGAGGTGGTGCAGGTGATTGTACTCCACAATCAAGTTGTTGCCGCTCATTTGAACTCCCATGCGCGGGCCATCGTGAATGTGGTTGTGCGCGGCGGTATTGGCGACGCCGTAGATGCTGATGCCGCAGGCGTTTTTGTTGAAGACACCCATGTGATGGATGTGGTTGTCCGCCGTGAGGTGGCCTGGGCCCGTCAGGGTCTTGCGGTCGCCACCGCTCATGCTGACGCCATTGCTGCCTGTGTAGCTGATCTCGTTGTGGGTGACGCGCACGTTCTTACCATCGCTGATGCCCACGCCGCTGCCATGGAAGGCACCCACTTGGGTAATGACGCAATGATCCACCACACAATCTTCCGCCCGCTCAAACGTGATCGCACTGCCGTGACAGCCGGTGAGTGTGAGCCCGCGAATCGCGATGTTTTTTGCCCCTGCCTTTACTTTGAAAAAGCTGTCTGTGATCGGGAGTCGTACGTCCCCCGCCTGGATCGCTGTGGGTGGCCAAAAGTAGAGTGTGCCATCGTGCTTATTGTAAAACCACTCGCCCGGTGCATCGAGTTCCTCCAATGCATTCTGAAAGTGGTAGCGATTCGCGGGGTGAAGCGCGTAGCTGCATTTCTTTTTCAGAGTCAGCAGACGGGTTGCTGGATCAAGGGATGCGATCGGTTCGATGAAATTCCACCACCCGTATTGCGCGAAGATATCGATCTCCACATCCTCAGGGTGCGCCCATTGACGCACGTCCTGTGGTTTGACGTAGAGCGTGGAGTTCCACTCATGCCCCTCGGGAGCGCCGGAGGGTGGGAAGGCATCGACAAAGGCCCAGCCGCCATAGAGGGGATCATTGGCATCGTGATTCGGGTATCGGGCGAGGATCTGGCGCTGACCCTGAAACATGAGCTGGCGGGGTAAGAAGCCCTTGGGCAAAAGTGCGGCGATGTTTGTCTTTACGATAGCACCCTGGTGGGGCTGCCAGCCGCTGATGACCGGACCGCCGACCAGGGTCGCATCCTTGCCAGTGAGGGTGAGATCGGAGTCTTGCGCGTCAAGCTGGATTGGCTGGAGAACTTCCGTGACGCCGGAGGGCAGGACGATGGTGGCAGGTCCAGTGGTGCCCGATTTCCGCACTTCACGGATTTGTTTGACCGCTGCGGAGAGGCTGAGCTCTGGCGTGACACGCACCTCCAAGGCTCTCAGTGCAGAGCCGGGAACAAGGGATAGAAGGCACAAAGGCAGGACGCAGAGTTTTTGCATGCGCCTCATTTCTCACGTTATGGCTTTCGTGCAAGCTCCACCTTCTGGGGAATGAGGGCGTGATAGGCGGGCAACGTTTTTTCCTCCATGAAGGAAAGCGTCCAGGCCTTTACCTGGCGATTCGGGGCGGCCTTTTCTTTCCACTGTCGCTCAAGCAATCCGCAGACGGGATGGCGCATGGTCTGGTACTTGGCTGCCCAGAGATTCATCAGCAACTTGTGCCAGCGATAGTCAGGGAACTCTGCGGAAATGCCTGCTGGCTTCAGAAAAGAGACGGGCTTCCCATCGCGCAAGAGATCGACATGGGAACCGTCCACCAGCTCCGCATCCAGCACCAACCAGCCGTCATCACTAAGGGGATGTGGCGCAAAGAGCGCCCAGTATTGATCCAGCTTGAGCGCCTGAACAGGGGGATTCCACGCCGTGGGGAACCAGCGCTTCCATTTGTCGTAGTCCACACTGCGGAGATTCCACACCACGACGACCAGCAGACAAAGCAGCACAAAGGACTGCGTGAGTGCGTGTTCTCGCCACGATCTCGACGGCGTTGTCGCGGGACCGTCGGCAGGGCTGCGTCTTTGCAGCCAATCCCAAAATGACCCTGGTAAAAAGGGCAGCCAGCACACCATCATGATCGCCGGGAACGGACCCAACCGCAGGCATAGCCCCAGACCGATGTGCAGCGCCCAGAATGTCGCGACGGTCGCCAGCCGCCAGCGCTCCGTGCGCCACGGAATGAAGGCCGCAAACGGTCCGATGCATTCCACCCACCAGATCACAAAGGTCAACCAGTGGCCCAGCTCTGGAAAGTTGCGCAACCAGAGGCCCAGTGGTTTGACGAACTGATCAATGCTCAGCGCGTAATACACTGCCGTTCCGTCTCGCGTCCATTCCACCCCCCACTTCAGCCGGGCCGTGAACCAGTAGATGATGCATACCTGAAGCAGCAAGGCCAGGGTCGTCGTGCTGAGAAAGGGATTCGCAGTCAAGGTTTCGCCACCTTTGCGTCTGACGTCCAGGGACCAGCGTTTGCCCAGCGGTAAAAAAATCGACCAAAAGAGCAGCATCCGCACCACCACATCACCGCCAAAAAGCACGACCGGATTGCGATTTTGCAGGGAACACACCAGCACCCAACTCAAGACTGTGGCCAACGTCGTGCGCCATCCCAAGAGTAGCGCGACCCCAGCAGCGATCTGCAAGAGGATCAGCAGCACCTGCCAACTGGTGCTGCCGCTGAGTCCATGCAGGGACCAGTTCACCATGCTATCGCGCATCGTCGGCCAGAGGCTACGCGGCAGGAATCCATCGTCGGAATAAAAGGCATGCGCATTCAGCAACGCTGTCCAGCCATCCACTATCACCAGCGCGGCCAGCCCCATGCGCATGGCAGCGAGTGATCGCAGATCGATGCCCGCCAGCTTTAGCAGCAAGGGCGGTCGCGACGCTTTGTCGAGGCTGAGTGGCGGCGAGCCCATCACGGAACAAACTTCGGCAGACGAGTCGCCAACGCAAACGTCTTTGCATGGAAGGCACCATCCAGGAATGGGGTGCAACTTGTGCGGGTCGATGGTGTTTCCAAAGGCCACCATGAAAGCCCTGCTCCACATCGCCCTCATTATCGCCTTCATCCTGGGGGACTCATCCGCAACTGCGCAGACCACCGCGAAGCAAAAGGGTCAGTCCAAAAAGGCCAGCGTGCAGCTCATCACGACCCCTGTGAAAACCAGCGAGGTGCTCTACAAAACCACGCCTCAGGGTGAGCTGAAGTTGCACCTCTATTCACCCGCTGGCGAAGTGCAGGCGGCAGTGCAACGACCCTGCGTGTTGTTTTTCTTTGGGGGCGGATGGAAGAGCGGGTCGCACCTTCAGTTCGTCCCGCACGCGGAGTATCTCGCCAGCAGAGGGATCGTCGCCGCTTGTGCAGACTACCGGATTCTCAGCCTCCACAAGACCGCACCCGATAAGGCAGTGGAAGACGCCAAGAGCGCCATCCGTTGGGTTCGGGCTCATGCCGTGGAGCTGGGCATTGATCCAGGAAGAGTGATCGCAGCGGGGGGCTCTGCAGGCGGGCATTTGGCGGCAGCGACGGCGTTTTGCGCCGCTTATGATGCGGATGGCGATGACAAGTCCATCTCTGCCAAGCCCAATGCGCTGGTGCTCTTCAATCCCGCCATGAACATCGCCACCCTATTCAAACAACGCGCCACGGGAGATAACAACGGCATCACTTTGGAGATGGCAGAGGCCATCACGCCAAACAGCTTTGTGACCAAAGACGCGCCTCCTGCAATCCTCTTCTTCGGCACCGCAGACAAACTCAGAGCGGGCGGCGACGAATACATCGCAAAGGCCCGGGCTCTCGGCGTGCGTGCCGAGATGTTCGCCGCGCCCGATATGCCGCATGGTTTCTTCAATCGTCAGCCGTGGTTGCAAGTGACGGCTCGTCAGATGGATGTCTTCCTCACGTCTCTCGGCTACCTCGGCGGGGAGCCGACCCTGAAGCTGCCGGAAGGCGCGCCCGCACTAGTGAGGGAGTGAGGTACATCTGAGCATTGGGCCCAGATTAGACATAGCTTCAGGTCATCAGTCAGGCCCAATAGGCAACATCAATCCGCAAACTTCAGCGAATACAGGTCAGCGTCCTTCAGCACGAATCGCAGCCTCACGGGCTTACCAGCGAGGGCACTGACATCGGTGCCAGTCTTCCACCGCGCTGCACGATCCAGGGTGTCGCCGAAGAGTTCTTCGCTGTCTTCCATCGTCCATCCGGGGATCGCCTTGCCTGCGGCATCTTGGATCTCGACCCGGATGCTGCCAGCGGCGGAGGTGGAGAAATTGAGGTGCAATTCCTTGCCGGTGAAGGTCAGCGGCTTGGTGATAAATTCCCCGCCACTCAGAGGGCCGTTCACAGAGACGAACCCATCCATGCGCATCGTGTAGCGGCGTAATTCGCTGCTGCTACCCGTCCAGTAACTTTCCACGGCGTAGAGCGAAAGCTCGTCTGGAGCACCAGCGAGGGCGCTCTTGGTTGGGACGATGCTCCAGCCAAGATATTGATGGCCGTAGTGCCAAGTGCCTGCGCGTTCGATGCCGGGGCGGAGGAAGGCCTCGTTCCAGCGCTTGAAATTCACGCCATCCCGGCTGGCCATGAAGAGCCCCTCGGTGATCGCGGTGCCATAGCGTTGGCTGGCCTTGGCGCGGTCTTCGCGTTCCGCATGTTCTGGCAGCGCCCGCATCGCCTCGGACCAGGGGCGCTCCACATATCGGGTGGGGAAGCCCAGGAGGAGATGTGGCGCGCGGAAGTAGGGCTTCACGCCGTTGGTGTAGAGTTGCTCCGGTGGGGAGTCCACATACGTTAGGTCCTTCCAGTGCTCCCAGGTGATCAGGTCCTTGGACACTGCCGTGCGAATCGCGCGGATGCCTTCTGGCTTCCAGTCGGTGCCATCCGTTTTACCTGCCGTGAATACCCGCCAGTAGGCCCGATACGCGCTGATGTTGGGATCAAAGAAGGCCAAGTTTTGCGAGTCAAATGCGCCTTCAGTGATGACGGGTTTGGGATGCATCAAGGAGAAATGCAATCCGTCCGCAGACTGAAAGACTAGCAAGCCATGGGGCTTTGCCGCGCGGATGATGGCTTTGTAACGCGCCTCTGGGGGGCAGTTCGGGTTTTCATCGCGAAACACGGAGGGATGTCCGGGGTCGGAGGTGACCTCCCCAAAGGTGGCGGGTGCCAGTACGATGTTGTTGGCCTTGGAGCCATTGAATTCGACGATGCCCAGCTCTGGTTTGCGCCAGTGGATGCCGTCATCACTCTCCGCATAGCAACAGAAGAGCGGATGCGATCCCGTGTTTACCTTCCCGTCTTTGACAGCGAGATGCCAGGCCTTGTAATACATCCGGTATTTGCCCAGATCGGGATCAAAAAAGACGCTGTGGTAGCCACTGCCTGTCCCTTCCCAGGGGGCATCATGGGTGATGGCGATCTCCTTTGCCTCGGGATGATGCAGCACCGTCCGTGCCCCCGCTGTCAGTGACTCGATCAAGGCATCATCGACAAAGAGTTCCCGGCGGGAACCAATCGCGATCGGGTCAGCGGCATTGGCTGTGATGACGACGAAGAGCAGGAGAGTCAGTGTGCGCATAGGTGGAGGGATACGGGCGGAGGGGCGGCGTATTGTCATCCTGAACACGCTAAACGCAGCGGCGCGCCGCCCCATGCGTTGCCTAGCTGCACTATTGCACTGGCTGCACCGTGATGCGGTGCTTGACTGGAACAAGAAGCTGGCGGGCAGCGGTATCCAGTGCGGCTTGTTTGGCGGCCAGCTTTGTCTTGAGCGATTGAAGAGCCGCCGCGAATTCTGGGTCGGTCTGGATATCGGCGGCAAAGTTACGGAAGTTGGTGATCATGCCTTTGATCATAGGCGTCTCATAGTTCTGCTTGGTGCCGACAGCGGCCATGAATTTGTTAAAGTCTGCATCAAAAGGTGTCTTGCTGAACTCTGCGGCGAGGTTGATGCCGATGGCGAGCTGGTCTTTGCTAAACTCCAGCGTCTCACCGCCCCAAGTGACGCGGGCTTTGGCGGTGGTGAGGTTGTTGACCTGGAGAATCAAGCGGTTCAGCGCCTGATTGAAATCACAAAAGGGCAGAATGCTGCGGGTGCCGCTCTTGGAGTCGCCATCAAAACAGAAGGGCCAACGCGTGCTTTCAAAGTCAGCCTGTCCCGCAGCGCTGTTGGTGACCTTGTGCCCATCGCTTGCTTGCGCAGCTCCATTCATGTCCACCGTTAGCGTGCCGATGTCTCCATCGCAGCCCAAGCCTTTAAGCAGCGCGGCAGCCATGAGCAGATGCCCGTTCGGCCCAGGGTGAACGCCATCGCGACCGCAGACATCGTAGTCGGCCCCGAGCGCGGCCTTCGCCTTGGTCATGGCGGTGGTCATTTCGTCGTGCACGTTGCCAAAGGCCGTGTGGAATTCGACGGAGAGCTTACGGTCCAAGTCTCGCAGATGGGCGAGGTTATCGTTGTAAACGGCGGGCTCGATGCGGGTGAAGTACTTTGTGTCCACGGCTCCGGGCGCTCCGGTGACAATGGTCTTCACGCCCATGGCCTGTAGCTTGGTCAGCACGCTACGCATGTTCTTCTCATACTCCGCGCCGATGGCGTCGGCATAGGGGACGTAGTGCCCATCATTCATGCCGTAGCAGAGCGTGGCGGCGGTGGGCTTGAAGACAGCGAGATCATTCTCCACGCGGGAGGCAAAGCCCGAGGCTTGTTCCCCGCTCCAGCCGAACTGGAAGCAGTGCACATCCTGCCGACCTGCGGAGGCGATGAGGTAGGTCTCGATGAATTTCGAATAGAGCTTTTGCTCCGTGATGCTATCGCCGACGATGGCCAGCCGCGCGCCCATGGGCAGCGCTGCCACAGGGGTTTCGCGTGCGAAGGTCGTTGAAACGCAGGTGAGAAGGGCGAGCCCGAAGGATGTGATCGTGTGATTCATGGTGGAGTGGAAGACATAATGCGGAGGCTGGGAGGGCGGTATTTCGCAACAATCGCGGGGCCAGCAGATTTTTTTGAGACAAAAATCTCGCGCCTGGGCGTCTGTGTGACTGACAATCGATCCAACTCATGACTGCCCTGGAACTTGACCGACTCTACGATGCCTACGCAGCGGGGTTGTTTCACTATTTTGTCTCGTTTGCCAAGACGGAGGCAGATGCGCGACTACGAGGACCTGCTGCGTGGCGCACGCAAGGCGGCGAAGAAGACAGAGTAGCGGGACCTCATACTCCGGGTGCTGCGCGGATGTTTCATGGGTGCAAGACTGCTGCGTGAACGTCGAGAAATTTCCAGAGTTGGAGAATCTGACTCCTGATGCCCAACTTGAATTGGCCGCAGAGCTTGTCGTCCGGGCGGCAAGGCTTGATGGGGTGTCTGAGAACTTTCACCAACCGCGTTGAAGGCGCTTGAGGCGCAGCTTGACCACTATCTAGCCCATCCCGGAACCGGAATGGCTTGGGAAGACTTGCGAAATCAAAGAAAATACGGCCCAGTGTTATCTGGACATCTGGTGCCACGGATGACTCGGATCTCTGGCCTCTACTATTCGACGGATGGGCAAAGGATCATCGTCCTCGCTCTGATTGACCTTCGGCAGGATCCATTCACCATTGAGTCATCGCTCCGCCAGCGAGGGATTCCCAGTTGATGGCGCAGGCTGCGCCAAACGTTTGCGCGTCTTGGCTACAGCAGTTCGTCCACGAACTTCTTGGAGTCAAAGACCTGGAAGTCTTCGGCCTTTTCACCCAGGCCGATGAAGCGGGTGGGGATGCCGAGTTCTTGCTGGATGGCGACGATGACGCCGCCCTTGCCACTGCCATCCAGCTTGGTGGCGATGATGCCGGTCAGGGGGATGGCCTTGTGAAATTCGCGCGCTTGATTGAGGGCGTTGGACCCAGTGGTGGCATCCACGACAAGCAGGACCTCGTGCGGTGAAGTGGGGTCTTTGCGGCCGACGACGCGATGGATCTTTTTCAGTTCCTCCATCAAGTTGTGCTTGGTGTGCAAACGGCCAGCGGTATCGCAGATCAGAAATCCGGTGCCTGCCTTGGCGGCGCGTTCGTAGCCCTCGAAGCACACAGAGGCGGGGTCAGCGTTTTGCGGTGCTTTAACCAGCGGGATATTGAGACGTTGCGACCAGACTTCCAGTTGCTCCACTGCGGCTGCACGGAAGGTGTCTGCGGCGGCGAGCGTGACGGCATGGCCAGCGAGGTGCAGGTGCCGCGCCAACTTCGCGGTGGAGGTGGTTTTGCCGACGCCATTGACCCCGACCATCAGTAGGACTGTTGGCACGTCTTTCTGGAGGTTCAGGGGCTTGGTCTCTTTGGGCAGGATGTTGCGGATGTGCTCTTTAGCGACGGCGACGATGTCGCTGTCCTTCAGTTTGCGGCCTTGTCCGCGAAGTTCATCGACGATTTCGAGCGCGAGACGGGGTCCCAAATCTCCGGCGATGAGCATGGCTTCCAGTTCATCCCAGTCGATGTCCGCCTTGTTGGTGATGAAGTTGATGAGGTTCTTGAAGAATCCTGCCATGGGAAGTGGAGAGTGAGAAGGTGCCGTTAGTCGGCGGTGGGTGGTGGGGCTGTCGGCGCGGTGGGGGTGGTCTCCCGTGCCCGCCCGCGAATCTCTGCGGTGAGTCGGTCCAGCACGCCATTGACAAAGCCGCCGGATTCTACAGCTCCAAAGGTCTTGGCGATCTCGATGGCTTCGTTCAGAATGACCGCCGTTGGGACTTCTTTCACGTTGCGCAGCTCGTAAATGGCGAGCCGTAGGATGTTACGATCCACGCTAGCGAGACGCTCAATGCGGAAATTCTGCACCACGTTTTCGAGCAGACGGTCAATCTCCGGCAAATCTGCCAGGACGCCTTGGATCAGCTCTTCGGCGTATTTGCGGACGCCTGGGCGGGCATTGTGCACGTCCCAAAAGGAGGACATGTCTTCGGGTTTGGGTTGCCCGTGGAGATCGTGGGCAAAGAGGTATTGAACTGCGGCTTCGCGGCCTTCGCGTCGTTTTCCCATGGGTGATCGTGAAGGTTACAGGCGGGCGGATTGGGGTTCCCCAGCAAAGGTAGCGCGCATTTTTCTGAAAAGGTTGATCATGTTCACGGCGACGCGTGCGGCCTCCGTGCCGCGGTTGATAGTGGCGCCCAGGCATCGTTCTTCTGCCTGTTCTTCCGTGTCCAGCAGCAGTACTTCATGAACGACTGGTACGCAATGCTTGATCGCCATTCGTTGAAGAGCATCTGTGACGGAGGCTCCGACCAGGTCGGCGTGCTCTGTGGACCCGCGCAGGATCACGCCGAGGGCCATGACGGCATCGGGCTCTGAATTGCGCAGCACTAACTCGGCACAGACGGGGATCTCAAAGGCACCCGGCACGCGATAGACGGTGATGCTGGCATTTGGCGCGACTTCTTGGATCTCGTCACGGGCAGCATCGATGAGGCCTTGGACGAACTCAGCGTTGTAGAGACTCGCCACGATGGCGATGGAAAATCGCTCCTGGGAAGGGCGGGGGCGGGTGGGGATGACTCCAGACATGAAGGTGGGGGTGGGGATAAGAGTGGGAAACGGCGCAAAGTCAATCAGAGCGCGTGCCCCATCTTTTCTTTCTTGGTCTCCAGATACTTGGCGTTGTGCTCGTTCACTTCGGGCCGGATCGGCACTTGTTCGACGATTTCCAGGTCGTGCCCGTCCAGGCCGACGACCTTACGTGGATTGTTGGTCATGAGGCGGATCTTCCTCACACCCAGGTCGGAGATGATTTGCGCGCCGATGCCGTAGTCCCGCAGATCCATGGGGAAGCCCAGCTTTAGATTGGCCTCCACGGTATCGAGTCCCTGCTCCTGGAGTTTGTAGGCCTGGATCTTGCCATGCAGGCCGATGCCGCGTCCTTCGTGGCCGCGCATGTAGATGATGACGCCCGTGCCTTCCTCCTCCACCCGGCGCATGGCGGCGTGCAATTGGCTGCCGCAATCGCAACGGCGGCTGCCAAAGATATCGCCCGTCAGGCACTCGCTGTGGACACGCACCAGGACGGGAGTGTCGGGGTGAATCTCCCCGCGCACTAGTGCGACGTGGTGGACCTCGTCCAGCTTGCTGCGGTAGAGATGCAGCTTAAAGTCGCCATAGTCGGTCGGCATATCGACGATCTCCATGCACTCCACCAGCTTTTCCTGACGCCGACGCCAGGCGATGAGGGCGGCGATGGAGGTCATCTTCAATTGGTGCTTTTTGCCGAATTCGACGAGGTCCGGCAGCCTAGCCATGGTGCCATCTGGCTTCATGATCTCGATCAAAACTCCCGCCTCACGCAGTCCGGCGAGCCGGGCCAGATCGACCGCTGCCTCCGTATGGCCCGCCCGGCGCAGGACGCCGCCGGGGCGGGCGATGAGGGGATTGATGTGGCCGGGCTGCACAAAATCTGCGGAGGTGGAGTTTGGCGCAGCCAGGAGGCGGATCGTTTGGGCGCGATCTGCGGCGCTGACGCCAGTGGTGATGCCCTTGGCCGCGTCCACCGTGACGGTGAAATTGGTGCCCATCGATTCCCGGTTGTGCTGCACCATGCTCTCGAGGCTCAACTGGCGGGCGATGTCTTCGCTGAGGGAGACGCACAGCACGCCACAGGCCTCGCGGACCATGATGGCGACCATTTCTGGGGTGATTTTTTCTGCGGCGCAGATGAGGTCGCCTTCGTTCTCGCGATCTTCGTCGTCCGTGATGATGACCATGCGTCCTTCATGGATGTCTGCGATGACGTCCTCCACGGAGTCAAAGAACTGGTCGGTAGGCGGGGGCATAAAAATGGGAAAAGATCGAGGGGGTTGATCAGCCCCAGGACAATGGACCCGGACTGGGCTGACGGCGGATAGTTTGCGCCACGGATCTGGAAATTCCAGCGCTGATTGCGAGCGTTACCAAGTTGTAATGTCGCCCCGCTTCGCCACCACCATGTCAGAATGCTGTGGGTACCTCCATTGGTTTGGGTTGACTTTAGGGATGCATGATGGGCTAATGCGCGATGTCCCAGTTTACTTATGTGCTCGGGAAAATCGCCACTGTCGCCCCGCTCTATCCTGCGGTGGAACATCTCGACCCCGAAGTCGGCATCAAAGATGATTGCGCCCAGATCGCGCACTACGTCGTCAGCTCGCTAGAGCAGGATGGCTTTTCTGCCCCGCAATGTGCGGTGGTGAAGAAGGCTCGTGCCTATGAGGTGACGATCACCGCGAAGGGGCCCGTCGGTCCACTGCGGCAGTTTGCTGAGCGACATCAAGCCATGCTGACAGCGGAGATCGGCGGCAAGGCCATTCAGGGCATGAAGCTGATGCAGCAGCTGGGCGTCTGGAATCCGATGGAGGGGTTTCCCGTGAACGGCAGCGCCACAGATGGGGCATGTAAATGGAGCGTCTTCCTTCCCCACGGCATGGGCATTTTAAATCATCAGGCGGTGCTTCTGCTGCATTACCCGCCATGGCAGGCGCTGCGGGAGGCCAGTTACCTCAACAACATGACCCTGCAACGCTGGGTGCGCCTGCTGGGCTGCGTTGGGATTCCTGACGGGCAAATGGGTGCTTACAAGACGATCATGGATGTCAATCCCGTGGCCGCGCCGGGCTCTGGCCAGAGTGAGTACCCCAACGACTTTTTCCCGATGATGATGTCCAGCGCGTTCTTCGACTCCGGTCCGCGCCGCGATTACATCCGCTCCATGCTGGAGTTGCTGCTGAATCCACCGCATCGCAAAAAAGGGAAGATGACACTGCCACTGCTGGTCGGTGGCTCCCCGCTCTACGATCCACAGGCACCCGGCTGGTTGCGTGCGACGTGGAAGAAGGACATGCCGAAGGACAAAACCACCGGCGTACCGCTGGCGGATGTCTTGCAGACTGGCAGCATCCGGATTCGGCCGGATAGTAAGCGGCTGACGCCCTATCTGATCACAAACCACATGATCGCTGCCGGGGTGACGGGGCGTTGCACGGGGGATCCGACGACGATCCCAGACATCCGCAAGTATGAGGCCCAGGACCTAGTCGCGGCATCCTTCCTGGCGGAGTATGCAAAAAATCCAGACATCTCTCCAGAGGACGCCAAGGCTGCAGCCTGCCAGCGGTGGTTCAACAATGACGATGGCTCCGGCGCGCCGAACCCACCTGATCCACAGGATAAGCTAATCCTTTGCGCGCTGGCGCAGGTGGATCTGTTCTTCTGCGCAAAGCCACTGCCCCATCCCAAGTTCACGATGGAGGAGGCGCTGGCCCGTTGTAAGCAAGCGGGCGCGAAGGGCGACCCCTGCGCGGCTTGCATCGCGCCGGGGCCGAATGATTGAGAGGGGCGGTGTTACCGATTCAGGCGCTTTTCCAGCGCCTCGATCTGCTCGCAGAAGCTCTTCAGCGTGGTGCCCTTGGCCATGATGTTTGCCGCGATCTGCCGCGCCTGGGTGCGTGGCAGGTGGCGGGTGATGGTGGCGATGAGGCGGGGGCCCATGACCTCCTGGAGACCGTTAAGCGGGATGTCGCCATTGGCGGCACCGTCACGTGGGTTGTCCGGGTCGTAGGGGGGCTCAATCTTCACCACATCGGTGCGCGGGCTGGTGCGATTGAGCACGCCTTCAAAGGTGGGGGCTACCTTGATCCGATCTCCCAAACCCCAGCGGGATCGAGGGATGCCGAGCCAGTCCAGGATGGTGGCGAGGATGGAGGTGGATTCGTAGGCGACGTCTGTCTCCGACCGGAACACGGTCTTTTCATTGATCCAGGGGGAGATCAGCAGGGTGGGGATGCGCACACCCATGAGGTCGAAGTTGAAGCCGTCTGCCCAGTCGTTCGGGTAAGGCTTGACGGCGTAGGGTGGCGGCACGTGGTCGTAGATGCCGCCGTGCTCGTCAAAGGTGATGACAAACAGCGTCTCGTCCCAGGCTGGGCTGTCCTGCAAGGCGTTGAAGATCTCCAGCAAATGCTGCTCCCCAGGCACCAGATCGCCGCCCGGGTGGTAGGAGGTGGTGCCTTGCGGTGCGATCCAGCGTGGCTCCAGGTAGCTGAAGGCAGGCAGTTTCCCTGCCTTGGCATCGGTGATGAATTGGTCGATCGGCGAGATCGGCGCATTGGGCGGCAGGTCCTGATTTTGTGGATCTTCCGTCGTTGCCGTGGGGGATAGGGATGGGATCTGCCCCTGGAGAAAGAGGTGGTAGGTGAAGACAAAATTCATCCACTGCACGGAGTTGTAGATCTTCCAGTTCGTAAAGCCATTGGCCCACAGCACCTTAAAGATGGAGGGACGATGCAGGCCGAAGGGCCAGTCAATGTATTCGTCTCCATTCTGGAAGTTGTTCAGCAGGTTGAATGAAGACCCCGTTAGCGAAAAGGCGCGATTCACGTCCGTGCCGCCTGGCATTGAGCAGAACCATTCATCCGAGATCGCGAAGTTCTTGGCCAACCCATTGAGCACAGGAATCTGCTCCGGCGTGAAGGTCTCCATCACGTTTTCATTGCCGTTGTTAGCGACAAAGCCACCCATGTTCGGCTTCCCTTGCTTGAGATAGGTCTCAGGGCTGCCGTAGAAGAGCTGGCGCATCACGTCGGAATTGTCGTGGTAGGGATCTTCGTGGAAGATTTCCAACTGCTGGGTCTCATCCACTTTGCCATCGCGGAACTTGCTGAGGTGGACCTCCTTTTTTCCGTTGAGGTTAAAGAGCTTGGTGCTGGCACCCTTGAAGGGCCCCTTTCCGCCGATGATCTGCGCGGGCTTGTCGTTCTCGTATAGCCAACCGCAGATGTGATCAAAGGATCGGTTCTCCAGCATGATGTACACGACGTGTTTGATCTTGCTGCGCAGGAAATCCATCGATCCAGGGGAGGCCGCTTGCTTCGCATCCACCGGGATGGTCGGCTCCACACAGGTCAGGGTGGTGCCGTCGGTGATGGCTTTTGGCAGCGTACCTTTCTTTAACACCTTAGCGATGGGATCCGTGGCCTTCGGGTCAAAGGCCAGAAGGCGATAGCTGCCATCGGCTGGATTCCAATGCAGGATCTTATCACCGACTCGGACGAGTTGATGCCCGGCCTTGATGTTCTTCCAAGTCCCCGTTTGGATGACGGGCTGGCTCAGGGGGATTTTGTTCAGCGGGTCAAAGCTCCACAAGGTATAGGCGCCCGTCGCTGGCACCCAGTCGATGACGTAGTCGCTGATGTAGATGAGCTGGTGCCCGAGTTCGATCCGCGCAAAGGCACCTTGCGGCCCGTACTCCGGCAAGGGGTCTGCGAGACCAGGGTCAAAATTCCACAACCGGAAGGTTCCGCGCCCCTGGGTGGGGATGAAGTTCAGCACAAAATTCCCGCAAGAGATCAGGCAAAGTTCGGTGCCATCGGAGTAGCCGCCTTGGTCTTGTCCCTCATGGCCAAAATCCGCGCGACCCCAGAAGAACTTGGCCTTGTCCCACCAGCCGCTTTGCACCGGATTGCGTGAGAGGGGTGTGGGGCTCTTGGGGTCAAACTGAAGCAGGCGATAAGGATAGGCGGGCGTCGGTGCGCCGGTGGGAGAGGCGTTGAGCGGCGTCGGATCACTCCCTTGGGTGCCCCAGGCCAACAGATAGTTCCCCACCGTGATCAGTTGGCACTCCCGATCCAGGGTCGTATCTGGCCGGGTCTTGACGGCGACAAGCAATTCGTCCTTTGCGGGATCCACACGCCAGGTTTGATAGACATCGCTGTTTGGAGTGCGGCTGATGATGAATTCGTAGCTGGAGCTTTGCATGATAATTATTCCTATTTTGGCGAGTTATATGCTCGGGAATTTGTCGGTAACCACTTTCGGGCATCAACCCGTGAATTGCCGAGACTACCCATAAGTCATGTTTTGCACAAGCAATGAATTGACAATAGCATTACTTCGCATGAAATCCGCTTTGGACACTGTGTTCTATTATTTTGGCTACGGTTCGAACATGAGCCTTGCGTCAATTCGCGCAAAGGGCGTGGAGCCATTGTCATCGTGCAAGGCCAGTTTACCCGGATGGCGGCTGGCCTTTAATGTGCGGCATTTCTTCCGTCATGAAGGTGGGGTCGCCAATGTTTTGCCGGGCACCGGGGCCAACGATTCTGTTTGGGGTTTGGTGCATCATTGTGAGGATTCAGCCTTGGAAAAACTCGACGCTGCGGAGGCCTACGGCTACGGCTATGATCGGGTGGAGATGCCAGTGATCACGGCGGATGGACCCGTCGCTGCGACGATCTACACTGGCATGGCGGCCTTCCTGGATGATGACTGCCTGCCCTCGCAACGGTACCTGAACATCCTCTGCCGGGGGGCGGAGCAGGCTGGGATCGGGGCCACCTATGTGGAGCGGCTGCGCACGCATCCCGTGCACCAAAAGCAGCCCTACCCGCCCTTTGTGGCACCGGCCACACCGACGGACCACTACGACGCAGAGGCCCTGGCCAAGAGTCCCCACCTCACCGCTCTAGCGAACGCGGTTTTTGACATGCGCGCGGCACGTCCGCAGCATGAGTATTTGAAAAAGTTCTTTGGCGGCCGGGACATGACGCTCTTTCATTTGAAGCGCATGGATAGCAGCGATGGCAGCGAGTCGGCGGCGGATCTCCGCGAGGACCGGCTCAGCCCTGCGCAGCGTCAGTATTTGAATGAGTACCTTCATGAGTACGCAGCGGAGTATGTCTTCGCTGGCCATTTTGACCGTCCATAAACCCGCACCCTATACCCCGATGAATGCTGATATCTTCCCACCCGCAATGCCGCATGGCCAGTTCACAGAGTTGTACCCAGATGTGTTTTTCCTGACGGGAACCATGCGCGCAGAGCTGCTCGGCTCTGACTGGCAGTTTAGCCGCAACATGATCGTGGTACGCCAAGGCCGCGATCTATCGATCATCAATACCGTGCGACTGGGCGCGGCGGGTCTGGCCCAACTTGATGAGCTCGGAACCGTGAAGCACATCCTACGCATTGGCGATCTGCACGGTCTGGACGATGCTTTCTACGTCGCCCGCTATCCTGGCGCGGAGTATTGGGGGCTGTCCGGCATGACGGAAAAGAACGGCGTCGCACCCAAGCTGTTCCTGACTCCAGATGGCCGCAGACCTTTTGATGATTGCTCCATCTTCACCTTTGCGACCACGAATCGCCCCGAATGCATCCTGCGTATGGATCGTGAAGGCGGCGTGATGCTGGCCTGCGATGCGCTCCAGAATTGGGAGGTGCCCAACGAGTTCTTTGATGAAAACTCAGAGAAGCTCATGCGTGAGATGGGCTTCTTCACCAAGGCAAACTGCGGTGTCCTGTGGATGATGGTGAACAAGCCGCAGCCGGAAGATTTTATCCGGCTGAAGGAGATTCCTTTTCAAAGCGCGCTTTGCGGTCATGGTGAGCCGCTGCTGGTGGATGCCAGCAATTTTTATGCTGCCTCCTTCAATCGCTTATTTGGCGTTTGATGTTTGCCAGCAGGGTCTGATCTTGAGGTGAAATGTCCGTCGTCATTCCAGGTTATGAAATCGGCGCGCGGATTCACCATTCGCCGCTGATCACTGTCCTTCACGCCACTCGTTTGGCCGACGGCCAGCCCGTGGTCATCAAGACCCTGGGCTCCGAGTACCCCTCCAGCCAAGATCTCGCAGAGATCCGCCATGAGTATCTGATCGCGGAAAAGCTACGGGGTGCGGCGGGTGTCGTCGAGTTGTACGGTCTGGAGAAGCATGGCTATGGGAATCTCGCCATGGTCATGCAGCCCTTTGGGAAGTCGCTGGCGATGGCCTTGGAGGCTGGCGATACGCGGCTGCTCGCGCTGGGCACCTTTTTGGATCTGGCCATCAAGACGGTGGAGGCGCTCAGCAGCATCCACCAGCGCGGCATCGTGCATAAAGACGTCGTGCCCCGGAACATCCTCTGGGATGATGCGCGGGACGCCATCCGGCTGATCGATTTTGGCATCTCTTCCGAACTTTCGCGGGAACGCCAAGGCATGGCGCTGGCAAAGCGGCTCAATGGATCGCTGCCTTACATCTCCCCAGAGCAGACCGGGCGCATGAACCGGGATCTGGACTACCGCTCTGATTTTTACTCTTTGGGCATCACCTTCTTTGAGCTGCTGACGGGGCAGCTGCCGTTCAGGGCGGCGGATACACTGGAGTGGATCCACACCCACATCAGCAAGCCTCTGCCATCACCCTGTGACATCAATCCTGCGGTGCCAAAACCTTTGGCAGACATCGTGCGTAAGCTCACCGCAAAGAATGCGGAGGATCGCTACCAGAGCTCCTTCGGCATCCTGGCAGATCTGCGTGAATGCCAGCGGCAGTGGGCGCACGCCAGCAGCATCGCGCCCTTCGCCATCGGTGCGCAGGACGTGTCTGAGCGCTTCCAGGTTTCGCAAAAGCTCTACGGTCGCGAGGCGGATCTCGCCGCGCTGATCGGCCTCTGTGAAAAGGCTGCGCAGGGGGAGCTGCAACTCTGCCTCGTATCCGGTCATTCTGGCATCGGCAAGACGGCCTTGGTCAATGAGATCAATAAGCCCATCGTCCGGCAGCACGGCTTTTTGATCCAGGGGAAGTTTGGTCAACTTCAGCGCAACACCGCCTATTTTGCCCTGACAGGAGCGCTGCGCGGCCTCGTGCAGCAGGTCATGACGGAGTCTGCCAGTCGGCTGGAGGTATGGCGGCAGCAGCTGCAAGACGCCCTCGGTGCCAATGGCCAACTGATGGTAGATCTGATCCCATCGCTGGCGCCCCTCATCGGCCCACAGCCACCTGTGCCGCGTCTCTCTGCCGCGGAGTCGCAGAATCGCTTTCAGCTTGTCTTCATCAGCTTCCTCAAAGTCTTCGCTGCCGCCGGGCATCCTTTGACGATCTTCCTGGATGACATGCAGTGGAGTGATGCACCGACGCTCAGCCTCCTCCAGCGGCTCTTCGCCTCGCGCGATCTCAGCCACCTCCTGCTGATCTGCGCCTATCGCGATAATGAAGTCGATGCTGGCCACCCCTTTCAATTGGCCGTCAGCGAGATTGAAAAACATCACCCCGTCAGCCGTGTGGAGCTGGCGACGCTCAGCGCGGATAGCGTCACGGCGCTGGTCGCAGACTCACTGCGCTGTGACATCGCGACTGCCCGGCCGCTGGGGGATGAGCTCTTCCTGCGCACGGAGGGGAATCCCTTCTTCATCAACGAGCTGCTCAAAACGCTGCATGAAGACGGCGCCATCGGCTTCTCGATTGAGACCGGCACCTGGACCTGGGACATGGGGAAAGTGGCGCTCGCAGGCGTCAGTAGCAACGTCGTCGAATTCGTCGTTTCCCGCCTGCGCAAGCTCGATGCCACTGCGCAGGAGTTGCTGCAACTGGCGGCTTGCATTGGTAATACCTTTGACCTGCGCACGCTCTCCGTCATCTCCCGCATGACGCCGGCGGAGGTCGGCACGGCTCTGATTGGGGCACTGAAAAGTCATGTCATCGTGCCCTTAGACGGGAACTACCACTACATCGCCGCGCCAGAGAGCAGCACGGAGAATCTGGAGGTCAATCCCGTTTACAAGTTCCAGCACGACCGCGTCCAGCAGGCGGCGTATGAGCTGATCGATACCCCGCGCAAACACGCCGTCCACCTGACCATCGGCCGCCTCATGCTCCAGCACGCTGGCGATGATGATGAGCCGCGATTGATTGAGATCGTCAGCCATCTTGATGAAGGCCGCACGCTCATCACCGATGGGGAGGAAAGGCGGCAGCTTGCGTTCTTAAACCTTCGCGCTGGGGTGAAGGCGCATGACTCATCCGCGTATGAGGCCGCGCTCCGTTATCTCGAGATCGGGTGTGAGTTATTGCCTGCGGATGCATGGTCCACTGACTATCAACTGACCAAAGACCTCCACACCGAGTATGCGCGCTGCGCCTATCTGACCGGTCACTACGAGGCGGCAGAACGCTCCATTGATACGATTCTGGAGAAGGCGTTGACCAACCTGGAGCGTGCAGACATGCTGGCCATCCGCACCCGGCAGTACGCCACCACGGGCCGCATGGAAGAATCCATCGCCGCCGCCATCCAGGGCCTCGGCATCCTCGGCCTGCGTTTTTCCCGCCACCCAGGGCGGCTGGACGTTTGGCGGGAGACCCTGCTGGTAAAGTGGAACCTGAATGGGCGTCACATCGCAGAGGTGGCGGATGGCCCGACGTTGAAGGATCCAGAGAAGCTCGTCGCCATACGGTTGTTGATGGAGATCTTCCCGCCCGCGTTTCTTTCCGGCAGCGGCACCCTTTTGCCTTACCTGGTCCTGAAGTCCGTGAATATCTGCCTGCGCCACGGCAATTGCCCAGAGGCCGCCTTTGCCTACGCCGCGTACGGCATGGTGCTCTGCGGTGTGCTGGGCAGGCCAGCGCTCGGTTACCAGTATGGAAAGCTGGCCATCACCTTGAATGATCGGATCGATGACCTGCGGCTCAAGGCACGCATCATCTATGTGTATGCGATGTTCATCCATCATTGGAGCAATCACTGGGGCAGCATGACCCCCTGGTTCAAAAAGGGCATTGAGGCTGGCTACCAATCCGGGGACCTCCTCTACCTCGCCTACAGCGCGCAGGACTGCGTCATCTGGGATCCGCGCCTGGATCTGGAGACGATCTGCACGGAACAGCGCAAGTACCTCACCATCGTCCGTGATTGCGAATACAAGGACTCGCTCGATTCCGGCACGCTCTTCCTCCAGTTTCAGTGCAACTTGCGCGGCTTGACGGAGGATCGCCTCAGTCTGAATGACGATACCTTCAATGAGCAGGAATGCCTGGACGGCATGCGCCAGCGCAAGTTCAAGACCGGCATCGGTAACTACCACATCTATAAGCTGGAGATCGCCTTCGCGTATGAGGACTACCCCACCGCCCTGCACCACATCGCGGAGGAGGATCGGCTGATTCAGTGTTCCATGGCCCTGCCGCAATTGGTGCGTTACAACCTCATCGCCTTCCTCACCTTTGCCGCGCTATGCCCCAACATGAAGGGCGCGGAAAAAAGTGCCACCCTGCGGCGCATGCGCCGTGATCTCGCGCAGATGCGTGCCTGGGCCGCCAATTGCGATGCGAATTTCCTCCACCTCCAGCGCCTCATGGAGGCAGAGATGGCGCGCGTCACCGGTAGTGAACTCGACGCCATCCCTGCCTACACCGCCGCCATCGCGTTGGCGCGCCAGCACGAGTTCCGCCGGGATGAGGCCCTGGCCAATGAGCTCTTTGCCAAGTTCCACCTGCGCAGCGGCCAGGATCGCGCTGCAGAAGGCTACATGAAGGCCGCCTGCCTGCTCTACCGCGCCCTGGGGGCGGAGCGCAAGGCGCAGCACTTGGAGCAGACCTACCCCCAGCTCGTCCCGCAAAGCTCCGCCGGGCGCAGCAGTCGCGATCTCCTCCGCAGCAGCAGCAGCGCCAGCCTCATCGCCAGCACCTCCTCAGGCCTGCGGCACGAGGCACTCGATCTCGCCTCCGTCATGAAGGCCGCCCGGGCCATCTCTGGGGAGATCGTCATCGATCAACTGCTGCCCATCTTCATGGAGATCCTCCTGGAAAACGCCGGTGCCCAGTGCGGTGTTTTTGTGACGCATCAAAAGGGCCGCCTCTCCATCGTCGCACGCAGTCCCGCAGACGAGACCGCACCGCCACTCCCGCAGGACGTCACGGACGCCGGGGACGTGCTGCCGCTCTCCATCCTGCATTACGTCCTGCGCATGAGGGAGAACGTCGTGCTGGATGACGCCAGCCAGGCGCACCGCTTCCAGAACGATCCCTACATCCTCCGCACCCAGCCCAAGTCCGTGATCTGCATGCCTGTCGCCCGGCATCGGGACTTTGACGGCGTTGTCTATTTGGAGAACCACCTCACCGTCGGTGCCTTCACGGAGGAGAGGCTGGAGGTCATGTCCATGCTCATTGCCCAGGCCTCCATCTCCATCGAAAACGCCCAGCTCTACACCGGGCTAGAGGCAAAGGTCCGCGAACGCACGCGGGAGCTGGCCGCCACCCTGGATGACCTGAAGCGCACCCAGTCCCAGTTGGTGCATTCAGAGAAGATGGCCGGCCTCGGCACGCTCGTCGCCGGCGTCGCGCATGAGATCAATAACCCGACCAATTTTGTCAGCCTCGGGGCCGCCTCCTTGCGGGAGGATCTGGAGGAGTTCAAGGCCCTGCTCTTTGGCATGTTGGGGGATGAGAATGATCCAGAGATCACCGCGCATTTTGAGGGGCACTTTCAGCGCCTCCAGTCCTCCCTCGGCAATATCAATGAGGGTGCCGTGCGCATCAGCACCATCGTCCGGGATCTGCGCACCTTCTCCCGGCTTGATGAGGCAGAGCGCAAGACCGTGCCCCTCGTGGAGAACCTAGAGTCCACCATCCGCCTCGTCCGCTCCCAGTATCAAGAAGGCGTCGATTTCATCACCGACTACATCGATAATCCAGACATCGAGTGCCTGCCCGCCCAGCTCAACCAGGTCTTCATGAACGTCATCGTCAACGCCTGCCAGGCCATCATCACCCGCAACCGCCAGGATTCGCGGCCGCGCGGCAGCGTCACCATCCGCACCCGTCTGCATGGCCCGCGGGATGTCGCCATCGCCATCACGGATGATGGCATCGGCATGAGCGAGGCCGTACGCCAGCGCCTGTTTGAGCCCTTCTTCACCACCAAGGTCGTCGGGGAAGGCACCGGCATGGGCATGTCCATCAGCTACCAGATTGTCGAAAAACATCGCGGCCGATTTGAGATCGAATCTGCCGAAGGAAAAGGCACCACCGTCACCCTCATCCTGCCCGTGCGCGCTCTCCGCACCCAGTGATCCCGCACCTCGCCCCCCCAACCCCACCCAACCCCCATGGCCCTGCGACTCAATAAAGACGTCCTCACGCGCCACCAGGAGCAATCCCAGGTGGAAAAGGAATACACCGTCATGCTCGTGGATGACGAAGAAAAGAACCTCGATGCCATCGCCATGGTGCTGTCCAAGGACTACAACCTCATCCTCGCCCACGACGGCATTGAGGCCTTGGAAAAGATCAGCAGCCTCCCCCCCGGGCAGGACATCCACCTCATCATTGCAGACCAGCGCATGCCACGGCTGACCGGCGTCGGCCTCTTCAGCCAGACCAAGGAGATCCTCCCAGACGCCGTGCGCATCCTCCTCACCGGCTTCTCCGATGCAGATGCGATGATTGGCTCCATCAACGAGGGGCAGGTGTACAAGTTTTTGATGAAACCCATTGAGCCCCACGACCTCCGCGTCAGCGTGCGGCGTTGCCTAGAGTGGCGTGCCCTGCGGTTGGAGAATGTGCAGCTCGTCATCTCCCTCAAAAAGCGCGTTGATGAGGTAGAAAACCTCGTGGAATCCTTTGAAAAATTCGTCCCCCGGCAGTTCCTCAATCGCATCGCCAGCGAGGGCATCCAGAACGTCAAGAACTTCCCCATTGGCCGCGCAGAGAGTGGCTACGTCACCATCCTGTTTGCAGACATCCGGTCCTTCACCACCCTGTCAGAGGCAATGGCCCCGCAGGAGGTGCTGGACTTCCTCAACAGCCTCTTCCATCGCCTCAGCGGCCCCGTGCATCAGCACCACGGGTTTGTGGATAAGTTCATGGGGGATGCCATCATGGCCCTCTTTGATTCCGGCCCAGGGGAAGAGCAGGTGCAGGCCACCAACGCCATGCGCGCCGCCATTGGCATGATGGAATCGCTGGCAGACTTCAACGCCACCCGCACCGCCGCCGGGTTGGAGCCCGTCCGCATCGGCATCGGCATTCACACCGGCCCCGTCATCATCGGCACCGTCGGCGTGGAGGCACGGATGGACCTGACCGTGCTAGGGGATAGCGTGAATATCGCCGCCCGGTTAGAGCAGTTAAACAAACAGCACGGCACCAGCATCATCGCCTCCACCAAAACTCGCGAGCTCGTCGGGGATACCTTCCCCCTGGAGTGGCAGGACCTCGGCACCATCACCATCCGCGGCCGCACCGGCACCATCTCCGTCTGCGCCGCCTCCGCAAAGCTCTAGCCCAACCCCCTCCCGCCCGAAGACCCCCATCGAGTGCGGCCCCCCCCAAGCCCAGCGAAAGCCCATGGACTGCGCGCAGCCCTGCTGCCGCTTTACCGCAAGGGCAGCCCTGCTGCCGGGAGAAAGCCACGGTTCCACCCCACCCACCTCCCGCCCGATGCAGCCCATCGAGTGTAGTCCCCCAAGCCCAGCGAAAGCCCATGGACTGCTCGCAGCCCTGCTGCCGCTTTACCGCAAGGGCAGCCCTGCTGCCGGGAGAAACCCAAGATTCCACCCCTCGCCCCGGGTCATTCACCCACCACGCACCACAACGGACCTCCAAGCCCCATGCCCCCGTCACCCCTCAGAGCCCCAGCGCTTCCAAAAGCGCGAATACTTCCAAAAGAGCGAATACTTCCAGGGGCGCGGTGCTTCCAGCCCCTGTTCGGTCAGCGGTGCTTCCAGCCCGCCCCGCCAAAGAATAAGCCAACGAACCGCCCCAGCCCAAGCGCCCACCAGGGAAGGCCAGATCAATCTCGCAGTGAAGGCCACCCTGCCAGCCACACCTCAGGGCTCGCCTGGATGTTCAGCCGCTGTTCCATCGGATGCGCATGAGATAACAGAAACAACCTCGCCTGAGCGAGCCGAGAACGTGCCGGACCTATCCATGACAGAATCGAGCTCAACGTGAAACGAATCTGGGGCAGAACAGAGAGACATCTGCAATCCGAACAAAATGTTGCCTGCCCCAAATGCGTCCATCTGCACATCGGAAAGGCCATCGAAGCGAAGTGTGACCAGCGCGTGATTCCGCAAAACGCAATACCCCTTCGCGTCCACTTGGTCGGTCATCAGCCATGTGTGGAGTGTCAGACTGATGGAGTCTGCCCCCTGCTCATACGCTAGAACATTGGCGTCGTGGAATGATGGCCAACGTCCGAAGAAGCTCACAACAGCCTCGTGATTCCGAATGTATGTGGGAACGGCCATGCGACTATCGGCTTAACGACCCAAGGCCGAATGGGCCACGAATCTCCCGAATCATCACGAATCCAAACCGACAGCGCCGGGGACCATTGGCTCTGAAAACATTCGTGTTCATTCGTGAAATTCGTGGTTCAAAAAACCCAGCAGACCACCCGCCAAACCCCAAAGCCGGAGTCGCCTAGCTACCATTCGTATTTGGGCTGGTTGGTTCCAATGGATCACCTTATTTGTTGGCCAGCATCATCGTGACCCACCATCTGCTCGCTTCATCCGCTCTCGAAACTCCGCAATCTCGTGCTGTGGATCGCCGGGGTCAAAACCTGAGAGGTCGTCCAAACGCCCACTGATGTCGGATCGTGTGCCAGCACGCTCCTCGGCCGTCATCTGTCGGTTCAATGCCTTGCCAGTCCTCAGAAGACCGCGCTCGTAATCGGAAATGTCGAGGTCAAGCTCACTGTAGAGGTGCTGTAATACGAACAGCCGCCGCAACTCGGTGTCCTGTGTCGTCTTGAGACGCTGACGAAACTCCAAGTCGTAGGTATGTGAGGCAACGAAGCCAATCCCCAGACTGCCCATATCATCGCAGTAACGCTCGAAATAGCCATCCAGCTTCGCATCACGAACCATCGCCTGATGTCTTGTGCAGCCAGAGAACGTAAGCGTCAGAAGAACGATGGAGCATGGAAGTCTCATGGCGTGGGGAGGCTGGCAATGTTGCCTGTATAAGGTTTGTTGATTGGCGTTCGCATCAGAAATGAGGTAGTGAAAAATATGGAGGGTAAACCTCAATCAGTCCGGCAAATCCAGAGTCGGTGCCCTGCGTCTTGTCCAAGAAGTAGATGCAATTCTCGTAGTGAACCCATCTGCTGCATTAGTGTGGGGTTTTCGAAAGCAGGTACCGCCGGGGCCGGGGTGAGGGTCGGTACGGGATTGCAAGTTCAAGGTGCGGAAAGCATGGCCGACGGAGCAGCCCCAGCGGTTGTCCAGTTGCGCTTCGGCCTTGGTTGGTGGTGGTTGCGGATCATGTGTCGGTGCTGATTTCGTCCCAGTCCTGATCCATGTAGCCTATGAGCCAGTTCAGGACGTAGTGCCTCTCCTGAACGACTCCACTTTCGAGCTTGGCCGGGGCAGGCTGGCCCTTCACCCGTGCGTCCGTGGTGGCCCAGTGATAGCGATAGATCACATCAGCCTGATCCAAAATCTGATCAATGGGACGTAGTCTGGCATCCTTGATGAACTGCGTAGTATCACGATCTCTGAGGATACCGACTAGCTTCGGCACATCGCAAATCCCTTCTGGCTTGGCCAGGGTATCCACATAGCCAAGCGACCACAGCAAAACCCAAGCACACTCATAACGCCAAGAGAACTTGATGCGGTCAGGCTGACCTGGAGATGCATCCTTAATGAATGCCGCCTCCTCCGGTGAAAAGAACTTCTCTGCGCCATACTTCTTCACGAGAGAGTCAACAGTGGCTTGATCCAATCCCTCTCCCTTTACTGCTGCTATCACGATGGCGATAGCCCGATGAGCTATCTCCTCTGCTGTTCTCTTCTTCGCTTCCACAGAGTCTTCAATAACTGGCAAGTGCTCAATGACCGGAACACCCTCCTTGGTCAGTCGCTCGATGGATCGGTGCTTCCGTTCCTTGGCCTCCTTGGTAGGTTCTCTGGCCTCAAGTTCATTGATCTTGGCTTTGCGGTCGTCGGGCGTCTGGCTCATAGCGTATGTGGAAAGTAGAACAAGAAACAGTCCGCAGGTGGCTTGGGTTCGATTCATCGTGTGGCGTAGTTGCTCTGACCAGCAGTTTTCTTATTCGGTGCCCTGGTGCAGAGGTTCGGCCCTTTATGTCACAACGGTGAAGGTATTGGCAAGATGGAAGTCGGTGTGCACCACGAAAAGGGATTGAAGGGGACCGAATATCACGAAAGGTTCGCAAATTGAGGTGCTGTCTGCCCCTATTTGGGTCATTCCTGCACCGGGCAACGGACTTTTCTTGCGGGATGCCGGCAAGATGAGGCCGTCCCACTGTTCTGTTGCCATGTTCACCTTTGGGCGGCACTCGCCTCGATTCGGATTTGGAGATGGAACAGCCTCACCAATAAACCCGAAAGGCTCTCGTCTGTCGGCCGTCGGGTGCTTTGAATTTCGGGAAATCCTGCCGGGATTCGCGGCGATCCAAACGGGACAGGCGGGAAACCGTTCGGATTCTGGCGGAATCTATACAGGTTGCGCCAAAATCTGTCTGGATTGTGACGCAATCCATTCATTTTCTGATGCAATCTGTATGGATCGCGCCGCAGACTGTTTGGAATGTGCGTCGTCCTATATAGATTGCGCGACAAACTGTTTGGATTTTGGCGCGTCCTGAACGGTTTGCGACGCAATCTGTTTGGATTTTCACGCAGTCCGAATCGGACGCGCCGCAATCCATTTGTCACACGGTGTGTCCTGTCAGCCAAGGGGATCTAGAGACCGCGCTGAACACCCAGTCCAGCAACATCAGCAATGACGTGAGCTTCCTGAACTTCAGCGTGAACGACCCCCCGACGCAGCAGGACGTGCAACTGGTGCTGGATAAGGTGGATGAACTGCTCCAGGCCTTGCGGAGGTGAGAGTGCTTGGTTCTTGGTGCTTGGTGCTTGGTGCTTGGTTCTTGGTGCTTGGTGCTTGGTGCTTGGTGCTTGGTGCTTGGTGCTTGGTGCTTGGTGCTTGGTGCTTCGTGGGGCGGCGGCTGGGGGACCAGCGGGCCTGCCTTTGAGTTTGGCTTCGCGTTGGAAGGAATGCCGACGACTCGTCGGCGCTCCCCAAGTCCCCTGAGGGCCGGGATGTGGAGCAGGGGGTAACTTTCTTTTGGTAAAAGATTGGCGGTAAAAGGTCGGAAAACAGGGCTCCCATCTTTTACCCACCCTCTTTTACCAGCCAAGTTGGTCAGGAGAAGCCTATTCTGCTGCCAGGTGGTTTTGAGAACGCTTCAACGCGAATGGGAAGGAATGCCGACGACTCGTCGGCGCTCCGGGCTCGCACGTCGGGCGATGGCGGCCAAAAAGGCGAAGCACCAAGCACGAAGCACTAAGAACGAACAAAGGTTTGGCTTCGCGTTTGGGGGCGGCGGTTGGGGTGGCAGCCTCCTTATTCGTGGTTCATTTGGCTTGCCTTCGCATTCAGAGTGCCGCTATCGCGGCAAGGCAGGCATCCAACAACGATTCCCATCGAGGCCACAGCGGTCACGCCGCCAACCAACCCACACCTCTAGCGCCGCGTCTCAATGCTAACTTGGAGGTTCGGCCTCGGTTGATGGTGTGACGTGCTCAATTGGTTCATCGATTCTTAACGATAGTATCGCCGTCAGAACTGGTATCCATAAGAGGCTAAAGCTGACTCGAGCCATTGGTGGAACGCAATGCCCGCTCCACAACACACCGCAGTAAAGATCCAGCCCACAATCGTGAGTCTCTGCTTTCCATCAGTTTCGGACTGAATCCAATCCCGTCCCCGTTGGCCAAACAATGCAGCCAATGCGCCGACAAGTATCGCCACGGGCGCTAAAAACACTAACTTCACGCTGATGCTAACATTCTCTTCATGGTTCTTAGCTGCCTCCAGCGGCAGATATGCATAAAAGTATGCTAAAGCTGAACCTGCGATAAGCAGAAAGACACCGACTAGGCGGATGGTTGCATTGTTCATTGGAATACAGGTGATGGACTTCGTTTTTTGGCCATATCAACGACTCGAATCAGGCGACGGCCAGCGTCAATGGAGCGGAGCGATATAGCTTGTCAAAGACAACCTGTAGGGCACCACCGGCGGGTGGTGGCAACACGTTGCTGGCACGACAGATGGCCTTCGAGCTGTTGTCTGTAGCCGTTTTGTTCCCTGGGGTCGCAAGTGTTCATACTTCAATACTCGAATCCATGTTCGCTCACGTGAACTTTGTCAGTTCCGACCGAAACCCAAATTTGCATGTTGTTGGCCGCCGCAAAGTGCAACTCCCAGTCACACTCGGAAAACGTTCGAGCGACCGTAGCTGAGAGACAATAAAAATCGATATTTCGGGAATTAGAGGGTCAAACCTCCCAAAAGGTCTCTCGCCAAGAGATTGCACCGTGTGTCACCATGAATTCTGACTTCCCGCAGATTCAAGGAGGCCAGCAGATTTTCATTCTGAATCCAATCTGTGGGCATCCCCGAATCTTGTGGGACATCATTCTGAATCCACAAAGGATGATGACGCGAGGCATAAGCGCACCAGCACGCCGGGATCCCGCGAACCCAGGCCGATGCTTTATGGTCCCCCCCCGCAGCCGCTACCACGATCCTTCCCAAGGCCGCCGTAGAAGTAGTGGCGACTGGCAGTCGTCGTCCCAGGCATCGATTGCCCATCGAGGCAGCCCGTGGGATTCGAGGTTTATCCCACTTTCGCCCTCTTGGATTTCTTGACCACGAATGGACACGAATGGACACGAATGGACACGAATGGACACGAATCTTCGCCTTCGATTTCCTGCCTCTCCGCAAGATCCCTGCTTCGGCTTGGCCCGCACTGCCTTCCGCCCGCCCGCGCAGATCCAAAGAGCCCGCCGACTTCTGGAATCATCCGACATGCTTTCTGGCCGCTTATTGGCGCGGAGTTTAACCTAGTTGCTGCTTTGCACGCAACTTAATGTCAAAAGCAACTCCAGCATGCAAAAACCCGTTGTAAAGCAACATCCTTGTTCAAGATAAGGTTGCGCTCAAACCATCGTTTCTGTTAGAAATTGTCAATTCGCATGGAATTGATAAGAACTAAGTCCGCCGAGGAAATCGAAGCTACCTCAGATATTTTGCGTGAGGCTGGAGTCCCATTTAGGGTCGGCGGCACAGGGGCCGGATTCGATGCTTCAGAAATCGGTCGTTCGGATTTCCCTGCGGACATTTTTGTCACAGTCAGTGATACGGACTTTGATCGTGCCAGAGAGGCGCTGGAGAAGGTATACATGGAATCGGAATTGCCAGAGGATCACTTTCTGAACTTCGCGAGCGATAGTGAAATCTGTGAGATGCTTTCCCTGCCATCAGAGTGGGCCGCTTTTGATATCGCACATGCTCGCAAACTTGCAGTGCAACGCAATATTGACCAAACCGTGATCGCCACGAGGAGCGCGCAACGAGTGGCTGACCTCAGCGGCGGACGCATCGTTCCGAGAACGCAATGGGTTTATGGCTGGGCTTCAGCATGTTTCGGCGGTGTTATCGGGATAGCCATGGGATATGCGATTGCCTACATGAAAGACAAGACGCCTGACGGTGAGTTTTACCGTTATGATCAAGCGTCGAGGAAAATAGGCTTCAGACTCATGATTTTTTCGCTTTTTATGTTAGCGGCCACTCGATTGGCATACGTCATTTACATGGATCTTCGCTAAGTGCCAAATGAGGCTTAACCTCCAAGGTAACATTGAGACGCGGCGCTTGAGGTGTGGGTTGGTGGGTGGCGTGACCGCTGTGGCGAGGCTGACGATAGGAAGTCACCCCTGTGGTGGCGTTCCTTGCGCGGGTGGCTGAAGTGAGTGGCCTGGATCCGATCAAACTGCGGACGGAGATGCTCAGATTAGCGGAGGGGTGATCTTTCCACCACTCCGAGGTTGGGGAGAGGAGGTGGAGGAGACTGGTGCTCGTCGGTTGGGGCTTCGAATGCCAATGGAGGGATTCCCAACTGGGACGGAGATGTCAACGGGGGCGCATGAGGATAGCGGCGACGATTAACGAGGTGAAGTTTGGCTCCGCGTTGGAGATGTGGCCGGCTAGGAAGCCAGCGCTCCCAGGGGCTGTTGCCCCAATGTGCTGCATTCCTCTGGCTGTATCAGCGTCTTGTTAGCGTCTCGTCAGCGGTGCTTTGGCTCAGTCCTCACCGAAAAAACGACAATCAAATCAAAGAGCTGTCCGCGAACTTCCATCTTGCCAAAACCTTCGGCATCGTGACCTGCGGGGTCATACCTCTGCGCCGGGGCGTGGAATGAGAAAGCTATTGCCGATCCCGGTGGACGGAGCGGGCGGCTGCTTCTTGATGGCTCACGGCCGTCTGGTCGGTCGGATCTATCTGGCCAACCGGGAGCGTGTGGGGCGGTGACAAGGAGAGGCGCTTTTTGAGAGCCTGGGCGGTTGGAAACCGCCCTTCCTTGGGGCGTGGTTGCTGGATTTGATTGCGGATTGATTCAATTCGCGTCCATTGGGGGCATGCCTGCTTGGATCGAGTACTTTGCCGTTGCTGTGTGCGCGATCTCTGCCGTGTTGGCGGCGGAGGGGAAGGGGATGGATCTTTTCGGGGTGATGGTGTTGGCGCTCGTTACGGCGGTGGGAGGTGGGACGGTTCGTGATCTTTGTCTGGGGGTGCGTCCCTTGTTTTGGATCGCGGAGCCGATGCATCTTTGGACGGCTTTGATGGTGGCGGTGGCGACCTTTGTGATCGTTCGGTTTGTGCATCTGCCGCACCGATTGTTGGGCATCGCGGATGCGTTTGGGCTGGCGTTGTTTGGGATCGCGGGCACGGAAAAGGCGCTGGCCAATGCGGCACCTCCCATCGTCGCCGTGCTGCTGGGCATCGTCACGGGGGTGGCCGGTGGGATTTTGCGCGATGTCCTGCGTGCGGAGGTTCCATGGGTATTTAAGCCAGCGGTGAACCTGTACGCGACGGCTGTCTTTGCGGGGGCGATGGTCTTTGTTCTCTTGGAGCAAACCTTGCCTGCCTCCCCGAGCCATCGCTACATCGGGATGGCGGTGATCTTGATCCTCCGACTGGCGGCGATGCGTTGGAAGCTGCGGTTGCCGACGTTTCAAACGCGGGCGAGATGACTAACGGCTGCGGCTGCGTGGATCGAAGGCGTCGCGCAGACCATCGCCGAGGAAATTGAGCGCCAGCAAGGTGATCGACATCAGGGTGGCGGGAAAGAAGAGCAGCCACCATTTGCTATCGAGCGGATTGATGACCTGTGCGCCATCTTTGAGCAGCGATCCCCAACTAGCGGCGGGATCATCGATGCCGAGCCCGAGGAAGCTGAGGAAGGATTCATCCAGGATGACTGCCGGGATGGTCAGCGTCAGATAGGTCAGCACGACTGTGGCGAGGTTTGGCAAAAGATGCAGGCGCAGGATGGCGGGACTACTCTGCCCCATCGCGCGCGCTGCGGTGACAAAGGTCATTTCCCGCAGCACGAGCACTTGACCGCGGACGATGCGCGCCATCGTTAGCCACTCCACCAGGCCCAGGCAGATCACCATGATGATGATGCGTGAGTAACGGATCGCCGTGATCATCAAGTCCTCCAGGGTGGTCCAGCCATGGGCTTGTGCCCAAAGTCTCGCCACGTCCAATCCGTCGGTTAGGTAGGGTCCCAGCGCGGCGATGAAGATCATGATGAAAAGGATGCGAGGCACGGAGTAGAGGACATCCAGGACCCGCATCATGAAGGCATCCACACGGCCTCCGGCAAAGCCGCTGATCATGCCGTAGAGGGTCCCGACGAAGAGGCTGAGCAACGCCCCGACGAGCCCGACGCCCAGGGAGACTTGCGCCCCGGTCAGCAATCGATAAAACAGATCGTGCCCATTCAAGTCCGTGCCGCAGAGGTAAATGATGCCTTGGCGGGCGGTGCAGGCGGCGCCGGGGGGTAGCAAGGAATCCTTGGACGTGTACTTTAATTCTTCCGGTAGAAACGGTGGAACGAGGACGGCGATGATGATGAGGCCCACGAGGAACCAGAGCGCCAGCATGGACACGCGGCTGCGTCGCAGGATGGCCCAACCGCCGGGCTGGGCGAGAGCTGTGGGGGATGCGACCTCAGCCATAAACGCGGATTCGTTTGTCCAGCACGCCGTAGAGGACGTCCACCACTAGGTTGAAGAGTTGCAAGAGCACGCAGTAAACGATGACTGCGCCGCCGAGCAGGAAGACATCGTGATTCTGGATGGAGTTTACAAAAATGCTGCCTGCGCCGGAGATATTGAAGACGCTCTCCACGACCATGGAGCCCGTCAAAAGGTGCGCCGCCAAGGGGCCGAGAAAGGTGACCACGGGCAGGATGGCCACTTTCATGGCGTGCCGCATCAGAGCCTGTCCATCGCGCAATCCCTTGGCCTTTGCGGTGCGGAGAAAGTCGCTGGCGAGAACGTCTAGCAGGCTGTTCCTCATCAATCGGGCGACGTAGGCCACGTACGGCGCTGCCAGACAGAGGGAAGGCAGCACCAACTGTCGGGTCGTCCCCCATCCGCCCACCGGTAGCCAGCCCAGCCAGAGCGCCACCAGCGCGATCAGCAGTGGGCCGGTGACAAAGGTGGGCACTGAGATGGCGACCAGCGCCCCGATCATCGCGGTGCGATCTACCCAGGTGTCCCGCCAGAGCGCAGACATCGCCCCCAGCAGCACCCCGCCGATGGAGGCGATGATGAAGGCGACCATCCCCAGGGTCAGGGAGGTGGGCATCTTTTGCGCTAGCAGCTCAGAGACCCGCCAGTCGAGGTACTTCGTTGAGTCACCGAGATCAAAGGTGGCCAGGGCCCGCATGTAGGCGCTGTATTGTTCCCAAAGACTGCCATCCAAATGAAAGCGCTCCATCTTGGCAGCGATGGCTTTTTCGCTGCCGGCCTTTTCCGAGGTAAACGGGCCGCCGCGGATGGAGCGCATCAGGACGAAGGTGATGGACGCTGCCAACCACAGCACCACGATGGCGCTGAGCAGTCGGCGAATGAAGAATCCAAGCATGCAGCCCGCATGATGGCGGAGGTTGCTGCCGGGCTCAAGCTCCGGCTTGGAGTTTTGCAGAGGCTCAAGTGACCTCCGCCGATCCATGGGCGAGGGGCAGACCTCTCCCGCAAGGCGCTTGATTGAGTGGCGCTTTCTGGAATTACAGTCACGTCTCGAATTACCGTAGCTACGGCCCCCTTTCCTTCACTTGCGCGAATTGGGTTTCGTGGCGTAATCCAATCACGATGAAAACGTCTCTCTTCTCCCGTCCGTCTTTCCGTCGGTTGCTGAACCTTTGCGCAGGCGTCGCATTCATGGTGAATCTGGCCAGTTGCGCACTGACGAGACCCATCCTGCGGGAGATCACTGTCCGTCGTGCGATCATGGTAAAACCTGCGGAGGGTGGGGAAATCCCGCTCTATGTGTGGCAGGGAAATCACGGGCCTGGGCAGTTGAGTGTGCGGGTGGATCTGAGCGATCAAAAGGCCTACATCTTTAAGGATCGCGAAAACGTTGGCTGGACCTACGTCGCTACGGGTCGCAGCGGTCATGCCACGCCGGTGGGGCAGTTCCGCGTTCAGGAAAAAATCACCGACAAGCGCTCCAACAAGTATGGGGTGATCCAGGATTCTGGCGGTGATGTGGTCCACTCCAATGCGACCAATGGCGTGCATCGCATCCCCAGCGGCGGTCGTTTTGTGGGGGCCCCGATGCCCTATTGGATGCGACTGACTGGCAGCGGAGTGGGCATGCACGCAGGCCCGATCCCGAACCCCGGGCAGCCTGCGTCCCATGGCTGCATCCGGATGCCTTTGGCGATGGCGGAAACGCTCTTTCAGAACGTCAACGTCGGCACTCCAGTTACGATCACCCCATGACCGCGATGCGAGCCTGTCTGTTACTCCTTTGCTTCGCCACTTCCGCTGTCGTCTCCGCAGCGGAAGAGCAGGCGGAGATGCCGTTTGAAGGGAAACAGCCGGGTGAATCAAGGGTGGACAACGCCCTGAAATTGCAGCTCCACTGGTGCCCGCCGGGCAAGTTCACGATGGGAAGTCCTGCGGATGAACCCGGTCGGGACGCCTATGAAGTGGCGCATCCGGTCCGGCTGACCAAGGGATTCTGGCTCGGCGTGACAGAGGTGACCCAGGGCCAGTGGGAGGCTGTCACTGGCAAGACGTTGCGGGATCAAGCCGCGTTGATGCTCGCCGATGAGACTTTGTATCCCTTTGGAGGTCAGCAGATCACGCTACGTGCGGCGGCTAAGGCGGCAGAGGGCGATGTGACCAAGGCCATCGATAGCGTCTGTGGTGCCAGTGCGCCCTACATTCCGATTTATTACGTGAGCTGGGAGGACGCGACGGAATTCTGCAAACTCTTCACGGAGAGCGAGCGGAAAGCGGGCACCTTGCCACCTGGGGCGCATTACGCCCTGCCCACCGAAGCCCAGTGGGAATATGCCTGCCGGGCAGGCACCAAGGGCGCGACTTATGCCGGGCCAATGAAGGTGCTGGGCGAAAACAATGCCCCAGTCTTGAACGACATCGCCTGGTATGGAGGCAATAGCGGGGTGGGTTACAAGGGGGCTGGCTGGGCCACGGTCGGATGGCCAAATCAGGCCTTCCCAGGTAAGATGGCTGGTCCCCGCAGGAGTGGCCAAAAGAAGGGCAACGCCTGGGGCATGCACGACATGCTGGGCAATGTTTACGAATGGGTCGCGGACTACTCCGCCGTGTATGGGGATGGCGAGGCGGTCGATCCGCGTGGGCCTGAGACGGGACACAATCACCCTTACCGAGGTGGCTCCTGGAAACACTACGCGACCATGAGCCGCGCGGCGAAGTCCTTCGAGGCCCCGCCCACCTACCGCGTCAATGACGTGGGTTTTCGGGTGGCCTTGGTTCAGGACTGAAAAGCCCTGCACCGTTGGCAGGCCAGAGGCCCATCCTCCTCGGGGAGTGCTTCCAGCGTTGCGCAGTTGGTTAAGATCAGGTAGTCTCCGCCCATGACCATCCTCGATGATCTAGGAGTCTGCGACTCGGTGTTTCCTGTCAGCCTAGCGTTTTGCGAAGAGGCTGGCGGGGTTGGGCTTATTGGTGGGGGCGTGGGGCCTTCAGAAGGGGTGCGGTAGGGAAGTGCAGCCGATGAAATTATCGCCAAGACTCATCCTCATTCCTCTGCTGGCCGCAGGGATTTGGCTGTTTCATCAATCGCGGCAGGATCGGCCATCTAGGATCCAGGTTGCCGATGAAAATCAGGTGCTCTTGATTGGCAATGGCACCGAGATCGAATCGCTGGATCCCCACATGGTGACCGGCCAGCCAGAGCATCGCATCATTTCTGCCGTCTTTGAAGGATTGGTCGGACCGGATGCGGTGGATCCTGACGCGGATGCCCCTGGTGTGGCGGAGACTTGGGAGTCCAGCGACATGCAGAACTGGACCTTCCACCTGCGAAAAGACGCCGTGTGGAGCGATGGCACACCGTTGACGGCGCAAGACTTTCTCTACGCCTGGCAACGCATTCTTTCGCCAGAGCTCGCCTCCCAATATGCAGAGATGCTCTATCTGCTCAAGGGTGCCGCCGCGTTTAATAAGGGGCAGACGAAGGACTTCTCCACCGTCGCCGCCACTGCGCCCGATGACCACACCCTGCAATTGACCCTGGAAGGGCCGGCACCCTATTTCCCTGGGATGCTAAAGCACTACACCTGGTTCCCAGTGCCGCGTCATGCGATTGAAAAGTTTGGCACCATGACCCAGCGCGATACCGCCTGGGCGCGTCCGGGAAGTCTCGTCAGCAATGGTGCCTTCACGCTCAAAGACTGGCGCATCAATCACTACCTCTCAGTGGTCAAAAACCCGCGCTATTGGGATGCGGCGCGGGTGAAGCTACAAGAGATCCAGTTTTTTCCCATCGATAATGGCGAGGCGGAGGAGCGCATCTTCCTTGACCACCAATTGCACGTCACGGACACGGTGCCGCTCGCCAAAATCCCGCTGTATCGCGCTGCGAAGCCCGCCTTCTTTACCCAGACTCCAGAGCTGTCGGTGGAGTTTTACCGCTGCAATGTCACGCGCCCGCCGCTGGATCAGGCCAAGGTCCGGCAGGCGCTTTCATTGGCGTTGGATCGCGTGGCTTTGGTCGATCAGGTCATCCGGTCTGGACACCAGCCCGCCACTGGCTACACCCCGCCGGGGGCACATCCCCAGTATCCTCCGCTCAAGAAACTTGGCTTTGATCCAGAGCGAGCGCGGCGGCTCCTTGCGGAGGCGGGATTCCCCGGTGGCAAGGGCTTCCGCAAGATTGAGATCCTGACCAACAGCAGTGATTCTGCACGCACGGTGGCAGAGTTTTTTCAGGAGAGTTGGAAAAAGGAATTGGGCATCGAGGTCGGTATCTTGCAGCAGGATTGGCAGGTGTACCTGGCCTCCCAACACTCGCTCAATTATGACATCGCCCGGGCTGGGTGGGTGGGGGATTACACCGATCCGCTGACCTTCCTGGACATCCTGCGCACCGGTAATGGCAACAATGACACGGGTTGGGGCAAAGCGGAGTATGATCAAAGGCTGGATGCCTCCACCTCGGTGGTGGATATCCCACAGCGCATGAAGATCCTCCAAGAGGCAGAGAATCTGCTGCTGGATGAACTGCCGATCATCCCGGTGTATTGGAAGAAGGACGCCATTCTCATCCGCCCAGAAGTCCAGGGCTGGCGCGCAAGCGTGCTGGGACATCGCTGTTATAAGGCGATCAGCCTCGGACCCTATCAACCCCTTGCTGAGATGCCATGATCCGCTTCATCCTCAGTCGCCTCATTCAGGGCATCATCGTCATCGTCGCGGTGCTATCCATCACCTTCCTCATCATCCGCCTCGGGCCCGGAAGCCCCTTTGCCAGCGGTCGCGAGATGCCCGAATACGTGCGCGAAAATCTCGACCGCATCTACGGATTGGACAAACCCATCATCGTTCAGCTGTGGCGAAATCTCGTCAGCTTTGCCACCTTTGATTTACCGGTATCATTCAGGCTGAAGGGCTGGGGCGTGGGGGAAATCATTGCGCAGGGCTTGCCCGTGTCCTTCACCGTCGGCGGCGCGGCCTTCCTCATCGCCATTCTTTTGGGGATCCCTGCGGGGGCGCTGGCAGCGCTGCGCGCAGGGAAGTTTCGTGACCGGGCGACGATGGCTGCGGCGACCCTGGGAGTGTGTGTGCCCAGCTTGGTGTTGGGGCCGGTGATATCGCTGATCTTTGGGCTGAAGCTGCACTGGTTCAATGCCGCCGGATGGGGAAGTAGCGGCGATTGGGTCCTGCCATCCGTGACGCTAGGCCTCATCAGCGCGGCGGCGGTGGCAAGATTAACGCGCGGTGGACTTTGTGAGGCGCTGGCTGCGGACCACATCCGCACCGCACGCGCAAAGGGGGTGGATGAAAAGATGATCGTCGCACGACATGCGTTTAAGTTGGCCTGCCTGCCGCTGATTAACTATCTGGGGCCCCTGGCGGCGGGGCTGCTGAGCGGATCGTTCGTCACCGAGACGGTGTTTCAGTTACCAGGGCTTGGCCGGCATTTCGTTAGCTCTGCGCTGCATAAAGACTTCACCTTGGCGATGTGTCTGGCGGGGCTATTTGCCGCCTTGATCGTCATCTTTAACTTGCTGGTCGATATCCTCCAGGCCTGGCTGAACCCCCGCATTCGACTGAGCGAAAAATGACCGCCGTCCCCGCCACATCACGATCCGCAGGTCCTTGGAGCATCGCTTGGCGGCGGTTGCAGCACAATCGTGCGGCCATGATCGCGCTGTGGGGGCTGGGGGCGATGACGGTTGCTTGCGTCGGGGGGTACGGGCTGTTTCACGACTCGCAGAGCGCCCAGAACCTGAATGCCGTGCTGCAGTCCCCCAGCCTTCAACACTGGTTCGGCACGGACAATCTCGGCCGCGATATTTTCCAGCGGGTGCTCTGTGGCGGCTGCATCAGTCTGCTCGTCGGGGTCGTGGCCACCGTCGTGGCGATGGTCATCGGTTTGGCGTATGGGCTGATCTCCGGCATGGCTGGCGGGCGGGTCGATAGTCTGATGATGCGCATCGTTGATGTGCTGTATGGCTTTCCCTTTCTGGCATTTGTCATCCTGCTGACGGTGATCTTTGAACGCAGTCTCGTGCTGCTCTTTGTCGCGATTGGCGCGGTGGAATGGCTGACGACCGCGCGTGTGGTTCGGGCTCAAGTGCTGGCGTTGAAGAATCAGGAGTTCATCCTCGCTGCCCGCACCTACGGCGCTACGACAGCGCGCCTCTTGTGGCGGTACATGGTGCCGAATGTGCTCGGTCAGGTCGTGATCTACGCTAGCCTTACCGTGCCGGGAATCATGTTGCTGGAGGCAGTGTTATCCTTCTTGGGCCTTGGGGTGCAGCCGCCGAACAGCTCGTGGGGTGCCCTGATTCAAGAAGGTGCCAATAACATGCAGACGTCCCCCTGGCTGCTGATCTTCCCTGGTGCGTTTTTCATCAGCACGCTACTCGCGCTCAACACTATCGGCGATGCCCTGCGCGATGTGCTGGATCCAAAGTCGATCGATTGATTGACAGCGGTGCGGCCTTGGCTCAATCGATGTAAAAGCTTGATCGTCACAGAGATCATGCCCACACTGACAACGTGTCGTCCTCTGCGGAGGATGAGGCTGCCTCTCACCACTCTGACTGACTCTGCTTATGCGTTGCTCGCTTCTTACCTTGGGTGTCTTCATCGCCCTTTCCGTCTCCGCATTTTCCAAGCCAAACGTCATTTTGATCGTGACGGATGACCAAGGTTACGGAGACCTATCGTGCCATGGGAACCCGGTGCTGAAAACGCCGAATCTGGATGCGCTGCACGGCGAATCTTTGCGGCTCACTGACTATCACGTGTCGCCTACTTGTGCGCCGACGCGTTCGGCGATCATGACGGGCCATTTTGCCAATCGCACGGGCTGCTGGCACACCATCAATGGACGTTCCATCTTGCGGGAGAACGAAGTGACGATGGCAGAGGTCTTCAGGGAGGCGGGGTATGCGACGGCGATGTATGGCAAGTGGCACCTCGGCGATAACTACCCTTCGCGTGCAGAAGACAAAGGCTTCACGGAAGTGTATCGCCACGGTGGCGGCGGGGTGGGCCAGACGCCTGACTACTGGGACAACGCCTACTTTGACGGCTCTTACCATCACAATGGTAAGATGGAGCCAGCGGAGGGCTACTGCACTGATGTGTTCTTTTCGCAGGCCAAGAAATTCATCAAAGCCCAGGCTGACAAGCAGCAGCCCTTCTTCGTTTATCTCTGCACGAATGCGCCGCATGGCCCGAATCACAGCCCAGAGAAATTCTCCGCACCATATTCAAAGCTGGCAGCCCCGCTGGCCAACTTCTTTGGCATGATCGCGAACATCGACGAAAACGTCGGCAGCCTTCGTTCCTTCTTGGCAGAAAACGGCATTGCCGATGACACGATCTTCATCTTCACGACAGACAACGGCACGGCGGCAGGTTCGCGAATCTTCAACGCCAACATGCGTGCCGCAAAAGGTAGCGAATATGACGGTGGTCATCGTGTTCCCTTCTTCCTGCATTGGCCTGCCAAGGGATGGAAGACCGGGCGTGATATTGATCGACTGACGGCGCATGTGGATCTACTGCCGACCTTTATTGACTTGCTGGATCTGCCAGCGCCCAAGGGCGTGAATTTCGACGGCACCAGCATCGTGCCCCTTTTGGAGGGCAAGGTAGGAGATTGGCCAGACCGTGTTTTGGTGACCGATTCGCAGCGCGTCCATACGCCGGTCAAATGGCGCAAGTCTGCTGTGATGACGGACCGCTGGCGGCTCGTGAACGGAGCGGAACTCTACGACATCAAGTCCGATGCTGGGCAGGAGACAGATCGCGCGAAGGACTATCCTGAGATCGTGCAGCGTCTCCGCAATGACTATGAAAAATGGTGGGCCAGCATGGAGCCGAGCTTCAGCGATGATTGCGAGATCACTCTCGGCAATCCGGCGGAGAATCCTGCGGTCCTGACTGCCCATGATTGGATGCTGCCGGAGGAGAAGATGTCGCCCTGGAATCATAGCACGATTCGTTCCCAGAAGGCGGAACGTCTCGGTGCCTGGGCGGTGAAGATTGAGACGGCAGGGCGCTACCGCATCGGGCTGCGGCGCTGGCCAGTAGAGGCGGATCATCCTATCGCTTCGGATCTTCCTCCTGGCAAAGGTGTGCCGGGAGTCGCCGCCTACCGAACCACGCCAGGCGTTGGATTTGCGGCAAAAACCGCCAAGCTAAACATCGCCGGGAAGGAGCTGGAGGCGGCTGTGCCGGGGGCGGATGCGACCCATGTGGACTTTGAAGTGGAACTGCCAGCGGGCGTGACGAAGCTCCAGGGCACCTTCATCGCCGCAGATGGATCGGAGCTCGGCAGCTACTACGCAGTGGTAGAAAAGCTTCAATAGCGCGGGCGTGAAGCAGACACTCCTGTCTGCGTCAGTGGCAGCCGGACAGACAAGCTGTGAAGCCGCGAAGCGAATGTCTGTCTCACGCCGGGGCTCAGTGATGAGTGGGCTCGAGTCGATCCGGGATGTTGTTGTTGTCCTGGTCAAAAGGCAATGCATCGCCATCGAGCAGGGCCTTTTGCCACTGCTCCGCAGGGGGTGTCCACTCGCCCTGTTGTTTGAGCGCCCGCCAGAGCTGGACCGCTGCCTCCGCTCGCGACAGCGGGGCATTGGCGCGGTCCTTGGAGTCGATCAGGCCCGCCGATGGTGCCAGACCGGAACGCGTCATCCACGAATGGAGCGTGCTCCAGGTCGCGACTTGATCCGGCCGGAACTGGCCTGCTAAGGGTTGGAAATCTCCCCAGCTCACCGTGGCCTCAATGAAGGCGCGGTCGGGATCGGCGGTGGGCACATCGGTGTAGAGTGGCAGCTCAGGGTTCGGCCAAGGCTTGGCATCGGGTAGGGCACGACAGAGCGTGGCCAGGACGCGTGCGAGCTCGCGACGCAGCATGGGTTGGTCCGGCTGGAAGAAGACATCGTCTGCCTTTGGCTGCCAGATCCCGCGCACGGACAGCATGTTGACGGCTTCAAAGTACAGTTCATCAGGACTGACATCCTGCCAAGGCCAGAGCAGGATGCCTGGGCCGCCGTGGCCGCGCACCAGTTCGTTTTGCAAGGCGCGGACTTGGCTCACGTCCGCGATCAAATCGCGTGGGGCAGCTTGATCGCGAAGGCTCATCCAGGCCAAGGTGCCGACCGCCTGACCCACATGCATCATCTGGCCATGCAGTCGGAGGGCGGACTGCACCACGCTGCTGACGCCGATGTTTTTTCCCGCACCCAGCAGCCCATTCATCGTCGCTGGCACCAAGCCGCGCAGTGGGAAAACGGCGCGATCCGTGTCCGTGTGCCAACCGCGACTCGCGGTGTGGATGTACTGCCAGGGGCCATTGCGATCCTCCGTCAGGAACTTCCGCCGTGTGGGATGGAAGTCGATGTTGAACTGAAAGGCGAAGATGGAATCCGTCGGCAAGACGCGCGCCCAGAGCGGTTCCTTCGTGGTGGTGCGGATGTCTTGCTCTCGCAGCATGTACAGCGCCTCCAGCCGCAGACCTTCGCGTACGTAGGGCTTGGGTGGGAGTTGATCTGCGGTGCCAAACTCATCCGTCAGCGCCATGTAGCGGAAGGATTGTGGGAAGTCGCCCACGCGATCATGCACCGCTGTTTGCAAATGATGCAGCACGCCCAGCGCGTGCTGTTTGGCGTCCGCAAAGATGATGCGCCGCTGGGCCGGGCTCAGGTCCACGATGTTCTTCCTGGACGCGCCAGGCTCTGATTTTTCCAGTGCCTCCACCACGCGCTGGGGCAACTGGCAGATGGGATAGTCCTGCACGGGGTAGTTGATAAAGGTCGCCTCCGTGCCAGGCGTCAGGCCATTGTGCCAGCGATCCACCAGCCGACGATGGGTGTAAGGGCTGTTGCCGCTGGGGGAGTAGATGCCCGCGCTCATGTCGCTATCCACCCAGGGGGCCAGTTTGTCGAGCGCTGCAAAGGAGCGCGCATCGTAGCTGGCCGGGCGGGGGAGGGTGGCGACTTTCCCCAGGGTCTCGCGCAGCACCACGCAGTAGGACAGCGGGTTCATTTCCTGGATGCCCGCATCGTCAAAGGCCTCTGGGGCGCTCTCTTCTCCGAACCGCGATTTCAGGTCAGGTCCTGCGCCATACTTTGCGCCACTCAGGCGGATCACATCGCCCCAGTCGGAGGCATCGATGGTCAGCTTGGCGTGGATGGTCAGCGCTTCTGCCTGATTTTGAAAAGAGACCGCACACACAGCGCCGTCTTGGACCGACACCTTCACCGGTTCCCAACCCCGCAGGATGCGCAGCGCCCCGGAATCCACGGCTGGCTTCAGCAGGTCCTCAAAAATTTGCGCAGCAGCGGCGGGCTCGATTGTCTCGGTGCCGCAGAAGGCATTGCCTGGGCAGGGCAGGCCATACCTCGCGGAGTTGTAGGCACGGATGCGCTGAAGCACCTCCAGGAAAAGCCCACTGCGCGGGAAGTGCGTGCGCTTGCCCTTCACCACCGTCCATTCGTCCAGACAACCCACGCCCTCCGCACTGAACTGCCCGCCCAACCAGTCGATGTCATTGACCAGCATGATGTTTTTCACCCCCAGCCGCTCCGCCTGCACAGCGGCGGCACAGGCCGATTCATTCCCCCCCACGATCAGCAGATCCGCCTCAAGATCGGCCGCCGCCACGCCACCGGGAATCAGGAGCAAGGAGCACAAAGAAAGAAGCAAAGCGCGGCGCGATGGGACGGAAGAAGATGGCATCCAATCAATACGTAGCGATCACCGATCCCCTCGCTCGCTTTGAATTCCAGAGGAAGAAGAGCGGCACCAAGAGCACTGTGACGCCGCTTCTGTCACGAACATGGCCTTCCGCCAGTGAAGGCCCCCCAAAGAGGCTTCACCCCCACGAATCGGTCCGAAATCCCAAGCGCAATATCAGCCCCTCTAGAAGCTCAAAGATTTCAGGTGCCCAAAGACCTCCAAGACTCAGGCCTTCAGCACGAAACCCTTGACCTACCGCCCCCCTGGCCTCAATCTCAGCTTACCCAAGCCGAAAAATTTCGCGCTGGCGGATATCGGATCGTGCTAGAAACACCGTTCGCTAGAAGGAAATGATCATTGAAGAAATGCAAACCTACTACGGGCGCAGAGCATCCGTCTATGATTCGTCAATGGGATACGACGACGATGCGAAGGTTCGTAGTCTTCTACCAATCATAGAGAGCGTGCGTGAGACGATGCGCGGAAGACATGTCTTGGAGATCGCTTGCGGACCAGGATTTTGGACTCAATTTGCATCCGAGACAGCCGCGTCAGTTGTCGCCACTGACTACAACCAATCGACGCTCGATGAGGCCAAGAACAAGCACCTCCCCTTCGAACGTGTCTCACTTTTGCAGGCAGACGCGTATCGTTTGGACCTGCTTCCAGGCATTTTTGACGCGATTTTGGCGGTTGATTGGTTGGCGCATGTGCCACTCTCTAAGATGGTGGAGTTTCTTTCCGGTGCATTACGTCGTGTCCGGTCCGGATCGCCGTTAATGTTCGTCGATCAACTGCCCGGTGCGCATTCCAGAAGCGGAGTCTTTGATGCAGATGGGAACCATATTCAGGAGAGGGTTTTGCCTGATGGATCAGCTTTCAGAGTGATAAAGCACTTTTTCAGCGATGACCAAATAGCGACCCAGTTTTCAGGCTTTTCTGGAGATTTGAGCATCCAACGATTTCCTGAATGTCGGCGTCTCATCGTCACTTTCATATCCGCAAAATGCGACCAAGACGTCACGCCTAACTCCTGACCCACGTCCAGTGCCAGCCACCATGACCTCTAAAACCTCAACCCGCAGTCGATGCATCGACCTCGCTCAGGCGAAGGAAGACTTTGACGTTGAAGCATGACTGGGTCTGACGAGATCGCGGAAGTATTCGGCCTCTTTCACGACGGCTGGATCTCCAATGGTACGTTCATGGGAGGCAACGCCGAGATCGTTGTCGAGATCGAGTATTTGGCTGAGCGTGTTCGACCCACTTATCGCCGCTTTACAATCCACCTCGAAGACGTTGATGCCATCCGATTCTCGCCGTGGATAGAGGTGGGCTCCCCTTCCGTTCCCTGCATCAGCAACTTTTCGGAGATTGTGGGGCTACAGCTTGGGCTGTTGAGCGCTGAGGCGGCGGATTCCATCGTGAGGGTGGCTTGCACACAAGACCAGCGAGACCGTGGTTTCAGCGGAGGAGTCCTTGAGATCGCTGCTGCAAAATGCCGGATCTTCGACGAGGGAGGAGAGGAGTGGACTCTGACTGGTCTAGGCGGCCTAGCCGAAGGTTACTGGGAGGAATGGGCTGCGCCGAACAAACAACCACAGCAGGACGGCGCTGAGAAACCTGCTACTCGCCCCGAGTCGAAGTGACCCTTTTGACTCCAACCCTTAACCCTCTTGAGGAGTGGAGCTTCCGGTCGCCATCGCTTTACATTCTGTGAAATGATCTACTTGGCCTGCACATTTTTCCTGGCCCTTAGCCACTGGGTCTATCGACGAGGACGATCCGGCTCAGCAGTCCTGGTTGCTCTTGAGAAGATTGGAGTGCTAGCAGCAGCCGTGTTGGGTTTACTGGCCATTGTGGAACTGGGTTCATCGGTCGCATCCCTTTTCAAGAGCCCGGACGAGGAATGCTCAGGATGGCTCCCCGGAATACTCGTGTATCCGTTGGCAATCCCGCTGTTTGCAATTTTCATCGTGGTCGCGCTCCCCAAGCCGATCCAAAGACGAAAAGATGACGGACCAGATGACAGTGAAATTTGAAGTGATCGCAAGATCCGCCGCAGCCGCGCCACCGGGAATCAGGATCAAGAAGCACAAGGAAAGAAGCAAAGCGACGAGTGATGGGACGGAAGTCGATGGCATCCCCCCAATACTCACCGATCCCCTCGCTCGCTTTGAGTTCCAGAGGAAGAAGAGGGCGGCCGTCAGCAGAGAAATCCCATTCTTGCCACGAACGTGCCCCTGCTCCTTCTCCTGCATAAAACCGGACAGAGTGGCATTTGCGATCCCGATTGCCCCCCCAGGGAAAGCCCACCTCCGAGCCACCCGACGTCTTGAACATGAGGGAAACCCGCCCCCCAAAAAAAAGCTTCACCGCCGCGAACCAACCCGATATGCCAAGCGCAATATCAGCTCCCACCGAATCCCAAAAAGTTCAGCCACCCAAACAATCCCAAAACCCACCCCTCCAGCACGAAACCCTTGACCCACCAGCCTCCCAGCCTCAATCTCGGCAGAGATCACCCGAAAAAATATCGGCCTTGCCGATATTGCATCGTACTATTTACACTGTTCGGCTAAGAAATAATGCCCATCACTTTGTCATACGCGGAACAGGCAACCGGCATCGTTCTCGGTGCCGATGGCAGTCGTGAATTGGACGCCAAGATGGCATTCTCCGAATCGGTGCGCGATTTGCCCGAAGCGATCGAGAAGATCGAGAAGTATCTGGTGCACGTTCCTGATTCAGAAGCGTGGATCAGCTATCGAGAGAATTCGTATCGAGTGACAATGCCCGCTCCCGGAAGGTTTGAGGCTTGGTTCACGCGCTACTCGGCGAGTGGAGACACCGGACCGATCTCAATCGGAATGGATCTGGGCGCTGTGATTTCGGAGGTGGGTTTTCCCTCACAGGTTGGGCACGGGCTAGGGCGTCGCGGTCTTGCTGCCATTTTTCGATACTCACCAGGATCGGTGGACTTTCATTTCCTCGAGGACGGAACACTCTTCTTAGTTTACGATGACGACCTCGACGATCCGCGAACAATACTAAAACAAAATGCCGAACAAGACGTGCATGGCAACACCCACTAGCCCCTCTGTTTTCGATGTTTCCATCTGATTTCAACCCTAACCACGCAATCAACGTTGGCTCCCGCTAGTGGGTGCGCCATCACTTTGACGTTGGTATGGCTCCCGATTTGCAAGGGGATAATAGCGGTGACTTGCCATTTTCATGACTTTTTCGCGAAGCGAAAACTGAGGAAGGAGGCGGCAGTCTGGCGGGTGTTGGTTTTCCCCTGCGGC
>Ga0209573_1000089_pt1 | contig 251443 bp, 192 predicted proteins | sample TNRBio252014_DNA_FD_185870 | JGI IMG/M metagenome (GOLD analysis project Ga0209573, IMG submission 185870) | Wastewater treatment Type I Accumulibacter community from EBPR Bioreactor in Madison, WI, USA - TNR Reactor_6/25/2014_ DNA (SPAdes)... | ecosystem: Engineered > Bioreactor > EBPR >...
ATTGAATTGAATTGAATTTACAACCTTTCCAAATCCATGTCAATACCCTTGTGCTGTTTTTTTACCAAAACGGTGTTTTTTGGCAAATTAATTTCAATGCCTTTTTGGGTTAAGGTTGGTTTTTTAATATTGGGGAAGATTTTTTGGTTTGTTATAAATTAACGGGAAAGACTACAAGAAGTGGTACTTGCGTGACTACACCTCCAGAGCAGGCGTGTCACAAACGCTATAAAATGATTCTATTCCCACTCAATTACCGAGACCTCGAAGCGGTTAAACGTGGTATGTCCTTTTTTAAGTTCGGTAAGCAGGCTTCCGGTAAAGGTTTGACCAACACGGAGTGGTGGCGAAGAAGCGCCACTTAGAAAGAACGTTTCTTTGCTGCCAATCTCGGAACCGGCATTATCAAAAAAGACCGTGCGGAATTGCAATGTGCGAACAGACTGTGGCCCGTTGTTTTTGACGACCACTTCTAACCACACATTTCGCGTATTTCCAAAGCCGGTGGTGCGCGTGTTCCGCAATCGGGTGTCTAACGAAAAGCCATTTGGTTTTGGAATGTCCCACTTCAGGTTTAGCGGTGGGTCTAATCGGTATTCTTGCGGTACTGGCTCCAACTCGGCCTCGACAACACTCATCAGAATTTCGGAGACGGGGGGTGCCTTTTGTGCTTTGTAGTGCAAGATGTCCGTCGGAACTACCTCGCCGGGCCGAGCATTGGTTTCATATTCTGGCAAGACCTCCTCAAACTCGGTGAAAAGGGTTTGTCCGGTAGCGTCTAAGGCTTTGATTTGCACCTTTAGCTTGACCATTTCCTTGCTTTTGGAGGAAAAATACCCACGCAAGACATAAGAGAATGCTTCTTCGTAAGGTGTCAACACCGATTTTTGGGTCTCGAAAGTAATGGGGTATGCACCAAAAGCTGTTTTTACTGGAATTATGAGGTCATCCGTAGTGGTTGTGGTGTCGCTTCCGTTGGTGGTGGGGGGTTGAACCTTTCCCGTTGTGGTAGGGGCATTGTTTGATTGAGGCGAGGGCGATAACCAAAAAAGCAGCAACACTACCAACGCGGCCAATATGCCAAGCCCCGTCCACATGGCGTTTTGGTTGGGTTTTGTGGTTGTTTGCTGTGTTTGAAGATACGCCGGATTGGCTGGTTTGGTGTTGGGTGTTGACTCACCAAGTGCCGAGAGAACCACATACGCCGGGCGGTACTGCGGGTCTAAGGCCACGCAACGTCTTGCAAGTGCCTCTGCATGTTTTCGATCGTCTGGATTTTGGGTAGAAACCCATCGGAGCCGGTGGGCTTCGGCCAGCTCATAGAGAACGCGCAGGTCTAACGGGCGTACCGAAATCACAAATTGGAGTTCGCGGATGGCGTCGTCCCAGAGCTGGTGTTGTTTGAAGTTCAGGGCACGTTCCAAAGAAGCCTGAGCACGCGCTTCGAGTGCAGCCCGTTGCTGCTCCGTAATACCCAACTCACTTGCGGCGCGGTCTAAATCGGATTGCGTAAGTGGGGGCAAAGCCGGATTGTCTTGCACATCCATGAGGCGTTTGAGGTATTTTTGTAGAATGGCTTCGGGATCGTGCTGTGGCATGGAGATCAATCGCTTAAAGGTGGAAGTGAACACACCAAAGCTACAAAGAAATGCCGATACAAAAAATGGTACCGGCTACTTTCTACGGAGCAAATCATAATTGAGTCTTAACAGCAGCAATTAGCCTACTTCAAACCATCCAGAGCGGTTTTTATGCGTCTGACGGCTTCCACCAATTTATCTAAGGATGTGGCATAAGAAATCCGTAAGCCATTGGGATCACCAAATCCTTCTCCGGAAACTGCGGCAACGTGGGCTTCCTGCAAAAGATATAGGCACAGCTGCTCTGCGTTTTGGATCAAGCGGCCATTTGGTGCTGTTTTGCCAAAGAAGGCCGAGACATCGGGGAACAAATAAAATGCCCCTTCGGGTTTGGGACAGTTGACGCCCTTAATACCATCCAATAAGGTCAAAACGGTGTCGCGCCGCTCCCTAAAAGCCTTTACCATTTTTGCAATCGGCTCAAAATCCATCCTCAAAGCGGCTATTCCGGCAATTTGGCTAAGGTGGCTCGGATTGGAGGTGGTCTGGCTTTGCACCTTGTCCATCGCCTTAACTACATCCAAAGGGGCTGCTGCATATCCTAAACGCCAGCCCGTCATGGCATATGCCTTGGAAAGCCCATTAATGGTCACGGTACGTTCTTTCATTCCTTTTAGAGAAGCAAAACTTATGTGTTTGGCATCAAAAATAACGTGTTCATACAACTCATCTGAAATGACCCAGACTTGTGGATATCGGCGTAAGACCTCGGCCAAGGCTTCCAATTCATCCGGTGAATAGACAGAGCCTGTGGGATTAGAAGGCGAGCAAAGGATTAAAACGCGGGTATGTTGCGTAATGGCATTTTCCAATTGCTTCGGCGTAATTCGATACTCCGTCTCTACGGTTGTGGGCATCGGGACGGGTGTTCCGCCCGCGAGAACCGTCATTTCGGGATAACTTACCCAATAAGGAGATGGGATCAAGACCTCGTCGCCCGGACGACAAAGCACCATCAAGGCTTGTGCAACCGATTGCTTGCCCCCGTTTGAACAAATAATTTCTTTGGCGCTGTATTCCAACAAATTTTCGCGGGCAAATTTTTTAGAAATCTCTTGACGTAATTCCAAAAGGCCTGCATTATCGGTATAAGTAAAACCACGTCCGGCATGTAGTGCCTCAATTGCGGCCTCTACAATAGGCGTTGGCGTTGGAAAATCTGGCTCACCGGCACTCAAACCAATGATGGGAATGCCTTGTTGGCGAAGTTGGTTGGCCATTGCCGTCATTGCGAGGGTGGCCGATGGCCTCATTGCTTCTACACGGGGATTAAATTGCGTCATAATCTGCCGATCATAATGTTTAACAATATCTTAGCTTAAAACACGATAAAAAAAAGAGAAGCAAAAGGGCGTGAAACTCCCAATAAAAAAAGGCTTAGGCAGTGTGAAGTCTCGTTATGAAAAGGCTTTTGAACGGGAGAGCCCCGCCGAGTGCAAACTAACTACCTTGTGTGTTACTTGAATAATACACCAAGACAAAATACGAAAAGGGCATATTTGGCCTATCCTATGTGGTTTGAAGACCCGTTATGGGTTATGTTCTAAAAAAACTTATTCGCATAACCGAGTCATATACAGTATCTTTGTGCTTTCAAACCCTTAGACGCAATGCACATATGGGAAAAGTAATTGCCATCGCCAATCAAAAAGGCGGCGTGGGTAAAACCACCTCGGCAGTCAACATTGCCTCATCGTTGGCTGCAATGGAGTTTGCAACGGTTCTGATTGATATGGATCCACAGGCAAATTCGACCTCGGCGCTCGGAATAAACCCACGCGAGGTTCCGACATCTGTGTATGAAGTGTTGGTGGGTAATGTCCCTATTAAAGAGGTGGTTCTAAAGACCGAAATGCCTCATTTAGACCTGATTCCAAGCCATATCAACCTTGTGGGGGCAGAATTAGAAATGATAGACCTGCCTGAACGCGAGCATGTCTTGCTTAAAGCCTTGAAACAACTACGCACGCAATACCAATTTATCATCATAGATTGTCCGCCTTCGTTGGGTCTGCTAACACTAAATGCGCTAACCGGCGCCAACTCGGTCATCATTCCCGTCCAGTCCGAGTATTTTGCCTTAGAAGGGTTGGGCCAACTACTGAATACCATCAAGTTGGTTCGTCAAAACCTTAATCCGGCTTTAGAAATTGAGGGCGTTTTGCTCACGATGTATGATTCACGGCTCCGCCTGTCCAATCAGGTGGCATCAGAAGTGCGCCGCTATTTTGGCGAGAAAGTCTTTACCACCATGATCCACCGGAATGTTCGCATCTCGGAAGCACCCAGTTTTGGAAAACCGGTTATTCTGTACGACGCGACGAGCATCGGAACCAAAAATTATATGGCGGTTGCAAAAGAAATCATCCAGAACAATTTGGCCCAATTCACCTCCGCTACGGGGAAAGCGGCCAAACAGGCCAAAGCGCCCGTAGAAAAATCGGACTCTTGAACCTTCTATCGGCCTTGATCTTAACAAAAGTGATACCTCAATAGACTTTATGGCAAAGAAACCAGCGCTCGGAAAAGGATTAAATGCACTTTTACCCAATGCACCTTCCAGTAGCGATCATCTATCCGGCACGGAGCATCCAGTAGCAGCGCATCTGTATCGTTATGACGATCGGGCGCGCGCTTTAGGCCGAGTGGCCGATATTGAAATCAGCCAGATTCGCCCCAATCCATATCAACCCCGCCGAGACTTTGACGAACAAGGCTTAGAGGATTTGGCCTCCTCTATTCGACAGTTGGGCATCATCCAGCCCATTACCGTGCGTGCGGGCGGTGATGGCGATGGCTTCGAGCTTATTTCCGGCGAACGCCGCTGGCGTGCCTCCCGCCGAGCTGGACTGACCAAAATTCCGGCCTATATTCGTGAGGCGGACTCGGAGGCGATGCTGGAAATGGCCATCGTGGAAAACGTTCAGCGCGAAGACCTGAACCCAATAGATGTGGCTTTGGGCTATAACCGTCTTATGGAAGAATGTGGCCTTACGCAAGAACAAGTGGCCGAAAAGGTGGGGAAAGACCGCTCTACGGTAACCAATTTCTTACGACTACTAAAACTCCCGCCGGCTGTACAAGCGGCACTGCGCGATGGCTCTTTGTCTAATGGACATGCCCGTGCATTACTCCCGCTTCCGGATGCGCAAGTTCAAGTCGCCTTTCTTAAAGTCATTCTTGAACAGGCCCTCTCTGTACGAAATACCGAAGACCGCGTCCGCACCTATCTTCGCAAGCTAAAAGAGGCACAAGAGACGCCCGAAACACCCGCCATGCCGAGTGTGGAGGAGCTACAAGTGAATGAGTTTACCAATCGTCTGCGAACTTATATGAGTACCAAAGTGGACATTAAGCACCGCCAAGACGGAACTGGGCGCGTGGAAATTGCCTACTACTCGCAAGACGATCTGGAACGGATTATGGATTTACTCACGAATAAATAACCCATGATGTTGCTTCGTCCTTTGGTTGTGGGTACTGTTTTTTTGGTTTTATGGGTTCCTTTATTGCTGGGACAGCGCCCCGACTCGTTGGCGGTAAAGCCCTTGATCACAGTAAAACCTGTCTTGTCGGACACTACCGATGTCTCATTGGACACAACAAAGTGGATTCCAGATCCCAAAAAAACCCTGCGCTGGTCGCTCATTCCGGGCGGAGGACAATACTACAACCGTGAACGCTGGAAAGTGCCTATCGTATGGGCAGGACTCGCAACGGCAACCGGTTTTACAGCTTATTTTGTACGCCAATACCGTTTGTATTTTCGTGCTCATGTGTATCAACTCAATGTAGAACGGGTTGCTACTGGCCTAAGCCCCACCAAGTCGGATTATGTGCTTTGGCAATCTTCCTATGACGACATTGCACAAGGGCGTCCTATTGCTTCTACGCCCCTAAAACAGGCGCGAGACTATCACTATCGCAATTCTGGATTTGCCCTTTTGTCCATTGCAGGTGTTTGGGCAATTACCACCGCCGAGGCTTACATCAGTGCGCAACTCAAAGACTTTGATGTGGAGGAAATTCAGCCTTCGCTCTCCTTTTTGCCTAATTCAAAAACACCAGTATTAACGCTGACCAAAAAATTTTAGGTGTGCCTTCGTCGGTTCTTCCTGATTAAGTCATTATTTGAAGCGATGAAAGGTATTATATTTCTTGTTCTTGTATCTTCCTTTCCCACCTTTGCATTCATTGTTTGTTATGGCCGATACGCAAAAGTACGCCCAATTTGCCGCTCAAAGAAAGCGTGCAGACCTCCCCCTTTTCAAAAAAGCAGAACGTTTTTTTGATCCCGACGGCGATTATGTCCGCGTTACGGGTGCCGATCTCTATCCTTATTTCCGCCCAATTCAGCGGAATGAAGGAGCGCGTGCGGTGATCAATGGTCGCGAAATTATTATGGCTGGTTCTAACAATTACCTTGGACTTACCTCTGATCCCCGCGTGAAGGCCGCTGCAAAAGAAGCCATAGATAAGTATGGGACGGGTTGTACGGGAAGCCGCTTCTTGAATGGAACCTTGGATATCCACATCGAATTGGAAGAAAAATTAGCACAGTACATGAATAAAGAGGCTTGTGTACTATTCTCTACGGGATACATGACGAACCAAGGGGTACTTTCCAGTTTGGCCAGTAAAGGTGACCTTATTTTCTCGGACAAAGACAACCATGCTTGTATTGTTGCCGGACAGCAACTGGCTCTTGCCGAGACCAAGCGCTTTAATCATAACGACATGAACCACCTGCGTCGGTTGTTAGAGCGGGCAAGCGTCGAAAACCCAGCCGCAGGCAAGTTGATTGTCTCGGATGGCGTTTTTTCGATGAGTGGCGCTGTTGCCAAAGTGCCAGAATTGGCCGCGCTTGCCGAGGAGTTTGGAGCGGCTCTTTTATTGGATGATGCCCACGCTTTTGGGGTGATCGGTGAAGGTGGGCGGGGATCAGCAGCCTATTTTAATCTGGAAGACAAGTGCCATCTTACCACGGGTACGTTTTCTAAGAGTTTTGCATCGCTCGGTGGTTTTTGTGTAGGCGATTACGACGTCATCGAATACATCCGGCATACATCTTCTACGCACATTTTTAGTGCCTCTATGCCACCTGCAAACGTGGCCACTGTGCTAAAGTGCCTCGAAATATTGGAAACAGAAACGTGGCGCTTAGACCGTTTGTGGGAAATTTCAGACTACATGCGGAAAGGTTTTGCACAGTTGGGCTTTAACGTCTGGAAAAGCCAGTCTCCGGTAATTCCGGTTGTGGTGGGCGATATGTGGACATGTTTCCAGTTCTGGAAAGACCTCCTCGAAGAAGGTGTTTTCGTAAATGCCGTTATTCCGCCGGCAGTTCCACCGGGGCAGTCGCTCATGCGCACCTCTTATATGGCCTCGCATACCAACGAAGACCTGGATTTTATCCTTTCCGCTTTCGAGAAAGTAGGAAAGAAACACGGCGTTCTTGGCCAAAAAGAAGGTTAGCTCCTGCTTGGTATGTTTGGCTAAATCCTTAAAAAGTGTAAGGGAGTAGGCGTTTCGGAAAACCTACTACCCATTAAGGTGATCGTTTGGTTAACCCTTAACGCATGTGATCACCACTACGCTTTATTCAATAGTCTGTAAAGAGAAGACCTTAAAGCAGGCCTGGTATAGGGTTTGGATTAACCAAAGAAAAGGCATATAATATTTCGGTGGTAATTTCTAAAAAGCGGGCTTGGTAGGTTTCATTTTGCAGCGGGGTTCCATCTGCCCTTTTAGGGTCTTGGTAGGTCGTACCAATCCGTAAATCTGCCCCAAAAATGACCGGGCAATTTTGATCGGCATCGGAGCAGGTCATGATGGCAGCGAAGTCTTTTTTGGGGTTTGATGGATGGTTAAAAACCTTTGAGAAGCACGTTGTGGAAAGCCCCTCGCCGAAATTGACGACCCAAATCGGGTTGGCCAAGTCTTCGTTTAGGGTAGTAACCTTGAAGCCTAAGCCTCTTAGCGTATGGATGGCATTTGGATGGAAAGCCGTCTCTTCAGTGCCCCCAGAATAGACATGAACGTTTTTTAGGTGGTAATACTGGGCCGAGATAGCGGCGGCAATTTGCCCAAAGTGGCTTCTACGCGAGTTGTGTGTGCAAATAAAAACAAGATTGATTGGCAAATCTTGGTTTACCTTTGATTGTACATAGGCCGATATTTGTTGCAAAATTATTTTACGATCGGAGGGGATGGACTCAAATCGTTGGCTTAATTCCTGAAAAAGAAGGTGTAGGTTAGGAAACATAAGAACCGAAAATCTTAACGTTTATAGGATAATTTTTTACTTGCATTAACCAATAAAATGAGGATAGGAACTTCTACCAAAGGGCCAATGACGCCGACAAAGGCTTGCGGAGAATGGATGCCAAATACGGCAATAGAAACGGCAATCGCTAGCTCGAAGTTGTTTCCGGTAGCTGTAAAGGCAATGGAAGCATTTTTGTCGTAAGAAATCCCCATGGATTTGTTGATAAAGAAACTGACAAAAAACATCAAAAAGAAGTACAAGATTAATGGTAGTGCAATTTTTAAAACATCAAAAGGAAGTTCTAAGATTTTATCTCCCTTGAGGCTAAACATTAAGACGATTGTGAAGAGGAGGGCATACAAAGTAATTGGTGATATTTTTGGAATAAATTTTCGGTTATACCAATCTTTTCCTTTTTTATTAATTAAGAAGTGACGACTTAAAAAACCAGCAATAAAAGGTATTCCCAAATAAATAAAGACACTCTCGGCAACGTCTTTTAAAGGAACAGAAACGCTGAATTGCCCTATCCCTAAAGAAGCAGGGAGTATGTTAATAAACAGCCAAGCATAAAAACTATAGGTTAGTACTTGGAAGATACTATTTAAAGCTACCAATAAAGCCCCATACTCTCTGTTACCGCCCGCCAAGTCGTTCCAGACAATAACCATAGCAATACACCTCGCTAAACCGATTAGAATGAGACCCGCCATGTATTCAGGTTCATTTTTTAAAAAAATGATGGCGAGTATAAACATCAAAATTGGCCCAACAATCCAGTTCAAAAATAAAGATAGAGATATGGCTTTCCGGTCATTAAAAGCGTGTGGTAATAAGGAGTAATCTACTTTAGCCAATGGTGGGTACATCATCAAAATAAGCCCAACTGCTAATGGAACATTGGTTGTTCCAATAGAAAAAGAGTTTATGACCATCGAAGTGTTTGGAAAAAAATAGCCTATAATAACGCCAAGGATCATGGCTAAGAAAATCCAAAGTGTTAAATAGCGGTCTAAAAATTTTAATTTCTTTTGCATAAGGCTTTTAGTTTTTCATTGAAGGTATTGGGTGCATTTAACAACATTCCTGAAAAAAATCGTGGAACAATTGTTTAGCCTCTTGCCAATTTTTACGGTTTATACAATACCGAATGGTAGGCGGGTTAATTGTGCCTTGAATTAATCCGGCTGTTTTCAAGACCGTTAAGTGCTGCGAAACTGTTGAATTTGCAATAGGGAGGTTGTTGCAAATATCACCAGCAAAACAACTACATTGCAACTCTAAGAACCTTAGAATATAAATTCGAGCTGGATGTGCTAATGCCTTTGCATAAAGGGCCAATTTCTCATCCGTAATGGTATATGGGGTGGTCATATTTTTGGACATACTCTTTCGTATTTCGTGAAAGTACGAAATAAAGATAGTAACGGATTGGCGTTTGTTTGTGAAATTAGTTTAGCTAAATCTTGAAGCAGTTGCGAAGAAGGTCGCGTGCATTTTGATTAACTCGGTAGTGGTTGTACTGCTCCAGCTAACGTTGCGTAATGAGAAAATTGTAATAATGTACTTAGTTTAAATACTTAGTCGTACTTAGAGATTAATCGTATTGAAGAAATCAATTAAATCAGGAATAGTGCAACAAGGGTTTCGCTTCCACAAACCTTCTTGCTCGTCATATCGTGCATTAAGCCGCCGTGCATGATCCTTTGCCTGCTCTAACCGATCTATTAATTCCTCCTCGGCAAGGCAATTCGCCCTCATTCATCGGGCTTCGGTGGCTGAGTGAAGTCGAAGCCATCCTTGCTCCGGCGGATTTTTCTAAGGGCCGTCCTGCCACGCGAGAATCATGGAGGAACTCACGGAATTGCTTAAATGCTGGTTTTTCAAGGGTTTGTTCTGCTTTTGAATGAACGGCAAAGCCCCGTAGGGGCGACATCTTAGTAGAAATCCGTTTCCAAATGCACCGCAAAGCCCCGTAGGGGTGGCATCTATATATAACGAGGAATAGCTGGTTTAACGTAGTCGAAGTCGGATGGCTGAGCTATTAAGCGGATTTTTCTAAGTGTTGCCTTGCCATTGTTGAGCAACACATTATGCTATAAGATAGAGGCGATCTCAATATAGCTTTTCGGTTACGCCCTCACAAAGGATGAGAACCCGCTTATGAGGTTTACGCTGTTTGTGGTTCATGCTCTTGCATCTGAATGAAAAAAGATCCGTCATTGATAATAGGTGTTCCTCCTAATCGCCCGGAAGCATACCATTTATCTAAGGGTGCATCTGCCCGAATACCGAGGTTTGAAGCCCTGAAAAGCCTTGTAGCACCAAATTCGTCCTTTTCCACAAACCAAACCTGATCCCTTCGGAATGCGTCGCCTGTCAGTTGACTAAGGTCATGTGTAGCAAAAACAAGTTGTGCGTGGTGTGGATTGGTGAGCGGGCTATGGAATAAGTGGATAAGATAGCGGGTGATATCGGGGTGCAAGCTGCGCTCCAATTCATCTATGATTAGGGTTCCGCCTTTTTCCAGAACATGAAGGATTATTCCACTTTTGGGCAATAAACTTTGAGTGCCGTTAGACTCTTCTTCTAAATCAAATGCGATCTTATGGACTTTGCCGTTTTCGTCTCTGTTTTCGTGCAGGGTTTTAATCCGATACGTATTCATTTCTTTGATATAAGCCCTTACTTCTGGTGGTATTCCTTCTGGAATCTGTACTTCTATATCTCGTTTTTCCACTTTGAGGGATACAATTCCTGTATCCAAAGCCCCGACCAAGTGATTGAGTTTATTCCGAAAGTGATCATCCTCTAAAAATCGTTGGGCAAATGAAAACGTTAAAGACAACTCTTCTGTTTCGTCTAATACTTGGAAAGTCAGGAGGTTAAAGCTAAGAAACGCATATGCCTTAGAGATCACTTCTACATTGTTCTCTGCTGCTTTAGAAAGAAAAAGCTGATTTTTAAGTAGGAGATGTTCTATACTCCTTTTCTGCCCTTTGTAAGCATCTCCAAATTTAATGGGCTGGTCATGAACACGTTCAAAGAGCAACATTTTGGAGCGGCGTCCTTGGATATACAACACCTCGTGTTCAATTTGATGCTGTGAAAACGAAATAAGGTACTCATACTGTTCGCCTTGTGACACAAAAGCAATCTCAAATGTAACGGCTTGGTTCCAAGTGGTGGTACGCAGTTTGTGAGGTTCGTAAATGGGTATGGCCTGCTGTGGCTTAAAGCCTGAAGAACGATTTACTAAAAAAGTTAGTGCATCTATAGCACGGAGTAGATTGCTTTTTCCAGACGCATTGGCTCCATACAGAACGGCTGTTTTTAAAAGCTGAAGCGGTTTATGGGGATGGGTGAAAACATGGTCTGGCAACTCATTGCCTTTTGATTTCTCCAAGGTGAGTTCAATGCGCTCATGAATCGAGCGGAAGTTGCTAACAGCGAAACGTAGTAACATGGCAACACTTTTTTTAATAAAATAAGTTAGTGCTACTGGATTTGAAAGGTGTTTTGCGGAAAAAATGCAAAAATGTGGCCAAAATCACTCATAGAGGCTCTGGATATGGCTCAGGTCGTGGCTTAGTCCCTTACTTCTTCTACTCAATTTCCGTGAGACAAGGTTTGCATTGGTGTATCTTCCGGTTTTGTTTTCCACCTTAAATTGCATTCAAGTAGCATGACCTCCCTACAACAATTCCAGCACCTTTTGCAAGAACGCATCTTGATTATTGATGGGGCAACGGGTACGATGTTCCAAAAGTACCACAAAACGGGTCGCTTCGTTTTGGATGAAGCCGCTTTTCGAGGGGATCGTTTTAAAGACCACCCAAAAGATCTGAAAGGCAATAATGACTTGCTGTGTTTGAGCTATCCTGAAGTCGTGGAAGCGGTGCATCATGCGTTTTTGGCGGCAGGTGCGGATATTATCGAGACCAATACCTTTAGTAGTACAGCCATTGCCCAAGAAGATTACGGATTGGCCCATATTGCCTATGAACTCAATGTAGCGGCGGCAAAAATCGCTCGAAAAGCAGCCGACGCCTTCTCGACCCCCGAAAAACCCCGTTTTGTAGCTGGCGCGATTGGCCCCACGAGCAAGTCTCTCTCGATCTCCCCCGATGTAAACGATCCCGGATTCCGTTCGGTGGCTTTTGATGAATTGGTGGAGGTCTATCATGAGCAAATTCGGGGCTTGGTGGATGGTGGTGCAGACCTTTTATTGGTCGAAACAATTTTTGATACTGCCAATGCAAAAGCGGCGATCTTTGCCATTCAAAAATATATTGACGAGACTCAGCAGCAAATCCCTGTCATGATTTCGGGGACGATTGTGGATCAAAACGGGCGGACGCTATCGGGACAGGTTCCAGAAGCATTTTATTATAGCCTGATGCACGCACCCAACCTCGTTTCGGTCGGTTTTAATTGTGCCTTAGGTGCAGAGTCCATGCGTCCGTATTTGGAGGAGTTGGCCCCTGTTTGCCCACAATATGTGAGTTTGTATGCCAATGCGGGGCTGCCTAATGCGTTTGGGGAATACGACCACACGCCTGAATTTATGGCGGACATCATGGCGGACTATGCCCGCGAAGGTTTATTTAACATCGTAGGTGGTTGTTGTGGAACCACGCCCGAACACATTGCCGCCATTGCCCAAGCGGTTGCGGGTATTTCGCCCCGCCGTTTGCCTCAAGTCCCCGCCTATTTACGGCTTTCAGGCTTGGAACCCTTGGTCCAACGCCCAGATTCTAATTTTATCAACATTGGAGAACGCACCAATGTGACTGGTTCGCGGAAGTTTGCGCGTTTGATTAAAGAAGGGAATTACGAAGAAGCCTTGAGCATTGCCCGCCAACAAGTAGAAAACGGGGCGCAAATCATTGATATTAACATGGATGAAGGCATGTTGGACTCGGAGGCGGCGATGGTGAAGTTCCTAAACCTCATTGCGGCAGAACCTGATATTTCCCGCGTCCCTATTATGCTGGATTCGTCTAAATGGTCGGTCTTAGAAGCGGGCTTAAAATGTGTACAAGGCAAGTCGGTGGTAAACTCCATTTCGATGAAAGAAGGGGTGGCAGCTTTTAAAGCCCAAGCCCAACTTTGCCGTGCCTATGGCGCTGCGGTGATTGTCATGGCGTTTGACGAAACTGGGCAAGCCGATACGTTTGAACGAAAGATTGAGATTTGCGAGCGTGCCTATCGGATTTTGACGGAAGAAGTGGGCTTTCCGCCGCAAGACATTATTTTTGATCCCAATATTTTTGCCATTGCAACAGGCATCGAAACCCATAACCAGTATGGACGTGCCTTTATCGAGGCCACCCGTTGGATTAAACAAAACTTGCCTTCTGCCAAAGTAAGCGGTGGTGTATCGAACATTTCATTCTCGTTTCGGGGGAATGAGCCTGTTCGGGAAGCCATTCATGCCGCTTTTTTATACCATGCCATCAGGGCAGGAATGGACATGGGCATCGTAAATGCAGGACAGTTGACCATCTATGACGAAATTCCAAAAGAATTGCTCGAAAGAATTGAGGATGTCCTGTTTGACCGCAATCCCGAAGCCACCGAGCGGCTTGTTGCCTTTGCTGAAGCCCTCAAAGCGCAAACATCTGGAACCAAAATCGAAGTAAAAGACGAAGCATGGCGTAGTTTACCCGTTGCCGACCGGCTTAAACATGCGCTGGTGAAAGGAATCGTGGATTACATAGACGCAGACACCGAAGAAGCACGACTAAGTTTCGGAGGGGATGCACTGAGGGTCATCGAAGGCCCTTTGATGGACGGTATGAGCGTTGTAGGGGATTTATTTGGGGCTGGCAAAATGTTCCTCCCGCAAGTGGTGAAATCGGCACGGGTCATGAAGAAGTCGGTGGCCTACTTAGAGCCATTTATCCAAGCCAGTAAATCCGCCGATGCTGCCCCACAGGCCAAAATCTTGCTGGCAACGGTGAAAGGGGATGTGCATGACATTGGGAAAAATATTGTGGGTGTGGTGTTGGCTTGCAATAATTATGAAGTCATTGATTTAGGGGTAATGGTTCCCGCAAATAAAATTCTGGAAGCGGCCAAAGCCCAAAACGTGGATGTCATCGGACTTTCGGGACTGATTACCCCTTCGTTGGATGAAATGGTGCATGTGGCGAAGGAGATGGAGCGGCTTGGCATGAAAACCCCGCTGCTCATTGGCGGCGCAACCACTTCTAAAATCCACACCGCTGTTAAAATCGAACCCCATTACAGCGCCCCAGTACTGCATGTGTTGGATGCCTCGAAGTCCGTCCCTGTTGTTTCTCGTTTAATAGATGCCAAACAACAAGCCGCCTTTGTCGCCGAAGTCCGGGCAGATTATGCCGCCGAACGCGAACGTTTTACCCAAAGAACAAACCGACCGACCGTTTTACCGCTAAAAACCGTCCGCCAAAACGCCTTACAAACCGATTGGACGACACAGCCTATCACCCGACCCAATGAATTAGGCCGGCAAGTCTTTGAAAATATTCCCCTCCAAATCCTCCGCGAATGGATAGATTGGACACCGTTTTTTATTGCATGGGAAATGAAGGGCAAATACCCGCAAATTCTGGATCATCCCGAACGCGGCGCAGAAGCCCGTAAACTTTTTCAAGAAGCAAATACGCTTTTAGACCATTTGATTCAAACTGATGCCTTGCAAGTCCATGCCGTTTTTGGGTTATATCCTGCCGTTTCGGTGGGGGATGACCTTGAGGTAGAGGTGGAAAAAGGCAAAACGCGCCGTTTCCACACTTTGCGCCAACAAACCCAAAAAGGGGCAGGCAAAGCCAACCGGGCCTTAGCGGACTTTGTCGCGCCGAAATCGGCCAACCGACAGGATTATATGGGTGCATTTGCCGTTACGGTGCATGGGGCAGAACAAGTCGCGGCACATTACGAAGCCGACCACGACGACTATCACGCCATTATGACCAAAGCCTTAGCCGACCGTTTGGCAGAAGCCGCCGCTGAATGGCTCCATGCTGACGTTCGCCGCACGTACTGGGGCTATGCGCCTGAAGAAGACCTTGCGCCCGAAGCCATTATTCGCGAGCAATACCTTGGCATTCGCCCTGCCCCCGGCTACCCCGCCCAGCCCGATCATACCGAAAAAATCACCCTTTTCGAGGCGCTCAATGCCGAAAAAGCCATTGGCGTTTCTTTAACCGAAAACTTGGCCATGGTACCGGCTGCCTCCGTTTGTGGCTTGTACTTCGCGCATCCTGCTGCCGACTATTTCAACCTCGGCGAAATCGGGGAAGACCAACTTGCCGACTACGCCCAACGTAAAGGATTTTCCCTTGATGATATGCGTCGGTGGCTCGCGCCAAATTTGGGATGAGCTGAAATTAATTATTAGGACATTTGGAAACGTAAGCCTTAGAAAGTAGTTTTAAACGGGTCGGGTGCCTCACGTACTCGACCCGTTTTGCGCTAACTGAACCTTGTCATAATGCCATGATTGCAAATTTCGAGGCAGTTTGATTCCGAGATGGCTGGCATGGCAAAAAAATCTCGGAACACCTCTGGGACAAGCCGTCACGGAGCGGTACTTAGACCAAGATCAAGGCGAGTTACGTGCCACATTCGTTACATGGCTAAGAGACCTTTTTTATATAAACTTGGTTTGATCCAAGAACGCACAATCACATGATAACCCAGCCGGAACTTGAAGTTCTTCTGACAGACTTGGAAAGCGACCGCGTTGAGCGCACCACTTCACAACCCAATCGAAATATCACTGATAAGGTCAGCGAGGCCATTTGTGCTTTCTCCAATGATTTACCCAACCATCAAAAAGCCGGATTTTTTTTGTTTGGCGTGAAGGATGATGGGCGTTTAGCAGGTCTGGAATTTGGAGATGAAGCTTTAAAATGGGCTGGAGGCTTACGGTCTGACGGAAATATTTTACCCGTTCCAATCGTTGGTGTCGAACGTTTTTCGTTTGCAGGTGGAGATGTTTTAGTCCTTCAAATTGAGCCACATCCTGCCCCACCGACTCGCTACAAAGGGCGTACTTATATCCGCATTGGAGCACGAAAAGCGATTGCAACAGAGGCAGAAGAACGCATTTTGTCTGAAAAAAGAGGGGTAAACTATCGCACATTTGATACAACGCCATGTCTTGGAAGTGCCTCCAGCGACTTAAACTTGGGACTTTTTAAGGAAACGTATTTGCAAACCGCGATTGATGCTGAAATTCTGGCAGAGAACCATAGAGATGCGGTTTTACAATTGGCTTCATTGGGGTTTTTCGACCTCAACAAAAAATGCCCTACTTATGCAGCCCTATTGCTTTTTGGAATCAATCCAAGGTTCTTCCTGCATGGTGCATTTATCCAGTTTGTGGATTTTGAAGGCACTGATCTGGCTTCGAAGCCTCGTTCAGAACACATGTTTTCGGGTGATTTGATCACCATGTTAGCAAACTTAGAACGTTTCCTTGAGACGTTTGTTACGACTTATTTGGTCCCCGTTAGTGCATTGCGAGAGCAGCGTGTGTATGACTACCCACCCACCGTTTTGCGGGAACTGTTGCTCAACGCCATTATGCATCGTGATTATGCCTCTAATGCCCCCATTCGGTTTTATCGTTTCTCAGATCGGATTGAGATTCAAAATCCGGGTGGTTTATATGGATCTGTGCGGCCAGAGAATTTTCCCAATCAAAATGATTATCGGAATCCTATTATTGCAGAAGCGCTTAAAAACTTAGGTTATGTCAATCGCTTTAATCGCGGGATTGCGCGGGTAAAACATGAACTTGAGAAAAATGGCAATCCAGAACCTTGTTTTATCTACGATCAACCTAGTAATTTTGCCGTTTCGGTTTTTAAACGCACCTTATGAAAACCCTGACTTTTTTTAATAATAAAGGCGGGGTTGGCAAAACAACCTTGCTCTACCATTTGGCTTTTATGTTCGCCGAATTGGGCAAAAAAGTCTTAGTTGCAGACTTAGACCCGCAATGCAATTTATCGCTAATGCTATTGGGGGATGAACGAGCCGAGGAAATCTATACCGCCGAAACACCCGTCACCGTCCGTGCCGCCATGTTACCCTTATTAGAAGGGACGGGCGATCTACACCAACCCCATATCGAAGTTATCCAAGAAAACTTAGGGCTTTTAATCGGGGATTTGGGACTTTCGCAGGTGGAGGACGAGTTAAGTAAGGAGTGGAATGTCACCTTAGACAAAAATCCACGCGCTTTTCGTGTGGTTTCTGTGTTTCATCGTTTATTACATCTGGCAAACCAATCTTTTAAGGCAGACCTCATTTTGATAGATGTAGGCCCAAACTTAGGCGCTCTAAACCGTTCTGTTTTAATTGCAAGCAACTATGTGGTGATGCCGATGGGGGCAGACTTGTTTTCGCTCCAAGGGCTGTCCAACTTAGGATTCGCCCTAAATGTGTGGCAAGAAGCATGGCAAGAACGTTTAGCGAAGGCGCCAAATCCTATTAAAAATGAGTTACCTCAAGGCCGTATGAAACCATTGGGGTATGTCGTTATGCAACACGGTATCCGAGAAAAACGCCCCGTGAAGTCCTATCTGCGGTGGGCCAATAAAATCCCCCCAAAATACGCTTCTGCTATTTTGCACACCCAACCAACCCAAGTGATCTCTTTGGAGGATGACCCTTCCTGTTTAGCACTGCTCAAACATTACCACAGTTTAATGCCTATGGCAATGGAGGCCCATAAACCCATGTTTTACCTAAAACCCGCAGATGGTGCTATCGGGGCACATCAACAGGCTGTACAAAACTGCCATCATGATTTTAAAGCGCTTGCCATAAAATTATATCGTATGATAAAAAATAAGGCTTTAGAATAAAAGACACGACACACTCTTTTGGGGAAGGTTAAAATGTGCTTCGTGGCGTCGCGAGATGGTTGTCCATAAGTTATCCACAATGTGAAAAAAAACAAGGAGAACGTTTGTAATGGATGTTCATGAACAATGGATGCAGCGGTGTCTCGACTTGGCCATGCGTGGTGCAGGAGCGGTAAGCCCAAATCCATTGGTGGGTTGTGTTTTGGTTTCGTCAGAAAATGAACTTCTGGCAGAAGGCTGGCATGGCTATTTCGGAGGGCCTCATGCCGAGGTGGAGGCAATAAATAAGGCAATGCAAGTTTATTCAAAACAAGTACTTGGCTCTTGTACTTTGTATGTTAATTTGGAGCCTTGTAGCCATTATGGAAAAACGCCTCCTTGTGCCGACTTGATTCTAAAGCATGGGATTCCGCGTGTGGTTACGGGTATGATGGATCCCAATCCGAAAGTGGCCGGAAAAGGGATTTCTCGGTTAAGGGCCAATGGCGTGGAAGTGGTGGAAAACGTTTTAACAGATGCCTGCAAACGCCTGAACGAGGCTTTTACCCATCATTTAGCCACAAGTTATCCACATATTCACCTCAAGATTGCACAAACCTTGGATGGGGCGGTGGCCACGGCTTCTGGGGACTCGAAGTGGGTGACGGGTGTAGAAGCCCGCAAAAAGGTGCATGAGTGGCGTGCCCGTCACGATGCCGTATTGGTTGGTGCACAAACAGCGCTGCACGACGATCCTGCCTTAACGGTCCGGCACGTAACGGGAAGGCAGCCTTTGCGGGTGGTATTAGATCGTGAAGGCAAACTGCCGGATACCTTGCAATTGTTCCGTGATGATTTTGTGAGCCGGACATGGGTGGTGGTTGCGGAAGGTGTTATGCCAGATTATACCGATCTTATCCACACGGGAGGTGGAAAAGTTGTGGAAAACCCAATTCATAACGGTCATTTGGATTTGTCCACCCTGTTTCGTCGGATGGCAAGCGGCGAGTTGGGGCTGGTGGTGCAGTCTATTTTGGTAGAGGCTGGGCCGAGGTTGGCAACAACTTTGATGCGGGAAGACCGCGTAGATCGTCTGTCCTTGTTTATTGCACCCAAATTGGTGGGGGCAGGATTGCCTTCTTTCCGGACGCTGGGCATTTCGGACATGAAAGAAGCGAAGACTTTTGTTGACCATACTTGGGAGATGGTCGGGAATGACGTTTTGTTTACGGGCTGGCGAAGACCAGTCTAAGCAATGCGGGAACAATGCGGATGCTTCTCTTTTTTGATAACATGGAGGAGTCCTCAATCGCTCGGCTTATTGAGCCAATCCTAAAATGCAAAAGCCGTCTTCCGGTACATGGAAAACGGCTTTTTTTGTTATAAGAGTGCGTTTATTTGTTGCCGATCCCGCCACCACCACCGGAGCTACGGCGTGCCTCGTCCTCCGATCCTGTTTTGCGTTGACGGCTACCCTTCACTTCGTTCGAGCCAAAACGGTAAGAGAAGGTAAATCGTAACTGGCGTGCTTCCCAAGTTGAGCCTACCGTCGTGTTGAGGCCACCAAAATTAGTGGTTCCACGGAAGCGAAGGGTTCCCAATACATCCGTAAAGGTTACTTTAAGGGTTCCTCGGTCATTAAATAATTTTTGCGAAACGCCTAAGTCTAAACCACCCATAGGCTTGCTTTTAAAGGTTCCTCCCCAGATAAAGGGGCCATTATAGAAACCAGAAGCCTCAGCGGTAGTGTTTTTAGACAAGGCATAGGTGGTTTGGCCATAAAAGGTATAACCGATAGCTGCCAAATCAATAACTTTTCCGCTACCAAAGTCGGCTTTATAGAACGAGCGGTTTACGTTGGCATTCAAGTAAGCATTCCAGCCTTTTTTGATCTGAACGGGTGCACCGATATTTAGGCTCATTACTTCTTGCTTGGCCAAGTTCTTTTGGGTGATGAACGTCCGGTTGGTCTCGGTGGTGTCCATAATCTGGGTAAAGAAGTCGCGGGTGCGGCTAAAACTAAACGTAGTCGTGTATTTATACTTGTACGTATGGGCTACATCAAGTTTGTTGGTGTATTGCGGCTTTAAAAATGCATTGCCTTTTTGGTACGTCAATTCATCCAATTTATTCTCGAAAGGATTGAGCTGTTGGTAAGACGGACGGTCTATCCGGCGCGTGACAGATACATTCAGCATGTTTTTTGGGTTTAGGTTCATGCTTGCCGAGGCCGATGGGAAGACATCCAAATACGTGCGTTTTACATTGTCGTCCGTTTGGGGTTTGGCGCTGGTGAGCTGGCCCTCCGAGTTGGTTTGTTCCAAGCGCAGCCCTGCTTGTAGATTCAGTTTTGGATTAAGACGCTTGCCATAGTTTACATAGGCCGCATTGATGTTTTCCTTAAACGCAAACGTATTGCTACGGTCAAGGTTTTTTACGTCCACATTGTTAATTACGTCCCAAAAATCGAAGGTATTGTCCGTTTTGACATACGAAAACTTGAATCCCAAATCCAATTTTGCTTTTCCCACAGGTTGCGAATAATCCCCTTTCAAGGTGTAAATATCTACATCGGTGGGTGTACTGTTTTTGTAAATGAACTGGCGCAGAACCGTAGCTCCATCGGGCGTGTAGTAGGTGTTGGGCTGGTAAGATTCACCTCGGTTCCGGAAGCCGCCACGATCTGCATCAAGGTTAAATTCCTTTTTGGCACGTGTATCCGCAAAGCGGTAGTTAGCGTTGACGTTAAAGTTGTTCCGTGATCCGGGAATGCGGTTGGTTGCCACCAGAAGTTCCTTTGGGGTATTGTCTAAATTCATGATCGGTGTACGTCCGTTAGAAGTCCACGTACCCGTAGCATAGTTCCCATCGGCCATAACCCCGATCGTTTTTTTGTTGCTTAGGGTGTAGTCCAAGCCCAATTTCATGTTGGTGTTGTTATAGTCGGCAACTGTTTTGGAGGTTTGGTCATAAATTTGTCCGGCTTGGATACGGTAAATGAGCTGGTCATTGGCATTCGGGCCGCCATTGTGTCCAACCGAGCCAAAGACATTTGTTTTTTCGCTCCGGTTATTAAACGTCACATTTCCGTTATACCGTGTATTTCGGCCTTGAGCGCCTCCCGTCGAGAAGGTTCCGTTGGTTCCCCAAGACGTGTTTTTCTTGAGGCGAATGTCTATGATGCCCGCATTCCCAGACGCATCATACCGCGCCGAAGGATTGGTAATGAGATCTATCTTATCAACATTACTCGACTGCATGGAGCGGAGGAAATTTGCAAGGTCTTTCCCACTCATTTGTGTTGGGCGTCCGTCTATGTAAATTTTTACGCTATTCCGCCCTTGAAGGCTAATGTTATCGTCATTATCTATGGTAACGCCGGGGGCTTTTTGGAGCAGTTCAAGCCCATTTGCGCCTGTAGCATTCGTTGTTCCCTCCACGTTCATCGTCACGCGGTCTGGTTCCAACTGTATGAGTGGCCGCTGCCCCGTGATGGTTACTTGTGTGCTGTTTTCGGCAGGAAGTAGGCTTAGGGTGGGCACGTTAACTTGGTCACCCGCTTGGACGGAAAAAGGTTGGGAAGAAACCCCTTTCGTTCCGACAAATGAAGCCGAGACGTAATATTGTCCTGATGCAATTTTGGGCAAAATATATACGCCAGCGGTATCGGTGAGTGCGCCTTTTACAAATACTTTGTCGGTACTACGCATGAGCATTACGGTAGCAAATGGCATAGATTTACCTTCGGGATCCAAGACTTTGCCTTTGACCGTTGCCGATGTTTGCGAAAACACAGGCGTTACAGAAAAACAGAGCAATAGAAGGTGTGCAATACGATGCAGGTTCATTTCTTATTTTGTTTGGTTTCAGCAAAAAAAGCACGCAAAAAACGTGTTCCCGGTGGTTTTCGGGAATGGGTGATGTTGCAAATAATAGAAAGCGCTAACCAATTAGGGTGGAAGACAAACGCCTCAGAACTGCATAGGGAACAGGCATTGACGCATGTGCATGGGTTGAAAGAGCGCAGGTTGTTTGGCAACGGAATCGCCTACGGGAATGACGCAGGAGAAGTTACATGGTTACTTAAATTGGTCTTTTACAGAACGTTTTACCGATTTACATTTACTTTCAACTTGGAGAACCCCTTGATAAAATCAAACCATTGGTCATCCGGCGTTTTCTTGTTTTCGGTATTCGATGGGTACTTTTTGGCGTTTGCGGTTTTGTTTGGGCCTAAAATCGCTAATGCACTTACGAAGTGTTCGTTTTTCGCACCAAGTTGCTTATTTTCAGGGAAGCCTTACGCTTATCGAACCACTCAGCCTTTATCAAGGTGGAATCAAGAGAGGGAGAGGATCCTTTTTAGTGCACGCTTCAACATAAAAGTATAATAAGGCTTATGGAGGACGGTAGAAAGACGCATTATATTGAATAGGAACAAAAAACAAAATGATATGATAGTGAATAAGAACATAAAAATTATGTATAACATAATATCTCTTTTTTTAAATGGTTTCTTGGTCTTTATGCTGATGGGTTGTGCCGAGCCTGCTGATCCACAGAACATGCCCTTTTCCGAAGAGGTTAACGTGCGCAAAACCGTCTTGGCCCACATCCAAAACATGAAAACCGAAGATTTCCGCAAAGCCTTTCTGAAAGCCGCAAATCGTTCTCACCAAGCCGAGGTTGAAGTACGGGCTTTGGACGAGGCCGGAAACGAAATAGGGCGAGATGTGCGTACACACTTGCATACACCAAAAAAAAGCCGAAAAGTCCTAAAGTCTAACCAAAGAGGGATTTTCAAGGACGAGGCAGAGCAATCGCCACTTGCCCCCGATACCTCTTTTGCCGAGCTTTTTTTACCAGATGAAAACACCTTACGATCTATCCCGTATTTGGAAAAGTACCTCATGAGGCGTTTAGAAGACCGCGTTTTGCCATTCGGAACGGTACAGGTTTTCGAGATGGCAGCCAATCCCAGAAGTCGTACGACGCCGGAAATCACGCAAATCCGGTATTTTGTTACAGCAAAAGACCAAAAATTGGTGGGCGTGGAGACTAAACGCACCGTTAATAACCTGCTTTTTGCCGAACAGTCTTACGGGACGCTCTACCTACAACCTATTGCTGACGTTTGGCTGCCCGTCCATGCACAGTTTACGTTACTTTCAAAAACCCTCTTTTTGTCGCCGCAAAACCTCTCCATTCGCTATCGGTATGGGTTTGCTGGTTGAGGTGTGCGGGGAATGGGGGATAAGAATTTGCGCCTTGCGGTGTTTAGTGTTTGCCGTTTTCTGACAATCCCGTTATCTTTGGGAAATCCTCAAATAAGATGAAAGAACGACTCTATAGCGCTAAAGAAACAGGCGCTTTAATTCAGAAAGCATTTGAACGCCAACAAAAAGAGGAGGCGGAAGGTGGGTATGGGCTTACAGAACAAGAATTGCGGAAATTGGCCGCAGAAATGGGCATTCGCCCACAATTTTTGGAGGAAGCACTCCAGATACAAAACACAAAAGAACCAACCAAAACCTTTCATGTTTGGGGCGCACCTCTTAGGGTTACACAAGAAAAGGTGATAGAAGGCATCGTCAGCGAGGAATTGTGGGAAGAAATGGTGCATAAATTGCGATTCGCTTATAAAAATCAAGGACGGGTGGAGCGTGTGGGAAATACCCGCGATTGGATTTATGCCACCGAAGACGACGAGATTATGGCCCTAAGTATCACTACAAAAAATGGTAGAACTCGCTTGCGTTTGCGCGAAGAACGCTATGGATTGCAAATAGGACTTGTGTTTAGTTCAATTTTTTTCCTCATCTTGATGGGAATTGTGGGAGATATGGCCTCGGATGCCGGATTTTCAGGCTGGTTATTCGGCTTTGTGACCCTCCTTGTGGGGTACTTTGCGCAACGATTTGCTGTGCAGCAAAGCCACCGGAAGCCGACCAAAGGCGAAACATTGATGAAGGAATTTAGCCAAATGATTGAAACTGAAGCTAGAACTCCAATCGCACCTCCCGAACGCGCTACTGTCACGGAACAAACCGCAACACACCTTTCATGGCTGAATGTAGAAGCACCGGAAAGCGAATCCGAGGTAGGAATAAAACGTAGCAGAACCCGCACATAAACCATGCACCAAACCGACATCTTGATCATTGGGGGTGGGGCAGCAGGTTTTTTTGCCGCCATCCAAGCCGCTAAGACCAAGCCAAAAGCAAAAATTTGCATTTTAGAACGGGCACCAGAGGTGTTGTCGAAGGTGAAAATCTCCGGCGGAGGGCGTTGTAATGTAACCCACCATTGTTTTGACCCTCAAACACTCCTCTCTTTTTATCCGCGTGGCGGTAAAGCCCTCATTGGGCCATTTAACCGTTTTAATCCGCAACATACCGTAGCGTGGTTTGCAGAGCATGGTGTCGAGTTGAAAGCAGAAGCAGATGGCCGCATGTTCCCCACCACCGACTCGTCCGAAACCATTATCCGATGCCTTATACAAACAGCCCAGAAAGCAGGCGTTACGATCAAAACCAAATCCGGACTTCGCACGCTCTCATACAGGCCAGATGGGCTTTGGGAGGTAACCACCACCGACGGGAAAATTTTTTTGACCCCTAAAGTCCTGATCGCTACGGGTAGTAATACAGCCATTTGGCAGCAAATAGGTCAATTGGGGCACACCATTTCGCCTCCGGTTCCGTCTCTTTTTACGTTTAACACCCGTGATGTCCGGCTTAGGAACTTGGCGGGCGTTTCGGTTCCGATGGCTGTGGCTCGGGTTGTAGGAACAAAATTACACGCCGAAGGCCCGCTTTTGGTAACCCACTGGGGGCTGTCTGGGCCAAGTATTTTGCGCCTTTCGGCATGGGGCGCACGAGAATTGCACCAGAGGGCTTATCGCTTTGTGGTAAAGGTAAACTTTGCCGGACACACAACGGACGAAGAAGCACTTGCCCTTATAGAACAACAGAAAAAACTTCATCCGCGTAAACAAATTGCTTCGATGCCACTATGGGGTTTGCCAGCACGGCTTTGGCAGGCTTTGGTAGAGGCTGCCGGATGCGACATGGTTCGTTGGGCGGATGTCACCAAAAAAAATATGCTGGCGCTGGTGCAACAATGTCTTCATGCAACATTTGAAATCGCCGGAAAATCTACGAATAAAGATGAATTTGTGACGTGTGGCGGCGTCCGCTTGGATGAGGTGGACTTCAGAACCATGCGGAGCAAGAAGTTGAGAGGCTTGTATTTTGCCGGAGAGGTGCTGGATGTGGATGCCCTCACCGGTGGATTTAACTTCCAACACGCTTGGACTTCCGGCTATATCGCCGGAAATGCAATGGCCCTTGGATGAGCCAATCGCTCTTGGTGTAATACCAATCCCAAAAAGGACTATTTTGTTTAGGATCTATCCACTTTATTGAACCAGCCTTTGGCTTGTAATCATTGCAATCCTCTAACCTGTGTTATGGGATAGCCAAGCTAAAGGTATGATGGAGGGCCACGTCAATCAAGACCACAGGATGATGCCTTTATAGGTCAAACCATGTCACGAGTCCTTTAGGTTTGTCTGAAGGCTGAGCGAAGTAGAAACCATCCTTTGCGCGGGCGGAATTTTCTAAGGGCGTCTGCCATTCTTGAACAACACATCATACTCTAAGATGGAGGTGATCTCAATATAATTCACGATGGGTATAAGTTTTGCAGTACCTTACAAGAAACCTTAACCGTGTTTACTTATGGATTTTCAGCCGTTTATCAAAGCCTTTTTACCCCTTTTTGTGGCCATAGACGTAATCGGGATTTTGCCGCTTTTTGTGGGGATTACCCGTGGTATGGATGCCCATAACCGCAATAAATTGGCCTTAGAGGCCATCCTTGCGGCATTCATCCTTGCCTTTCTCATTTTGTTTTCTGGGAGTATGATTTTCCGTGTGCTCGGAATCCAGTTGCATGACTTACAAGTAGGTGGCGGCCTCATCTTGTTGGTACTTAGTATAAACGACCTGCTGTTTAGCGACTTTCAGCGCCGCAATCCAAAAGACGAGGCCGATTATACCGTTGGTGTGGTTCCGTTGGGCATTCCCTTGGTGATGGGGCCGAGTGCTATTACCACCATTATGGTCTCGCAACAGTCGTTTGGTTATGGCCCCACCTTGTTTGCGATGGTCTCGAATTTATTGATCGTGCTCGTCGTGTTTTATTTTGGTCCGCGCTTGTTGCATTATTTGGGAACGGGAACCACAAAAGCCATTGTCAAAGTGGTGAGTTTGTTCTTGGCTGCCATTGCCATTGCCATGATCCGTTCCGGCATTTCGGAGATGATTCGGACGTTTAACGGCTAATTTATTGGCTTTGTCGAGATTCGCGTGTAGCAAGATTAGCGTACAACGGTCACGTTGCGGGTTTCGCGGCTTTTTTCCGTCTGAAGAACCAAGAAATAGGTTCCACTCGCCAAGTTTTGGGCAGAAAGTTTAGTCGTGTGTTGGCCTGCGTTCATAAGATTGTCGTGCATTGTGGTGATTAAGCGGCCTTGTAGGTCAAAAACTTGTAGGCGCACATACTCGTTTGCGGGCAATTGGAATTGAATGGTGGTTTCTGAGTGGAAGGGATTGGGGAAGTTGTTTTGTAAGCGACGGGATGTTGGGCGTGTCTCGGCCTCGTTTGTCACTGCAATGGCATGGTCTAAGCGATAAACACCATCGGTTTCGGTTCCGGCTAAAAGAAAGCCTTCTTTGTTGAGTACAAACGTTGTCGCACCAATGGTATTGGGTGCTACCGTAGTCCATGTGGCGCCACCATCGCTGGAAGTCCATATAAATAGAGGATTTGCGGCAAAGAGTTGGCCATTTGGGGCTGTATAAAAATGCCTTGCGTCTAATGGCTCGGTTCCTTGTTTTGCACTTTTCCAAGATGCACCTGCGTCTTCCGAGAGGTACGTGCCCCTGCTGGTGTAAGCCAAGACCCGATTTCCGGTAATCCATGCCAATTCATAGACAAATCGGAAGGGTGTCGTTGGGTTTTGCCATGTTTTCCCGCCGTCGTTAGAACGCGCTAAGCCGCCTGCCTCCCATGCTGTCAGTAACACGGCTCCCGATTGGGCAATGGCGGTAACGGTTTGCCCAGAAGAATAAGTTCTCCCACTTAGCCCGCCATCTTCTGATATCCACAACCCTTGCCCTAAAGTGCCCACTAACCAACGTTCTTTTTCGAGCGAAAAGGCCGTTACGGTTGCATTGAAATTAGCCTTGTTTTGCCAAGTACGTCCGCGGTCGGTGGAGGTACGAAAAACGCCGGGTGCTGCGGCAATCCATTGGTCATTATGCACAACCACATTGGGCGAAATCGCCATGCTTGCGACTTCCCAAGAACTTCCTTCGTTTTTGGTTCGCCAAATGCCATCGGTTTTGCTTATCAAGAGCAAGGCTCCATCGGTATCCCGCAAAAAAGTATGGCTTTCTAAGGCTGTTAGGGCTGCTTTTTGCCAAGTTCTCCCCTGATCCAACGAGCGCCAGAGGCCATTATTTGTTCCGGCCAGCCATACACCATGCGCTTCTGCGATGGCGCTTACCACAACAAAACCTTCGGGGCGGTTAATCATCTGCCACGTTTGCCCTTGATCTATGGAGTGTTGGATGCGCCCACCATTCATCCGGAGCAATGAACCATGGGTGGTTATGGCTGGATTTTTGGACTTAAATTGGGGCGATGGCCACTCTTTTACTTCACGCCATGTATCGGAAACCACCTCAAAGGTGTACCATGTTGGATCGTCTTGGTCTCCCGTTTTTGCCCAAAGCACGCCATTTGCATCGGTGTCTAATTGTTGTACCAAGCGATTGCCCAAGTGGCGATTGACCGGCCTCCAAGTGCTGCCACCATCTTCAGAAGAAAAAACGCCAGCGGTTGTGGTGGATACAAAAATGCGGCCATTGGGCCATGTTACCAAGTCGGATATTTGGCCGGTGTAAAGACCGGTGGAGGTTGGAATCCAATTTTGGGCATGGACAGAATACGCCAATAGCAACCAGAAAAAGAGCGCCGGTTTCATGTTTTTTAAGGATTTGGGGGTTGTTGATCCATGTTTCCAAAGAGACCCCGAAGCCCAGTAAAACATAACCTGATACAAAGAATAATTTTCACAGCCAGATCGTCGTAACTTTCGGATCATCACTACGAACGATGCAATACCCTTTTTATTAATCCATTATAAACTATGTCGGTATTACGAATTGAAGGCGTTACCAAAAGGTACGACCGTACATTGGCTGTGGATAAAATTTCCTTTTCCGTAGCTTCCGGACGACTGTTTGGCTTGTTAGGGCCAAATGGTGCAGGCAAGACCACCACCATCCGTATGATTACCTATATTACGATACCTGATGATGGCCGGATTCTGTTCCAGAACAAAAACGTGGGCACATGGAGCCAAGAGCGGATGGGCTACATGCCCGAAGAGCGCGGTTTGTATAAAAAAATGAAGATCGGTGAACAGTTGATCTTTATGGCAGAACTGAAGGGCCTCTCTCGGAGTGAGGCCAGGAAACAAGTCGCTTATTGGCTGAACCGCTTTGAAGCCTCGGACTGGGCAGAGAAAAAGACGGAAGAACTCTCCAAGGGGATGCAGCAAAAAGTGCAGTTTATCTCCACAATTGCCCATAACCCCGATCTGATTATCTTGGATGAGCCTTTTTCGGGGTTGGATCCGGTGAATGCGGAGTTGCTTCGTGAGGTTATTTTGGAACTTAAAGCTGCCGGAAAAACCATTTTATTTGCCTCGCATCGTATGGAGCAGGTAGAGCAAATGTGTGATGATATTTGTTTGATTGCCCATGGGAAAGCCGTTCTCACCGGCCCGCTCCGCGACGTCAAGCGCTCCTTTGGACGCAATACGGTGGAGGTGGAGTTCGAGGGCACTGACGAGTGGATCGCTCAAGCAAAAAACATTCAAGGCGTATCCCTGAAAGCACATACCCGAAACCGTGCTGAGTGGGTTGTTTCACAAGAACATCAGGCACAAGAAATCTTACAGACGGCCATCGGGAGTGGTGCAAGTGTGGTTCGATTTGAATTAATGGAGCCTTCACTGAACGAGATTTTTATACGTACCGTAGCCAAAGACCATTCTTCCACCTTATCCACAACGACATCATGAAGATAAAATTGGTTTTTCTCCGCGAGTTTATGCAGCGGATCAAGTCAAAAGGGTTTATCCTCTCAACCCTATTAGCGCCTTTCGGTATGGTGGTTTTTCTTGGGCTGACCATTTATAGCGTTTCTTTGGGTATGGAGGAAGAAAGTACCCAGAAAATCGCCATTAACGACAAAACGGGTGTTGTGGCGCCTTTGCTGAAATTGCCGGATTCATATACGCTAAAGCATGGTGTTGTGGATGAAAATGTTTTGCGGAAACAGGTTTTGGATGGAACCTTAGATGGCTATCTCTTCATTCCGCCAGACGCACTGCAAGGAGACGCGAAGCTTACGTTCTTTTCGGGCGGTGGCGGTGGAATTGGCAAGCAAATTTTACTGCAAAATGCCATTGAGGAGGCCGTTCGTGCGGCACGTCTCAAACAAGCCAATCTTCCGGAAAATGTGAAAGCCATTTTTGAGGCCGAGACCCGGCTCGAAATGAAGGAAATTACCGCTACGGGCGAAAAGGCAGATACCACCGGCGCATTAACGGGAATTGCGTTTGCTATGGCCTTTTTGATTTATATGATGATGTTGATCTATGGTTCTTTGGTGATGCAAAGCGTGATCGAGGAGAAGCTAAATCGGGTGATGGAGGTGCTGATTTCTTCGGTTCGTCCTTTCGATTTGTTGATGGGCAAGGTGCTGGGGATGGGGGCTTTGGGGATGGTGCAAATGTTGGCTTGGAGCGGTCTTTCGATGGCCATGACAACGGCAATGGGGCCACTGTTGTTGCTGTTTTTTGACCCCCAAAAGATGAATCTACCGGATACAGCCTCTCAGCAGCAGGTTTTAGAAAGTGCTGGCTTTGCGATTCCAGAGCTTTCGCCGATGTTGTTTGTGTGGTTTGTTTTGTTTTTTATTGGTGGCTACCTACTCTATGCCAGTTATTTTGCGGCCATAGGCTCGGCGGTGGAGTCGCCACAAGATGCACAACAACTGATGATGCCCATTACGTTCCTCATTATCGTCCCCATGTTGTTTATCAATACGGTGATTATGAACCCAGACAGTACCATGGCGATGGTGCTTTCCATGATTCCATTTTTTTCGCCAATCCTCATGCCTGCCCGCATTGCTGCTACTGATGTCCCTTTTTGGGAGCCGGCCATCGCCTTCATCCTATTGGCGGCCACGTTTTTAGGAGCCATTTGGGTAAGCGCCCGTATATATCGGATAGGCGTTCTGAGCTATGGCAAAAAACCCAAAATGAGCGATTTGCTCAAATGGATTCGGACTGCGTAACATCTGCTTTGCAAATAAAATGAACGCTTTGCATAATGCCTCTGCAAGGCGTTCATAATGTGTTTACCCTTTAGGCGCACTCACCTCTTAAGTGTGTATAAGGCATTCCACGAGCCGTTTGTTCGCCAATAGCACGTTCCTTCTTTGGTAGGTATCCGAAGTTGCATTTTTCTGGATTTGTCCTCAATAAGGTAATACTGGTTGTCTTTCGCGATTTCTGCGAAGGTAAAGCGCGGCAAGCCGTCTTTATCGGTTTCTGTCCAAGTATTACCTTGTTTCAAAAACCAACCGCCCTCGTATTTATACTTGGCGTCGAAGGCTTTTTTTCTTGCATTCCGGACATTCATAAACGGAGAGTTATCCAAAATAAGCAGGTCTTGAAGGGTGAGGGTTGCTTTTGGATAAATGGTATAGCCATACATCATCAAGGCATTCGACTGATCGCTGACGGCATGTACCAATCCAAACGCATGGCCCACCTCGTGTGCAAGCCCACCATACCAACGTCCTATGTAAGGCTGGTCTTCACTCAGTCCGCTCACGCCCAAAACATCGTGTTCTGGCAAGGTTGCTCTTCCACCGCCGCCTGTTCCTGTTTGGCCTTTTGCATCCACATACACCACCCAAGTATATCGTGGGTCGTCGTATTCTTCGCCGTAGATGTTTTTCATCTCTGTTCTGGTATTGCCGGTAAACCAGAGGTTTCGGTATTGACCATTCCAAATTTGATCCGGCGTATCGTCGAACCAACTTGCTTGTTGTGTACTACGTTTGATTTCCACAACGGGCTTGGACAAGGTGAACGTCATGCCGGTGGTGTCATAAAACCAACCACGGACTTCTCGAATGGCTTTTTCGATAGATTTTTGGTACAGTGTTTTGGGTTCGCGATCCGAGGGAACCAAATAAACCACCCGTACCACTTTTTTTGGGGTAGTAGTAGCCTTTTGTGCAAAGAGCAATGGCGTGATGACAAAAGACAGTGCCATCAACAAACATAAACGTTGTTTCATAACCAAGTGTTGAAAATTGAAAAGTGAGAAGACAATCTGTTCAAGTAAAATAAGAACCGATGCTTTGAATGATCAAATACATGAGCCAAAGACGCTAAGGTTTTAAGACGGGCGCTAAAAGCGATGAACTTCTTTTTTATCAAATGGCGTTAGTGTCCTTCAAATTATAGCGCCAAAACTGTGATGGGCAGCTTCCGAATCAAAGCCACACCAATCATTATTGACACCGCCTCTATCTTATGGTATAATGTGTTGTTCAATAATGGCAGGGCGGCTCAAAAAACCTCAGCCACCAAACATCGGCTACGCTCAGCCACCAAACATCGGCTACGCTCAGCCAGCTCTATGTACTTGTCATATATAGATGCCACCCCTACGGGGCTTTGCCGTGCATTCGGAAACGGATTTCTACTAAGATGTCGCCCCTACGGGGCTTAGCCGTTAATTCAAGAGTGGAGCAACCCCTTGAAAAATTAGCATTTACGCAATCCCGTGAGTTCTTCCATGATGCTCGCTTGGCAGGGCGGCCCTTAGAAAAATCCGCCGGAGCAAGGATGGCTTCGACTTCACTCAGCCACCGAAGCCCGATGAATGAGGGCGAATTGCCTTGCCGGGGAGGAATTGTAGAGACGTACGATCGTACATCTTTACAATTCCTCCCATCGGGCATCCGCAGCACAGGCGATTAGATTTTTTCTTCAGGCCGGGACAGGATTCGGCTTAGCTCAGCCGACTTGCTTCTTTTGGCCGTACAAAAGAAGACCTCCGGCAGGCACTTGTATGCGCTCAGTTAGCAGGCTTCGATTTGATTAAGCCAAAGCACATGTTAAAAGGATACAAGTTAAAGGCTGGCTCAATATTGGCGGAATACGGCACTTATCGGTTATAAACTTGCGATTATTTCTGTAAACTTCATTTATCTTTAACAAAATTCAACAAAACATATTGATTCCACGAAGACAACAGGTTTTTGCGATGGAACCAAATTTCCAACTTATCTGCCCATTTTATCAGAAAATTTTGGGGCATCTTTGGCATAACGATGGACGTGAACATGGAGACAGGCATTTCTAAAAGCCCGCAATAGATACATTCAGACTTCCAATTATTGAGAGAGGTAAATGCTTGGATTTGTTTTTTGGTAAATGGAGCCTCATCTTCTGTTCTGGCATCTGGCGTAAGACGTCTAAAGATTCGTAGAAGTGGGTTATCTGCTAAAGGTTCTTGGAGCAAAACCCGACCTCCCGGCTTTAAGACTCGGTATATCTCCTTTAACGCGATGGATGGCTCTAAATGATGCAAAATCCCATATCCGATAATTAAATCAAAGCTCTCATCGGGGAAAGTTAGCTGATGTGCATCCATAACTTGGAAGTCATAAGACGTTGCAGCATAGCCCGCTGTTTTGGCCTGATGGATACAGTCCTTGATATAGACTTCAGAAATATCAATGCCGCAAACCTTGTTTACATGATTATGAAGAAGTTTTAGGCTTAACGCACCTCGTCCGCATCCATAATCCAAGACCGTAAGCCCTTGAACATGATCCAGATAGGCGTCTATGGCCTTGAACAAGCGTTGTTTTGATGGGTAGATATCTAAATGTGGAAAGCGGCTTTTTATACGCAAATTTTCCGCCAATACATCTTTTTCTGTATGTGCATCTTTTTCACGCTGCACACGTTCTTGAAGTGTTTCTTGCATAAAATAAAATTGTTGTCAGTCCATTTGTTTTTACACTTTTCAATACCCTAAAGCATTTCAGCGTGAGTCCGTACCTCAAGTAATGCAAAGTATCATGAAAAACGAATACATATATGTAATTAAATTTAGACAACTACATCGAAGTAACAATGTTAAATATGTTAAATAATTTCCAATATTTATTTGTAACCAAGTTTGCGGTTGTTTGTAAATTATTATTTAACAATGGTTAGTCGATTAAAAATAGACGAACCCTCTGTTTGAATTTTGTACAAATAAACTCCACTTGCTAAGTCAAATGTATTAAGGTCAACTGTGTGCACGCCTCCCTCCATTTGATTATTCATTACCCTTTTCACCACCCTTCCCGAAACATCGTAAATATTAATTATAACCAATGAAGGTGTTGAAATGGAAAAACGAATAGTTGTACTTCCATTTGAAGGATTAGGGTAAACTTCATTTATACGAACGTCAGATTTTTTTTCAGAAAGATTTAGCCTTTTTAATGAGTTTGAAGTTCCTAAACGAATAATTTTCACCTCATAAGGGCCTAAACTAACATCAAAAGTAACATAATTACCAATGAAAGGCTTGTTGAAGTTAGTGACTCCACTAGTAGAGTTAATATTGAAGTCCCAATTAAAAAATGAATTGTTACTAAATGCAGAATTAGCCACACTAACTTGGCTAGAAGAATAACGGGTATTCACACGAATATTCAGGGAAACATGAGAATCATAAGCATTAGAAAGAAATAAGTAATTAGATCCATTGAAATAATGCATTACCCCACGTAGAAGATTATAAGAAGCATTAGGGGCTTGTAAAGGAATATCATTTATAGTTGCCCTTGCATGGGAGATAAAATTCGGATCAATTGGATTTACTGACCATGGATCTTGCCGTCTAAAAAATTGTCCTGTGTATGAGTTCAAGTTCCAACCATTATTACCACAAATATTGTTAAAATGGCAAATATCATTATAAACAGACCTTCCCCCTCTTATATCAGCTTCTACTATAGCATAATCTGTTAGACTTTCAACACGAAAGCCATTAATCTGCCAGCCATTATTTATTAATTTAGGTGCCTGCTGCAAAACAACATCTAACAATTGCTGCCTAAAATTTTGAACTGCTCGCCCTATCCTTTCATATAGCTGACTCCCATTTTGGTCTAATGCTCCATTCTGTGCAGGTAGTCGCGCATACCCATAATGAAACATGCCAACAGCTCCATCAAGCAATGGAGTAATAAGTTGGAAAATAATATCTCTTTCGTTCAACATTCTACACTGCTGACAATCATTTCCAGGCATTAGGTTTTGATTGTTATTATACAATGCTCTATAACCTTCTGCATCAGTAACTTGTGATTGGGCTATATACATCGTAGCCCAAACATAAGGATCATGTTGGTTTACATGATTAATAAAGTCAAGATATTTTAGAGGCAGATTAGGATCTTTCTGATATGTACTAATCATAGGTGTCACACCTTGAATATTATTCCTCATGTGCCAATAGGCTTCAGAAGCATCAATACTTAATATGTCAGCAGGCACTTTACAAGTGGAACCGACAACATCAAATGGACCACTGTAGTTACCTGGATTAAAACTTCTTTCTGGATTAGTAAGTGCATCATTTGATGCGGTACTCCAAAAATATCTATTTGAAAAAGCGAGATGAGGTTCAGCAAAATCGATAATGCTTGGATGTCGATACTGTCTATTATTATTAACTTCCCTTTGCTCTGCATCATTCACAAGATTGGAAAAAAAATGAAGGAGATTCGGAGTTGCATTGTTGGCATTGGCCTCAAGGCGAGCCCATGGCCGAATATTTAGAGTAGGGCAAGAACCTGGATTGTTGTTGCTATGATTAGATATTACTCCACCAGACATATCATGCCGTCTTCCAAACAGCCAAAAATTTTGAGGATTTTCCGGCTCATCGAACAACCACCATCCGAATAAACCTTGTTCATCTCTCAATTGACGAACAAGGTATATAACATTCCACTCCCAATATGGCCTACTATTTCCAAACAAACCAGTTAAATCATTACATTGAAATCCTAAATTTTCATCAATAATTTGTGATACTAAATTTGGAGTAGTTCGTACTGCTCGCAAATGATTTAATTCATCATTAATTGATCTACTAAAATCTTCACATGTAACAAATCCAAATCCATTTGCGATTCCATTTGATTGCAAAAATTGCGCATTACCATCAAAATGGATTGGCGACAAAAAGTGTTGCAATCCAATAATTGTATAAAATCCATTGCTGAAATTCTCGCGAATAACCCATTTCATGCCTTCCGCGAAAGCCACTGGCCTAGGATGTCCTACTCCTCTAACTATATTGTCAACCCCTCTTTGAATGGTCTGCGTACGGTAATTTAGCCAATTATAGTAAAATGGACTATCTTGTTCTCCATTTTGGCGATTTGTCCAAGCGGGAACCCTTCTTGAATAATACGACCATCTATATCACCTACTTCAAACATAACTGGTGCTACAGAATTAGAAGATCCTCCGCGAACCCTAGTACCTAAATCTCTAATTATTTCTGAGTAACGAACTCGATTCTGTCCAACATGATCATTTGACCCTGTCGGAATACCCAGCCATTGCCATCCGCCAGCTAAAGTAACATCTCTATTACCAAAGTTAGGATCAAAAATGGCGATATTGCCTCCATTATTACCAATCCTAACACCATTAATAGTATTCCCTGACCATGTCACTATTGTATTTTGTGCATTTTGCGAACGAATACTAATTGGCATTCCACATAAAAAAAGGAAAAGGCTAATCATAATCAGAAAAGTACGCATCGCAATAAAACATTAAATATTTGATAACATAACACAACTTGACACAAAAACAAGCTACAGCTAAGATATCATGCAAAAATTGAATTTTTGGCGAATAGACTTGTGTGTGGCGTAGGGTGATTTTGTTGCAACAACCAATAAAATCACCACCCATTCATAACCAGAAACTTCATATCCTTGATCATTCCTCGTCTTTCGAGAAGCGAACGCGATACCCGTTTCTTGCCGGATTTTCATCGGCCACTTAGCATTTGTGGATAAATCACCTCGTTTGCAGGAATATCGGTTGTGGTTACTTGGCCCACCACAAGGTGTAGGTCGCGCCACTTGAAGCCATCGCCCGGGCTGAGCAGGTGCAGGTCTTCGGGTTGGATTTGGGTTCCGGCGGGAATCTTGCGACGTGTGGCAATGGAACGCTCCAATTTGTGACGTGCGGCTTCTACTGCCGGATCTATGGCCATCTTTTCCGTTCCCATCGCATGTTCCAAGTTCCGAATGTCACGCAGAACCCTTCGTAGGCCATCTGGCTCCAATGATCCCCAATGATCCGAGCCTTTCATGCTCCGGTCTAAGGTGATGTGTTTTTCGATGATTTTGGCCCCCAAAGCCACTGCCGCTACGGGAACCATAATGCCAACGGAATGATCGGAATAACCAATGGTATGGTTGGGATAGTGTTTTTTGAGCCAGGTAATGGTGTGTAGATTTATATTTTCATATTCAGCCGGATACTGGGAAAGGCAATGCAGGATCGAAATTTGATCGTGATGACGGGAAATTACAGCCAATGCCTCGTCCAATTCCCGTTGATCGGCCATTCCGGTGGATAAAATAATGGGGATTTGGGTCTCGGCCAAGGCTTCTAAGAGCGGCAAATTGGTGAGATCGCGGGAAGCCACCTTGAGGCGATCCGGGATAAAATACCGCAACATGCTCAGGCAACCACGGGCACAGAGTGTCTCAATAAAGTCCAAGCCTTTGGCCTTCGCATACCGATACAATTCGGCATGTTGTTCGTCATCCAATTCTAATTTTGCACGATGTTCGCCGTAGGTTTCGCCAAAGGCGTGTACGCTGTGATAGGGCTGCGCCATTTGCGAACTGCTCAATTCCTCCTTGAGGTCGCGCTTGGTAAACTTAATGGCATTTGCGCCTTTTAAGGGGGTATCGAATAGGGAGTCAAAAACCTGCATGGCGGCCACATCAATCAACTGACGTGCAATTTCCATAGCGCCATTGTGGTTTTGGCCTGCTTCGCAAATAAAATAGGTTTCCATTATTTGGGTTGTTTTGTCCGTTCCAGCCACATTCTCCTTCTTAATTCCGGCTGATTGACCAGAAATCGCTTTAGGTCGGGCCATTGGAGTGTTTCGTTTTGTGCTCCCATTTTTTGCCAAAGGGCTTGGGCGATTGCGAAATCATTGGCCGTATCCACCGTCAACCGAATGTCCGGCACATCCTGCACGTCCGCATCTGCTTCTATCCATCGGAGGTTGAAAACGGCTGGGTTTTCGTATAAAAACTTGGTTACGTGCTGGCGATCTTCCGGCGGTATGGCCATTTTGGAGGCTTTTCTCAAGGCATTTCGTGTAATGTACTCGGTAAAAATCCCAAAATGTGTTTGCATGGCCGGCGTTTCCGCTACACGGTGGCTTACATAATCGGCGCCAGAGCGCTTGCCTTCCTCCAAAACGGCATGGGCAAAGTCCGTCATCAGAAACGGATTATCGGCACAAATGCGCAAGCCCGCTTCAAGGCCGAACTCCTGCATCGCACCAATGAACCGTTCAAGTACGTCCTCTTCGTCGCCACGAAAAACCAAAGCCCCTTCTTTATGCGCACAAGCGGCGATGGCATCATCGCCAACATTGGTGGAGGTCGCGACAACCAAGGGCAACACCGGGAAGGCATGACGGAATCTGCGGATCAAGAGCGGTAAGAGTGCGCCTTCGTCCACAAAAGGTCTAAGTACCTTGCCCGGCAGACGGGTGGAACCCATTCGCGCTTGGATGAGCAGCCCGATGGCGTTTTGATGGCTTACTGATGGGATCAAGGTCTTTTTTATCTAATATGACCGGAGACCTCAACTGAGGTATTCAATCACCGTGTGGTCGCCGATATTGGCACTAAAGGCGCTTTGTTTAATTACTGCCGAGTGGCCAATGAAGGAGCGATCCATCACCACATTCGCAACACCAGCGTTTGAAAAGATAATGGAGTTCTTCACCACCGAGTCGTTTACCTCTGCACCGGACTCTATGGCGGTATATGGCCCGACGACCGAATCGCGAACGGTGACGCCGGGGCCGATATATACCGGCTCTATAATGGTGGTATTGATCAAATCGCCCGAAATTTGAGAGCCTTCACGATCCAAAATAAACTGGGTGGTTTCGGCAAGCGCGGGCAACGTTCCGCAGTCTAACCAATCGGTTACCGTAGCGGTTTCCAAGGTTGCACCTGCTTTCATCATCATGTCTAAGGCATCTGTTACCTCATATTCGCCCCGCGTGCCAACCAATTTATGTTCCATCATATACAAAATGGTTTTTCGGAAATCTCCTCCATTTTTGATGTAATAAATGCCGATGAGTGCTTCTTTAAATTGGTCGTGATTGGGTTTTTCGATGAGTTCGGTCACGTTTCCGGCATCGTCACGGGCTACGACGCCAAAGCGTCTGGGGTCTTCTACCTGCTTGACATAGGCCACAATATCGGCCTCGGTGTTGAGGGCTTCTTGGGTATAAAACAAGGTATCTGCAAAAATAACGATCAATTCTCCTTCCAAATGTTCCTCGGCACAAGAAACGGCATGAGCGGTTCCCAGCGCTTCTCTCTGAACGCCAAATTGCGCGCCAATGCCGAGTTTGGTACACATTTCGGTTAGTTTTTCTTGGACTTCTGCGGGGAAATCACCAAGCACAAAAACAGCATCCGAGATTTTGCCCGGTACCAAATCCACAAATGTCTGCACAATGCGTTCTACGATGGTCATGCCCAAAACAGGCAACAAGGGCTTGGGGGTAACGTGCGTGTGCGGGCGTAAGCGGGTTCCGCGTCCGGCCATTGGGATGATGAGTTTCATGTAGGTGGTTTGGGTTAAGATCAAGTTATGAAGGTAAAAAAGAAAAAATCGCTTCGGCAATACGTTTTTGAACGTTTTCGGATATTTCCGGCCAGATGGGCAAACTAATGACTTGGGTCGTTAATAGATCGCTCACCGGATTTGGCGGGTATTGCCCATTATAAATCGGCAAGCGGTCTTGCGGAATGGGGTAATAGACCATCGTACCAATGCCCCGATCCTCAAGGTACTTCTGAAGATGGTCGCGATCTACGCTTAGAACCCGAAGGGTATATTGGTGGAAAACATGGCCTTCTACCAATTCCGGTGTAATGATACGCGGGTGGTCTAACAACTGGTTATAACGTTTGGCGGCTTCATACCTTCCGGCGTTTTTAGATGCAATAAGAGGTAATTTTACACGTAAAATCGCCGCCTGAAGGGTGTCTAAACGGGAGTTATATCCCAATACCTCGTTGTGGTATTTTTTCTTAGCGCCATGCACCCGCAGCATTTTGGCCTGTTGTGCCACGGCGTCATTGTTCGTTACCACAAGCCCGCCGTCGCCAAACGCACCTAAGTTCTTAGACGGAAAAAAGGAAAAAGCGCCCACATCCCCAATTGTCCCTGTTGGTATGCCGTTGTATCGTGCCCCGAAAGACTGTGCGCAATCCTCTACCACTTTTAGCTGATACTTGTGGGCAATGGCTAAGATTTCATCCATCGCACAAGGACTGCCATACAGATGGACAGGTAGTATGGCCTTGGTTTTGGGGGTTATTGCGGCCTCGATTTTGGACGGGTCAATGTTAAACGTAGCGGCGTCAATGTCCACAAATACGGGTTTTGCACCAACCGCCGAGATGCTTTCGGCAGTGGCAAAAAAAGTAAAAGGCGTGGTGATGACCTCATCCTCCGGCCCAATGCCCAAAGCACGCAGGCCAATGACCAACGCATCGGTTCCGGAGTTTACCGCAATGGCGTGTTTTACGCCCAGATATGCCGCCACTTCGGACTCGAACAGCCCGACATCCGGCCCCATAATAAATTGACCCGAACGGATCACCCGCTGAATGGCCTCGTTTAGTTGTGGCCAAAGCGCTTCGGTCTCTGGCGTAAGGTCTAAAACAGGAATTTTAGGAAGTTGTGTGTCCACATCAAAAATGGTCTTAGTAATGCAAATTGCGCGATTTTATGAAAGCCGATAAACCAGACCGTCCTTCAAAACATATTGATGGCCCATGGTGTCGGTAAATTCAGCCCCATGCCCAAAGTCCATAATATCTCCATAAGCGCTCATCCACCCGATTTTTTTGGCGGGAACACCAGCCACCATTGCATAAGCGGGGACGTCTTTGGTTACCACTGCGCCGGCTGCTACAAACGCACATTCGTGCAAGGTAATACCACAAACAATGGTCGCATTGGCCCCAATACTCGCGCCTCGTTTGATAAGCGTCTCTGCATAATCGGCAGCAGTGTTTCGCGGAAACTCGGAGCGCGGCGTGCGTACATTGGTGAAAACCATGCTGGGGCCGCAAAACACAAAATCCTCTAAAGTCACTCCTTCATAGATCGAGACATTGTTTTGGATTTTGCATCCATTTCCAATCTTAACCCCTTTTCCCACCATCACATTTTGCCCCAAATTACAATTTTCCCCAATTTCTGCATGGGGCAATACGTGGCTAAAGTGCCAAATACGGGTTCCATGCCCAATCTTTACGTTGGCCTCCACAATAGCCGTAGGATGGATGTAAGGTGGTTTAGGCTGATCCATTTGCCTTGAAATTTAACCAAAAAAGGAGGTATATAAGTACTCAATTAAAATTACTGGCCATTCTTTTGAAATTACTGGCCATCCTTTGTCTTGGTTAAGTGTTTTAATTTCAGAAGTTTAAGTCAATAACCAATCACACAATAATTAATAATCAAGAACTTATTTTAGAAAAAGCCGTCGTTATTTTATGGCGACAGGCCGGCCATTTTGCTGGAGCGAATCTTGCGCGGTTTGTAATACTTTTAACACCCGAAGACCACTTTCGCCGTCTGTTAGCGGCGGGGTACGCTCCTGAACACACCTTATAAAATGCTGGAGTTCCGCCAACAAAGGCTCGGCGGCGTCAAGCCTTACGGCCTTACCTTCACCTTGGCGAGGTACGGGGAAGTCGTCTATCCAACTGGCTCCTTTATCATACAAGGTTAACTTGTTCTCCCACGGCGCACGGTCGTCAAAAACCGCCATTTTCTGAGTTCCCACAACCACCAGTTTTTGCTCTTTGTAAGGGTGTAACCACGATACAAAAATATGGGCACGAACACCGTTATTAAAACGTAAATTGGTGGTGGTAATATCGGCAACACCGGGGGTTAGATAGGCTCCACCTGTTGCAATCACTTCCGTAGGCATCTGATTGGTCAGGCGTAGAATCACGGCGATGTCGTGCGGTGCAAAACTCCATAAGATGTTTTCCTCGCGCCGGAATTTCCCCAGATTCAAGCGATTGGAATACACATACTGCAAATCTCCTAAAACGCCGTCTTGGATCCAGTTCTTGAGTTCTTGTACTGCCGGATGGTATTCCAATAAATGCCCCACCATCAGAATGCGGCCTGCCTTGCGTGCAGTTTCCACCACTTCTTGGCCGTCAGCTAAGGTGAGTGCAAGTGGTTTTTCTACAAATACATCTTTGCCAGCCGAGAGTGCCGCCAATGCAAGTTTCGCATGGTGAATCGCTGGGGTTCCAATCGCTACCGCAATAGCGGCTTCATCGTCCCAGACGGCTTGCTCGGTTTCATAGATCAAGACGTTGGGGTATAAAGCCTTTGCCTCCTTACGTTTTTCTAGATCAGGTTCAAATACACCTCTCAAACTTCCGAGAGTCGCCAGATTCCGAACAATGTTTTTGCCCCAATACCCGTGCCCCAAAGCCACCACATTTGGTCTCATGCCCTATTCTGTTTTGTTGTATCACGTCTTAAAAGTATCGCGTTTTGGATAAAGTACTTCAGCAGGATGAATAAGTTGAGCGCGTAAAGGCTTTTTCACAAACGTAAAATTGGGTGCATAAGATGAAATTTTTGTGGTGGCTGTTTTATTAGTTGTGTGTTGTAACACGTAGTTTGTATTTTCTGTGTCGTAACACATAAATAAACCTTATAACCAATACGCTTATGGCAACCACATGGACGATTGACCCGTCCCACTCCGAAGTTGGATTTCGGGTTAAACACCTTATGATCTCGACCGTAAAAGGTCAGTTTCGCCGTTTTTCTGCAACTGCTATCACTGAAGGCGACGTTTGGGAAAATGCCCAACTCCAATTTGAGGCCGAGGTGGATAGCATCGAGACGGGCGTAGATCAGCGCGATGGCCACTTGAAAAGTGACGACTTCTTCAGTGCTGCCGAGTTTCCACACCTCAAGTTCGTCTCTACTGCATTCCGTGCAAAAAGTAGTGATACCTTCGAGTTGACGGGAGACCTCACCATCCGCGACGTAACGCTTCCGGTAACGCTCAAAGCCACGTATGGCGGAACCATGACCGATTTCTACGGACAAACGAAGGCTGGATTCGAGATCACAGGGAGCATTAGCCGGAAAGCCTTCAACTTGAAATGGGATGCGGTTACTGAAGCTGGAGGTGTTGTGGTCTCGGATGAGGTAAAACTTGTTTTAGACGTGCAAATGACCCAGCAAGCGGCATCATAAGCGATTCCAGATTCCTCTGTAAAGCTGCTTCCAAAAAAGAAGTGGCTTTTTTTATTTCCCTCAGCCACCAATAAACCCTTTTATCGTCTCTCAGTAATCATTGGTCGAAATTATACACCATCCCATCGAAGGTTCTAAGCAGGCAAGGGGCTTTTGTGCGGATATTGCGACCAGAAACCAACACCGATGGATAACACCACCACCACTCCACCACTATTCCACCACCACCCCGTCGAGGTTTCACCCCCCAATACCAAGTCGCACCACCGCGAAAACCACCCACCTTTGCTACCTTCCTCCAAGAATCACGGCCCTTGCTCCATAGCAGGGGCTTTTTTTGTGGGAGTGGGGTTCATTCCTCATCCAAAAGCAACCCTTTTACAACCGAAGTTCTTCATTTTCCCCATATTTTACATCTTCCATCCATCTTAGGCTTGTATCTTTGTCCACATTTCGTATTGTATTGATACGATCCTACTTTCAGATTCAACACGCGAAAACCTATGTCCGCCTATAATCCTAAAGAAATTGAGCAGAAATGGTATCCGTATTGGGAAACCAACGGCTACTTTGATACCGATCTCAACTCCGGAAAACCGCCGCACGTCATTATGATGCCCCCGCCCAACGTAACGGGCAAGTTGCACATGGGACATGCCTTACAAGATACCGTACAAGATGTGCTAACGCGGATGCGTCGGATGCAAGGCTTTGATGCCCTCTGGATGCCGGGGATGGATCATGCCGGTATCGCTACACAAAATGTGGTGGAACGGGAACTAAAAACCAATGAAGGCAAAAATCGCCACGACTTGGGGCGGGAAGCTTTTGTGGAGCGGGTTTGGGCTTGGAAGGAGGAATATGGTGGTATTATCCTTAAACAAAAGCGGCTCTTAGGGGACTCCTGCGACTGGAAACGCGAGCGCTTTACCCTTGACGAAGCCTACGTACATGCCGTCCAAACGGTTTTTGTGAAACTCTATGAAGCCGGATTGTTGTATCGGGGCGAGTATATCGTCAATTGGTGCCCTTCCGACCTGACAGCGCTCTCCGATGAAGAGGTGGACAACAAAGAAGTGGACTCAAACCTCTGGTATGTGCGTTATGAGCTGGAAACCGGCGAAACCTTGGTGATTGCCACCCAAAGACCCGAAACCATCTTCGGCGATATGGCCATTGCCGTCCATCCAGAAGACGAGCGGTATAAACACTTGGTGGGCAAAAAAGCACGGGTTCCACTGACGGATCGCTGGATTCCCGTCATCGCGGATGAGTATGTCAAGATCGAATTTGGTTCGGGCGCGTTGAAAATCACCCCAAACCACGATAAGAACGACTTTGACGTGGCCAAACGGCACGGCCTTGCATTTCGCGAGACCTTGCATCCAGATGCGACCCTGAATGAAAACACACCGTACCCCGGAATGGATCGGTTTGTGGCACGCGAACAAGTGGCCAAAGATTTGGAGGCCGCCGGTCTCTTGGAGAAAACCGAGCCGTACAAAACCATGATTCCGGTTTCGAGCCGCTCCAAAGCCGTGGTAGAACCGCGTGTTTCGCTCCAATGGTTTGTTAAAATGAAGCCCTTGGCCGATGCCGCCCTCGAATCTTGGCGCCAAGGGAAAATCCGGTTCTATCCCAAACGCTGGGAAAACGATTTCGAACGTTGGATGACGGGTATTCGAGACTGGACCATCAGCCGCCAATTGTGGTGGGGACACCGCATTCCGGCTTGGTACTGGACAGATGGGCATGGCAACCGCGACGAATCACGCGGCTTCTTGGTTTCGGTAACACAGCCCGAACCGGATATGGTGCAAGACGAGGACGTATTGGATACGTGGTTTTCTTCGTGGCTCTGGCCATTTGCCACCCTCGGATGGCCCGAACAAACGCCCGAACTGAAGCATTATTATCCCGGAACCGTACTGGTTTCTGGGTACGATATTCTCTTTTTCTGGATCAGCCGGATGGTGATGGGCGGCTTGTTTTGTATGGACGATGTGCCCTACCGAGACATCTTCATCACAGGCATTATCCGCGACAAACACGGGCGCAAAATGTCTAAGTCCGCCGGAAATGGTATTGATCCCATAGACTTGATTGACCAATACGGAGCCGATGCAGTGCGCTACTCGCTGACCGTGCTTTGTGCGCAAGGGCAAGACATTAAACTGGATCCGCTCAAGATGGAGATGGGGCGGAATTTTGCCAATAAGATTTGGAATGCCTTTAACGTGTTTGGGCGATTTATTGAACCCGAAAAGGACTATCGCGGCATCACAAAAGCAGATTTGTCGCTGGCAGACCGTTGGATGCTTCACCGCATCACGGAAACCATCGAAGCGGTTGATGCAGACATGGCGCAGTACCGCCTAAACGAAGCCCTTCTTAAGATTTATGACTTGTTCTGGAGCGACTTCTGCGACTGGTATTTGGAATTGATTAAGCCGCCTTATGGCGAAACCATGCCCGAAGCAGATGTTGCCTTGGCCATCGAGATTTATGAGCGTCTCTTGCGGTTATTACATCCGTTTATGCCATTCATCACCGAAGAGTTGTGGTGGAAATTGCGCTCACGCTCCGAAGGCGAAGCCCTAATTGCCGCCCAATGGCCACAGGTGAACCCCACAGAAAAATCGCCAGAAACAGCGCGGCACTTTGGTTTAATGCAACAAATGATCTCCGGTATTCGGAATATCAAGGCTAAAATGGGCATTCCGCCGGGGAAAACCGTCCAAGCGGTGGTGTCCGTTGCACAGCATGACGAGGACTTTTTGACCGCACTCCACGAACAAAGTGCCTACTTCCGTCAGTTGGCCAAGGTCGAAAACCTAACAGCCGGAGCCGGTCTCCAAAAGCCGCCCGCAAGTGCTGCGGTGGTAGTAGAAGGCCATCAGGTTTTTGTCCCTTTGGCCGATTTGATAGACTTAGACGCAGAACGTGCCCGGCTTTCTAAAGAAATTGCCCAGAAAGAAGGCTTCTTAAAATCTGTTCGCGGGAAGTTGGGTAATGCCGGATTTGTGGATCGCGCACCAGCCGATGTGGTGGAGCGGGAACGGCAAAAAGAACGGGATGCAACACTGGAGTTGGAGAAACTCAAGGAAAATTTGGCCGGGCTTGCCTAACCAAAAACACCTATTGTACCAAATGCCTTTACTCGTTATCCTGTGAAGGCATTTTCTTTTGCTCCACCAGCGTGTTTACGCAAGAAAAAGCCTGTTGGATTTTACCAAGCGCCGTTTTGCCTTTCGAAGATGGTGCAAGAACGCTTGGGAGTGCAACTGAAAGAAGTTTAAAGAAGCTAATGCTTTGGGGCTTGTCGAGGGTGGGATTTTAGAAACACAAAACTGAATACAGTACTAAAGCCGTACCTTCGTTCTTCAGAGGAGTACATGAGATGCCACCAAACAAGACATAGGCCATAAAAAAAGCCCGAAGTATTAAGGGTAAACTCCGGGCTTCCGTTATCACATACAGCGACATGGCTTAGACATGACCATGACGGCGGGAGTACAAGAAGTATTTTTCAAAGGCGATTTTTGCCCAATGTGCTTCGGGGCCGGGGATAATAAATTGGTGTTCACGCGGCGAGAGCATGTGATCACCTACGATCATCATACCCATATTACCCGTGTCCATGATGCAGTATGCAGCCATATCACCAAAAGATTGGTGGATTTTTGGAAGGCCCTTCATGTCTGCAACAATGTTTTTGACGGCCGTTTTGGCCATTTGCTCGGATGGCCATCCGGTTTTTGGTACGGCACAAGGGATTTCGGTTGGTGCCGGTGGCTTTACATCTACCGCCACACCAGCAGCATACACATTTGGATATTTTGGATGTGCGTAACTATCGTCCACCTCGATAAAGCCATTTGCATTGGCCAAATTTGGGGTATTGCGTACGGCATCTACACCCAAGAAGCGTGGCATAATCATCGTGAACTTAGACGGCAACACATCGCCATTATCCAGAACCACGCCATCGGGACGTACTTCCGTAATGGCGGTGTTGAGGTGTGCATTAATGTGGTACATTTTAAACATCCACTCACACATTTTTTGGGCATTCCCAAAGCCATTGATGCCAAAGTGTGCAAGGAAAGGCTCGGCAGTAACGTAGGTGAGCGGTGCTTGTTTTTTGAGGTGGTGCTTGGCAATTTGATAACGAACATTAAACAGAAACTCATAAGCTGCGCCAAAACATCCTGCACCCGGTGCCGATCCAATAACCACAGGGCCGGGATCCGCCAAGAACTTATTCCAACCTTCACGGGTTCGCATGGCTGGTGGAAGCCCTACGATAGAATAGGAGTTTTCTTTTAAACCCGGAATGTACTCGGTGTCCACCTTGGGACCAGTCGCAATGATTACATAATCGTAACCAATGGTTTGACCATCTTTCGTGAAAATCTGGTTTTTATCGAGGTCGAAGTGGGTAACTTGCGCCTCAATAAAATTGATATGATGTCGTGTATAAATGGGCCGAACATCAAAGGTAATGTCTTTTTCGTCGCGAAGCCCAAAGGGGAACCAGATGAGGGAAGGGAAAAACAGAAATTGATGGGTATTGGCAACAACCGTGACCCGGTGGTTATCGCCCACCAATTCTTTTAACTCAATGGCTGCAGTATAACCTGCAAAATTGGTTCCAACAATGACAATGTGTTTCTTTTCCATTTTAGGAAGGGTTGAATGAATATCAGAATTGATGGTAAAATCGTTTTTATCCATGTTTTTTAAAAGACGATATTTAGGGGAGTGCGTGTACGAACACCTCCTTAATGGTGTGTAGGGTGCTTCATTACAAATAGGCATTGGAAATCCGGCTATTTTAGAATATCTTTTTCTTGTCCTTTAACCCCAGAATGAATGAAAAACTTCTTGTTGGCCTTGTTTTGCTTACCCGTGTTGGTACAGGCGCAGTATCCTTGGAAGGAAGTTCCGTTTTCTCGACTTCAAACTCCACCCCAAACCTATGTGGCAGCTAAGGTAAAGTGGCCCCTTACGGTTGATGGGCAGTTGGATGAGGCCGCTTGGAAAGACGCCCCGTGGACAGTGGCCTTTGCCGATATTGAAGGTGGCGACAAGCCCAATCCACGATTTAAGACCCGTGCAAAAATGCTCTGGGACGAAGACTTCCTCTACATTGCCGCCGAGATGGAGGAGCCGCACCTTTGGGCAACCTACGACCAGCATGACATGATTACCTTCCACGAAAACGATTTTGAGGTGTTCATAGACCACGACGGAGATTCTCATGCCTATTTCGAGGTAGAGGTCAATGCGCGTAAACAAATCTTTGACCTCTTCTTGGTGCGCCCCTATCGAGACGGTGGCCCTTCGTTGATTAGTTGGGATGTACGAGACCTGAAGGTTGGCGTGGCCTTAGATGGAACCCTGAACGATGGCTCCGATACGGACAAAGGCTGGACATTAGAAATGGCTATTCCCTTCAAATCTTTGCGGTTTGGAGTCGAAGCCCTCCGGCCGAAAACGGGCGATGTGTGGCGCATGAACTTCTCGCGGGTGGAGTGGCAAACCACTTGGAATGGTACCGCTTATGAAAAGGTGAAAGGAACCGATGGAAAGCCATTACACGAAGACAATTGGGTATGGTCGCCGCAAGGGTTAGTGAATATGCACTTTCCGGAGCGCTGGGGCTATGTCCAATTCTCCGAAACCGCCAATGCAGCCTTTGTATTGCCGCCTGACGAACCCTTCCGGAAAGCCTTGCGCGAAGTGTATTACCGTCAACAGGTAAAAATGGCTAAAACGGGCAAATTTGCCACCACACTTTCGGCTCTGGGTGTTCCTGCAACCTTGCGTCACCAAGGCAAAACCTATCGCCTTGCACTCCAAACGACCGCAAACACCTTTGAAGCCCTTTTCTCTAACCCCGTTGATAAAGCCCGCTATCGCATGAACCACGAGGGGCGTTACGAGGTCTTAACGTCCGAAGAGAAATAAGCCTTCTCAAGGAAGTTCACAGCCAACCCCGCTACCTTGCCGTATCTTGTCTCCCTTTTGGATTAATGTTATTTGTTTATGCGCATCATTGCCGGAAAATTTAAAGGCCGCTCGCTAAAATCGCCCAAAGGGGAAATTACCCGCCCCACCACCGATCGCGTGCGGACGTCGGTGTTTAACCTGTTGTATTCTCGGATGGAAATACGTGGGGCACGGGTATTGGACATGTTCGCGGGCACGGGCGCTTTAGGTATTGAGGCCATGAGTCGCGGCGCCGAAAGCGCCACCTTTATTGAACTAAACCGCATGGTTCTGGAACTGGCCAAACAAAATGCCACCCTATTCGGGATCGAAAAGCAATGTTGGTTTCAGTTGGGCGACGCACCGAGTTTCATACAAAAATATCGAGGGCCACAATTTGATGTTGTTTTTGCGGATCCTCCTTATGAATTAGAGACCATCTCCAAACTTCCTGAATGGGTTTTTCCACACCTTAAACCCAACGGCCTATTCGTCTTAGAACACGATGCCCGACATAGTTTTGATGATCATCCGGCTTTAGAAACAAGCCGTGCTTATGGTCGCACCATTGTCTCGGTGTTTCAGCCAAGCTTGATGACCGAATCAGCAGAAGAAGGCGAAAACCATGCCGGGCAATGAACCTTAGAAAAACTCGATGGCGCAAGGATAAGCCCCAAGGAACGTTCGTGCAAATGGCTTTGCCGAAGGTGCAAATGGCTTTGCCGAAGAGCGTGTTATCACCCTCCTTGCAAGGTTTCCGATTCGTGGATCAGAACGCCTGATTGATTGTCTTGCGCCAGTCGGAACATTGCAAGCGCCACATGCTTGGCTTGAATCGCCTTATAGCGTCGCAAAGGCCCCACCATCATCCAACCCGTCCAATTGGCAATAATTGTTGCGAAAGATTCTCCAGATCGGCGTTCTTCCCGACGTCCCAAGAGGAGCGAAGGGCGCAAAACATGGAGCGTGGATATCCCAACCTCGGCCAATTTTTGTTCTACCTCACCTTTCATCCGGTTGTAAAAGATGCGTGCGTTGGGATCCGCACCTGTCGAGGTGACAATTAGAAATTGGCGTGCGCCCAATGCCCGTGCTTGTTTGGCAACTTCAACCGGATAATCCACTTCTACACGGTATTGTGCTGCTTGGGATCCGGCAGCCTTTATGGTGGTTCCGATACAACAAAACACCTCATCTACGGAACCTTGTAACGTCAGATGGTCAAAATCAACCACCTGTTCCGTCAACTTGGGGTGTGCCAAGCCGGAGGCTTTTCTCACCAACAAAACCACCTTTTCATATCGGCGGTCTGCCAGTAAGACTTCCAGCAAGTGGCGACCCACAAGTCCCGTTCCGCCCATCACCATAGCTGTTTTCATAAAAAGATTGTGGTTTAATGGAACGACTCCGCTACATTTTCTTGGTACAAGAACACTAATTGTGAATTAAATGTATGCTTTATCCGTCAACACTGTGTTGAACGGTTGACGTTATCTGGTCAGTTCGCTTTGCTCATGTTTTCTGCTGGACTTTGGGGTGTATAAACATGTTCGTTTGAACTAAACTTTACGGTAAACCTATCCATGAAGTGCGATAAGGCGTTTACCCTCGTCCACGTGGGTCAGGTGCAGGCGCACTACGGCATTGGGCAACCACTCCGCAACACGCTCCGGCCATTCAATGATACAAATTCCCGATCCGTAAAAATATTCCTCAAAACCCAATTCCAAAAATGCTGCGGGGTGCTCAATTCGGTACGCATCGAAGTGGTAAATGGGGAAGTTTTGTCCCGCATATTCATTTATAACCGTAAACGTAGGGCTATGTACCCTTGCTGGATCAATACCCCATCCCATGCAAAGCCCCTTGACCAAGTGTGTTTTTCCGGCTCCCATTTCACCATAGAGAGCTAAAATATCCCCGCATGTAAAGTAAGCAGACAGTTTCTGGCCTAAAGAAAAGGTTTCTTCAATCGAAGTAGAAGTATAGGGAAGTAGTTCTGAGAGGGGCGCAATCATGGCTGTTTTTGATTAAAAGACTTCAAAAAATGGCATTAGGTTCCCCGCATCAATAAAGCTTCCGATAATAAAAAAGCCCCATGAGGGGCTTCTCTTAGCGTTTGAACTTTTTATACACGGAAGTCATCCGGTCGCGGGAAATAAGCTGCATGTAATCTGCCAATTCTCGCTTTTGCTTCTCGGTGAGCCGATCATCCCCCAAAATCTGATACATGATCTTGGTTTTGTCTTTGCTACTGGAGAGCTTTGCTTTGTAAGAGGTTACTAATAACATAGGAGTGGTGGTGATATATTGGTTAGAGGTTTAATCCTGAATGAATAATGAGGTCTGTAATCTTTCTAAAAACAACCCGTATATGATGCTGAACAAAACAAGGACGTTTAAACATGTTACGCCTTGCATATTTTTTTGTACGATAGAAAAAAAATGCGGATAGTGGCTCACATTGGCCACTAAAGAATTGAACGCAGATAAGATGATTACATGAGTGATGTAAACCATAACTCAAAATACAACAAGTAGATGGTAAAAGCGATCGAAAACAAACGATTGAAGCGTTTTTTTTCACATTAGAAACTATTTTTTCACCTAACAAGTCAAAGAAGTTTCACTTACCTATTCTCACAGAACGACTGAACATGAAAAAACTTTATTTCTTTTTACTCTGTTTCCCAATCGCACTTCCAGCACAGGTTTTACCGGACTCTACACAACTGCTACAAGACTTGCGCTGGTTGTCTTCGGATATTTTAGCTGGGCGCCGGCCAGACACGCCGGGTGGTCGTGCGGCAGCGCAGTACATCTCCGCTTTTTTTGCTGCATATGGTCTAAAGTCTTTTAAGGACAACTATTTCCATCCGTTTACCGTTGCACGTGGAAGCGCTGCCATAACCGGAAAAAACGTATTGGGATACCTTGAAGGGAGCGAGCAGCCACAAATATGGATGGTGATCTCGGCACATTATGACCATGTTGGCGTCATGAACAACCAAGTATATAATGGTACCGACGACAACGCAAGTGGTACGGCGGGTCTAATGCAATTGGCTGCTTACTTTAGCAAAAACAAGCCCAAACACTCTATTCTGTTCGCTGCTTGGGATGCCGAGGAAATGGGGCTATTGGGTGCAAATGCCTTTATAAAGGAACCAAGCATCCCAACCGAACAAATCGCTCTCAACCTGAATATGGACATGATTTCGCGCAACGATCAAAATGAATTGTATATCACCGGAACGTATCCCTATCCCTTCTTAAAACCATTGGCCGAAGCAGGCATCCACAACAGCAAGATCAAAATCCGGTATGGGCATGATAGACCGGAAGACAAAGGCGCACAAAATTGGATATCGGCATCGGATCACGGCGTCTTTCATCGCGCAGGGATTCCTTTTTTGTACTTTGGCGTGGAAGACCACCCGGATTACCACAGACCCACCGACGACTTCGAGCGCATTATACCCTCTTTTTACTTCCAAGCAGTACAAACCATTTTACAGATCGCGCTTTCGATGGATCAAAATCTTGAAACCGTGATGATTCACCGTAAAGAAGCTGTTGCAAAGTAATTAAAGCGTGGGTTGTGGGTTCTAAATCAACATAGGTTACGTATTGATCTAAATTGCTTCGTGAATAGATGTTAATATAAGTCTTTAAAATTCAAAAAAACACCAAATAGGGGTGTGCCATTTATTCTAATGCAGTGCTTCCCCTAAAAAACAAAGACGGCTCCTTGTAATAAAGAGAAGCCGTCTTTTTATTTGTATGCCGCATAGACCGAATCACATTACCCACTCAAACAAACTGCTCAAGGCGAGGATCGCGTTATAATGTGATCGGGAAGACCTTTTGGAAGGGCGGTATTTCCCTACATCCGGATTGCTTGAGGGGATATCGGCATTATCAGTATCAAAATTCTCGTATGCTTTACGTTCACCCGTGGTAAAAACGGTGGCGGTACGGTTCTCGTAGCTCTTTAATTGAAGGATGCCCCAAAAAAGAAATGTCTTTTTCTGGGCATTTAACGAACCAAATCCGGGAATAAGGGCAATGCGGCGCCATTTCAGAGGTCTGGTGGCGTTTACTTCTATGGTTATCCGACGAGGAAGGAAGCCGAAGTTTTTGGCAACGGTCTGCCACTTTCCCGAGCGTAGTTGGAATCCACGTACACTACTCATTTTAAAACAACTAATGGAGGGAAATCTTATAAGCGCTGTATGAGTTATCTTATGCGGCTAAAGATACAATATAAACCATCATAACGAAAAACCCAACCCCAAAGGATCATTAATGGGGCTGGGAGGTCTTCACTTTTATAAACATGAGTGGTGGTTACAGTTTGTTTCACCTTTTTAAAACAATGCAGACAGGGTTTGCTTAATCACGTCCATGCCTTCAAAAACACCATTTTCATCCATGTTCAAGGCTGGACGGAAGCGAACGGTGCGCGTTCCGCAACCCAAGATAATGAGTCCATTATCGTAACACATATGTCTGAATTTTTCTCTAAGATCGGCAGAAGGCAGGTCAAAGGCGCACATCAGTCCGAGCCCACGCGGGTTTTCAACTTCCGGAAACACCTTTGCCAAACTGTGAATTTCGTTGAGGAGTGAGGCGCCTACATTTCGGACATTTTCCAGCAAGTTTTTTTGCTCAATGATTGCCAAGGCTTTCTCGGAGCGTACCATGTCCACCAAACTGCCGCCCCAAGTGGAATTGATGCGGCTGTGTTTTTCGAAGACATTTTCTTGTACTTCTCGCACGCGATCTCCTGCCAAAATGCCGCAAACCTGCATTTTCTTTCCGAATGCCACAATATCGGGCTTAACGCCTGTTTGCTCGTGCATCCAGAACGTACCCGTGATCCCAACACCTGTCTGCACTTCGTCGAAGATGAGCAAGGCTTCATTTTCGTCGGCCAAATCACGTAGCGCCTGTAAAAATTCAGGACGAAAATGATTGTCGCCGCCTTCTGCTTGAATAGGCTCGATAATAATGGCGGCAATGTCGTCCGGATTATCCCTGAAATGGCGTTTGATCTGCGCAATGGCCAAGGCTTCGCGTGCCTTTACTTCCTCAAGATTTCCTTTCGTTGGCAACTCGTTTGCATGAGGAGACACCACCTTACACCACTCGAACTTCGGGAAAAGCGCCACTTTGTTCGGGTCGGTATTGGTGAGAGACATGGTATAGCCGCTCCTTCCGTGAAAGGCTTGTTCAAAGTAAATCACCTTATGCCCACGCTCGTAGCGATAACCTTTGGCAAAGTTTTTACGTACTTTCCAGTCGAAAGCCGTTTTTAGGGCATTTTCTACAGCCAAAGCACCACCAGAGATCATAAAGAGATTGGACAAATAATCTGGGATGCCGACCCGCGAGAACGTATCCACGAAGCGGGCCATGTGCTCGGTGTAGAGGTCCGAGTTTGAAACTTTGTTGAGAGCCGCATCCATGAGACGGTCCAAAAAGTCTTGGTCTTCCCTAAACTCCGGCGGGTTCAGCCCCAAAGGAACGGAAGCAAAAAATGTAAAATAATCTATGTATCGCTTATGGCTTAGTTTATCATAGATATACAAGCCCTGACTTCGCTTCATGTCTAAAACCATGGGCATACCATCTGCCAACATATGACGGTGAAGCGTGCTGTGTACGTCTTCTGGGGGAAAAACAGAGGATATGGATTGAACCATGTTTGTGCTCCGGTTTATAAAGGTGAAAAGGGGATAGACTACTGAAAAGTAGCCCGGACACAACCAGCCGGAATCCAACGTTAAAGGGGACGTTTTGAAAATAAGGTTTGCGGCATGATTGCGCCCGTGGCGATCATGGAAGCGGGAAGACTACGTCGTCATTGGGTAAACACCCAAAATGCTTCACAAACCATTAGAGAATACAAGATTGGAAAAAGATCGCAGTTAAGATACGAACTTCCTGCATGAATAAACACCCCTCAAGGATCATTTCTTATATTGATCGTAAAAGAGGATTGTTTTTAAACCAAAAGCAGTTTCCAGAACCGCTTGAACGTGTAATACATGCAATAAAATGCCAAAGACCTTTCCCCAAGCCCCTCCTCCATCCGTCGGAGACGGCTTAGATATGATCGAACTACCCGTGATCCAGAAACCCGTAGCAGAAAATGTGTATGGCAGGCGCCCAGACTGGTTACGGGTGAGGTTGCCTTATGGTGAAACCTTTAACAACGTCAACCAGATTATCGAAGACCACCGCTTGCACACGGTTTGTAAAAGTGCGCGCTGTCCGAATATGGGCGAGTGTTGGAGTGCTGGAACAGCGACCTTCATGATTTTGGGCGACATTTGTACCCGAAGTTGCGGTTTCTGTGCGGTCAAAACAGGCCGAGCTTTGCAATACGAATTAGACTACGACGAGCCACGACGGGTGGCCGAGGCGGTTAAATTGATGGGCATACGCCATGCCGTGGTGACGAGCATCAACCGAGACGACCGCAAAGACGGTGGCGCACCAATATTTGCAGAAACCATCCGTCTTATTCGTGAATACCAACCCGGTTGTACGGTTGAGGTTCTCATTCCAGATTTTAGAGGCTTATGGGATGCGCTACAATTGGTGATTGATGCACGTCCAGAACTGATGAACCACAACATGGAGACCGTACCGCGTTTGTACCGTCGTGTTCGTCCACAAGCCAATTATCAACGGTCTTTAGACGTTTTGCGTTTGTCTAAAGAGGCTGGCCTACGGACAAAAAGCGGTATTATGGTGGGTCTTGGCGAGACGGATGAAGAAGTGGTGGCCCTGATGAAGGACTTGGTGGGCGTTGGTTTAGACGTGATGACCATCGGTCAGTACCTACAACCGACCAAGATGCACCTTCCGGTAGAAGCCTTTGTGCATCCAGATAAATTCCGATGGTATAAAGAGGTTGGAGAGGCGATGGGCTTAGGTCATGTGGAAAGTGGCCCCTTGGTCCGGTCGTCTTATCATGCAGAGCGCCATGTTTAAGCGGTTTTGGCACTATTGGTGGTGTATCTTGTTTTTCAGTGTCACCTCTTGTGCTTTACCCGCCAACGAACTTGCACACGTCCGCCTTTCTACTGTTGATGGCGTACCTTTGCCGCCAAATGCCCTCCGAGGGAAAGTGGTGATCTTAGACTTTTGGGCATCATGGTGTGGCCCTTGCGTCCGCATTATGCCGCAACTACAACGTTTCTACAATCGGTATCAGCGACATCCGAAAGTGGTTTTTTTGGCTATAAACAATTCGGAAACGCCAGAAGAAGCGATGGCTTTCTTACAACGGTTGAACATTCGTTACCCCACCTATTTTGACAACACACGCCACACCTCGGCGCATTTTCGGGTGGTGGGCCTCCCAACCACGGTTATTCTATCCACCAAGGGCGAAATTGCGTTTATCCATCGCGGCTTTAATCCGAATGATGATGTTGTGGCATTGCTTACACGAGAGGTGGAGGCGCTCCTAACGCCATAACGCTTCTAAACAAACATACGCTTAGCATGAATCCTACTTTCGATTGTATAATTGTTGGCGCGGGGCCGGGAGGCAGTACGGCGGCCACTTTTGCTGCCCGTGCTGGACTTCGGGTTTTGCTTATTGACAAAGACACATTTCCTCGTGATAAAATTTGTGGTGATGCCATTTCGGGCAAAAGCATGTCCGTGATTAAACGACTCGGCATGACCGAAGCACTGCAACAAAGTACCAGTTTGCCTTCTTGGGGCGTAACGTTTAGCGGGCCTTACGGCGACCAAGTAGCCATTCCATTTACCAAAGAACTCAACAAACCCGTTGCGCCGGGATACATTTGCCGACGCGAGTTTTTTGATGCCTTGGTGTTTGAACAAGCGCAAGCCTCCGGCGCGACCATCTGGCTACAAACCACCTTCACGGGGTTCCTGCAAGAAAATGGAAAATTAAAGGGCATCAAAGCCAAAACAGCCGATGGTACAGAAAAAGTAGCCATTGCGCCCTTGGTTATTGGCGCAGATGGTGCGTACTCTATCGTCGCAAAGTCCTTGGGAATAGACCAACTGAACGAGGCGCACTATTGTGGCGGCCTTCGGGTGTACTACAAAGGCGTGACGGGTTTTCATCCGCAAAACCACGTAGAATTGCACTTTGTGGACGAAGCTGTACCCGGCTATTTTTGGATATTCCCCATGCCCAATGGCGAGGCAAATGTAGGGGTAGGAATGCTTAGTTCCGAGATCAAAAACCGGAAAGTCAAGCTCAAAGCCTTGTTAGACCTCTTGATCGCACATCCGCGCTTCAAAGATCGGTTTGCAAATGCGGAGGCCATCAGCCCCGTAAAAGGCTGGGGACTGCCTCTTGGATCTCAACCAAGAACCATGGCCGGCGAAGGCTGGATGCTTCTCGGCGATGCGGCCAGTCTTATAGACCCCTTCACGGGAGAAGGCATTGGTAATGCGATGGTAAGTGGCGAGCAAGCCGCACTTTGGGCAAAAAAAGCCACCGACGCTGGCAGATACGATGCCAACTTTTTGGCTGGTTACGAGAAAGAAGTACTCCGTATCCTTACGGATGAACTGCGCTTGAGCCATTGGATGCAACGATTAACCAATTGGAAATGGCTTCTGAATACGGTGATCGCCAAGGCGTCGCGGGATCCCAAAATCGCCGATACCATTTCCTGCATGTTTGATGACCACGACCAACGGAAACAACTCATTTCACCGATGTTTTACCTCCGATTGCTCATGGCGTAGGTTAGACTTTCGGCTCATTTTCAAAATGCCCTCACCGAAACAAGTTAAAACAAATCGTAACTTCATTGCACCCCACGAACCGATCTGGTTTGGAGGGCGTTTAAGCGTTGTTTTTGCAAAACCTTTTACACCAACACCCCAAATACATTATGGATCCGAACAACCCATTCATGTCGTTCCTGCCGCTGGTTTTAATCATGCTGGTCTTTTATTTCTTGATCTTGCGCCCCCAACAAAAAAAGGAAAAAGAGCGGAAAGAACAGATCGGTGCCCTGCAAAAAGGCGATGAAGTCCTCACCGTAGGTGGTGTCTTCGGTAAAGTAACCGAGGTAGGCGAAAACCATTTCATGCTCCAAATTGATACCAATGTGAAGGTGCGGATCGCCAAAAACGCCGTTCAGGACGTTACAAGTAAAGCTAAAAGTTGATTTCACCCCAAACAGGGCCGTCTTTAGAAGATAGCCCTGTTGCTTTTTGAAGAGAACATGCCCAGCAACCATCGGTTCCACACCATTCCAGAAGCCATCGAAGACATCCGTGCGGGAAGACTCATTATTGTCGTGGACGACGAAGATCGCGAAAACGAAGGCGACTTTCTGGGGGCCGCAGAAAAAATGACCCCCGAATTGATCAATTTTATGGCCATGCACGGACGTGGGCTTATCTGTGCACCAATTACCCGCCAAAGGGCTTCCGAACTGGAACTCGACCTCATGGTGGCCGACAATACGGCCATTCACGAAACGCCTTTTACGGTTTCGATAGATTATAAATTGGCCGGAACCACCACAGGCATCTCTGCTTATGACCGTTATGCAACTGTAAAAGCGCTTACCGACCCTACTGCCAAGCCTTCGGACTTTGGCCGCCCCGGACACATTTTCCCGCTCCGTGCCGTAGAAGGCGGGGTACTTCGACGTGCTGGACATACCGAGGCAGCGGTGGATCTTATGCGCCTTGCAGGGCTGTATCCAGCAGGTGTGATCGTGGAAATCTTGAACGAAGATGGCACGATGGCCAGAATCCCGCAACTGATGAAACTCGCCGAGCAGTTTGGGATGAAAATCATTACGATCAAAGACCTGATTGCGTACCAAATGAAGCAAGAAAAATTGGTAAACCGCGTAATTGAAGTGGATATGCCTACCCGCTTCGGACATTTCAGGATGATCGCGTTCGAGGAACGCCTCTCTGGCGATAACCACTTGGCCATCGTAAAAGGAACGTGGAACGAGGGCGAACCTATTTTGGTGCGCGTACATTCCCAGTGCGTTACAGGTGATATTTTTGGTTCGATGCGTTGCGATTGCGGCGACCAACTTGAAAAAGCCCTCAGTATGATTGAAACCGAAGGGCGCGGTGTAGTACTGTACATGAAACAAGAAGGGCGCGGCATTGGACTGATTAATAAATTGCGGGCATACCAACTACAAGAACAAGGCATGGATACCGTAGAGGCAAATTTGGCGCTGGGCTTTAAAATGGACCAACGCGACTATGGCATCGGGTGCCAAATCTTGCGAAACTTGGGCGTGAGTAAACTTAGACTGATCACCAACAACCCAACCAAACGCATTGCTTTGGCTGGCTATGGCCTTGAAATCGTAGAACGGGTTCCCATCGAAATTCCGCCAAATGAGGTGAATGAACCCTATTTACGCACCAAACGCGACCGGATGGGTCATGAAATCTTGAATAAACCAGAGGGTAGTAGCACCCATCATAATCATGTTTTACAAGATCTGATAGGATTGAGATAGATATAGGTGTAAGTGCTATATTGAAGTTGCCTCTATCTTATCGCATAATGTTCTATCCTATCGCATAATGTGTTGTTCAACAATGGAAGGGCTAACGCTCGGAAAAATCCACCTAATAGCTCAACTACCGAGCTTCTACTTGGCTCAGCCACTGGGTTTCGGCTACGCTCAGCCGGCTCTATTCCTCGTTAGATATAGATGCCACTTTTATAGACGCAATGATTTTTCTTCAGGTTGGGCAAGGTTATAAGCCGGATATGTTAAATATATAGTGATTTAAGCAAGTCTGAAATTAATATATTTAATAAGATACAAGATGATTTAGAGGTGATGCGGATTTGGGAATTGCTGCCTCTTGTTGGGCCGCTGAAAGAGCTTGAGGGATACAAAGAGGCGAAGAAGAAATGCTAACACATAACCTTTTGATGCTAAGGTTATGAAAAGTTAAAGTTTGCGGAACCCCTTTTAGCCGCATGGATTTATTAAAACGTACAAAAAACAAGGTGATAGGTTCTTTTGTTGTTCAAACGTTGTTCAACATGTTTAAACAATTCGGCTTGTGTTTTTGTCGGAAATTACCTCGGAAAAACGCTTGATTTTGAAATACACCATACCTGTTATTTTTCAAGCACATGCTGATGGTTTAGTGATTCAGACTTGAAAGCGGTGCAAACAGCCAAAGGAGGAGACGAACAAATGGCAAATGAACTTGAACAAGAAGATCGTATTCCAACCCTAACCAAGAAAGATGTAGCGCGCAGGGTTGCTGAAAATATGGGAGAACCGATTTATCGCTGTGAGCCGTGGGTTCATGCCGTGATTACCGCCGTGCGTGAGTTGATGGTAGAGGCAGATCCGGAAGTTCGGATAGAGTTGCGGGACTTTGGCGTGATCGAGGTCAAAAAGACCAAGGCGAAACCCAAAGCGCGGAATCCGAAAACCAATGAAGTGGTCTTTATCCCAAGCCGACGGAAAACCCACTTTAAGCCCAGTAAATCCTTGCGAAAAATTTTGCAACAACCACTTGCCAACTTGGAATATTCCGTTCCGGAAGGAAGTGCTGATGCCTCTTAAAGTGTATGTGACCGGGGGCGCCTCTCTCGCCCCCACTGTCTTAATCGCTAAACCCAATCTGAACCGCCTATCGCCTAAATGGTACCACGAGGATAAACAAAACCTTCTCACCGTCATCTTAAGGTACTTTATATGGCAAATATTCCCCGCATTTTATGGGCCGACGACGAATTCGAGCTTCTGAAGCCCCATGTCCTCTTTCTTGAATCTAAAGGTTATAATGTTGTTGGCGTAACCAATGGTGCTGATGCCGTTGAAAAAATACGCGAAGAAAGATTTGATCTGGTTTTTTTAGATGAACAAATGCCCGGTATGGGCGGCCTCGAAGCCTTGGGCGAAATAAAAACGTTTGTTCCCGATATTCCGGTGGTAATGATCACCAAAAGTGAAGAGGAAAGCCTGATGGAAGATGCCATTGGAGGACAAATTGCAGATTACCTTATCAAACCCGTAAAGCCGAATCAAATCCTGTTGACGTGCAAAAAGTTGTTAGATGGGCGGGTATTGCAGGAAGAAAAAGCCGCACAAACCTTCTTACAGTCTTTTGGACGCATCTCTACCACCCTAAACGATGAACTCTCGCACCAAGAATGGGTCGAGGTCTATCAAGAGTTGGTGCGATATGACATGCAACTTGAAGGAGACGATGGCGCAAGGCAAATCTTAGACGATCAACTCCGAAATGCGCAAACCGCTTTTGGGAGATGGGTAGAAGCCAATTATGAAGATTGGATTGAATATGCGCAAACCCCGCCGGACGAACATCGGCCAATCTTGTCGCATGAGGTGATGCCGCAGTTTGTGTTTCCACTCTTAGCGGAGAAAAAGCCTGTTTTCTTCTTTCTCATAGATTGTATGCGATATGATCAGTGGTTAGAGTTTGAACGCCTGCTATATCCGCTCTTCGAGATGGAAAAACAGTTCCACTATGCCATCCTCCCAACAGCCACGCCCTATGCCAGAAATGCCATTTTTAGCGGATTACTTCCCATAGATATGGCCAAGCGATTCCCAACACAATGGGCCGATGCCGAGGAAAACGAGAATAGCAAAAACCTGAATGAGGAATTGTTCTTGCAAGACCTCCTAAAGCGCCATCGTTTGTCTCCCAAAACCCGATACGAGAAGATTGTAAACGGGAATGAAGGACGAGAACTCCTTAAAAACATTCGCTCCTATGCCAAAAACGAGCTCTCGGCGATTGTTGTAAACTTTGTGGACATTTTGGCGCATAGCCGTTCCGATTCTAACGTCCTTAAGGAAATTGCGCCGGATGAGCGTGCATATCGCGCCTTGACCCGCACTTGGTTTACCCACTCTTGGCTCTTCCAAATGTTTCAGGAACTGGCCATGATGGATTGCACCGTGGTGATTACCAGCGATCATGGTTCTGTGCGGAGTTTGCGCGACACAAAGGTGATTGGCGACCGCTCTACCTCCACAAGTTTACGGTATAAACATGGCCGGAACCTAAAGTCGGATTTGCGCCACTCCATTTTTGTGAAAGAACCCAAGCGCTATGGCCTGCCGCCGGGTGGTCTCAATACCAATTACATCATCGCAAAAGAGGACTATTATTTTGTATATCCGACCAATTATCACCATTATCAGCACCACTATTGGGATACCTTTCAGCATGGCGGGGCTTCTTTACAAGAAATGATTTTGCCCGTTATTCGGATGAAGTCTAAAAAATAATACCAGAAGTCTAAAAAATAATACCAATTAGGGAAAATTACTGTTTATAGGTTACTCGTTTTCAACCTTTCAACACCCAAAGAGGGGGTGGAAGCGTTGATGGATAAAGCATGTGCTTAATTGCTAATTGGTATAACCAGCCTCATTACAAAACAAAAAACCCCAGGCTAAACAACTGGGGTTTTGTATTTGCAGTACTTCGCTTAGAAGATATCCCGATAAAACCGGAAGCGGCGAGCATCAATATTGTGATTCTCCAAAAAGACAGGCATCCGGCCACGTGCCCACATGGGTTCATTATGACCCGTCATCGAAATCTCGCTATAGAAATGTCTTGTTTTTTCGGAGAAAGGCCGCTCAGACTCTTCTGCATTCAGGACTTTAGCAGCAATATCGAGCGCTTCTTTCCAACTTGTCGTTTTTGACTGGCGATCTAAATTCATGAAGTATGAACGAGAAGACCATCCGGGATTAAAGGCGGAGAATTGGTAGGGATCGAGCACCACGTCTTTGTAGGTGTTTTGACCTCGATAGCTCGTATCTACACGGTTGCGGATGACCCACGCTACCAATTCCATTTCCTCTGGACGGCGGGTCTCTGAAAGCATACAACGTGCCATCCACAACATATCTTGTTCGATTTGGATGGGGTCTGGCGCTATTTCTGTCTCTTCTACGACGGCTTCGCTGGCTTCAGGCAAGATGGGCTGATAGGCTTTGATATTCAGATTTCCGGCCTGACGCGCGTTGTATGCAAGAGGCATTCCCGCTTGTATGGCATTAGGGTCTTCGGAAAAAAGTTGATCCAACATACCGTTGTATATTCCTTGATCCAACGTCATTGAGCCGAGGAATATACCGGATGATACCAATAGCGCTGAGCCTAATACCCGCAGTTGAGACTGACGAGAGGTTAGTACTTTGGCCATGATTCAGGAGTTTTGGTGAGCCGAAAAATTCGGGGACACAAATTTTGATGCACAATTTGTGCCGTTCTTGCTAAGATAAGGGAAATAAAGGAGATAAAGAAGGGTGAACGTTTGAAGTTTTCTTCAGCATTTAAGCGGCAAGGATAATTAATTTGTACGCTGTTGCAAAAAATATGACAAAAAGCGCTTTCAGGCGCAATTAGAGACCTTAATATCGTTGTAAGGCGATCATTTAGAAAGTGGTGTTAAACATAAAATTCACAAATTTGAAAGAAAAAGAGGTTTTTGGAAATCCCTCGGTCGGGTTATGGTTCACTCATCCATTGATGAAGGGGACAAAACGGAAATCCCCTGCTTGGGTCCACTGGAAGTCATTGAGTCCTTTTCGGATACAGTACATCATTTTTTGGGACGCGCGGTCTCCTATCGGCACAACCAATTTGCCACCTTCCTTTTCATGGTCTGGGAGCCTAAGTTGGTTCATGAGTGCTTTAGGTTCTTCAGATGCGCCGGCGGTTACGAGAATAGCATCGAAAGGTGCAAATTCGGGCCAACCGAAGGTTCCATCTCCCGAACGGCTTGCGAGGTTATATCCTAACTGTTTTAGGCGTTCTTGTGCAATGCGCCACAACCGTTCGTGGTATTCGATAGAAAAAACAGCGGCTCCCATTTCGCACAAGACGGCTGCCTGATATCCACTACCCAACCCAACTTCCAAGATGCGGTCGCCGGGTTTGGGATCTAAAAGTGCCGTTTGGAGGGCTACGGTAAGGGGCTGCGAAATGGTTTGTCCATTACCAATGGGCAAAGCCTCGTTGTGATACGCCCGAATATGCAGTGCTTGATCTAAAAAAAGATGGCGTTCTACCTTGCCAAGCGCCTCTAATACACCCTCATGGGTAACGCCCAACTGGCGCATTTCGGTGACCATAGCGGCACGCTGACGGTCGAAGGGGCGGATGTACTGCATGGTGTCTTTTTTAGTGTTCTCTTAGCTGTTGCGCTATTTCTCGGAAGCACTCGGCAGTTAGTCGGCTATCTTCCAAGGCATTGTGTATTTGGTCGGTACGTGCAAATCCAAACCAATTTGCGACGGTTTCTAAACTGCGTGAATGTGGCACATTTCTACCACGAGCGGCAAGTAGATCGAAATAAAAATAAGACAGGGTGTGCAAGTCGAACATTTGATTGGAGAAAGGCCATTTTTTCTTTTCTTGTCGGTAGGCAAAGCGAAGGAAGTTGATGTCATAGACCACACTTTGGCCACAGATGATGACTTCTCGGAGGGCACGTTCTCGGCTTCCGTGAATATGTTTGGGTGGACGATTGGGCAGGTTTTCCGTTATCCAGTCCTCGAACATCGGCAAGGCTTCATGTAGCATTGGCGCAGTATCTAATTCATCTAAGGTCAGGCCGTGTACCTTTTGAGAAGGTTCGGAAAAACTCTCCTCGTTTTCGGGATAGACATTCGTCAGGAACGTGGCCCGTTGGTTCCATTGGGTGTCGCAGAGAACGGCACCAATTTGTATAATTTCGTGCCAACCGGGTTCCGAGCCAGAAAGTTCGAGATCTAAGACCAAAAAAGCCATTTGGAGGTTTGTTTAGCCAAACATTAATTGTTCTACCAAGCCGCAAATCAGGTGGCCGCAAAGTTCATGGCCTTCTTGGATGCGTGCTACATTTTGGGAAGGCATTCGTACACACCAGTCTGCGAGATGGAATAATGCTCCACCTGTTTCTCCGGTAAAAGCGACCGTCTGGATTTTTTTATTTTTTGCCATTTTAACCGCCTCGACGACATTCGCCGAGTTTCCACTGGTGGAAATACCAACGAGTAAATCGCCTTCTTGCCCCAAGCCGGAGAGTGGCCGAGAGAAGACGTACTCATAGCCATAATCATTACCAATGGCGGTAATTTCGGAAGTATTAACCGTCAGTGCAATGGCCGGAAGGCTTGGCCGGTCTTTGAAGAAACGCCCGGAAAGCTCGGCGGCCCAGTGTTGTGCATCAGCGGCACTCCCGCCATTCCCGCAAAAGAAAACACGTCCGTTGTTTTGGAAGGTTTGTACGATTTGGTGGGCAATTTCTTCGAGAAGTGGGATCATATCTCGAATGGCTTGATGAACCTGAGTGCTTTCTTCGATTTGGGCGTTAAGCCAGTTGGAATGGGTCATTGTCGTTGGGTTAATCTTGAGCAGGGATGCTTCTTTTCCATGTTTGTAAGCCGGTTTGGGTAAATCCAAAATGGACTACTTCGGCTCCTAATGCTTGAATGGCCTCTACTACGGCTTTGCGTTTATCGAAGGCCGAAAAGAAATACATAAAACCCCCACCTCCAGCACCAGAGATTTTACCCCCAACAGCGCCAACTTTTCGGGCTGTTTCGTAAAGGAGGTCTATTTGTGGATTGGAAATGTGATCGGACATTTTTTTCTTTGCGACCCAAGCCTCGTGGAGCAATTCCCCCAATTTGCGGTATTCGCTGCGGAGGAGGGCCATTTTCATTTCTACGGCCAAGGCTTTGGTTGCATCCATTCCGGCAATGGCTTCTTCGTTATGGCCTTCGTAATTCCGAATTTGGGTCTCGATGATGGAAGACGAGAAGCGACTTTGTCCGGTATAGGCCAAAATGAGGGCGTACTCTAAATCGGCAATGGCGGCATCTGTAATGCGAAGTGGGTTTACCAAGGTATGGTCTGCATAAAATTCCATAAAGTTAAATCCGCCAAAGGCTGCTGCGTATTGATCTTGGCTTCCGCCTTTAATGCCGAGGTCCACCCGTTCGATGTCATAGGCCAGTTGGGCAATTTCGTATGTGCCAAGCCCTAGGCGTTGCCACTCGTTAAAAGCCCCTAAAAGCGCAACAACCATGGTAGAGGAGGCGCCAAGGCCACTCCCCGGCGGGCAATCGGTATGTGTATAAAGATTAAAACCTTGCCCAGAAACCCCAAGCCGACGGATCACCCCTTTTGCTAATTTCATGTCGTCGTTATCGGCAGGGATGGGGGCATCGGCATCATATTCCACCTGTTGGTCATAGTCCAACGACATGAGTTTGATCCGTCCCGTGTTATTTGGCTCAAGCGTGACATAAGCATATCGGCTAATGGTTGCATTTAAGACCAATCCTCCACGTTCTGCACAATAAGGTGCGACATCCGTCCCACCGCCTCCAAAGCTGATGCGTAAGGGTGCTCGTGAGCGATAAATGGTTTTGTTCATAGGTCTATGATTGTCGTGAGCAGGGTTTTGCGGAAGGTAGGCAAGAACGCCTCGGCGCGTACAAAATCTTCCGGCGTCCCGATGTCCAAAAACAGTTTTTCTGAGAAACTACAGGCAAACAGTTGTCTTTTTTTGGATAGTTTGGGGAAAACATCTTGTTCCAAAGATAGGACTTCGGGTAAGTTAGGAATGTCAAAAAGCGTGGGATTCAATAGATAAAAGCCAGCATTAATCCATGCAGGAGTGGGTTGAGCGTCCTTCTTTTCGAGAAAACCCTTCACCGCTCCCGCTTCAGGTTCAAAAATAACCCTGCCATAACGGGAGGCATCCGAGACCTTTGTGAGGGCGATGGCTGCCAAGCCGCCACAATTTTGATAAAAATCTACCAGTTTTTGAACCGATCCATTGAAGAAGGTATCCCCATTGATCGCCAAAAAAGGGGATGAGAGGGATGCTGTTTGAATTGCGTATCGGATCGCACCGCCCGTTCCAAGAGGCTTAGGCTCGGTAACGACTTGGATGTTCAACTTAGGATCGGACGCCATTTGGCGGTATTCATCCGCAAAGACCGCAATTTGATCTGCCAAGTACCCCGCGCTTAACACAAAATCGGATTGGTTTTGGGCGCGAAGTGCATCTAACGTCCAAGCCAAAAAAGGACGTCCGGAGATGGGTGCTAGTGATTTTGGGCGATCGGCGACGGCACTTCGCAAACGGGTTCCGAGGCCTCCACACAGAATTAGGCACTTCATATCTGGTTTAGTTTATTCGTGTTGGGGTTTTGATCACCTTAAAGCGCATCACATCCGCTAACATGGTTGCAGTTCCCAAATAAACACCCGGTGGAAGGTTTACGGTTTGGATGGGTATTGTATAGGAACCTTTTGCAGGTAGGTTTTTATCAAATTGTGCTACACGCCTTCCTAAGACATTAAACAGTTCTATGCGGACGGCTCCGGAAAGTTGGGTGTCATAACGTATCGTGAGTTGATCTGCAAAAGGATTGGGATACACATGGAGGGCTTTTTCGTAGTTGCGCATTTCCTCCGGAATGTTTACGGTATTGCACGATCCGGGCAGGTTTTCGTCCATCCATCCGATACGCAAGGCAAGCCAAGAGCGCAAAAAATCAACCTCGCTGGTATAGGATGTACCAACAAAACCATTTGGCCAAACATACTTACCCATGATCGGCCATCGTTGGAAGTTCCGTTTTTGTGCTTCGTTGAGTACAACGGCCATCGAGTCCACCCAGTTTAACAAGTGGGTACGGGTTAGTTTTTTGCTCCGTAAGGAGAGCCATCGGCAGCGCAAGCCGTTTCGGAAGTTATTGTCTTGCCAAATTTTTGCCCACCAAAACGGAACATAGAAATTATCGTTAAAGCGTTGGTTGAACATCACGGTCCAGTCGTTTGTGTCATTGCCATCGTGATAATCCGCATTACCAAAGGTCAGGTTATAATCCCAAGGTGGCCCAATACGTAAGCGTGGGTCTTTGCTGTCTCGGTCTTTGTACATAAAGGCACTTAGGCGGTATCCGTCCACATTCTTCGTAACCTCGTTCAGCAAGAAATAGTCTGTCATCGAGGCCGTATCTATGTATTTCGGGTATCCGGTTGTAGGGTTGTTCCAGCCAGCACCGTCGAGGGTTGTTTCCATATTGGTGATCCATTGCCGGATGTATGCTTTATGTTCGGGAGCCAAGTCTTCTAATTTGGGATATTCTACCTGATATATGATGCGTTGCGAGGCGCCCGTTTTAGGTGGGATTGGAGATGTCCACGAAAAGGCTTTATCGCCCGTTAATTTGTCCACCTTCAGGATATACCCACCCGTGAGCGCATCCCCGGTGAGGTCTTGGGCTGTAAGTTTAGAGATGTTTACGCGGTCTTTGCCCCGTTTTATTTTCTCCATAAAGATATAGACGCCCTCGTATCGGCCATTGAGTACCAATTCCACAAATTGCGTTCGAGGCGCCCACAATCCCCCCATATCCCTTGCAATTTTGTAGGCCAAAACATCCCGCAGGAGGGATTTATCGTTATAGGCGGCATTGAGTACCCAATCGTGGCCTTTAGGCATATCAAATAAAGCGACCTCGTTGTCGGTCCCATCAGGCAGTACGGTGTCTAAGCCATATGGTTTTTTTGGAAAAAGGTCTTGCGAGGTAGAACCGCGATACTCAATGGTGATGTTTCCGTTATAGTGATTTGCGGGATCGTTTATGGCATTTCGTTTGCCTTTGCCATTCCAAACCACCTCCATTTTGGCCACAATTCGGGGATCATCCACAATGGTCTTGCCGCCGGTATCAATCCTAATAATGGGCAAATTGGAGTCGGTGAGTTGGGCGACGACAAAGGTGGGCAACATCATCACCCAGAGGCAGCGCCATAACGGTCGAGGGAGCAAGAACAGGTGCATAAATACTTATTCAAAAGGTGATTTTTCCAAAAGCGCCAATGCCTTCAGCTGAAAATCGCGGCGATTGGGCTTGAGGTCTGGGGTGTTTTCGGGCAATGGCCATTCAAGAAAAAGATCAGGGATTTTGTAGCGTGGCAAAGACGCCGATAACGCCAAAAAAAGGGCTTGGGCGGATACCTTCCCACGAACAAAGGCAACAGGCCGATGGCCATACCTTTCATTTGGTACGGGAACGACAAGGGCTTCCGCTACGCCGGAGAATTGGCGCAGGTGGTTTTCAATCTCTTCGGGTTGGATATTTTCGCCTCCGGACACAAATAAATTGTCTTTACGCCCTACCACCGAGAGGAATCCGTTCTTGTCTAAATACCCTAAGTCGCCGGTTGCAAACCAGCCTTCTTCGTCGAAGGGTTGTGCCAAATGGTCTTCCTGCCAATATCCTAAAAACCGCGTTTCTCCCCGTACCCAAATCTCCCCATCCTCCGCTAATCGTATCTCGCGATGTGGCAAGGGGCATCCGTTAGTCTTTAGAAGGCACGATAAAGGGGCATTGGGTGGAGTTGTTGCGATTTGTGAGGCCATTTCCGTCATGCCGTAACTCAAAAAAACAGGCCATTTCCTTTGATAAGCCTGCATAATCAAGGATTCAGGGAAGGCACTTCCGCCCAATAAAACGGCCTTTAACCGATCTAAAGGAGCTTGTGCTTCTAATAAACGAAAAACTTGGGTACTGACCAAGGAAACATGGGTGGGAAGGGGTGAACTTTGCAAGGCGAGTTCTGGCGATGTCGTAAGCCTAATGGATGCACCTACAAAAAGGCAACGAAAAACAATGCCCAAACCAGAGACATGAAAAAGCGGTAACGTGAGTAACCAGCAATCATCGGACGCGAACGCAATATTTGCCTGCGATCCATGAGCACTCCAATAATGGTTTCCTAAGGAATGAAGTGCCGCTTTGGGCTTGCCACTACTTCCCGAAGTAAAAACCAAGGTGGCATATTGTTGTAATGACCAATTTTGGGTTATGTGCCGCTCGATAATCGGTGGTAAATCTTGGTTTAAATCTTCATCGCGGTACAACGCCTTTGCATTTACCCACTTGGCTTGTTCTTGCAATACGGCACTTGGCAGACGTGGATTTAGCGGACAACAGACGATGCCTTTCCGGAGGCAGGCAAGCAGAAGGGCAATATAACTTGGCTGTGTGGCCGCACAAATGGCCACAACATCTCCATACCGAAAGCCTTGCGCTTCTAGTTTATTGGCCATGCAATGCGCCATCTCGTCTAACTTAGCCCACGTCCAATGCTCGGAATCCGTGTAAAGGGCAGTTTTATGGGGGAACTGTTGTGCCCAATTTGCAACCGGATCCGGCAAAAGAACTGGTTGGCTTCCCATCTTAGGCAGTGGGCGGTATGAGAATGGCCGACCCATCAAAAGCAATTTTTTTTCGATCCCGCACTACGATGTAGCCAGCGGTTCGCACTTTGATTTGGTTGCGGGGTAATTTTTCTAAGATTTCAATCTCGATAGTGACCTCTTCCCCTACGGCAACTGGGCGCAAGAATTTGGTTTCGATCGAAACGGCAACACTTCCGGGGCCGGGGAAGTCCCTGCCAAGTGCTTTGGAAACCAGCCCCATCAAGAAAACCCCATGTACAATAGGCTTCCCGAACGGCGTCTTTTTGGCGTATTCATCATCTATATGGATGGGGTTGTCGTCGCCCGTAACTTGTGCAAAAATCCGAACTTCCTCCATGTTGAGGGTACGCTTCATGGCGTATTGCTGTCCGACTTCTAAGTTCTCGTAGGTATAATTCATGGGTTTGGTAAAAAGTCGTAAAGGGTTAAAGCGCTTGTTGGAAAATGGTTAGGTACTGTGTTACCGTATTTTCCCAAGAGAAGACGTTGGGAATATACGCCATTACCCGCTCGGATGCAGTTTTTAACAAATCCCGATCCGCATATTGCAAGATTTTATCCCGAAAAGCGGCAGCATCGCCCGATGGAACAAGGTGTCCGTTCTGGCCTTCGTGAATCACGTCATGCAGGCCATCTATGTCTGAGACAATAGCCGGTAGCCCGCACGTTCCTGCTTCTAAAAGCACCATCCCAAACCCCTCCAAGTCTCCTGCGACGGGTATATTCGGCATGACGAACAAATCTGTACCGGAGTAGAGGTTTTCCAACACAAAGTCCGAGGTTCTACCCAAGAGTTTCACGCGGCCCTCAAGATGGTTCCGATGAATGGCCTCGCGTATTCTTCCAGAATAAGGGCCATCGCCAGCCAGCCAATAATGAACACTGGGCGGTAATTGCGGCATAACTTCCTCGATAAACCAATGAAAACCTTTGCGTTCCACTAAATGTCCTACGCTACACAAGATGAGGTCGGTATCAGGCACTTCCGAGATGCCCAGAAGTTCAAGTTGCGCATGACGGGCCTCTAATCGGGTGGCGGTTTGGGTAAACCGTGAGACGTCTATACCATTGTGAACAATCGTACACTTTTCGGGGGCAAGGCCGCGTGCCAAACAAGCCTCGGCCGTTGCAGCACTCACCGGCAAAACACCATCGGCAACTTGCAGAGTTTTCCGTACCAAGCGTTGGTAGAACTCGGCCTGCATGGTTACATCGTGCCCATGTACAAGAACAAATGTTTTTACGCCGGTTAAGGCCAATTTCTGGTGGAGGCGCGTTAGAACCACAGCCGGAACCATAGAAGAAAACAAAACGACCTCGATCTGGTTACGCTCAATATAGGCCGGGAGATTACGCCAAAGCCCCATTAAAAATTGAGCGGTATTGATCTGAATCCACTTCCAAGAAGTCCGAAGTACTTTGGCATGGATCGAAATATCCGACCGCTTTTGCAACGCCGCAAACAAGTCGGTTGCCACACGTTGCATTCCACCAATATTGGCTTCAGGCCGATCATGTGGCGGAAACATATGCGATATAAAAAGAATGCGCACCGTTGGCTAAGGCGAGGGGTGAGAGAATAAACGAGTGAGGTATCAAACAGATCGTTGCGGGGTTGGCGGGAAGAGTAAGTGGTCATAATAGCCATCAATTTTCCCGAGAATCTCGTCCCAACTATACCGTTGTGCGCGTTTCCGGGCGTTATTTCCCATCTCCTGCCTTTGGGCTGTATTCGTAATTAAGGCTTTTACGTGGTCAAAGAATTGATCCGAATGGCCGGCTTCTAATAAAAAGCCCGTTTCATGTGGTATGACCAAGCCCTTACTTCCGGTTGCATCTGCACAAACCGTGGGGAGTCCAGAGGCCATTGCTTCTAAGGTTACATTGCCAAAGGTCTCGGTGGTGCTGGGAAACAGAAAAATATCCGACGACGCATAGGCGGTTGCCAAGTCTTCGCCTGCTAAATGCCCTGTAAAGTAGGTATTGGGTAGTTGTTCACGCAATTCATCCTCTGCCGACCCATTCCCGACGATAACACTTTTGTGCGGAATGCCACTTTCTTCCAGACGTTGAATAACCCTTGCAAAAACATCCAAGCCTTTTTCCCAAACCAAACGGCTCACAAACAGCACAATTGGCTCATCGGGAGAAGCACCATGTGCCAAACGCCATGCCTCCGATCTTTTTGTGGGCGAAAACCGATCCGTTTCTACACCGCGCTCCCAAAGCAACAGATTCTTATGGATACCATGCTCCCGTAATACATCTGCCATAGACTCCGAAGGTACATAGACTTGGTCGCATTGGTCATAAAATTTCTTAAGGTATCGCCACAGCCGATCCACCAACATGTCCATATTATAATATGTCAGATACGAACTAAAATGGGTATGGTACGAGGCGACCACTGGAATCCCTAATTTACGCCCAAGTTTTAGCGCATTGCGCCCGGGCAAATCAGGGGTTGCAATGTGGATAAGTTGTGGACGAAATTGCGTGACTTCTCGGCGTGTACGCATAGAGATGGGTAAGGCCACCCGATATTCATGGCGGTTAGGAATGGGCATCGGAAGCGACGGAACAGGATGAAAACGCCCTGCTGCTTGAATCGGAGGGTTTTCTATGGTGGGTGCAACCACCATTACCTGAGAACCAAGGGCTTCTAAATATCGAACCAAACGATTTAGCGTGAGCGAGACCCCGTCGGCTACATGGTTATAGTTTCCCGTGAAAAGGGCAATTCGTTTGGGTCTATGAGGATGCTCCATATGGGGTTCTTGATTGTTGAGAATTGGGTCTTCAAAGATTGCCGCAAAATATTTGTTCCGGTATTGATAATTTGTCACAAATAACCCAAGATTCATCAAAAAAACGGTCGCATGATTTGATGAATAAATTCTCGATTGCTATTTTGCGATAGAGAATAAAAGCCAAGGTATTTGGCAATAATATCCTCTGCAGTAAATACTCACGACCAACCCACTCCCAACCATGTTACAGTATGCGCGTAGCATCAAGTTGATGCTGATCTGTACGGTAATTGTAAGCCTGCTCGTCTTGCTGGTCTATAATTTCGCCCTTTAGTCTTTATCTTTTCTGTCTCCTTAGCCGCCCGTATTACCCAAATAGAAGGTCGGTTGATTGCGAGTACCCGCAAGTCATGCCATTCTTGCCCACAAGCAATGGTGGAGACTTGTTCAGATCCACAAATCCCTTGGGCATAATTTCGAGGTCACTTTAGCAGCACATGAGCAGTCTTGTATAAAAAAATAACCCGCGCCTCGCTATAAACAAGGAGACACGGGTTCGTAGTTTTTTACCTTTTGGTTGGGAATTTATGCGGCCAAACCTCGTTCATGCGCGGCCTTGAGCAGACCTTCACGATGATCGGGATGTGCAATCTCGATGAGTGCGCGGGCACGCTGGCGAAGGTTTTTCCCGTAAAGGTTGGCTACGCCGTACTCGGTCACCACATAATGTACGTGCGCACGCGTGGTTACAACGCCCGCACCATGTTTAAGATGTGGTACAATGCGGCTTTCACCGCGTTTTGTGGTAGAAGGCAAGGCAATAATGGGTTTGCCGCCTTCAGAGAGCGAGGCCCCACGAATAAAGTCCATCTGGCCACCAACCCCAGAGAATTGCTTAATCCCAATGGAGTCCGCACAAACTTGGCCGGTCACATCTACCTCAATGGCGGAGTTTATGGCCGTTGTTTTGGGATTCCGTCGGATGACCGCTGAGTCATTCACGTAGCCACAATCCAACATCCGAATATAGGGGTTATCATCCATAAAGTCATAAAGTTTCCGTGTTCCCATCGCAAATGTAGCCACCACATAGCCGACATTGTTCCCTTTTTTGCTATTGGTGACCACGCCCCGTTCGATCAGTGGGATGAGGCCGTCAGAGAACATCTCGGTATGAACGCCCAAATCTCGGTGGTTGATCAACGAGGCTAAGACAGCGTCGGGGATGGTTCCAATACCCATTTGGATGGTCGCGCCGTCTTCAATCAGCTCGGCGCAGAAGCGTCCAATGGCATGTTCAACATCGGTTGGTGCAGAAGGAGGAATTTCGGGAATGGGGTCGTCGCACTCCACAAAGGCATGAATGTTTCGGGAGTGGATGAGGCTATCACCATGAGTACGTGGCATGTTGGGGTTTACCTGTGCTATAACGTGCTTCGCGGTTTGGATAGCCGCCCTCGACACATCTACGGATACGCCAAGCGAACAATATCCGTGGTGATCGGGTGGGCTGACCTGAACCAAGGCGACGTCTAATGGCAGGATCCCTCGCCGGAACAGCAATGGGGTTTCGCTCAGGAACACGGGCAAGTAATCGGCGTCTCCGGCTTGGACAGATTTCCGGACGTTCGCCCCGACGAACATGGCATTCAACCGAAAACTCTCTGGATGCTCCAAATATGGGGCAGGGCCTTCGGTATGAAGACTGATCAACTCCACGTCGTTGAGTTCACTGGCGCGTGCGGACATTGCCGAAACCAGCCTTAGTGGCGTGGCTGCAGCAGTATGGATAAAAACGCGGTTCCAAGGCTTGATCATCGAAACCGCTTGTTCGGCTGTCATTTGCATGATGTTTAAGAGTAAGTTTTTGTGGAAGGGGGTTCCAGTTAAATTGTTTTATGATACTATAAAAGTAATGAAGGCAAATAAAATTATTTGGCTATAATAGGTGTAGGATAAAAACTGATGCAGTTTAATCCGATTAAGACCGGAAAATATATCCTTCATGCACAAAGGTTCTACCAAAAGCGCTACCGATGGATTAAATTGTATTCCTTTTTTGTTCACGCTAAACATAAATATTCGATGAATCAAGGCATCTCAGAAACCCCAAGACCGCCCTATTATGCCGTAATTTTCACGAACTGTCTAAAGGCAACGCAGCAGGGCTACGAGAAAACTGCCCAACGAATGTTGTTCCTTGCCCAAAATCAGGTCGGTTTTTTAGGAATAGAATCGGTACGAAGCGGGTTGGGTATCTCGGTTTCCTACTGGGAAAGTTTGGAGGCCATCCGTGCATGGAAGGCACAAACGGAGCATCTGCTTGCACAAGAAAAAGGCCGTAACGACTGGTATGCCGCCTACAAAGTTCGGGTCTGCCTTGTTGAACGAGATTATGGGTTTGGCTTGGATGACCCCTCCGAAGGGTGATGATCCTGGAAAAAACGGATTCCATGCCGGAAACCGGTTGAAAGGTCTTGATTAAATGCCTCCTGAAGAAACGCAGGCCGGATATTGTGGTAATGGAATGAGGCAAAAGGAACATAGGCGGCTTTCTCCAAAACCTGTTGCTGTAATTCGGGGTCGTGGCCTGTCTTTAGTTCGCCCCCCACCTTTTCGCATAAGAAATAGTACTCCAACGCATGAAATGGCTTGCTGATGAACTCTGAAATATAGAGGAGTTTTCCCACCGAGACGTACAAGCCTGTTTCTTCTTTTATCTCGCGCATTAGGGCCATTTCCAGCGTTTCCCCAAATTCTACGCCCCCACCCGGCGGCATCCAGAAGGGATTCTTATACAAATCACCAAAGGACACCATTAAAAGCGAAGAGGGATTGTGTGGCGTGTCAAGGATGAGGCCGCACACCCGAACGCGAATTCGGTGGCCGTATTGAGCAATAATCTCGGAATGGGGCATGAGGGGCTTCTTTTTGCCTTGGAATATACGCAAAAGTGGCCACCTGCACCGAAGTTGCTTGTCTTGAGGGGCGTTGCGGGGTGGTGAATGTCATAAATAGCGGCTTGGAAACATGAACTCAATCCTTTTGCCAACCCTTACCGCCTTTCCTACTCCAAGGGAGACACATCGTTTGGTGAACATAAGAAAACAACTTCAGTAAGCCCTTAGCGGTTGTTTTGGAATTTACACATACTCGGTACAAAAATGGGTTGTCTCATCGCTTTTTATGGTTTCTAAAGCGATCCATTTACGATGAGTTGGCCACGTTGCTGGAGTATTGGGCGGCCGAGCCTTGTACGGGGAACGTTCTGTGGGGCTTCATCGAAAAGGGCCGAATATAAGCCCAAGGGTGTAATGTGCCAGATAAACTTCAGAAGAACACCTTTTTACGACTACGAAACCAAACGGCTGACTTGGCGTTCCTGAAAAACAATCTTTCTTAACCCTAACCCCAAAATCATATGTCTATCAAAAGAACAGCTATAGCCCACTGGGAAGGTTCTGGTGCAGAAGGCTCCGGAACACTCACTACGCCCATGAGTCGGTTTATGGAAAATCATCCCTACTCGTTTAAAGCGCGTTTCAAAAACGATGACGGTACACTTGGTACCAATCCTGAAGAACTGATTGTGGCTGCACATGCAGGTTGCTATGCCATGAAACTCAGTTTTGTGCTGGGTGGATTGGGCTTTACGCCCGAATCATTGGATGTAGCAGGCACATTAACGATGAATGAAGGCGTAATTGAGGCCATTCACTTGACGGTGGAAGCCCGAATCCCCGGTATCTCGGATGAACAATTCGCTGCTGCTGCTGTAGATGCCAAAGACAACTGTCCGGTGTCCAAAGTTCTTAATGCTGCAATCTCCTTAGAAGCAAGGTTGGTATAAAGTGCAAAAGGCATCCGTACCTCATAAACCAATTTTAGAGCCTATTTAAAGCGTATAGACGGGAAACCGGCCATCTTAGCGAGTTGGGAAGTGTTCTGGCGTTTTAAGCCTAAACAAATTGAATGTCAGAACACTATTCTTATAAAATTTGGCGTGAAACAAAGAAAATTGAGGGGTTGCTTTTGTGGAAACGAAGGTTATTCAGCCAATGGTGTTTTCGCTTTTTGCTGAATAGGAGGCGGCGCGCAGACCGCTGAAATGCTAATTTTAAACCCTGCTTTTCTGTTTATTTCGGATGGTTGGCTATATTGTGTCTTGAAAAAAGCGATACGATCAAATTTGCACCATGACACCTTCCCACCTTCAACAGTTTTTGCACGACCTCATTGCCCAAGACTTGCACCTGAGTGTGATGATTTGGGGTGCGCCCGGCATCGGGAAATCCAGTATTGTAGCCCAAGTGGCCGAGATGCACCAATTGCCCTTAATAGATTTACGTTTAAGCCAATTGGCCCCAACGGATTTGCGTGGTCTGCCAGTTGCCGAAAATGGTGTTTCTCGATGGTTTCCGCCGGAATTTTTGCCCCGTGAAGGTGCTGGAATTTTGTTCTTAGACGAACTCAACCTTGCGCCACCCCTTATGCAGGGAATGGCCCAGCAACTGATCTTAGACCGCAAGGTGGGCAGTTATGAAGTGCCTGATGGATGGTATATTTGGGCAGCGGGAAACCGGAAAGAAGACCGTGCGGCAGTTTTCGACATGCCCACGCCATTGGCCAACCGCTTCCTCCATCTCGAAGTAGGCGTAGATTTTGATGCGTTTAAGCAGTATGCACTTTCTGGCCACATCCACGAACAAATTTTGGCCTTCTTAGCCTTCCGAACCGAGTTGTTGCACAAAATGGATACCCTGCGTCCAGCTTGGCCCTCGCCACGTTCTTGGGAGATGGCCAGTCGTTTGCACCGCGCCAAACTCTCGGTGTCACCTGCTGTTGGTGAGGCTGCGGGATCTGAGTTTGCGGCATTTGTCCGGTTATACGAGACCCTGCCAGACTTGGAGGCCATTATCAACGGAGGCGGGTACGACATTGCTTTTCCAGCAGAAGCCTCGGCACGATATGCAACCGTTATTGGCTTGGTCGTTCGGTCAGAGAATGCCGCGCAAGGCTACCATGCGTTTGGTTGGCTGGCCGAAAAAGCAGGTGCAGAATGGTTGCAGCTCTTTGCAACAGACCTGATTCGGGCTTTTCGGCAGAAGGCTTTGCTGGCCGAATTGGCAGTGTTGGTACAAAAGGATGAGCGTTTACAGCAGGCCATGCGGTCTTATATGGCCTTGGTGGGGCGATGAGTTGGGCGCTTCAGGATGAAAAGGAGGCCGGATTCTTTTGTTCTCTATGGACTGCCCGGCTAATTGCATAGGTAGCGTTGATACATCACATCTTTTATAAACGGGCTTGCGGCCAGTTTTCAGCCAAATAAGCGACGGTTTCGGCCATTGTTCTGGCGCGGTATCCCAACGTTTCTTCGGCTTTTTGGGTGCTGTATCGGTAGCGTCCAATAGAGGCGCGGGCACTTTCGCGGGTGAGTAAGGGCTGGGTTCCGGTTAGGTTTCCGATGGTCTCGGTGATGGTTGCGGCAATCATCGAAAGGGTTGGATGTAATTTTCTGGTTGGTGCTTTTACACCAAAGGCCGCTGCCAATTTCGCCACAATTTCGCTCCACAGTAGGTTCTCCCCCCCTAAAAAATAGCGCTCGCCGGTTTTGCCTTTTTCACACGCCAAAAGATGTCCGGCGGCCACATCTCGCACATCTACGACATTGGTAGCGCCCCAAGGAACAGCGGGAAGGCGGCCTGTTTTTACCTGCTCCACAATTTTCATGGTTCCCTCGCCCAAGCGCCCAATGCCAAAAATCAATGCCGGATTTACGATCACGGCATCCAAGCCTTCTGCGATACCACGTTGGACTTCCAGCTCGGCGTCGTATTTAGACTGTGCGTAGCCGGTGTTCAGTTTGGAAGGCGTCCAGAGTTGGTTTTCGGTTATCACGTCTTCTTGATTCGCCGGACGCCCAAACGCCGCCATACTTGAGGTGAGTACCAAACGTCTTACTTGGGTGCCAAGCACACTATTCACCACATTCGCCGTTCCTTGTACATTGACAATTCGGAGCTTTTGGGCGTCTTTTTTTCCACCAAAGCCTACAAACGCCGCCGCATGATAAACCACTTGCACCCCATCCATCGCATCCCGTACCGATAATGGATCGGTGATGTCGCCTGTGGCTACCTCAAATTTCCCCGCTACATCTTGTAGAAGATCGAATTGGGCGGATTTACGGGCCAATATCCGAACCGCTTGCCCTTTTCTGATTAACTGACGAACCAACTCGGAACCAAGAAAGCCGGTTGCGCCTGTTACCAAAACTGTTCCTTTTTCCATTTGGCTATTGGTTTCACAATGTCATATCCTTACCGCTTTTTAGACAAAGCACCAAGACCGGAATTTCACAACCGGAATATGACCTTGCATTGAATAAAAAAAGGCGACCCTTTTGAAGAATCGCCTTCCCCAAAACAATATCTTAGAATAAGACTCCGGCAACGGTGGCCGAGAGACACGTGGCCATCGCACCAGCCAAGACGGCCCTAAAGCCAAGGCTGGCAATTTCCGAGCGGCGCTCTGGTGCAAGTCCACCAATCCCGCCAATTTGAATGGCAATCGAGGAAATATTGGCAAAACCACACAGTGCGTAGGTGGCCATCAAGACAGAACGTTCCGTCATTTGGGCTTTAAGGTTAACCAATGAGGAATAGGCCACAAACTCGTTTAGGATAATTTTTTCGCCGAGAAGACGGCCAAACTGTAAAATATCCCGCGTTTCTACGCCCATCAACCATGCAAAAGGTGCAAACAAGAATCCCAAAACCGACTGCATGGAAAGCGCCTCGAAACTACCATAAGAAACGCTCTTGATCCAAGCATTCAGGTTGTACAACTGAAACGTTCCAAAGGTGGGTGCACCAACCCAACCGAGCAACTCGTTCACCAAGGCAATGAGGGCAATAAAGGCCAATAACATTCCCGCCACATTTGCCGCCAATTTTAGTCCATCTGCCGCGCCACCTGCCGCCGCCTCGATCACACTTTCGGCATTTTTCTCCATGATTGGCTTAAAATCCGCTCCGGTTAGGGGTGTTTCGGTCTCTGGAATGAGCATCTTGGAGAAGAGGATGGCCGCTGGTGCATTCATCATAGAGGCAGAAAGCAAGTGAACCGCAAACTTGGTTTGCTCCGCAGGGGTATCGCCGCCCAACATGCCCACATAGGCCGCCAACACACCACCCGCCAACGTTGCCATACCGCCCGTCATCAGGGTAAGCAGCTCCGAGCGCGTCATGCCACCCACATATGGGCGGATAATGAGTGGTGCTTCTGTCTGTCCCACAAAAATATTAGAAGCGGTTGCAAGAGACTCCGCACCAGATATCCGCATGACCCGCGCCATAAACCAGCCAATCCCTTTTACGACAGGCTGCATTAAGCCCAAATAATACAATACCGCCATCAACGAGGCGATAAAGATAATGGTGGGCAAGATTTGAAAGGCAAAAATAAAACCAACCCCAGTAGCCTTAGACAAAGGCCCAAAAACGAACTCGGCACCAGCGGCGGTATAAGACAACAGCCGTGTGAACATTTGCCCAACCAGCTCAAAGAAATAATAAACAGGTGTTTTTTTAATAATGAGAATGGCAAAGGCCAATTGAAGTCCTAAGCCTATGCCCACCAAGCGCCAATTGATGGCTTTTCGGTTCGAGGAAAAGGCATATCCAATCGCGAGAATGGTGGCAACACCAAGTAGCCCGCGCAAAAGGTGCATCGCAAAATCCATAAATTTGCAAGGTTCAGGTTAGTAAGAAAGATGGTGGAGGCGCAATATACAAAGGAACCGAATAGATTATTCTTTTGTTGTTTTTTCTTTTTTGCTGCATCGAAGTTTTAAGGTTGTAACCGGCTCCCGAAATAGAATCCCTTTGCCTTTTTTACCACGAACCCGTACCAATTGGCCATTATAACGCTGCACCAACGGGCGAGCGGTCTCATCCACCAAAAGTTGAATCACCTTCCCATCTTCTGTTCGGAGGATCCATTCCGGCATAGGCTCATTGCCAATCAGATTTACTTCGCCTATATAAGTTGCTGTTCTACAACCACTTAGTACAATTACGGAAGACAAAAAGAAGAGCACAAGTGCGATACGTTTTTTCATACTTTTGGGACTTTATTGCCCATAATCTACACCATAAAGCCCGACCGATCCAACAAAGGTTGCTTGTAATGGAAACATTTTATACCAATTAGGAATTAAGCACATGCTTTATCCATGAATGCTTTCACCCCCTTTGGGTATTGAAAGGTTGAAAACGGGTAACCCCTAAACAGTAATTTTCCCTAATTGGTATTAGAAAAAAGACAGGCGCAATAAGCCAATTCCCCAAAACGCCAAAGGCTCAATAATCTTTTACGATTCCATTTTTCCACGCCCAAGCCACTACCTGTGCACGTGTGCTCAGCCCGATTTTATCGAACAAACTATTGACATGTTTTTTAACGGTACTTTCCGAGATAAAAAGCTGTTGGCCAATCTCTTGGTTAGATCGGCCTTTTGCCAAGCATAGCAATACCTCGGCCTCTCGGTCACTTAGGCCAGCCAGAAGTGTCTCGGTAGGAGATTGTTTTTTTACGTGATGCTCGGAAAACATTGAAGCAATTCTCCCGCTTAGCCAACGTGTTTCCCCATTCGCTACGCCACGAATCGCCTCGATGATGGTATTGAGCGGTTCGTGCTTGGTTAAATAACCCGCAGCCCCCAACTCCAAAACACCAAAAATATAATCCTCATCTTCGTAGGCACTTAGGATGAGAATATGGATTTGTGGATGTGTTTTATGGAGTTGCTCGGTCACTTCTAAGCCTGAAAGCCCCGGCATTTCCATGTCCAATAACAAGACATCTGGAAGGCATTGACGGGCAACGGCCAATGCCGCATGGCCATCTGAGGCTTCTCCGACGACGGAGAGTCCGGGTTCTTGCGCCAATCTGGACCGAACGCCCTCCCTAAATGCTGGGTGGTCATCGGCAAGCACAATACGAATGGCTGGATCGGTCATGGCATTACGTCCAAGATGAAGGAGGTTTGCTTTTTCAAGATATAGCGCAACATAGAAGAACTCCTGAACATCTGTACCCCATATAAATCAATGGTGTGCTTTTTAGATAGGTCTTTAAAATATAAAAACTTAGATTGATTTTTAGTCATCAATAATGAATAACCAACTTTTTAAATAGCAATATATCATGCAAATCCCTTGCTTCCAATGGCTCAAAAGTTCTATTTAGGGTGTTTTTTGGGTTTTTCTGGCAAGGTGTCAAACGGAATTTCCACCAAAACGGTTGTTCCCCTTTCAGGCGAGGCAATTATTTGTACGGTTCCATTAAGGATTTCGGCACGTTCAACACAGCCCAACAGCCCATATCTGCTTGTACGTGCTAAGTTTACCAATTTTTCGGGTACGAGAAAGCCAATCCCATTGTCTTGGATGGTCAGTTTCACCTTTTCTGGGTACTCCAACAGCGCAATATGCACCTCTGTTGCTTGGGCGTGTTTTTGGACATTGCTGAGGGCTTCTTGCAGAATTCGGTATAAGGTATGCTGTATCTCTTCCGGCCATTGTTTACCATCGGCCACAAGGTCTGTGGTGATATTTACTTTTGTGTTACGTCTTTCAAACTGTCGAATTAGGGCATTTAGTGCAGGTTTTATCCCCAAAAGCCGAAGCATGGCGGGGCGGAGTTCGCCCACCACTTCTCGGAGTTCGGAAGCGGTTTTGTTCAAACTTGCTCGTATGGCTTGGGTTTGCGGCGCGACCTCCAGCAAATCATCCAACTGATGGCCAATAGTATAAAGTTGTTGCATGGGGCCATCGTGCAATTCTTGTGCGATGCGCAGGCGCTCGCGTTCGCGGCTTTCGGCCAGTCTTCTTTTTATTTCGCGTTCTTCGGCCTCAATTCGGGCGTCTTCACGTTGTTTGTACCTGCGATAGCCATAATTCATGGAGGCCAAGAGTAACACCGCGAGCATTGCAAAGATAGCCCTAAACCACCACGTTTGCCAATAAAACGCCTCCACCACAATTTGTACGGCCAAGGTCTTATTGACATCGAAGCGCCCATCTCCAGAAGCGCCTTGTACTTCAAAGGTATAGGTTCCGGGTGGAACATTGGTGTAATGGGCAGAGGGTCTTCTGTTTTGAAGCAAGGAGACCCAATTTGAGTCAAAACCAACTAACCTATACCGATACTGGTTTTTAATAGGATCGGCATAATTCAAGGTAGCAAACTCGATCGAAAAATTATTTTCGTGTGGCTGTAAAACAATCTTTTCTCCACCTTTATAAATACTTGGCAACTGGATATTGCCTTTATTAAACCTTGAAATAACGATAGGTGCAGAAGATAGGGTTTGTCTAATATCATGGGTATTAAAGCGATTCAAGCCATTCGGGCCTCCAAAGTAAAGCGTTCCGTCTCTGGCGGTAAAATGGGACATAAGGTTATATTCCAAACCTTGTAATCCATCTTTTTCGCGATAGTTCACAAAGCGGTAGGGGAAGCGATAGGGATCAAAGTGTGAAACTCCGGCAGCAGTACTTACCCACAAACGTCCATCTTTTGCCGACAATAAGCCATAAATTACATTACTGGGTAGCCCATCTTTGGCAAGGATATGGGTACTTTTGTTCGTCTTGGTATCAAAGCGATTAATCCCACCGCCGATGGTTCCGATCCAAAGAACGTCTGGATTTTTTTTATCGGGCAAGATATTCCAAATATTGTTGTTACTAAGCGATAATGTATCCCTAATGTTTTGTTTGAAGTGCTGTATGTGCGGCTTATTTAGGTCTAATCGGTTAAGTCCTACATCCGTACCGATCCATAGTGTACCGTTTGGTGCTTCGTAGATGGCATTTACCCGCCCATCCGTAAGAGAATGCGCTTTGGGATCACCATAACCGATGCGCTTGACCTCTCCGGTTTTGGGGTTGAAGATGGTAAAACCAACCGAAGTGCCAATCAGCAAGTTGCCATCACGGCTCTCTTTTAATGCACGAATGCCCGAACCAAAGCAGTTTAGCCTTTTATCCCGAACAAAGCGACGGGTTTTGCGGTCTAACCGCTGCAAACAATCCGCTTTTGTACCGAGCCAAACGGTTCCATCGCGTGCCTCCAAGATGTTCCAAACTTTATTGATGCTGTTGTTGAGGTCATGAATGGGTTGTACGTACCGTTCAAACGTCTTCGTTACAGGGTCAAATAAATTCACCCCATTGGCGGTTCCAATCCAAATCCTTCCATCTCGGCTTTCTCCCATCCCGTTTATATCGGAGCTGCTAAGCGATCTGGCATCTTGTGGGCGATGTTGGTACCATTCAAAGCGTGGCTTATGGAGCCTTGTTCTGTAAACACCACCAAAGGTACCCAACCAAAGACTTTGCTGTTCGTCGTGATAAAGAGACAGAATATCATGATTGCCGAGCCCATCTTTTTTGTTGGTCTTAAAAATAGATCGGATAAGTTTACCACTGTTGAGGTCCACCACAAATAGACCAAAATTGGTGGGGATAAACAAAACCTCTTCAACTTGCCGCATTTGATAAGGCACGGGTAAGCGAAGACCTAAGGTAATGGTTCTAATGATTTTACCTGCTAATGATATTTGCAATAATTGTGTAGGAGCCTTTTTATCCGCCGATGAAACGAATCCCCAAAAACTGTTTTCATCTTTTGGCGTTAGTGCCAGAAAAGATAGATGCGAGACCATTTTGAGTAAAGGCGAGCAAGAAAGGTCGTTCATATTAACGAGGCAGAGCACACCAACGCCACCTGCATAGATACGCCCTTGGTGGGCAAGCATCGTAAGTGTTCCATAGCCCAAAGGTTTGCCTTTTTTAAAAACACCTGTTTCCGTATTAAAAGAAATAATTTCATTCGCAATAGAGGCATTTAAAAAATGCTTTCCTTGACGAATAACACCGGTACGCATGGATGTTGGTACACTACTACGAAATTGCCTAAATTTGTTAGTCTTAGGATCATAACGACTATAGCCTTGCACCGAGGCTGCCCACAATCGGCCCTGTTCGTCCAACAACAAGCGATCAATGCCGGCTCCAATAACCGTAGTAGAATCAAAAGGACTGTTCTGGTAGATACGAAAAGAATACCCATCCCAGCGGTTCAGGCCGTCGCGGGTTCCAAACCACAGAAACCCATCCCGATCTTTGAGGATACTGCTGACGATAGATTGCGACAAGCCGTCTTCTACCCCAAGATGATTAAAGCGGGGTTCTTCCGGAACGTAGAGACCTTGTGCATGTGCGGCCTTCCCCATACCAGACAAGCCAACCCAAACCCAGAAACAAAATGGCCAAAGTCTTTTAAGGGACATTTTATAGAAACGAAACAACATCCACTGCAGGTTTAGGGCTATCGTATGAGGGTAAGGCGTATTTTTTTATGGCTTGTTTCCGTTTGAACTTCAATAAAATACAGACCATTGGCTAAGTGCTCCGCCTGCCATTCCATTTGATGAGACCCAGCCAAAACGGGAGCATGGAATAAGGTTTGTATCTTTCTGCCCAAAAGGTCATAAACAGTGATGGCGAGGTCTGTTGCGTATTCTACATGATATCGAACCAGTGCCGTACCAGAAAACGGGTTCGGAAATGCCTCTACCATGAGCCGTTCGGGAGGCAAGACTTCGTCCTCACGGCCTACGATTGCCTCATCTAAGAGGTAAGAAAGGACTCGTCTAAATACCTCGCGGCGGTTTTCAAGTGTGTCTATGGTGTCGAACGGGAATGCGAAATAAACCATTTTTCCGGTTTTTGTTGCCGTTCCAAATAAGCCGTTATAGGCCACTGCTGCCGTCCGGCCATTGCCATATTGCAAAATCACTTGGCCGCCATTTGCGGGATTGATGAAGTCTGGATAATCCTCGGTATAAGGGGATGCGCCATAACGAAAAACCAATCCCTCGGCAAGCGTACCAGCCATTCCGCGTATGTCATAACTGGCAGCATTGTCTCCCACATAAGTAGCTTTAAGGAATTGCCCAAAAAAAGCTTGATCGGTCGCCGTGCCTTTGGCGCCCAAATCCCATGCCACCTCCGAGCCACTCACAAAAAGCCTTCCCCCATGCTCCAAGTATGCCCGTACCAAGACTTGCTCGGCATCTGAAAAGGTTTCATCGCTTGTAGATTCGTCGCCCAAGACCCACATCACCGCATCGTACTGCTTTAAATCCACCAATCCAGCAAGAACCGCCTCGTTGGCGACGGTCTCGAAACCAAGGCCATTTCGGTCAATCGCCTGACCATAAATTCCCGCTGAGACATGGAAAGGCTTGCTCCAACTGCCCGAACCGCCAAAGCGATCGAAGCCATCTACCACCAATACTTTTTTGTTTCGGGTAAAAGGAGCCATTCCATAGACGTCACTTTGTATGCTTATGTTGGGTGGCGTGGCGGTATCTACCGAGGCCAAGTAATAGTAGTGTGTGGTGCTTCCGGTGGCTGGTATCATGTTATTGGTTGTTCCGAGGAGTTGCTTCTCGTCGGCAATTTGTTTCCCCACCGCAAACGGCGTATTCGCTGCAAAGAGACGAAAACCGGCCAAATCCGGCACGCTCGTTTGCGCCCACCTCAAATCAGCAATCCCTCCATTTTGCATCACACCGATAAAAACGGGGGCTGGAGGTGGGACAACATCGCGCTGCGCCACCTGAACGTCCACAAAAACCACATCCTCGTTTCCGCGTGTATCACGTGCAAAAAGCCGAACCGAATAAGCCCCGTCTGTCAGTTTGGCAGAATCCCAAGCACTGTTGGCGGTTGTGGTATTGGTTACAATATAAACGTGGCTGCTGTTCGAGGATTGGGTTTGGTCATAGACAAAATGGACGTAATCATCCGAAGGCACGCTATCAAACCGAAACACTATGCCATCGGATGTGGGTGAGTGGACAATGGTGGTGCGGTCTGCTTTTCGTACATCATAACCTACCAAGTAGGCTCCGTTGTTTTGGGTGGCCGCACTGCCAGTTGGTGGCCCTATGGGGTCTTCTACGCGGAAGGTGATTTTTATTTTACCTGTGAGGGCATTGGCTTGCAAGACTTGCCCAGATTCCGCATGTTGGAAGCGGATATCGCTGATCGTGGGCTTCCAAGTATCCACAAACGGAGAAAAGCCACCTATTGGGCGGATGGCATTGGTATAATTCCCCGGCGGCCCTTCAGAAAAGTGAACGTGCCCTTGTCCCGTGATAATGGTTCCGAGGACTGTTTCTCCGGCTTTTACCGCGCTTCCGATCGGCAAGTTAGGGTTGGGGACGATATGAACATAAACATAATTTCCGGCACGGATATAAGCATTTACGCCTGTATCCGATCTACCCGTAACGGTAGCATCCACGACGGCATAAACGGGTGCGCCGTCTGGTTCCGGTATATCGGTTCCGTTATGGAAATGCCCAGAAGTGGGGCCTCTGTATTCACCAAAAGCGCCTGTTACGGGATGTGCCTCATTGAAGGGTTTTACGGGATAGGGAAAGGTTACGTCGGCGGCACGTTGCAAGGTCTCCGGTATGGCAACATGGCTTCGGTTGGCATGAAGAATTGTGCCCATGCCATCTACCTGCACCTCTTCTACCACCATTTCTCGGCCCTGTTGGCCATAGATTCGGATTTGTATCGCTTTACCATCTTCCGACACCTTGAGCGACTCGATGGCGGGCAGGGGCAATACATTATGATGGAGCAGCTCGCCCATCACATTAAAAACAAAAACCTGTAGGTTTCCCGTTTCCTTTACGTCATAAGTTGCTTTTTGCATGGCAGCAATGACCACATTTCCGGTTTCGGGATGGATCGCCACATGCGCCGCTTTTTCCAATTCTGGGCGGGTTGCTTGGTCGTCGAAGAGGTACTTCTGGACGATGACTTCACCGCTATGATGATAAAACGTGGCCAAGGCCGTTTCGGGATGCACCAAGACCGCGCGTTCTTGGGCAATGGCAACCGATGGAAAATGTGCATCGTGGACGTGTGGCACATCCACCACCCACTTTATTTTTTGCTGTGCATCAAAGACTTGAAGTTGCAAGACCTCGGATGAAGTGCCCGCAACATAAGCGCCCTGGGCTTTGTTTTTGCTACCAAATACTTGTACGATGCGCCCTTCACCATAAGCAACAAGTAAACCGGGCTTAACCAATGGCGTCGCCATTCCGTTACGCAAGGATTGCCCGTACAAAACCACGGGTACTACGCAGAGGCTAAACCAGAAGATGGAAGTGCGAAAGGCGCGATACATAGGCGTTACGTTGTATTCTAAAGAAAAGAATTTAAGAACGAAGACAAGACAAAAGAAGCACGCTGTCCCAAGTATTCTCCCAATACCGTTCTACGTGTTTCGGAAAATTCCATTTAGGTTGCCCCCATCCATTAAAAAGCACAATCTATGACTTAATTTATAGATTCAAAACATTTTTCTTGCCCCACTCGGCGGGGAATAAGATGACCCATTCAAAAAAAGCAGATTATTTAGTTCTCTTCGCCCTCTGGCTTATGGTTTTTTCTTCGTCGAGTCAGATGATGATCATTGCACCTATTTTGCCGGACATTGGCCGCGAACTTCACATAGACCCCGCGCTCCAAGGAACACTCATCACCGCCTTTGTTTTATCTTTAGGTTTTTTTGCGCTCTTTATCGGGCCAGTTTCCGATAAGGTCGGGAGGCGAAAAGTCATCTTAATGGGTTGTGGGGCACTCTCGGTAGCTTTGTTGCTTCATGCTTTGGCCTATGATTATACCTCCTTTTTGGTCATTCGTATTTTAGCCGGAATGAGTGGCGGCCTACTTAGTGGAGCAGCCGTTTCGTATGTGGGGGATTATTTTCCTTATGAACAAAGAGGCTGGGCAAATGGCATTGTAATGAGTGGTATTGCTGTTGGACAGGTTTTAGGCATCCCGCTTGGTGTCACGCTTGCAGGTATTTGGGGCTATAAAGCGCCGTTTGTCTTTTTTTCGCTACCAATGGCTTTGGCATTTCTGTTCACCTACTTTAAAGTCCCCCAACCCAATGTAGTCCGTTCGGATCAACCCTTAAGCCTCAAGCATATTGTGGTGGGTTATGGCACGCTTTTGCACGAAAAACCCATTCAGACGGCAGTGGTCACTTATTTTCTTCAGTTCTTCAGCCTCATGCTTTTTATCGTCTTTTTGCCCACATGGTTAGAAGAAGAAATGGGGCTAAACAAGTATCACATTGCTTCCATGTATTTTGCGGGTGGAATGGCCAGCGTTACCATGGGGCCACAAATGGGTAAATTGTCCGATAAAATTGGCCGTAAACCACTCATTATGGCCTCCAGTTTTGGAATGGCCATCCTTATGGCCCTCTCTACAGTCTTGATGTCGAATTTATGGGTAGGCTATATGTTATATTTCTTGGCCATGACCTTTGTGGCCATGCGGATGTCTCCGCTTCAGGCGCTCCTAACCGCAATGGTTCCGGGAAACCGTCGTGGAACGCTCCTTAGCTTAACCGTAGGTGTAGGACAAATTGGCAGTGGAATGGGGAGCGCTTTTGCTGGCGCTTTGTATGGCACTTTTGGTTTTGTGGGGAACTCTTTATTGGCGGCTGCTGCAACATTGATTATGGGTATTGTGGTGTGGAAGTTTCTGCCAGAGGCACAAGAACAAGTCATGCCTGCACCAACAAGCCTACCTATCAGCCCAGAATAAATAACCCTAACCTTTATCACAAATGATGCGCATCAGATTATTTTTGGTATGTGTGCTCCTTGCGTTAACCGTAAGCGTAAGTGCTCAAGCCGTTCATGAGTTCACAGATTCATTGGTCCCGCTCCGTCCCCTAAGCCTGAAAAGCAAAGCGGGTGCGGTTGCGTTTATACGAGAAAGTGAAAGCATTACAACCGCCTTCAATGGGGTGCTTTTGGATGGATTTGCGGCTCACCAAACCATCACCGCCTCAATACGGTTTTGGGAAAACGGGGCTTGGAGTACGCCTATGCCCATGCTCATCTGGTTTCCGATGAATGGAAATGCCTTTACGATGGCATATAACGGAGATCAAAAAAAACAAAAAACCCGGTTCGAGGTAGCCATCCAAGCACCATCCGGAACCTTTGTCCAAATTCGGACAGCAGGTGTATTCCTGAACGAAGCCGATGAGGAACGCATCCTAAACGGAACAACAACCGCCGCAACCGTTACGGCTTCTGGACGATTCAAAGCCCCGCGCCTTATTCGGCGTACCGAGTGGAGCGCACGGGCTTATGCCTGTACTAACCTCGATCCACAACCCTATTATACCTATCTGACCCTTCACCACACTGCTTGGCCCGTTGCCCAAAACGATGCGGCCTCCTATAAAAACATGAAGGACATTCAGGACTTCCACATTACCGGACGAGGCTGGTGCGACATCGGTTATCAGTTCTTGATGGATCAACGTGGAAATCTTTTCCAAGGTCGCCCTTTTATAAACGAACAACGCGCCCTTAAAGATGGCCCACAATTGGTGATTGGCGCCCATGTCTCCAATGGCAACACGGGTAATATTGCACTTTCCTTAATGGGATGTTTTCATCCACCTGAAAACGCCAGCTCACTTTCTTGCCTTGATAAACCCAATGCAGCCCTCTTAGACTCCGTAGTAACATGGTTTACCTTCATGGCGGATACCTATAAGATCAATCCAGATAACTTCCGAGGACACCGCGATTTCAACAGTACCTCTTGTCCGGGCGATAATAATTATGCCCTGCTCAACGAAATCCGGACACGGGTAAAAGCAAATCTCGCAAAACCACCGGCGGCTGTTTTTTCGGGCATCCGTACACAACTTGCAGAAAACAACCGAATGGAAGCACAAATCGAGTGGTTCGTCTCCTCCGAACAAGCCGGAACCACCTACCGAATCTTACAAAAAGACGGAAATGGCACAACTGTTCAGGTCGGTTCCGTGCCTGCTTCTGGCGAAAAAACGTATCAGTTTACCCACGCCATCCAAACATGTGCCGACGACATCACGTATTCAATCATCGCTACTGGAACGGGCACAACCGAGGCCACACTCGTTGGAACCCGCCTCACCCGTCCTGCAATCGCCGAGGGCGAAATCGCCGCAAGGGTTACGCCGGGGGGAATGGTGGATGTGGATTGGGGACTTGCGAAAGATACGGGCTTGCAGGAGGTAGAAATCCTTCGCGTTGTTCCCGGCGGCGAAAACCCCAATACAGATCCCATGTTTTCGGCAACTTCCATATTTCGGGCAGCCAGCAAACCCTTAGACAGCATTATAGACCGTACCTTTGCACCTGCTTCGGGATTGCGTTACCGCTTGGATGCGTTGGATAAAAATGGCTGCCGGCAAACCCTCGCCGAGCGCGAAGCCACTTTCGAGTTTGCAGACCGCCCACTCCTTGCACCCGCTTATCCCAATCCGTTTAATCCTACCACAACCTTCCGATTCTTCATCAAAGACACTGCCGAGGCCACTTTGGTCATCTACGACATGCAAGGGCGGAAAATGGCCACATTGGCATCGGGGAGCTTTCTTGCAAACTCGTGGAACCGTGCGGTTTGGGAAGCCGCGTCCGTTGCAGCAGGCCATTACCTTGCCGTCCTCACCATCAACACAAACGGGCAGGTGATCCGCAAGACCCAAAAAGTAAGCCTGATCAAATAGTATCATGAGGGATTAAACGATGGTTTAATACCAATTAGGAATTAAGCACATGCTTTATCCATCAACGCTTTCCCCCCTTTGGGTGTTGAAAGGTTGAAAACGATTAACCTATAAACAGTAATTTACCCTAATTGGTATAAGATCTGTTAGTAGCTCGGTTTTTGGTGTTACCGTACCCTTCTTTGAAACACCTTGCTTAGGGTAATGATGACGTGTTCTTGGAAAACCACTTGCAAGGGATTGGTAGGTGTTCTCCTTGGTTAGGTTTTTTAACAGGATGGGCATGTTTTTGAGTTATTTGCCGCCTTGTTCTTAAGGTATGAGAAGAAAGACCAAAAGCAAATAGCCCTTCTTCGTGGGGAGGAAGGGCTTTTCAAGCTATATAAACAAACTTATTGTTCTATGATGCAGAAGCCTTGTACGATGCCTTGCACATTAAGGCTGTTGCTGGAGGCTCCTTAAATCAAAGAGGCCAACTTTAGATTAACAATCGCTAAAACGATAAATAAAAGAATATAAATCAGTAAATCATATTTGTAATTACCAGTCAGTGGTTTTCTCCAAGAGTCTGGAATTTCTATGGAAAGCAGCATGGAAAGGGGAATAAGCAATATCCATGGAAATTGAGCAACATCCATCCCCGTTTTATGGCCGACAATCATTGGCCAAACAAAGGTTAATAGGATTAATAGAAGGTGGAAGTAGGTTATCTTGAACTTTAGCATGATTTTTAATGGGTTAAGTTTATGTCATGATAAACTATTTAGGTAATGATTGCTTGCAAACTGCACGCGCTGCATCACATTGCCTAAGTGACTCGATATAATGCCATTCAGCTGCTGCCATGCAAATTGGTGTTCCAATTACAGTTTCTATCAATGAAAAACAAGCAAGGCTTGCAACGACCCAAGAAGTATAAGCTACCCTTGCGCAAGCCCCTCGTTGGTCATCACATACATCCACTAAATCAGTTTTCAACAAAGAATGTTGGCTACGTCTTCTTTCAAGAAAAGAATTTGTCATAGCAAGAATTTCTTTGCTTTCTTTAGCTGCACTTCTCATTGAAGATAACAAATTTGAAGGATCATTTTTGTTGTACTCAACTTCTAACAGTAAATTTTTATTTCTTGAAAAGATTTCATTAACAAGGGATTTGAGATAAGGATTTTTCGCCATCTTATCAGTGGTCTCTCTGAAATTATTTACGGACAAATCAGAATCTTCCAAGGATAGCACATACGAATACAGTTTTAAATAGGCAGGATCGTTAACAATCTTGTTGGCGATAATTGTATTATTATCATTTTTTTTTGTTTAGTGCATCATCACATCCAGAAAATGAGATTGAAGACAAAACTACAACAACACCAAACAGTCATGAATACATCTTTTTCATAATAAACGCCTATTTTGATTTAAGATTATTCCCTTTCAGGAATTGAATTGAATTGAATTGAATTGAATTGAATTTACAACCTTCCTAAATCCATGTCAATACCCTTATGCTGTTTTTTTTTACCAAAACGGTGTTTTTTGACAAATTTATTTCAATGCCTTTTTGGGTTAAGGTTAGGTTTTTTAACAGGATGGGCATGTTTTTGAGTTATTTGCCGCCTTGTTCTTAAGGTATGAGAAGAAAGACCAAAAGCAAAAAGCCCTTCTTCGTGGGGAGGAAGGGCTGTGTGAGGCTGGAGGAAAAAGCTATTCGGCACGCTTCATGACTTGAACCGCAGACGATATTTGACTTAATTTGGATTGATCCAAGTTTTTTTCATTGGAAGCGCAATCTTTGCACATAGGCGTCTCTTGTTTTTGCATCCATTCAGTAGCAGACGAGATCGCCATATTTTCAGCTTCTTGTAATTTTTCTTTGCTCCACGTCCTCGATAGTTTTGCGAGTGCTGGTTGAATGAGGCTCGCATCCGGATTTTTCCATTTCAACAATAGGTTGGTATAAAACCCTAAAATTGAAAGCTCGGATGGTGTTAGCGTTTCTGACTTTAACAAACGTTGATCGAGCATTTTCATCGCTAAACTTTGTTCAAAAGACCACACCTCTTGAAGAGGTTGTGCCTGATTGAGCAAAGGTTTCAGCTTTTCATGTGCTTTTTCATGGGGTTCATTGCTCATTATAACCACATGGGCTTGAGCCTTTATCCTCCTCATTTCTTTTTTTTCCTCTGGCGAAGCTACGCGGGTATTGGGAGGGGTTGAATAAAAGTAAACAGCCTCTTTTACCGCTACATGGTTATTGTTTACCGTATTTGGTTGCTCAGAACAACCTACGGCGAATCCGCCAAATATAAAAGCAAAAACAGTTTTTTTCATGGTAAAACAAGTATGATTTAGTTGTTAAGTAAAATTATCCATTTCCGCTATCCCAACCACTACAGTATTGGTATGCAGTACCTGGAACAACCCATTCTTTAGAATACGTCACTTTGCCTTTGTGCATACACTCAACTTCCTTAACATAATGGGGGTTTCCTGTAGGAGCGTCTACTCCGCCAAATTGTGTATAGCTATAAGTACATCCATCAGAACTATAACTACAGTGATCCACCCATGGTACTTCTGCATCCACTAAAACTGGAAGTAATAGTATCAAAATGCCACCAATCATTTTTTTCATAAGAAACTCCTAATTTTGGTTTAAAATTATTCCCTTTCAGGAATTGAATTGAATTGAATTGAATTGAATTGATTTGAATTGAATTTACAACCTTCCTAAATCCATGTCAATACCCTTATGCTGTTTTTTTTACCAAAACGGTGTTTTTTGACAAATTTATTTCAATGCCTTTTTAGGTTAAGGTTAGGTTTTTTAACAGGATGGGCATGTTTTTGAGTTATTTGCCGCCTTGTTCTTAAGGTATGAGAAGAAAGACCAAAAGCAAATAGCCCTTCTTCGTGGGGAGGAAGGGCTGTGTTTTCTAATCTCTGTGACCTTGCCTCTATTACCCCTTTGCTTCAACCGAGGATGGAAAAACGATGGGATAGGTCTCCAAAATGGTCGAAACAATTATTCCTGCAAGTTCAGAGCCCATACAAGGGTTTTTGGTCTTGACAAAATCGGAGCAATCACCAAATAGAAAGCCATCAACCTCTAAGGGGGCAAGAAATAGGGGCAATAACTACAGCATTAACTTCAAACGACAACTTATCGAATAATGAAGAGCTACTACTTAATCGGAAGAAACCAGGTCACAATCAATTTTCCAAACCGATATTATTTGTGTTTAGGAATTATATCTTCTTTAGAAAACGTTGCGGAACTTGTGATCCGAGGCCATTTTCTGTATTATAGAAGTCTTATGCTTCCCCATTAGAGTTTTGATATGTCCCGATTGATTGGCTTGGATTACGGCGAAAAGCGCATTGGCGTAGCCATAACCGATCCATTAAAAATCATCTCCCAACCCTATGGAACCTACAACCAGGCCGAAATCTGGACGGTTCTAACGTCGCTTGCCTCCGCGCCTTTAGGGTTGGAAGCGTTTGTGGTGGGATGGCCCTTAGAAGAGGACGGCTCGGCGGGAGAAGCGACAAGGCGGGTTTCGGCTTTTGTAGCCCAGTTGTCTGAAAAATTCCCTCATATCCCCGTTCACAAAATGGATGAACGCTATACCTCCGAGATGGCATTGGAGGCCATACGGGCTTCTGGGTTGCGGATGAAAGCCCGGCGGGAGAAATCGAGGGTGGATAGGACGGCTGCTGCTATTTTATTACGAGACTTCTTGGACTTACACCCATAGCTGCCGACGTAAGTCTTTAATTTTTAATATTTATCATGGTTATAATAATTATATGATCTTGCCGATTATACGCTACGGAGATCCCATTTTGCGGAAAGAAGCACAGAAAATTACGGAGAACACTCCTGAATTACAGACCCTCATAGAGAACATGTTCGAGACGATGAAGAATGCGGAGGGTGTGGGTTTGGCGGCGCCCCAAATTGGCCAAAGTATCCGGCTGTTTGTGGTGGACATCCGGCATTACGAGGAAGATTATCAAGAAAAAACGGGTGAACCCTTTCCGGAGGATTGGAAGTCGGTTATGGTTTTTATCAATCCAGACATTGTGGAGGAGGGCGAGGAAGAAAGCGACTACGAAGAAGGTTGCCTTTCCGTGCCGGACATTCACGAGATGGTAACGCGCCCAAGCAAGATCAAACTTCGGTACTTAGACCGCCATTTTGTACAACAAGAGATGACGGTGGATAAACTTCTGGCGCGGGTCATTCAGCATGAATATGACCATCTGGAAGGTGTCTTGTTCTTAGACCATCTGAGCGCTTTTAAACGCAGAATGCTGCAACGGAAGCTACGCGACATCCAGCGTGGCCTCCTCGAAACAAAATACCCTATGGCCAAATTGCCCGCGTAAACACGCTGTTTTGTAGTAGGGCTTTGAACATACATCCCTTACTTTCCCTCATTAGCACAAAAAACTATGTTTTTATTGGAGAATGTAATCCATCAATATGGTGGCCAAACCGTCTTAGACATGCCGTCTTGGAAGGCAAATCAAGGCGAGCAATGGATTATGTTAGGCCCTTCCGGTTCAGGGAAAACCACCTTATTACATATATTGGGTGGCTTGCTCAAGCCGACAAGCGGGAATGTAACCATCGCAGGTCAAGACCTTGGTTCCCTTGCCCCGGCACAGGTTGACCGGTTTCGGGGGCAACATATTGGCATTGTTTTCCAGCGTATGCACTTGTTGAGTACCTTAACGGTGCGGGAAAACCTGTTGCTCGCCCAGTTTGTGGCGGGTGAACCACAAAACGAGGAAAGGGTGGATGAGGTTTTGGAAGGATTGGATATCGGAACCAAAAAATTTGCTTATCCCTCGCAACTCAGTGTTGGGCAGGCCCAGCGGGTCTCGATTGCACGGGCGGTGATGAATCGGCCTAAAGTGATCTTGGCAGATGAACCCACCTCTGCCTTAGATGACCAGAACTGTGAAAAGGTCTTGGAACTGCTCAAGCTACAGGCCACTGCCTATCAAGCAACGTTGGTGATTACCACACACGACCAACGCATCAAGGATGCTTTTGGCAACCAGTTCAATTTGTAGTCCTGCTCCTACCAGACTTTAGCCTGTTTAAACCTATGAATTTGCTCAAATTAAGCCTTTCGTACATTCGGCGGCAAAAGCTAACCACGTTTCTCAATACGTTTTTATTGGGTCTTGGTATCGCCACCATTATCCTCCTGCTGTTGTTTAGTGCGCAGTTTGGGGAAAAAATGGAGCGCGATGCCAAAGGGATAGATATGGTAGTAGGGGCCAAAGGCAGCCCGCTACAACTGATCCTCTCCGGAATTTATCATTTGGATGTGCCAACGGGGAATATCCCACTTGCGGAAGTAGAAAAACTCAAGGCCAATCGGATGGTCAAAGAGGTAATCCCCCTTTCGTTAGGCGATAGTTATAATCAGTTCCGAATTGTGGGGACGACGGAGGCTTATCCGGCACATTATGAAGCCAAGATTGCAAGCGGAAAAATGTTCGCCGCAACCTCCGAAGCCACCATTGGTTCGCAAGTGGCCAAACAAACGGGTCTAAAATTGGGTGATACGTTTGTTGGGGCACATGGGTTGGTGCAGGGCGGAGAAGGACACCATGAACATCCCTATAAAGTGGTGGGGATTTTGGCGCCCACAAATAGCGTGATGGATCGTCTTATCCTCACCAGCCTGTCTTCGGTGTGGGATGTCCATGGTTTGCCTCATGCAGTAGAAGCCGATGACCACAAAGGCGACGAACACAAAGAGGCCGGAAGTGATCACGAACACGAAAAAGAATCCGCGAGTAAGCCGGATTCTGCCGCACACGTGACAGAAGAGGTGAAGCCCTTACCCGCACCGCCACCTATTGTGGGGCCACCTGCGGCCATGTCTGGCCTGTTGCCCTCTGGTGCAATGCCGGAAAGTGGGCCAGAGGTTACGGTAGCCCTTGTTAAATTTGCCAGTCCTATCGCTACGGTTATGTTGCCACGTAGCATCAATAGCCAAACCAAACTTCAGGCCGCTACACCCGCGCAACAGCTCGCAAACCTTTTGCAACTGGTGGGAGTTGGGGTTAGCACGGTGCGTGTTTTTGGTTTTATTCTCATGTTTGCGGCTTTATTGGGTGTCTTTATTGCCCTCTATAACGCCATTCAGGAGCGCCGCTATGATCTTGCCATGATGCGGGCGCTTGGGGCATCTCGCGAAAAGGTTTTCCTCCATGTACTGATTGAAGGGCTTATCTATGCCACATTAGGGGTCTTGGTTGGCTTACTCCTCGGACATGGCATCACCGAGATTATTGGACGTGTACTCTCTTCTGCCAATCAAGTGGAACTGACCGGATTCCGATTTGTAACTGGTGAATTTTGGGTTGTTGTGGCTGCACTCATAACCGGAGTGGTTGCTGCGCTGATTCCAGCGTTTCAGGCGTATCGCACCGATATTGCCAAAACCCTCGCCGAGTAAAGCAGCCCGTTTTGATCTTTCCCAAAGCCGAATCCACCTACGATTCGGCTTTTTTGTTGCTAAGAACCTATTTTGATATGCTTAACCCCGCCCCCGACATAACGCTAAAATCTTGTATGCCCTCACAAAACGCCCGTGGGTGGAACGGAAAAAGGCGTAAGTGTGTGACTCTCGAAATAGACCACACACCACGCCTTAGACCAATTAGGGAAAATTACTGTTTATAGGTTTATAGGTTACTTGTTTTCAACCTTTCAACACCCAAAGGGGGTGGAAGCGTTGATGGATAAAGCATGTGCTTAATTCCTAATTGGTATTAGACCATTTTGTTAGCGCAATAATATCCCTTTGGGAGGTGCGGAAATTGCGTCTTTTTTAGTTATGGATTCACCAAATACTGCCGGATAAACAGAATGGTCGCATAAAATTGGAAGTCCACATTGTTCTTTTTCCGGAAGCCGTGCCCCTCGTCTTTTGCTTCGAGATACCAAACGGGGCTGTTGTTTTTGCGAACGGTTTGTACCATTTGTGTGGCCTCGGTTCGGGGTACTCGCGGATCATTCCCGCCTTGTACCACAAAAAGTGGTTTGGTAATTTTTCCGGCATTGTTTAATGGTGCAATTTCCTCGAAAAACGCCGCAATGGTAGGATCGCGTTCGTCACCATACTCTGCCCTACGGAGATCGCGCCGATAGCTTTCGGTATTTTGGAGGAAGGTTTTGAAGTGCGAAATGCCCACCACATCCAATGCACACCGGATTCTATCATTATAATCCACCGCAACGGCCAACGTCATGTAACCGCCATAGCTTCCACCTGTTACCATAATGCGGTCTTTGTCCAAATCTGGCTGGGTGGCAATCCAATCCAACAACGCACCAATGTCTTTCACCGAGTCTTTCCGCTTGAGGCCATTGTCCAACTGTACAAAATTTTTGCCATAACCTGTTGATCCTCTTACGTTTGGATAAATGATGGCAATGCCCATTTCGTTCAGATAATAATTGCTTCTACCTAAAAAGGAGGGGAGCGATTGGCCTTCTGGACCACCATGAATGTTGATGATCACGGGCCGCTTTCCAGCAAAACGGGCGGGTGGTTTGTAATAAAAACCGGAAATTTCCAACCCATCAAAACTTTTCCATTTGATCAGGGATGGCTCGGACAGGTCGGAGGCCACCAATCCGCCCAATTCGCTCTCCGTCCAGCGCGTCAAGGCATTGGTTGTGGCGTTCAGGGTATAAACATCCGATGTCGAACGTGCCGAATTGATGGTGAGGGCCAAATCGTTGTTGTTTCTGTGCCACTCCAACCCGCCAATAATACCAATCGGGAGATTTGCAACGGGCTTATAGGTGCGGCTGGTGGTTTGCATCAAATACAGTTTAAAAACCCCGGCTTCATTGGTTACAAAAGCCAATCGTTTGCCATTCTCCGAGAGCGCAAAGCCGGAAACATCCCATTTTAAGCCCTTCGTCAGATAAGTGATTTGCTTGGTCGCCAAATCCATGTAAGCCAATCGTTGGAAGTCATAGTCTTTATCGGTGGCAAGGTAAACCCCCTTTCCGTCTTTGCTAAACGCTGCTCCGCCATACGAAACGCCCCGCTCGGAACGAGGCGTGAGTTCGCGTTTTTGTCCGGTGGCCACATCCACCAACCATAAATGGCTTTCGTTTACCGAGATATACTCGCTTAGGAGCAAGGTTTTCCCGTCCGGACTCCAATCGGCAACGCCCCAACCGCCACCGGAGACTTCCAGAAGGCGCTTATCCGAGGCAGGATTTAGTGGATCCATCACATAAACATCTCGGTCGCCACCATTACGGCGTGTGGAACCATAGATGATTTTGTCTCCAGAGGGACTCCAAACGATGCCACCATTTTGGGAGCGCCCGCCGTCTGTGAGCATGGTTACCCGTCCATCTGACACATCATAGCGGTAAATCTGCCCAAATTCGTTCCCGCCCACGTCTTTGGTGAACAAGAAGTATTTTCCGGTTTTGGGTTCATAGGTTGCACCGCCTACAGGCTCATCAAAAAACGTGATTTGGGCACGCGCACCCATAGGCGCCACCACGCGATGTAATTGGTTGGTATTCCCAAAACGGGTGCTGATCAGCATTTCCTTTTTGGCGGGATGCCAAGCTGCAAAGCCTGCCGAACGGCTCTCGGTGTATCGCCGGACCTCGGTCGCGAGCGAAGCGGGGATTTCTGGAACCCCTTCTACAATCAGGTTGTCTCCTGCCCGAATTATGGGTACTGGCTGTGCATTTAGCCAAGGTGCGAGCATGAAAAACCCCAAGAACAACAGTATTTTGGTCTTCATTGTGTTTTTGGTTTGTTGTTAAGGACGACCAAAAGTAAGCATTTTCTCGAACAAGTAAAAGCCACTTTTACCAGAGACACGCCTTGCGTTAACGTGTGCGGTCGGGATTTGTGAGAATGTGTAGGCTTGGCTTCGGTTACGCCCAAATAGGTATTGAGATCGCCTCTATCTTATAGTATAATGTATTATTCAACAATGGCAAGGCAGCTCTTAGAAAAATCCGCCGGCAGGCCCATCTGCCCCTTTGCAGACTTCGACTTGATTAACCCAAAACACATGTTAAATGCTTACAAGTTAAAGGCTGGCTCAATAACCTTATTCATATCTTTTAATGATTGGTTTATCTGTATAATAAAAAATCTAAACAAAAGTGCAAATTCTTATTTAGATTTATTTTAAAAAAAACTTATCATTTATCGCTATAAACAACCATTTCAAGACCAGCATTACAAGACCAAATTGAGCAATGCGAAAATCAAAATATTCCCGTATCTTGTACAATAAAGACTTAAACACTAAAGGAATCATCAAAGCTATGTCTGGCGAGATAACCCGTCTGGTTTTACAGCAAAAAAACAAAGATCGCGTCTCGGTTTTTATAGACGGCGAGTTTGCGTTTGGACTCTACAAAGAAACGGTTCTTCAGCATGGCTTGCGCAAAGGTCAGGCCCTTACGGGTTCGGAAATCACCGCCCTTCAAACGGCAGATGGCTTTCTTGCGACCCGTGCTTATGCCCTTCGGTTGTTGAATATGCGGGCACAAACGAGTACTGGGCTACGGAGGAAATTATTGGGCAAGGGATTTCCGGAGGATGCCGCAGATCGGATTGTGGCGCAATTAGAGGATCGTGGCTTTTTGAACGATGCCCAATTTGCACGCCAGTTTGCCGAAGAACGCCTCCGAACCAAAAAACATGGTGCGGCCAGAATCCGGATAGACCTCCAAAAAAAAGGCATAAAACGCGAGTTGATAGATGCAACCTTGCAAAAAGTCTTGAAACCAGATGAAACATTAGAAACCGCCCGCGAATTGGCCAAGAAACAATGGCCGAAGTTAACACGCGATCCCGATGTGCAAAAACAACGCAAACGTCTCTTCGACTTTCTAATCCGGCGCGGATATGACCCCAATACTGCCGCTACCATCCTCCGAGAAGGCCCCCCAAACGAGGCCGACGAATCCTTTTCCGATGAATAACCCCCCCTACCGTAGAATCGCTTGTCGCTTGTACGACGAACTGGAATTACTTGCCTTGCGCGGCCAAATGGTGACCTTGGTATTTAGAAGTGAATCCAAATCCGAGACACTGCAAGACCGCATAACCGACTTGTTCTCGGAGGCAGATGCCGAGTTTTTACGTACAGAAACCGGGCGTGTTATCCGGTTGGACGCTTTAGAGGCTGTAGGAATTTTGGATTTCTCCTAAAGCCCTTTTAAGATTATTGCGCCTTAGGCCAATTAGGGAAAATTACTGTTTATATTGCTCATTTTCAACCTTTTAGGTATTGACATGAGCAAGGCGAACCGACGAAGTAAAATCAACCTTTCAACATCCAAAGGACGTTAAAGCATTGATGGGTAAAGCACACATTTAATTCCAAATTGGTATTAGGCCAGTTGGAAAAAACAGTTGTGATGGAACGTAAATTGTGTAGTTTAAATATTTGTTATTAAACAATTTAGGTATTGAATTTGGTCCGATTTCGCCCAGCCACTCAATCACGAGCGTTCCGGCAAGCCTGCTACATCTGAACCCATTTGCACCACAGCCGAAGCCCAAGTAAGACCCGCACCAAATGCCACCATGCACAACTTGTCTCCTCGATGAATGCGCCCGGCCTCGATTGCCTCGCAAAAAGCGATGGGGATAGACGCCGCCGAGGTATTTCCGTATTCATGAACGTTCATAAAAACCCTTTCTGAAGGCAGTTTCGCCATATGGGCTGCCGCCTCGATGATACGCGCATTTGCTTGATGCGGAATCAATAGGTCTAAATCATCTAACGTCATTCCGGCTTTGTGAACAGCCTCCGCTACGGCTTCAGGCATTTTCCGACTGGCGAACTTAAACACCTCCCGACCATTCATCTTGATGTACCCCTCGCGGTTTGCCAAGGTCTCGGCAGTGGGCGGACAAGCCGTTCCACCAGAAGGGTGGATAATATGTTGATAACCCTCGCCGTCGGAACCCATCACGAAGGATCGCACACCACACACTTCATCAGTAGCTTGTAGGACGACTGCCCCAGCCCCATCTCCAAAAAGCACCGCCGTATTCCGGTCTTCCCAGTCCAACATTCGCGTAATCAGTTCCACCCCAATCACCAAAATATTGCGCATAGAGCCAGCAGCAATAAATTGATGTGCGGTAATCAGTGCATATACAAATCCCGGACATGCCACCGACATCGTAAAAGCCCCCACATTATGCGCTCCTAATTGGGCTTGTACCTGACTCGAAACGGGCGGCGTAAGGTAATCCGGCGAGGAAGTGGCCACAATGATCAGGTCTAAATCGGTGGGCGCAAGTCCTGCAAGTGCCAAAGCCCGTTTTCCGGCCTCCGTAGCCATCGTGGAGCATTGATCGGCCTCCGCCGCTACATGTCGTCGTCGTATGCCCGTTCTTTGGACGATCCATTCATCGCTGGTGTCTATAAAAGCCGCGAAGTCCTCATTGCTCATGACCTTCTCCGGAACGTACTTGCCCCAGCCTGTTATTTTTCCGTAACGCATGTTTTTAATGTTTTGACCCTTAAAGTTATAATGGACTGTACCCTTCGGGTTGTAAGCGCCTAACATACAAAACATCTACCCAAGAGTTGGATAAAAAAATACTTATTCTTGCTTCTTTTTTTGCGCTTGGAAATGTTTTCAGGAATTGCCGGTTGTATATTTAGGTTCATCCAAACGCAACCGCCTATGGAAGATGGAACTTTTTACCCACAACTGCCGGATCACAACCTCCTTGGGCTTTTAGATGCCGAGGCCATCAATGAGGCAGAAGCCAAAGGAATAGCAAATGCGGAAGTATATCTTTATACCGCCCATGATTTGGAAGAATCAATCACCATTTCACTTCTCTTAAAGTTACACCAAATAGCCTTTGGCCACCTCTACGAGTGGGCTGGTAAATGGCGCAAAGTACAAGTCGTTTTTGGAAATATTACGCCCCCAACTTCTAAAAATGTTTTAAACTTGATGTACCACTTTCTGGATAACCTGAACTTTAAGATTGGAATTATTCAGACAGAGGCCGATCTGGTAGATACATTGGCTTATACACATTACCAATTTATCTATATTCACCCCTTTATGAACGGTAATGGGCGGATGTCGCGGATGCTCACCAATTTGGTTGCGCTTAAAAAAGGATATGCCCCCGTATTATTGGGGCATCGGCGTGGGATTAATCGCCCGCTTTATATTGCTGCTATGCGAGCCGCCGATGATGGAAATATGGAACCGTTAAAAAAGCTAATCCGCGAAGACCTCCAACGCTTGGAGAGCGCTTTCGACCAACGATGTGACGGCGGAAGTGATGTGGTTATGGGAGACGTCTTGCGCTTCTAAAGCCATATTCGTATAAACCGATTGGCTAATGAGGGATATTAAAAATTCGCGTTCCTGTAAACAGGGGTATTTTTCGAGGGCTGTCATTGTTCTGTTCAAGGTCTTAAGCAGGCGATTGCTCGCCAGAGGTCTCCTTTGTACTGCATACCGTTGGGTATTTTCAGGTTTTAAGCAGGTGATGGTGGTATTAAAATAATACATTTCGTTTTTTTACCAAAATCCTTTTGGATGAATGGGGATTTTGCACGGATAGACGGGCTTTTTTGAGGGATGAAGCCCCTAAAAAGTTGCATCCTCAATAATGCTAACGCAAGTTATAGGGCTAATAAGACCATCTCCACGTTGGAGGGCAAGCCTTGAACCAACAACCGAGCAACGTTAAGGCGAGATTATACTTTTTCCAAGCGCAATTCTTAGCGATGCTTAAATTTCTCGAACGGATAGCAGCAAAACCAAATCCCGGAACCCACAGGACTGATCCTGCGTAAAAGGCGAAAATCCTTTCAGAATAATACACAGACGCCATACGCCCAACAGTTACTCGTCTTATATTTAGCTTCCATCCCTTTATTGAACGGCAACTGCCTTGTTTGTTGTAAACCCTGCCCTATGAACACCATTTGTATGCGTCGTTATTGGTTTTTAATCCTTTTTCTATTTGCGAGCTTTGGGGCCGGATGTAAGCCGCCTGCCTTTTTGAGCAATCGCTTCCAAGACTTTACGGCCTATTACAACCGCTTCTACAATGCGCAAGAAGCTTTTCGGGAGGGGCTTAAAAATACGGAGCGCTCGAACGACATCGTAAACCGCGACGAGTACATGCGCCTATTTATTGGTGCTGAAGGGCCGAGTGGTGGCAACTTTGAGAAGGTGATCAAAAAAAGTGCAGACCTTTTGCGTACTTACCCTCGCTCTAAATGGGCCGATGATGCCATTTTACTCATCGGGAAATCCTATTTCTATCAAGGTGAATACTTAGGCGCTGAACAGAAGTTTAATGAGGTCATACAAACACCAAATACGCCGCTCCGTGATGAGGCACGTTTTTGGTTGGCACGCACCTTGATTAGCGCCAAATCTTATGACCGCGCTTTGGCGTTGCTGAAGGAGTCTTTGCAGTTAAAAGACCTCAAACCCAAGTGGGGAGCCTATATGCAGTTGGCTATGGGCGAGCTATTTGTCCGTCAAAAAGACTGGAATAATGCTTCCGAAGCGTTGGAAAAGGGGTTAGAACGCTCTACCGAAAGAGAGCTTTCCGCCAAAGCCATGTATCTCTTAGGCCAAGTGTATGAGACCCAACAAGCATGGGCTAAAGCGGCTTCTGCCTATCGGAAAGTGCCCCAATATCGGCCTTCCTATGAATTGATCTACGCTGCACAAATCTCGGAAGCCGAGGTTGCGGGTCTAAATATCCGTCCCGATTTAGGCTTGGCCGTCATACGCAAATTGGTTCGCGACGACAAATTCATCAAAGAACGGGCGGAAATCCTGTTGTTACAAGGACGGATCATGGCAAAAATGGGGCAAACCCGCGAAGCCTACCTGCTCTTCGACGATTTGTTGTACAATCCAAACCGAAATGCCAATAACGTAAAAGGCAAAATTCATTATGCGATGGCCAGTATGTACCGCGACCAATTCCGGAATTACCGCCGTGCTGGTGCCCATTTTGACACTGCCGCTACCAGCTTACGCACAGGGATTGGAGAGGAAGGACGTCTCCGGTTACCAAAGGCCATCACTGATGCCGCCCGACAAGCAGCGACCTACAAGAGCTTCAATAAATCGGCTACACGCACCTTAGAGATTGACTCTTTGATGTGGGTCTCTCAACTCAATCGGAAATCCTTCGATTCGTTGTTGGCCGTTGTTCGGGTTCGAAAACAGAAAGAACAGGCTGCGCTTCAGGCAGAGGCAGAGCGTCGGCGGGCAGAGTCCCAATTTACGAGTAGCCAGCAGCAGCGCACCAATAACACCTCCTTTGGGCGGCCCGGAGAATCGCAGCCGGGCGGCTTTTTGGGGCATTTAGATCCGGTGCGGGTGCAAGAAGGCAAAAACAACTTTAAACAACGCTGGGGAGATCGGCCATTAGCCCCTAATTGGCGAAGAAAAGCAGCGATCGGAAATATAGCCGAAGCCTCCGGCGCCAAACAAGACAGTTTGCGTGCTGCCGAGAAAGCAAGGCTTTTGGCATCTGCACAAAAAGGTGAGGTACAGATAGACACCTCCGCAGTCCCACGCACCGCCGAAGCCCGCAAAAAGCTCTTAGAGGAACGCGCACAAATGCGTTACGACGTAGGGAATATCCTATTTTTATCCATTAACCTACCCGACTCTGCCGCCGTGTGGTATCGGAAGGTTATAGATGAAGACCGATCCTCACCCGTAGCCCAACGTGCATACTTTGCCCTTGCGGAAGTTCAACAAGTGCTCAAAGACACCACCTCGGCGGTTAGGCTATACCGCTTTATTGTGGATGAATATCCGGAATCTGATTTTGCAGTGCGTGCCAGAGAACGTTTGCGGCTTCCGGTAGCCGATTATTCCGCAACCGATACCTTGGCCATTGCTGAAAAAGCATATCGGAGGGCTTATAGTTCTTGGGAAAACGGCGCTCATAAAGTGGCCATTTCGGACTTGTTGGCCTTGGTTCAGCAATACCCCAAAACACCCGTTACGCCCAAGGCACTGCTGGCCGCTGGACAAATTTATACCGAGTGGGCAAATCAAGAAAAATTAGACCTTTACGGATCTTGGCCTATTGAACTGAAAAAGGAAGAACCTATTGCACCAGATTCGGCTGCACAAACAAAGCCCAATACGGCAAAAAAACCGATTCCCGATCCGCTTACCTTAGAAGCACTTTACCAAAACTTAGCAGCCCAGTACCCCACATCGCCGTATGGAATGCAAGCACAACGTTTGGGGAAAGCACTAACGGAGTTAAAACCGGCACCGATTGCCGCACCGAAAGACACAACAGCAAATGTACGTCAAGAACCGAAGGTAGAAACAAATAAGCCAGCCTCACCCCAAAACGCTGAAGAAGACGATACTGTGGTCCGCGGCGCACCCAAACCACCAGAGGAAGTAAAAAAGGAAGCACCTGCTCCTACGAATAACAAAGAAGCGGATGAAGTTGATGTACGGCCTCGTTCCCCAAAACCGACCGACCCAACCGATAAACTGCCCCAATTCCCCGATGGTCAAGCGGCCATGTTGTCGTTTATTAACAGTCAACTTAAATACCCCGAAGAAGCTTTAGCAAAAAAGATAGAAGGTGCTGTTTTTATTCGCTTTACCATAGACGAATCTGGAAAGGTGCAAATGCCCGAAGTGGTGAGCGGGATTGGCGGCGGATGTGATGAAGAAGCCATTCGAATAGTAAACCTAATGCCCAAATGGGAAGTTGGATTGGTGGGTGGGAAGCCTACACCACAGCAAACAACCATCCAAATTCTCTTTCAATTGCCCCCTGATAAATAGATGTTTCCAAGCCCCATCCGGGGCTTTTTTGTTTTTTTACCCAGCACTTAAAATCTGTTGATGCGGTCTTGTTTATCTTATATTCAGGCGTAGAGCTTGAACACGTCTAACAGAATACACATGCCTTTTGCTTACGACGAAATCCCTTATACCAACCAATCTTATCCAGAGATGTCGCCCGCGCAAATGGCGGTTTTGGGGCAACTATTTGGGTTAGACCCACCCCATGTTGCACATTGTCGCGTGTTGGAAATAGGATGCGGGAACGGCATGAACCTCTTGCCCCTTGCCCTTGCATTCCCTGAAAGCCACTTCGAGGGCATAGATTTATCTGGAGTAGCCATCCAAGAAGGCCAAAATATGGTACAAGCATTAGGGCTTAAAAACCTTGTTTTGCACCATACAGACCTAACGCGGTGGCCGTTGGAAGGTCCTACGTATGACTTCATGATGGCACATGGCGTATATTCATGGGTTCCGGCAGAAGTACGTACTTCCCTTTTAAAGTTGTATAAAAGCCGCCTTTCTCCGAATGGAATGGGTTATATCAGCTTTAAGGCCTATCCGGGCGCACATTTTTATGCGGCCTCCCGCCACATGATGCGGTATCACACCCGTGAAATTACGGATGCAAATACCCAGATTGGTCAATCAATGGCCATGTTGCGCTTTGTGTTATCCGGCCAACCAGAAAGCCCCGCTGTTTTGCATCATCGGTTCTACAAAGATTACCTGCAAACGGAGTTGGAGCGGCTTTCCGAGTTGCCAGATTGGTATTTACAGCACGATCATTTGGCGGATTTTAGCGAGCCATTTTATTTCTTTCAAGCACAAGAGCATTTTTTACAACAGGGTTTGCAATACTGGGCGGATGCGCACTTCCCCGCCATGCAAATCCGGAATTTCCCAAAACCCGTCCAACAAATGCTGGCAAAAATGCCTTTTTTAGAACGGGAACAGTATTTGGACTTTCTTCTTGGGCGTGCTTTCCGGCAAGCCTTGGTGTGTCATGCTGGAGTTCAGCGGCTACCCATTTCCAAGCCAGAAGCCCTCTTGTCTTGCTTGGTTGGCGCTCCGTTCCAGATCGAGGAAGCCGCCTCAGATCAGTTCGCCTTAACCGGGCATAATGGCATCCGTATTCAGTCCAATAATGGCGCTGTACGGACCATCGCCTCTTTTTTGGGGCAAAAATGGCCGAACTTGGTTCCGGTATCCGAAGTGGTGATGGCATTAAGAAACACTTTATCCATTCATCCCGATCAGCAATCGCCGTTTATTTTGCGCATCTTGCTTGGGCTTTATGCGGACGACCTGCTTATTCTACGAACGGTTGCACCCAATTTGGCAAAAAACCTCTCGGAGTACCCAGTTGCCATAAAAATAGCCCGTTTTCAGGCTTCATATGGCCTGTCTTTTCTAACGAATGGGTTCCACGAGGCCAAGCCTATTTCCGATCCTGCCACGCTCTTTTTGATCCCGCTTTTGGATGGAACCAGAGAGCGAACCACTTTGCTCGCCGATTGGCAGCACGCCTTGAAAGAACATTTGGAGACAGACGTGAACAAGACAACTTTGGAAAGTACCCTAATGGATTTGTGGCAGAATGGATTTTTGGAAGCCTAACCCTCAACCCAATATGTATGATCTATTTGGATTATAACGCAACAACGCCCGTAGAAGATGCCGTCTTGGAAGCCATGTTGCCCTACTTCCAAGTGCATTTTGGAAATGCAGGCAGTAGCCTCCACGCATACGGCTGGGCGGCGGCTGAGGCCGTAAAATTGGCAAGAATACAAGTGGCCGATTTGCTAAGTGCCGAGCCTGAAGAAGTGATTTTTACGTCTGGCGCCACCGAGTCGGTTAATATGGCGATAAAAGGGGTTGCGATGGCCTATGAGCAAAAAGGACGACACCTACTCACCATCCAGACCGAACACAAGGCCGTTTTGGAAGCGCACGCACACTTGGCACTGCAAGGCTGGGACGTGACGTATTTACCGACGGATCATAATGGCTTGGTGGTTCCAGAGGTGTTTGAACGAGCTTTAAGGAAAGATACCGTCTTGGCCTCGGTGATGTGGGCGAACAACGAAACTGGTGTGGTGCAAGACATCCCAACCTTGTATAAGATTGCCCATAAAAATGGCACGCTTTTCCTCTCCGATGCCACGCAAGCCACCGGCAAAATACCCGTCTCGGCACAACATGCAGACTTGCTTGCACTTTCGGGACACAAACTATATGCCCCCAAAGGCATTGGTGCCCTTTATGTGAGGCGGCGTAATCCGCGCGTAGCCCTTATGCCATTGATTACGGGTGGCGGTCAAGAACGAGGTCTGCGTGGCGGAACGCTCAATGTCCCCGGCATTGTTGCTCTGGGAAAAGCAGCTATACTTGCACAATCCAACATCCCAAACGAGATGCCTCGGATACAAGCATTGCGGGATTTGCTCCAAAATCGTTTGTTAGAACTTTTACCAGAAGCAACCGTTCTTGGGTATGATGCTTCACGTCTTCCTAATACCCTTAGTTTGCGTGTGGCTGGTATTCCCGCTTCCGAGTGGGTCAAACAGGTGCGCCAAGTAGCCTTTTCTACTGGAAGTGCCTGCGCTACCGCCCAAACCAAGCCAAGCCATGTTCTGACGGCGATGGGATTAGACCGAACTGCCGCCCTCGAAACCATACGAATAAGTTTGGGACGACCTACCGCCCTTCCAGAAATCGAACAAACGGTATCCCACTTTCAAACCGCTGTTAGAAAGATGTCCCTTAACCAAGCCATTGCCTCATGATTGATACCACCAAAGCCTTAGCCGATCAATTCTTCGAAGAAACCGTTGAAAACCGAAGATACCTCCACGCCCATCCGGAATTGGCCTTTGAGGAGCACGAAACCGCTGCCTTTATTCAGGCCAAACTAACCGGAATGGACGTGACGATCGAGCCAAACATTGCCAAAACGGGCATCCTTGTCACCTTGAATGGCAAACACCCAGGCCCAACATTAGCGCTTCGGGCAGATATGGATGCACTCCCGATTTTGGAACAAAACCAGTTGCCTTTTGCTTCTACCTATCCGGGAAAAATGCACGCCTGTGGGCACGATGCACATACGGCAAGCCTCATTACCACCATCAAAATGCTACATGCCCTCCAAGATCACCTGCATGGAACGGTGCGGTTTTTGTTTCAGCCGAGCGAGGAAAAACTCCCCGGTGGCGCAAAAGTGATGATCGAGGAAGGTGCCTTGCAAAACCGAACTACCGGAAGCGCTCCTAAACATATTCTGGGGCAACATGTAGCACCAGAATTGCCTACGGGAACCATTGGCGTACGGAGTGGCATGTACATGGCTTCTACCGAAGAGATTTACCTGACCGTTCGCGGCCAAGGTGGGCATGGCGCTGCACCCCATCTACTCCAAGCAGATCCGGTGTTGGTGGCCAGCCATATTGTGGTGGCACTGCAAAGTGTGATCAGCCGAAACTGCCCGCCAGACTCGCCGAGCGTTTTGTCTTTTGGGAGGTTCATCGCTGACGGTGCGACAAACGTTATCCCAGAATCGGTACGGATAGAGGGAACCCTTAGAGCAATGGATGAAACGTGGCGGTTTCGTGCCCATGACCTGATCCGCCGCGTTGCAACCCACACCGCCGAAGCCTTTGGTGCGACCTGCGAGGTAGATGTTGTGCTTGGATACCCATGCCTTTACAACGATCCCGCCACCACCGATTTTGTCCGCAAGGCGGCACATCGCTACGTTGGCCCCGAAAAAACAATTGACCTCGACCGTTGGTTTGCCGCCGAAGATTTTGCATTTTACCTGCAAAAATTACCCGGCGTATTTTATCGGCTGGGTACGGGTAATCCCACTTGCGAAAGTACATATGGCCTCCACCACCCGCGATTTACCATAGACGAGGAGGCGCTACGTACTGGCTCCGGCTTTATGAGTTACTTGGCCCTATCCTATGGGCACACCATTGATTAACCTTTTGTATTATGGAAGTTTATTATCTCCTTGGCGCTGTGGTCGCTTTTATTGCCACCTCTTCCGTTATCGGAGGGATGTTTAGCAAGTACATAGATGTTCGGCGATATAAGCCCGAAAAGGAATTGGCCGCTGCACGCGAAGCCTTGACTGAAGCACAAGCTAACCTGAAAAATCTAAAAGAGGCAAATACCGACTTGCGCAAGCGGATCGAAATGCTCGAAGCACGTGTGACGAGTACGCCTTTGATGGCAAACGATGAGGTGCATACAGAACAGCGCTCTATTGGTCGTGGCCGCGTAAACGAATAAAAAAAGGATGCAGTGTGGGAAAGCCGCATCCTACTTGTGGGAAGTTTTGCACACAACTCCTCTCTCAAAAGTGCGATGTCAAAAAGAATCGCTATATGTGGGGGCAATGGTTGGGATGAATCCCCCGTTGTGTACTTGTCCTAAAATACCAACTTTTTTTTCCGGTTTACCAACCAAAAGGGACAAACGGGGCTATTTTGGGATGAGTGGCGAATAACACGGTATTATCGTGAGGTAACTATTCGTACTTCTAAACGCTTTTCCGTTACCCAATACATCCGCTTTAGGGTGGACGATTAGCATCCCACACAACGGATAACGAAATTGCTTTACGGAGCAATTGCAGATATTTGGGGCGAGAAATCTCATACGCACCAAACCGCTCTAAATGCGGAGTCGTGAATTGTGTATCCAACAAAACAAATCCCTGACGGCGTAAATGGGAGACCAGATGTACCAGCGCTACTTTAGACGCATCTTTAACCCGCGAAAACATAGATTCCCCGAAAAAAGCACCCCTCAGCGCCACACCATACAACCCTCCTACCAAGACGCCATTTTGCCAACATTCCACGCTATGCCCAAAACCTAAATTATGTAACTGAACATAGAGATCAATAATCTCCTCGGAAATCCACGTATTGTCCCGATCCGCACAGCCCCGCATAACGGCTTCAAAGTCATGATCAAATAAAACTTCAAATGTACCCCGATGTACGGTTTTTTCTAAGGTTTTGGGAATATGGAAGTTGTGATCCAAAGGAATAATGGCGCGAGGATCGGGAGAAAACCAGTAAATCTGGTTGTCTTCTTCAGGAATGGCCATCGGGAAAACACCCCGTGCATAAGCGTTTAGCAAAACTTCTGGTGTTATTGCGTCTTCCATGCGTCCTTAACGATACCAAACGTCCACTCTTCGGTTCATGGCGCGATAAAGTTCATTGGAGTTTTCCCGCACAGGGTCACTGGAACCCAGACCCGCCACCGAGGAGACGGTAAGCCCGTTTTGCTGCATCAGCGTTTGTACAGATTGGGCACGCTTTAGCGATAACGCCACATTAGCCGGCTCGTTACCCACATTATCCGTAAACCCGATCAGCATAAATTGCTTTCCAACATAACGCGGATCCGTTTTTAGGCGCTCCAAGTCGCGTTGGGCTTTGCTGTCTAATTCGCTGCTACCCGTCTTAAAACGCAAAACCACATTGGTTCGCACGCCTCCACGAACTGCCTGCCGATATTTATCAGAAATTGTGGTGGTAAAATTATTGATGCCTTGTGGGTCTAATGGAACAAATCCGGCACGCTGAACGGCTTCTTGGCCTTTTGAGGTCTGGATGTAGTTCATGAACCGTTCTATCAGGGTTTGTTTTTTGGCATCAGAAGACCGAGGCGTATAGAGGTATAGGCGGCGTGAAAGTTGATAATCCTCGGTTGCGATGGTCGAGGGCGTCGGCATAACGGGCTGGGTATTGTCAGAATAAAGAGCTACACTTTTTACTTCCGGATTGCCTTTGGTGGCGGCCCAACTGGTAAATCCAATACCGTTTTCATCTTGCGCTACCCACTGTATAAGCTCTTCGTTATCGCGGAACGTGCGTGGATTTCCGGTGATTGTGGCATTTTCCGAGCCATAAATTTCACTCTTAAACAAATCTACGGTAGCGCCTGCATCACGGGCATATAGGTTGATATTGCCTGCCGGATAGCCCACTTCAGACCAGTTGGTAATCTCACCGTTGAAAATCCCGGCCACTTGCGCTTTGCTCAGTTCTTTAATTCGGGTATTGCTATTAACGATCACGGCCACGCCATCCATCGCCACCACATGTTCGATCCGGTTGCCACGCAGATCACCCAATCCGGCATTTTTCAGGTCAGCGGCCTCGTTGTCTGCAATAGGGCGCGAGGCCATTACCACATCCGCTTTTTTGTTTTGGGCATCTACAAATCCCTGATGGCTTCCGGTTGGTTTTACGGCCAGTACAACGGTTTCGCCATTGATACTCCCCTGCAACCTCAATTCTTGGTCGCTCCGAATCTCAACCACATTTGTTGCCCCTTGCTGTTTTAAGAACGAACGGGCCAACTCCGGCGCCAAACGTGCCGCTAAAGTATTGGAGCCATTCACTTGAATAATGGTCGCATTCGGCGACGTGGCTGTCGTTGGTTCTGTAGGCTTTGACGCGATAACCTCCGTTTTTCCTTTACCCAAAAAACCGGGCAGGTAGCGCCAAGCCAAAAAAGACAATGCCCCGATGAAGAGTACCAAGAGCAGTCCCGAAAAAATTTGCCAGCCTGTCGAGGGCATTTCACTACGATCTTCGCGCATCGTGGATTGTATTTATATGTTAGATGGTTAAAAGGAGTGATAACGAGCCATTCAATTACGATATTGGTCTTTCAAATGTTAATCCAGACGAAAGTCCATCCTTATTTATTCAGCGCACGTATCCCCACAAGTCCTTTACGATGTGGGTACTAACGAACGACTACTTTTTGAACCACTCGCTGGTTGCCTTGCCGGGCTTCTATCAAATACATACCGGCGGGCAAACGTCGGCCATTGGCGTCAGTGGCATCCCACGAAAGTTGCAGACGTCCCCCCGTCGCAGGACTATCCGACAGCAATTTGACTTGCTTGCCCAAAAGATCCAGTACCCGTACCTGCACCTTTCCCGTAGTTGGTGTATCTATCTCAATATGTGCAAGCTGATTAAAGGGGTTTGGATAAGTGGCTGCAATCCGAAACGGATCATTTGGTAATGCCTCTTCCTCGACATCAACCGAGCCTTCATTTTGGGCGCCTGTAATCGTAAAGGTGGTTTCATCCGCAAAAGCAGATCCGGCCAAGCCGCTATCCAATGCTTGTACGCTCCAAAAATACGTCCCATTTTTTAAGCCTTTTATCGTTAGGCTACGACGATGCCCTGCATTTCCGGGAGCGGTTAAGCGACGAAGCCCCGTATTTAGGTTGGCCATCGGGGAGAGTATTTGTTGTCCACCGGCACTTGTTCCAATACGGGCATTATAAGTAAGTCCCTTTTCGGGTGTTCGTAAGTCTAAAGAAGCATCCCAAGAGAGCGTGACCGAGTTACCACTTACTTGGGATTTGAGGTTTTTTGGTGCTGTGGGGAGTAAGTTCAGGTTGGGCGTATCGTTGCGGAAATACGATGCCGCATTTGCCGTTCCATTATAGCCTTGGATCATAACATCGGTGTCCGCATCCCCGTCAAGGTCTCCTATGCCAACGGCAGTTAACATGGCCCCAATCAGATTAACCGCAGGCCGAAAACTTCCACCACCCAAGTTGTCCATTACACGGGCACGCGGGTTGGTAATCGCCGTCTCTCCACCGATAATCAACACATCCAAATCGCCGTCATTGTCATAATCCGTCCAAACGGTTTTTCCAGAAAACGCACCCGGAAAACCAACGGCCATTTCGGAGAGTGCCCCGCCGTCGTTCCGGTACAATTTGGTTGCTCCAGAAAGCAAACCCGGACCATACTTTCCGCCTGAAAGCACCAAGTCATCGTCGCCGTCATTGTCAAAATCACCCCAGTCTAAAGAAGCGAAAACCATCGGCGCTAAGACAATTCCAGTATCCGCAAACCGGCCATCGGTATTTTTGTAGATTTTGGTATGGGAGGATGTTGCGGTTGCACCGGAAACGGTTAGGTCTAAATCACCGTCGTTATCAAAATCGTTCCACGACAAATCGCAAAATGCAACGCCCTCTATACCCGCACCAATATCTTTGAAGGTTGGTGTACCCGTCGGAAATGTAGGCCAGTCGTTGCGGAAAATTTTCGTGCTAAAAACCCCTTCTGCCGAAGCACCACATTGCGCCAAGTCCAGCCTGCCGTCGTTATCAAAATCCCCAAAAGCAAGGTCGCCGCTGTAAAGTGGGTCAATAAAAGTCCCCAATTTCCGAATGCCAGACGCCAGAAGATTGGTGAAAACCCCAGCAGTTGTGGTATAAGGTGCTTGTGTATTGGTAGCCCCAGCCGCCGCAAAGTCCAAATCACCATCATTGTCTATATCACCCAAGGCAAGAGCACCAAAAACGATTTTGGGCATATCGGAACCGGGGCGCAAGTCTTGCAACAACTGCGTAATCGTTACGCCGGATAAGTCCACCGTCACCTGTACACCCTGATTCCGAAAAATAGTCCCGTCAGGAATATTAGACCAAAATCCGGTGGTCACATAGTCCATTCGCCCATCATTGTTCATGTCTCCAGTAGCGAGCGCACCATTTTGAATAACGGGCATTTGGTGATTAATATATTGATAGGTGAATGGCTGGGCTTGAACCAAAAGATTTCCCCCGAAGAGGAGTGCAAAAAGAAGATGAAGGCGTTTCATAAGGTGTGGAATAAAGGAAAATATTTGGCAAATATACCACAAAATAGGCACACAAACCTTTATCTGGTTTATAGGTCTGCAAAATCATCCCACAGCGCCTTCGTGCTCGGCTTGTTCTACCAAATCATGCGCGGCCTCCCGTCCCAAATATTGGTCTATCACCCAATGCACCAAATAAATTATCGGGGTAATGAGGATCGCGATGATAAATTTATAGCCATAATTAAACAAGGTAATGGCCAGAATGGTTTGAAAGGTGAAACCCGGTTGTCCCGTAAAGGCAATCGTGAGTACAATAAAGGTATCAAAAAATTGTGATCCAAAGGTGGAACCCGTAGCCCGTAACCACAAGTGCTTCCCATCTGTCAGGCGGCGCAACCAAAAAAACAGGCTAATATCCACCAACTGGCCAATCAAATAAGCGGTTAAACTGCCCAAAATAACCCTTCCTGCCATACCAAAAACGGCATTAAACTGGTCAGCTTTTGCGGGCGAAATGGGATCTGTGGGCATGTTTATCGCCAAAGAGAGTAGAATAAACTCAAAAACAATCATGCCCATTCCCACCAACGTCACAAACCGAATGCCCTTGCGGCCAAAATACTCGTTTATGATGTCGGTCATGATAAACGTGACGGGGAAGGCTAAAACGCCTGCCGTCATGGTTACACGATCAAAGGTTTGGCCTAAAATCGTAATCTGAAACGGCAAATGAAAGGCAGTAAAAAACTTTCCGGAGGTTGCCTCTGCAACAATGAGAGCGGTCAAAAAAACAGCAGCACATACCACATAAAGCTTTTGGGGACGGCTTAGGGTGTATTGATGAACTTGCGACATGGTGTTTGATGTTCAGGAAAAACCAAAAAATACGATGCACCGTCCCAATTTACAATTCATGCAATACACCACTTATAACCCTGCCACCAAGGTCAATCAAAAGAGGATTCAGCATATTTATGCAAAATCTTAATACATCGTTCTTATTAGAAGAGGTAACTTAGGTACGCAATTACAAAAGCACTTGTTCTTCAAGCATTTCAGGCTTATTTATGAACATTCTGGTAACCGGCGGCGCTGGTTTTATCGGTTCCCATACTTGTGTAGCCTTAGTGGAAGCAGGTTGGAGACCCATCATCGTGGACAATTTTTCCAATGCAGATCGAAGTGTTTTGCAAGGATTGGCACGTATTCTGGGTGAAGCCCCCATGTGCTATGAAGGAGATTGCAATGACCTACAGTTGATGAAACACATCCTTGAAAAAGAATCTATTGCGGGTGTGATTCATTTTGCAGCATTTAAAGCGGTTGGCGAATCCGTAGCAGAACCACTTAAGTACTATGAAAACAATATCGGTTCTCTTATCACCTTGTTAAAGGCGATGGCGCAAACAAGTGTCTCCAAACTGGTTTTTTCGTCTTCTTGTACGGTCTATGGCCAGCCAGATGTGGTTCCCGTAACAGAAGACACCCCCCGAAAACCTGCAGAATCTCCTTATGGCAATACCAAGGCCATCTGCGAGGACATTCTGCGAGATGTGGTCGCCTCTGGAGCAATGTTAAAAACAGTTGCTTTGCGGTATTTTAACCCCATAGGAGCACATAAATCCGCCGAAATCGGAGAACTCCCCATTGGTGTACCAGCCAACCTTGTTCCTTTTGTTACCCAGAGTGCTGCCGGCATTCGGCCTCCCGTTACCGTCTTTGGTACTGATTACAATACCCCCGATGGCACTTGCATCAGAGACTATATTCACGTAATGGATTTGGCAGAAGCACATGTTAAAGCATTGGCTTTTTTACAAAAACAAACCAACGCCATCTATGAAACGGTGAATGTGGGGACGGGCAAGGGAAGTTCGGTCTTAGAAGTGTTGGAAACTTTCCAAAAACAGGTGGATGCCTCGCTACAATATGTGCTGGGCACGCGCCGTGCGGGTGATGTGGAAGCCACTTATGCCTCCGTTGAAAAGGGGCAATCTGCCCTCGGTTGGATGGCGAAGCGGTCATTAGAAGAGGCACTCCAAGATGCGTGGCGCTGGCAAAAACAGTTGAACGGACGAACAAATTAAGTTTTATTCTTCCTCGATTATAAGACAGATTTAACTTTTCTTTAATATACATCATCCAATAATTGAGTAAATTATATACTCAATCTTAAACATGAGTTGGGGCTTTCTCTTGGTCTCTCAAAAGATGTCCTAATCCCCCTCCGAGCAAGTATTTTTCCTACTTGTTAACGGCGAAGCCGTAAAAAACGGAGCCATTTGGCATGATGGACGTATTAATCTCCTCAAAAACGAGGATCAAATTATTACTCAAACTTTTTCTTAATAAGCATGTCGAGGCGCACCTTCGAGGTTTAGAACAAGAATTTGGGGAATCCAGTAACGCCATCCGGGTAGAACTCAACCGCTTAGAACAAGCAGAATTGCTAACAGCGGCAACCAAAGGAAATAAGAAGTTCTACCGTGCCAACGAGCGTCACCCGCTGTTCAATGACATTCATAACTTGCTTCTGAAACATACGGGCATAGACCAAGTGGTAGAGCAAGTCATTGACCGTCTTGGAGATATTGAGCAAGTTTACCTAAGTGGGCGCTTGGTTCGCGGGCTTGAAAGCAAGGTTATAGACCTGATTTTTGTAGGCGCGGTGGATGTAGCCTATCTGGTTGAGCTAATTACCAAAACCGAAAAAGCGATAAACCGTAAAATCCGCTATTTGGTGTATAGCCCAACCGAGTTCCAGGCAAACCCCTTTGCCGAAGACGACATTAAACCGCTGCTCATATGGCAAAAGGCATAGCAGCAGTTGACAAAGACATCCCAAAATGGTTTGCCGTCCGCACCCGATTTAAGTGGGAGAAAAAAGCCGCAGAAAATCTACAACAGGCAAGCATCGAGGTCTATCTCCCGCTTTATGAAAAAGTTAAGCGGTACGAAAAAGTAGTCAAACGCACCACCTTACCCCTCATCCCCAATTACCTTTTTGTAAAAATTGTCAAAGATGAGTATGCAACTGTTTTTAAGCAAGAAGGGGTGATGGGATTCCTGCACAATCATGGCAATCTAAACGCCATTCCTGAACAGGAAATTGAGATTCTTCGCCGCTTTAATGGCGAATGGGAAGACCTTGAAGTGATCGAAGGCAAGTGGGAAAAAGGAACACCGGTTAAAATCGTCTCTGGGCCATTAGCCGGCTACGAAGGAAAAGTAGTGGAGGAGCAGGGGAAAACAAAGGTCTTTATCACCTTAGATACGATAGGGCATACGGTGAAGGCGGTCGTGGATAGGCATATCCTTGTTAAATTATAAATCTGGAAGAATTAATGGGATCAAAAAATAATATTGTAGCCATAGGACATGGTTATTGGGGTAAGAACGTTACCCGTAACCTCCATCAACTGGGAGTACTTTCAGGTGTATGTGAGGCATATGCACCAATGCGAGAACAAGTTGCGAAACTTTATCCGGACATAAAACTCTACGCCGACGTAAAAGAAGTGCTAAACGATGAGGATGTAAGTGGGGTTGCGATCAGCACTCCTGCGGAAACACATGCTCCTTTGGCAATTGCGGCTATGAGGGCTGGTAAGGATGTGTTTGTGGAGAAACCGCTTGCACTTACCTATGCGGATGGGGTTAAAATGCTACAAACCGCCCAAACACATAACCGTATTTTAATGGTGGGTCACTTGTTAGAGTATCATGCGGCCGTATTAAAATTAGAAAGCCTCATCAAAGATGGCGTGTTGGGGAAGGTTCAGTACGTCTATTCAAATCGCTTAAATTTAGGTAAATTCCGTCGCGAAGAAAATATTCTTTGGAGTTTTGCGCCTCACGATATTGCAGTCATTCTGCGATTAATTGGCGAAGCGCCATTAGAAGTCATGGCTACTGGCGGCGCGTATTTACAGCCGAATATTGCAGATACAACCGTCACCAATTTGCTTTTTGATAATGGTGTGCGGGCACATATTTTTGTGTCATGGTTACACCCATTCAAAGAACAAAAATTGGTTGTCGTTGGCTCAGATAAAATGGCGGTATTTAATGATACAGAGCCAATTGAACGAAAGCTGATGCTGGTAGATAAAGGTGCCGACTGGGTGGACAATGCACCTGTTCCCAGACAAGGAGAAGGGGTTGCTGTCCCATTTGATGTTACGGAGCCGCTCAAGGAAGAATTGCGACATTTTGCTGATTGTATTTCTACACGGACACAACCGAGAACAGATGGTCATAACGGTCTTCGTGTTTTACAAGTCCTCCAAGCTGCTCAACATTCCTTACAAACAGGTGGTACACGTGTGCCGCTTTTTCAATCTGTAAATATGATCCAAAACCTATAAAGGACATGAACGAAAAAAAATATTACGCCCATCCCACAGCAGTTATAGATGAGCCTTGTGAAATAGGTGAAGGAACCAAAATCTGGCACTTTGCACATGTTCTCAAAAATGCACAAATTGGTAAAAACTGTGTACTGGGGCAAAATGTGGTGGTTGCAAATAATGTGAAAATCGGTAATGGCGTTAAAATCCAGAACAATGTTTCGATTTATGAAGGGGTTGAGTTGGAGGATTACGCGTTTTGTGGGCCAAGTATGGTTTTCACCAATGTGCGTACACCACGTTGTGAGTTCCCAAGAAATACGAGTGCAGACTATGTACGTACATTAGTTAAACGTGGCGCCAGCATCGGAGCCAATGCAACCATCGTGTGTGGTGTAACACTACATGAAGGTGCATTTGTGGCGGCAGGCGCGGTTGTAACCAAAGATGTTCCTCCTTACACGATGGTTGCTGGTGTACCAGCCAAGGCCATCGGTTTTATGAGTGCTTATGGTGATATCATGGACTTTTCTAGTGGTGATGTATTTACGGATACAAAAGGCCACCAATACCAAAAAAAATCTGAAACCGAGGTCATTAGACTTTCATAAAACATTTCATTATCATGGCAAATATTCCAATTTTAGACTTGTCTCCAGAAGTTGAGGAGCTCCGTCCGCAAATCTTAGAAGCTATTAACCGAGTGTTGGATAAAACCAACTTCATTATGGGGGACGATGTTAAACTGCTTGAGCAGGAAGCTGCTGCATATTTGGGAGTAAAACATGCAATCGGGGTAAATTCAGGAACGGATGCGCTCGTTATTGCACTCCGTGCGTTAGGCATTGGGGCAGGAGACGAGGTTATAACAACCCCATTTACCTTTTTTGCAACTGCAGAGTCTATCAGCGCAGTAGGGGCTAAACCAGTGTTTGTAGATATTGATGAAGCAAGTTTTAATATTGATCCTGCACTGATTGAAGCGGCCATCACACCTGCGACAAAAGCCATTATGCCAGTCCATTTGTACGGACGCTCGGCAGAGATGGGAGAGATCATGGCCATAACAGAAAAACATGGCCTAAAAGTGGTTGAAGACTGTGCACAATCTTTTGGGGCCAGATACTTTGGGAACGATGAAAAACGAAATGGTAAGCAAACAGGCACAATGGGTGATATGGGAGCTTACTCTTTCTTCCCCTCTAAAAATTTGGGTGGTTATGGGGACGGTGGCTTGATTGCAACCAATGATGATGAGTTAGCAGCCACAGCACGCATGTTGCGGGTTCATGGTGCCCGCAAAAAATATCATAACGAAGTATTGGGTTATAACTCAAGGTTAGATACGATCCAAGCCGCTATTTTAAGGGTTAAGTTACCCCACATTGAGCGCTGGAATGCACACCGTTATCAGGCTGCGCTTCGCTACAACGAAGCATTCGCAAAAGTAGAAGGTATTATTCCGCCATCTGCACCTGAAGGCCATGTATTTCACCAATATACCGTGCGGTTTACACAAAAAAGCCGCGACGAAGTGCAGGAATTGCTCAAAGCTGAAGGTATTGGCACAATGGTTTATTACCCAATTCCACAAGACCAACTCCCTATATACAAAGGACAATACCCTACATTTCCAGTAAGTGAAAAACTCTCTAAAGAAGTGCTGAGTTTACCAATGGGGCATTATTTTCGAGTTGAATCACAAGAAAAAGTGATCTCATCTATTTTGCAAATAATGCAATAAGTATTGCGATGTTTTAGGCCGCCTTCCATGTTGTTTAAATTTTTAGAAAGGCATGGAAGGTCCTTTTGATTTTATTTATGTGTGGTATAGTAGGAGTTGTTAACCTAAGAAAAGAAGTTGTTGATCAAGATGATTTAATTAAAATGATGTCCGCAATCAAACATCGTGGGCCGGACGATCATGGACTTATCGTGAAAGGTAATGTAGGTCTAGGGCATTTAAGGTTAAGTATCCTTGATGTGTCTGAACATGGGCACCAACCTATGTTTAGTTTTAATAAAAGATATGTACTTGTGTTTAATGGTGAAATTTATAACTATGTAGAGCTTAAAGAAAAATTCCTCGATGACTATCCATTTATATCAGGCTCCGATAGTGAAGTAATCTTAGCCATGTATATAAAATTTGGTAAAACATGTGTTGAGTACTTTAATGGCATGTGGGCATTCGCAATTCTTGATACAGAGACAAATGAGGTATTCATTTCTAGAGACCACTTTGGTATTAAACCTCTTTATTATTATCAAAATCGGGAGAAGTTCTATTTTGCTTCTGAAATAAATGCACTCAAGCAAGTCTGCGAAACAATCAGCGTAAATGAGGAAAAAGTTTTTGAGTACCTCATGTTTAACCGAACAGACCAGACCTGCGATACCTTTATTAGAGAGATTAACCGCGTTGAACATGGGCACAACATCTTTATTAACCAGGGAAAAATCACTTTTGAACAATGGTATAAGCTTACTGACCGCTTAAATGTACCTTGGAGCTCTGCGGAAGAATACAGGGATACCTTATCTTCAGCAGTGAAAATGCAATTAAGGAGTGACGTACCCGTAGGCGTATGTTTAAGTGGCGGGTTAGATTCTTCTTCATTAACCTCCATTATACTAAATGATTATGGTTTGCATCACTTATACGCCTTTTCTGCTGTATATGGAGAAGGGAACCATGGGGACGAAAGCCGTTTTGTTAGACAATACGAAAAAGAGTTGCAGAACCTAAAATGGGTGTATCCAACAGACAAATCACTATTGGAAGACATTGAAGGATTTCTAAAATGCCACATAGAACCTGTTCCATCATTGAGTATTTACTCTCAATATAAGGTTATGAAGGATGCAAGTAATTACATTACGGTAGGTATAGATGGTCAAGGAGCAGATGAGCAATTAGCAGGCTATCATTATTTTTTTGGGAGTCATTTCAAAGGCTTGCTTCGCTCCATGAACATGATCAAGTTTTTTCAGGAGATTTATTTTTATCTCAAGTATCATAAAAGTACAGAAGGTCTTCAGTATTTTGCATTATACCTCGCACCGTTGTTCGTAAAGAAAATTCTAACCCATCAAACCAATAAGTGGATTGGTAAAAATTTTTACAATGATTATGTTAATGAGGCACGTTTATTGGAACAATTGTATAGTCCAAAGGGACTAAATGACTCGCTAGTCCAGCATTTTGCCTATAAACTAGAACATAACCTTAAATGGAATGACCTTAATAGCATGTATCATTCTATTGAGTTAAGAGTGCCATTTTTAGATTATAGAATAGTAGAAAAAACGTTAGCTAGCCCAGCCGAACAATTAATCCATAAAGGATATACCAAACGTATCTTACGAGATGCAATGAAGGGAACTTTAGCGGAACAGCTAAGAATACGAACAGATAAAGTTGGTTTTGAGAATCCAGCAGATCAATGGATGGAAAACCCAAAAATTTACACATTAATACATGATGCTTTGTCATCTAATGAGTTGATCAATAGTGGATTTTTAGATATTACAGCATGTCATAAAGCGCTTGAGGCGCACAAAAAAGGAAATAAGCAGGACGCACGTAATTTATGGAAAATGTTTCACCTCAGTCATTTTATAAATGTTGTCAAAAATAAAGATCAATTATCTAAAGACTTTGAGTTGAGGAACTTATTAGTAATGAGTTAATGAGTTAATCAGGGTGCATTTCAAAACTTTGCGTATCACAATTCAAACATGTAATCCACATTGCTTTTAAGCGTAGGTGTAAAGTAGGTGGAAACATATTTTTAAAATGCACCTGTTAATCATGGGGTATGGAAAATAAAAAAGAAAAGAACTTCCACCTAACCCTAACACCATTTGTGAATGAAAGTCGTATCCTGAAGGAGGTAGAGAGCCTGATAGGAAATAAACTTTTCTCAAAAATTACTGTAATAGCGGAAGGTAGAAAGGGGTTACCACCTAAAGAAAAAATTAATAATAGTGTATATCTTCTGCGGATAAGCCTACCCTTATTTGTACAAAGGAAAGGATTTGTTTTTAAATTATTGCGCATCATAATTTACACAATAAAAAGTTTTATATACCTTCTTAGAGAAGTTAGTAGCGCCTCAACAATTACATGTCATAGCCTGTTGTGTTTGCATATAGGAGTAGTTTTCAAAATCATAAAAAACGTAGGAATTGTATATGATGCCCATGAGTTAGAAAGCCAACAAGATGGGTATAGTGAAGGTCTTAAAAGATTTCTTAAAAGTTGGGAAAAAAAAATAATTAAATACGTAGATTATACGATTGTTGTTAGTGATTCAATTAATAAATGGTATAAAGAAAACTATCAGGTTAAAAATATTGTCACGGTTAAAAATATTCCATCTCTACATGCTTCAAAAAACAGAAAAGAAGTTAATATGAAAGAAGAATATCATCTTGATGATGATGATATTCTATTTATATATGTGGGAAACTTGGGAATTGGGAGGTTTATAGAGCCGTTAGTCGAAATATTTAAAAAACACAAAGAAAATAAGCATATTCTGTTCATGGGATATGGAGATTGTCAAGATATTATTATCCGTAATAGTCGAGAGGCTTCAAATATACACTTTCACACTTCAGTGGCTCCAGAAGAGGTTATTAGCTATATAAAATCTTGTGATGTGGGGTTATCTATTATTGAAAATAATGGACTAAGCTACTTTTATTGTTTGCCCAACAAGCTATTTGAATATACTGTTTCTGGAATTCCTAGTATTGTAAGTGATTTTCCGGAAATGTCGCAGTTTGTTAAAACGATTCAAGTTGGTTGGGTAGTAAATCCAAATGTCAATGAAGTCGAACGCTGTATTCTGTCAATTACCCCTAAACAAATAAAACAGTATAAAGATCGCGTTCGTGAATTAAATTACAAAATGTCTTGGGAAAATGAAGTGCCTAATCTTTTGAAAGCATATATTCAGGGTAACTAAAAAGGTAAACATCAAAAAATGATCGCAATTATTGATTATAATATGGGTAATTTCGCCTCCGTTCAAAATATGATCAAAAAGATAGGAGGGGAGTCAATCGTGACAGATAGTCATAAAAAAATCCTAAAGGCAGATAAGTTGATTTTACCGGGAGTAGGTCATTTTGCAAGAGGGATGGAAAATCTGAGACACAAAGGATTAGTTGAAATATTAAATCATAAAGTATTAAACGAAAAAACACCCATACTTGGAATTTGCTTAGGTATGCAATTATTGACAAATCATAGTGAAGAAGGAGATGAAGAAGGTCTGAAATGGATTGATGCAAATATCATTCGGTTTGAATTTTCCAATGATCATGAACAATATAAAATTCCTAATATGGGGTGGCATTATGTAATGCCTAAGAAAAAACATGTTTTATTTGAAGGGTTTGAAGATGTTCCTAAATTTTACTTTGTACATTCTTATTATTGTAAATGCACACGTCCAGAAAATGAGTTAGCAACAACATTTTATGGATTTGAGTATTGCTGCTCAATTGAACAAGAGAATATTATTGGGACACAATTTCATCCAGAAAAAAGTCATAAATATGGGATGAAGTTAATAGAGAACTTCTTAAAGTTGTGAATATGCTTGAATACCATAATAATTGGTGGGAATATGTGCCTTCTCGTAAGACAAGGGTTATTCCAGTGTTATTATTAAGTAATGGTGGGTTTGTTAAAACGGTTCGTTTTAAAGATCCTGTGTATCTAGGAGACCCATTTAATATCGTTAAAATATTTAACGAGAAAGAAGTTGATGAAATTTTGATTTTGGATATAAATGCTTCTCCAGAAAAGGAAGGACCAAACTTCGATTTTTTAGCTGAGATAGCCGGAGAGTGCTTTATGCCGCTTGCCTATGGCGGTGGCGTAAAAACAATAGATGATATTTCAAAATTAACAAGTCTTGGATATGAGAAAGTCTGTATCAATACTACCGCTATTCAAAATCCGGCATTGATCGAAGAAGCCGCAAAAAGATTTGGCAGCTCTACTATAATGGTAGCAATGGATGTGAAAAAAAACCTTTTTGGAAAATATGATATTTATTCCAAAAATGGAAGAGAGAAAAAGGGGTTAGATCCTGTTAAGCAAGCGAAACTTTATGAATCGCTTGGGGCAGGTGAGCTATTGATTAATTCGATTGATGGTGATGGAACCATGATGGGGTATGACCTAAAAATCATTAAGCAAATATCTTCCATAGTTTCTATACCAGTAGTTGCATGTGGAGGGGCCGGTAATACACACCATTTAGCAGATGGAGTGAATAAAGCAGGAGCATCAGCAGTCTCGGCTGGTAGCATGTTTGTTTTTCAAGGTAAACTGCGCGGAGTTTTGATAACAATGCCTACAGAAAGTGAATTATCAGAGGTGGATATACCTTAATTTTTAATATTTTTAGTATTAACACCTTTTAAAATAATAAAAAATGAACAACCGTAAATACCAAATATGTACCAAGTGTGTCATGGATACATCAGATCCAAATATTTCATTTGATGAATTTGGTGTATGTAATCATTGTAGAAATTTTGAAAGTAATATTCGGTCTATTTGGTTTCCGGACGAACGTGGAGAACCTATTTTAGCCAAGATGGTTGAAGACATGAAGTCATATGGGAAAGATAAAGAATATGATTGCATATTAGGACTAAGTGGTGGGGTAGATAGCTCTTACTTGGCTTACGTAGCCGTTAAGAAACTTGGCCTTCGTCCATTGGTCGTCCATGTAGATGCTGGTTGGAACTCTGAAATAGCCGTAAAAAATATAGAAAATATTGTTAAAAAACTAGATCTGGATCTTTACACGTTTGTTGTGGACTGGAGTGAAATGCAAGACCTACAGTTAGCTTTTTTTAAAGCCGGCGTACATAACCAAGATATTCCTCAAGACCACGCCTTTGCTGCTGTCTTATACAATTGGGCTGCAAAAAATAAAATTAAATATGTGCTCAATGGTAGTAATATAGCAACAGAGTCTATCCTTCCATCCGCATGGGTGTACAACAACATGGATCTTAAGCACATCAAGGCTATTCATAAACAGTTTGGTAAAAGAAGGTTAAAAAAATTCCCTGTACTTAGCTTTTTTAAATATTATATCTACTATCCATATGTAAAAAGAGTCAAGGTATTGAAGCCCTTGAATTTTATGCACTATCATAAAGGTGAAGCAATGGAAATTTTGCAAAGCGAATTGGATTGGAAGTACTATGGCGGGAAACACTTTGAGTCTCGGTTTACAAAATATTTTCAGGCACATTATTTGCCAACTAAATATGGTTTTGATAAAAGGCGTGCCCATTTATCGAGCCTAATTGTTTCGGGACAATATACTCGTGAAGAAGCCTTGAAAGACTTGGAAAAGCCATTGTATAATGACGTAGAGCTAAGAGAAGACGAGGCTTATATGGCAAAAAAAATGGGTGTTTCATTAGAAGAGTTTAAAAAAATATTTAAAGCGAAACCACATTTACATGAAGAATATCCCAATAGCGATAATAAGGTTAAGTTTATGTATAGACTTGCAAAAGCCTTAAAAAAGGTGGTGAAGTAGGACGCATTGGCATGAAGGCGCTTAACTTAAATATTAAAAACACCTACTGGCGCAAAGTAATTGCTTTAATGAGTGGTACTGCCATATCGCAGCTAGTTCCTATTATTGCAGCACCAATCCTGTCGCGTTTATTCCTCCCCGAAGTTTTTGGATTAACAACCGTGTACTTAAGCATTGTTACTATTTTGGGGACATTGGCAACAGGGAGGTATGAATATGCAATCATTCTACCTGATAAAGAAGACCTTGCTTATAACCTTGCAAATGTTGCTGTTTTAATTGCCATAATTGTTTGCTCATTGTCTTTTATTGTGATTCTACTATTTAAAGAAGCTATATTAATCATGATTGAAGCCCAAACCTTGAGTATATGGTTATATTTTGCACCCCTTAGTATTTTACTCATTTCTACTTATCAAGTTGTGTACCAGCTGTATGTAAGAAAAGAGCGTTTTAAAGAAATTTCCGTAAATAGGGTTGCAGAAAGTCTTGTTAATTCTGGGACAAAAGTTGTAGGGGGCTTCTTTTGGGGCACACAAATATTTGCGGGCATTGGAGCGATGACCTTGGGACAAATTGCAAGTCAAGTAATAGCTACAGGCATATTGCTGAATAGGTTGAAAGGTTCTGTCAAGGCATATTTTTCGTGGGAGGTCATGAAAGAAGTTGCAAATAAATATATTGAATTTCCAAAATACACGATAGTTGCAGTTATTTTCAATATCTTGGCAAGAGAATTGCCTTATATACTCTTTAATAGTTTTTTTGGTGCTACCTTTGTTGGGCTATTGTCAATGGGACAGCGTATTATTCGGCTTCCTTTGGGCGTATTAAGTAGTAGTTTTGGCGATGTTTTTCGTCAGCAGGCAGCTAAAGATTATGTTGAGAATGGTGAATGTCGAGGAATATTTATGACCACATTAAAACAATTGGTCATTTCTGGTTTGGTCATTATCGTGCCCATTGCAGCTATTGCACCTTTGTTGTTTTCGTTTATTTTTGGGGAAAAGTGGTATATGGCTGGGGTTTATGTACAGTACATGGCCGTCATGTTTTTTTTTCAATATGTTTCTGCCCCATTAAGTTATATGTTTTATGTTGCAAATAAGCAAAAGCATGAATTAATTTGGCAGTTTGTGTTGTTTGTTATGACAATAGGCTCTATTTACATAGGGAAATATGTGTATAATGATGAGTTTGTTTCTCTTGTTTTATATGCCTCATCCTATACTCTTCTTTCTTGTGTAAACATTGTTCTAAATTATATGTATTGTACAAATACATCAGTGGCTTATGAATAATATTAGCCCACTTTCGTTAAATAAAAAAACGCAACGAGAAAACTACATTCTCGTTGGTTCTATGATTTATATTGCAGGGCAAGGATCTGCTTGGGCGATATCTGATTGGTATCTAGTACTCTGCTTTCTGTATGCACTTTTTGTCTATTTCAAACGATTTAATAGATCGGATAAAGTTTTTTTATATTTAACATTAGGTTATATAGTACTTACCACCTTATATTTTGCAAAATTTGGCTGGATAAATTATTCTTCATCTTTTAGATTCTATTTAAAATTGGCCTATGCTTATTTGGTTATTAAGTCAATTGACCATGTGTTCTTTGAAATATATGAAAATTATTTTTATTATTTATGCTTGATAGCACTGATTTTATACCCATTTCAGTTACTCTTTTATGATCAATTAAAGGTATTGCTTTCTGTATTTGAAAATGTTTTACCAAACTGGGACTATACACGTACGACAGACGGAGGAAGTGGTTATGCAACAAATGCCATTTTTTTTACTTTACATGATGATGCACTGGACCGTAATAGCGGGTATGCTTGGGAGCCTAAAGGGTTTGCGACCTTGATTCTCGTTGCGATTATTTCCAACCTGATTCGAAATAAAATGAAAATGGCAAATAAAGCCATGCTTGTTTATGTACTGGCATTGTTAACCACTTTATCAACGGCAGGATATGTTGTCTTTTTTGTTGCAATATTATTATTCTATGCTTTTAATACGAATAAGCAGTATGTGTTAGCACTCGTCCCTGTTATAGTGGTTTTAATTCCTATAGTTGCTCAATTAGATTTTGTGACTCAAAAGATCATTACTGAGTTTGAAACGCGAAACGATTCTGAAGATATTATTCGTTATTACCAAAAGGAAAACTTTGAAAAAGGGACTGTTATATCTCTTGGTCGCTTCCCAAGTTTTTTGTTAGACATGGAGGATTTGAAGCGTGAACCTTTGCTGGGGTTTGGCATGCAAGACAAAGAGCGCACAGAAGGAAAAAACGCCTATTTTGCACGTGTAAATGGGCTCTCAGATTTAATGGCACGATGGGGCATATTAGGAAGTATATTGTACTTAATCATATTGTTTAAAGGTATAAAAAAATGGATCTATCGTCACGATTATAAAGGCCACACCATTATTTTCGTAGCGTTCCTTGGTCTGTTTTTTGCAAGTGCTGTAATACTTCAACCACTTTGGTTGATTTTTCCAATGTATGGCCTAATTGCTTCTAAAACAAAATCAGCCCCTATACCACATTTTAAGAAATCAAGCCAAAATAATGGATATCCTGAACGCGAATTAACCTATGTACAATAAGAATTAACCTATGTACAATAAGAATAAACAAAAGTAAATAATGATAAAAGTTGCTGTAATGGTTCCTGCACGCAATGAGGGATCACGCTTGGAGTTAACCATTAAGAGCCTTTATGAAATCGCAGAATTTGCCAAGGTAAAAATGGAAATCGTGGTAGTTGATGATGGCTCAAAAGACAATACTGCTGATAATGCCAAAAGGTTAGAATGCCATGTTGTTATGCGTGATGATCGTGGGTATTCTGCTTTAGGACGGCCAGAACTTGCTGATACCCATAATGATGGATTTGCTTTTATTGAGGAAAATATTCCAGACTATGATTACGTAATGGTATCAGGGGCGAATAATACCTACGAATCTGACTATCTTCAAATTATTCTAAATAAGTTTGCCGATAATCCTAAACTGGTAATGGCATCTGGCACTGAAGGGGTTGCTTTGGCGGCTAATGCTGTGAGAGGTTCAGGACGTCTAATCTGTAAAGATTTTTGGAGAGAAATTGGGTGTAAGGTTCCGAATCAGTTTTACAGTTGGGAAAGTTACCCTATTTTATATGCACTTTCCAAAGGGTATCATGTACAAAGTTTTCCTGAAGCCATACAAAGGACTTCCGTTGAATCTTTAGGAAAAGTGGATTATACAAATTACGGAAAAGGAATGAGAGAGCAAGGAGACATATTGCTGTATGTCTTGCGTCGTTCAATTACAGAAGGCTTAATGACTTCTAGAAAGAAGCGAAGTCTTCAATTGATTAAAGGTTACTTTAGTAGAGATATTAAATTATATCCCAATGATATTCGCGAATTTGTCCGCCGATATCAATGGAAGCGTGTTAGGGAGGCGTTGTCCATTTTTAGTTGAAATTCGGTTTTTAAGTACATATTTTTGTGGGAAGGGTTAGATGAGCATATAAATATTTTCTATGCAAATAAGATTAAGTCTATGCCTGAAGTAGCATCTTTTTTTGTACTACAGAGGCAGTTTTTTCCATATGGCGCACTTTGTACATTGGAGATGCAAATTCCGATAAAGTGTTTAGTGAAAATTGCTTAATTGACTTTGTTCATGTTGATAAAGTAAAGCATAACTTATAGTGTTTTAATATTATGATGAACCAAAAAGAACAAATCAATGAAATATATTATTATTACGCCAATAAAGAATGAAGAAGAATTCATCAGGAGTACATTAGAGTCTGTGGTTAATCAAAATATAAAACCAGAAGAGTGGATAATTATTGATGATAACTCCTTAGATAATACATGGAAAATTATCTCAGACTATACAATCAAATATCCGTGGATAAAACTGTATAAAAATCCAAGCTCTGAAGAAGAAAACAGGTCAGGTGGCAGTAAAATAGTCAATTTATTTAACATAGGTCTTCAAAAAATTAAAATCTCTAATTATGAAATAATTGTAAAATTAGATGCGGATTTGGCATTGCCAAAAGAGTATTTTAGTTCAATTATAAATAATTTCAAAAACAACCCTCAAGTGGCTTTATGCGGTGGATACTGCCTCATTCCAAGTGGTGATGGAAGTTGGATACGTGAACATAACAATCCAGATCATGTAAGAGGAGCCTTTAAAGCATATCGAAAAGAAGCCTTCATAGAAATGGGTGGTCTCAGACCTATATGGAATTGGGATGGAATTGATGAAATGATATTGAGGCAGAAAGGATATAATATTGAGACGCTTGAGTTACCGGTCAAACATTTCCGCCCTACATCTGCTGCCTACAATCCCTACAAACATAGCTATAAATCAGGACAAGAAGTTTACCGTATGAGATATGGAAGTATTATTATGATAGGCAAGTCTATAAGTCTGATGAAAGATAAACCATACTTAATAAAAGGATTATGTTTTATAAGTGGATATATTTCTTCATTACTTAATAGAGATAAGCCAATTCTAAAATCTGATCTGTCAAAGTTTATTCGTCGGTACTATTATAATAGAATATTTGGCAAATAAATTCACAAACTTCTTGTAGTTATGACTTGCTCAAAAGGTCTTTGGAACGACACCATTCCCGGCATTTTATTTGATGAAAACGGGGTTTCAAATTATGCGAAGTTACAGCAGAACCTAATGGATAAGTTCCCAAGAGGTGAAGTTGGTAAGCGGGATTGGGATGCCCTTGTCCTAAAAATGAAGGAAGATGGTCAAGGTAAACCCTATGATTGCATCATTGGTGTTAGCGGTGGTACAGATAGTTCGTACCTTCTCCATTTGGCTCATCAAGAGGGTTTGCGGGCTTTAGCCATTAACTTAGACAATGGGTGGAGTTCTGATATTGCTGTAAAGAACATTAAAAAAGTCACATCTGCCTTGGGCATAGACTTAGAGACCTACGTCATTGATTATGAGGAAGTAAAAGATGTTTTACGCGCCTACATCCGAGCCTGCTTACCTTGGATTGATTTTCCGACGGACTATGCGATTCATGCCATTTTTTATCAAACGGCAGCTAAAGAGGGACTTAAGTATGTTCTCACAGGCTCTGACTTTAGGTCTGAAGGTAAACAACCATCTGAATGGACCTATGGCGACTATCGTCAGTTTAAACATATCCTGAAAACCTTCGGTTCTGGTCGTAAACTTTCAACCTATCCTGTATTACCATTCGAACGACAATTGTACTATGGGTACTTTAGAGGGATCAAGCAAGTTGCACCATTTTATTACCTGCCGTATCAGAAAAAAGAAGCTCAAAAACTTTTGGAAGAGAAATACGGCTGGGAATACTACGGAGGACATCATCACGAAAATGTTTTTACCAAATTTGCCATTGGATATTGGATGTATAAAAAGTTTGGGTATGATAAACGCCTTATCACATTATCTGCGCAGGTACTGAGCGGAGAGATTTCAAGGGAAGAAGCGTTAGAAAAAATACAATTACCGCCCTATGACCTTGATCAAATGGAGCGAGATCGCGACTATGTTGTAAAAAAACTTGAGATGAAAACTGAAGAATTTGTAAATGTTTGGCAAAAACCTAATAAGCTTTTTAGTGATTACCCCTCTTATTACCCATTGATCCAAAAAGGAGCACGCATACTTACCCCAATTGCAAAATTAGTTTTGCCGCAGACTCCTAAAATATTTCTTGAAATAGAACAACGTAAATCAAAATAAATAGAATAAAATGAAAATTTGTTCACGCTGTGTGATGGATGAAACCGTCGAAGACATTTGGTTTGACGAAAATGGTGTATGTAAATACTGCCATATTCATGACGAGATGGAAAAGCGTCACCCTTTTGCGGCCATAGATGAGGAACTAAAACTTATCATTGAAAAAATTAAATTAGACGGTACTGGAAAGCAGTACGACTGTATTGCAGGTGTAAGTGGAGGTCGTGATAGTACTTATACCCTTTTAAAAGCAAAAGAATTGGGCTTGCGCCCCTTGGCTGTTCATTTTGACAATGGTTGGAACTCTGATATTGCTGTTTCAAATATTAAAAAAGCAACTGACCGTTTGGGAATTGACCTCTATACAGTTGTAGCAGATTGGGAAGAATTCAAGGATTTACAGGTTTCATTCCTAAAGGCTTCGGTTCCAGATGCAGACATCCCCACGGATTATGCAATCTACTCTGTTTTGTATGATGTGGCTGCGAAGGAAGGAATCAAATATATCTTAAACGGCCACTCTTTTAGGACAGAAGGAACCTCTCCTATCAGTTGGACTTATATGGATGGCAGATATGTAAAAGATGTTCATCAAAAGTTTGGTAGAGGAAAAGTTACAAGTTTTCCTGTAATGATGCTTTCAAGGTTACTGTATTATATCTTTATTAAACGGATCCGGGAGGTTCGGATCTTAGAATATGTGGACTATAAAAAAAAGGAGGTTGACTCTGTATTATCTGATAAATTAGATTGGGTTTATTATGGAGGTCATCATCACGAAAACTTATTTACGAAATTTTTTCAATCTTATCTTTTGCCCTCAAAATTTAAGATTGATAAACGAAAAACAGAGCTTTCTGCCCTTATCCGAACTGGGCAAGTTTCTCGCGAACAAGGTTTAAAAGAAATTACTACATCAGCCTATCATTATGAACAAGAAGTAGTTGATTATGCGATTGCAAAATTAGGCATTAGTAAGAACGAATGGGAACAGATATATAATGCACCTATAAAATCGCATGACAATTATCATACATATTTACCGATGATACGTTTGCTTAAGTTTCCAATTAAAATCGCGTGCAAGCTTAAACTTCTTCCTCATATTTTATACCTTAAATACGCTTCATAATAATCAACTCCCCTATGCCAGAAATTGTCATTATAGATTATGGAATGGGCAATTTACGATCTGTTTACAATAAAGTGAAACGGATGGGCGTGGATTGTGTCATTAGCAACGACCCGGCGGTTGTTCAAACTGCAAATGGTATTGTCTTGCCCGGCGTTGGGCACTATGGTAAAGCAATGGACAACCTAAAGCAACTGGGAATACTTAGCGTGCTGGAAAACGCTGTTTTAGAAAAATATACTCCTATTCTTGGGATTTGCTTGGGCATGCAACTATTGTTTGAGAGAAGTGAAGAAGGCAATGAACTAGGCTTGGGCTGGTTAAAGGGGGAAGTTGTGCGTTTTAGTTTACAAAGCAAACTCAAAATCCCTCATATCGGCTGGAATAGCACGGAGCAAGTTAAACAACATCCCATCCTTTCCAATATACCTAATGGGTCACTGGTGTATTTTGTACATTCTTACCATGCTGTGCCACAAAATCCAGGAGACATTCTTGAGACAACACATTATGGCTATTCATTTGCTTCGTCAGTTCAAAACGGGAATATCATAGGTATGCAATATCATCCAGAGAAAAGCCAAGATATTGGGGGGCAGATTTTTAAGAACTTTGTTCAAATGGTGCAGCAACATGTATAGACCTCGCGTTATTCCTTGTCTATTGCTCCGAAATAAGGGTTTAGTCAAGAGTATTCAGTTCAAAGAACATCGGTATATTGGTGATCCGATGAATGCCGTCAAGCTATTTAATGACTTACGAGCCGATGAACTAATTTTCTTAGATATTACAGCAACACAAGAAAAAAGAAGTATAGACTCGGAGTTGGTTGGTTTGATTGGAGATGAGGCAAATATGCCCTTTACTGTTGGTGGTGGAATTCGTTCGTTGAATAAAATTGAGGAGCTGATCAAAGCAGGTGCAGAGCGAGTTTGCCTCAATTCGTATGCACTCGAGAATCCTAAATTTGTACGCCAAGCATCGGATGAGTTTGGTGCATCAACAATAGTTGTATGTATTGATGTGAAAAAAAATCTATTGCGCCGAGAGCAAGTTTATTCGGTTGCAGGCACTAAAAGTACAGGATTAGACCCTCTTGCATGGGCAAAACAGATAGAAGATTTGGGCGTAGGAGAAATCGTGATACAATCTATTGAGCATGATGGTAAAATGAATGGTTATCATTGGGAGTTAACCAAAAAGGTTTCTCGTGCTGTGGGTGTACCGGTTGTGGCACTCGGTGGGGCTGGTAGCCTTAATGATATTGTTCAAGCGGCTAAAGAATGTGAGGTTTCTGCGATGTCCGCAGGAAGTCTTTTTGTATATCATGGCGCTCGAAGAGCTGTTTTAGTCAATTTCCCACCTCAGAATGATTTAAAAGAAGCGTTCATTTTTTATTCGGTATAAGATATGCGCATCCTAATTGATATTGGACATCCAGGTCATGTCCATTATTTCAAGCATTTTATTAAGATCATGAAAGGGAAAGGGCATGAAATATTGGTAACCGCCAGAGATAAAGATGTGACATTAAACTTATTAGATAATCTTGATACTATAGTATTGAACAGAGGTAAAGGTGGAGATGGTTTGATAGGTAAAATAGCCTACTTAATTAAAGGTGATTGGTTTTTGGTTAAGGCTGCACTTACATTTAAGCCTGATTTATTTATGAGCTTTGGCTCTACGTATGCAGCTCATGCTGCTGCGATTATGCGAAAACCTCATATTGCGTATGACGATACTGAACATGCAAAATTCGAACACATGCTTTATGTTCCTTTTACAGATAAAATTGTTACCGGAAAAAGTTTTAGAAAAGATTTTGGAGCGAAAAAACATGTCCGAATTAATAGTAATATAAAGCTGGCGTATTTACATCCTAAATATTTTTCACCATCAGCCGATATATTATCTAAATACCAGATTGAAGTATCAAAGCCGTTTTTCATCCTCCGTTTTGTATCTTGGGGAGCAAGTCATGACTTTGGGTATGAAGGGATTTCTCGGAAAGGAAAAGATGAACTTATAAGCAAATTAAGTGAAAAAGGGAACGTCTATATTTCTTCAGAAGCTACTTTGCCCGATCATTTCAAAAAATACCAACTCCAAATTCAACCTGAAGACTTACATACTGTTTTAGCATGTGCTAGCTTATTTGTTGGAGAGGGTACCACAACAGCGACTGAAGCCGCGCTTGTTGGGACTCCTGCCATTATCGTAAACAAGCTTGCAAAGTTGTGTGGATCCTTGATTGAATTTGAAAATGTTTATGATATTTTATATAGCTATGACACGTTAGATGAGGCCATGCCAAAAATTGAAGAGAATCTTAAAGATGTTAACCATGCAAAAAAGATTCAAAAAGAAAAGCTCAATATTTTACTTGCCAACTATGAGGATATGACCTCCTTTATGGTTGACTTTGCTGAAACCTACAACAAGGGTGAAATACAATGAGATCTTTTTTTGTATTTTCATTAGTGTTACTATTAGGCGTATCAATTGTGAAAAGCCAAGATGGTGTTGTGGATATAAATAGCCCCCTCCAAGCGTTTTTGGAAAAACAACATGCTGCAGGTTTGCTGCAAAATATGTTTTTGATACATAAACCATTAAGTACTGCTTATGCTAAAGAAATGTTAGATAGCTTGGCATCAAGAAAATATATATTAAGTCAATTAGACCAAGAAATTTTAGAGCGCTATTTACACGCCAAAAGGTCTTATAAGCCGAATATAGTTAAGAATATAATTCCTCAATTATACCCTTATGGTGAGTCGTTGGTTGAGTTGCAAACAAAAGATTTTCGACTTCAAATAAATCCGGTTATTGATTTTAAAGTCGGTTTTGAAAATCGTTCAGGTTATGGTAGTAAAGGAGCACGAGTTACGTGGCAGCAAACACGAGGTATCCGGATTACAGGCAATGTTAATAAACGCTTCTACTTTGATACAAGTTATAATGGTACATTATTGAAGCCGTACGAGGGAGAATTAGCCTTGGATCCTTTAGCAACTCTACCACGCTACCGAGCCGTAGAGCGAAGTTGGGATTCTGAAGTGGATCGTGCAGAGTACGATATCCCTACATCTGTAGGCATATTGGGGTATTCAGGGAAATATGTTGACATAAGACTAGGGCGAGACGTAAATCGTTGGACAGAGGGTATTGGAAGTATCTTTTTGTCTGACTATGCTCCAGTCTACGACCAACTTCGAGTGAGTACAAAAATTTGGAAACTGGAATATGTCAACCTGCTGACTGCTTTTAATAATAGGTTCCGGAGTGACGACATTTTACATACACGTCGAAAGTATGGTGCTTTCCATAGCTTAAGCCTCAACATTAACACTCGCCTAAACTTGACGTTCTTCGAGAGCATCATTTTTTCAAAAGATTCTTTAGGAATGGTCAAAAAACAAATTGATCGTCCTGCATTTGATCCAGCCTTTGCGAATCCGGTAATTTTGTACCAAGCAGTAGAGGAGGACTTAGGGGATCTCGGGAATGCCACACTTGGATTAGGTGGATATTGGCGACTGAGAGATGGTGTTAAAGTCTATGGTCAATTTCTCTTAGACGAATTCAGTGTTCGAGATTATCTGGACGTCCAAAAAAATGCATGGACTAAAAAATACGCTCTACTTACAGGAATCCATTTCGTTAAAATACCCAAGTCTAATGTGAAGTTGGAATATTCTAAGGTAAGACCCTTCACTTATAGCCATCATTCTGGCCAGACAAATTATATACACTTCAACGACTATCTGGGGCACCCTTTAGGATCAAACTTCAAAGACATTATGTTGTGGTATCATCTGGGATTGTCTAAAAGCACGAATGTCTATCTTACAATGTCCTATACAAAGCGTGGGCGCAATACACAAATAAACTATGGCGGTTCTCCGCTGAACCCTTACACTACAAGGGCAAAAAACGAAGACGTTAAAATGTTTGATGGAATATTGGTGAAACAATTTTGGAATGAATTTAGAATTAATCAAGAAATAGCGCCGAAACTGTTCCTCGAAGCAAGTCTAATACTGAGCAGGGTAATAGATGCTGAACGTGGAGTTTCCGTGAAGATGCTGCCACAGTTTCAACTTCGCTGGGGGCAAGTTTATCAGAGTGAAAAATACTAAAAAACGAAAGTGATGAGATTGCTTTGAGGTCTGTTTTTCTTTCTTGGAGCATGAAGAGTTGAGATAATGCTTAAGTATTTAGGAAAGAGAATACAACTTTGGGCTGTCAAGCACTTGTGTGAATATTGCAACCCCCTCTTTTGAAACCTATAAAAGATGTTTTATATTCCCGTCGTGTTTGGCAACTGCCGCTTATCAAAAACCATGCCGAAGCTCTGCATGCTTTTGTTGCCTACTCCTATCAAATCTATTTGAACTCATATTATGCACAATTCTCTGACTACTCCAATTCCTTCAGGTTCTACAGCAGCCCCTCTATTACGCAATGGGCGTTTTACTGAAAGAGTCCGTAAATACCAACGGGGTGATGCTACAAGTCATCATTCTTTTTCTGTTGATCAGGTCAATCTGGCTACCCCACATGAAATTACTTTGTGTATAGATCGGCAAGTAAAAGCCTTGCACTGTGCATATCAACTTAATGAAATACCCTGCATCAAAGAGCATTTGCGCGTAGTCAATACAGTGCTTGAAAACAATGGTATTGCGCACTTTCAATTTGAAAGTGCGGAGTTCCGTAAGAAAAAAATCTTTTCGAGGCTTTATTTCCCTTTTTCACTCGTGTTTTATTCGTTGGATTTTATTATCCATCGTGTATTACCAAAGTTATCTCTGACCAGAAATGGATATTTACGTCTAACGAGAGGCAAGAAGAAAGTTTACTCTACGGCAGAAGTTTTGGGGTGTGCAGTGTTTTGTGGCTTTGAAATCTTAGAGTATAATTATCAGGACAATATTGTTGTTGTGCGAGCCCGAAAAGTGAAGAACCCTATCGAAGGTGAAAAACCATCGTATGGGCCAATCTTCAAAATGAGGCGAGTTGGAAAAAATGGCAAGTATATCTATGTTTACAAAGTGAGAACCATGCACCCGTATGCGGAATACCTCCAAGAATTTGTGTTTAAAACTAATCAATTGGCAGATGGGGGGAAGTTTCATCAAGACTTTCGAGTTACAACTTGGGGTAAATTCTTAAGGAAAACGTGGATAGATGAACTTCCAATGATTTGGAATTGGCTCAAAGGCGATATGAAGTTGATAGGTGTAAGACCTCTTAGTGAACACTATCTTAGTTTATATCCGGATAAGGTTAAGTTCGCAAGATTTGGCGTTAAGCCAGGATTGATCCCACCATTTTATGTGGATATGCCAAAAACGATTGAGGAAGTTGTTAATTCGGAGTTGAAGTACATAGAAAAGTACAATAAAAACAAAATCAAGACAGACATAGAGTATTTCTGGAAGTCTTTTAAAAACATTGTAATAAAAGGCGCAAGAAGCCAGTAATATCTTGTTGAGCACACATCAATAATTGCACAATTTGGTGACTTTCTCGTGCATAATATAATCTTGTAGGTATCATTTTGTTGATACCGTATAGACGATCGTGATGAAGGCTGACTTAAAGCACTTCAAATTGCTATTTAAGTTCTGGAATAGCAAAAAGACAAAAAAAACATTAACCTAAAACATTATAATCATGTTAAGAGAATTGGAAGGTGTCGCACGTCAATCTATGTGTTTTCAAGCACTTCAAGAAAAAATCAACACCAAAACGGTTAAAGTTGGCATTGTTGGCTTAGGCTACGTTGGCCTGCCGCTTGCGGTAGAATTTGCCAAAGCTGGAATAGATACGCTGGGTTTTGACGTAAGCCCCGAAAAGGTGGTACAGATCAATGCTGGGGTAAACTACATTGGAGATGTGAAGGACGAAGAACTTCGGGAAGCCGTAACGGTGGGCAAACTTCAAGCTACCTATACGTGGGAAGAAGGTAAAGACGTAGATGTTTTCATTATTTGCGTACCAACGCCCATGTCTCGGCACAAAGACCCCGATGTCACCTATATCGAGAAGGCATCTGAGGCGATTGCAAACGTGTTGCGTCCGGGGCAATTGGTTATTCTAAAGTCCACCACATACCCGGGTACAACAGAGCAGGTGGTACAGCCCTTTTTAGACCAAACAGGTTTGAAATTGGGTGAGGACTATTTCCTTGCCTATAGCCCAGAGCGCGTAGATCCGGGAAATGAAACGTGGCATACCGGCAACACCCCAATCGTAGTAGGTGGCGTTACGCCGGCGTGTTTGGCCTTGGCGACCGCTACCATGAAGTTGTTTGTGGGCCATGTTCATCAGGTTAGCTCGCCTAAAGTGGCCGAGATGGAAAAGTTGTTAGAAAATACGTTTCGGTCGGTTAATATTGCATTGGTGAACGAATTGGCGCAACTCTGTGACCGGATGGGTGGCATCAATATGTGGGAGGTGGTTGAGGCGGCAAGTACCAAGCCTTTTGGATACATGAAGTTTACGCCCGGACCAGGGGTTGGCGGTCATTGTATCCCGATTGATCCCTATTATTTATCTTGGTTGGCACGGAAATACGATTTTGAAACCAGTTTTATCACTTTGGCTGCGAAGACCAATGAAGCGATGCCTTTCTATGTGGTAGATGCTGCCATCCGTGCCATTGCAGAACAGCCTGTGGCGCTGAAGGATGCACATGTTTTGGTCATGGGCGCTACCTTTAAAAAAGATGTTGCGGATGCGCGACACTCTTTGGCAGAGCCAATTTTACGGCTCCTTCGTGATAAAAATGTACAGAACATCACCCTCACAGACCCCATGGTGGATGAGTTCACATTTGATTGGTCTAATGGCCAAACTGAAACCATCCGAACCGAACCGCTAACGTCAGCATTGGTAGCGTCTGCGAGCGTGGTAATTTTGATTACAGATCATACCGATTTTGATTATGACATGGTGGCTCAACATGCAAAGCATATCGTTGATACACGGAATGCGTTCAAGGACGTAGCGTCGAGGGAGAATATCGTCTTGGTGGGTGGTGGCCAGTATTGAGTGCACTAAGCCTGTTGTTTACAAAGCCCTAACGGATTCCGTTGGGGCTTTTTTTATTGGAGTGGGCTGTCTTGACACCGACGTGAGATTGACGTGTGTTATATTGAGATCGCCTCTATCTTATAGTAGGATTTGTTGTTCAATAATGGCATAGCAATTCTTAGAAAAATCCGCCTATTAGCTCAACCACTAGGCTTCGACTTAGCGCAACCCGCTATTATAGATGCCACCCCTACTGGGCTTTGTTGTGCGTTTAGAAACAGATTTCTACTAAGATGCCGCCCCTACGGGGCTGGGCAGTGCGTTTTGTAAAGTAGAACAAACCCTTGTAAAACCATAATTTACGCAATCCCGTGAGTTCTTACATAATGCTCGAATAGCAGGGCGGCCCTTAGAAAAATCCGCCGGAGCAAGGATGGCTTCGACTTGGCTCAGCCACCAGTCCCGATGAAGAGGGCGAATTGCCTTGCCGGGGAGGAAGTGTAGAGGCGATTAGATTTTTCTTCAGGCCGAGACTGGATTCGGCTTAGCTCAGCCGAATTGCTTCTTTTGGCCGTACAAAAGAAGGCCGCCGGCAGGCACTTGTATGCACTCAGTTAATAGGCTTGATTTGATTAACCCAAAACACCTGTTAAATGGTTATAAGTTAAAGGCTGGCTCAATAGGTTCCTCGTTTTCAACCTTTTAGGTGTTGATATAAGCAAAGCAAACTGACGAAATAGCATCAACTTTCCACACGCAAAGGATTGTAAGCGTTGATGGGTCAAGCATGTACTTAATGGCTAATTGGTATAACTCACGTGCTTTTTTTACCGAGAAAGAAGGATAAATTCCCACGGTTTTAAGTTAAAGACCGGATTTCCCGTTATGCGTTGGTCTTCGCCCGTCATTACATTGTTGTACGTCCCCGCAAATTTCCCCGCTTGCAAGGTAATGTTTTTAGCCTCGGCGGAGAGGTTGAAGACGGCCAAAACACGTTGATTGTTTTTTTCACGAGCAAACGCCATGACCTTTGCATCGTCGGTTGTGGTAAGACGTTGTACTGCGCCACCTGCTTCCCCATTCCAAAGGGCTTGGTTGGTATGTTTGAGTTGGGTCAGTTTTTGGTAAAATGCGACACGCGAAGGGCCTGTCCAGTCAATTTCATCTTTGTGGAAAAAAGAAAGTCGTTTGTCTAAAGTTGCTTCTTGCCCATTATAAATCAAGGGCATACCATCAAAGGTAAAGACCAAGGCCGAGAACGTATTCATTGCCTCGCCGAAGGATTCGCGCTCTGTGCCATTCCACGTATTTTCATCATGGTTTTGCGTGAAGTGCATCTGATAACCCTGTGTAGGGAATTTGGACTTAAACTCGGCAAGGTAGGTCATAAGGTCATTTGCATTTTTTTTGCCCTTTGCAATATCCTTAATTAGTACATGGAATTTCCAACCATAGTTTGCCTGAAAACAAGACGTAAGGTGTTCTGGAATATCCCCCCACTCCGATAGCATAAACACGGGTTTAATGCGGTCTAAGGCCACCCGAAGTTCTGCCCAGAAGTCATTGGGTATAAAGCCAGCTACATCTTCGCGGAAGCCATCCACATCAAATTCGCGCACCCAATAGACGTGTGCATCAATAATGGCTCGGCGCAAGGCCGGATTGTTATAGTCCAACATGGCCACATCCGTCCAGTCCGTCGGTTGTTTGGAAGAAGGATCAATTGGAACGGTAAATTTGCCATTGATTTTCACAAAATACGAGGGCTTTTCCTTCATCCATTTAGATTCCCATCCGGTATGATCTGGCACAAAGTCTAAGATCACTTTTAGGCCAAGTGCATGTGCTTTTTGGACGAAGGCGCGGAAATCGGCTTTGGTACCGAGTTGCGGATTGATTGCTTTGAAGTCATAGGCGGCATAAGGACTGCCAAGGCAAGGTGTGGTCTCGGCAGGATTACACTTTTTTTGTGCCTCCGCAATGGGATAGATCGGCATAAGCCATATGATATCCACGCCCAGCTCTTTTATTCGGGGTAAGGCTTCCGCTGCCTTGGCCAAAGTACCTTCCTTGGAAAACTGGCGGGTATTCAGTTCGTAAATCACGGCATTTTTAGCCCATTCGGGAACGCGCATGACAGGCGTAAGGCTGCGTGGACCTTCCGTGCTGATGGGTTGCGTGCTCTTACAAGCAGGGAGATACAAAAGGACAAGAAGGAAAAGGAGGCGTCGAATAAGGAACATATTGACTTGGGGTTAGCAGGTATTAACACACGAAATTTGCAGTATGATTGGGTCTTTAAGAGACCAGCGGGAAAGTAAATCATTTCCCTTACAACCTTAAACCATAGGGGACAGAGAAAACCCCTTCCGAGATTAAACTTATCTGATTCTTAATACGGTGAGACACAAGAACCCCAAGCATCTGATCCGGTTTTATGGACAATTCGGCATAGTGCCCGCTTGGTATCGCTATCTTTTATCTTTTAAACTTTCAAATAAGCGCCAAAAAATGACGATGCCCCGATTTTGCGTGTCTCGGTTTTCTGTTTTGCTCCTAGCCCTGCTGGGCTTCATAAGTGCTTGCCGACCATTTGGGCGGTCAGAATCTTCGGAACTGATGCCTTCTGATTCGCTTTCTCGCAGAATTGCCGCGAAAGTGCCCATTGAGCGCTTAGAGCGGCTGTGGATATCGGAAAATACCCCAGAGCATGACATGATTCATCCGCAAACCGTTCGTTTTGGCCCCAACAACCAAATCTATGTGGGAGACGTGGAACGAAACCGTATTTTTGTGTACGACTTAATGGGCAAACGTGTTGGCGAGATTGCTTCGTCAGAATTTAAATACCCTTACTTGGCGGGCTTCAAAGGCGATACGGTATTGGTGCTAAACCGAGGGCTTAGTCGGTTGGAGTATTATAAACAAGGCCGTAAGGTACATACCATGTCTATCCCCCAAGGCCCCATGACGTATGTAGGCTATCATAAAGGACAGTATTATTATAAGGTAACCGGTGCTGATGATAGCTTTCAAGGCTTGGTCGCACGGCTTAAACCAAATGGGCAGATTGGCTGGCCAAGTGCCAAGTTCTCCAAAAAACGGTTTTGGCGGTATGCGGGCAATTTGCGTATGTGGGGAGACCGCCCGATGAGCCTGTCTGGATTTAGACCTGTGGTAGATTTTCTAAGGCCCAATGGGGGATTGGATACGCTTAAACTTACGGGCTTTGACTCGCCCATGCTTCGCCGTAGTCGAGCGTTTATCGTTGGTGATGAATGGAATCCGCCGTTGCTTACGCCTGCTGCGGTTGCGCTGGATACCTCCTTATTTGTCTTGAACCTGCGGGCCGGATGGCTGCGGATAGACCGCTACGACGAAAAGGGAATGCTCCAACAAGTGGCAGAAACCCCAAAACCACAGTATCAAAAAAATTGGACGCCGATGGATATGGACGCCAAACACTTGCCAGATGGACGTCTCATTTTTGCGATTGTATATCACGAGCCTACGCCATCGGTGAGACTGTATCAGTGGCAGATAGATGCAAAGATCACAAAATAATATATTTCATCAAATATTAAATTTATGACTGCGGAACGTTCCTCGCCTCAAGTAGCTTCTGATAATCCCATCTTTCAACGTCACCTTTTTGCTTACCAAGCAGCAGCCCCATATGTGTATGGAAACGTATTGGAAGTGGGAAGTGGAACGGGCTATGGTATCCGAGAACTTGCCCCTAAAGCCATAATTTACAGTGCTATAGACAAGTATGAAACACCTGTTTATAATGACCTTAAGCAGGTTCATTTCCAATTAGGGCATATCCCCCCATTCCCATATTCTTCCGAGCAGTTCGATGTTGTGGTCTCGTTTCAGGTGATAGAGCATGTCGAGGACGACCATTTGTTTGTCTCGGAGTGTGCCAGAGTTCTTAAACCGGGAGGTACACTTATTCTTTCCACGCCCAATATTCGTATGTCGCTCACGCGGAATCCGTGGCATGTTCGGGAATATACGGCCACCGAATTAACCAAGTTGTGTACTGCATTTTTTGATTCGGTAGAGATGAAGGGCATTTTTGGAAAAGAAGCTGCAATGGCCTATTTCGAAAAAAACAAGGCGTTTGTCGAAAAAATTACCCGTTTAGACGTCTTTAACCTTCAATACCGCCTGCCCCGGCGTATTCTCCAAATACCATATGATGTACTTAATCGGCTTAATCGTCTGGCATTGCGTAAAAGTGATGTTGGATTAACCCATACCATAAGTACCTCGGACTTTGAGCTTGATACTGCTTCAGATCGTTGTTTTGACTTGTTTTGCATTGCCCAGAAAAGTGCTGGTTGGCCAAATCTTAATCGCACATAAACTAAACGATGATTCGTTGGCTTGCATCATAAACCGGCAGACAGACATGACGTGCCCCGCCACCAACGGTCATCAGTTCGTCAATCGCAAAATCGGTTTATTACGGTAAAGGTCTTGTAAACTTGTTTACTTTTTGATCTCATTCCGATACTGCGTTTCAATCTTGGCATTCAGAGGCTTTGTTTTGTGTAGGTATTGGGACACGAAACCTTTTGGAACAGATTTTTCTTTGTATCTATAAAGGTGGCATACCGTTTGTTATCGGATAAGAACGTTAAATACCCAAACCTCATACGGTTGTTTGTAATGGAAAAACAAAGTATCTACGCACCCAAAATTATTACTGGCATCAACGTTATTGATGAAGCTTGGGGCGGTTTGTATCGTGGTGGTTCATACCTCCTCTATGGTCAAGCTTGGACAGGTCGGAGTTTGATGAATCTGCAATTCGCATTTACGGGGGTAAAGCAAAAAGAGCGTTGTCTCTATATTTTCCCGGAGCGACCGCGCGACCTCATCATCCAAGCGGCTTCCATAAACTTTGACCTAAGAGGATCCGTAGAGGATGGGATGGTTAAGTTGATGCGGATCCCGCCATCGTTTAAACCCAATGAACTCACCGACGAGGAGTTGCACAAGGCCATCACGGATTTGGTGCAGGTGGTTGCACAAGAAAACCCAGATCGGCTGATTATTGATAACTTTAGTCGTTTTGCTCAGTTCAAATCCTTTGCTGCGTTTCAAGATGCTTTTATAGACATGCTTGAACGGATCGAATTGGTGGATACGACGCTGTTATTTGCCCTTGGAGAACCTGCGAACGACAATGCTCGCAACGTCATTGAGTTTATTGCCCGACAAGTCACGGGCTGTATTCATGTGGCGCTCGACCAAGAAGAGCCTACTTCTTCCCGTCGTTTGCTTACCATTATCCCGAACATTGGTCACCTTGAAGGGCCGGTTGCGGACTATTGGGACTTGGCCGAGACGGTTTCCGAAAACGAGCGCTACCTCTTGGAGCAAATTGCCCTCCAGCAATCTTTCGAGGAGCCAGCGCCGGAGTTGTCACAGCCAAAAGTTGAAGAGCCAGCCCCGGTACCAGCGCCAGAACCAGCGCCCGTGCCCCCCATTGTTTTACCAGAGCCAGAGCCGGTAGTACCAGAGCCAGCATTAGGGCAGCCTTTTATTTTGCCAACCATGCAAGCGCCAAAGCGTTTATCGGAGTTGCCACGTCGCTTTGGAAGCTCGGCGCGGATGCCCGCTTATGCGTCTTCTAACCATGCTGTACAACCACCGCCGGTTCCCGTTACCAAGCCAGAACCAGCGGCTACCCCTGCACCTCCACCAATAACCCATACCCCGATTCTCCCGACACCCATTGCGGCTACGTTGCCATCCTTCGAGAACCTGAGCAGCCTTCGTCAGGAAGAGGAAGCCTCTGAAGAAGAAGTAGCCTTAGATGGCGTCAGAGACTACACCAATCGGGCGGCTTTCCAGCAAGTTTTGGAACAACAATTCCGGTTGCGCGACCAAAATGGACACTCCTTCCTGTTGATCGCGATGCGTATGGATCGTGGAGAGGGCAAAAAAGTCCGTCCGTTTGACTTTGAGTTCATTCTGGATTTGGTGACGGATGCCTTGCGCAGTTCCGATAGTATGCTGGTAAACCACGATCGTGAGCGGTTGGTGATGTTGCGTGCAAATATCGGCGCTGAAGAGTCGCAGTCTTTCTTTACAGAATTGATGGGGCAACTTAGGAAAGAGGCTCCTCAGCAAGCAGAACACTTGTTGCGCTCGGTATCCGCTATCGTGGTTCCCGATGGCAAACCTTTTAAAACGGCAGAAGAATTCTTGGCTTATGCCATGGATCGGCCTTAAACTCACCGCTCAATTCGCTTCATCCGCTATGAAAAAGTTGCGATATACTCTCCTCGTTGTGGTTGCATTGTGCATCTACAATCCGATAGCCGATACGGTCTTGGCCCAACAGCGTGTCACGGATTCGGCCAGTGTAAATGATCCTCTGGAACAAGCTCGGCAATTTATCCGCAAAAAACGCTATGCCGACGCTTACGACCTCCTCCAATCTGTCAGGGAGCAATATGGCAACCAACATGAATGGATGCGATTGACCGTAGAGGTGGATGATTACTTTGTCCGTGCAAAGGGGAGGTCTTTGCTTTTTCCGATAGATCGGTTAACCTATAAGGTAAAGGTCACGCCAAATGATAGCAAAACCCGTTATGAATTGGTTGATGCGCTGATGCAGTCAGGCCGATTTTATGAAGCCGAAGAACATTTGGAAGGCCAGCGCTACATCAATGCGCAAGACCCCGAATATTTGCGCCGCAAGAACGATATGGCGACACGTAAAGCCAGCCTTACATCACAAAAAATTGCACAACTCCAAGCCAAAGTGGCTGCAAACCCCAGAGATGGACAAGCTTTGCGCGAATTGGCGTACTTCGAGGCCGTGAGCGGTAGCCGAGATGCTGCCCTTGCCACCTACCAGCGTGCTTTGACCGTAAGCAGTGATCCAGAACTGCGGTATGAATATGCGGACTTGCTCATGTCTATGGAAAGATATGATATGGCGCTGCCAGAGGTCGAAGCCTTGATTGCGGCACGCCCTACGAATCTGAAATACAAAAACCTTTATGCATCTATCACGCTCTTTAGCGGTAAAGTAACCGACAAAACCGAGCAATATTTGATGGAGGCGCTACGGAGCGAGACTTGCAATGTAGATATTTTGGCCAATATGTCCTTATTGAAGGTTTATCAAGGAAAATTGGACGAGGCCGATCAATACGCACGTCGTGCGCAGACGTGTGTGGGTTCAGGGTTTAGTGGCCGCTTGGAACAGCTTGATCAGTTAATTGCTGAAAGCAAGCGCACCGGAGGCCGTGGCATCGGCGCCGTTTCTGCCGCAAATGTGGAATTGGAGCGGGCACGACAGTTGTCTCGTGAGCAAAAGTATTTTGACGCTGCGGATGCCTTTGAGCTGTATTTCCGTAAAGGCGGTCCTGTGAAAAAAGAAATCCTTGCCGAGATGGCAAATGCGATTGCAGATGGTGGCGATCCAGAATCTGCGATTGGCGTCTTACAACGTGCTTTGGTGGAGCAATATGACCCTGAATTGGTCTTGCGTATTGCACAGCTCCGCTATGACATGAACGACTATGCGGGCGCGATTGCTGTGCTTGAGGAATTGATGGATCGGGGACATAAGCAAAAAGAAGCGTATCGTTTGTTAGGAGATGCGTATGCCAAAGCCAGATGGTTTGGTAAATCCCGCGAAGCCTATAACATGGCATTGGCGTATTCGCCTGATGATCCAGACCTTCGTCAACGGATTGGTTGGGCTACACCCGGCGTTGGTAAAAGTGGGTCTTATGACTATGCCGCACTACTGATTCCATTTGTACGCGGGATCAGTGCCAAAGGGTTTGAGACCACTTATGAAGCTCTTGCTATGGGGATTAGTTCTCAGGTTACGCTTCCTATTCCAGTGGTATTAACGGCCGGCTTTACGTCTGGAGGCAATAAGGGAACGGCCTTTCAATCGCGGCCCGGTATCAGTGATCCCATCAAAAATCCTGATGGGGATAAACCCCTTGGATATGGCGATACCTGGTACAACCAAGTTTCTCTTGGCGCTTTTATAGACCTAACGAAACCGGAGCCATACCGTTTTTATGGGCATAACTACAGCAACCGTATTGCTGCCGAAGGTGGGCTTGTGGACTATGCCGGAGGACGAACCGTTCCGTTTGGTGCTATCCGTTATTACCACCAAACCAAGAACGTATTCCGCCTTTCCTTGGGTGCAGAACGTCAAGAAGGATCAACAGCCCTTTGGTCTCCGGCAGGTGCACAAAATGAGTTGGTACTCTATCAGTTGGGTGGCGATCTCGGTACACCGCATGGCCAGAAGTTGCTCTTTAATGCGGCCTACTCGTACAATATTGCGAAAGATAAGTTTGGCGAAAACAAAGGGATGTCTATTGGAGGCGACCTCGGCTATAAGACATTCCGTAATTCATGGATTGGGGCCAGTTATTATACCATCAACTACGACAATAAGGTGAACTTCTATTTTTCGCCCACAAATTGGTCGTATCAAGAAGTTATGGCATGGCTCTTGCATGAACGGGAAATGGCCGAAAAGTACTACGTTCGCTTCAAAGTGGGGCCGGGGATGTTGCTGAACAACGATTTTGCCTTTGGCCGTGGCGAATTAGACGTCATTTATAAGTTTGCTCCCAATATCGGAATTGGCCTCATGGGTCGGATTACCCAGTCTTTCCGCTATCGGAATAAATTAGAAACCAACCCATACAATACCTATCAAATTTTGGTCGGTGGGGTTAATTTCTACTGGACGCTCTGAGGCTTTCGATCCTTCAGGGCATGATCCCTGCCAACGTGTTTACAACCCAAAAAGGCAGACCCCACGTCTGCCTTTTCTTTTTACCACCGCGTGACGATGAAACCACCTCCATCCCAGAAAAAGATCACGTCAAGCCGTCCACCAAAGCCCTTACCGGAATTGGTGCATACGGCTTTTGATCCGTTGGTGGTTCCGCAGTACGAGCCGATGAAGCCAGAGCGGCCTTCGCCTTGGTGGTTTGGTTTTATGTTGTTGCTCTTGATTTGTGGTGGCATTTTCCTCTTTTTGGTCATTCAAAATCCGATCATTCCTTTTTTGGGCTATCGGTTATTTGCCGATCGGGCTGTACTGACGTGGTCGGGCTTGGTGGTTCAGGCTTCTACTTATGTTTTGGTTGTTTTCTTAGTGGTGGTGGTGGCGCGTTATGCCTTCCAGATGCTTTTTGCATTGCTTTACATGATTCGATACACCTTCCGATACGGGCAAAAGCACAGTACGTTTACACCGCCTATATCGGTGGTTGTGCCTGCCTTCAACGAGGAAAAACTGATCCGTCAAACATTGCTCTCTCTACTTTCGATGGACTACCCCGAATACGAGGTGATCGTAGTAGATGATGGATCCCAAGACCAAACGGCGCGAATTGTGGAACGTGTTTTGGGAAAGCATGGTAATGTAACGCTCCGGTTGGTCACAAAACCCAATGGCGGAAAAGCCTCTGCGCTCAATGCGGGCATCCAAGTGGCCAAACACGACTTTATACTTTGTGCCGATAGCGATTCTAACCTTGCGCCGGAAACACTCCGTATGGCTATCCGACACATGGAAGATCCTAAAATTGGGGCGGTGGCAGGTAATGTGAAGGTGCTTAACCGCAATACTTGGTGGACGACGTTCCAGGCGTTGGAATATGTAGAAGGTCTTAACCTTACGCGAACGGCGCAGAGTTTTTTTAAATTGGTCAATATTGTGCCCGGGCCTGTAGGTCTTTTTCGGAAATCCACCATTGAAAAAGTAGGTTGGTATAGTTCAGACACTTTTGCCGAAGACTGCGACATCACCCTGAAGATGCTTCGGAAAGGCTGGCAGGTGGTCTATGAGCCAATGGCGATTTCGTGGACGGAGGCGCCCAATACAATTTCCTCGCTCATTAAACAACGCTACCGCTGGACGCGGGGAATCCTTCAGGCCATTCGCAAAAATCGTCACCAAGAATGGTCTAATTTTGGTGCTTGGCTACAAATGTGGTTGGTGATCTTCGAGGCATTTGTGTGGCCATTTGCAAATGTTTTCGCAACCGTGTATTTTATTTATGTAGCCTTCGCATACAGTATTGCATATTATCTTCTTTATTGGTGGCTTGGGCTTACGTTGTTGGACATGGCCATGGCGCTTTGTGCGGTTGCGGCGGAGAGGGAGGAAGTACGTTTAGTGTGGTATGCCGTCTTTTACCGCATTTTCTTTGTGTTGGTGATAGACATCTGTAAGATTTTGGCCACGATAGAAGAGTTCTTAGGGATCCGAATGAATTGGGGGAAATTGGATCGGATTGGGTCGCGGTAGCCTTTATGTTGAACCCGAAGAGCGGCCTTTTGTGATAAGTACAAACAATGAAGCATACGTCGAAATTAAAGAAATCGCAATAGTGTGATTGGGAAGAAGGCTTTGCTGGGTCGTTTTAGAAAAACATGATGGATGGTAGGTTTTAGGCACGCTGTTTGTAAGTTTATCCTTATAGGGGCATGAACGCCTATTTCAGGAACAAAAAAGGTGCAAAAATAGACCATGAAGCGCTTGTGTGAAAGATGACCTAAAAAATTATTTTCATAAAACTTAAACGGTCTAAGAATTACACTTGCTGGAACTTAAAAAGGATCCCGACGATAACATAACCCCAAGAACTTTTGTGGCAGAAAAGGATTAAAAAACCTTTTGAGACAGCAAATGCCCACCATTAAATCAGTAGAATAGCTATGGAAGCCCAAAGCCTAACCATCTTAACGACTGTCATTCTGGTATTGATGCTGGGAACGTTGATTTTCAGTTTTGTTCAATATTGGTTGCACCGCATTCGTGAGCGCCAAGCACGGAAAGACGAGGAAGCCTTGCGCCAGATTGAGCCGCCAAAGCCATATGTACTTACGGAAGCCGCTTCAACAGCCATCAGCCGGCCCACAGTCCCTCCGCCTGTTCCTGCAACACCAAAGGCTGAGGTGAAACCGCTACACCAAGCGTTGGCTTCTCAAAACGAGATTCCAACCGCCGAGATGCAAATCCCTAAAAAAGAGAAGTCACCTTTTACCGTCACCATGTTGGAACCACCCACGGGCGAGCGGAATGTAGCCAAACAAACCTTGCCGAAAACCGAAATTGAGACCGCAAAAGAGCCTGTACTTCCCGTTTCTTCCGAAATCAAAGAAGAGGTTGTAGCGGTCTCGGAACAAGTTGTTGCAAAAATAGCGCCTCCCGAAGCCTCTACTCCAAAGGTAGCCTTGGGAGAACCTACTATTGAACCCGAAATCAAGATATTGCCGCAAAATATGTTGCCCGATATGCCCACCGCCGAACGGAGCATAGATGAAGTTTTCACACCACCGCGCCTTACTGTAAACGCGGATACTACAAGTGGTGATGGTGCTTACGCTGGAGGCGACTCCGCCGGAGGTTTGCATACGCTTGAAGACCTGATTGGACCAGAGCCTTTGGTGTTGGAGTCTATCGGGTCATTAGATGTAAAAGCTGCTTCACCGATGAAGCCTTCGAGTAGTCAGCTGTTTATGGTTCCCGTTGAGTTTGAGACCCTAAGACCTCGCATGACCATTGAACGTAGCGTACCCAAAAAGAGCGTACCATCTGCGCCGAAGTCCGTAGCGTCGCCTGCCCCTACGCCTATGGCACCTCAAGTGCCTCCTCCCGCCACCCCTTCCAAACCGGCTCCACCACGTCGCGATGAAACGCCAGAGTGGAATTGAGTTTGCCCTAATGCCTTATGCTCTACCGTCCTGCACGTGTAAACCTGCTGTGGTTGCTCTTGTTTTCGTTGTTTTTTGTGATTGCAGGGGGTTTCGTTTTTATTCAACTTTTAGATAGTACGATTGGTGGCCCTTCGGACATTAAGCGGCTGATTCCCGTCCGGAGGGCGCCGTTACGTGTGGCCATTCTGAAGAGTGATTACACCGCTCAAGTTCATAATATTCTGAAATTTAGTGGCTCTGGCGTTCGTTGGCGGGATACGACCGTAGCCCAGTGGCAGCACCTTTTGCAAGTCCGAAACCAAGGGGCATATCCCCTCACCGATGAGAATATTGAGGATGGACAATTGGTGGATAAGGATGGAAACCCGAGGTGGGAAATGCTCATCTTACCTTCCGTGCGGGCCATGAGCGACGAGGAGACAAAACAAATCCGGCACTACATGAACAAAGGTGGAACAGTTGTAGCCACTTGGGCATTGGGTCTCTATAAGCCGGATGGCTCTTGGCGTGGTTGGGGGTTTATGGAGGAGTTGTTTGGCATTTCCGTTTCTGGATTTGTAGCACCCGGCTCCCCCGGCCATCGCGTAACGCAGGAGGTGGTTTCGGGTATTACCAAACCCGGTTTATACCTGAAATCGGCGAATACGGCCTCTTTTCCAGATGCCAAAAGCAGTGCTTTAAAAGAATTAAGTGGCTTTAAGTGGGTGTCTTCTTTATTACCTAATAATTTAGCAAAGGATTACGTTGTCGCAGATACCTTTACGTCTGTACAGGTGAATAATAAAGGAAAACGCACCCGTATTCCCTCCGTTTCTTTAACCCATTACGAGTGGGTTGGCGGCGATCCCGCAAAACCCCGTCTTTTGCCCAGTTCGGAGAAAGGATTTCGCAACTTTACTGTCCGCCCCGCCACTCCGATTACCCACAACATACCATCAGGCTATCGAATTCGTGTGGGTACTTATGACCGCCCTATCATGTTTCGTTCTGTCAGGAAACAAACGACCATTGCGGGATATTGGTATGACCATCAATTAGAGGATCGTCCGGCAAGAATGGCCGTCGAAGAATCCGCCGGAATGGTAGTTGGGACGTATGGCAGTGGGCGTTTTGTCTATCTGGGCCATGAGTTGGCCGCAATGGGCGGGAAGGATAAACAGTTGGGTTTCGATCCGAAAGATGCCAAAGTTTTAGAAAGCCTCTTCAACAATATCATTGATTGGCTGATTCGGAAGCCTGTGGCGTGGGCATCGGTTTGGCCTTATGGCTATGAAGCCGCTGCCGCTATGATGACCATCGCCGATGATAGCCCGCTGAAATTGTCCTATATGAAAGAGGTTCTTGCCGATGAAAACATTCGCGGGACCTATTTCTTAGATGCAAATGACCTCCGTGTGCCCGATGGTTTTCTGGATAACCTATCTGGAACGGGCGATATTGGTTTATGGGACAATGCCGAGACGCCAAGAACCATTCAAGCCTTATTAGGCCCTAAAAAAGCAGCATTAGAAGCCAAAGACCCTAAAAAGACCATTTGGGGAGTGTTTTTTCCGCATCTGGTAACACAAGGAAATCTTGTAGCCGCACAAGAGATGAATTTTAGATATGTCGTATCAGCGGGATATGGTCGTAGCATCCAACCCATTGGCCCAGAACGCCCCTTCCCCGGTTTGGTGCAGGTTTATAAGGCAGGTAGAACGGGCGCTGAAACCTTGTTGGCCGGCGCACGAGGCGCATTGGGCGTAGAAAGCAGTTTGCTCGCCGAGGCAGAAAGGATACGGATGGATGGCGGGTTATATCCGGTATTGCTCCGTACCTCGGATTTAGAAAACACGGGTTTCTTGAGTGGCGTTCGTGGGGCTATTCGCACCATGCAGGCCAAGCGATTTTGGTTTGCCAGTGGTTTGCGGTTGGCCACATGGATGAATGCCCGCGAAAAGGTACAGACCACCATCCGGCAAACCAGTGATGAACGGTTTGTGGTGCAAATCTCAAATGATTCGGGGTTAAAAATAGACAGCTTAGCCCTTTACATTTGGTTACCTAAGCCATTAGATCCAGATAAGCAGCGCATTTCCATTCAGCCAGAAACCATCCGCATGGAAAATCTGGTCGAGGCCATTAAGGGGGAGCAAACGGCTCTGGTGGCCGGAAAGGATTTTGCCATCATTAACGAGGCCAATACCCAACTCCGCATTCACATCCGCAACCTTCATCCGCGCCAATACAATGTGTTTCAAGTGGATGTCTCGCCGCGAAAAACCCGCCGGATCAATGAGTGGTGGCATTTTTGAGAACGGGATTACAGCACAAGGAAACGTTACAAGTTCCCAATATTTTTACCGCACGGCAAGGGGTCAAAAACGGCTTTTGCGCGGAGGTAAAGCGGTTTAAAGCGTTCTGGATCTGCGGGACCTACACAAACAGGAACAACGCCTCCGGTTTGATAATAGGGCGGTAAATACGGCAAAATAAAACCGGCTCCACCTTCAGGATCGGTTGTGCCATATACAATTCGCCCAATGCCATGAAGCAACATACTTCCAAAACACATCACGCAAGGTTCGAGCGTGGTATAACACGTTATGGCATGGCTTTTTTTCCAATATTTGGGCGGAATTTTCCTCATGGCCTCCATCTCGGCATGTTTACCCGGATGGTAATTTGGAACCAAGAGTGCATTTCCGGCCACAGCGATGACTTCATTTTCCAATACCATCACGCAGCCAATGGGTAAATTGCCCACTGCTTCGGCAGCAATTGCCTGCTCATAAGCCAGGTCTAAGAAAAAAAAGTCGTTGGGAGAAAGGCGTGTGCTTGACATAGCGATAATTTAGACGTTCGATTTAGGCACAGGATTGGCTAAAAGTATAAAACAAAGGTAGCGTTTAATCACCCAAGAGGAGACTTTGAACTCATTGTAAAGATTCCGAAGATTCATAGTTGGCGTGGTTGTCGCGGTGCTTTGCGAGACCGGTATGCGTTCAAGACCAGATATTAACCCAAGAAAGGTCGTGAAGAAAGTGGGGGTTTCAAAATGAAAATCAAACTCGGCCGTTGTTTACAACCCCTTTACTTCGTATGTTGAACGTATGAATAGCCGTAAAAATCCGCCTTAAATCTCCCGTGCAGATTACTCTTCTTTTTCAACCTTGACCCATAACAACATGAATCCTTGGTCTAAGATTTCCTTAGGTTTATTTGTCATGCTCGTGTTTTCTGCTTGTAGAACACCCAAAATACCCGATTATGCGCTTCCAGTTCCGGTGCCTGAGCGGGAATTTCGGGCCGCTTGGATTGCAACGGTGGATAATATTGACTGGCCTTCTAAACGTGGTTTACCCGTTGAGCAACAGAAAGCAGAATTGGTGGCGCTTTTGGACCGTGCACAGGCTCTTCATATGAATGCCATCATTTTTCAGGTACGTCCCTCGGCAGATGCTTTGTATGATTCTCCGTTAGAGCCTTGGTCCGAGTACCTAACGGGTCAGCAGGGAAAAGCACCGGAGCCTTATTATGATCCCTTGGCTTTTGCGATTGAGGAGGCACACAAACGAGGCTTGGAGCTTCACGCATGGTTTAACCCTTATCGTGCATGGCATCCCGCAGCAAAAGGGACGCCGGCTCCGGATCATATCTCACAAATGCACCCCGAGTGGGTGCGGACGTATGGCGTCTATAAATGGATGGATCCGGGAAGCCCCGAAGCGGCTGCTTTTTCTAAAAATGTGATGTTGGATGTGGTGCGTCGTTACGATGTGGACGGGATACATATGGACGATTATTTTTATCCCTATCCCATTTCTGAAAATGGCCGCGAAGTGGATTTTCCTGACGCCGAAACCTTTGCAAACTATGGTAATGGTCTTTCTAAGGCCGATTGGCGGAGGCAAAACGTAAACCAATTTGTCGAGACTTTGTATCGCGAGATTAAGAAGGAAAAACCTTGGGTGAAATTAGGCATTAGCCCCTTTGGGATTTGGCGGCCCGGTTTTCCGCCACAAATCAAAGGCTTTGACCAATACGATAAACTTTATGCAGATGCCAAGCTATGGCTGAATAAAGGTTGGTTAGATTATTTTACGCCGCAACTCTATTGGCAAATAGATAAAGTGGAACAAAGTTACCCCGTTTTATTGAAGTGGTGGATCAGTGAAAATACCCAAAACCGGCATATCTGGCCGGGAAACTATACCAGTAAGGTGATAGACCCCGATCCTACAAAACGCTGGGATCCGACGGAGTTGGTCAACCAGGTGAGGCTGACACAAGACTTGCCCGGAACGGATGGTAACGTTCATTTCAGCATGAAATCCCTTATGGCCTCGAATAGCGTTTTGGGCGAACGGCTTCGCCAAGAGGTGTATCGGTATAAAACGTTGGTTCCGGCTTCGCCTTGGCTCGGAGAAGCACCAAAAGAGAAGCCCTCGGTTAAAATCCGAAAGCAAAAAAAACAGCGTCTTGTGGAGTTGGGGTTCGAGTTGCCAGAAAATAGCACACCACCTTCGGCACCTTCACACTGGATTATTCGGACGCTCTATGGAAATCGTTGGGAAATGGAATTGATTTCGGGTAGCGAAACTGTGTATGCGCTGAAGGCATTGCATGGTTTGCAAAAGCCGGACTGGGTGGTGGTTTCGGCATTGAGCCGCACGGGGGTAGAGGGGGCACAAACCGCCAAAAGGGTCAAGAAATAGGGGTTGCTTTTACCCAGCGTAACCGCATGATGCGGTTGGAGGTTGGGGTAATCCGTGCTGCCTCGGAGGGGCGATGCCCCAAGATGGCCCATATGGTATCTCCAACTAATAGAACAGGGATATTCGTCCGGTGTGTAGAAGGGACTTTGGTGTCCGTCAAGAAATCACTCACTTTTTTGTGACGGCCTTGCATTCCGAAAGGCTGAAATTGATCGCCGATTGCCCACGCACGTATGTGGAATGGGGTATCCTCTGGCGGGGCTGCCCAGATTTCACAGTCTGTTTCGCTGCTTTTTAGGAAATGTTCGGGGTTGTCGGTGGAGTGTAGTTCAAGCTCAAAAACTCCCCACGGCGTTTGGCAAGGAGCGTTCGGTGTCAATACAAAAATATCGGAGGTTTTGGGCGTAAGTCTTAAAAAAACAAGCGATTCTCGGTCGCGCCAAATGGCGCCAGAAGGTAATGTCAGTTTTGCGCCTGTTTGTGCATATGTGAGACTGTCTATTCTGCCGAGGAAGTCACGGCTTTGAGGGAAGTCCGGCAACCATTTTTTGATGGCTTCTAAGTACAAACGTTTCCGCCAAGCCGTAGGTAACTTGCTCAGTTCGGTCAGGGATAGGGTCCTTTCCTGCGTAGTTGCTTTTGCAAAAAGGGTATTTAGCTTGGGGTGAAAATCGTGGTCTAAATATGTCCTGATGTCCTCTCCTGTGGCGACCAAATGGTCTATTGCGGTGTCGCCAAAGTCCTTTTGGATGATGCGCATAAGCCGTTGTCGTACCAAATTCCGGCGGTATTTGGTTTGGTGATTGGAGGTGTCTTCGCGCCACGTTAGGTTGTTTTCGCGGGCATACCGGATTAATGCTTGCTTACGATAAGACAATAAAGGCCGGATAATTTGGTATTCAGCGCCGATGGACAAGGGTCTTACGGCAGGTATTCCGGCAAGCCCCTCGATACTCGTTCCCCGCAAAAGATTAAGGAGGATGGTTTCTGCTTGGTCGTCTGCATGGTGTGCTGTCGCTATAAAGCCAATCCCTTCTGCTTGGGCAATACGGGCAAACGCCTCGTATCGTAAATTTCGGGCAAATGCCTGTAAAGACAGTTCTTTAGGACGGAGCTTTTCTGTTTCAATTGTTTCGATATGACACGGGATTTCCAGTTGTTGGCAAAACTGTTCTACAAAATGCGCATCCGCCTCCGAGTCGTCGCCACGTAACCGATAGTTGATGTGGACGGCTGTTACCTTATAGCCGAGCATCGTCATCGCATGGGTTAGTACCACGGAGTCTAAGCCGCCACTGAGTGCCACCAAGACTTCTTGCGGAGGATGGCCAATGGGTAAGGCGGCGATTCGCTCCCGAAATTCGGGTAATATAGACATGGGGCTTTATTCGTTTTTGGCCTGAAAGGTCTCTTCAAGTTGTCCATTTACAAGCTTTTGGTGCTTTTTTCTGTACGTCGCAAAGGTAAATCCATCGTGCTTTTCTTCTGTCTCCAACATGAACATCGTACCAATGAGATGGCGGTATTCTGGAAAAAACACATTTGCTTTCGGGGACTGATGGACGTGGGTAATCTCCCAACGGTCGCACTTTGTAAGTAATTCCGTATAGATACTGCTTCCGCCGGAGACAAAAACGATGTCTCGATCTTGGCAAGTGGCAATGGCGGCTTCGGTACTTGGAAAGACGTGTACATCCTCGAAATCGTAGTGCAGTTCTGGCAGGTGGGAAACGACCAAATGTGGCCGATTTTTCAAGGGCTTGCCAAACTGATGCACCAATGAATCGAAGGTGATGCGCCCCATTAAAAGTGGGTGTCCCAAGGTCATTTGCTTAAAACGGCGAAGGTCTGCCGGAATGTGCCAAGGCAAGTCTAAATCCCTACCGATGGCCAAGTTGTCTGCTACGGCGGCAATTAAGACCAATTCCGGAGACTTTTTCATACCGCCACCTCGAATTTGATGTGTGGGTGATGTTCGTACCCAATCAATTTGAAGTCCTCAAAAACCAGATCATTCACGGGTTTGCCTGCAATTTCTAAGGTGGGCAGTGGTTTTGGACGTCGCTTGAGTTGTTCCTTCAGGCCATCAATATGGTTTACATAAACATGAGCATCCACCAAAGTATGCACAAACTCGCCTATTTGCAGGCCCACTTCTTGCGCAATGGCCTGTGTCAGCAAGGCGTAACAAGCCAAGTTAAACGGCACACCCAATGCAATATCTGCACTTCGTTGCGTGAGGTGGCAGTTCAGGGTAAAAGGATTGCCGTGTTCATCTGGCTGAACATTCAGTACCCACGTAAAATGGCAAGGCGGCAATTTACTGACCGTTGCGTTCGCCGGATGCCATGCTGAAACCACCAAGCGGCGTGAGAACGGATTCCGCTTTAGTTCGTTTATCACAAATCCAATTTGGTCGAATGAGAACGAGCCGTCGGCCTCTTTTTTTGTATGTGGGTTTTGATCGGTTGCCCAAGCCTCGTTGCCCAATCCCACATTATTCGCCGGAATGGGAAAGCGCCGCCAAAACCGTCCATAAGCAGTTTCTAAGTTCCCGTCATGATCCGCCCACGCATCCCATATTTTGGTGTATTGGCGCAAGTCTCGGATATGGTCATCGCCAGACAGATACCACAGGGTTTCCCGTAACATGGCATCGAAAAACACTTTCTTGGTGGTAAGGAGCGGGTAGCCGTCGGCAAGATCAACACGGTAACTTTGCACAAAGCACGAAAGGGTGTCTATGCCCGTCCGGTTTGGCTTGCGTTTGCCGTGCGTCAAAACGTTCTCTACGAGGTCTAAGTATGCTTGCACAATAGTGGATATGAGTTTCGGAATCTTCGCCTGTTTAGATGCTTAGGCATTTCGGAAAGTTGGAAGATAGTGTTTAAGGGAGAGAGGGTCGTTAATTTTACCCACTTTTTTCATTCGGTGCATTGATAATAAAACAGAAAGCCAAACCCTAAACAGATTTGGCTTGTTACCCAACGGAAGGAGTCATTTTTAGGATTATTCAATCGGCATGCCAGCACTTCCCCAAGCCTGAATACCGCCGCTTAGGTTGGTAACGGATTTAAAACCCATGCTACTCATTACTTCTGCGGCGCGTGCGCTCCGGCTCCCCACCGCACAATAGAGTAAAACCGGTTTTTCTTTGTCTAATAGTTGTACCCGATTTTCGAAGCCCGGCGCCATAATGTCTATGTTACGTGCTTTGGCCAAGTGCCCCATGCCAAATTCTTGTGCCGTCCGGACGTCCACAACTTGCACATCGGGTTGTTTTGTCGCTTCCGCAAAGGCTATAACGTCGGCCTCGGTAATGCCTCCAGCAGTTGTTTCTGCCGTTTGGGATGGCTTGTTACAAGCAGCCACAAAGAAAAGTATAAATAAAAGAAATAAACGCATTTTGTTGTTTTTTGCTCTTATAAGAATAATGCCCACCTCGTTGTCATAGAACAAAGCCGAAGTGGGCATTTCTGTTACCATTAATATAAAACAAAATTAGACTGCTACGGCATCTTCGGCGAGCCTTAAGCCATTTTCTACAGCATCGTCAATATAGACCACATCAAATCCACGTCGTTTAAGGTATGAAACGGCTGAAGCGGCACGCGCACCCGACTTGCAATGTACGGCAATGGTGCGGTCTTTGGGTACTTCTGCGAGACGAGGGATCAGGCGGGTATAGGCCAAGTTGTGTGCTTCTGGTAAGTGGCCTTCTTCAAACTCGGTGGCGTTGCGCACATCCAGAATAAAGGTTTTTGTTTGGTCTAATACTTCCGGAAGTTTGTCGAACTTAATCCGCGTAATCTGCTCTGTTGGTTGGAGTTCATCCACATATTGTCCCCAGACTTCTGGCGTAACGTACCCGACGATCTCGTCAAGCCCTACCCGTACAAGATCCCGAACGGCTTCGTCCACATGGTTTTCGGCAATCAATAAAGCCATTTTTTGTCCAACTTCGATCAATGAACCAGCCACGGTATTGAATGTTTTATTGAACGGTGCATAAATGGCTCCGGCTGCATGTGATGCTGCAAAGGCGTCTCGGTCAAATCTTGTATCCACCAATACATTGGCTTTATCACCAAGGAATGCCTTTAAATCTGCTACGCTAAAGGCTTTGGGAGCGGGCATTTGCCCTAAAATGTCCCAACCTTCTTTATTCATTTTTTTCATCCGTGCAAAATACAAGGGCGGCTCAGGTTGGCCATCCAAGATAAAGTCCACAAATTCTTGCTCGGATTTGGCTGCAAAAGAGACGGAGGCATTGAAGCGTTTCTCATAGCCCACGGTGGTATCTGGGATTGCACCCAGGGCTTTCCCGCAGGCCGATCCGGCCCCATGCCCCGGCCAGAGTTTGATGTAGTCTGGCATATCAAAAAAGCCTTGTAAGGTGTTGTACAAAACCCGTGCGGAACTATCCATTGCACCAACCACGCCAGCAGCACTTTCAAGCAAGTCTGGCCGGCCTACATCTCCGACAAAAATATAGTCTCCCGTGGCCATGCCCATCGGCTCGGTTGCACCTCCGCCAATGTCTGTTACCAAGAAGCAAACATGCTCTGGCGTATGCCCCGGTGTTTTTACGACTTTGATCTCGATATTGCCCACCCTAAAAACATCACCATCTTTTACGAATACAGCGTCATAGTGATTGTCTTTTGCCCATTCATACTTCCAATTAGTATCCCCTTCGTCCGATACATAAACTTTGATCCCTTGCGAGGCCAATTCGCGCATACCGGATGCAAAATCGGCATGGATATGTGTTTCTGCGGCGGCTACCAACTTCAGCCCTTCGGCAGCGGCGGCCTTGTGATAGGTGTCCACATCACGTTCTGGGTCTATAATAAGCGCTTCGCCGGTGCGTTGACACCCAATCAGGAAGGCATTTTGTGCCAACTTGGTGTCCGTGATCATCTTAAAGAACATGGTCGTTAAGGTTTAAATGGTTCTTGTTTCGTGGGGGGGCAGTCGCAGAGTATGGGTTCTTTGATACAGCCTATTACAAATTGTAACAACTTGTAATAACAAGATACATTAAGCAAAATCATTTGTCAAACTTTTTTTGTGAAGGAATGGCAAAGCGGGTCTATTGTTTGAACATTGGCTGAAATTCCTGCACGGCCAGGCCGCTGTGTACACGCTCTAACAACATACAGTAGGCCACTTCTTGGTTGTTATAATACCGATCTTGTACATAAATTGGTTTTTCACCGTGCGTAAAAACGGTTCTACGGATGTATAGCACAGGATTGCTTTCGGGAATGTTGAGGTGGCGGGCAACCGTGGGAGGGGTAAAAATGGCTTCAATCTGGTAACGTCCGGATACCACTTCTATCCCATACTGTTCTTCCAAAATCTGGAAGAGGGTCTGGGTTTCGAGGGTTTTCTGATCCAAGAACTGGCCATACATCAAAGGAAGCCAAGTGGTATCGCAGGCAATGGGGCGGTTGTCCCCTAAGCGAATACGGTCTAAGCGTACCAGATCGTTGGCTGGGTCTTGTTGCAGGATTTTCGAGATTTCTAAAGCAGATTTCTCCCGTCCGAGGTGAAGCACACGGCTGGAGGCGAGCATTCCGGCAGCGGCCATGTCTTCCGCAAAATCGGTTACACGCATCAAAGGCTGTTTAACAGGGTTAGGGCGGACAAAGGAGCCTACGCCTTGACGCCGGAAGATTAGGGCTTCGGTCTCTAATGTTCGGAGTGCGTGGCGGACGGTTACTCGGCTTACATCAAACTTGCGGCAGATTTCGCTCTCGGACGGGAGTTGCACGTTTGGGCCAAAGACACCACTTTTTATCTGGCTGCGCAGCCAGTCAGCCACTTGTTCATGTCGGGCTTGGGGAAGTATTTCCATTTTAGTGTGGGCAGGATATTTTAAATGCCTTGTTATTACACGTTAGTACGTTGGTGGTTTGGAAGGGTTCCCGCTTTGTTATCGCATTACTGTTATCCAGTCTGCTGGGCTTGGTGGTGTATTTTGCCGAATTTGGTCTAAGGAACACCGTAGCAATTCTCCCATACGGGTACAACGCCTGAAAACATCGCTATTGTAATGTTTAGCCAACTGCTCGCCCAAAATCGTGACATTTTCAGGATGTGAAATAACATCCATCGTCATCACATCCAAAAGATAGTCCAAGCGGGTACGGGATACGGTCATCCGTTGGCTGATTAAGGCGCGTTCTTCACGTTGGTATTGTAAGGCGGATTTGGTGTCCAATAGGTTTAGCCCCAACTTTACCAAAGGCAGGTTCTGGGTATAAAATTGCGGGAGGTAAACATTTTTTTTCCAATGATAAGACTGTTGGTCGAAGTCTATGGGCCGCATCCGATAATGCCACTTTTCAAAGTCTTTCGTCATATCCACTACAAAATTGCCGGAGTGCATATCGCCCAATAGCCGAACAAAACAACGTTCATTGAACTTGACAAACTCCTTGGCCAAACGTACTTGGTCAAACTTATTCGGAGGGATATTTTCCCGCATAAAGGCATCTGCCGGAATGCCAATGATGTGTTCCTCGATAACTGTAGTGCCGTGGATAAAGTAATTTAGCCGATTTGGGGATAAAATATGCTCCAACTCTAAGCCATAAATCCGGTTGGCATCCGTTCGCTTAACATAATAATAATCAATATTATCGTTCATCCGATTGATCACCCTAATCCGAAAAGGCATGGTATTCCCGTAGAGGCACAAGTCCACGCGATCTATGTCTAAGTGTTCGATGATTTGTCGGTCGCGGTGCCCATACAAAATCGCATAGGTGACACGAAGGCTATCATAAATTTCCTTCATCTCGCTGGGGGCATAATAGACGGTTGACCAAAGGGTGTCTTTGCCCGTTTCGTCATGTTGTGCAATAGAATTATCAAACCGGAGGAGGTCGTCGTATCGGATGCCTTCTCCGAAGATGCGTCCGTATTTTGACAAATAATCGTAGAAGCCTTTCCGGACAGGATAAACCGCTTTTTTCGTGCTGATTAGGTTCTTTTTCATTGTCTTTGGTCTATAAGACATTTAAGGGTTCCGAAACCAATTTAAACTTCAAACGTATGGAAGTGACCTTACCCCCAAAAAAACCTCAACTTTTAACCAAGACCACCATGAATATTATCGGAACCATCACCTACCAAGACTTTGAAGGCGGATTTTGGGGCATCATTGGCGATGACGATCAAAAATACTATCCGGTAGAGGGCATACCTGAAAATCTACAAACCGATGGGCTGCGGGTAGAGGCCGAGATAGAACCGACTAACGTTTTTTCGTTTATTATGTGGGGAAAATCCGTCATATTGTTGATGATTCGCCGCATATAGCTTTTTAAAAACCAATTCCATTTAGGGAATAAATGCTATGAATTTAACGGATCAAACCACTATTTTGGCGATTGTTGCTGGCTTAGGGATTGCATGGGAGGGGAGTAAGGCTACGGGCAAAAATCCGCTTATGATATTAGGCGCTGGCGTTTTATTGATTTTTGTGGCTGCAAGCCATCTTTTTGGAGCAGCTACCTTGATGACGTCTGTTCCCGCATTATTAAAAGATTTGGGCATGGGGCTACTGGCAGGAAGTGCTATGATGGCTTGGCGGAAAGCAACAGCCCATTCATTTTTGGTGGGAGGGCTGGTTCTGATCGGTATGGCAGGTGTGGGATATAGCGTTTGGTACCTCTTTCAAAATACCAAACAAGTCTTGTTGGAACTTGGCCCCGATGACCGTATTACCGAAGTGATGCCGGTTTTGGTGCGTTATGGGGTGGTGTATGAACGGGCTTTTCCGGAAGTCTCTTTGGAGGAAGATGAAAACCTCGCACAATACTTTTTACTTAGCGGGACGGCCTCGGTGATGGAAAAGGTGATGAATGAATTGCGTGCAGATCGGGAAAATGTGGATCATGTAGAATGGAATAGTGAAATAACCTTGGAGCCAGAAGTACCACAAACACCTCTAAACCAAGCTGGAGTCCAATCCAATGACCCCAAAGCCAACGAACAATGGGCGCTTCGGGCGATTTATGCAAACGAAGCCTTTGCAATCCTGAAAAATGCAAGTCCTAAACGCAAGGCCAAAATTGCGATTCTGGATACGGGTGTAGATAGTGGACACGAAGACCTGAAAAGTGTCTTCCATAAGTCCTCTGGTGATAAAGACCTACACGGGCACGGTACGCACTGTGCCGGAATTGCGGGCGCAGCAACCAATAATGGTCTTGGCGTGGCCTCGCTAAATTGGGAGGGACGGTTTATTGAAATTCGCGGCTATCATGCCTTGAATGGCGGGGGAGCGGGCACAAATGAGTCTATCGCACAAGCCATGATTAGCGCCGTAGAAGAAGGGGCGGATATCCTCTCTATGTCGCTTGGTGGATACTCGCCAACCGCCCCGAAGGTGATCCGAGATGCCGTGCAATTTGCCTTGAAGCGCCAAGTGGTGGTGATTGCAGCCGCCGGAAACGCCAATGACTCGGCACGCAACCACAGTCCAGCAAATATCAATGGCGTCATTACCGTCTCGGCAGTAGATGCTGCAAAGAAAAAAGCAAGTTTCTCCAATACCAACAATGGACTTAAACGGCCTATCGCCGCACCCGGTGTAGACATCCTTTCTACCAAGCCCGGTGGGATGTACATGGCGCATTCTGGAACCTCGATGGCAACTCCTTTGGTCGCTGGGCTTGCTGGTATTCTGCGGGCGTTTAGACCAGACCTAAAGCCGGACGAACTCTATCAAATTTTGCAGCGAACAGGGCAAGAAGTGGCGGATTCCGGAAAGGTTGGGCGGGTGATTAATGCCGAAGCCGCCATCCGCGTGGTGATTCCATAAGGATGCTTTGCCGAACATGGATCATTGCCGTAGGTTTGTATCTGCGGCAGTTTTTTTTGCTCAAAGGCAGAGACTAAAATTATATTGCGCTCTGTTGAATTGGCGGTCATTACGTCGTAACATACTTAATACCAAACATCGGCCTATCATTAGGCTTTAACAACTTTATTATGGACTATACCCTACATCAAAAAAAGGGATTGGAACACCTGAATAAGGTTTTGCGCTATTACCCCATGGTTGCAGAAGGGACAAAGGCGGTCGTTGGACTTACGGGCGAGGACTGGCATGTCTTGTGCGATACCTTATTTCATATGAAAACCCCACGAGAAGCCATTCCGGCACAAGTGATTACTTGGCAACTTTCAAAAGAAGGAGATCAAATAATTTTAGAAATGGGGGACGGTACATCCGTTAGGATTGAAATGTTCTAATACCAATTAGGGAAAATTACTGTTTATTAGGTTACTCGTTTTCAACCTTTCAACACCCAAAGGGGGTGGAAGCTTTGATGGATAAAGGATGTGCTTAGTTCCTAATTGGTATAATTATAAGGATTAAGCACTCAATACAAATAAATGAGGCGTCTTTATTTTGATTAAGTGCTTAAATTTGAAAAACCTCTTCCAATGATCAATCATGAGTCACCAACTGCTTATGTTACCTTCGCGAATTACCCATTTGTTTAACATTCAATATCCAATTGTCCAAGCGGGGATGATTTGGACGAGTGGTTGGAAGTTAGCAGCGGCGGCGGCCAAGGCTGGCGCATTGGGGTTGATTGGTGCTGGTTCTATGCACCCAGACAACCTAAGACACCACATCCAATCAGCAAAAAAGGCGCTATTAGGGACGGAGGGCGCATTTGGGGTGAATGTACCATTGCTGTATCCACAGATCAGTGAGATCATGGAGATCATCATGGATGAAGGGGTGAACGTGGTGTTTACCTCCGCTGGCAACCCCGCTACATGGACAAAGCGGCTACAATCGGCTGGTTGTAAAGTGGTACATGTGACGGCATCCACCAAGTTTGCTCTAAAGTCTCGTGATGCTGGGTGCGATGCGGTGGTGGCCGAGGGGTTTGAGGCTGGTGGTCACAATGGCCGAGAAGAAACCACAACTATGGTGCTGATACCCTTGGTAGTGGAGGCCGTTGGTGCCGATATTCCCGTTATTGCTGCTGGCGGTATCGGAACGGGTGCGCAGATGGCGGCAGCACTTGCTTTGGGTGCAGATGGGGTTCAGGTGGGTAGCCGATTTGCAGCCACACAAGAAGCAAGTTGCCATCCCGATTTTAAGGCGCGGGTGGTTGCTGCAAAAGAAGGCGATACGGTACTTGCACTCAAGAAAACCGTACCTGTTCGGCTCCTCCGCAATGACTTCCAGCAAGAGGTACTGGCTGCCGAAGCACGTGGTGCCAATGCGGATGAATTAAACGCATTGTTGGGCAAAGGCCGTGCCAAACGGGGCATGTTTGAAGGCGATATGCAATCCGGCGAATTGGAAATTGGGCAAGTAGCGGCGTCTATTCAAGACATCCCCACCGCGTCCGAGGTGGTGGAACGCCTTGTGTCCGGGTGTAAAACATCGCTAAACCGGCTCGCTAAGTGGGCGGTCTGAGGGAAAGTATCCGTCACCCTCTGGTTGGTTCGTTACCGATTAATCCACAACCTTTACCAAGACCATATTCGTTTTGCCTTTTGCGGGAATGGGCATTCCGGCAGTGATCACAATTTTATCCCCAGAAACCACAACACCACGTTCTTTTAAGACTTGCTGAACCGTTGCAATGGCATCATCGGTATTGTGCTGGAACGGAATTTGCACCCCTTGTGTACCCCATAAAAGCGATAACTGGGCCACAACCAATGGACTAACGGTACAGGCATAAATGGGGACTTCTGGGCGGTGTTGCGCAATGTTAAAGGCGGTATTGCCGGAATAGGTCAGGCAAACAATTGCTTTAGCCGCCATATCCTTTGCCATCCGACAGGCCGAGAGGCTGACGCTTTCCGTGACATCACTGGGGTTAATAACGGCTTTTGAGGCGCGGCGGGAAATCAGCGGGCTTGCCTCAATGGTTCTTGCAATTTCATCCATTACCCGAACGGTCTCAATGGGGTAATTTCCAGAGGCGGTCTCTGCCGAGAGCATGATGGCATCCGTACCATCCCAAACCGCATTTGCTACGTCGCTGGCTTCTGCACGGGTGGGACGTGGGTTGTGGATCATGCTTTCTAACATCTGCGTGGCCGTGATAACTGGCTTGGCAGCATTCAAACAAAGCCGAATGATTTTTTTCTGTACGATGGGCAATTCTGCCATTTTAGCCTCAATACCCAGATCACCGCGTGCAACCATAATGCCATCCGAAATGGCAATGATCTCTTCTAAGTTTGTAACCGCTTCTGGCTTTTCGATCTTGGCAATGATTTTTACTTGGCTATCGGGCTTGAAGGTCCGGATGGATTCACGCAAGTACGCTACATCTTTTGCGGCTCGAACAAAAGAAAGGGCAACCCAATCCACCCCGGCTTCAAGCCCAAACTTGAGGTCATTCAAGTCCTTCTCCGTAAGTGCCGGTTGCTTTGCAGCGATATTGGGCAAATTGACACCTTTGCGAGACTTAAGCGCCGTGCCAGCTCGGACACGCACCCGCAAATCTGTATGGCTCATGATTTCCGATACCTCAAGCTCCACATTCCCATCATCCACCAAGATAATATTGCCCAAAACGGCTTCTTGCGCCAAGGAAGGGTAGCTTACGTAAACGCGCTCTTTGGTACAAATCTCCAAAGGCTCGGTGGTTAATACCAACTCTTCTCCAATAGAGATGGAAAATTCCTCGTTTAATAAGCGCCCCAAACGGATTTTTGGGCCTTGTAAATCTTGTAAGATGGCAATCTCTTTTCCGGTTTCCCGAGAGACTTTGCGAATACGATTGATCCGATCCCAATGCTCATCGTGGGTTCCGTGAGAGAAGTTAAGTCGAGCCACGTTCATACCTGTTTCTACCAACTCGGTTAGTTTATCGTGGCTTTGTGAGGCTGGGCCAATGGTGCAAACAATTTTTGTCCGGCGCTTCATGCAAGAATTTGGGTAAGGTGAGACAATGCGGTGGGGGAAGATAGGGATATTGTAAGTGTTTCGGAATGGGTGTGGGGCAAAACAAAGTACTTTTTAATCATTTGTTTTTATAGGCTTTACAAAAAAAGTTAATAAAGATTTTGCCCTAATCCTTGTTTTCTTTTGCCGGAAGCGTTTCCGGAATGCTGTTTCTACGAATCATAAAATACCGAAATATACGGCAAGCATTTTGTAGATAAACGATCTAGAATTTTATAACAATACCCGTAAGGCGCGGTGTCCTACGGGTATTCGAGCGTTGTTGTGCCTTAAGCACCAAAAAGAGCCGCTTCGCCATAATTTGAAGACCCATCTCCACCGTTATTCGGTTGGTTTGGCATTGGTTCCTCGTGTGGGTGTAGCTCGAGCGGGGCATATGGGCGTTCACCCAAGATTTCTACCAAGTCTTTTGCCGTTAGAATTTCCTTCTTTAACAATGCCTGCGCCAGCATCTCCAACTGCTCTTGCTTTTCACGGAGCAGCGTTAGGGTGCGGTTCCGTACTTCGTTAATCAAGCTTTTGGCCTCAAGGTCTATTTCTAATGCGGTGGCTTCCGAAAAAGGCTTGGTAATAAAGGGGTTCTCTTCTCGGCTGCTCATGTTGTAGCTCACATAGCCGATCTTTTCGCTCATCCCATAATCCACCACCATCGCATATGCTAATTTTGTGATGCGTTCTAAGTCGTTCTGCGCACCCGTAGAAATGCGCCCAAAAATAATTTCCTCCGCAACCCGTCCACCCATAGACATCACCATCCGGTCTATCAACGCTTCTTTGGTGTAGAGGTAACGTTCTTCTGGAAGATATTGGGCATATCCCAATGCCGCCAAACCACGAGGAATGATGGATACCTTTACAATGGGGTCTGCATATTCGGAAAACCACCCAGCAATCGCGTGGCCGGCTTCGTGATAAGCTACGATTTTCTTTTCTTCGGGCGAGATAAGTTTGTTCTTCTTTTCTAATCCGGCGATTACACGGTCAATGGCCTGTTCAAAGTCCACCATCTCAATGGCATTTCGGTTCAGGCGTGCAGCAAGCAAAGCAGCTTCATTACAAACGTTGGCAATCTCGGCTCCGGCAAACCCCGGCGTTTGACCCGCTAAAGCATAGAGGTCTATATTGTCGGCCAAGGTCAAATGGCGGGTATGAACTTTAAATATCTCGAACCGCTCCTTACGATCTGGCCGATCTATCAGGATTTGGCGATCAAAGCGGCCCGGACGTAGCAAGGCGGGGTCTAAAATGTCTGGACGGTTGGTTGCGGCCATAATGATGACGCCTTTATCGGTGTTAAAACCATCCATCTCCACCAAAATTTGGTTGAGGGTGTTTTCTCGTTCATCATTGCCCCCCATCACCAAGCCTTTGGCCCGTGAACGCCCGATGGCATCAATTTCGTCTATAAATATAATACAAGGTGCTTTTTCTTTGGCCTGCGCAAAAAGATCCCGCACCCGAGCAGCACCCACGCCCACAAACATTTCTACAAAGTCCGAGCCTGAAAGGGAGAAGAACGGGACATTTGCTTCGCCCGCCACTGCTTTCGCCAAGAGGGTTTTACCCGTTCCCGGAGGGCCTACAAGTAAAACGCCTTTGGGAAGCTTACCACCCAATTTGGTGAACCGCTTAGGGCTTTTAAGAAACTCGACCACTTCTTGTACCTCTGCTTTTGGCTCGTTCAAACCCGCTACGTCTGCAAAGGTGATTCGCCGATCAGAATTGGCATCGAACAAAACAGCTTTATTTTTACCGATGCTCAATACTTGCTGACCCGGATTCATCCGCCGGAACATGAACACCCAAAGCCCAACGATAAGCAAAAGTGGGAAAATCCAAGTCATCAAAGTGCCCAGCCAATTGTCTTCCCGACGCGCACTTAACACCACTTGTGCACCATCTTTGTGGGTGCGGTTATGGTTTTCGATAAAGGCGGTAAGTTGGTGGTCTAAAGGCTTGGTGGTCGTAAAGCGCCGTCGGGCCTTTTGGGTGTCCTCGGAGTTCCAAATGCTCTGTTGCACCTCGTTTGGCGTCACTTTTTTATCGTTCAGTGCCTTTTGGGTGTAAAGTCCTGAAATGCGTGAATCATTGATGAGTTCAATTTGTTCAATATATCCTTTTTCGATATAGCTTAGGAGGGTGCTGTATTCCAACCGATTTGGATTGGTTGATCCCATCAGGTAGATATTAATCGCACCCAAAATGATAAAAATAATCGCATAAATCCAAATAGAAGGACGGTTTCGAGTGTCGGAAGAACGTTTTTCCGGTGGGGTATTTTGCTCTTCGGGATTGGTGCGCGGTTCTTGCGCCATAAGTGTAGCCTATTTTAAAATGTGAAAAGGGGCTTTTTTTGCTTGCTTTACGCCAAGTGATTGGGTTTGGTTCCGTTAAAGACCTATAAAGCGTTTGTATCTTCATAGCCTTTTTAGGGTTCATGCTAAATGTATAGGAGGATGAAAGAAAGTGGAATAATAAGGTTGTTTTCAAGTGTTGTGATAATCGCATTACAATAGAGCGGGTAGAATAAAGTTTGGCTTTTTTAGCTATATTTGGATTTAATCCGGCAAATATGTTAATCCACTAATACTTTTTGGTAAATAATCGGTTTGTGATCGAATTTTGTATAATGATTTTTCTTTGTAACCAATCCAAGGACGTCCATGTTTGAGACCGCACAAACCGAAGTTCAACCCAATGTTGTTCTCACGGCTTATGAAAAGGCCGCTTTAGAAGGCATAGACCCACGGTGTATCCCACAACATCTGGAAAATCCGCCACCCGTTGGTGATGAGATTGTTGCGCCATACTATTCGGAAGAGGAACGTAGTATTTGGGGTAAGTTGTTTGAACGACAAATGGCGCTTTTACCCGGACGTGCCAGCAAGGCGTATTTGCAAGGTGTTTTGGCATTAGGGCTTCGTGCAGATCATGTCCCTTCCCTGAAAGAACTGAGTGAAAAACTTTTTGTGACAACGGGGTGGAAAATCGCCCGCATACCGGGGCTGCTCCATCCTACTGATTTTTTTGAACTGCTCTCCAAACGCATTTTTCCTTGTACCGACTATGTTCGGGAGGTGTCAGAATTAGACTATACCCCAGCGCCCGATTGTTTTCACGACATTTTTGGCCATTTGCCCATGATTACCAATCCGCATTTTGCCAATTTCTATCAAGATTTTGGACGGGCGGCCTTGAGTGCTACACCTGAGCAGCAAATCGGTTTAGAACGCCTACACTGGTTTTGTGTGGAGTTCGGCTTGGTAGAAGAAGATGGCGGACGACGGATTTTTGGCGCGGGCGTTTTGTCTTCAAAAGAGGAGGTCATTCATGCCCTTTCCGAGGAGGTGACCGTTCTGGAGTTTGATCCGGAGCGCATCGTAACCCAAGACTATGAGGTTTGGCATTTACAAAACACCCTATTTACGCACGCTTCCTACGAGGCGCTCGAAAAAGGGTTTCGGCGCTGGTGCAAAGGCCAAGGCTTACTCTAATAGGACATTCATCAAAAGAAAAACCCCGAAGCAAATGCAACGGGGTTTCTATTTGGTCAATAAATCTTGTCCTGATACCAATTAGGGGAAATTGCTGTTTATAGGCTATTCGTTTTCAACACCCAAAGGGGTTGTAAGCGTTGACGGATCAAGCACGTGCTTAATTCCTAATGGGTATTATTTGAGCAACGTCACCGATTTTGTTTGGGCAAAGTTTGCACCTTGTACGCGATAAAAATACAAACCACTCGGTAATCCCGCTGCGTTGAAGTTAAATTGGGTTGTGCCTGCTGAAAGGCTTCCGTTGTGGAGGGTACGTACTTCTTGCCCCATTGCATTATAAACTGAAACCCGTACTTGTTGTGCCGCCGCAAGGGTCAACTCAAACGAGGTGGACGGATTAAAGGGGTTCGGATAGGCGCTACTCAAAGCATAGCCTTCTGGCAATTCATCCCGATCCGAGGCGGTGGCAACAGAGGTAACCTCAATGGTCAAGTCGTCAATGGCTAAGCCTTCGTCACTTCCTGCTGCATTGTTATCTCGCCAGCGAAACATAATTTCTTGTCCGGGTTGCAGATTTACAGTAAAATCCGAGGAAAGGGTGCGGCGGTTGGCGGTTACATTCCCGTCCATTGCAGCAGCAACAGTACCAAAACTGGGCGCAATAAAGAGTAGGCCATTGACATTCGTCCAGTTTCCAGTAGTTGGAGAGGTAACAGTCGTACCTGTTTGGAAGGCAACGATCAAACTGTCTGTTGCGTTTGTTGATCCCCCGCCGTCACGCCATTGTTCGCCAGTGTAGGTGATTTTCATGGTAGCAATGGCCTGACTGGTATTGTTAACCATTCTTACCCCATAGAACTGGTTACCTGTACTTCCGGAACCTAAAGAACCTAATGCTCTGTCTGCTAATCCGACAGTACCATAATTATAAACAGAACCAGAATTACCGGAGCCATCGCAAACGCCGTATTTTAGAACGGCAGTTGTGGAGGCAGGGTTGTTTAGAACACCAGCATACCAGTTAGCTAAAGTAGCGTTGTCTGTCCATGTGGCGGTATTAAAGCAGTTACCTGAACCCGTAGGGCTGGCTAAGTTGTCAAAGTTTGTTGTATAAACAACGCCATTTGTTGCTGTAATTGGAACCTGCGCCCACGCATTTGGTGCTAAGAATAATGTGATTGCAAAAAAATGTATCCACTTTTTCATGGTCTCTCCTGTTTTTGGTGAATAAGATTTCTTAAAGTTAATGGAAGTTCAGCCAAGTAGCAAGTTTCCGATATTGTTTTTTTGTAACCCCCATGTAAGTAGCCTTGGAAAAAACGCAAACCAAGGAATCATTGCCCTAATCTTATACGATCAAGGTTCTTACTTTTTGACCACCACCAGTTCCAAACGTCTGTTTTTGGCACGGCCTTCTTCGGTGGAGTTGTCGGCAACGGGCTTTTCAGGGCCAAATCCTTCAATGCGGACGATTCTGGTTGCGGAAACACCTTCCGCGATAAGGCGCGTTTTAACGGCTTTAGCCCGTTCCAAAGAAAGCGCCTTGTTGCGGGTGGGCGCACCTACATTGTCCGTATGGCCTTCCAAAGCCACTTCAGCAGTGGGGTAGGCGTTTAGGATGGCCACCAAGTCTTCGATTGTTTTTTCGGATTCTGGCGTTAGTTGGGTATTGCCAAAAACAAAGTTCAGGTTGTCAAACACAAATGTTTTAGGTGGCACTGCAAGCCGATCTTCAAGAAAATGTGATAGTGCATAATTGATCGTCCCTTGGGTCAAGTCCAATTTGTTCCCATCTGGTAGAACAACAGTTTCTGTTTTGGGCTTTTCGGCAACGTCTGATGATGTGTTTATATCTGATGATGTGTTTATGGTGCTACGTGCAACCTCTGCTGCGGTTTTTGGTGCTTTTGAACTACGGCCAAAAGGGGAAAATAAGGCAATAGCTCCCAAAATGAAGCCAATAAACAAGAGCGGCAGGCCAAATCGCGCCCAAAGCCCCCGCTTTTCCTGTTCAACCGGTTGTTTTACTTGAACTGCCGTAGGAGTAATCGCTTGTGGTCTTTGGTTTAATCCCAAAAGACCCCAAAAAATGGCGGGGACTATGGTGGCTAAATCCTCTTTTTGAGCGGAAAGATAATTTCCTAATGCGGCAGGTGTAAGTGTACTCGTTTCACGTTGGAGTAAGGCCAAAGCCCAAGGCGCAAGTAAACTGGTTAAACTCTGACTGGAGAAATTGCGAATACCACTCACCTTAGCCACTTCGTTCACTATACGGTCTGCCCGCTGTTGACCTCCAAAAAGATGGCGCAACAAAGACCGACCATGCCGGATCAGTCCTCTGGCAGCGATCTCGTCTTTTACCGTATTCGGTATCTCGGTTAAGAGCGAAGCCGGATAGTGCCCTTCATTTAATAAGGCTGCGAGGCGGCTCCTCCCTTCTTCTGTTTCCGAAAGATGAACCAATCCTCCCAAAAGTGCCGGAACCACCTGTTCTATGGCTTTTTCTGTTTTTTGAGGTTGCTCTCCAAATAATTGGGCAATCCCATGAATGTTTTCTGGCGTAAAATACCCCCGAAATTGGGTGATGTATGTTGTTGACATAATAGATTGTTAAAAATCAAGCAAAAGCCCACGTCGTCCTAAATTACCTTTCAGCCTCCATAGGTTGCAATGAATTTTGGCGGATTTAAAACGTCAATCCTATTCATACACCAATGACGCTGGCCGATGTTTCCGCAAGAGAACCATGAGTACTGAAATGTCTGCCGGAGAAACACCCGAAATTCGTGACGCTTGTCCTAAGTTTTGTGGACGAATTTTGGCCAGTTTCTCGCGGGCTTCGAGTGTGATGTTTTTAACTTGCGTAAAATCAAAACTGTCCGGAATTAACCAACGCTCTTTCTCCGCCGAGAGGCCCACCAATTCCCGCTCCTTCTCCATATAGCCAGCGTACTTGATCTCAATTTCGGCTAATTCCGCCGCATTTTCCATACCTGCAAGTGGTACAACCAATTCATCATAAGCGCCAATGGTTTTCAATAAATCTACAACGGTCACCTGTGGACGCAAGGCCAGTCGCTCAAGGCGTGTAGGCGCTTGGATTGATGCTGTTCCAACAGAGGCGAGATACGGATTCACAACTTCTGGCCGGACGTTCACTGTTTTTAAGTTGTGTAAGGTCGCGCTAAGTGCAGATCGTTTTTGTTGCATCCGTGTTAAGCGCGCTTGGGAAGCAAGCCCTAAGCGATATCCAATCTCGGTTAGGCGTAAATCTGCCGTGTCTTGTCGTAACGTAAGCCGATGCTCCGCCCTGCTCGTGAACATACGGTACGGCTCGTCTGTTCCTTTGGCCACCAAGTCATCAATCAAAACGCCAATATAGGCTTGAGAACGATCAAAAATGACAGGCTCCTGATGGTTCAATTTCTGTACCGCATTAATTCCGGCCATCATGCCTTGCACGGCTGCTTCTTCATAGCCCGTAGTTCCATTTATCTGCCCTGCAAAAAACAAACCTTCTACCCTTTTGGTCTCTAAGGAATAACGTAATTGATAGGGCGGAAAGTAGTCGTATTCGATGGCATAGCCCGGTCGCAAAAGGTGGGCATGTGCTAAGCCCGGAATCTGTCGTAATGCCGCAAATTGTACATCCTCTGGTAAACTCGTCGAAAAACCATTAATGTAAACCTCGTGCGTGTGAAGACCTTCTGGCTCTACAAAAATCTGATGGCGGTCCTTGTCTGCAAAACGATTGATTTTGTCCTCAATCGAGGGGCAATACCGAGGACCACGGCCCGCAATCGTCCCATTAAACATGGGGCTGCGGTCAAAACCCGTTCGAAGTGTATCGTGTACAGGCAGGTTGGTATAGGTCAACCAACAAGAACGTGTCTCGGTCGGGAGCCTATCGGTCATAAAGGAGAATGGGCGCGGGTCTGGGTCTCCTGTCTGTTCTTCCATCACATCATATTGGATGGTGCGTCCATCCACGCGGGGCGGGGTTCCCGTCTTAAGCCTACCTACCTCAAATCCCAACTGCTCCAGCGAGGCCGTAAGCCCGGTAGCGGCTCGCTCACCACTCCGCCCGCCACCATACTGCTTGTCGCCAATATGGATCGTCCCATTCAAAAAAGTGCCATTGGTTAGGATAACGGCTGGTGCAAAAAAAGCTTGCCCCGTCTGTACCCGAACCCCAACCACCTTATTTCCTTCGGTCAATACCTCGGTGGTCATATCTTGGCGCATGAAAAGATTCGGTATCTGCTCCAAGGCTTCTCGAATCGCTAAGGCATATGCCATCCGATCTGATTGCGCACGCGGACTCCAAACGGCTGGGCCTTTTGACCGATTGAGCATCTTAAATTGAATCCCCGTCTCATCGGTCACGTGTCCCATCAACCCCCCTAAAGCATCAATCTCACGAACCAATTGGCCCTTCCCAATCCCACCAATCGCTGGGTTGCAAGACATTTGGCCAATCGTATTCAGGTTCATCGTAATTAATAACGTCCGAGCGCCCATTTTACTCGCCGCCCAAGCCGCCTCTGCACCTGCATGGCCGGCTCCTACGACAATCACATCATATTGAAAATAACTGCTGTTCATGTTAAATCGCCTTAGCGTTTTTCCAGCAATGCCAAACATTTTTTTGGAAACGATACGGATCCTGTTGACATCACCAAACATAAAAAGAATGTACCTCTAAAATAGTGTACTTCGGCTTTGCGATAATTCCCGTTTTTTAAGGTACACAACGTCAATTCTGGAAAGATGTGCAGCCTCAATAACCTCCAAAGCAATAAAGGGGCAGTCAAAACGAGTGCCCCTTAACATTTAATCAAGCCCTTGGTTAATTACCGCCATCACGCTTGGGGGTGGGCGGAGGCGTAGCGGGCGGAATAACCGGTGGTGGCTGTACAACTTCTGGCTCCTCCTCAACTTCCGGGCGGTTCACAGGCGTTTCATCGGGATCAGGCTCCTCTACCGGAGGGTTCCCCAAGAACACACGAACAACATCGTTCACACGAAGACGTGATCCCGGACCGGGCGATTGTGACGTGATGGAGGTGGTCTTGCCATCATTATACGCAACACTGATACGCAGCTGATACTTGCGCAGCAATGTTTGTGCATCCGTGAGAGAGCGGCCAGAAAGGTCGGGAATCGGTGGCGTCTTATAATTAATGCTAATCCATAAGGTTATCGGTGTCCCTGTCTTAACCGAAACACGGGGCTGTGGGTCTTGCCGAATAACCGTCCCTTTAGAAAGCTGCGATGTTGAGTCCTGACGTACTTGGCCAATCTGAAGCCCCATTTCTTTAAGCCGCATCTCGGCCTGCTGATCCAGCAACATGGTTACATTCGGTACTTCTACAAAACGTCTCGACTCGCTATTGACAAATAAGATAATGTGCCTGCCCGGCTTTACATGGCTTTGGGCCACTGGTCGTTGCTCCCCCACAACACCAACTGGGAAAGCCGGATTGTGGAATTGTTCGCGTGTCTCTACTATAAACCCTGCATCTTCTAACATGGCGATGGCCCGTTCTTTTGGCATATTAACCACATTCGGAACTTCCATAGAGCGTCCTTGCATGGTGTACCAAGGCAAAATGAGAAAGTGCATCAAGACAAATAGGCCAATCAAAACACCAAAAATGCCAAAAATGCCCAACCAAAAGGTTTTGGTCTTTAATACCTCCTTAATGTCTTCCAAAGTCACTTCTCCAACAGAGGACAGGTTTAGGAAGTTTGTTTTTATCCGCATACGAATCAGGCTTCAAAGTGGATGGATATTTTAAACGCATAATATAAGGACAACTAAGGGTTAGCTACTTTGAAAAACAGTATCAAATTATCGAAGACAAGAACTTAAATCCATCATACGTCAATTTCATCCGCGTTTTTTGCCTCAATCTATAAAAAAAATGGTTGGTGTAGGGTTGAAAAACGTTTTTCATGGAGAGCCTATAAAGGAATGGCAAAGGTTGTGTTGGGAATGAGGGTTTGGGTTGCGTCCAATGCGCTTTTTGCCGTATTATGCTTGTCCGCTCAAAAACAGCGGCAAGGCGTCAAAGCCAAAAGCTCAAACGCCTTTTATTTGAAAGATTGAATTTGATGATGAAGTAAAAAAGAAGATGTTTTTGTCTATTGACTTCCTTGTAAATTTAGTCTTACATTGCTGTTCTGTATAAAAATTGAAATTCTGAAAAGCACTGCCGATCAAGTCCTGAAGTTGAAGTGATTGTGAATCACAAAAAAATACTTGACTTTGGTTTTTGAATAAGGTAACTTGCTTTTCTGGATTAAAATTCAGAATGCCAAATAGTTCTTGATAAGTTTGTGAAGGTTTGCGAAGAAAAGATGAGTAGATTTCTGAAAGTTGAAGTGATTGTGAATCACAAAAAAATACTTGACAAGTCGAAAATAAAGATGTAACTTGCAAGCCCTAAACAAAATGTCGAAAACATATATCGGCACATAAAAAAGTTCTTTGATAAGATTGGAGATATAGCGAGGCTCAGTCAATTTAAGAGATATAATTGGCAAATAGCAAAAGATACTTTACATCGGAGAGTTTGATCCTGGCTCAGGACGAACGCTGGCGGCGGGCCTAACACATGCAAGTCAAACGAGCAGTCCTTCGGGATGGGCGAGTGGCGCACGGGTGAGTAACACGTAGAGAATCTACCCTTAAGTGGGGAATAACCACTGGAAACGGTGGCTAATACCGCATATTGACCTTATACCGCATGGTATTTGGTTGAAAGCCTTCGGGTGCTTAAGGATGACTCTGTGGCGGATTAGCTAGTTGGTGAGGTAATGGCTCACCAAGGCGACGATCCGTAGCTGGTCTGAGAGGATGATCAGCCACACTGGCACTGACACACGGGCCAGACTCCTACGGGAGGCAGCAGTGAGGAATATTGGACAATGGGCGAAAGCCTGATCCAGCCACGCCGCGTGCAGGATGAAGTCCCTCTGGGGCGTAAACTGCTTTTATATGGGAATAAAAAAATGGTCGCCATTATTGAAGGTACCATATGAATAAGCACCGGCTAACTACGTGCCAGCAGCCGCGGTAATACGTAGGGTGCAAGCGTTGTCCGGAATCATTGGGTGTAAAGGGTGCGTAGGCGGATTGGTAAGTCAGAGGTGAAAGCCCGTAGCTTAACTACGGAACTGCCTTTGATACTGCCAGTCTTGAGTCCTGGAGAGGTTACTGGAATTCGTGGTGTAGCAGTGAAATGCGTAGATATCACGAGGAATACCCGAAGCGTAGGCGAGTAACTGGACAGGTACTGACGCTCAGGCACGAAAGCGTGGGGAGCAAACAGGATTAGATACCCTGGTAGTCCACGCCGTAAACTATGGATACTCGACGTTGGTTCTGTATGGAATCAGTGTCTAAGCTAACGCGTTAAGTATCCCACCTGGGGAGTACGATCGCAAGGTTGAAACTCAAAGGAATTGACGGGGGCCCGCACAAGCGGTGGAGCATGTTGCTTAATTCGATGCAACGCGAGGAACCTTATCCTGGATTCAACGTAGCCGGACAGTCTGTGAAAGCAGATCTTCTTCGGACTGGCTACGCGGTGCTGCATGGCTGTCGTCAGCTCGTGTCGTGAGATGTTGGGTTAAGTCCCGCAACGAGCGCAACCCCTACTACCAGTTACCAGCGGGAAAGCCGGGGACTCTGGTAGGACTGCCTGCGCAAGCAGTGAGGAAGGTGGGGATGACGTCAAGTCCTCATGGCCTTTATGTCCAGGGCTGCAAACGTGCTACAATGGATGGTACAATGGGTTGCCACTCTGCGAAGAGGCGCTAATCCTCAAAACCATCCTCAGTTCGGATCGGAGTCTGCAACTCGACTCCGTGAAGTTGGAATCGCTAGTAATCGCGCATCAGAACGGCGCGGTGAATACGTTCCCGGGCCTTGTACACACCGCCCGTCAAGCCATGGAAGCTGGGGGTGCCCGAAGTCCGTAGCCTAACCGAAAGGAGGGGGCGGCCGAAGGTAAAATCAGTGACTGGGGCTAAGTCGTAACAAGGTAGCCGTACCGGAAGGTGCGGCTGGATTACCTCCTTAAAGAGCAAAGCGTATTTATACGCAAAAAAAAGGTGGTTCACACTTCTCCGAGTGTGTAACTGCCGGTCTATCTGCCTTTTATCGAAGTCTTGATTAAGTTCGACTTCAATTTGATTGGGTCTCGCTATATCTCTCTCTTATTCAATTACATGTTCTTTTATGATCGTGAGGGGTTGCATACCAAGTTTATTGGGATTGTAGCTCAGGTGGTTAGAGCGCACGCCTGATAAGCGTGAGGTCGGAGGTTCAACTCCTCCCAGTCCCACAGTGCAGTCTCTGCACGACCTCTTCTGAGGGCCGCAATCAGGCGGGGATATAGCTCAGTTGGTAGAGCACCTGCTTTGCACGCAGGGGGTCAGGAGTTCGAGTCTCCTTATCTCCACAAATCTGTCTCAAGACGGATCCGTTCTTTGACGTAATGTAAGGTTCTGCAAAAAGTAAAGATTGCGCTTCATAAGATTTGGTTTTGATATCATTAACGGTATCTTTCAATATCTTTGAGGAGTAGCATTCATCGAGTAAGAGTTCTTAGTAACGTACCGCTCCAAGCGGTATGAAATTATAAACAAGTGAGAATCTGAGGCGTATAAAGAGGCATAGTTAAGTTACTAAGGGCACATGGGGGATGTCTTGGCATGAACAGGCGATGAAGGACGTGATAAGCTGCGATAAGCTACGGGTAGTTGCACAAAGACTTTGATCCGTAGATTTCCGAATGGGGCAACCCGGCAAGTTGAAGACTTGTCATCTCGAAAGAGAAGCGAACCCAGGGAACTGAAACATCTAAGTACCTGGAGGAAGAGAAAACAATAGTGATTCCCTGAGTAGTGGCGAGCGAAATGGGAACAGCCCAAACCAAAAAGTTTCCGGATTTTTTGGGGTTGTAGGACTCACATAACGCGACTACTGATCCAAATTGAAGTTGCTGGAAAGCGATACCATAGAAGGTGATAGTCCTGTAAGTATAAGAAAAGTAGCGTAGTGAGATTCCTGAGTACCACGGGACCGGAGAAATCCTGTGGGAAACCGCCAGCACCATCTGGCAAGGCTAAATACTCGTTCATGACCGATAGTGTACCAGTACCGTGAGGGAAAGATGAAAAGAACGCTTAGTAAGCGAGTTAAATAGTACCTGAAACCATGTGCCTACAACCAGTCGGAGCCCCTAAGTGGGGTGACGGCGTGCCTTTTGCATAATGAGCCTACGAGTTGCGCTTGACTGGCAAGGTTAAGACCTTAAGGGTTGAAGCCGAAGCGAAAGCGAGTCTGAATAGGGCGTATAGTCAGTTGAGGCAGACGCGAAACCGAGTGAGCTACCCATGACCAGGATGAAGTAGTGGTAACACACTATGGAGGTCCGAACCAGTGAACGTTGAAAAGTTCTTGGATGAGTTGTGGGTAGGGGTGAAAGGCCAACCAAACTCGGAAATAGCTCGTTCTCCCCGAAATGTATTTTGGTACAGCGTCGTATTAGTGTACGGAAGGTAGAGCACTGATAAGGCTAGGGCCCTTCGCAGGGTACCAAACCTTGACAAACTCCGAATGTCCGATACATGGTGTACGGCAGTGAGGGCACGGGAGATAAGTTCCGTGTCCGAGAGGGAAAGAACCCAGATCATCAGCTAAGGTCCCCAAGTACAAACTAAGTTGAACAAAGGATGTTCGACTGCTTAGACAACTAGGATGTTGGCTTAGAAGCAGCCATTCATTTAAAGAGTGCGTAATAGCTCACTAGTCGAGCGGTTGAGCGCCGAAAATAATCGGGCATCAAGTTTGTCACCGAAGCTATGGGCTTCTTTTAGAAGCGGTAGGGGAGCATTCCAGCGACGTTGAAGTCGTAAGCGTAAGCTACGGTGGAGTTTCTGGAAACGAAGATGTAGGCATGAGTAACGATAAGACGGGCGAAAAACCCGTCCGCCGTAAGCCCAAGGGTTCCTGATCAACGTTAATCGAATCAGGGTTAGTCGGGTCCTAAGGTGAGGCCGATAGGCGTAACCGATGGAAAACTGGTTAATATTCCAGTACCACCCAAAAACGTTAACTTAAGGCGGGACACAACCGTGTAGCATCCGCGAACAGACGGATGTTCGTTGAAGCCGTGTAGGGCGTAGCGTAGGCAAATCCGCGCTGCAATAGCCTGAGCGTTGCGACAGTAGCTGGAATCTTCGGAGGATGGCATAGAGGTGTAAAGCGGTTGTCTAGAAAAGCGTCGTAAGTTGTTTAGGGTGTCCGTACCGTAAACCGACACAGGTGGGCGAGGAGAGTATCCTCAGGCGCTCGAGTGATGTACGGCTAAGGAACTCGGCAAATTAGCCCCGTAACTTCGGGATAAGGGGCGCCCCCCCATATATAAAAGCGTGAGGGGGCCGCAGTGAAAAGATCCAGGCGACTGTTTAACAAAAACACAGCTCTCTGCTAAATCGCAAGATGACGTATAGGGAGTGACACCTGCCCGGTGCTGGAAGGTTAATTGAGGTGCTTAGCGCAAGCGAAGGTGCTGATCGAAGCCCCAGTAAACGGCGGCCGTAACTATAACGGTCCTAAGGTAGCGAAATTCCTTGTCGGGTAAGTTCCGACCTGCACGAATGGTGTAACGATCTGGATACTGTCTCGGCCGTACGCTCGGTGAAATTGTGGTGCCGGTGAAGACGCCGGCTACTCCCATCGGGACGGAAAGACCCCGTGCACCTTTACTACAGCTTTACATTGACTTTGGCCAAAATTTGTGTAGGATAGGCGGGAGACTATGAAGTGGGGGCGCTAGCTTCCATGGAGTCAACCTTGAAATACCGCCCTGATTTTGGCTAGAGCCTAACCTGTGGGAGTGGATCCCAGGGGACAGTGTATGGTGGGTAGTTTGACTGGGGCGGTCGCCTCCTAAAAAGTAACGGAGGCTTACAAAGGTACCCTCAGCACGGTCGGTAATCGTGCGTAGCGTGTAAAGGCACAAGGGTGCTTGACTGCGAGACATACAGGTCGAGCAGGGACGAAAGTCGGTCTTAGTGATCCGGTGGTTCTGTATGGAAGGGCCATCGCTCAAAGGATAAAAGGTACGCCGGGGATAACAGGCTGATCTCCGCCAAGAGTTCACATCGACGCGGAGGTTTGGCACCTCGATGTCGGCTCATCGCATCCTGGGGCTGAAGAAGGTCCCAAGGGTTGAGCTGTTCGCTCATTAAAGCGGTACGCGAGCTGGGTTCAGAACGTCGTGAGACAGTTCGGTCCCTATCTGATGGGAGCGCAGGAAGCTTGAGCAGATCTGATTCTAGTACGAGAGGACCGAATTGGACGAACCTCTAGTGTATCTGTTGTGGTGCCAGCTGCATCGCAGAGTAGCTACGTTCGGATGGGATAAGCGCTGAAAGCATCTAAGCACGAAACCCACTGCAAGATTAGGCTTCCCTTATGGGTCGTTGTAGATGACGACGTTGATAGGTGACAGATGTACGCATGGCAACATGTTTAGTCGAGTCATACTAATTACCCATGAGACTTAACTAATGTCTTTTTATACGCTCCACATTCTTTCTTGATGAATGTTTACGGAGCAGAAACCTTACATTGCGTCAATAGTTTTTGACAGCTTCGTTGAAGCGTCACCGATTTCCTGGTGATTATAGCGTGAAGGAACCACCTCTTCCCATTCCGAACAGAGAAGTTAAGCTTCACAGCGCCGATGGTACTGCTCAAAAGGTGGGAGAGTAGGTCGTCGCCAGGTCAATTTTTAAACCCTGATACATTTGTGTCAGGGTTTTTTTGTTGTACCAAATAGGTGAAGACCTTAACGAACGATATAATTTAAACCAATTAGCTATTAAGCTCATATTTGATCCATCAACGCTTACAACCCTTTGGGTGTTGAAAGGTTGATGTTACTTCGTCTAAGCACTTGCTTGATCCATCAACGCTTACGATCTCTTTGGGAGTTGAAAGGTTGATGTTACTTCGTCTAAGCACTTGCTTGATCCATCAACGCTTACGACCTCTTTGGGAGTTGAAAGGTTGATGTTACTTCGTCTAAGCACTTGCTTGATCCATCAACGCTTACAACCCTTTGGGAGTTGAAAGGTTGATGCTACTTCGTCTAAGCACTTGCTTGATCCATCAACGCTTACGACCTCTTTGGGTGTTGAAAGGTTGATGCTACTTCGTCTAAGCACTTGCTTGATCCATCAACGCTTACGATCTCTTTGGGTGTTGAAAGGTTGATGTTACTTCGTCTAAGCACTTGCTTGATCCATCAACGCTTACGATCTCTTTGGGAGTTGAAAGGTTGATGCTCCTTCGTCTAAGCACTTCCTTAATCCATCAACACTTAGAACCCTTTGGGTGTTGAAAGGTTGATGTTACTTCGTCAGTTCGTTTTACTCATGTCAACACGTAAAAGGTTGAAAACGAGGAATATCAACAGTGATTTTCCCTAATTAGTATTAGTAGGTAGGTGGGTTTTCTTCCCATCTTGAAGCGTATTCCGTGGCCTACTTGTGTCTGTCAAAGGCAAGTGGATTGCATCAAAATATGCGGGCTGATTAACCCGAAAACGCACATGGGGATCATGCTTTTAGCTCGCTAAGGAGCTCTGTCAAGCGTTGAAACAGCACGGGGGCGAACGTTTCTTGTTCGGGCTTCATAAAAACACTTCTTAGCATCCGAACATGGTTGTTACTGACTTTTATGTTGGGGTATTGTTGTTGGATGCGTTTGGATTTTCCTCTATAAACGCTTAAGAATACCGGATCTTGGGGTGAATTCATAGCAGCCTCAAAGAGTTTTTGGCTTTGCTCATCAATTTTGGAGGAAACGTCGGCGTAGGGGAAATAAGTAACAATGTCTAATTGTGGATTGGTGTAGGCGCCCCAATCTTTATCTGAAGAAATCAAGTCGTGAAAACATCGGGAGGCACGGATGCAGGCTTTAAGGATTGGGCCTAAGCCCGTATTCGCATCAAGGGGAAGGCACTTTAGGGTAAGCCATAGTGCGCCGGCAGCGGCGCCGGCACGAGAACACTCTAAACTTATTTCGCCGAGGTGCAACTCGTTGGAGGTAAAATAGGTGTAGGGGGAGTCGTGGAGGTAGAAGCGGGCAAGGTTTGGATCTCGGAAAAGGACAGCTCCGCAGCCGTAAGGTTGTAGTCCATGTTTGTGGGGATCAACCACTATAGAATCGCACGCTGAAATCGCGCGAAGTGCTTTATACGGGATTATGGGTGATTCTTCATATGCCAAAAGCGTAAAAAAACCGCCATAAGCTGCATCTACGTGAATTCGGAAGTTGTAGCGGTCGCGTAGGGGGAGCAATTCGTGAATTGGATCAATAACACCAAGACCCGTTGTGCCAGCGGTCATTACCACCGTACCAATGTTGTTGGTTCTAAGGTTATCTTCTAAGGCATTTAGGTCTATTTCGCCGGTTTCTGTGGCTGGAATTTTGACACATTCTATACCCAAAACGCCGCACATACGTTCGTGTGTGTAATGGGCTTCTTCGCTAAAGGCTATTTTTTTGTTTGGATGAAGACATCGAGCGACCCATAGGGCTTCAAGATTTGCAATGGTTCCACTACTGGTAAGGTGACCGAGGGTATTTTCCGGAAAATGAAACATGCGTGCAAGGTCGCGGATTACTTCTTTTTCCATTTCGGAGGTTGGGGGGCCGCCGTCAAGTGCATGGTTGTTTGGATTAATAAACATTGCAGCGAAGTAGGCCAACTGTGCGACGGGGTGTGGTGGTTTGAGCATCTGGCCTGCATATCGTGGGTGAAAAAATGGATAATTACCTTCTAACCGTTTTAGGTATTCTGCAAAGGCATTGTTTAGGGTTTCTGGGGCAACCTCGGTGGCGGGGTGTGCTTTGTAAGTTCCGAATTGACCTTTCCAAGAATGGATGGCAGAAAATATTTGGTCTAAGGTTGGCTTGTAGTCCATAAATGGTTTTGATCAAAGGAGTGGGATAGCAATAACGTGTTGTTGGTGTTCAATTTTTTGTTGGTAAACCCTCACATAATCCACGACGAACTTCATAGGGGTGTGATCAGGGTTTATGGGGCTGGGCCAGTTTGCGCCCATCGCCAGATTAATAAGCAGGTAAAAGGGCTTGTGGAAGGTGTTTCCGTCCGTCTTGGTTGAATTCGTCTTGCCATACCAATTCCCAGTCATCAACCGAATGGGCAATATTGGTGCATCCCGAAAGGGCGATCAATAAAAGCAGGTATTTTAACATGAGCAATATTTGGAACTTTTATCGAAGTTATGAACCCGAAAACGTAACCTATTGTACAGAGGGTTTGTCTCTATTGATGCACCCCATTTTTCCGGCATTGGTTTTACGTGCCCTCTACCCTGTATTTACCCACTAAGATAAGATGAACTATTCTTTTTTCGCTTCTTTTCGGGGCATCGTTGTGTCTTTTTTGTGCGTTTGGTCTATTGTTTTTGCACAATCCGAACAAGGAGCAGCCTTTCAGCCCTTTGCACCTAATGAGATGCCTCGTCTCTCCATACCACGAATACAAGGTACGGTAAAAATGGATGCCAACTTAGATGATTTGGTGTGGCAGGAGGCTGCTGTAGCGCAGAATTTTTCCGAGTTCTTTCCAAATGAAAGGGCACAACCGCCAATTGGTATTCAAGCCATGTTGATGCACGATGGGAAAAATCTTTATGTAGCGTTTAAAATAATGGACGATCCTACCAAAATTAGGGCTTCGCTGCGGAATCGTGACGAGATTTGGCAGGATGATTATGCTGGTCTTGTTTTGGATACCTACGGAAACCAGCAATGGGGGTATTTTCTGGCGGCCAATCCATTGGGGGTTCAAGGAGACGAACGCCTTTTGGTGAACAGTAGCCCAGAGTCTGCCTTTAATGTGGAGTATCAAACAGTCGGAAAGATTACGGAAAATGGCTACCAAATTGAGATGCGAATTCCTTTTACGAGTTTGCGTTTTCCGGCGTCGGAGAATTTGGTTTTTCGAGGGAATTTTTGGGTGAGCCGTCCCCGAACAAGTCAGAATTCTTATTCATGGGTGGGTCTTACACGGAATAACAGTTGCCTGATGTGCCAATATGGTTATTTTGAAGGGCTAAAAGGAGTAAAGAATACCACGCAACGTATGGAAATAATGCCGGCCTTGATTGGTTCTAATGGGGCCGTGAGGCAAGAATTTTCAAATCCACAAAGCTTATTATCGCAGGAAAAACTTGGGCTTAAATCCTTTGATCCTTCGCTCAATCTGAAGTATAACCTTACGTCTTCGGCAACTGCAGAGTTAACGGTTAATCCTGACTTTAGCCAAATTGAGTCCGACCAAGCACAAATTGATGTGAATGCTAATTCGGCTTTGTTTTTCCCTGAGCGTAGGCCATTTTTCCAGGAAGGCGCAGATTTATACGCGACGTTTACCCGTCAGGTGTATTCTCGAAGCATCAATAAGCCCTTGTTGGCAACAAAGTTCACGGGACGGTTTGGCCAGACCAGTTTGGGTTATATCGGTGCTTTGGACGAATCAAGTCCCATGATTTTGCCCTTTGAAGATGGGAGTTCTACGCTTGCTGATGTTGGGCGGAGTGTATCGAATATTTTGCGGGTACGCCAGACCCTTAAAAGTGGTTCACATATCGGAACGTTGCTCACAGACCGGCGCTTGTTGGACGGTGGCTCTGGTTCTACAGTTGGTGTGGATGCATTGGTTCGCTTAAATGCGACAGATCAAATTGAGGTACAATGGATTGGCAGCGACACAACAGAGCCGGAAAATACATCTCTTTATAACAGTACGGCTGTTTTTGCAGATGGGAAGCACAGCGCTAAGTTTGATGGAGAGCGGTTCCAAGGTTCACTCTTGTATCTCAGCCACGAGCGTTCGAGCAGGACATGGTTTTGGGATGCCGACTTCTGGGCGACCAGTCCAACCTTTCGTGCAGACAATGGCTACGTACAAAGCAATGACCGGAAGCGCCTTGGTATTCGGGCGGGGCGGAATGTTTTTCCGAAAGATAAATGGGTGGTGCAATACGCCCCTTACCTTATGACGGGCTACGATTGGAATTATGCAAAGCAACGGAAAGACGAATACCTTTTTATTGGGGTAAATGCCCAACTCAAAGGCCAGACGAATTTGTCTTTGGGCACTTTAGCCCATAGCAAAGAATATTATCGCCAAGTTGAGTTCGAATCTATGCAGCGCTTGTCTTTTGAGGTCAGTTCAAACTTCAGTCAGAGAATGGGCGCAGGATTTTCGGTTCAGCATGGCGAAATGATTGCGCGGCGTCAGGCACGCATGGGAAAAGGAACCAATTTGGGGCTTGAACTTGCCTTTAAACCCACAGGTCGTATTACGATTGAGCCAGAAGTGAATTACAGCCAGTTGGCAGACAAAGAGACGGGCGATTTGTTCTTTAAAGGTTATATCTTCCGAACGCGGGCTACCTATCAGTTTTCAAAAGCACTTTCTACCAGATTAATTTGGGAATACGATGATTTTAATGTGCTGATGCGTTATGAGCCTTTGGTGACGTACCAAATTAGCCCGTTTTCTGTGTTCTATTTGGGAGCCAGTTTAGCCAATAAAAAGGCGGATACGGTACAATTTCCAGAAGTTGGCTATTATACCGTTGCGAAAAGTGTATTCTTTAAATTTCAGTATCTCTTTAAAATATAAGGGTTTATATTTGGGTTTTGGCTGTGGTTCTTGTGCGCTAAAAATGAGCCTTTACCGTTTTGCAAGGGATTTTTACGACGATACCACCCCAACAAATTAAAGTGCATTCGCGGGTGTCTGTTTGAATTTGAACCGTAAGACCGTTCGTCGGTACGGTTTCAAGGACGGGGTACACAAGGTTAGCAATCTATAATGACGATAATTTGATGAACCTATAACGCACGTTGGTTAGAAGAATACGGAAAGTCCAAACAGCATATTTCGTGGGTTTCCGGGCGTAAAATGCAATTCGGAGACGGGTTCCGCTTCGTTTTTTAGTCGGGAGGTGGTATCAAACTGGGCTTCGTTCCACTCGGTATTCAATAGGTTTTCGAGGGTAACGGAAATTTCAGCGCGTCTGACGCGGTACGAGATGCCGGCATTAAAGAGCGTATGTCCCAAGGCACGTACCGAATTGTCCTCGTTGGCAGGTCGTGATCCGATATGCCTTACCACGACATTGCCTGAAAAACCTTTTGGGTATCGCCAGGTGAGGCTACCTTGTGTGGTCAGTCTTGGAGCAAGTGGGATGTTGTTTTCTCCGTCGGGAGCGCCTACGATTTTGCCGTTAGACACGTTAAAATCTGCGGTGGCAAAAAGCATTGCGGAGAGTTGCGATTGCACTTCCACGTCCAAGCCATAACGGCGGGTTGGGTCCGAGAGTTCCGTAAAGCCGCCATCTCCGACATAAACAAACTCCCGTTCCAAGTCTAAGCGCCACAGGGCAAGTGCCACGGTGGTTTTTTGGTTTGGGGAAAACCAGCGTGTGCCCAATTCCGCGCCCAAGGCACGTGGCAGGGTTTTCGTTTCCGCTTGTTCCGGCGCAATAAAGCGCTCTCGGAAGACGTCGGTAATTTGTTCTTGTGTTTTGCCTTCTTTTTGCAAAGTGGTTGCGAGGTCATGTGCATATTGCCCAAGAATGGCATTACGGGCATCATTGGAGTGAAACCCGCTGCCGATGTTTACAAATACAGCCCAATTTTGCGATGGCCGATAGGCCAAGTTCAGTTTAGGACTCAGGATGCCTTGTCGGGTTTTTCCGTCTGCTCGCGGCAAATCGGATGTGGCGTGGTTTTTTACGTTAAACCGGAAAACATCGCTGCGTAGCCCCACTTGCAATTCAAGTACGGGAGAAAGTGGCAGAATGTGTTCCATCCAAAAGGCGTTATTGGTTTCGCGGAGGTCTGTATTCACCCATTCTTGTGTCCGAATCCGTGCAGGACTTTTCATTAACCCGACATTTGCGCGGTCGTGACGCACCTGTACGCCCACGGTGGTACGCCGTCCGAGATGGAGTTTGCCATTCATACCGCCCAAAAAGCGTTCGTCAAACTGCTCGATCATGTCCCCGTTTATGGTATCATCCAAAAAGAACGTAAAATTGGAAAACAGGCCAAATTGATAGCGGCTCGCCCAGACATTTACCGAATACGGGAAAACGGAACCGGTATCATCCAGATAGAAGGCTACATTTTGCCGACTGGTTTCCCCTCCTTCCCCTGCATCAATTGCACCCCAGCGGGAAATTAGCCCCGAGTCCAGTGCACGTTGCGGGATTTGGCCGGAAGCATTCCATTTAGCCCCGAAGGAACTGGCGGAAACCGTCAAGGATTTGTTGAGTGTGCGTTGTTTACGATACTTCGCAAAAACATTGTATCGGTCAAAGTTTTGTTTTTCGATAAAGGGGCCATCGGAATGGTGGAATTGTGCGGCGAAATATAGGTTTTGGCCGTTTTGGGATAGGGGCTGTACCAAAAGCGTTCCCCGAAGAGTGCCGAGTTGTCCGCCTTCAATTTTTGCAACCTGCTCTTCTAAGGTGTCTTTGGTACGGAAGGTAACTGCGCCGGCAGTGGCCAAGTTTCCTTGTGAAGCAAAATATGGGCCTTTCCAGACGGACATTTTCTCGATGGTTTCTGCAATAACGAAGTGGAGATCGGCGTATCCTTGCCCGTGACCATGTGAAACCATGTTTACGGGCAGGCCATCCACGGAAATCGCAACATCGGTTCCATGATCGGCATCAAAATTTCGGATATAAATCTGTTCTGCTTTTCCGCCGCCTGCATGTTGGGCAATGATTAGGCCGGGAACCCGCTGGAGGAGGTCTTGGGTGGAACGAGCAGGGCGCAAGGCCAAATCCAATTGCCGGATTTCCATTACGGATGCCGCAGAGAAGGGGCGTTCGGCCTCGATGGTTGCAGATGGAATTACCCGTACCAAAAGGTCTTCTTCTGCATTTTCCGAGACTAAAGCAATATTGATTTCCTTGGTCTCATCTGCCAGAATCTCAATTTGGGCTTCGTAGGGCTTGTATCCCACAAAGGAGACCACAAGTTGATACACGCCCACTGGCACATCCGCCAGAACAAATCGCCCGTTTGGGCCGGAGATGGTTCCTTTCTGGATGGGTTTTAGTTGAATGGTTGCGCCGGGCATTGGGCGTTCGTTCTCTGTGACCAAGCCCGTTATTTTTGCCGTTTGTGCGTAAATTTCTGCATCAAAAATTACTATTCCAGCTAATATCAAAAATAAATATTTTACTTTCATAAATTTAATTGGGCTAAAAGCGTTTGATGTACAAGAGGACCACATAAATGCAAAAAGATTGCTTGAAGCAAGCCGAATTTACGGCTTATCAATACCACTCGGGGCGAATTATCACGAAGTTTTGGTACTTCTGTACTAAGGAGATTGAAAAATTATTTTGAAACGCTCATACATTCGGCACGGGTTTTGAAAAATAGAATGATATTCCCCCATTACCTCATTCTTTCCGCCATGAAGTTTTTTTTCCGCCTTAGTTGTTTATTCCTATTGGGATATTCACCATGTTTATTTGCACAAGAAACCTTGTTAGAAACGCCTCAAGAGGCCGTCTCTCGTCTTCAACCGCCGATTATCACGATCGTTAACGATGTCCGGCCAACGGTTCCAAAGCATACGCCAAAGCCTATTCGGAAGTGGGATATTCGCAAAAAAACACCAAGGGAGGAGGTGCGGATATTTATAGATCCTGTCGTGGACGTCCAGCCCAACCTCGAAGCCGCCCAAAGTGTCCGACTGATGCGGGATGAAACCAATCCTGTTCTCGATGAAAATGTGGATGAAACCCCAAATTGGGTGGTAGGACGACAACTAACCCTTGCGGAGACCAAAACCGAACACAAATTCCGGCGAAGTGTAACCATGCTTGGTGGAAAAGGTGGCGTGCTATGTAGTTGTGTCCTATTTGCCCGCACCTTAGTCCCAGCACTACCCTATGGTCTGCACAACTACCGCGACAAATTAGATATTATCAATAGTCAAACGCCGGCAGTGGGACATGTGGCCATCATGAAAAGCCCCTCTGGTTTAGGACATGTGGCGGTTATAAAGTCCGTCAACGAAGATGGTTCCCTCACCATCGAAGAAGGAAACTTCCGGCGGTGCAAGCGGAATATCCGTACCGATATGCCGGAAAAGATGAACATAAAAGGCTATTTTGATCCAAATTCATAAGTTGAGGGGCGTAGAAATCTTTTTTGTTCGTTTTGTCTTGAAAGCCCAAAGGGAGAAATTCCTTATTACGGGATTGAAATACGTCTCCATTTTTATCCACTGTTTAACGTGTGTATGCCTATTTCGCATGAACAAGTACAAAAGGTCCAACCATTGGCTGCGGCATTTTTTAACCGACATCCACTTGAAGTTGCACCGGATTTGATTGGGAAAACGGTGGTCTTTTGGTCGCCAGAGGATGCGTTGCTTGCCGGAAGAATTGTAGAAACAGAAGCCTATCGTTGGGATGAGGCGGGTTGTCATGCGTGGAAAAATGTACATCCAGACGGAAGATTGCGGGATCCAAACCTCATCTCGGCGGCTCTTTTTGATCGCCCCGGAACGAGTTATGTGTATATTAGCTATGGCCTTCATCGGATGCTTAATGTGGTTTGTGAGCCAGAGGGCATAGGGGCAGGCGTCTTGATTCGGGCTGTTGAACCTGTTTTGGGCGTAGCGGCCATGCAGAAAAACCGATTTGGCGTCAAAAATCCGAAAGATTTGACCAATGGGCCGGGGAAGTTGTGTAAAGCCTTAGGTATAGATGTTTCGCATCATCGTAAATCCCTTCAAGAAAAACCCTTGATGGTCGCGGAAAGTTTGGACGAAGCCGCGCCAGACATTGGACGTTCTACGCGGATTGGCTTGGCAAAAGGTATGGGAGACGAGTTGCCTTGGCGCTTTTTTGAACCCCAAAACCGCTTTGTGAGCAAAGGCAAAGTGAGCCACTTTTAACGTGAAATAGCCATACAAAACCATTGTTTTTTCGTGGTGCATTAAACATTATCATGGTGTAAAGTGGTTATCTTAAGCGTTTCAACCATAAAACAACCAAAGTCCCATGCCGGCTCCTATAAAGACTTCCGAAGAAATTCGACAAGCGTTTTTGGATTTTTTCGCTTCTAAAAACCACCTCATTGTCCCAAGTGCGCCTTTGGTTCCGAGGGACGACAATACCCTCATGTTCATCAATTCCGGCATGGCGCCTTTTAAGAAGAGTTTCTTGGGCACGGAAAACCCACCATCGCCGCGTGTGGCGGATACCCAGAAATGCTTGCGGGTTTCCGGAAAACACAACGACTTGGAAGAAGTAGGGGTGGATACCTATCACCACACGTTGTTCGAGATGTTGGGAAATTGGTCTTTCGGGGATTATTTCAAGGAAGAAGCCATAGCATGGTCTTGGGAATTGCTCACCGAAGTTTGGGGGTTGTCGCCAGACCGCTTATATGTGACGATCCACGAAGGAGAAGCGAAGTGGGGTTTGGAGGAGGACTTGGAAGCGCGGGAAATATGGAAAAAACAAAAAGGGCTTAATCCAACTCATATCCTCTTAGGCTCCACCAAAGACAATTTTTGGATGATGGGCGATACAGGGCCTTGTGGGCCTTGTTCCGAAATTCACTATGATGGCCGGAGCGATGAAGAGCGTAGCGCCATTCCAGGCGAGATATTAGTGAACAACGATGATCCTCGTGTGGTGGAAATCTGGAACAACGTTTTTATCCAATACAATGCCCTTCCGGATGGCAGCCTCGAAAAGCTGAAAAACCGTTTTGTGGATACGGGTATGGGGTTTGAACGTATTGTTCGAACCATTCAAGGCAAAGACTCCAACTACGATACCGATATCTTTGCCCCACTTTTTGAGAAACTCTCGGCACGCTCGCCCCGAGTAGAAATCCTTGGCTACGACCAGATTGAAGGGGTAACGGCAGATGAGCGTGAGCGCATCAGAATTGCCATGCGGGTGATTGTGGATCATATCCGTACCATTTCGTTTGCGATTGCAGATGGTGCATCCCCCGGAAATGATGGACGTGGGTATGTAATTCGCCGGATTTTGCGTCGTGCGGTACGTTATGGCTACCAGACGTTGGGCTTTCGGACGGCTTTTATGTGGCAATTGGTGGAGGCTTTGGTACAGAAAATGGGCACCCCCTTCCCCGAAATCGTGCAGCAACAGGCTTTTATAGAACGCATTATTAAAGGCGAAGAGGAATCTTTCTTGCGTACACTCAAGACGGGAATAGACCTTTTTCAACAAACCGCAGACCGCGACGGAAAGATAACGGGCGAGGCCGCCTTTCTCCTGCACGATACATTTGGTTTTCCGATTGACCTGACCGAATTGATGGCGCGCGAGGCCGGGCTGGCCGTAGATAAAACGGGTTTTGATGCCGAGATGCAACAACAAAAAGACCGTGCGCGGGCTGCTGCCAAGTTTAAAGTGGATCAGTCTAAGGTGGATGTCTGGCAACTTATGGGAGAGGACACCCCAGACGACTTTGTGGGATACGATCAATTATCGGTTCCACATACCAAAATAAAGGCCATCAAAACCACAAAAGATACTGCTGGTAATCCCTTATATTATATTGCCTTAGCCCAAACACCGTTCTATGCCGAATCCGGTGGGCAGGTGGGAGACACTGGTACGCTGGCGGTGAATGGCGAAATACTACATGTTTTGGATACCGTTAAGTTGGATGGCCGGATTGCGCATCTTGTGGATCGGTTGCCCGAACATGCGGACGCGCCCGTAAATGCAGTGGTGGATGCCGAACGACGGAGCCGCATTGCCGGACACCACACCGCCACACACCTGCTTCACTTGGCCTTGCGCGACCAATTGGGGGCGCACGTTCAACAAAAAGGCTCGCTCGTAGCACCAGACCGCTTGCGCTTTGACTTTAGCCACTTCGAGAAGGTGACAGGTGCCCAACTCCGGAGCCTCGAAACCCAAATTAATGCGTTGATTCGGGAAAACCTGCGGCTACAAGAAGAACGTCAAGTTCCTATTTCCGAAGCACAGGCACGCGGGGCGATGGCCCTTTTTGGCGAAAAATATGGCGATGAGGTACGGGTCATTACGTTCGGCAAATCGGTGGAACTCTGCGGTGGGACGCATGTGGATGCGACCGGAAAAATTGGGATGTTTCGGTTTGTTTCTGAAGGCTCCGTTGCATCTGGTATTCGTCGGATAGAAGCCTTGGTGGGAGAGACTGCACTTGCTTTGGTTCAATCGGAATTGGCCGAGTTAGACGCCATTCGGGGCTTGCTAAAGTCCAAAGGAACGGTGGCGGATGAAGTCGCTGCTTTGCAAGAAAGCCTTAAAACCGCCGAAAAAGCAACGGCTGCGCTGAAACTACAAGGTTTGGCTGCCCAATTAGAGGCACTTGTGGCCAAGGCCATCGAGGTAAAAGGGATGCAATTGGTAACGGGCAAGATCGAAGGGGCTGATGGGAAATCTTTGGGCGAGTTGGCCCAGATGCTTCGGGATAAATTGGGGAACAATGCCGTATCGGTGATTGGTGCGCATGATGGCGAAAAGGTTTTTCTGGCCGCAACGGTCTCGGATGATCTGGTCAAACAAGGTATCCAAGCCGGAAAACTCATTGGTCAAGTGGCCAAACAAGTTGGCGGTGGCGGCGGTGGACGTCCGCAGTTGGCAACAGCAGGTGGGAAACAGCCAGAGAAGCTCGATGGTGCGCTTGCTGCCGTAGCGGAATTGTTGTAAATGCTTGTTCTTGCAAATGATCGGTAGCGGATTGTTTTGTGTAAAATTGTTCAAGGTTCGGATTGTATGTCATGCCAAAACGTGCCAATATGCTTTCAAAGTGAGGCTTTTTCATCAGGGTGAGCGCACTTGTTCTTGTGCATCTGCAAACCATTATTTACCCGTGAACAAAGCATTTACAGGTGTTTTCTTTGTTTAACCCGTTAGTTACTGTGAATACTTATATATATGATAAAATATTGGCAATTCGGGCGGAGAAAGGGGCTGGATTTATTGTTTTAATTGACCCAGATGCCTTGCCTCCTGAAAAAATGCCACAATTCTTGCAGGATTGTGAAGCCGCTGGAACGGATGCCCTTTTTTTGGGAGGTAGCCTTATGCACGTCCCTTGGGTGGATCGGTATGTACAAATGCTGAAACAACATACCACCCTACCCATTATCGGCTTTCCGGGGTCGCTCACCCAAATTTCGGGACATTTAGATGCCATGCTTTACCTTTCCGTCATTAGTGGACGTAACCCCGACTATCTTTTTGGTCAACACGTTTATGCCGCACCTATTTTGCGAAAATTGGGTTTGGAGGCCATCTCTACGGGATACATGCTCATTGAAAGTGGCGCTTTAACTTCGGCACAATACATGAGTAATTCTATGCCATTGCCTAGGAAAAAAACCAATATTGCCGTTGCAACGGCGCTTGCTGCCGAAATGATGGGCATGAAGCTCTTGATGACCGATGCAGGATCCGGCGCAGACCATCAGGTTCCGGTCGAGATGGTGAGTGGCATTACGGCCTCTGTCTCGATCCCGCTTTGTGTGGGCGGTGGCATACGGACGCCGAAAATGGCAGAAGCGCGGGCAATCGCAGGAGCCTCTTTCATTGTAGTGGGCAATGCTTTTGAAGACCGAGCAGAGCCATCGTTCATCGCGGAAATGGCTACCGCAACACACGAGGGTGGCCGAAAACGGCTGCTCCAGACGGTTTAATCCTTCATGTTATCGGGCGTTTTCACCAAATCAATGACCAAGATTGGGGCAATTTGGTTGCTTGTGGGCATTACAATTGGGCTACGTACCTTTTTTAGCACAACGGGAATGGCATCGGGGGATGGTGTTTATTATTTAGAAGCGGCACAAAACTTATTGTTGGATCAAAAATTCCGTATCACAACATTGGGAATTGGTCAAACCTTACCCACAGATGGATACGATCCTTTCACACTTTGGCCGATCGGATATCCCACCTTAATTGCAGTTTGTGCCTTTCTGACGGGTCTTCCCGTTTTTTGGGCCTCCAAACTTTTGGGATGGATTCTTGCTGGTTTTTCGCTCTGGGGTTTTTGGCGATTGGCTCCAGACGAGTTCCCAACCTTAAGTGGAACATTGCTTTTTGCGACGCCATTGCTGCTTTTTTCGTCCACGATGAGCGAACCCGCTTTTCTTACGACACTCATTTGGTTTGTGTATTGGATACACCAGTTTATCCAGACACAACACAAAAAAGCACTGATTTGGATGTTGGTTTGTGCTGTTTTGCTGTTTTTATTTCGGTACGTAGGTATTTTTGCGGGCTTGGTGCTGCTTCAGGTACTATGGAAATTGCGACACGAACGCCCCAAAAACTTTAGGTCTTTATGGGCGGTGGTGTTTATCTGGAGTGGGTTGGTTTTGGGCTACGCCATTTGGAACCATGCACGGTCTGGGGCTTTTTCCGGCATGGATCGTTTCACTGGTACCCCGCCAGAGACCACACAAGTACTTCTTTCTTGGCTGAAAGGATTTGGTGTGGTTTTTTTACCCTTGGTCACAGACCGAATACAAGGGGCCATGTTCTTGTTTTTAGTGGGCTTACAAGTTATTATTGTGGGATTTTCTTTTAGAAGCCCATCTCTCAATCAGCCTCATCATGCAGCACCAAGTCCCATACGGAATGAGGCGTCTTTGGTGCATTTGTTGTTCAGCACAGGATTGCTCTACCTTGTGGTCATGACGGTGGCGCGGTGGAATCACGTGCTTTGGCTCCAGCAATACAGTTTCTACATGGAACTTTTTGCCCCTGTTTTTTGGTTATGGATACCCGCCATCGTCCTTAAAGCCCGTAGTCATCCAAAATGGTACGGGCGGGTGAAAAAAGCCTTCTGGGCTACGGCCATCACTTCCTTTCTGTTCTATGTACCTTTGTGGGCCATCAAACAGGTTTATGAAAATAAAACGTCTTATCCAATAGCCGCTAAATGGGCGCTCAACTCGGCAAAAGACCTCCCCAAAGGCAGCGTTGTGTTGTTCGGAGATGCCCATCTGAATTACCTCCGGCCCGACTTGATCCGGATAGAGCCTCCTTCAAAACCGTTGTTTGCCCGGCCAGCAGGATACGATGCAACCCTTGAACATCTCGGAAAAGCGTACCCTAATCGCCCGCTTTATATCTTTATGAATACAAGGTTTAACAATATGAATCCTGATGATTTTGTGACCAGCCAATGGTTTGATTCTTCCTTTGTTGACCGCAATAAAAAAGCTGCCCCAAACACGAAACTGCGCCTTCGTTAGCACACACATTGCCCCGCCGTTCGTAAAACGGTATCTTATGAACCACGCATTTTAAACCCTTACGAAACGGTATGGAACGTCTTTTTCTCTTAGATGGCATGGCTTTGGCTTATCGTGCCCATTTTGCCTTTGCGACCCGTCCTTTGATCAACAAAAAAAACATGGACACAAGTGCCTGTTATGGCTTCGTGGGAACCATGCTCAGCCTGATCGAACGGGAAAAGCCCGAACATATTGCAGTGGTTATGGATGCACCCGGGCCAAATTTCCGCGACGAGATTTACGAAAAATACAAGGGACACCGCCCACCGATGCCGGATCCGCTGCGCATCGCTTTGCCCTTTATCAAGGACTTGGTGAAGGCGTTCGATATTCCGATGCTCGAAATTCCGGGCTATGAGGCCGATGACGTGATTGGAACGCTGGCAAAACAGGCTGAGGCAGGGGGGCAACATGCCGTCATTGTCTCGCCGGATAAAGACTTCCGACAACTCTTGGGGCCGGGGGTTTCCATCCTGCGTCCGACCCGAAAAGACGAAGAATTTGACTGGATTACGGAAGAAAAATTCCGTTCCGAATATGGCTTACCGCCGATTAAGTTTATTGATGTACTCGCGCTACTGGGGGATACCGCCGATAATGTTCCGGGTGTGCCCGGCATCGGCGAAAAAACAGCGCCTTCGCTCATTCAGCAGTATGGCTCTGTCGAAAACCTCTTAGACCATGCCGCCGAAGTCTCCGCAAAACGAGTCCGCGAAGGCTTGTTGAACAACCGTGACCAAGCCATCATGTCAAAACTTTTGGTGACCATACATACCGAAGTTGCGCTTGATTTGGACTGGCAAACGCTCGTCCGGACAAAGCCCGACATCGAGGAAATCGGGCGGCTGTTTGATGAATTGGAGTTCGGAAAAACCCTGCGTGGACGCATCCACCGATACGCACAAACCTTCAATCCAACGCCAGTGGGGAGCCAAGCAAACCTTTTTGGCGGCTTTGAACTCCCCACATCGGGGTTAACCGATATTTTGGTTCATGGCGAAGCGTTTAGTTTTGATGCGGAAAAAGTGCGATATCATCTCCTTTCCGATCCCACAGCACAACGTACCCTTGGCGAACGCTTGAACCAAGCGGCCGAGTTCTGTTTTGATACCGAAACCACCGGAACGGATGCCATGCGTGCGGAATTGGTGGGCTGCTCGGCCTCGCTTGTAGAAGCCGAAGCCTTTTATTTGCCTACTTTAGACGAAAACACCACACATGCCGTACTTGCTGCACTGAAACCCGCCTTAGAAAACCCAAACATCACAAAATGTGGCCAAAATGTGAAGTACGACTTGTTGATGATGAAGCGCTATGGGATTAACCTGAAAGGCCCCATTTTTGATACGATGGTGGCGCATTTCCTGCTCAGTCCAGATGGGCAACATGGCTTGGATGCCATCAGTATGGAGGTCTTAAACTATAAAAAGATACCGACTTCGGCGCTCTTGGGCGAGGGGAAGAAAAACCAAAAAACCATGCGCGAGGTTCCGGTAGAAGACGTTTCTAACTATGCTTGCGAAGACGCCGACATCACGCTCCGGCTTGCACAGCACTTGCGCAATCGCCTAACGGAAGAAGGTTTAATGCCGCTTGCCGAAGAAGTGGAGATGCCCTTGGTTCCGGTACTTGCCCAAATGGAAGCCAATGGGATTTTGGTGGATGTGGAGGCGCTCAAAGAGTACTCGGTGCAGTTGGCCGTAAAGTTGATCGAGATGGAACAGCAGATTTACACCTCGGCTGGTGGGACGTTCAATATTGGTTCTCCAAAACAACTGGGGGAAGTCCTGTTTGACCGCTTGAAATTGCCAAGTGGTAAAAAAACCGCTACCGGACAGTACTCCACCGATGAGCGGGTCTTGCAAGAATTGGCCGTAGAACATGATTTGCCAGCGCTCATTTTGGATTGGCGTAAATTCTCTAAACTCAAAAGCACCTATGTGGACGCCCTACCCACGTATGCGAACCCCAATACCGGACGCATCCATACGAGTTTTCACCAAACCATTGCCGCCACCGGACGTCTTGCCTCCTCCAATCCCAACCTGCAAAATATCCCCATTCGGTCTGGTGAAGGGCGCGAAATCCGCCGTGCGTTTATTGCCTCTCCCGGACATGTATTGCTTTCGGCGGACTATTCGCAAATTGAACTGCGCATCATTGCTCATATGTCCAATGATGAGGGTCTAAGCGAGACGTTTAGGCGGAACGACGACATCCACACCGCCGCCGCTGCACTCATTTTTAAAGTAAATCCCGAAGATGTAACCCGCCTGCAACGAAACCGTGCCAAAGAGGTGAACTATGGCATCCCCTATGGTATTTCTGCCTTCGGACTCTCGCAGCGGATGCGGATTCCACGAAGCGAGGCCCAATTTTTGATTGACGGGTATCATGCAAGCTATCCGGGGGTGGCTAAACTTATCTTGAACCTCATCGAAGAGGCGCGGAAAAAAGGCTATGCCGAAACCCTCAAGGGACGCCGCCGCTACCTGAAAGACATTCACGCTGCAAATCGGCAACTAAGACAAGCGGCAGAACGGGTGGCGGTGAATATGCCCATACAAGGGTCGCAAGCAGATATGATCAAGATCGCCATGATCCGCCTCCAAAAAAGGCTCGAAGAAGAAAGCCTGAAAAGCCGCATGGTGCTGCAAGTACACGATGAGTTGCTTTTTGAAGTGCCTGAAAATGAGGTGGATTACCTGAAAACCATCGTCCATAAAGAGATGCAAGAAGCCCTACCCCTTTCTGTTCCCGTAGAAATTGGAATGGGTATAGGAAAAAACTGGTTAGACGCGCATTAAAACCGACAGGTGGTTGCGGAAAGAAAAAAATGTATAAGTCTTTTATAATCAAAATTTTGTAAGTCCTAAGATGAGAAGAATTACAGGTTTTGATGGCGGTTGCTCGTTAAAAATACTTCTGTATTCACACTGGATTCAAGAAAATGGGTTTGGCGTTCCATATTTTGACAATCTGATCACAGAAACCCACCAATTCTTGAATCAGGCATTAATTAATACGTCTTAAAAGCCATTTTAGGCAGTACACTTTTTTGTTTCATACAAAATGATGTAGATTGCAAAACGAAAATTGTACTTACAGCCCTTAACCCGTTCTGGACATAAACGCTTTTAATATGCCATCTAACGGAACGATAAACCTCCGACGTGGATTCGACATTAAGTTGGAGGGAATTGCCCCAAAAAAACTCACCGATCTCCCCATCTCGGCCTTGGTTGCCGTCCAACCGCCAGACTTTCTGCATGTCACACCGAAAATGGTGGTCAAGCAGGGTGATGAAGTCCAAGCTGGCGCACCACTTTTCCACGACAAAGACCACCCGGAAGTGTTCTTCACGTCGCCCGTGAGTGGCGAGGTGGTGGAAATTGTACGCGGTGAAAAGCGGCGGATTTTGGAAGTGCGCATCCTTGCAGATAAAAATGCAACCTCTCGCGCGTTCCCAAGGGCCAATCCGGCCACGTTGTCGAGAGAGCAGGTGGTGAATCGCTTGTTAGACAGTGGTGCGTGGGTGTTTATCCGCCAACGTCCCTATTCCTTGATTGCCCGCCCAACGGACACTCCGAAAGCCATTTTTATTTCGGGTTTTGATTCTGCGCCACTTGCGCCCGATCTGGGATTTATGCTGGAACATGCGGGAAGTAATTTCCAAACGGGTTTAGACGCACTTGCTAAACTGACGAATGGCAAAGTACATCTTGGATTGCCGGCCAATGCGTCTTCGGTATTGCAACAAGCGCAAGGCGTAACCCAAACCGTCTTCAATGGCCCACATCCGGCTGGTAATGTTGGGGTGCAAATCCACCACGTTGACCCCATCAATCCGCATGAGGTGGTGTGGTATATTCATGTACAAGACGTGGTAAATATCGGGCGCTTGTTTGCCGAGGGGGTGTATCGTCCGGAGCGGATTGTTGCGCTTACTGGCTCCGAGGCGACCGAGCGTGGGTATTTCCGAACCGTCCAAGGGGTTCATCTGAAAGAGTTGCTCCAAAATCGGGTAAATACCGATAATGTCCGTTTGATACAAGGTAATGTGCTCACCGGACATAAAACCAATAGCAATGCCTTTTTATCGGCGTATGCGCACCAAATTACCGCGATTCCTGAAGGCAATGAATATGAGTTTATGGGTTGGCTTACGCCCGGTTTTAATAAACTTAGCCGCTCTCGTACCTTCTTCTCTTGGCTCAATAAGAACAAGTCCTACCGCTTAAACACCAATACGAGGGGCGAGGAGCGTGCCTTTGTGGTCACGGGCGAGTATGAAAAGGTACTGCCGATGGACATTTTGCCCACCTATTTGCTCAAGGCCATTCTCGCAAACGACATCGAAAAAATGGAGCAATTGGGCATCTACGAAGTCTCTGAAGAAGACTTTGCCCTTTGCGAGTTTGTTTGTACCTCCAAGATCAATGTCCAGAAAATCATTTCTGACGGTTTGGAGATGATTCGCAAAGAAGGGTAAGCCCAACACATTCAACCTACAACAAAAAAATACGTGAAAGCACTCCGTAATTTGTTAGACAAAGTTCAGCCCAACTTTGAAAAAGGCGGAAAATTAGAAAAATTCTATGCCGCCTATAATGCCATCGAGACCTTTTTGTTTGTACCCAACCACACCACCCACGGCGGGGTACATGTTCGGGATGCGGTAGATCTGAAACGTACCATGTTTACCGTGATTATTGCACTGCTCCCTACCTTGGTCTTTGGCATGTGGAATACCGGGTATCAGCACTACCAAGCCTTTGGTATGGAAAGCAGCCACATAGATAATCTCTTGTTTGGCCTCATCAAAATAATGCCTTTGATCATTGTTTCGTATGGCGCTGGTCTAGGGGTAGAGATTTTGTTTGCACAAATGCGTGGTCATGCGGTGAATGAGGGCTATTTGGTAACAGGTATGCTCATCCCACTCTCTCTTCCTGTAACCACGCCATTGTGGATGGTGGCCTTAGCAGCCATTTTTTGCGTGGTTTTGGGGAAAGAAGTCTTTGGTGGAACGGGGATGAACTTCATGAATCCGGCACTTTTGGCTCGTGCGTTTTTGTTCTTTGCGTTTCCTGCATACCTGAGTGGTGAAGTCTGGGTGGACTTAACGCCAGAAGCAGGTCGTGCATTGGTAGATGGGTATTCTGGTGCAACAGCGCTTGCCGTTGTGGATGCCAACTATACCGCAACACCCTCGGCATGGGATATGTTCATGGGTTTTGAAAAAGGCTCTATTGGCGAAACCAGCACCTTGCTTATTCTTCTTGGGGCTGCATACCTCATTTTTACGGGTGTTGGTAGTTGGCGAATTATCGTCTCGGTTTTTCTGGGGGGGTACTTGATGGGTTTGTTCATGAATGTCCTTGCTCCGGCAGATGCGCCTACACACATCATGCACGCACCAGCCTATTATCACCTCATTATGGGGGGATTCGCCTTTGGAGCGGTTTATATGGCCACAGACCCCGTTTCGGCGGCCCAGACAGAGGCAGGGAAATGGATTTATGGCCTTCTGATTGGCGCCTTTACCGTAACGCTGCGGGTCTTTAATCCGGCTTATCCCGAAGGGATGATGCTTAGTATTTTGTTCTTTAACGTGTTTGCTCCGTTGATAGACCATTTTGTGGTTCAACGTAACATCAATAAACGATTAAAACGTGCACTCCAATAATTACACCTTTGCCTTTGCGGCTATTCTTACGGTAATAGCTGCTGTACTCCTTGCATTTGCCTCGGAGGGTTTACGCCCTCAACAAGAAGCAAATATTGCACTTGAAAAACGTTCCGATATTCTTCGGGCTGTTCATGCAAAGCCAGAGAACCCCAAAGACGTGGTCTCTTATTACACAAAAAGTGTGGAAGAGATGGTTGTCCATACAAATGGAGAAGTCATTTCGGGTGTCAAAGCATTTGACTTGGTTTTGAAAGACGAGTACGAAAAACCAGATCAAGACCGCCAACTCCCGTTGTATGTGTACTCCGGAAAAGACGGTAAAAAATATTATGTCATACCGCTACATGGTGTAGGGCTTTGGGGACCCGTTTGGGGATATGTCTCCGTCAAAGATGACTTTAAAACCGTTTATGGTGCTGTTTTTGACCATAAAGGGGAAACACCCGGTTTGGGAGCGGAAATCTCGACAGAAATGTTCCAAAAACCATTTGAGGGCAAAACCATCTTGGATAAGGAAAACAATTTTGTATCGGTTCGGGTGGTGAAAAAAGGTCAAATGACAAATATCGCCGCAGAAAACGTCGTAGATGGGATCTCCGGAGGAACCATAACCTCGAATGGTGTGGATGCCATGTTGCAGAAATGCCTCAAGCCTTATCTGTCCTTCTTTGAAAAACTTAAAACCAAAACCAACGGATAAACCATGAGTGCAGAGGTTCAAACGCCTGTAAAACAGGCTGCGCCGAAAGAGGCGCTCTTTTCCAAGAAAAATAAGCGAGCGCTGTTTGATCCGCTTGATGACAACAACCCGGTCTCCGTTCAGGTCTTGGGGATTTGTTCTGCCTTGGCCGTGACGGTACAGGTTAAGCCTGCCATCATTATGACCTTGGGTGTCATGTTTGTGACGGCATTTTCTAACTTGATCATTTCCAGTTTGCGCGACCGGATTCCGGGACGTATCCGCATCATCGTCCAATTGGTGGTGGTTGCCACCTTGGTGACATTGGTGGATCAGGTTTTGAAGGCATATCTTTACGATGTTTCCAAACAACTCTCGGTATTTGTTGGACTGATCATCACAAACTGCATTGTAATGGGACGCTTAGAAGCGTTTGCAATGAGCCAAAAGCCTTGGCCGTCGTTTTTGGACGGTATTGGGAACGGCTTGGGGTATGGTATCATTTTAATTGTGGTGAGTGTGATCCGTGAAGTCTTTGGTTCTGGGACTTTGCTTGGCTTCAAAGTGATTCCGCAGTTTATGTATGACTTGGGCTATGTGAACAATGGTCTTATGGTGCTACCACCAGCAGCGTTGTTTATCATCGGTTGCTTCATTTGGTGGCAGCGAAGCCGGAACTCCAAACTTATCAATGTGTCTTAACATTTAAAATGTGTCTTAACATTTAAACAGACTATATATGGAACATCTTGCAGGCATATTGGTCAAGTCCATCTTCGTAGAAAATGCCGTATTTGCATTTTTTCTGGGGATGTGTTCCTTCTTGGCCGTGTCAAAGTCTCTAAAAACCGCCTTTGGCTTGGGGATTGCCGTTATTTTTGTGATGGTGCTAACCACGCCAGCCAATTATTTAATCTTGACCTATTTACTGAAAGAAGACGCCCTCGCTTGGATTCATCCCAGTTTGGCCGGAGTGAATCTTACGTTCTTGGGGTTCATTCTTTTTATTTCGGTTATTGCCGGTATGGTACAATTGGTAGAAATGATCATTGAGAAATTCCTACCAGCGCTGTACAATTCTCTTGGTATTTTCTTGCCACTGATCACCGTAAACTGCTCTATTCTGGGGGCGGCGTTGTTTATGCAAGAGCGGGAGTATAATTTTGCCGAAACCACTGTTTTTTCTATCGGAATGGGCATTGGTTTTTTCCTCGCGATTGTTGCCCTCGCTGCCGTTCGCGAAAAGTTGCGTTATTCCCACATCCCAGACCCGCTTAAAGGGTTGGGCATTGCCATGATCATCACCGGACTTATGGCAATGGCATTCCTTAGTTTTGCCGGTATTCAATTGTAAAATAAAGTCGCTAAAATCATGTTAACGATTCTTGTTGGTAGTATTGCGGTTTTCTTATTGGTCATCCTGATTTTGGTCTTTCTGATCTTAACGGCAAAGGAGAAATTGCTCCCAAGCAAAGATGTTAAGATTGTAATCAATGGTAAAACGGATGAACCGATTACCGTAAAGCCGGGTGCTACCTTGTTGACAACCTTGGCCGAGCAAAAACTCTTTTTAGCATCTGCTTGCGGTGGTGGCGGTACTTGCGCTATGTGTAAGTGCAAAGTGCTCTCTGGTGGAGGTGATGTATTGCCTACGGAGACCAACCACCTTAACCGTCGTCAGGTGGCCGAAAAAGAACGCCTCGCGTGTCAGGTAAAGGTGAAAGAAGATATGGAGATTGTGATTCCGGACGAGGTCTTTGGGGTCAAAAAATGGGAATGTACCGTTACCTCCAATGACAACGTATCTACCTACATCAAAGAGTTTGTGGTGAAATTACCGGAGGGCGAAACGCTTGATTTTGACTCCGGTGGCTACATCCAGTTGGATGTTCCCGAATTGGATTTGAACTTCCAAAAAGACCTTTATAATATTCCAGATCGCTTCCGTGATGATTACGACAAGTACAAGATTTGGGATTTAAAACTCAAGACAGACGAGCCAATTTTCCGTGCTTATTCTATGGCCAACCATCCCGCAGAAGGTAACGTGATTATGCTCAACATCCGTTTGGCTACTCCGCCTTGGGATCGTGCCAAAAATGGTTGGAAGGACGTGCCGCCGGGGATTTGTTCTTCCTATGTGTTCTCGCGTAAGCCCGGAGACAAAGTAACGATTAGTGGCCCTTACGGAGAGTTTCACATCAAAGACACCGGAAACGAGATGGTTTATATCGGGGGTGGTGCTGGGATGGCTCCGTTGCGTTCGCAAATCTTCCATCTGTTCCACACGCTCAAAACCGGACGGAAAGTTTCTTATTGGTATGGTGCGCGGAGCAAGCGGGAAATCTTTTATGAAGAGCACTTCCGTGCCATCGAGAAAGATTTTCCCAACTTTCAGTTTAACATTGCCCTCTCCGAGCCGTTGCCAGAGGACAATTGGACAGGTTACGTAGGGTTTATTCACCAAGTAGTTTTGGATCAGTATTTATCCAAACACGAAGCACCGGAAGACATTGAGTACTACCTCTGTGGCCCGCCCATGATGCTCTCGGCAGTAGATAAAATGTTGGACAGCTTAGGCGTTCCGAAGGAAAAAATCGCCTTCGACGACTTTGGTAGCTAACCGATACCAAACCAGCCAAGCCTGTGTAGAGTTTTTCCGCACAGGCTTTTTTCTTATAAATATCTTCCTATAAGCCATGAAAAACGTTTTCCTTTATCTTTTGGTATTAAGCATAGCCGCATGTAAGCCCCAGAATGTGCCGGTAAACGAGTTGGTAGAACTCAGTGGGGAAGCCCAAGGAACCACCTTCTCCATCCGGTATGCCGATGCCGCACAGCGCGATTTTTCTAAGCCATTAGACAGTCTTTTTACCGCCGTTAACCAAAGCATGTCCACATGGGACACCACGTCGGTGATTTCAAGAATCAATCGCGATGAACCGAATGTGGTCATAGATCCCATGTTTGAAGCAGTCTTCCGTAAAAGTTTAGAAATTGCCGTGGACACCGATGGCGCCTTTGATGTTTCGGTAGGGCCTTTGGTGCGGGCATGGGGGTTTGGCTTTAAAAAGGGCGAAACCACGATGCAGCCGCATAAAGTAGATAGTTTACGTGCCTTGATTGGTTATAAAGATCTGACATTATCCGAGAACAAAACCATCCGGAAACGCTCGAATATGCAAATTGACTTTAATGCCATTGCACAAGGCTATACCGTTGATTTGGTAGGTAGGTTTTTAGAAAATAAAGGGATTCAGCACTATATGGTGGAGTTAGGTGGCGAGGTCTTAACCAAAGGTAAAAAGCCGGATGGAACCCTTTGGCGGATTGGGATTGATAAGCCTACGGAAAATGAAGTGGAAGGCCGCCCTTTGCAGGCCATTGTAAACCTAAGCAACAAGGCCCTTTCCACGTCTGGGAGTTATCGCAAGTTTTACATCCGAGACGGGGTAAAGTATTCGCACACTATTGATCCACAAACCGGATACCCCGTTAAGCACAACCTCTTGAGTGTATCGGTTGTTGCCAATGATTGTGCCACTTCGGATGCTTACGCAACGGCCTTTATGGTCATGGGCGTCGAGAAAACGTTGGCATTTATCCAAGGCAAACCCTTAGACGTTTATTTAATCTATGGCGATGATAAGGGCAAATTTCAGGTGAAAATGTCGGATGGGTTTAAAAAATACTTGGTGGAATAAGTGCCATTTGGATTTGGTCATTCCGTTCATCCTACCAATTGCTGGATGACACGCTCGAACCGGTCGGCAATTTTGTCCACATGGAAGTGGGCATTGGCATAAGCACGGGCATTCTGCGCAAGTGTTTTCCGCCGTTCGGGATTGTTGTGCAAGGCTAAAATAGCATCGGCCAAGGCATCCGCATCCGCATTGCCCAAGACAATCCCTGTTTGGTGGCGTTCGGTGATTTTTGCGGCCAAGTTCACAGTGGGCACTACCAGAATAGAAGGGCGTTGGGCAGCAAAGGCAGACCAAACTTTGGAAGGTACGCTGAAAATCCCTGCATCCGGTTCTAAAAGTGTGAGCATCACATCCCCCGTCGCCAAAACGTATGGGAAATCCTCGAAAGATTGGAAGGGCAAAAGTTGTAAGTTATCTAACTGCCGTTCGGTCTTGACCCGTCGTAAAACATCCACACTTAGTCCTTCTGAAACGACTAAGAAAACAATGTCTTTGTGTTCCATCAAGCGTTGTGCCGCTTCAGCAATCAGCATCGGGTTATGCTTAAGACCCAGTGTTCCGGCATACAAAACCACAAATTTATCATGCAGCTTTAGTTTTTCGGAAAATGGATTTTGATGCGGAAGAACAGGAATCTGATCAATCGGCGCCCAGTTTGGGATTACCGTAATGTTTTCGTCGCGCACGCCCCAATCTGCGATAATGTCCTGAAAGTCCTCGGCAATGACCACCACGTGCTGCGAACGTCGGAGCATCGCGGCTTCGACTCGTCCATAATGCCAGCCAATGATCGAGCCAACAGGGCCTAATTTGTCGGATAAAATGCTTTTTGTTGCAATACTGATGATGTCTTGCAGCCAAAACACAAATGGAACATCATGACGGTTGGCCCAACTTAGCAATTTTTTTTGGGCCTCAAGTGGTGTATTGGAAGATAGGATAAGGTTTGGTTGGATGTCATCGCATAGCTTTCTTAAGACATCACCATATGCCGCTTCTTGGAACCTTCTACGAATCAGGTTCCCTTTTTGTACTGGAGGCGTGTCCACGCCAAGATTAACCACGTTCAAGCCCGGAATGTCGCTCGAAAGTGTACCACGTGGGCTTTCTACAGCAGAGGTATAGGCATGTGTAACCGGATAGCCACGCTTTGCTAATGCTCGGCTTAGGTCTATTGGAAAAGCATGCCCGGGATAATCGTGGACAAGGATGTGAGGGTGGGAGGCTGTCATGTAATTTCAAAAATCAACGAACCGTAATTCCAATGCGTATTTTTGCTAAACTGGTTCGGCATAAAGTGTTAATCTAATGAACAATATAGCGCATGAAGATCATAGCAGACGAAAATATCCCGCTTTTATACCAATTCTTCGGAGAGTCGGGCGAGGTTGTATTGCTGCCGGGAAAAGCCATAACTGCGGATGTGGTATGCGATGCAGATGCGCTTTTGGTTCGGAGCGTTACAAAAGTAGATGCCCATCTCCTACAAAAAAGTACTGTAAAGTTTGTAGCAACAGCAACTGCCGGAACCGACCATGTGGACTTGGAATGGCTGCAAGAACGGAAAATTGGCTTTGCTCACGCTCCCGGCTCTAATGCCGAATCGGTGGTAGAATATGTTTTGGCGGCTTTATTATACCTCAGCACCTTTCATGAAACCGAACTTCGGGGCAAAACAGTGGGTGTAATAGGCATTGGGGAGATCGGAAAGCGGCTGGTTCCGCGTTTGGAAGCAATGGGATGCACCGTCCTCCAAAACGATCCACCCCGTGCCTTGACAGAGGCCGGAAATTGGACGAGCCTCGAAGACCTGCTGCAACAGTCCGATGTGGTCACTTTTCATGTCCCAATGGTTAAGCAGCAGCCTTTCTCAACCCATTATATATTGAACCACCAAAACATCCATTTATTAAAAAAGGGTGCATGGCTTGTTCAGGCGTCGAGGGGCGGTATTGTTGAAGAAGCGGCGCTAAAAACAGCCGCCGCACAAGGCCAAATTGGTGCTTTAGTGCTGGATGTATGGGAAAATGAACCTTTTTTCGACCCTGACTTGGCGGCGATGGCTAACCTTGCAACACCACACATCGCGGGATATTCCCACGACGGAAAGGTAAATGGTACAAAGATGATTTATCAGGCTTTTTTGTCATTTTTCAAAATCCCACACGCCTCAACGATGACTCCTGCCATTCTTGCCGCAGAAAATTTTACCCTCGATCTTCCAATAAGGGAATTTGCTGAAGTCCATTATTTACAAAGGTTAACACAAAAAATGTATCCTATTTTAGAAGATGATAAGCGCTTTCGGGAATTGATTTGGATGCAACCCGAACAAATGGCGGCTGCATTTCATAAATTACGTAAGAACTACCCTGTACGGCATGCATTTGGCCATTATGGACTTTCCACGCCAGTACCACGCCTTTGGCGGGCCGCCATATCAAAGGGTTTGTGCATGAAGATAACCGATCTGCCCACCTAAAATTCAAAAACTTAGATCCCCCTATGGGCATTTTGCAATAAACGAAACCCCTGCTTTTGACCTCTAAACCTGAGAACACGAACATTGCGCATTTCTTTTGGCCAATTTCGGCATGAAATTTTCAGTTAATCCAAGAGCAAAGTTATGTGCATTCGTTTGTCTCATTCGGAATACCCACCCCGTTCTATGCTATGAAAAAACATCTTTTTATCACATTACTTTGGGTTTTGGGACTGTGGCTGATGGAGGCCAGATCGGTACAAGCACAGACCCATTTTACCGGCTGCAAATCCAACCTGCGCCAAGTTTCGGTTTTGGTCTCCTCCAGTGCCCAATTGGGTATAAATGGAGCGGGGCTACCAGCAGGGAGTGAAATTGCCGTCTTTACCCCAAATGGCGTTTGTGCAGGGGTAGGTGTATGGCAGAATGACCCCACGTCGCTGCTGGAAATCATGGTCTCGGAAGATGCCGACAAATCCGCCACGCCTACGCAAGATGGGATGATCAATGGAGATGCGATGCGGTTCCGAATATGGGACAAAGCCACCAATGTGGAGCACCCAGAATCGGCGGTGAAGGCCACTTTTTCTTCCGATCCATCCGGCAATGCAACCTTTAAATACACCTTAGCGCCCTATTTTCTATCGGCATTGATTGTGATGGAAAATGGTTCCACTTTGGCTTTTTCGAGTACGCCCATTACGGCCTCGACAGAAGGCAGCGCCTATGCTTATGACATCAACACAAGTGGGACATCGGGTACAACACGCACCATTACCGCCCCCACGCTTCCGGCGTGGCTGACGTTTACCGCAACGGGCAATGGAACCGGAAGGCTAACCGGCAATCCTTCCGATGCGCAGGAAGGAAGTCATAACGTCGTTTTGCGGGTCTCTGATGGCTCCAGCACGAAGGAACAAGCCTTTACGATTGTCGTGGCCAATGCCGCGCCCGTTATTTCGTCGCTTACGGGTACGTTCTCCGGTGTTGCGGGTGCGACGCTCTCCTTTTCAGTAAATGCTACCGACCCCGGTAATGATGTGCTTTCCTATTCTTGGAATCCGGGTGACGGCTCTGGTGCCAGAACGGGGAATGCAAACTTTTCACATTCGTATGCGGCCTCTGGAAAGTACAACCTGAGTGTTACCGTGACGGATGGCGATGGCGGTAGTACAACACGCTCGCAGGAAGTGACCATTGGCAATACCAATTCGCCACCGGTGTTTACGAGCAATGCCCCATTAACCATACAAGAAGGCTCTCCTTATTCCTATGCCATTACCACCAACGACGGCGATAGCGATCCGAGAACAATCACCGCAACCACCAAGCCCGTTTGGCTTACCCTAACCGATAATGGTAACGGAACCGCTACGCTTTCCGGTACACCAAGCGGGAGCCAAACTGGTGCGGCCAATGTCACGCTGCGGGTGCAAGACAATAAAGGCGGAAGTGCCGAGCAATCTTTTACGATTACGGTAAACAATACCGCACCGGTGATCACCAACCTAACGGGTGACTTTACCGGAACCGTTGGTGTAACGATGTCCTTCACCGGAACAGCCACCGATGCCGGAAATGATCCTTTGGGCTATACGTGGGATTTTGGGGACGGATCGCCCACGCAAAGCGGATCCCCCCTGACTAATGTCTCCAAAGCCTATACCACTTCTGGCGTTTTTGTGTTAAAACTGACCGTAACAGATGGCAAAGGTGGAACAACTACTCGGACGCAAAACATCACCATAAGTGGCGGTAGCAATAGCGCGCCACGCTTCACCAGCTCGCCTGTACTCACCGCAACCGAAGGTAGCAACTACATTTATACCATCTCCGCCACCGACCCCGATACCGGCGCAGCCCTAACGATTACCGCAATCACCAAACCCGCATGGCTTACACTGACCGCTACGGGAAATGGAACTTCAACCCTCACCGGCTTGCCCTTAGACCTGAACGAAGGCCCCAATGCTGTGGTCTTGCAAGTCTCCGACGGAACGGCAACAGACCGCCAATCCTTCGAAATCAATGTTCAGAATGCGCCACCCGTGATTTTGGCCTTTACCGGAAACTTCTCTGGAACTGCCGGACAGTCCTTAAGTTTTGTGGGAACCGCAAACGACCCGGGCAACGACGCCCTTACATATCGGTGGGATTGGGGCGATGGGACACCCGCACAGCAGGCTGTTGACCTGAAAAATGTCTCGCATGTCTGGACGGTAGGAGGGACTTATACCTTACGACTCACCGTCACAGATGCCGACGGTGCTACCGCCACCGATACCCGAACCGTAACCATTGGAACTGTTAATGCGCCGCCCGTTTTCTCCAGTACCCCTACAACCTCGGTGAATGAAGGCAGTGCGTATGCCTATAACATTGCCACAACTGATGGGAATAATGATGCTCGCACCATTACCGCCAATCAGAAACCAAGTTGGATGACCTTCCGTGATAATGGTGATGGGACGGCAACGCTTACGGGAAATCCATTAGATCCTGAAGAAGGACGTTATCCCGTAGTACTAACGGTCGCAGATGGCAAAGGTGGTTCTACCGAACAACGCTTTGAAGTCTCTGTCTTGAATATGGCTCCCGTCATTACGTCTTTCACCGGAATGTTTTCTGGCGATGTGGGGGTCTTGCTCTCCTTTAAAGGTGCAGCGACAGATGCCGGCCAAGATGAATTAACCTATGCTTGGAATTGGGGAGATGGAACCGCCTCCTCGGCAGGGATAGACCTTACGGATGCCGGACACCGCTACAACAATCCCGGTAGTTATACCTTAACCCTCACCGTTACCGATCCCGACGGTGGACGTGCCATCGAAACGCGCACCGTGGTGGTGGGCATTAGCAATGCACCCACGTTTACTTCCACACCCATTACAATGGCCACCGAGGGTACGCTTTATACCTATCTAATCACCACATCAGGCGGGAATGGGAATCCGCGAAACATTACGGTAACTTCTAAACCCACATGGCTAAGCCTATCGGCAACAGGCAATGGAACCGCCACCTTAAGCGGAACACCCATGGATGCCAACGAAGGCACAAACAACATCACCCTCGAACTAACCGATGGCAGTAAAACCACCAAGCAGGTTTTTGCGATTAATGTGCTCAATGCAGCGCCAGTGATTGCAAACATTACGGGCGACTTTACGGGACAATCAGGAAAAGAACTGTCCTATACCGCCGTAGCTACCGATCCGGGCAATGATGCACTTACCTATGCGTGGAACTTTGGTGACGGGACGCCCAACGGACAGGGCAGCTCGGTGAAGCATACCTATAGTGCCCCCGGTACTTACACGTTGGTCTTAACCGTAACCGACATAGACAACTCGGCTGTTACCGCCATTCGGACGGTTATTGTTGAAGCTGTTTCTCAAAAAGCCGATCTTTCGCTTGCAAAAACCATTACCAATGCCCAACCAACACCCGGAACCACACTGTCTTATACCGTTACCGTGACAAACAATGGGCCTAATGCTGCAACGGGTGTGCAGGTTCAGGATATTCTGCCAAATGGTATTACCTATATTTTGCATACTGCCGGACAAACGTATAACAAAGAAAATGGTATTTGGTATGTAGGCGGCCTTGCCGTCGGTGCATCGGCGGCGCTCACGCTCACGGTCTCCGTCAATACAAATGTTGTAGATGGCCAAGTAATTACCAATGTGGCCAGTATCTTTAAGAGCGACCAAACGGATGGCAATGTCGCCAACAATACTGCAAGTGCCCAATTAAGCACCCGCATTTTGCAGCAAGATGTGGATGTTGTTTTGAGCGCCACCATTTCCGCAGGGAATGTGAAGCCGGGGGACTCGGTGACGCAGACTTTCAATGTGCAGAACAACGGGCCCGGAACAGCGCAAAACTTGGCCTTGAACATCAACCTCCCACCAGAGGTGCAATACAAAGGCTTAGGAACCCTCTCGGCAGGTTGGTCTTTGGTCTCGCAACCCGGAATTGGGACGTATGGCGGAACCGTCCAGTTGGCGGCAGTGTCTTTGGGAGCCGGAACGCCCGCTTCACTCCAAATCACGGTTGGTATTTCACCCAATGCCTCCGCAAATACCATCTTAAGCATTTCCTCCGGCGTGTCTTTGGCAAACAATGACAATAACCCGATCAACAATACCAACGTTACAGCCATAAAAGTTGGCAGCATCCAACAGCCTTGTAACTTGTTAATGTCGCAGGTGAACAACAATGCCATTCCGCGCCAGAACGAACGGGTGGATTTTACCTTGGTGATTACCAACAGCAGTTTGGGCACGCAAACAGGGGTGCGGGTGTTTAATAAATTGCCCAATGGCCTCGCCTTTGTTTCTACACCCACCATCTCGGTCGGGGCATATAACCCAACAACGGGCGAGTGGAATATTGGTACATTGGCAGCAGGTGCTTCGGCCACATTGGTCATTCGCTCGCAAGTAGTAACGGCGGCGAAAGAACCCATTATCCTGACCGCAACCGCCACCACAAGCGAAAGTTGTACCGTACAAGCCACGTCTTCCATTGCCGCAAATGAAACCTCCAGTGGCGAGAATGGGGGGGTGGAATCTTCTGGGACACAATCTCATGCGCTCTCCATAAGTGATTTTGAGGAACGCTTGCGCCGTATTTCCGCCTCGCCCATCGAAATGACCAGAACTTGGCTCAATAACGATTGGCAACCACTTGCCGAACCGATAATGAACCTCGCAGATATGGCCAGTTTGGCAGAAGTTCAAACCATTACAGGAACAAGCGTTTTACAGCCTTATGTACCTACGGTTGGGCCAGAAAATACATTTGGTAAGATTGTATCCCCCACGTGGTTGGCACAACAAGGCGTAACCAATGCCCGCGAAATTTACAGTTTGGATTACCTGACGAGCAATTCACTCCGTTTTGGATCGGTTCTTGCGATAGACTCTGGAACTCAACTCTATGACCATACAAAATATGTTTGCGACCGCCTCGGCGGGGCCTTTTTGTCGGAAGTACAGATGATCGCCATCGAAAATCGCCCCTTTGTTTTGGGTAAACTAAGCCAACCTGATGGCAAAGTGGATTATGCGATCTCGTTCGTGGCATATGAAACCACAGCAGGCGCAACCATAGACAGCCGCTTTACACGCATGGAATATGTCATTCCGGCTGGAACAACCCGTGTATTGAATTTCCAAGTTTGGGCGGCCTCTGTTCCGGCAGCCACGGCTTTAGCCAAAACCATCTTGGGCAACATCACGTCCCAAAGAAGAAACATTACGTATCTGAACGTCACCAACCGCGTTCCGGAGGTCTATATTCAATCGGCAACCTACAAAAATGGCCAAATAGCCCTCAATATCGCCAATACCGCAGGTGCAAACAGTGTGACGCTCAGTATGGCGTATCGGGATATTGAGACAAAGCCGGTTCAGCAATGGGCAACACGTTCCTTCACCCTTGCTTTGAATCCGGGTTTAGAAACACAAACCCTTTCCGTACCCAGTGGTTCATTCTACGATGCCTCTATTGCCATCGCCCCAAATGCTGGCGCGGGTAGAGACGAACTTTACCTTTCCGATGGGCAATGGAGCTACTATCATCCGCTAAATGCGGGGCAAACCTATGCCATTAGTCCACAACCTGCGTATAGCCCGCAATCTGGAACGCTGGTCTTAGAGCGCCCCGCCACGCTTTCGGGATATACCCCCGGAACAGCAACGAACGATTGGGTTAGTCTTTTCCGCTATACCAAAGCAGGCCGCCAAGCGTTAGACATTGCCAGAAGCCAGTACAAAACCTTTACGTTTACGGCTTCTGGAACGGGCAACTTCCAAGTTGAGTTTTTCAAGGCCGGAATGCGTAACGACTGGGATCAATTCCGAACGGGCATCCTGACGTTGTCGGGTACACCTCGGACGTTTACGGTAGATCTTTCCAAATTGACCCGAAGTGGCGGTGGGGTCTTTTCCGGTAATGATGTGGAAATGATTGTCTTTCGGATGCTCGGAAATGGTGTCCAACCGACTGCCTATGCCATTAATGTGAAGGATTTACAGTTTAACGGTGCATCCGTGCCGATAGAAGAAGAGGCAGAGCTACCAACGGTCATCACCTTAGAACAAAACTATCCGAATCCTTTTAATCCTGCCACACAGATCCGTTTTTCAACCGAGAAGGCGCAAAACATTACCCTTAAGGTCTATAACCTTTTAGGGCAAGAAGTGGCAACTTTGGTAAACGGTAAAATTGCGGCAGGCGAGCATCAAATCACTTTTAGTGCAAACGACTTGGCGAGTGGGGTATATGTGTATCGCCTACAAGCCGGAGACCGCCTGATCTCGCGCAAGATGCTTCTCCTAAAATAACGTAGTAAACGTTGGCCTATACTTTCCCCCGATGTCTTTAGAGGTCGGGGGATTTTTTGTCTAATTTGGTTATTTTTTGGCCAATCAACAAAACTTCCTTTCTTAGACCTTAGATTACAAGTTCAACAATCCCAAAAACGTGTCCGATTTATTTGCCAAAGCCGTCGAACAATACCAAACCCGACAGGCCCCCTTAGCCGATAGAATGCGTCCGCAAACCCTTGATGAGTTTGTAGGACAAGACCATATCTTAGGGTCGGGTAAATTATTACGTCGCGCCATAGAAGCAGACCGCATCCAGTCGCTTATTTTTTATGGCCCACCCGGAACGGGAAAAACCACCTTAGCGCGGATTATCGCCAATAGTACCTCGGCACATTTTACGGCCATCAATGCAGTCTTGGCAGGTGTGAAGGACATTCGGGAAGCCATAGAAGCCGCAAAGGACCGCCAAAAATACCACCAACAACGCACCATCTTGTTTGTGGACGAGGTGCATCGGTTCAATAAATCACAACAAGACGCCTTATTGCCCCATGTGGAAAGTGGAACCGTAGTTTTAATTGGAGCAACCACCGAGAATCCGTATTTCGAGGTGAACAAAGCCCTCGTCAGCCGATCCCGTATCTTTGAACTCCAACCCTTACAAAACAAAGACTTAGATCGGGTTTTAGCCCAAACGCTCACCAACTCGGAACGGGGTTATGGACAAAAAAAGGTGCGGATAGACGAGGACGCAGCCCGTCACTTGGTGGATACCGCCAATGGAGATGCCCGGAGTTTGCTAAATGCCTTAGAATTGGCCGTAGAGACTACGCCCGTCGAGCAAAACGGGGAAATCCACATCAATAGGGCTGTCGCCGAGGAAAGCATCCAAAAACGGGCCGTACTTTACGATAAAGAAGGCGATGCTCACTTCGACATTGCCTCTGCTTTCATCAAATCCCTACGGGGAAGCGATCCCGACGCCGCGCTGTATTGGATGGCAAGAATGGTCTATGCGGGAGAAGACCCGCGCTTTATCTTTAGAAGAATGTTGATTTTCGCCGCAGAAGATGTCGGCTTGGCAGATCCAAATGCCCTCCGGATGGCCGTTACTGCCGCCCAAGCATTTGAGTATGTCGGTATGCCCGAAGGACGATTCCACTTGGCCGAGTGTTGCTTATACCTGGCCACTGCGCCCAAAAGCAATTCCACAATGGCCTTTTTTGAGGCATTGTCGGGTGTGGAAAAAGAACGGACTGGCGATGTGCCAAACCACTTGAAAGACGCCAGCCGTGATGCTCAAGGATTGGGGCACGGAAAAGGCTACCTTTATCCACATGCTTTTCGGGATCACTTTGTCCCTCAGCAATATCTACCAGATGGGTTACAAGGAACGTACTACTACCAACCACAAGACCAAGGCTACGAAAAACGCATTGGTGAACGCTTGGCATATTGGCGATCCATCACCGAGAAATGATCGAAACGAACTTTACCCTTATTTTTTAAATGCTTTATAAACGTAGATGACCTCTATTCATTTTATCTTGCTCCTTTCAACGGGGTTGATTGGTGGCTTTTTGGGTGGTTTGCTTGGCTTAGGCGGTGGTGTTGTTTTTGCCCCCGTGCTGCTATTCTATTTCCAACAAATAGGAGTCCCCGATGCTGCACTGCTGCCCTTGACCATCGGAACCAGTTTGTGTGCCGTCCTCATTACCATGTTTTCAACCACCTATGCGCAACACCGCAAAGGCGCACTGCGGATACAAGTCGCTTTGTTCTCTGGAACCGTAAGCGCCAGTATTGCCTTAATCGCCACTATCGTGATCTCTACCCAGCCTTGGTATGATAAACGCTATTTCCAGCTATTTTTTGGGGCCATGCTGCTGATGGTGACCTGGCGAATGGTGATGTATAAGCCAGTAGCTGGCGGTGCTGACGTAGAAAAGACGGATCAGAAAAGCATTTTGATGGCCATTGGCGGGATTTCTGGCTTTGTCTCCGCACTCACGGGCGTAGGTGGTGGAACTATTTTAGTGCCTGCTTATCATCGTTTTTTAAACATGCAAATGACGGTCGCAACCGCTACATCCTCTGGAACCATTCTGATGACCTCGGCAACCGCCATCTTGGGCTATCTCTATCAAGGATGGGGCAAGCACATTTTGCCCTTCTCTTTTGGATATGTAGATGGTTTAGCGGCTGTTTTACTCGCGTTTCCCGCCATCTTAAGTGCTCAATGGGGAGTTGGAGCGGCACATAAAATCAATACCTTATGGTTGAAACGCATTTTTGCGGCTTTTGCGTTGTTTATTTCGCTCCGAATGATCTATAATGCTTTGTTTGACCTATAAGATAACCCGCTTTTTTAAAAGTCCAGACCTCGACGCTCCATATGACCGAGCCTATACCCAACCTGATCTATCCAGACATCTTTACGCCGCTCCCAAACCTAAGAGCGGGATTCTCTACTCGCTTAGGTGGCCATAGCTCCGGTGATTTCCAAAGCCTCAATTTGGGAATCAATACCGCCGATAACCCTGATACGGTAGCGGCAAATCACCACCTCTTGGCTAAAGTATTGGCGTTCGACGATGATCATTTGGTGCTGATGCGGCAAATTCACAGCGGAACCGTCCAAACTGTTACCAAAGCTGGAATTTATCCAAATATTGACGGCGTTGTGACCGCTGTTTCTGGCTTATTGTTGATGGTTGGGGTTGCCGATTGTGCTGCGGTCTTATTGGTGGATCCTGAAGCCCGTGTTATTGGAGCCTGTCACTCCGGTTGGAAGGGAACCGTTGCCAACATCACCGCCGAGACCATCCGACAAATGCAAGCATTGGGCGCAAATCCACAAAACATGCGGGTATGGGTGAGTCCTTGTATTTCCACTGCCAATTTTGAAGTAGGCGAGGAAGTGGCAGCGAATTTTGATCCCGTCTTTGTCTATCGTTCCCCAAACTGGCCGAAACCCCATGTGGACCTCAAGGGATGCATCATTCACCAAGCACAAAAGGCGGGCATCCCCCAAAACCAAATCGAGGCATCCCCATCCTGTACCGTTGGGGAAGTACACCGCTTCTTCTCGTATCGTGCAGAAAACGGAAAAACGGGACGTTTAATGGGTTTTATTGGCTTGTTGTGAGGTATATGAATGGAATCTTCTGCACGCTCTTTTATACCAATTAGGGAAAACTACTGTTATATTATCTCGTTTTCAACCTTTCAACACAGCGTTGATGGATAAAGCCTGTCCTTATTGAGCCAGCCTTTAACTGGTAGCCATTTAACAAGTGTTTTGGGTTAATCAAATCAAGCCTGCCAGCGGCCTTCTTTTTGTACGGCCAAAAGAAACAAGGCGGCTGAGCTAAGCCGAATCCTGTCTCGGCCTGAAGAAAAATCTCTTCGCCTGTGCTGCGGATGCCCGATGGGACGAAGTGCAAAGATCGTTTTCAACCTTTCAATACCCAAAGGGGGTGAAAGCGGTGATAGATAAAGCATGTGCTTAGTTCCTAATTGGTATTACTCCACTTTTTAACGCTGAGATAAGCCCCAGCGGGGCGGTATCTTAGTAAAAATTGATTTCCAAATACACAACAAAGCCCCGTAGGAGTGGCATTTATAATAGGGAGTTGCGCCAAGTCGAACCCCGGTGGTTGAGCTATTATACCCATTAGGGAAAACTGCTGTTTATAGGTTACTCGTTTTCAACCTTTCAACACCCAAAGGGGGTGAAAGCGTTGATGGGTAAGGCACACTCTTAATTCCGAATTGGTATTCGTAGCTGCTTTTTTACACAACCTCGGTATCTTATTAGGAATCCGTTTTGCGGGGACAAAAAAAGCCCGGAAAATCATCTCCGGGCCATAAACAAAAACGTGCTGTTCTCACGAGCCTATTTAGAGAGCGAGATGCCCACCATTGGGAGGAAAAATTCCTCGGTGTAGGGGTTGGCAACAAGTTTCAAGATAACGGTTGCGGGAAGTGGGCCTAATTTTACCTCTTTAGAAACATTAAGTCCCAATTCTGTAAGACCCGCTTTGTTGGTTCCGTAGTAAGCACTTTTACCGAAAGTACCACCGCCCACAATTTCGAAGGTTAAGTTGTTGCGGGTAATGGGGTATTTTACTTGGAGGTAATTGGATTTGTCGTCATCGCCGGAGACATTCAGGTTGCCATTAATGCTTAGTGGGAAGTTCTCTGGCCCGCTCCATGTTGCATTCAATTCAATGGTTTGGTAGGTGTCGTCATCGGCAAAAACAAAATAATCCGTTGCACCTACAGCCAAAGACCCTGCATTGCCTAAGCCTAATTCATAGGCGGCAATCAAGTCAATTTCTTTAGCGGGGCCAGCGGTTACCCCTTCTGGTACGTTGTAGGCCAATTTGTCTAAAGTATAGTTGCCCCATGCACTGATGGATAGCTTGCCAAGACCTACCGAAATGCCGGGCTGGATGCTGGGGCCATAGCCCAACATACCACTCCGCCAATGATATTGGCTGTAGAGGTCGAGGGTAGCACCCACTTCTACTTGGGCAAAGGCACTTGGAACCGCTATGGCTAAAACGAGGAAGAGGGTGGAAAGTCTTTTTCTCATGATTGTAGGGTTTTGTTGGTTAGTGTGTTGGATTGTAAGAAAATTTAAGGCATTTGCTTAAATTTGTAAAACAGTACTGGATTTTTGATTTAAATATTTAAATAAAATGCACATCAAATCATTATTTTATTCAAAAGGGGTTGGTAAGTGTCCACCCTTCTGTCTCTTAGGAAATGGAGTAATTCACGGGCTTCCCGTATTTTGAACAAGGGGCAATCGGCATACAGGATGGTTTCTTCGGTGCTTGCTTGAGCCAAAAGGTCGCCAAACGGATCACTTACGAAGCTCTTCCCGTAGAACGTCATGTCGTCCTCGGTTCCTACACGGTTTACAGCGGCAATAAATACACCATTCGTAATCCCATGAGACCGGATCGCCATATGCCAAGCCGCATCGGAGGAGTAACCGGGGCGGTCTGGTTCCGAACCAATGGCCGAGGGATAAAAGATTATTTCGGCCCCTTGTAGTGCAAAAATCCGGGCCACTTCCGGGAACCATTCGTCCCAGCAAATACCAACGGCAATGCGCCCAAATCGGGTTTGGAACACTGGATAGCCCAAGTCTCCCGGTGTAAAGTAATACTTTTCCAGATACTGCGGGCCATCAGGAATATGCGTTTTCCGGTACTTGCCGAGGTCGCGCCCATCGGCATCGAAGACGACAACGGTGTTAAAATAGACGCCGGGCATGGCTTCCTCATAGATCGGGACAATGATGACCACGCCCAATGCTGCCGCCAGTTCCGAGAGCGAAGTGGTGGTTGGGTTGGGTAGAGGTTGTGCATATTGGTAGCCGCTGACGTCCACCCGTTGTGGGAAATAAACGGCGTTATAGAGTTCTTGCAGGCAAATAATTTGTGCCCCATTAGAAGCTGCTTCCCGTATTCTTTCGACGGTCTTGGCCTCATTTGCTGCCACATCTGGGCCACATGCCAGTTGTAGCAGGGCAATTTTTACCGTTTTATCTTGGTGCATACTCAATTTTTTGGTCTTCGTTATTTGGAAGCGGGTTCTTGCTTGGTGATGCAGTGTATGCCACCGCCACCAAAATTAATGGCAAGGGCATCTATTTGGATTACTTTCCGTCCCGGAAACAGGCTTTCTAACTGCTTTTTAGATTGTTCGTCCCGCTGTTTTAAGACAGGATCCATTCCAGTACGGTAAAATTTTTGTGCAATAATGAGGCCATTGGTAATCAGGAAATTCAGGTAACTGGCTGCTGCAACGGTGGCTACTGGCTTACCAACCGGAAACGGAATGCCGGTTTTTTGGTAATCCATGGTAGCAATATAGTCATAGGTTCCGTCTCCCGGCTTTTGCATCCGTATAATGGAACGTGGCATGGGCATCCGAACGATTTTGAACGGTTTTCCGTCTTGGTCGGTCGCATTTTTCAGGATTTCCAAGTTTTCGTCTATGCGTTTTTTGTTTTCTACGGCAATTGGATCGTCCAGATCACTTGAGTCAACCTCGGCAACGGCAATGGTTTGGGCATCAATGAACCGTACATGTTCATCAATATGGCCGTTGGTGGTGACAACCGTATAGACTTTTTGGCCATTAGGCCCGGTTATGGGGCCATTGAAGGTGTGTTCGTCTTCCAAAACCCCTTTTTTTAGCCAAATGACTTTCTTGAGGTTGTATTTTTTCTTGTAAATGGCCGCCATTTGGTCTAAGGTAAGATTCGGATTCCGGCTTTGGTCAGATTGTGCGACGGCCAACATTACACCTTTCCCATTAAATTCGTGGTTCCCTCCCTCCGATATCATTCCGGTAGAAACCAGTGGCAAGCCCTCCATCTTGGCTATGCGCTCATCCACCGTTTCATCTAAATCAGCAAAGACGTCGGTGGTGTCGGGGATATAGCCCCATGTGTTGAAGTTCAAATCCACCATTTTTTTGCCGCCTTTCCCATTCACCAAATAGGAAGGCCCCATATCGCGCACCCAAAACTCTTGATAGTCCATTTTAATGACCTTGATTTTGCCATTGGTAAAGGCTTCGGCAGGGAGTTTGGGTTTTATCACGTTCAGTGCAGAGTCGTTTTTGACGATCAACTTTACAGGGGTTGTCTCGATAATGGCCCGAATAATTTGAGCGATGACCTCCTCATTGTTTTCATCAGCAAGGTGCTGCACATTGTTCAAGGCCATCCAAACGGCGTCCTGTGGCTCAAACTCACCCGGCATTCTCCATTCAGCCTCGGAGCTTGGGGCTTTTTCCGACGATGGGGTAGGTTGTTGGCAAGCGGCAAAGAAAACGCTTACAAAAATCAGGCAAGAAAGAACACGCATGATTGTTGTTGATTAAGGTTTTGTGAAGACATTTTTGTTTTGTTTTGAATAGAATTGGCTGGGTCGCTTGGTGGGTGAGCTACTGCCAATTTAAGTTGTTTTAATATAAACAAGAAAATATGAATGAAAAATATTGAATTTTAAACCATTCTTCTTTACATTTAAGCAATAGAAGCCCACCATTTTTTAAAAATCACAAATTACAATATGTTTAAACAGTATATCGGCGGCCAATGGTGCGAAGCCGTAGAAGGTGGCGAATGGTCTGTGGTGAATCCGGCAGACGAATCGGTGATCATGAAAGTCCCCTACGGTGGAGCGGTGGATGCCGTTGCAGCACTTCGTGCGGCAGAGGATGCGTTGTCGGGATGGAAGGCCATGAACCCCTATGATCGTGCAGTTATTTTAAAACGTGCGGCCCAAATCATGCGGGATCGGGCGTATGACTTTGGTGAGCAGACGGTTTTGGAATCGGGCAAACCGCTCATAGAAGCTGCTGGTGAATGGACGGTGGCCGGAAATTTATTTGAATGGTTTGCCGAAGAAGGGAAACGCTCCTATGGCCAGATTATTCCCGCTGCCCGTAATGGTAAACGCCAACATGTGATCTATCAACCTATTGGTGTGGTAGGGATTATCACTGCGTGGAACTTCCCGGCTTACAATACGGCAAGGGTGTGGGCCGCAGCACTGGCAGCAGGCTGCACTTTTGTGGCTAAACCTTCCGAATTTACACCGATGACGGCGCATCTGATGATGGCGGCTTTGGTGGAGGCGGGGCTTCCGGCAGGTTGTGGGAACTTGATCATTGGGGATGCGCCAGCAATTGGGGAGGTGTTTTTGAACCATACCGCTTGCCGGAAAATCCACTTTGTGGGGAGTACACGAGTAGGCCGTTTGTTGATGGATGGGGCTTCGCGGACGCATACCAAACTCTCGTTGGAGTTGGGCGGAAATGCGCCGGTGCTCATTTTCCCAGATGTGGAGGTGGAAAAAGTCGCGCCGTCGGCGGTCTCGGCCAAGTTCCGGAATTGTGGCCAAGTCTGTATTTCACCACAACGCTTTTTGGTGCATGAATCTATCTACGATCGGTTTGTAGAAATTGCCACCGAGCGGACGGCAGCGCTGAAGTGGGGCAGTGGCTTAGAGGCGAGCAGCAACGTTGGCCCGCTCATCAATGCACGGCAACGATCTCATGTGGATGATTTGGTGAAGCGTGCTATTGCACATGGTGCGCGTTTGATGTGTGGCGGAGGCGTCCCATCATCTCCCGAAAAAGGCTATTATTACCAACCCACGGTTCTGGCAGATGTTACGCCAGATAACCCCATTTTTAATGAAGAACTTTTTGGGCCAGTAATGCCCATAACCCCATTCCGAACAACCGAAGAAGCCATTGCCCTTGCAAACCAAACCGAATATGGCCTTTCCGCCTATATCTGGACGCAAAACCTAAGCAATGCCATGACGGTGGCCGAGTCCATCGAATTTGGTATTGTTGGGGTTAATGAATGGGCGCCACAATCGGTAGAAGCACCTTTTGGCGGGTGGAAAGCCAGTGGTATCGGTGCGGAATGTGGTCAAGACGGACTCCACGAATACCTTGAACAAAAACTAATTTCCTACGCCTTATGAAACTCCTTACCCCATTCCCACATCGGAAAACATCCTTGCTTGGAACACCGGTTCCGCAAACACCTTTAGCCCGTTTTTTAATGGGAGCCGTTTTGGTCTTGGTTGCACTCATCCCAATGGCCGTCTTTGCACAAGAAGCTGCCGAAGATGCCGAAGCAGTAAAACAATACTTTGGATGGCTTTCTTTAATACCGCCGATTGTGGTGGTGGCAGCCGCTGTTCTCATGAAGCGGTCTTTTGAACCCTTAGTGATTGGGTGTTTGGTTGGCTTTGTGATGACAGATGGCCTTGGTGGGTTCTTCAGTAAATCGGTTGATACCACAATGGCTGTGCTCATGGACGAGTCTTCGCAGTGGGTGATTTTGGTCTGTGGTTTGTATGGTTCATTGATTTTCTTGCTCATGATTTCTGGCTCGGCGTTGGCCTTGGGCGAAAAATTGAAAGAACATGCCAAAACCCCGCGTAGCGCCCTCTTGGTGACGTGGTTTATGGGAATTTTCTTGTTCTTGGATGACTATCTGAATGCGCTTACCGCTGGTGTTACCATGCGGAAAGTGACCGACTCGCACCGGATTTCCCGCGAGATGTTGGCTTTTGTGGTGTCTTCTATGGCTGTTACCGCCTCCGTATTGATCCCAATGTCCACATGGCAGGCGTATGTTGGTGAATTGCTGGTTTCTTCAAACCTTGTAAGCGAAGACAATGCGTGGCAAGGATTTGTATGGACGATCCCTTACAATGTATATGCTTGGGTCAGTTTATTCTTGGCCCCATTGGTCATTTTAAAAGTTTTGCCGATGTTTCCGGGATTGGTCAAAGCCGAAACCCGTGCGCAAACGACGGGGCAATTGGTTCCAAGTGGCTCCGAGCACATGGTGGCCGAGATGCCGCTCTCGGAAACCGCACACAAAGCGCAATGGTTCGATTTCTTAGTGCCCGTACTGGTACTCATTGGTGCTACCTTCTGGATGGAAATTGACGCTCTCAAGGGGATTTTTGTCGCCATCGTGTTTACCATTTTTTATTATTGGGGGCGTGGATTGGCAACCTTTAACCAGCTTTCGGACGGAATCTGGGAAGGCTTTAAGAGCATGGTTTTTGCTCTCGGTATTCTGATGCTCTCCTATATTCTGAAAAAATTAGGTGATGACATGGGCCTTACCGAGTTTGTTGTGGACAGTATTAAGGATGTCAATAAGGGCTTTTTACCGCTTTTGGTCTTTGTAAGCCTCGGTGCAATTTCTTTTGCAACCGGAAATAACTGGGGCATGTATGCCATTGCGATCCCGCTTATGGTTCCGGTGGCCGCAGCAACAGGTCTTAATCCATACCTCTTGATAGGGGCTATCATTGCGGCTGGCGTGTTTGGAGCACACGGGTGTTATTATTCCGATGCACGGGTTTTGGTCTCGGCGGCAACGGAGGTGGATAATGTCCATCATGGCCAAACACAATTACCATTGGTTATGATTACCTTCGTCGTATCCTGTCTTATTTATCTGGCTTTGGGCTTTATGGCCTAAACGCATTATTCAAGAGCTTCAAGGGCTGTTCTCGCAGCCCTTTTTTTTACGGAGACATATGATTTACGCAACCCTATCTTCCGGTTTGGTGGTTCGTGAAGCCCACGCTGGAGATGCCGCAGACATGGAGGCCGTCCAACGTGCCTGTTATCCTACCCTCTCGGAGGCCGAAATCATTACCGCAGACCACTTTGCCAACCATATCCGTTTGTTTCCAGAAGGCCAAGTGGTGATTGAAGACAAGGGGCGGGTCATTGCCTCTGCCTCAGCCATTCGGTATCACTATGCCGATCATCACCATACCTTTCTCGATATTTCGGATAACCTCTGGTTTGGGACACACGAGCCAGACGGAGAATGGCTGTATGGCATGGACATGGGCGTAGCGCCGGAATACCGTGGGCAAGGATTGGCGCGGCAAATGTACAATGCCCGCCATCAGGCTTGCATACGCTTGGGTTTGAAAGGGCAAATCATTGTCGGGATGTTGAGTGGTTACCAAACCTACAATTCCCAATATGATGACCAATACAACATCGAGCAATACTACGAGAAAGTAAAGGCTGGCGAGGTCTTCGACCCCACCGTCTCGGTACAGGAACGGAATGGATTTACCATCATAAGCCTCATTACCGATTATTTAGACGACCCTTGTTGTGGGAATGCCGGCGCATTTCTGAAGCGGGATGTATAGAGGAGACATTCAAATCCCTATTGAAAACAAATACCTTAAACCGATAAATTGAATACTGAAAACAATCAAAAATGCCAACAATTCAACTTAAAACAGCGATCCCCGGCCCTAATAGCCGTACCATCTTAGAAAGACGTGCTGCGGCTTTCCCGAATGGCCTTGCCAAATCTACCGAAGTCGTGGTGGCAAAAGCACATGGAGCTATTGTAGAAGATGTGGACGGAAATATTCTAATAGACTTTGCGGGAGGAATCGGGATGCAAAATGCCGGACATTGCCCGCCCTCGGTGGTTGCTGCCATTCAAGAACAGGCCGCTAAATACATTCATCCGGGGCTACTGGTCACCACTTTCGAGCCAGCAGTAGAATTGGCCGAGATGCTGAATAAACTCGCCCCCATGCAAGGCCCCAATAAAACCTTATTGGCCTCTTCGGGAGCCGAAGCATTGGAGTATGCCGTCAATATTGCAAAATACTACACCAAACGTCAGGGTATTATCGTGTTTGAGGGAGCCTATCATGGACGTACCCTCCTAACGATGAGCCTTACCAGTAAATATAACCTTTTCAAGCGTGGGTATGGTGCAATGGTCGGGGATATTTACCGGATGTATGCCCCTAATCCGTATCGTCGTCCTGCTGAACTTTCGGAAGACCGTTATATAGATTGGGCCATTCGGCGCTTTGAAGATGCCTTGGTCTCGCATGTGGACCCCTCGGCTGTAGCGGCCATTCTCATCGAGCCTGTTCAGGGCGAAGCCGGATTTGTGCCCGTTCAACCTCGGTTTATGCAGTATCTGCGCGATGTGGCCGATAAACATGGCATCGTCCTGATTGCCGACGAAGTGCAGGCGGGTTCCGGAAGGACGGGGAAACTTTTCTCGATCGAACATACAGGTGTGCAACCAGATATTGTGACAATGGCCAAGTCCGTGGGGGCTGGGATGCCACTTTCCGCCGTTATTGGCCGGGCTGAAATTATGGATACACCCCACCTTGGGGCCGTCGGTGGAACCTATTCCGGTGCGCCTCTTGCAGCCGTTGCTGGTATAGAAACCCTTAAAATCCTGACCAGCAAGGAGTTTCTTGCACATGGTAAGCGCGTGGCGGATGTGATGGAAGAAGTTCTCTCTCGTTGGGTGGAGCGCTTTCCGTTGGTGGGCGCTGCACGCGGCTTAGGAGCCATGCGGCTCATCGAGTTTGTCAAAGACCGAGAATCCAAAACACCAGACCCAGACTTGACACTCGAAATTATCAAAGACGCATCCGCAAAGGGCTTGATCTTGATACGGGCCGGTTTGTTCTCGAATGGGATTCGCTTCTTGCCACCCATGGTCATTTCGGAAGCGGATTTGCGAGAAGGATTTGCCGTTCTCGAAGGGGCTATCGAACGCGCCCACGAAAAACGAGGAGTAGCCATTGAGGCATAGCATGAACGTTCGCGGGGTTTGGTTTACTTTCATCCAAACCCCACACTTCAGGCATTGCATTTAGGGCATACAGATTGGTATATTCTGCATTCCAAACGGGTTCTTAGCTCAGTTGGTTAGAGCGCCACGTTGACATCGTGGAGGTCGGTGGTTCGAGTCCACTAGGACCCACAACATTTGAGAGCGTTTCGGAACTCCCGATGCGCTCTTTTTTTTGTGTAAAAAACATCTTGATTTTGTCAGAACATCTTGATTTTGTCAGAACATTATCAAATAAATCATATAAATTTATACCGTTTGTTCCTGTATAGCTTCTATTTAAAATGATTCAGATTACCCTACCGGATGGCTCCGCCCGATCATACGAAAATGGTGTTACGGGACGCCAAATTGCCGAAAGTATTTCGATGGGTTTGGCCCGTAATGCCTTGGCCATCTCCGTGAATGGTGTTGTTTGGGACTTGTCGCGCCCCATTACCGCCGATGCGCAGATCGCTATCCATACATGGAACGACGCCGAAGGCAAGGCCACCTATTGGCACTCGTCTGCACACCTTATGGCAGAGGCACTAGAGGCTTTGTATCCAGGGGTGAAACTAGGCATTGGCCCTGCAATAGAAAATGGCTTTTATTATGACGTGGACTTGGGCGGCGAGCGGAAACTTACTTCGGAAGACCTCCCGGCAATACAAGCCAAAATGGTGGAATTGGCGAAGCGAGATGTACCTTACGTCCGTAAAGACGTCACAAAATCGGATGCAATCGCCTACTTCACCGAGAAACAAGACCCCTATAAATTGGAACTTCTGGAAAACTTGCCGGATGGGGAGATTACATTTTATGAACAAGGCGAGTTTACAGACCTCTGCCGAGGACCACATATCCCATCTACAGGGGCAATCAAGGCCATAAAACTGATGTCAGTCGCCGGAGCCTATTGGCGAGGAGATGAGAAGCGGGCGCAAATGACGCGCATTTATGGCATCACCTTCCCCAAAAAGAGCGAGCTGGAGGAGTATTTAACCCGTTTGGAAGAGGCCAAAAAGCGGGACCATCGCAAGTTAGGTAAGGAATTGGAACTGTTTACCTTTTCCGAGAAGGTGGGCATGGGGCTTCCGCTCTGGTTACCCAAAGGGGCACTCTTACGAGACACCTTGGTGGCGTTCCTGAAAAAAGCCCAGACCGAGGCCGGATACTCGCCTGTGGTTACACCACACATTGGTAACAAAGAACTATACATCACCTCCGGACATTATGAGAAGTACGGGAAAGATTCTTTCCAGCCGATCGAAACCCCAAATGAGGGCGAGGAATATTTGCTAAAACCCATGAACTGCCCGCATCACTGCGAAATATACAAGTCTAAACCACGTTCATACCGAGATCTGCCTATCCGGTTTGCCGAGTTTGGAACGGTCTATCGCTACGAACAGTCGGGCGAACTGCATGGCCTAACACGGGTTAGGGGCTTTACCCAAGACGATGCCCACCTCTTCTGCCGCCCAGATCAACTGAACGACGAGTTTAAAAAGGTGATAGATTTGGTACTTTATGTCTTCACCAAGTTAGGATTTGAGCATTATACCGCCCAAATCTCGCTCCGTGACCCCGAAAACAAGGCTAAATACATTGGAACGGATGAGGTTTGGGAAAAGGCAGAACGCGCCATCATCGAGGCTGTCTCGGAAAAAGGACTGCCCGCCGTAACGGAATATGGCGAGGCGGCATTCTATGGCCCGAAATTAGACTTTATGGTGCGCGATGCGATTGGGCGAAAATGGCAACTGGGTACTATTCAGGTGGATTATAACCTGCCCGAACGTTTTGAACTGGAATATACCGGCGCAGATAACCAAAAACACCGCCCTGTAATGATTCATCGTGCACCTTTTGGTTCCTTGGAGCGCTTTGTTGCGGTTCTCATTGAACATTGTGCAGGAAATTTCCCCGTTTGGCTGGCTCCTACCCAAGCCATGGTACTGCCCATTACCGATGCGCAAAATGAATACGCACACATTGTGGTAAAAACCTTACAAGCCGCCGGAATTCGGGTGGAGCTGGATAAACGCAGCGAGAAAGTAGGCAAGAAAATCCGTGAGGCCGAGCTTCAAAAAATCCCTTTCATGCTGGTCTTGGGTAAACAAGAGGCCGAGAACCAAAGCGTTGCTCTTCGCAAACACGGCGAAGGCGATTTGGGCGTGCGCTCCTTAACCGCTTGTACCGAAATGCTGCAAGAATACGCGATGGTTTAACCAGACCAAGACCGCTTGAAATGTATAAACCCTATTGGGACAACCTCATAAAACGACCAATACCCATAAACGGTTGTGAAATACCCTTTGTAAATGAGGACTGATGCTAAAATCGTGGATAAATCCTGTATTTATGTTTTGTCCCACCTTTGTTTTTTTATATATTAATGTTTTCATTCACAATACTTTAACTAAACCAATACAGCCATCGGAAAACAGTATCAAGGCCAGCGCAATCAGCAAGACAGAGATCGCAACCGTGATCAGGGGCCTCGTATTAACCGCCAAATTCGTGCAGATATCGTTCGTGTGGTAGGCGCGGAGGGTCAGCACGGCATCATGACCTTAGATGAAGCGTTAGAATTGGCGCAACGACAGGAATTGGACTTGGTTGAAATCTCGGCTGATGCCAAGCCACCTGTTTGTAAAATTATTGACTTTGGCAAATTCCGCTACGAACAACAGAAAAAAGAGCGCGAAGCCAAGAAAAAACAACACAATATCGTTCTCAAAGAAATTCGTTTTGGACCACAAACCGATGAGCACGACTTCCAGTTTAAACTTAAACATGCGCAGGAATTCCTTGGCGAAGGCAATAAGGTGAAGGCATATGTGCAGTTTAAAGGCCGTGCTATTATGTACAGTAACCAAGGTGCAGAACTCCTAAAACGCTTTGTGGAACAACTGAAAGACATCTCAAAAGTGGATCAGGCGCCAACCTTAGAGGGACGTCGGATGACCACCATCCTGTCTCCGGCCAAGAAAAAATAAACACGTCTTCTTCTTGAAAAGACCAGCCTTGCATCCATTTAGGAAAGTGGATATGTTTTGTCATGTATATACCCCGATATTCCACAGTTACGTGGGAACATAAAGCCTCCTGCATGATATTTCTTTTATACGGCGGCTTTTGGGGTGCTAATTGGTATGATCTTCATTCGCATTAGAGACCCTGTTGTGTTATTTTAACAATTCTGCAAATTTTTGCAGGCTTCAGACCAACCATAAATCCATTACGGCCATGCCAAAAATGAAATCCAACAGCGGCGCAAAAAAGCGTTTTAAGCTGACTGGCAGCGGCAAAATTAAGCGTGAAAAAGCCTTCGCAAGCCATATTCTGACAAAGAAGTCTCGGAAGCGGAAGCGCGATTTGCACCAATCCACGCTCGTTTCGCCGCAAGATGCTCCGCGTGTACACCGGATGCTACAAGCCTAAAAGTACCACACCCCGCCCATCGGGCAATTTTTTCACCATTAACGAGGAGAAACACAAATGCCACGCTCGGTAAACCATGTGGCTTCCCGTCGCCGTCGTAAGAAAATTCTGAAACTTGCGAAAGGCTACTGGGGTTCTCGCAGCAAACTGATCACAACCGTTAAACACGCGGTGGATAAAGCGTTGGGCTATGCCTATCGCGACCGCCGCCAGCGTAAGCGCCAATTCCGCCGCCTTTGGGTGGCTCGGATCAACGCCGCTGCCCGTTTAAACGGAACCACGTACTCACGTTTAGTTCATGGTCTGAAGCAACACAATATTGAACTGAACCGCAAAGTACTGGCAGATCTTGCCGTGAACGACCCCGATGCTTTTGCTGCAGTAGTAAGCAAAGTTAACGGCTAAGCGGAAGTCTATTCCCCCTTTAAGCCCTGTTCTTTAGAATAGGGCTTTTTGTTTTTATCTTAGGTAAATTATTGTTATTGTGTAACTTGATTGCCCCCACAGCGTCTTCTCCTATGTTTCCTTCCTGAAAAATGATGATGAGATTTTTGCGTTATATCCCTCTTTTTTTGCTTTGCATAAGCACGTTTGTATGGCCCCAATGGACTGCCGCCCAGGCACAACGTACCGTAATGCAGGCTGTAAGGACAGTTACGCCCCCGACTATTGACGGTCGGGTGGATGAGGATACATGGTCTCAAGCGGTTGTTTTTGATACGTTTATACAATATAAGCCGGATGAAGGCCAGCCTGTTTCCGAGCGAACCGAAGCCCGCGTCTTGTACGATGACAACGCTCTTTATATTGCGGTAATCTGTTACGACCGACAGCCAGATCGCATCTTGCGTAGGCTTTCGCGGCGCGACAGGATCGTAGAGTCCGATGGGGTAGGGATTGCCATAGACAGTTATGCAGACCGCAAGACCTCGTTTTTATTTGTGGTGAATGCAGCAGGCGTTAAGTCCGACGGCCTTTTTCAAAACGATGGCAGCGAGCCGGACATGAATTGGGATGCTTTGTGGGAAGGTATTGCTGCGATGCGGCCAGATGGCTGGAGTGTAGAATACCGGATTCCTTACCAAGCGTTGCGTTTTGCAGCGGGAGAAATCCAGACTTGGGGCGTTTTGGTGAATCGGCACATTAGCCGTACTGCCGAGGATGCCATGTCTAATCCCATTCCTCGCTCGGCCACGGGCTACACCTCGCAATTTGGTATCTTGGAAGGGATTCGCAACATCAATCCCAAGAAAGCGCGGTTGGTGACGCCCTATGCGCTTGGAGGCGTAACGCTTTGGCCCTCAGATGCGGAACCGGCTTGGGAACGTACCACCGTTCCAGAATATCGAGGTGGATTGGATGCACAGATTGGCCTTACCAGCAAAACCATCCTAACGATGACGGTAAATCCAGATTTCGGGCAGGTAGAAGCCGACCAAGCGCAGCTCAATCTTACGGCCTTCGAGACCTTTTTTCCGGAAAAGCGCCCTTTCTTTTTAGAAGGAACCGAAATTTTTAGAACCGTTGGGGCTTTAGGAGACGGCGGGCCTCGGACGGAGATGTTTTATACGAGGCGTATTGGACGAAGACCGGAAGGGTATGACGACTATCCCGATCAATTTGATGAAACGAAAGGTAAGATTCGCAGCAATCCGGTGGCGACACCCATTTTGGCAGCCATTAAGTTGAGTGGTAAGCGCGATAATGGCTTTGCTTATGGCTTGTTGAATGCAATCACACCCGCCACGCAAAAACGCCTCATCTCGGCTACGGGCCAAGAACTTTCCTATCAAACAGCACCGGCCACACGTTATAGTGTAGCGCGGTTCCAAAATCCACTAAAAGGAGCTGGTTCTTATGTTGGGGGGATGATTACAGGTACAAACCGAAGTGGGGAAACCGAGACGGACGCCTTTTCAGGTGCTTTAGATTTTAGGTACAATACGGATGATTACAATGTTTCTACGGAAGGTCTATGGGCCACAACCCGCCGTTTAACCCCGGACGGAGAAGAGCAAGGCTACCATATGCAGGCACGTTATGGGTCTTATGATCACCCCAAATTTCTTTGGCAGGTGGGTGTGCAGGGAACGACGAAGGGCTTTGATGCCAACGAAATGGGCTTTTCTCAGGGAGATAATGATGGTTTTGGCTTTTTATGGACGCAATACCGAAACCTAAACCCGCAAGGTAAGATTCAGCAGTTTACCGTTGACTTCGTGACGTGGCATTCACGGGTACTCCGACCACAAAAAATGTTTGAGCAAGGATTTAACCTCAATCCTCAAATACAATGGAAAAACCAGTGGCTTACCGCGTTTGCCTTAAACCTGAATACGGCTGGATACGATCCATATGAGTCGAGGGATCACGGATTATACCGGAAGCCACTTAATATGCAGTTTTTTGGTGTCGTGAAAAGTGATGCTCGCAAGCCTTTTTTCTTCACACTAAACCCTTTGGTTTCTGCAGACCGCTATGGGAAACGAGGCTGGGGACTGCAAACCACCTTCAATTTAAATGCGGGATCGGCAACACAGTTATCGTTGGAGCCAAGTGTGAATTTCACCACGAAAGAAACGGGTTATGCGGATGAAGATGCCCATCAAGGCATTGCTTATGCCATTTTTGGGAAAAGAGACGTAGATTATGCAAATCTAACCCTTCGTGGTATCCATACCTTTAGGCCAAACCTTAGTTTTCAGGTGTATGGGCAATACTTTTGGGCGCGTGGCATCTATTCAGACTTTCAGAAATTGCTACCAGACGGTCGCTTAGGGGAGCTACCACAACGTTATTCAGGTAACCCGAATTTTAACTACAGTGAGGTAAACCTGAATGCAATTGCACGTTATGAGTTCAGGCCTGGATCGGTGTTGTTCTTGGTTTGGACACAAAACCGCTCCTTAAGCGAAGACAATATTCAGATGGGTGGTTTGGACTTTGCTCGGAATACGCTTGACCGCTCAGCCGCAAATGTTTTTCTGATCAAGGCTTCTTATAGCATTGGTCATTGAGTTTAAACGGAAGGCATGTTTGGAAAAATTTTATTAGTAGAGGGGGAGGCATGGTCTTTATATTCGTACATTCATATTTTCCCCTCCGGTTGAATTTCACACGACTTATGCCTTACAATGATATTTATTGGTCGAAATTTTTGTTTTTTACTTCTTTTCTGGAGCTTTTCTTACGTGCTGTCACAGCCAAATACCAATTTAACTGGAACCCATCTCAAGCGGGTGTGGACAACGGCGGATGGTTTGCCTGTAAATCATGGTCTTGACATTGAAGAAGATCAAGATGGTTTTATTTGGATTGCTACCATCGAGGGTTTGGTGCGTTTTGATGGTTTTTCTTTCTTTGTATATAATCGTGATAATACGCCTGCTTTAACCACCAACCGTATTCAAGTGGTTTATAAAACAAAAAAAGGACTTATATTTTCTACACAAGATTTTGTTCACTATTCATATCTTGATGGAAAAATAGAAAAGTTAAATTATGTTCAGCAAGGTAGCGGTTCGGTTGTTCAATATCATTATGATTTAGATTTATTGTATGAGTATAATCATAAATACTTTGCCGTACATAAAGCTGGGAAAAAAATATTTGAACAAAAAGGAAATTTTTTTCAAAAGGGTATTTTATCTAGAAATGGTGTATATATAGCTGCGAAGGGTGGAATATTTTATTATCATTCTACCAGCAATACTATTCAGACAATTTATAAATTTGAAAATGGTTGGGATGTTAGCTATTTCGGTATTCAAAAAAATCTTACGGCTGTTGTCTTGATAAATGGAAAAGGTTTAAAGTGTTTTGATAAAAGCGGTAATAGAATAGCAATTACAAACGCATCTCCAATGCGCTATGGGGATAAGAATGTTATTTCGGACGAGCTATATTTATATGAAGGGAGCAAGCTGTTGAATGTTAATACGTGTAAGGATATTTCGTATTTTCCACTTGATCCCACTAATAATCCTTCATTTCATGCACCTTCCCATTTTGTAAAAAATCAAATTGATTGGACGTCTTATAGCTATTATTTTGGGAAAAGCTTATATGTTAACGGTAAAGTTTTCGATACTTTAGAAAAGGTGATTATTCGAATAATAAAGAATAAGGAAGGGAATTATTTTGCATTATCACGAGAGGAGGGGCTTATAATGTATTACAAACCTAATGTAACAACATGGTTAACAAATAAAGGAGAAGTCTCAAATATTTATGCCATAAATCAAGTTAACGATAATGTATTTTTGACAGAATCAAATATAGGTTATACCTATAAAGTAGTTAAAAATTCTATGGGACGTGTGGAGGTTGAGCTTTATAGCCAAAATGACCCCACTAAGGCGTTTCGGGATATTTCTGGTAAACAATGGCTATTGTCTCATTCCCAAACATGCGAATTAGATGCTCAGGGCAAACGCGGGCGGTGTGTCTCTCCTCTTAAAACTGGGTTATTAAGGATTATTGTGCAAGCAAAAAATGGACAATATTGGGGTTCAAATTCCCAACGACTCTATAAAACGATGGATTTGAATGGTGCATGGGAGGAGGTTCGGACATCTACCGGCGAATCGGTAAGTGAGATATATAGGATCAGTTTATTACAGAATGGGGAGGTTTGGGTGGGACGGCGAGATAATGGTTTGTTTCGGATAAAGCACGGTAAAGCTTTTCAGATTTTGCAAATAGACCATCCTTGTGGGAACCAAACGCGGGAAATTATCAGCGACGGGCGGCATAATGTTTGGATCGGGACAGAGTCTCAAGGGGTTTGTCATATTGCACTTTCGGAGAAAGGGGACATTAAGCGTGTCACCCAAATCAAAAGAAAAGACGGTTTGTATGTATCAGGTGTTCACCGGATAATAGACGATTATATGGGGCGTTTCTGGATGAATTCCAATTATGGCATTTTTTGGGTATCAAAAAAAGATCTATACAACTTTGTGCAGGGGAAGCAATCACGGGTCTCGTCGGTCTCGTATGATGAGCGGGATGGACTCTTGAGGAGGGAAGGCAATGGTGGACGCCAGAATGCTGGTATATACACCTCTTCGGGTAAAATCCTGTTTCCTACGCAAAATGGCATTGTGGAAATAGACCCCAAACAAATCCCGTTCCGCCGAGCGTTGAACCCACCTGCATATATCTCGTCTGTGGAGAATTGGGGCACGCATTATCTACCTTCCGAGAACCTACAGTTACCATCTTATGCCCGTGACCTGACGTTTCGGTATGCTGCTATTGAATTAGAACAGCCACACAATACGATTTTCCGGTATAGGCTATTGGGGTACGAAGATCAGTGGCGGCTTAATACACAAATTCGTTTTGCTAATTATACCAACCTGAAAAGTGGAACTTATACGTTTGAGTTACAGGCTGGAATAGCGGGCGATTTTTCGGGACCTATCTTTCGACAGGTTGTGCGTATTGCTCCTTTTTGGTATGAAACATGGTGGTTTTATGGCTTGGTGATTATGGGCTTAGGACTTGCAGGCAACGGATGGATGCGTTTCAGGCTCCGAAATGTCATCCTCCGTGCCCAAAAGCTAGAACATTTGGTGGCTGAGCGCACGCAAGAAATCACTGCACAACAAGCGTTACTCAGTTCGCAAAATGTGAGCCTACAACAGCAAACCGAGCAAATACGCCAACAAGCAGCAAAATTGCAAGAAATAGACAAGGCCAAGTCTCGGCTTTTTATTAATCTTGCGCATGAATTTAGAACACCACTAACAGTGATTTCTACGCCCGTTGAGGCGCTGTTAAGGCGGAAAGGAAACAATTTGCCGGATGATCAACGACGGCTCCTCGAGTCCACATTGCGCAATAGCAATAGGCTTTTAGCGTTGGTCAACCAATTGTTGGAGATCGCCCGCTTGGAGTCTGGCATGGTTCCTATCCGGCTGGTAGAGACGGATTTGCCCGGTTTTGTTCGGGACTGGGTAGAGGGTCACTTTAGCGAAATGGCAGCCGAGAAGCACATTCGGATACGATTTGAGGCCGCGCCATTTGCGTTTCGACAGCGAATAGATGCCGAAAAAGTGGGAACCATCTTGTCTAATTTATGCTCAAACGCGATTAAATTTACGCCACCAGAGGGCTTGGTTTTGGTACAAGTACAAGGCACAGAAAACGAAAGTTGCCAAATTTGCATAACGGACTCTGGGGCTGGTATTCCGGAAAGTGAAGTTAAGCGGGTTTTTGACTGGTACTACCGGGCCAGTATGCATGAGGTGGATCGTACCGGAACAGGGATTGGCCTGTCGCTTTCGCGGGAATTGGCGAGGGCTATGGGGGGCGATCTCGTGGTGACGAGTAAGTTGGGGGAGGGAGCGCGCTTTTGTCTAACGCTGCCACATCCCTTGGAGCCAAGTCGGAAAGGGGTGACGACGCCAGAGGTTGGTGTTTCCCCACAAGAGGTGGTCTCTAATACCGCAAACACCGATCTACCATTGGTGATGATTGTGGAAGACCACAAAGAAATTGCAAACATGATTGCCGATGGGTTGGCAGAAAAATACCGCATACTCTGGGCTGAAAATGGCGCAATCGCCTTATCCCTTATGGACGAACACTTGCCGGATTTGGTGATTGCGGATGTGATGATGCCCATAATGGATGGGTGGCGGTTTCTTCAACACTTGAGGCATCGGCCACTTGGCGCAAGTATGCCCGTTATTATGCTCACTGCACATGCCGATGATGAGGGCCACCGGAAAAGCTTGAAATACGGCGCTGATGTCTATCTTCAAAAACCTTTTACGATGGATGTTTTGCTATTGCAGATCAGGAATTTGCTGAGACAACGGAAGGAGTTGGCCAAGAAACTTCGGGTGGAATGGGTGGCCGAACAACAGCCCCAAACGGATATGGTATTGCCAGCGGCCGAGAATGTTGTTTTTGTACAAAATTATGAAAAGATATTGTTAGAAAACTTAGATAATCCAGATTTTGATGCGGACTTATTAGCAGAACGCATGATGATAAGTCGCTCCAAACTGTTCTCAAAATTGAGGCAACTGGGTTTGGAGCCGCCCACGAATAGGCTTGCGAGAATGAGAATGGAGGAGGCATTGCGGCTTTTGGAGAAGGGAGCCAATATTACAGAAGTGGCTTTTGCTGTAGGCTATCATAGCTTGGCAGGGTTTTCAAAAGCCTTCAAGGTCAAATATGGCGTTTCGCCGTCTGAATTTAAGAAAAACATCTCGAAAAGAGGCTTTTAACCCAATCTGGTTTGTTGGTTTTGAGTTGATGTGATTAAATAACTTAACGCCTTAAAATTGACCTCATTTTTTTAATGATGCAATTCCAAACGGTCTTACACCACGCTCGGAAGATAGGGGAGTCTATTAATGTTGGTAGAAGTGGGAGATTTGGAGTTCATTATTCACCGGCATTTTCTAAACAGAAGTGGGTTGCTGATACATCCGCAAGACTTCGCCAAACGGGAAGTGGTTGCTAAGGCGTCCACCAGACGGAACCACCCAAAGTATGGGCAATTGTGGCGGCCTATCGGGAAAAAGCCCTTCGCCATCTGTTAGAAAAACCACCACCGCATTTTGTTGCTCGGCCTCGTCTAAGGTGTCGAGATGCGCAAAAAAAGGCACAAAAGACGTTCCGCCAGCACCCATAGGAACCGGAAAAGTAGCCGATGGTGCGAGGGGGTACGGGCCATAGAGTGCCGCATCCAAATAATACAACTCGGCATGGATCGTTGGGTAAGCCTCCAAAATGCCGCTGGCTTCACTCAAAAACTGGTTTAAGTCCCCATCGGAAACTGATCCAGACGTATCCAAAACCACAAAAATTCGGATGGATTGCCCATCCAATTGGTCTAAATACAGCCCTTGACCGATGAAGCGCCGATCAAAACCCTCAAAATCATATGGCGTGCGAATAAGGAAACGGCTAAGGTGCGCCCGCCAGTCCAACTGAGGCATGGTGAAATGCTGAAACTCACGGTGGAGGCCAAGTGCATTGTTGCCCCGCCCCATTATGGTGACGGCATTCGCTTGTTCGAGGGCATGCTGCCAATGTGCTTCAATATCGTCTGTACCACCACTTGTAATTTCCACCGCCCGGTGATAGAGCAAGTCGGGCATGAGTAATTGTGTTTTTTTGGTACGCTTCATCAATAGGTCATAGACTTCTTCTACCGAGAACGCCTCCCATTTTTCCTTTCGGATAGCGCCTTCGGGCAGTGCAAAGCCACCATGACGTGCAATAATACCATTCACCACCACATCGGCGGCCACATTCCACAAAAAACCATCGCGTTGCCCCAGCCGGATGGTGTGTCGAAGTGCTGCATGGAGGACCTCGTGGAGCAAAAGGCCATCCAATGCCTCCGAGGACAAAGACGCCGCATAAGAGGGATTAATCAGAATGTCCTTGCCATCGGTTCCGGCGGTTTCTAATGTGTCATCTGGGCGATAGGCGGCAAACAGTGCCAAAGTCGCAAAAAACGGCGATTTTAGGCGGAGTCGCAAGCGTGAAGCGGTCAGTATTTGGTCTACTTCTTCGGGAGATGGAGCCATTGTTGCGTTATTCTTCTTCAAAGATCAAGGGTGGTGTCTCGTTTTCCCAACGTACTCGCAGGGTAAGCGGTTCTTTCCCCCAAACAATGCGCTCAGCAGGAGCAAAGGGGGATAGACTGCCGGCATCCCATTGCCCATTTCCATTTAGGTCTCGGATGACCCTTAGACGATAGGTTCCTTCTGGTAGGTCTTTAAAGGTAAATCGGCCATTGAGAACGGCGGAGGTTCGGTAAAGTGCTTGGTCGAGCCGAGTTGGGGAAACGGGGATTAGTTCTACCAAAATGGGTGATGTTCCGCCACCCTTTACCGTACCAACAATGCTGCCGCGTTCACTGTTTTTTAGCCGCTCGAACGTGCGGACAATGGGTTCTTTTCTACGTTGCAGCACGCCATCCACCGAGATTCGGATGTTGGTTCCCGTCTCGAAAGAAGTAGGCATAATCTGAAAGGTGGTTCCGTCTTTTGTCTGCCACGAGAAAGGAATTGCTTTTGCTAAGGTATCCGTTACCGAGACGTGTTTTGCCAAAAAAGCGGTGTCTGGCGGTAGATTAAACCGGATTTCCGGCCAAGCGTTGGCCCAAAGTATGGCCACATTTCGGATCAACTTGATGGGTGGTTCTGGCCCAAATCCCAGAAAGCGCATCTGGAGCGTGTCCGGACGCGCTACCCCGGTGAGTCCAAACGTAGCCGTTCGTAAGCGATTTCCGGTGCTGTCTGCGATGTGGGAAAGGTGCAAAAGATGGCGTTGAACCCGCATCGAGTCGGTCTCTAGATAAACCAAACGTGGATTATCGGACAGTTGATAGACCTTGCGAATGGGTATTTTTGCTTGATTTAAGGAGTCTTCTAATGCCCACTCGGTGCGTTTTTTATCGGTAAAGTAAACGGGTTCGGAAAAGGTGATGGCAAGTCTTCGGGCGGTGATGGCACGTACAGACCGGACAACGGGCGCGGTGGTGTCGGGCTTTGCCAACAACCATAGGGGTAATTTCGGAGGTGTTTTGGGCGGCGCTGGATACGCCTTTGTGGTATCGGGCAGGGCGTTAAACGGTGGCAATGGGTTGTACCGTACTACAGGTTTTGGCGGGCGAAAGGTTGTGGTATCGGGTACTTCGGCGCGTAAGACCCGGAAAGGAGGTAAGGCAAATGGCTCGGTGGGGTCTATCCTACGGTTGCGGTTGCGGTCTTGTGTGGCCATGATAAAAAACGGCGCTTCAGGCAAATACCGAAAGGTAAAACGTCCGTTGGCATCGGTCTGCGTATGATAATCGGGATCGCGGGAAAAGTCGGGGTCTCCTGTTCCTTCCCAAGCAAATACATCGGCTAATGGAGCGGGATTCCCTTGTTTTGGCTCCAGAACCAAGCCACTCAACTCGGCCTTATTTAATTTGTGGCCCGTAGCAAAAGCCAATACGATGGGTTCTTTGAGTTGTACCCCGTTCCAGTCCCGCAAATCGGTTCCGAGTTGGAGGACATACGTTGTTCCCGCTCGGAGCGGTTCGGGGAAAACAATTTCTGCTTCTCTGCCCTGCCAACGTACCCGCAAAGGCTGTCGAAAAGAGGGGGTAATGGAAAGGGCTTTGGTAAAACTTGAAAGCTCTAAGTAATTGCTAAACAGTAACTTAATACTCTTGGCCTGGACATTAACGGCTTGGTTTGCGGGTTGAGATGAAAGGAGTTTTGGCGGTAAATTCTGGGGTTTTCCGCCCGTAGGCGCAATGGGCGTGGCGCACCCAGCCAAGCCCAGAACAAGGCCCCAAAAAAGACCCAGTACAGCCGTTGAACCAAAAGTTCGCATTCCAAAATAGTGCATCATTAAAATCGGGCACGGATCAAAGAAGCCGTATTGCTCGGATGTAGCGTCAAGATAAATATATTTTCATAGTCGGCATCATCAATATCTTTCATTTGAGTTCCCACCCAAGTGTTGATAATCTGTGGAATGGTGTTTGAGTGGTGCGCAACGGCCACGGTTTTTCCACAATAATGCGCTTGGATGTGGCGGCTCAATACCTCCGAAAACGTGTTCCAGTTGCTCGGCAGCACCTCCATGACTTGTACCGGAAGGTTGCGCTTTGTACTTAGATCAAGCAAGGTCGCCTGTGTCCGTTTGAACTGTGTGGCATAGAGACCAGCCACATCGGCATTGTCCAGATAGGAGGCCAAACGGGTTGCACGTACTTTTCCCGCTTCGGTTAGTTCTGGATCGTTACCTTGGTCTAAGGCTTTTTCGGCATGGCGCACCAAGACCACCGTTGTTGAAAGGCTACATTCTTGGGCCTTCACCCAAGTCAAGCTGCCCACGCTTATAAACATCAGAAGTACTAAAAAACGCTGCATATGGATTTTGGATAAGGAAGAAAACCTTAATGTACGGACAAAATCGAAAACATCCACTACCATCAAGTGGCTTTAAGTTCAGGCGATTTTCGCAGTTTGTCTATCGTTAGCAAGGCCACTGCCCCCACCATCAAGGCAGCTGAGGCCAGCATATAGACCGTAAAAGGTTCTCCGGCGACCAACCAACCTAAGCAAACGGCCACAATAGGATTTACAAAGGTGTGTGTGGCCACTTTCACAGGGTTGACATTTCGGATTAACCAAGCATAGGACGTAAAACCAATCACGGAGCCAAATACCACCAGATAGACTAACCATCCCCAAGCACCTACCGAAACCGATGCCGGCGTAAACCGCAACCAATCGCCCGTAAACAAAGCAATCACGTATTGGGCAATCCCGCCCACCAACATTTCTATTCCCGTCATCATAAAAGGATTGTTGGGCATATTTGCATCCGTAGAATACACCGCGCCAAAATTCCAAAACAAACTCGCCACAAGCATCACAACAATATCTATCGGACGAACTTGCGGCATATGGTAGAGAGAGTCCGGCCCGATAAGGACAATCATCCCGACCATCCCGATGAACAATCCCGACCATGTTTGCACAGTAGGCCGCCCTGTTTGCTTCCAATACCATTGGATCAGTACCAACCACATGGGGCCGGTTGTCACCACTAAGGAAGCCATCCCAGATGGAACCCGCTGCATACTCCACGAAAGAAGACCATTTCCACCCGCCAGCAACAACGTTCCGACAATAGCGGCATTCCACACCTGACGTGTCGTGGGGCGGGGTAAACCTTTGGCAAATGCCCAAAGCAGCAACAAAAGACCACTTAGAAAATAGCGACTACCCGATAAAACAAAAGGTGGGATTTCCATCACGGCCACATGAACCGCCAAAAAAGTGGATCCCCAAATAAAGTAAATGGCAAAGAATGCTGCTAAGATCAAGTACTTACGAGAAGTCATACCAATTAGGAATTAATCACATGCTTTATCCATCAACCCTTTCACCCCTTTTGGGTGTTGAAAGGTTGAAAACGAGTAATATAAACAGTAATTTTCCTTAATTGCTATTATATGATAACAATAAGGAATAAAACGGTCTTTTGATGTGCGATTATTTTAGCACAAACGTTTTTTTAACACAGAATCCGATACAGGACTACGGCGGGTATTCGCCGAGCATCCAATGAGACAATACTGAACGTGCAAGATAGATAAGGGATAAAGGTAGATGGCCTGTTCTCGGCTAAATTTCATCTGTTAAACAGCCATGACCCGATGTCTATATGATTGGATAGAAAAGCATTTTCCTGAATCGGTATAATAAAGGTGCATTTTGCTTTATGGGAAGCAGCGACTTTGGCCCAATGTGCGATGAAAGTAGCTAAATACTGTATTTTGGCTGTTGGATGATCTCCAAGACCGGTGGTGTTTCGCCAAAGTCGCGCTTCAAGAATTGGTTTAGAACTTAATCGGGATTTCCACTTTGGTCATGTCCCAACCAATAATCATTTTGCTTTCGCCATTGGCAGGCTCTGTGAAGATAATGGCCAGTGACTCTTGCTCTTTCTCCAATTTTCCAACAGGCACATCAAAACGCGCCACGTCTTTTTCTTGTTTATAGTTATAAGCGCCCCATACATCAATGTCCGTATTTAGGATCATCGTCCACTTGTCCTCGAAGGGAATGGCGTAAACCGAGTAAGTACCCGCTTTTACGGCTTTTCCGCCGATGGTCACGTCTTTGTAAAAACGGATTTCGGTGGCCTCATTTGCACCAACACGCCAGACTTTGCCGTAGGCTTCTAATTTTCCAAAAATCTCACGGCCTTTTTTTTGAGGACGCGAGTAAATGATTTTGGCCACAGGTGGCGTGTTGCGGTTTTCCCTCAAATAGGCAATATCGGCCGGGCTGTTGTCCAGTTTTGGGAAGTTTTGTGCTTGTGCAGGCATCAAGAAACACGCAAATAAGATCACAAAAAATGCGATACGGGTAAGGTTTTTCATAAAATAAATGGTTTGTGTTAAAGACTGTCCTAAAATGCCAAGGGGCTTTGTTTTGTTCCACTGCCCTTGATTAAAGTGAATGAAGCCGATTGTAATCTGGCATCTTCCTGCTTTATGTGATCCAAGAAAGCCTCTCTCATATTGAGCCAGCCTTTAACTTAAAAGGATTTTAATGCTTTCACGTGTGTTATGGGTTGGTCAAGTCGAAGCCTGCCAGGGCAGACAGTCCTGCCGGCTACGGCCAAAAGAAGCAAGTCGGCTGAGTTAAGCCGAATCCTGTTCCGGCCTGAAGAAAAATCTTTTCGCCTGTGCTGCGGATGCCCGATGGGACGAATTGTAGAGACGCACGATCGGGCGTCTCTACACATCCTCCCCGGCAAGGCAATTCGCCCTTATTCATCGGGCTTCGGTGGCTGAGTGAAGTCGAAGCCATCCTTATTCCGGCGGATTTTTCTAAGGGCCGCCCTGCCAAGCGAGAATCATGGAAGAACTCACGGGATTGCGTAAATTCCGGTTTTACAAGAGGTTGATCCACTCTTGAATTAACGGCAAAGCCCCGTAGGGGCGACATCTTAGTAGAAATCCGTTTCCAAATGCACGGCAAAGCCCCCCGTAGGGGTGACATCTATATATGACGAGGAATAGCGGGTTGGTCGCAGGCGAAGTCCGGTGGCTGAGCTATTAGGCGGATTTTTCTAAGCGTTGCTTAGCCATTATTGAACAACACATTATGCTATAAGATAGAGGCAGTGTCAATAGAATTTGGCACACCTAATATCAAGAGGCTTGTTTTCAGAGGTGTAAACTTAATCCTCGTTCAGGGATGCTTCGTCCGGTTCCGTCTCATCGGCGTCTCCTTCTTCGCTCTCCTCCGATCTTAGCTCCTCAAGATTGAGTACAAAGGCTTCGTCCTCGTAATGCGCACGCGCCAATTCGACCTTTAAGAACGCACCCGTCACCGAAGTGGCATTTTCGGCCACCTCCTCTGGCGTCCCTGTGCATACGATTTGCCCGCCGCCAGCACCGCCATCCGGCCCCAAATCAATCACCCAATCTGCCGTTTTGACCACATCCATATTGTGTTCAATCACCAAAACCGAATTGCCTTTTTCTACCAAGGCGTGTAGTACCTGCAACAAATGCCGGATGTCCTCAAAATGAAGCCCGGTGGTAGGCTCATCTAAAATGTAGAGGGTTTTTCCCGTAGCTGGGCGCGAGAGTTCGGTTGCTAATTTGATGCGCTGTGCTTCGCCTCCGGAGAGGGTCGTGGCTTGTTGGCCTAACCGGATGTATCCCAAGCCAACAGCGGCCAAGGTCTGGACTTTTTTACGGATATTCGGAACGGCATCAAAATAGCCTAACGCCTCTTCTACGGTCATATCCAAGACATCGGCAATGGTTTTGCCTTTATACTTAACCTCAAGCGTTTCTTGGTTATAGCGTTTTCCTTTGCAGGTTTCACATTCCACATAAACATCGGGCAGGAAGTTCATCTCTAATTTCTTGATACCCGCACCGGTACATGTTTCGCAGCGCCCGCCTTTAACATTAAAGGAAAAACGCCCGGGTTTATAGCCCCGAATTTTGGACTCTGGAGCGTTTGCAAAGAGGTCTCGGATGTGGGTGAAGAGGCCCGTATAGGTGGCTGGATTAGAACGCGGTGTACGGCCAATGGGGGATTGATCCATGTCTATCACTTTGTCTAAATGCTCAAGCCCCAAGATTTGGTCATAAGGCAGGGGTGTCCGTTGGCCATGATGGAAGTGATTGACCAAAATGGGGTACAGGGTATGATTGACTAAACTTGATTTACCCGAACCAGATACACCTGTCACACAAACAAATTTGCCCAAAGGAATCTGCAAGGTATCACCCTTCAGGTTGTTTCCTCGTGCGCCTGTAAGTTCAACGGATTTGCCATTTCCGGCCCTGCGAGTAGCCCGAATGGGAATAAAACGGCGATCGGATAGATATTCGGCAGTTAGACTCTGGATGTTTGAATGTGGCTCGGTATATACTTTGGGGCTTCCGGCTGCCATCACCTCGCCACCATGTTCGCCCGCTGCCGGCCCCAAATCCACCACAAAATCTGCTGCCTCTATCATTTCGCGGTCGTGCTCCACCACCAAGACCGAGTTGCCTAAATCCCTCAAATTTTCCAAGGAACGAATCAGCCGCACATTATCTCGCGGATGGAGGCCAATACTGGGTTCGTCTAATACATAAAGCACGCCCACCAATTGCGTACCGATCTGTGTGGCCAAGCGAATCCGTTGGCTTTCGCCGCCAGAAAGCGTCCTTGCTGCACGGTCTAAGCCTAAATAATGCAGGCCTACATTTAATAAAAAGTCCAAACGGTCGTTTATTTCCTTCAAAATAGGTTGCGCAATGGCGGCTTTATTTCCACTAAAAGAGAGTCCGGCCAGCGTATTCCTCAAGGTGAACAAGTCCATCCGCACCAAGTCCGAGATATTAAAGTCACCAACGCGGTAGGATAGACTTTCCGGCTTAAGCCTTCCGCCTTTGCAATCGGGGCAGCTACGCAGTCGCAAAAAAGACTCTGCCCATTTCCTGATTTCATTCGAGGTGGTGTTCTGGTAAAAATTCCAAACATACTGATTAAGACCTGCCCAACGATGTTTATACGTCACCATCCGGTCTTTGTGTTTATACTGGATGTCGAAAACGTCCTCGCCAGCGCCTTCCATCAATATCCGCAACTGTTCATCGCTGAGCTTATCAATTGGGGTTTGAAACGAAAAATGGTACGCCTTGGCGACTGCTCCAAGTTGCGAAAAAGCAAACATCTCGCGGGGTTTTCCGAGCGGTGCAAGTCCACCTTCCTCAATGGATTTGGTGGGATCGGGAATCATGAGCGAACGATCTAATTCCAACTTATTGCCCAAACCATTGCAGGTTGGGCACGCACCATACGGGGTATTAAAAGAAAAAAGATTGGGCGAGGGGTCGTCGTAGCTCAAGTTATCTTCTGGACAGGTAAGGTTTCTGCTCATCACCATGTCTTCGCCATCAGCTATGGCCACAATCAAGGAATCTTGCCCCATTTCTAATGCCTTTCCAACACTCTGGCTGACGCGAGGCCGGATATCAGGCCGCACCACAATGCGATCTACAACCACCTCAATATCATGGATTTTATACCGATCCACCCGCATGTCTTTTTCAATTTCTCCAAATTCACCATCCACCCGCACCCGCTCGTATCCTTGGCGAGACACCTGCTCGAACAATTCACGGTAGTGCCCTTTCCTGCTCCGAACTACTGGCGCAAGAATAAAAAGGCGTGTACCTTCCGGAAATGAACAAATGGCGTTAATAATTTCATCGTCGGACTGTTTCCGCATGGGACGCCCCGATATATAGGAGTAGGCATCGGCGGCACGGGCAAAGAGCAGACGCAAAAAATCGTAAATTTCTGTTACCGTTCCCACCGTCGAGCGTGGATTACGGCTTACCGTTTTTTGGTCTATGGCAATAACAGGCGATAAACCATCAATAAAGTCCACATCTGGGCGCTCCATCATGCCCAAAAACTGGCGTGCATAAGCACTGAGGGACTCCATATAGCGCCGCTGACCCTCGGCATAGATGGTATCAAAAGCCAAAGAAGACTTGCCTGAACCACTAAGGCCCGTTACAACGACCAAGCGGTTTCGGGGGAGGTCTAAGTCTATGTTTTTTAAGTTGTGCTCGCGTGCGCCTCGTATAATGATGGTCTCTTCCATAAAGGTCTGTCTGTTTTGCTTAGGGCAATAAATTAACCGTTGTGGCCAAGTTCCAATACGTTTACACACATACTTTACAGTATTCTTAACACGATCTTCCTTAATAGAGTTTAGGTCAGTTTATTTTGGGGTATTGAAAAGGTTTGAGTTGAAGTCGAAAATTGTGCAATGCAGCGCAAGTCGGAAAAATATGATTTACAAAATTGTTCTTTCTCAAACGGCATTCATCTT